>Ga0196964_10000006_pt1 | contig 498900 bp, 476 predicted proteins | sample S1_10metaG_FD_148615 | JGI IMG/M metagenome (GOLD analysis project Ga0196964, IMG submission 148615) | Soil microbial communities from Anza Borrego desert, Southern California, United States - S1_10 | ecosystem: Environmental > Terrestrial > Soil > Desert | place: USA: California | collected...
TCAAGCGCGGCCTGGACGCGATGAACTACGCGCTCTACCAGGACAGCCGCTTCATGGTGGTGGCGACGCCGTCGGGCGTGACGCTGGCGCCGGAGGGGGGCGCGCACCAGTCGATCGTCACGCCGCTCATCGGCATGGGCCTGCCCAACCTGGCGACTTACGAGCCCGCCTTCGTCGACGAGCTCGAGACCGTCATGGCCTGGGGCTTCCGCTGGATGCAGGAGGAGAAGGGCGGCTCCGTGTACCTGCGCCTCTCCACCCGGCAGATCGAGCAGGCCCGGCGCCCGCTGGACCGGACGGCGGTGATCGAGGGCGGCTACTGGCTGAAGGAGCCGGGCGAGGGCTGCGACCTCGCGATCGTCTATTGCGGTGCCCTGGCGCCCGAGGCGCTGGAGGCGCACGCCCAGCTGCTGGACGATTGCCCCGGCGCCGGGCTGCTGGCCGTCACCTCGCCCGACCGGCTGCATGCCGGCTGGACCGAGGCGCGGCGCACGCGGGAGAAGGGAGGCGCCGACGCGCTGTCGCCGGTTGAGCGGCTGCTGGGCCGGCTGCCGGACCACGCCCGGCTGGTCACGGTCATCGACGGGCACCCGGCGACGCTGTCCTGGCTGGGTGCGGTGCGCGGCCACCGGGTGGTGGCGCTGGGCGTCGAGAAGTTCGGCCAGAGCGCCGACATTCCCGACATCTACCGGGCCACCGGGCTGGACGCGGAGGGCATCCTGGACGGGTGCGCGCGCGCCTTCCTCGACTGACCGGATGCCCATGCGGGGAGCCTTCGCCCGGAAGGGGGAGGCCGCCCGGCGGGGGCCAAATTCCCTGTTTACGCGGGTGCGTGCGTGCTATAGACCCAAGCGCGCCCGGGGGCCGGGCGCCGCTTTGGTGGCGCTCGCCCGGGGTCCGATGGGCGGGCGTGGCGGAATTGGTAGACGCGCTGGATTTAGGTTCCAGTTGGGAGACCAGTGCAGGTTCAAGTCCTGTCGCCCGTACCAAAACGAATTGAGACGCAACCGACCGCGGCATCGCGGCAGTCCGGGACCGTCAGGCGATCAGCCATACGATCCGGGGCGTAGAGACAGAGACAGGCTTCCAGTCCGATGAACATCACCCAGACCAGCGCCGAAGGGCTTCGCCGAGAGTTCAAGGTCGTCATCCCCGCCACCGATCTCGAGGCCCGGGTCAACCAGGAGCTCACGGAGATCGGCAAGACCGTGAAGATGCCCGGCTTCCGCCCGGGCAAGGTGCCGATGCCGATCCTGAAGCAGCGCTACGGCCAGTCGGTCATGGGCGAGGTTCTGGACAAGGCCTTCAACGACGTCTCCGCCAAGACGATCGAGGACAACAAGCTGCGCCCCGCGCTGCAGCCGAAGGTCGAGATCACCAGCTTCGAGCAGGGCAAGGATCTCGAGTTCACCATGGCCGTCGAGGTGCTGCCGGAGTTCGAGCCGGCCGGCCTTGAGGGCGTCGAGATCGAGAAGCCGGTCGTCACCGCCGAGGACAAGCAGGTCGACGAGGCCGTGCAGCGCCTGGCCGACGCCCGCAAGACCAGCGAGCCGATCGCCAAGGCGCGCGCCGCCAAGAAGGGCGACATCGTCGTCATCGACTTCGACGGCTCCGTCGACGGCGAGAAGCGCCCGGGCATGAAGGGCGAGGGCCATGAGCTGGAGCTCGGCACCCAGAGCTTCATCGACACCTTCGAGGACCAGCTGGTCGGCGCCAAGCCGGGCGAGCACCGCACGGTCGAGGTGACCTTCCCGGAGAACTACCACGCGACTGAGCTGGCCGGTAAGAAGGCCGTGTTCGAGGTCGACGTGAAGGAGATCCGCAAGGCGGTCCCGGCGAAGATCGACGACGACCTGGCCAAGGGCTTCGGCTTCGAGAGCCTGGACGAGCTGAAGAAGAACATCCGCGACCGGATCGAGGGCGACTACAAGCAGATGTCGCGCCTGCGGGCCAAGCGCGCCCTGCTGGACAAGCTGGCCGAGCTGCACAGCTTCGAGGTTCCGGCCGGCATGGTCGAGGTCGAGTTCAACCAGATCTGGCAGCGCCTGCAGGACGAGCTGCGCCGCAGCGGCGCCGGCGAGGCGGAAAAGGACGAGGAGAAGCTCAAGGAGGAGTACCGCGCCATCGCCGAGCGCCGTGTCCGTCTTGGCCTGGTCCTTTCCGAGATCGGTCGTAGGAACAATATAACCGTTGGTCGGGAGGAGCTGGGCCAGGCGGTCTTCGCCGAGGCGCAGCGCTACCCGGGCCAGGAGCGTGAGGTCTTCGAGTTCTTCAAGAACAACCCCCAGGCCGTCGAAAGCCTGCGGGCGCCGGTCTTCGAGGACAAGGTGGTCGACCACATCCTGGGCCAGATCAAGGTGACGGAGAAGCCCGTGTCGGCCGAGGAGCTGATGCGGGACCCGGACGAGGACGAGAGCGAGGCCGCCTGAGGGCGGTCCCAACGGCGGCAGGCCCCGGCGAGCGCGTCGGGGCCGGAGCCGCGCCGGAACGGAGCTGAGCGAGCGGATGAACGACCTGGACGTGCGGATGAATGCCCTGGTGCCGATGGTGGTCGAGCAGACCAACCGCGGTGAGCGGGCCTATGACATCTACTCCCGCCTGCTGAAGGAGCGGATCATCTTCCTGGTGGGCCCGGTCAACGACCCGGTCTCCAGCCTGATCTGCTCCCAGCTCCTGTTCCTGGAAGCGGAGAACCCGACGAAGGAGATCTCCTTCTACATCAACTCGCCGGGCGGCGTGGTGACCTCGGGTCTCGCGATCTACGACACGATGCAGTACATCCGCTGCCCCGTGGCGACCATGTGCATGGGCCAGGCGGCCTCGATGGGCTCGCTGCTGCTGGCCGGCGGCGCGCCGGGCAAGCGCTTCTCGCTGCCCAACAGCCGCATCATGATCCACCAGCCCTCGGGCGGCGCCCAGGGCCAGGCCAGCGACATCGAGATCCAGGCGCGCGAGATCCTGAAGATCCGCCAGCGCCTGAACGAGATCTATGTGAAGCATACCGGCCAGTCGCTGGACGTCATTGAAAAGGCCATGGAGCGTGACAACTTCATGACAGCGGACGAGGCCAAGGCCTTCGGCCTGATCGACGATGTGGTCGGCGCGCGGCCGGTCAGCGGCGCCGGCGTGCAGGCCGCCTGAGCCCGAAAAGGCGGTTCCGCCTCGAAAGAGGCGTGAACTTGTTATTGATCGCCCTGCTTGGCGTGGTGTTGAATGGGCGGGCTTGGCAGGTACGCTATGCCCGCCCTTTCCGCCTCAGGGCCCCGTCGGCCTCAGGGCCTCTGGACGGGAACCTCGACCGCGGGACGCGGTTGCGGTGAGTGAAGCCCCAACGAGGACAGGGCCTTGCGGTCGCTGTCCGGGCGCGCGGGGCGGGTGCGGGCAGCAGTGTGGCCCGCCGTCCCGTACGCCACCCGGTGATGTACGGAGCTTGCATGACTAAGTCGACTGGCGGCGATTCGAAGAACACCCTCTACTGCTCCTTCTGCGGAAAGAGCCAGCATGAGGTGCGCAAGCTTATCGCCGGCCCCACCGTGTTCATCTGCGATGAATGCGTGGAACTCTGCATGGACATCATCCGCGAGGAGAACAAGACCACGCTGGTGAAGTCCCGCGACGGGGTACCGTCGCCGCGCGACATCGCCGCCGTGCTGGACGACTACGTCATCGGCCAGTTCCACGCGAAGCGCGTGCTGTCGGTCGCGGTGCACAACCACTACAAGCGGCTGGCGCACGGCACGAAGCATAACGACGTCGAGCTGGCGAAGTCGAACATCCTGCTGATCGGCCCGACCGGCTGCGGCAAGACGCTGCTCGCCCAGACGCTGGCGCGCATCATCGACGTGCCCTTCACCATGGCCGACGCCACGACCCTGACCGAGGCGGGCTATGTCGGCGAGGACGTCGAGAACATCATCCTGAAGCTGCTGCAGGCCGCCGACTACAATGTCGAGCGGGCGCAGCGCGGCATCGTCTACATCGACGAGGTCGACAAGATCAGCCGCAAGTCCGACAACCCGTCGATCACGCGCGACGTGTCGGGCGAGGGGGTGCAGCAGGCGCTGCTGAAGATCATGGAGGGCACCGTCGCCTCCGTGCCGCCGCAGGGCGGGCGCAAGCATCCGCAGCAGGAGTTCCTGCAGGTCGACACGACCAACATCCTGTTCATCTGCGGCGGCGCCTTCGCCGGCCTCGAGAAGATCATCGCCGCCCGCGGCAAGGGCACGTCCATCGGCTTCGGCGCCGACGTGAAGGGCCCGGACGACCGCCGCACCGGCGACATCCTGCGCGAGGTCGAGCCCGAGGATCTGCTGAAGTTCGGCCTCATCCCCGAGTTCGTCGGCCGTCTGCCCGTCGTGGCGACGCTGAACGACCTCGACGAGGACGCGCTGATGGAGATCCTGACCAAGCCGAAGAATGCCCTGGTCAAGCAGTACCAGCGCCTGTTCGAGATGGAGGACGTGAAGCTGACCTTCCACGAGGAGGCTCTGAAGGGCATCGCCCACAAGGCCATCCAGCGGAAGACCGGCGCCCGCGGCCTGCGCTCCATCATGGAGGGTATCCTGCTCGAGCCGATGTTCGACCTGCCGGGCCTCTCCGGCGTCGACGAGATCGTGGTCAACCGCGAGGTCGTCGAGGGCCGGGCCCAGCCGCTCTACATCTACGCCGACCGCAAGTCCGAGGCCGCGCCGGGCGCCTGACCGCCCGCGCGACTCCGGCCGCACGAGAAGGCGCCGCTCCCCCGGGGGGCGGCGCCTTTTCCGTTTGGCGGCGGCGAACCCGCGCCATGCATCCACCGCTGGAGAGGCATCCGCTTTCGCCGTACATCAGCCGTGCCGTGACATCCTCTCTAGAACCCCAGAAGGCGGGTTCAAGACCTTGAAGGGGGGTGGTGGGTGTGCCACGTTACCCGTACTGCCGTTGTCGGTAGGCGTGCCTGGGAAACGGGGCGCCTCCGGATCAGGCCCGGGGTGGGCTGACGGCCAGACACATGGAAGGCACTCATAATGCTCGATATCGCCCGTGGTGCTCTCTACCCGGTCCTGCCGCTGAGGGACATCGTCGTCTTCCCCCACATGATCGTCCCGCTCTTCGTGGGCCGCGAGAAGTCCGTCCGGGCGCTCGAGGACGTCATGAAGGATGACAAGCAGATCCTGCTGGTCACCCAGAAGAACGCCGCCCAGGACGAGCCGACTCCCGCGGACATCTTCAGCGTCGGCACGGTCGGTACCGTGCTGCAGCTGCTCAAGCTGCCCGACGGCACCGTGAAGGTGCTGGTCGAGGGCGGCCAGCGTGCCTCCATCACCCGTTTCGCCGAGAACGAGGACTTCTTCCAGGCCCATGCCGAGCTGATCGAGGAGAAGGCCGGCGAGCCGCAGGAGCTCGAGGCTCTGGCGCGCGCCGTGGTCTCTCAGTTCGAGCAGTACATCAAGCTGAACAAGAAGATCCCGCCCGAGGTGCTGGTCTCGATCAACCAGATCGACGAGCCCGGCAAGCTGGCCGACACCGTCGCCTCGCACCTGGCGCTGAAGATTCCGGAGAAGCAGCAGCTGCTGGAGACGGCGACCATCGCCGAGCGGCTGGAGAAGGTCTACGCCTTCATGGAAGGCGAGATCGGCGTGCTGCAGGTCGAGAAGCGCATCCGCAACCGCGTCAAGCGGCAGATGGAGAAGACCCAGCGCGAGTACTATCTCAACGAGCAGCTGAAGGCGATCCAGAAGGAGCTCGGCGAGTCGGAGGACGGCAAGGACGAGGTCGCGGAGATCGAGGAGCGCGTCAACAAGACCCGCCTCTCCAAGGAGGCGCGGGAGAAGGCGCTCGCCGAGATCAAGAAGCTGCGCAGCATGAGCCCGATGTCCGCCGAGGCCACGGTCGTGCGCAACTATCTCGACTGGATGCTGTCGATTCCGTGGAAGAAGCGCACCAAGGTCAAGAAGGACATCAAGGGCGCCGAGAAGATCCTCGACGCCGACCATTACGGCCTGGAGAAGGTCAAGGAGCGCATCCTCGAGTACCTCGCCGTGCAGCAGCGCATGGAGAAGGTGAAGGGTCCGATCCTCTGCCTCGTCGGCCCGCCCGGCGTCGGCAAGACCTCGCTCGGCAAGTCGATCGCCAAGTCCACCGGCCGCAACTTCGTGCGCGTCAGCCTCGGCGGCGTACGTGACGAGGCCGAGGTCCGCGGCCACCGCCGCACCTATATCGGCTCCATGCCCGGCAAGATCATCCAGGGCATGAAGAAGGCCAAGTCGTCGAACCCGCTCTTCCTCATGGACGAGATCGACAAGCTGGGCGCCGACTGGCGCGGCGACCCGTCGTCGGCGCTGCTGGAGGTGCTGGACCCCGAGCAGAACTCGACCTTCAACGACCATTACCTGGAGGTCGACTACGACCTGTCGGACGTGATGTTCGTCTGCACGGCCAACACGCTGCGCATGCCGCAGCCGCTGCTGGATCGCATGGAGATCATCCGCCTCGCCGGCTACACCGAGGACGAGAAGGTCGAGATCGCCAAGCGGCACCTCATCGAGAAGTCGATGAAGGAGCACGGGCTGAAGAAGGGCGAGTGCACCGTGTCTGACGACGCGCTGCGCGACCTGATCCGGTACTACACCCGCGAGGCCGGCGTCCGTAACCTCGAGCGCGAGATCGCCAACCTGGCGCGCAAGGCCATCAAGGAGATCCTGATGAAGGGTCTCGAGAAGGTGACGATCACCCGCCGCAACCTCGACAAGTACGCCGGCGTCCGGCGCTACAAGTTCGGCGAGGCGGAGCTGGAGGATCTGGTCGGGGTGACCACGGGCCTTGCCTGGACCGAGGTCGGCGGCGAGCTGCTGTCGATCGAGGCGGTCTTGCTGCGCGGCAAGGGCCGGGTGAGCACCACCGGCAAGCTCGGCGACGTCATGAAGGAGTCGGTCCAGGCGGCCGAAAGCTTCGTGAAGTCCCGCGCCCCCAGCTTCGGGATCAAGCCGAACCTGTTCGAGCGCAAGGACATCCACGTCCACGTGCCCGAGGGGGCGACTCCGAAGGACGGCCCGTCCGCCGGCGTCGCCATGGTCACCTCCATCGTCTCCGTGCTCACCGGCATCGCGGTGCGCAAGGACGTGGCGATGACCGGCGAGATCACGCTGCGCGGCCGCGTCCTGCCGATCGGCGGCCTGAAGGAGAAACTGCTGGCGGCCCTGCGGGGCGGCATCAAGACGGTGCTGATCCCGAAGGAGAACGAGAAGGACCTGGCCGACATCCCGGACAATGTGAAGAAGGGGATGACCATCATCCCGGTCAACACGGCGGACGAGGTGCTCGCCAACGCGCTGGTCCAGCCGCTGACGCCGATCGAGTGGACCGAGGAGGACGAGAAGCTCGCCTCCGTGGCCCCGAAAGCGGCGGAGGACGGTCGGGAAGAGGTGATTCGGCATTGAAGTGAGGCGTGAAATCGTGTGAATTGGGGTTCCGCTGCCTCTTCCGGATGGGGGAGGCGGCGGAACGGGTTACACCCTTGTGTCCCGACACGCGCCGGGGGCGCGCGGCGGGACCGGGCCTGATGAACACAAATCCTTTCTCGAGAAGGGGGGCTTCACGTTGAACAAGAACGATCTCGTTGCCGCTGTCGCCGAGGCGGCCGGTCTGACCAAGGCCGAGGCTAACAAGGCGGTTGACGCCGTTTTCGACGGCATCAGCGGTGCCCTGAAGAAGGGCGACGAGGTTCGCCTGGTCGGTTTCGGAACCTTCGGCGTCGCCGAGCGCGCCGCTTCCGAGGGCCGCAACCCGCGCACCGGCGAGAAGATCGCCATCGCCGCCAGCAAGCAGCCGAAGTTCAAGGCCGGCAAGGGCCTGAAGGACTCGCTGAACTGAGCCGTCCGATCCGTGTTTCCCGGCCGCCCCGTGCGGCCGGGTTTCCGGTCGAAAGACAGGCGGGGCAGGGCGGGGCGCCGGACGGCGGGCCCGTCCTTTCTGTTTGTGGGGCCGCGCAGTCCCGCTATAAGTCCAGCACCGGGGCCGCAGGCGGTCCCCTCGGGGCGCGGTTAGCTCAGTGGTAGAGCAGGTGCTTTACACGCATCTGGCCGGGGGTTCGAATCCCTCACCGCGCACCATTCCTCTTCGCGCCGGCCCAAGCGACGCCGCGCGCACGAAATCCCTGAGCAAATATGCGCGCCCGCGTTAGTATGGCGCCACCGGCGGCGGTCCATGGCCGCCGGGCGAGACGGAGGGAGGACGGGGTGTCCACCAACAACGACCGACGTTTGGGTGACCGCATCCTGCATGCGCTGGAGCTGGCGGTGGAGCAGGAGGAGCTGGAGATCGCGGAGAGCCTGGCGCGCGCGCTGGAGCTGACGCTGACCCGCTTCGGCGGGCCGAACCGCGTCGACAAGCGGTCCGCGCCCGAGGGGCTGGACGAGGCCTATGCCCGCCTGGAGGCTCTGCGCCGCAGCCGCCAGCCGGCCTGACCGGCAGGCATATTCCCTGCCTTTCCAAACGCTTGGCCCTTTTCCTGAAGGTTCCGGAAAAAAATTGGGAAGGGGCCATTTTCCTGTTTGACAAGGGCGGGCGGGAGCGACTACAAACCGCCCACCTCACGGCGACGAGGGGCAGACGCCCCGGCGAGCCGCGAAGTAGAAGTGAAGAAATACGCGGGTGTAGCTCAGTTGGTTAGAGCGCCGGCCTGTCACGCCGGAGGCCGCGGGTTCAAGTCCCGTCACTCGCGCCACTTCTCCTGATAAGGAACCGAAACGCGGCCGTCCACCCGGACAGGCCGCGTTTTCGTTTTCAGGCCCCACGCCAAGACGCCGATACTTGGCACTTCCGAACGGGCTGAGAACGGCTCGCAGCCATGCTTCCCGGTGCTTTGTGCATCGCCGCGAAAACGGCGTAATTTGCTTTCCTTGGGTAAAGGTGGGGCCTATATTCTCGGCGGCCCGGACAACCGCCGGGCCGTCCATGCCCATGAAAAGCCACAAGCGGGCGCGCCGCTCCGGGACAGACGCTTCCGGGAACGCCCCGCCGCAGGCTCCAGGGTGCGACCCAGTCGGTGCGAGCATGTCAAATCCGCTGCTTCTCGAATATCTGCCGATCATCCTGTTCCTCGGCATCGCCACGGTGATCGCGGCGGCGATGGTCTTCGCCTCCATGTTCGTCGCCGAGCAGAAGCCGGACAGCGAGAAGCTGTCGGCCTACGAGTGCGGCTTCGAACCGTTCAACGACGCGCGGACGAAGTTCGACGTGCGCTTCTACCTGGTCGCCATCCTGTTCATCATCTTCGACCTCGAGGTCGCCTTCCTGTTCCCCTGGGCCGTGGCCCTGGGCGACATCGGCATGTTCGGCTTCTGGTCCATGATGGTGTTCCTGGGCATCCTGACCATCGGCTTCATCTACGAGTGGAAGAAAGGAGCGCTGGAATGGGAGTGACCCCTCCGGCCGCGCCGAACCAGTTCGCGCCGCCCTCGGCCCCGCACAATTTCGGTCCCGCCACCGCCAGCCCCATCGGCGGCATGCCGGCGCTCCCGCCGGGCGCCGCCCAGGACGCGCTGCTGCGCGCCGTGACGACCGAGATCCAGGACAAGGGCTTCGTCGTCGCCCAGTTCGACAAGCTGATGGACTGGGCCCGCACCGGTTCGCTCTGGCCCATGACCTTCGGTCTGGCCTGCTGCGCCGTGGAGATGATCCACGCCTATATGAGCCGGTACGATCTGGACCGCTACGGCGTGATCCCGCGCCCCAGCCCGCGCCAGTCCGACGTGATGATCGTCGCCGGCACGCTGTGCAACAAGATGGCTCCCGCGCTGCGCAAGGTCTACGACCAGATGGCCGAGCCGCGCTGGGTGATCTCCATGGGCTCCTGCGCCAACGGCGGCGGCTACTACCACTACTCCTACTCGGTGGTGCGCGGCTGCGACCGCATCGTGCCGGTGGACATCTACGTCCCGGGCTGCCCGCCCACGGCCGAGGCGCTGGTGTACGGCATCCTGCAGCTGCAGAAGAAGATCAAGGCGGGCAACCGGATCGTTCGCGCCTGACGCGGACGGACCCTAGCCCCGACTCGCGGAAGACCACATCATGAGCACCGACACCAACGACGACGCGCTGCGCGAACTCGGCGAGTACGTCTCGGTCGCCCTGGGCGAGGACGCGATCGGCACCGAGCTGGCGCTCGGCGAGCTGACCCTGCGGGTCCGCCGCGAGGCGATCGTCAAGACGCTGCAGTTCCTGCGCGACGACAGCTCCTGCATGTTCAAGCAGCTGCTGGACATTTGCGGCGCCGACTATCCGGACCGGGAGGAGCGCTTCGAGCTGGTCTATCTGCTGCTCAGCATGAAGCACAACCAGCGCATCAAGGTGAAGGTGGCCACCGACGAGGACACGCCGGTGCCGTCGGTCACGGGCGTCTTCTCCTCGGCCGGTTGGTACGAGCGCGAGGCCTGGGACATGTACGGCGTCTTCTTCGCCGACCATCCCGACCTGCGCCGCCTGCTGACCGACTACGGCTTCGAGGGGCATCCGCTGCGCAAGGACTTCCCCCTGTCCGGCTATGTCGAGCTGCGCTACGACGACGAGCAGAAGCGCGTCGTCTACGAGCCGGTGAAGCTGCCGCAGGACTTCCGCAGCTTCGAGTTCCTCTCCCCGTGGGAGGGCATGACCGACGTGATGCTGCCCGGCGACGAGAAGGCCGCCGTGCCGACCGGCGCCAAGGCCGTGCAGTCGGCCATGGACCGTAAGAAGTGAGCGCCCCGATGGCCCAGACCGAATCGCAGATCAAGCCGTACACGATCAATTTCGGCCCGCAGCATCCGGCGGCCCACGGCGTGCTGCGCCTGGTGCTGGAGATGGACGGCGAGGTGGTGGAGCGGGCGGACCCGCACATCGGCCTGCTGCACCGCGGCACCGAGAAGTTCATGGAGTACAAGACCTACATCCAGTCGATCCCGTACTTCGACCGGCTGGACTACGTCTCGCCCATGAGCCAGGAGCACGCCTACGTGCTCGCCATCGAGAAGCTGCTGAAGGTCACGCCGCCGGCCCGGGGCCAGCACATCCGCGTGCTGTTCTCCGAGATCACGCGCATCCTGAACCATCTGCTGAACATCACGACCTACGCGCTCGACGTCGGCGCCATCACGCCGTCGCTCTGGGGCTTCGAGGAGCGCGAGAAGCTGATGGAGTTCTACGAGCGCGTCTCCGGCGCCCGGCTCCACGCCAACTATTTCCGCCCGGGCGGCGTCCGCCAGGATTTGCCAGCAGGATTGCTGGACGACATCTGGGAGTATTCCCAGCGCTTCCCGAAGTTCGTGGACGATCTCGAGGGCCTGCTCTCCGAGAACCGCATCTTCAAGCAGCGTACGGTCGACATCGGCATCGTGTCGGAGCAGGAGGCCCTGGACTGGGCCTTCACCGGCCCGGTGCTGCGCGCCTCGGGCGTGCCGTGGGACCTGCGCAAGGCGGATCCGTACGACACGTACGAGGAGTATGATTTCGACGTGGCGATCGGCAAGACCGGCGACTGCTACGCGCGCTACCTGGTCCGGGTCGAGGAGATGCGGCAGTCCAACCGCATCATCCAGCAGGCCTGCCAGAAGCTGCGCGACCTGGGCGGTCCCGTCATCGTCGACGATCGCAAGGTGGCGCCGCCGCCGCGCGCCGAGATGAAGCGCTCCATGGAGTCGCTCATCCACCACTTCAAGCTCTACACCGAGGGCTTCCACGTGCCCGCCGGCGAGACCTACACGGCGATCGAGACGCCCAAGGGCGAGTTCGGCGTGTATCTGGTGGCCGACGGGACCAACAAGCCCTACCGCTGCAAGATCCGCTCGACGGGCATCGCCCATCTGCAGGGTCTGGATTTCATGTCCAAGGGCCACATGCTCGCCGACGCCGTCGCGATCATCGGCTCCATCGACATCGTGTTCGGAGAGATCGACCGATGAGTGCCACCCCGATGGCCGATGCCGGCCCGGCGACCTTCGAGTTCACGCCGGAGAACATGGCGCTGGCCCAGCGCATCATCGCCAAGTACCCGGCCGGCCGCCAGGCCAGCGCGGTGATGCCGCTGCTCGACCTGGCCCAGCGCCAGAACGCCAACTGGCTGCCGCGCTCGGCGATGGACTACATCGCGCGCCTGCTGGAGATGCCGCCGATCCGCGTGTACGAGGTCGCCAGCTTCTACACCATGTACAACCGCAAGCCCGTGGGTAAGCACTTCGTGCAGGTCTGCACGACGACGCCCTGCTGGCTGCGCGGCTCGGACGAGGTGCTGCACGCCTGCGAGAAGAAGCTGGGCATCAAGGCCGGCGAGACCACGCCGGACGGGCAGTACACGGTGATCGAGGTCGAGTGCCTCGGCGCCTGCGTGAACGCGCCCATGGTGCAGATCGGCGACGATTACTTCGAGGACCTGGACGGCCCCGCCATGGAGGCCATCCTGGACGCGCTGAACCGGGGCGAGCGCCCCAAGCCGGGCCCGCAGAACGGCCGCGTCACGTCGGAGCCCTCGGGCGGGCCGACGACGCTGGCCGAGGTGGCGACCCGCAACGGCATCACGCCGGCGAAGCAGGACTGAGGGCACGCACATGCTGCGCGACGAAGACCGCATCTTCACGAACCTCTACGGCTTCGAGGATTTCCGCCTGGAAGCCGCGAAGCGCCGGGGCGACTGGGACAACACCCGGGCCATCCTGGAGCTCGGCCGCGACAAGATCATCGACCTGGTCAAGGAATCGGGCCTCCGCGGCCGCGGCGGCGCCGGCTTCTCGACGGGCCTGAAATGGTCCTTCATGCCGAAGAAGTCGGACGGCGGGCCGGTCTACCTGGTCATCAACGCCGACGAGGGCGAGCCGGGCACCTGCAAGGACCGTGACATCATGCGTCACGATCCGCACAAGCTGATCGAGGGCTGCCTGATCGCCGGCTTCGCGATGGGCGCCACGGCCTGCTACATCTACATCCGCGGCGAGTTCTACAACGAGGCGTCCAACATCCAGGTCGCCATCGACGAGGCCTATGCCGCCGGCCTGATCGGCAAGAACGCCTGCGGCAGCGGCTACGACTACGACATCTTCCTGCACCGCGGCGCCGGCGCCTACATCTGCGGCGAGGAGACGGCGCTCATCGAGTCGCTGGAGGGCAAGAAGGGCCAGCCGCGCAACAAGCCGCCGTTCCCGGCCATGGCCGGCCTCTATTCGCGCCCGACGACGGTCAACAATGTCGAGACCATCGCCGTGGTCCCGACCATCCTGCGCCGGGGCCCGGCCTGGTTCGCCGGGCTGGGGCGTCCGAAGAACAGCGGCACCAAGGTGTTCTGCATCTCCGGCCACGTGAACCGCCCGTGCAACGTGGAAGAGGAGATGGGCATCCCGCTGAAGGAGCTCATCGAGCGCCATGCCGGCGGCGTGCGCGGCGGCTGGGACAATCTGCTGGCGATCATCCCCGGCGGCTCGTCGGTCCCGCTGCTGCCCAAGGAGATCTGCGACACGGTCCTGATGGACTTCGACAGCCTGCGCGAGGTCCGCTCGGGCCTCGGCACCGCGGCCGTCATCGTCATGGACAAGTCCACCGACGTGGTGAAGGCGATCGCGCGCCTGTCCAAGTTCTACATGCATGAGAGCTGCGGCCAGTGCACGCCGTGCCGCGAGGGCACGGGCTGGATGTGGCGCGTCATGGAGCGCATGGTGCGCGGCAACGCCAAGCTCGAGGAGATCGACATGCTCCTCGACGTCACCAAGGAGATCGAGGGCCACACGATCTGCGCGCTGGGCGATGCCGCCGCCTGGCCGATTCAGGGCCTGATCCGCCATTTCCGTCCGGAGATGGAGCGCCGCATCCTCGCCTACCGTAACGAGGCTGCCGGCCGCGTGGCCGCCGAGTAAGCCGGAAGAGAGTTCGAGACCATGCCCAAACTCACCATTGACGGGACCGAGATCGAAGTCGCCGCCGGCACCTCGGTGCTCCAGGCCTGCGAGCAGCTCGGCATCGAGATCCCGCGCTTCTGCTACCACGAGCGGCTCAGCGTGCCGGCCAACTGCCGCATGTGCCTCGTGGAGATGGAGAAGTCGCCCAAGCCCATCGCCAGCTGTGCCATGCCGGCCGCCGAGGGCATGGTCATCCGTACCGACACGGAGACCGTGCGCAAGGCCCGCAAGGGCGTGATGGAATTCCTGCTGATCAACCATCCGCTGGACTGCCCGATCTGCGACCAGGGCGGCGAGTGCGACCTGCAGGACCAGGCCGTGGCCTACGGCTTCGACCGCTCGCGCTATGCCGAGAACAAGCGGGCCGTGCGCGACAAGAACCTGGGTCCGCTGATCAAGACGATCATGACCCGGTGCATCCACTGCACCCGCTGCATCCGCTTCTGCGACGAGATCGCCGGCGTGTCCGTCATGGGCGCCACGGAGCGCGGCGAGCACATGGAGGTCGGCACCTATGTCGAGGCCGCCATCGCCTCCGAGCTCTCCGGCAACCTCGCGGACGTCTGCCCGGTCGGCGCGCTGACCCACAAGCCCTACGCCTACTCGGCGCGGCCGTGGGAGCTGCGCAAGACCGAGTCGATCGACGTCATGGACGCGGTCGGCTCCAACATCCGCCTGGACACCCGCGGTCCCGAGGTGCTGCGCGTGCTGCCGCGCCTCAACGAGGACGTGAACGAGGAGTGGCTGAACGACAAGACCCGCTACGCCTATGACGGGCTGAAGCGGCAGCGCCTGGACCGCCCCTACCTGCGCGAGAACGGCAAGCTGCGCCCGGCCGGCTGGGCCGAGGTGCTGGGCGTCGTCGCGTCCAGGCTGAAGTCGGTCCCGGCCACGAAGATCGCCGCCATCGCCGGCGACCTCGCCGATTGCGAGTCGGTCGTGGCGCTGAAGGACCTGATGACGGGCCTGGGCTCGCCGAACCTGGAGTGCCGCCAGGACGGCGGCCGCTACGACGTGTCGTCGCCCGCCGGCTACCGCTTCAACACCGGCATCGCCGGGATCGAGCAGGCCGACGCCATCCTGCTGATCGGCACCAACCCGCGCTGGGAAGCCGCGCTGGTGAACGCCCGCATCCGCAAGCGCTACCTGCAGGGCGGCCTGAAGGTAGCGCTGGTCGGCGCGCCTGTCGACCTGACCTACCCGCACGAGTATCTCGGCGCCGGCCCGCAGACGCTGGCCGAGCTGGCCGACGGCACGCACCCCTATTGCGAGGTGCTGCGCAACGCCAAGCGGCCCATGCTGATCCTGGGGTCGGGCGCCGTCGCCCGCGCCGACGGCATGGCCGTGCAGGCCGCCGCCCGCGCCATCGCCGTGAACTGCAACATGGTGCAGGAGGATGGCTGGAACGGCTTCAACCTGCTGCACACCGCCGCCGGCCGGGTCGGCGCGCTGGAGCTGGGCTTCGTGCCGGGCGAGGGGGGCCGCGACCTCGAGGGCATCCTCGCCGGCTGCCAGTCGGGCGAGATCGAGGTGGTCTACCTGCTGGGCGCCGACGAGATCGGGGCCGAGCGCTTCGGCAACGCCTTCGTCGTCTACCAGGGCCACCATGGCGACCGCGGCGCGCACCGCGCCGACGTGATCCTGCCGGGCGCCGCCTATGCCGAGAAGAGCGGCACCTGGGTCAACACCGAGGGCCGGCCGCAGCAGGGCCGCATGGCGACCTTCCCGCTGGGCGAGGCCCGCGAGGACTGGAAGATCCTGCGCGCCCTGTCGGCCGAGCTGGGCCGCCCGCTCCCCTATGACACGCTGGCGCAGGTGCGCAAGCGCCTCGTTGACGCCAATCCGATCTTCGCCCATACCGACCGCGTCGTGCCGGCCGGCTGGGCGCCGTTCGGCCGCCCGGGCGCGATGGATGCCGCGTCGGTCTTCGGCCTGCCGGTCGAGAACTTCTACATGACCGACCCGATCAGCCGCGCCTCGATGACGATGGCGAAGTGCACCGAGGCCTTCGTGGCCGCGGCCCAGGAGAGGACCGGTACCCATGGTTGAGTTCTTCACGGGCCTGGGCCTGCCGTCCGAGCTGGCGCTGCTCATCGACATCGTCCTGAAGATCCTGGTCATCGTCGTGCCGCTGCTGATCGGCATGGCGATGCTGACCTACGCCGAGCGCAAGGTGCTGGGCGCCATGCAGCTGCGCCAGGGCCCGAACGTGGTCGGCCCCTTCGGCCTGCTGCAGCCCTTCGCCGACGGCATCAAGCTGCTGGGCAAGGAGACCATCATCCCGGCCGGCGCCAACCGCGTCGTGTTCCTGGTGGCGCCGATGCTGACCTTCCTGCTGGCGCTGGTCGCCTGGGCGGTCATCCCCTTCGGCCCGGGCATGGTGCTGTCCGACATCAATGTCGGCGTGCTCTACCTGTTCGCCATCAGCTCGCTGGGCGTCTACGGCGTCATCATGTCGGGCTGGGCGTCGAACTCGAAATACGCGTTCCTGGGCGGCCTGCGCTCCGCCGCGCAGATGGTGAGCTACGAGGTCTCGATGGGCTTCGTCATCATCACCGTGCTGCTTTGCGTCGGTTCGCTGAACCTCACCCGCATCGTGGAGCGGCAGGCCGAGATCGGCTGGTTCGCCGTCTGGCTGTTCCCGATGTTCATCGTGTTCTTCATCTCGTGCCTGGCCGAGACGAACCGCGCGCCCTTCGACCTGCCGGAAGGCGAGTCGGAGCTGGTCGGCGGCTTCCACACCGAGTACTCGGCCATGGCCTTCGCCCTGTTCTTCCTGGGCGAGTACATCAGCATGATCATGATGAGCGGCATGGTGTCGGTGCTGTTCCTGGGCGGCTGGCTGCCGCCGGTGGATGTGGCGCCGTTCAACTGGGTGCCAGGCCCCATCTGGTTCATCCTGAAGATCTGCTTCTGCCTGTTCGTCTTCATCTGGGTCCGCGCGACCATGCCGCGCTACCGCTACGACCAGCTGATGCGCCTTGGCTGGAAGGTCTTCCTGCCGCTGTCCCTGCTCTGGGTGATCCTCACCGCCGGCGTGCTGGTCGGGTTCGACCTGCTGCCCGAGTAAGTTCGAACGAGTCGCGGCGGCGGCCGGGGCAGGGGATGCCCGCCCGGCCGCCGCCGCACGACTGAATAGGCGGCGCAAGCCGCGCGATTGCCGATGCGGCGCTCGCCGCATGATTGGAGGGTATCATGGCCTTGCTCGACCGTTCCGTGCGCGGCCTCTTCCTGGTGGAGCTGGTCAAGGGCCTGGCCCTGACCTTCAGCTACATGTTCAAGCCGCGGGTGACGCTGAACTACCCGCACGAGCGCAACCCGATCAGCCCGCGGTTCCGCGGCGAGCATGCGCTGCGCCGCTATCCCAACGGCGAGGAGCGCTGCATCGCGTGCAAGCTGTGCGAGGCCGTGTGCCCGGCGCTGGCGATCACGATCGAGGCCGAGCCGCGCCAGGACGGGTCGCGCCGCACCACGCGGTACGACATCGACATGACCAAGTGCATCTATTGCGGTCTGTGCCAGGAGGCCTGCCCGGTGGACGCCATCGTCGAGGGGCCGAACCTGGAGTTCGCCACTGAGACGCGCGAGGAGCTCTTCTACAACAAGGAGAAGCTGCTGGCGAACGGCGACCGCTGGGAGCCCCTGCTCGCCGCCAACATTGCGGTCGACGCGCCGTACCGTTAATAACACCTCCGTCGGAGGGGGTACCCTCCGCCCGGCTCCTCCTAGGGAGAGTCCCGTCTTGAGCGCCCTTCACCCGACCAGCCCGAACCGGAGGCGGTTGCCCTGATGCTGACCGGAATCGTCTTCTACGTCTTCGCCGCCATCATGGTGGCGTCGGGCGTGTTGGTCATCACCGCGCGGAATCCCGTGCATTCGGTGCTGTACCTGATCCTCGCCTTCTTCACCGCGGCCGGGCTGTTCGTCCTGCTGGGCGCCGAGTTCGTGGCGATGATCCTGGTCATCGTCTATGTCGGCGCCGTGGCGGTGCTGTTCCTGTTCGTCGTCATGATGCTGGACGTGAACTTCCAGGAGCTCAGGGCCGGCTTCAAGCGCTACCTGCCGATCGGCCTGACGGTCGGCGTGGTGCTGCTGGCCGAGCTTGCGCTTCTGGCTACCGGCTTCTTCCGCGGCGAGCAGATGCGCAGCTTCCCGGCGGTGGACCCCACCGTGTCGAACACGCATGCGCTCGGCGCCGTGATCTACACCGACTATGTCTACGTCTTCCAGGCCTCGGGCCTGATCCTGCTGGTCGCGATGATCGGCGCCATCGTCCTGACGCTGCGCTCGCGCGAGGGTGTGAAGCGCCAGGACATCGGCCGCCAGCTCGACCGCCGCCGCGAGGACGTGGTGGCCGTCGTGAAGGTCCCGACCCGGGGAGGGGTGTGAAATGGAAATCACTCTGGCCCACTATCTGACGGTCGCGGCGATCCTGTTCACGCTGGGCGTGTTCGGCATCTTCCTGAACCGCCGCAACGTCATCATCATCCTGATGTCGGTCGAGCTGATCCTGCTCTCGGTCAACATCAACCTGGTGGCCTTCTCGGTCTTCCTCGGCAATCTGACGGGGCAGGTGTTCGCCCTGTTCATCCTGACCGTGGCCGCGGCCGAGGCCGCCATCGGCCTCGCCATCCTGGTCGTCTATTTCCGCAACCGCGGCACCATCGCGGTTGAGGACATCAATCTGATGAAGGGCTGAGGCGATGGAAATCGCAGCCGTTTTCCTGCCCCTGCTGGGCGCCTTCATCGCCGGCTTCTTCGGCCGGTGGCTGGGCGACCGCGGCTCGCAGATCGTGACCTGCGCCGGCGTGCTGACCGCCGCCGCGCTGTCCATCGTCCTCTTCTTCGAGGTGGCGCTCGGCCATCAGCCGCGCACGGTCCAGCTCATGACCTGGATCTCCAGCGGCGAGTTCGAGGTGAACTGGGCGCTGAAGATCGACACGCTGACCGCCGTCATGCTGGTGGTGGTGAACGGCGTGTCCTCCATGGTCCACGTCTACTCGGTCGGCTACATGAGCCACGACCCGAGCAAGCCGCGCTTCATGGCCTATCTCAGCCTCTTCACCTTCATGATGCTCATGCTGGTGACGGCGGACAATCTGCTGCAGATGTTCTTCGGCTGGGAGGGCGTCGGTCTCGCCTCCTACCTGCTGATCAACTTCTGGTACGAGAAGAAGAGCGCCAACGATGCCTCGATGAAGGCGTTCCTGGTGAACCGCGTGGGCGATTTCGGCTTCGCGCTGGGCATCATGGCGATCTTCGTGATCTTCGGCACGGTCCAGTTCGACGAGATCTTCGCCCAGGCCGCCGGGAAGGCGAACGAGAGCTTCAACTTCCTGGGGCTGCAGCTGCACGGGCTGACCGTGGCCTGCCTGCTGCTGTTCATCGGCGCCATGGGCAAGTCGGCGCAGCTGGGCCTGCACACCTGGCTGCCGGACGCGATGGAGGGCCCGACCCCGGTGTCGGCGCTGATCCACGCGGCCACCATGGTGACCGCCGGCGTCTTCATGCTGTCGCGCATGTCGCCGGTGTTCGAGTACGCGCCGACCGCGCTGATGGTCGTGACCGTCATGGGCGGGTTGACGGCCATCGTCGCCGCCACGATCGGCATGACCCAGTTCGACATCAAGCGGGTCATCGCCTATTCGACCATGAGCCAGCTCGGCTACATGTTCTTCGCCATCGGCGTCTCGGCCTACCAAGCCGCCGTGTTCCACCTGATGACGCACGCCTTCTTCAAGGCGCTGCTGTTCCTCGGCGCGGGCTCGGTCATCCATGCGCTGTCCGGCGAGCAGGACATGCGCAAGATGGGCGGCGTCTGGCGGATGATCCCCTTCACCTACGCCATGATGTGGATCGGCAGCTTGGCGCTGGCCGGCATCCCGATCTTCGCCGGCTTCTACTCCAAGGACATGATCCTGGAGGCCGCCTATGCCGACCACAGCTGGTTCGGCACCCTGGCCTTCTGGCTCGGCATCGCCGCGGCGCTGCTGACCGCCTTCTACTCCTGGCGCCTGATCTTCCTGAGCTTCCACGGCAAGCCGCGCGCGGACGAGCAGGTGATGGCCCATGTCCACGAGTCGCCGCTCTCCATGACCATCCCGCTGGCGGTGCTGGCGGTCGGCGCGGTGTTCTCCGGCCTGGTGGCCTATGACTGGTTCGTCGGCCATGACCGCGCCGCCTTCTGGGGCGAGTCGATCCAGGTGCTGGCCGCCAACGACACGGTCGAGGCCGCGCACCATGTGCCGGGCTGGGTGCCCTACGCGCCGCTGGTGGTGGCGATCCTGGGCATCCTCGGCGCCTATGTCGCCTATGTGGCCAAGCCGGACCTGCCGGGCGCCTTCGTGCGGTCGGTCGGCGCGCTGCACACGCTGGTCTTCAACAAGTACTTCTTCGACGAGATCTACGACCGCCTGTTCGTGCGGCCGTCCCAGGCGCTGGGATACGGCCTCTGGAAGGGCGGCGACGAGACCGTCATCGACGGCATCGGGCCGGACGGCGTGGCGGCCATGACCAACCGCCTGGCCGGCCGCGCCAGCCGCCTTCAGTCCGGCTACGTGTACCACTACGCCTTCGCCATGGTGATCGGCGTGGTCGCGCTGGTCGGCTGGTTCTACTTCTATCGCTAAGCGGGACGGGGAAGTTCGAAAATGGCTGAATGGCCGATCCTGTCGCTGACGACGTTCCTTCCTCTCGTCGGCGCCTTCTTCATCCTGCTGATCCGGGGTGAGCCCGGCGTGGTGGCGCGCAACGCCCGCAGCGTCGCGCTGTGGACCTCGCTGGTCACCTTCGTGGTCTCCCTCTTCATCCTGCTGGAATTCGACCCGAGCAACCCGGGCTTCCAGCTGATGGAGGAGATGGCCTGGATCCCGTCGCTGGGCATCTCCTACCTGAAGGGCGTCGACGGCATCTCGCTGTGGTTCGTCATCGCCTCGACCTTCCTGACGCCGATCTGCGTCCTGGCCTCCTGGGACTCGGTCGAGCACCGGGTGAAAGAGTTCATGATCGCCATGCTGGTCCTGGAGACCATGCTGGTCGGCATGTTCACGTCGCTGGACTTCGTGCTGTTCTACATCTTCTTCGAAGGTGTGCTGCTGCCGATGTTCCTGCTGATCGGCGTGTGGGGCGGCCCGGGCCGCATCTACGCCGCCTACAAGTTCTTCATCTACACCTTCGTCGGCTCGGTGCTGATGCTGCTGGCGATCCTGACCATGTACCTGGTGCTGCCCGAGCGGACCATGGACATGCGGGTGATGCTGGACCACGCCTTCGACCCGAAGCTGCAGCTGTGGCTGTGGGCCGCCTTCTTCGTCGCCTTCGCGGTGAAGACGCCGATGTGGCCCTTCCACACCTGGCTGCCCTTCGCCCACGTCGAGGCGCCGACGGCCGGCTCGGTGATGCTGGCCGGCGTGATGCTGAAGATGGGTGGCTACGGCCTGATCCGCTGCAACCTGCAGATGCTGCCGGCCGGGTCCGAGTACTTCACGACGCTCGTGTTCGTGATGTCGGTCGTCGCCATCATCTACACCTCGCTGGTGGCGCTGGCGCAGGCTGACATGAAGAAGATGATCGCCTACTCGTCGGTGGCCCACATGGGCTATGTGACGCTCGGCATCTTCGCCGCGAACGAGCAGGGGCTGGACGGCGCCATGTTCCAGATGCTGTCGCACACCATCGTGTCGGCGGCGCTCTTCCTCTGCATCGGCGTGGTCTACAACCGGCTGCACACCCGCGAGATCGCGCGCTATGGCGGGCTGGCCACCAACATGCCGAAGTACGCGGTGGTCTTCACCGTGTTCATGCTGGCCTCGGTCGGCCTGCCCGGCACCAGCGGTTTCGTCGGCGAGTTCCTGACCATGCTGGGCGCCTTCCGGGTGAACACCTGGGCGGCCTTCTTCGCGGCCACGGGCCTGGTGTTCGGCGCGGCCTACATGCTGCTGCTCTACCGCAAGCTCTTCTTCGGCAAGCTGGTGAAGGACGACGTCGCCCGCATGCAGGATCTGGGCTGGCGCGAGGTGGCCTTCTTCGCCCCGCTGGTGGCGCTCGTGATCTACATGGGCGTCGCGCCGAACGCCTTCCAGAGCTACTACATGCCGTCGGTCGAGAAGATCCTCGGCGACCACCAGACCTCGCTGCAGGCCCTGAAGGCCACCGAGCCCGCCGCCCCGCAGCTGGCCGAGACCCCGGCCGCCTCCGCTTCTTCCGGGAACTGATCCATGGTTGCCACTCCTGACCTCGCGCCGGCGCTGCCCGAGATCTTCCTGGCCTGCTCCGGCCTCGCCCTGCTGATGCTGGGCGTGTTCCGCGGCGACGGGGCGACCCGGCTCGTCTCCTGGCTGACCGTGGCGGCCCTGGTGGTCACCGGCGGGCTGCTGGCGGTGAATGTCGGTGCCGATGTCCGCACCGTCACCTTCTCCGGCATGTACGTGACCGACCCCTTCGCCATCTTCGCCAAGCAGCTGATCCTGCTCGGCACGGCGCTGTCGGTCATCGTCTCGATGGGCTACATCGAGCGCGAGCAGATGAAGCGCTGCGAGTATCCGGTGCTGATGCTGTTCGCCACCGTCGGCATGATGATGATGGTGTCGGCGAACGACCTGCTGTCGCTCTATGTCGGCCTTGAGCTGCAGAGCCTGTCGCTCTACGTCATCGCCGCCTTCCGCCGCGACTTCGCGCGCAGCTCGGAGGCCGGCCTGAAGTACTTCGTGCTGGGAGCGCTCAGCTCGGGCCTGCTGCTGTACGGCACCAGCCTGATCTACGGCTTCGCCGGCACCACCAACTTCGACCAGCTGGCCCGCGTGCTGGTCGGCGGCGAGCAGCTGGACCTGGGGATCCTGGTCGGGCTGATCTTCGTGGCCTCGGGCCTGGCCTTCAAGATCTCGGCCGTGCCGTTCCACATGTGGACGCCCGACGTGTACGAGGGCGCGCCGACCAGCGTGACGGCCTTCTTCGCCGTGGCGCCGAAGATCGCCGCCATCTGCCTGTTCATGCGCCTGCTGGTGGGCCCGTTCTTCCAGATGGCGGGCGAGTGGCAGCAGGTGATCATCGTCTGCTCCGTCGGCTCCATGCTGCTGGGCTCGCTGGCGGCCATCCGCCAGACCAACATCAAGCGCCTGATGGCCTACAGCTCGATCGGCCATATCGGCTACGCGCTGGTGGGCGTCGCCGCCGGCACCAAGGACGGCGTCGCCGGCGTGCTGATCTACATGGCGATCTACCTAGTCATGAATGTCGGCACCTTCGCCATCATCCTCTCCATGCGCCAGAGCGGCCGCATGGTGGAGGAGATCAGCGACCTCTCGGGGCTCTCCAAGTCGCACCCGATGATGGCGCTGTCGCTGGCGGTGTTCATGTGGTCGATGGCGGGCGTGCCGCCGGCGGCCGGCTTCTGGGGCAAGCTCTACGTCTTCAAGGCGGCGGTCGACGCCGACCTGACGATCCTCGCCCTGATCGGCCTGCTGACCAGTGCGATCTCGCTCTACTACTACCTGCGCATCATCAAGGTGATCTATTTCGACGAGCAGGCCGAGCCGCTGGACCGGCCGACGCGCTCGGTCGCGCTGGTGATCACCGGGACGGCGCTGTTCACCTTCCCGGTCTTCTACCTGTTCGCGAATCCGATCATCAACGGCGCCATGGCGGCTGCGACCAGCCTCTTCCCCTGATGCGGCCCGACGGAACAGACAATGCAGCACGGACGGCCGCGGCGACCCCGCGGCCGTTCGCGACTCTGCCGGACTGGTACCGGCTGACCGAGCTTGAGCGCTGCGGCAGCACCAACGATGTCGCCAAGGAGCTGGCCCGATCAGGCGCGCCGGAGGGGACCCTGGTGCGGACCCTGATGCAGGAGGCGGGCAGGGGACGCCGAGGCCGCGCCTGGACGTCGATCCCCGGCAATCTCTACTGCTCATTGGTGCTGCGCCCCCATGGCGGCCCGGCCCGGGCGGCGGAGATCAGCTTCGTCGCGGCGCTGGCCGTGGCGCAGGCTGTCTCCGACCTGGTGCCCGGCGCGCCCAAGGTGAAATGGCCGAACGACGTGCTGCTGGACGGCGCCAAGATCGCCGGCATCCTGCTGGAATCGGAGCCCGGCCCCGGCGGCACGGTGGAGTGGTTGGTGCTGGGCGTCGGCGTCAACGTCTCAGGCCATCCGGAGGGGCTGGACTATCCCGCGACCTCGTTGCGTGAGGCGGGCGCGGACATCGACGCCGGCGAGGTGCTGGCCCTCTACGGCCGGCATTTCCTCACCTGGTACGAGCGCTGGCAGACCTACGGCTTCGCGCCAGTGCGCGCCGCTTGGCTGAACGCGGCCCAGGGGCTGGGCGGGCCGGTGACGGTGCGGCTGGCGGCCGAGAGCTTCGAAGGGCGGCTGGTCGACCTGGACGAGGAGGGCGGGCTGATCGTGGAGACCGGCACTGGCCGCCGCCGCGTCACCGCCGGGGACGTGTTCCCCGCCACATCCCGCGTGGGGGCCTGATATGCTGCTCGCCATCGACGCCGGCAACACCAACGTCGTCTTCGCCGTCTTCGACGGGGAGGAGCGGCGGGGGCAGTGGCGCATCGCCACCGAGGCGCGCCGCACGTCGGACGAGTACGCGGTCTGGCTGACCAGCCTCATGGCGATGAAAGGGCTGAAGCCGGCGGACGTGAAGGCCTGCATCCTCTCCAGCGTCGTGCCGGCGGCGACGCGCGATCTGATCAAGCTGTGCGAGGACCATTTCGGCAGCACGCCGATGCGGGTCGGCGACCCTTCCGTGGACCTCGGCATCGAGGTGCGGATCGACAATCCGCGGGAGGCCGGCGCCGACCGGCTGGTCAACGCCGTCTCCGCCGTGGCCCGCTACAAGGCCCCGCTCGTGGTGTTGGACATCGGCACCGGCACGACCTTCGACGTGGTGGATGCGGACGGCGCCTTCGCCGGCGGCGTCATCGCGCCGGGGCCGATGCTGTCGCTGGACGCGCTCCATCGGGTGGCCGCGCAGCTCCCGAAGGTGGATATCCTCAAACCCGAGCGGGTCATCGGGAGGGGCACGGTCGCGGCGATGCAATCGGGCATGTATTGGGGCTATACCGGGATGATCGAGGGCATCCTGCGGCGCCTCAAGGCGGAGCTGTCGCCGACGGGCGATCCGCCGGTCACCGTCATCGGGACGGGCGGCCTGGTCCGCCTGTTCGCCGAGGCGACCGGCATGGTCGACCATGTCGACGGCGACCTGACGCTCAGGGGCCTTCTCCTCATCCACCAGCGCAACTGGAAACCATGACCGACCGGACCGACGCAGAGGCCGCCCTGGGGGACGGGGACTTCGACGAGGACGCCCTCTATTTCCTGCCGCTGGGCGGTGCCGGCGAGATCGGCATGAACCTCAACCTCTACGGCCATGCCGGCCGTTGGCTGATGGTCGATCTCGGCGTCAGCTTCGGCGACGAGACCACGCCCGGAATCGACGTGCTGATGCCCGACCCGGCCTTCATCGCCGAGCGGGCGGAGGATCTGGTCGGTCTGGTCATCACCCACGCCCATGAGGACCATCTGGGCGCCATCCAGTATCTCTGGCCCGAGCTGCGCTGCCCGATCTACGCCACGCCCTTCGCCGCCTCGGTCCTGCGCAACAAGCTGCGCGAGCGCGAGCTGGACCGGCGGGTGCAGATCATCGAGGTGGCGCCGGGCGAGCGCTGGCCGGTCGGTCCCTTCGACCTGGAGCTGGTGGCCGTCACCCATTCCGTGCCGGAGCCCAACGCCCTGGTCATCCGCACCCCCGCCGGCACCGTCGTCCATAGCGGCGACTGGAAGCTGGACCCCGACCCGGTCATCGGCCCCACGGCCGACGAGGCGGCGCTGCAGGCCCTGGGGCACCAGGGCGTCACCGCGCTGGTGTGCGACAGCACCAACGCGCTGGTGCCCGGCCATAGCGGTTCCGAGGCCGCGGTCGCCAAGAGCTTCGAGGAGCTGTTCGGCCTCTACGAGGGCAAGCGCATCGCCGTCAGCTGCTTCGCCACGAACGTGGCGCGGCTGCATTCGGTCGCCGTGGCGGCCGCCGCGCACGACCGGCATGTGGCGCTGGTCGGCCGGTCTCTCTGGCGCATCAACGAGGCCGCCCGCGCCAACGGCTACCTGACCGACCTGCCGCCCTTCGTCACCGAGCGCGATGCCGGCTTCCTGCCGCGCGAGAAGACGGTTCTGATCTGCACCGGCAGCCAGGGCGAGCCGCGCGCCGCCCTGTCGCGCATCGCCGCCGGCGACCATCCCGAGGTCGATCTGGAGCCGGGCGACGTCGTGATCTTCTCGTCGCGCGAGATTCCCGGGAACGAGCGGGCCATCGCCAATGTGCAGAACGGCCTGATCCGGCGGGGGATCGAGGTGCTGACGGCCGACGACGCCTTCGTGCATGTCTCCGGCCATCCCTGCCGCGACGAGCTAGCGCGCATGTACCAGTTGGTCCGGCCGCAGATCGCCATCCCCGTCCACGGCGAGCGGCGGCACCTGCAGGCGCATGCCCAGCTGGCGCTTTCCTGCCAGGTGGGCCAAGCGCTGATCCCGGAGGACGGGGCGGTGATCCGCCTGGCGCCCGGGCCGGCGGAGATCGTCGGCCATGTCCATGCCGGCCGGCTCTGCGTCGACGGCAAGAAGATCGTGCCGCTGAACGGCAACGCCATGCGCTCGCGTGCCCGCATGAGCTACAGCGGCGCCGCCGTGGCGACGCTGGTGCTGAACGAACGCGGCGAGCTGCTGGCCGATCCGAAGCTGGCGGTCATGGGTCTGCTGGACGGGGAGGAGGACGAGGCCGATCTGGAGGACGCGATCGAGGCGGTGCGCCGTGCGGTCGAGTCGATCCCGCTGTCCCAGCGCCGCGACGACACCGCCATCCGCGAGGCCGCCCGCATCGCCGTCCGGCGCAGCTTCAACGCGTCCCAGGGGCGCAAGCCCGTGACCGAGATCCATCTGGTCCGGGTCTAGGAACGAGAAGAATGGGAAGGGGAGCAGAATGATCGGCAGGCTGAACCATGTGGCGATCGTCGTCGGCGATCTGGAGGCGGCGACCGCGACCTACCGCGACACGCTGGGGGCCAAGGTGAGCGCGCCGCAGGACCTCCCGGCGCACGGCGTCACCACCGTGTTCGTGGAGCTGCCCAACACCAAGATCGAGCTGCTGCGGCCGCTGGGCGCCGACAGCCCGATCGCCAAGTTCCTCGAGAAGAACCCGTCGGGCGGCATCCACCATGTCTGCTACGAGGTGGACGACATCATCGCCGCCCGCGACAGGCTGAAGGCCGAGGGGGCACGGGTGTTGGGCGACGGCGAGCCCAAGATCGGCGCGCACGACAAGCCGGTGCTGTTCCTGCACCCCAAGGATTTCTGCGGCACGCTGGTGGAGCTGGAGCAGGCGTGAGCGTTCCGCCGCATTGCGCCGGCGCGGCCGCCACCCTACCTTTCGGGCACTGAACCGACGGGAAGCGCCATGAGCTGGGTCACCATCGCCGCCATCTACTTCACCCTCTGGTGGATCGTGCTCTTCGCGGTCCTGCCCTTCGGCGTGCGGCCGGAGGAGAAGCCGGAGCTCGGCCATGCCGAGAGCGCGCCGAAATCGCCCATGCTGCTGAAGAAGTTCTTCTGGACCAGCATCGTCACGGCGGTGCTGATGGCCGTGGTCATCGGCCTGTTCGAGAGCGGGCTGCTGGATTACGGCGCGCTCGTCTCCGACCGGCGCGGCGGCTACTGATGGGCGGGTCCTACTGCGAGGCGGCCCTGGGCCATCCCTGGCATGGGCCCTATCACGACACCGAGTACGGCTTCCCGATATCCGACGAGGACGCTTTGTTCGAGCGGCTGATGCTGGAGATCAACCAGGCCGGCCTCTCCTGGCTGACCGTGCTGAAGAAGCGCGCCGCCTTCCAGGCCGCCTTCGACGGCTTCTCGGTCGATCGTGTCGCGGCCTATGGCGAGGTGGAGGTGGCGCGGCTGATGGCCGATCCGGGCATCATCCGGAACCGGCTGAAGATCGAGGCGGCCATCGCCAACGCCCGGACCGTCCAGCAGCTCCGCGCCAGCCATGGCGGCTTCAAGGCGTGGCTGGACGCCCACCATCCCCTGCCCAAAGCCGAATGGCTGAAGCTGTTCAAGCGGACCTTCCGCTTCACCGGCGGCGAGATCGTGGGCGAGTTCCTGATGAGCCTGGGCTATCTGCCGGGCGCCCACCGGCCCGATTGCCCCGTCGCGGAGACGCTGCGGGCCACCCGCGTGCCCTGGATCACGGCGGTGGAGGCGGGCTTCACCGGTTACGGTGCACAAGCCCTGGGCGAAGCGCTGCCCGCCTGAGCGGCAGCTGCATCCTGATTGGGCAAACTGGTTGGGATGCGCACAAAAAGAAAGGCGAGCCCGTTAAAGGGGCTTGCCTTGGATGACATCCAGCTTATGATTCCTGGTGTCCGGAGGGTTTTTCCCTCCCGATTGTCGCCTGGTGGCGATTCCTCCCTAAACTCGGGCCGCGCCGCGCTTGCTGCGCGGTCTTTTTCTGTGCGCGCGGAGTATACGTGCGCAGGCGACCTTCGTCACCCGATTTCTGCTCATAAGGAAGCCGTCCCCGGCCCTTGGGCGGGGACACGGGGACGGCGTCTCAGGCTCGCGGCGCAACGGCTTGGCGGATATGGGCTCCGTCAGCGTTTCGTGCTGTCCAGGAAGCCGCCGATGTCGGTGTTGAGCCGGCCGGAATAGCCGTTGATCGAGCCGGCGATGCGGCCGACCTCGCGCGCCGCGCTGCCGGTCTCGCGAGCGGCCTCCGAGACGCCGGTGATGTTGCGCGTCACCTCGGCGGTGGTGGCGCTCTGCTCCTCCACGGCGGCGGCCACCTGGGCGGAGATGCCGCTCAGCCGGTCGATCATGCCGCCGATCCGGCCGATGGCGGCGACGGTGCCCGCCGTGACCGATTGGATGCCGGCGATCTGCTGCTTGATCTCCTCGGTGGCCCTGGCGGTCTGGTTGGCGAGGCTCTTCACCTCGCTCGCCACCACGGCGAAGCCCTTGCCGGCCTCGCCGGCGCGGGCGGCCTCGATCGTGGCGTTCAGCGCCAGCAGGTTGGTCTGCTTGGCGATGCTCTCGATGACCTCGGTGATCTTGCCGACCTCGGCCGCGGTGCTGGACAGGCCGGCGACCAGCCGGTCAGTCGCCCGCGCTTCGGTCACGGCTTCCTGCGCCATGCGCGAGGCCTCGGTGATGCGCTCGGAGATCTCGCCGATGCTGGCGCTCATCTGCTCCGCCGCGGCCGAGACGGAGGAGGCGAGATCGGTGGCGTTGGAGGCGAGGTCCAGCAGCCGGCTCGACGACCGGTCCATCTCGCCGGCATTGTCGGCCATGGCGTTGACCACGCCCGAGACGTTCTCGGCCATCTTCACGCTGTCGGAGATGATCGACCAGGTCAGCATCGGCCCGAGATAGGCGCCGTCGTCGCCGGTGATGGCGGAGACGCGCAGGTTCAGCACCTCCGGCCCGACCCGGATGTTGGCGCTGTGCGGCAGGTTCTTCGGGTCGGCCAGCATGGTGCGCTGGTGGGTGGGGCGCTTGTGGAAGATGTCGATCGTCTGGCCCATCATGTCGTCGGCCTTGATCGGCAGGTATGCCTCCAGCTTCCGCAGCGTCTGCACGCTGGTCTGGTTGCAGTAGTTGATGCGGAAATCGACCGGGTCGCAGGTCATGACGTTGATCGGCATGTTGTCGATCATCTGGAGCAGCCGCTTGGTCTCCTTCTCCGCCGCCACCGCCTTGGTGACGACGCTCCAGGCCAGCATCGGCTGCACGTAGCGGCCGTTCTCGTCGTAGATGGCGGAGATCTTCAGCTCCAGCACCTCGTCGCCGATGCGGATGCGGGCGGAGTGCGGCAGGTTCCTCGGGTCCGACAGCAGCCGGCGCTGCATCGCCGGGTTCTTGTGGAACACGTCGATCGAGGTGCCGACCATGCGGTCCGGGTCGATCTTCACCAGATGCTTGATCTGCTCCATCAGCTCGCGCGACTTGGCGTTGGCGTAGGTGATGGTGAAGGTATCGAGGTCGCAGGTCATGACCGCGATCGGCAGTTGGTCCAGCATCTGCCGCATCAGCACCGAATTGTCCGGCTTGCGCGCGAACTTCAGAAGCGCCGCCACCATGACCCGTTCCTCCCGCCATGTTTGATTTCTATCCAGGCGGCACGCGTTCTACTGCGACCCGCACCTCCTGCCCGGCCAGAGGAGCTAATTCGAAATAGAGGAGAGTCAAATCGGCCGTTCAGGATAGTGATCCGCCGCGCGGTCCCTTGCGTATAGGCGGCAACACAGAGGGGAGGGACCTCGCATGCCGTTCGACAGCCATCGCCATACCGCTCCGTCCGACCGGGGACTTTCCGGCACGCTCGACGAGGTGCGCCGCGCCAGCGCCGACCTGGACCGGCTGGGGCGGGACTATCGCCGCCAGCTCGATGCGCTGCAGGAAAGCGACTTCGTGATGCACATGCGGAAGCTGGCCGGCAGCATCGTCGGCGGGCGCTGACCCGGGCTTCAGTGGGCGAAGAAGGCGAAGCGCAGCAGGAACAGCAGCGCCAGCACCGGCACGACCGGCCCCATCTCCCGCCAGCGGCCGGCCACCAGCTTGATCGCCGTGTAGGTGATCAGGCCGAAGGCGATGCCGTTGGCGATCGAGTAGGTCAGCGGCATGGCGACCGCGGTCACCACCGCCGGCACCGACTCGGTCAGATCGTCCCAGTCCAGCTCCGCCAGTCCCCGCGCCATCAGGCAGGCGACGTAGAGCAGGGCGGGGGCGGTGGCGTAGGCCGGGATGTCGCGCGCCAGCGGCGCCAGGAACAGGCAGAGCAGGAACAGGGCGCCGACGGTCACTGCCGTCAACCCCGTGCGCCCGCCGACATTGGTGCCGGCCGCGCTCTCGATGTAGCTGGTGACGGTCGAGGTGCCGAGCGCGGCACCCACCGTCGTGGCGGCGGCGTCGGCCAGCAGCGCCTTCTTCAGCCGGGGCAGGCGGCCCTCCCGGTCCAGCAGCCCCGCCCGATGCGCCACGCCGACCAGCGTGCCGGCCGTGTCGAACAGATCGACGAACAGGAAGGCGAAGACGACCGTCACCAGCCCCAGGCTGAGTGCGCCGCCGAGGTCCATCTGCAGGAAGGTCGGCGCGATGCTGGGCGGCAGGGAGACGATCTCGCCGCCGAAGGGTGAGGCGCCCAGCGCCATGCCGGCCGCCGCCGTCGCCAGGATGGCGACCACCACCGCGCCGGTCACGCCGCGGGCCACCAGCGCCACCAGCAGCACGAAACCAAGCGCCGCCAGCCAGGCGCGCGGCTGCGTCACGTCGCCCAGCGCCACCAGCGTCACCGGATGGTCGGCGACGATGCCGGCGTTCTGCAGGGCGATGATGGCGAGGAACAGGCCGATGCCGGCGGAGATGGCGAGCTTGAGCGAGCGCGGTATGGCGTCGACGACCGCCTCGCGCACCGGCAGCAGGCTCAGGATGATGAACAGCACGCCCGAGATGAACACCGCGCCCAGCGCCACCTGCCAGGAATATCCCAGGCCGCCGACGACGGAGAAGGCGAAGTAGGCGTTCAGCCCCATGCCCGGCGCCTGGGCGATGGGGTAGTTGGCGTAGAGCCCCATGACCAGGCTGCCGACCGCGGCCGAGACGCAGGTGGCGACGAAGACCGCCCCGGCATCCATGCCGGTGGCGCCCAGGATCTGCGGATTGACGAAGACGATGTAGGCCATCGTCAGGAAGGTCGTCAGCCCGGCCACCAGCTCGGTGCGGACATTGGTACCGTGCTGGCTCAGCTTGAAGTAGGATTCGAGCAAGGGTCGGCCCCGGGGCATCGGAGAATGAGATGGCAGTATTCCGCCTCAACCCGCAGCACGCCAGACGGTTGCGCGCGGGAGCCGTGGGCTCGGGGCTGCTCCTCGCCCTCTGGTCTCCCGCAGCGCCGGCGGCGGAGCGCGCCCACCCCGGCCCGGTTGCCGACCCGACCATCGTGGTCGACAGCGCCGCCTGCCGCTGGGTCCGCCGGCACGAGCCGCGCGACGACGTCATCTACCGCCCGAACCGCGACGTGGTGAACGGCCGCCCGGTGGCGCCGGCCGACCTGCCGGGGGAGGGAGGGCCGGTCATGCCCGACCGGTTCGAGATCGGCATCAGCCAGGACATCGCCCGCACCTTCGGCATCCCCGCCGTTCCCGACGCCGAGTCCGAGGTGCGCATCGGCACGGTCACGATCGAGGGGAACCGGGTGCTGTTCAACGGCCAGCCCGTGGGCAGCGAGGCCGAGCGCGAGCTGGTGGCGCTCTGCCAGTTCCAGGAGCATGTCGGCCGGTAGGGTCGCCGGAGAACCGTCTGTTTGTTCTCGCCGGCGGTTGCCGCCCTCCACCGTCATCCCGGCGCAGGCCGGGACCCAGGGGGTGCAGCGCTCCAAGCTCGGTGAAGCCGGCCCATAGGTCGCATGGAGCGGAGCGCAATGCGACTTCTCCGACCGCCGTATCGCATTGCGCTCCGCTCCATGCGACCTACGAACAAGACGAGCGCTGCATCGACCGCATCCCACTGCAACCCCTGGGCCCCGGCCTCCGCCGGGGTGACGGATAGTAGGGTCACGCCCCTCCAGCTATCGTGCGACAAATCCCAAGCATCCCGAGAGGGGGCCGCCCCGCGCCGGGCGCCATGGACAGGCCGGGACGCATTGCCTAAAGTCCGGCCTCCCCGTTCCATGCGCCGAGACCGTGCCCCATGCGCTCCTCCGTCTTCTTCCTGCCCACGCTGAAGGAAACCCCCACCGAGGCCCAGATCGTCTCGCACCGGCTGATGCTGCGCGCCGGCATGATCCGGCAGACCAGCGCCGGCATCTATGCCTGGCTGCCGCTGGGCTGGCGGGTGCTGCAGAAGATCAGCCAGATCGTGCGCGAGGAGCAGGACGCCGCCGGCGCCCAGGAGCTGCTGATGCCGACCATCCAGTCGGCCGATCTGTGGCGACAGTCGGGCCGCTACGACGATTACGGCAAGGAGATGCTGCGCATCACCGACCGGCACGACCGCGAGATGCTGTTCGGGCCCACGAACGAGGAGATGATCACCGACATCTTCAAGTCGTACGTGAAGTCCTACCGCGACCTGCCGAAGAATCTCTACCACATCCAGTGGAAGTTCCGGGACGAGGTCCGGCCGCGCTTCGGCGTGATGCGCGGGCGCGAGTTCCTGATGAAGGACAACTACTCCTTCGACCTGGACGCGGATGGCGCCAAGCTCTCCTACCGCCGCATGTTCCTGGCCTACCTGCGCACCTTCGCGCGCATGGGGCTTAAGGCGATCCCGATGCGTGCCGATACCGGCCCCATCGGCGGCGACCTCAGCCACGAGTTCATCATCCTGGCCGAGACGGGCGAGAGCGGCGTCTTCTGCCACAAGGACTGGCTGGACCTGGACGTGCTGGCCGACGCGCCGGGCTACGACAGCGACCTCCAGGACTTCTTCGCCCGCTATACCGGCATCTACGCCGCCACAGACGAGAAGCACGATCCGGCCACCAGCCCCGTGCCGGAGAGCGAGCTGGTGAACGCCCGCGGCATCGAGGTCGGCCACATCTTCTATTTCGGCACCAAGTACTCCAAGCCCATGGGTGCCGTCGTGCAGGGGCCGAACGGCGACCAGATCACGGTCGAGATGGGCAGCTACGGCATCGGCGTCTCGCGCCTGGTCGCCGCCATCATCGAGGCCAGCCACGACGACAACGGCATCGTCTGGCCGGACCAGGTGGCGCCCTTCAAGGTCGGTCTGATCAACCTGAAGGCCGGCGACGCCGAGTGCGACCGGGTCTGCGAGGATCTCTACGCCCGCTTCCAGAAGGCCGGGGTCGAGGTGCTCTACGACGACCGCGACGAGCGGCCGGGCGCCAAGTTCGCCGACATGGACCTGATCGGCCTGCCCTGGCAGCTGACCGTCGGCCCGCGCGGCCTTAAGACCGGCGTTGTGGAGCTGAAGCGCCGCGCCACCGGCGAGAAGGTCGAACTGCCGGTCGAGGAGGCCTTCGCCAAGCTCACGGCCTGATCCGTGCGGGCCCTGGCGGCATCGCTGGGCGGCTGGGCGGAGGGGCTGCGCGGCCTGCCGCCCGGTGTCTGGGTCATCGTCGGCGGCGCCTTCCTGGGACGCTGCGGCAGCTTCGTCGTGCCGTTCCTGATGCTGTTCCTGACGGGGGAGCGCGGCGCCAACCCGGCCACCGCCGGGCTGGTGGTGGCGGCTTTCGGCGCCGGCTCGGTGGTCGGCAGCCTGGTCGGCGGCACGCTGGCCGACCGGATCGGGCGCAAGCCGGTCATGGTCGGCGCCATGGCGCTGAGCGCCACCGTCATGCCCTGGATACCGACGCTGGATAGCCTCTGGGCCATCGGCGGCGCGCTGGCGCTGATCGGCGGCATGACCGACATGTACCGCCCGGCCTCCAGCGCCGCCATCGGCGACATGGTGGGTGAGGGGCAGCGCGTCAGGGCCTTCGGGCTGATCTACTGGGCGGCGAACCTGGGCTCCGCCATCGCGCCGGTGCTGGGCGGGGCGCTCGCCGTCTGGGGTGGGCACAAGCTGCTCTACTGGAGCAACGCCGCTGTCTTCGCCGTCTACGCCGTCTTGCTGCTGGTCCTGTTCCGGGAGAGCCGGCCGGAGCGGGCGGCGGGAACGCCGGCGGGGAGCGGCCGGGGCGGGCTGCGCGCGGCCTTCGCCGACCCGGTGGTCTGGTCGGTGTCGGGCGGCTCCTTCCTCTGCGCCAGCCTGTTCTTCCAGGCCTACACCACCCTGCCGCTGGCGATGCGGGCGGCGGGGTTCGGCACGACCGACTACGGCATCGCGGTCGCCATGAACGGCTTGGCGGTCGTCGCCTTCTCCCTGCCTGTGGCGGCGCTGGTGGCTGGCATGGACCCGAAGCGCGTGCTCACCGTCGGCGGCCTGCTGATGGGCGGCGGCGTGGCGCTGACGGGCCTGGCGGGCACGGTGCCGGCCTTCGCCGCCATCGTCGTGCTCTGGACCATCGGCGAAATCCTCACCGCGCCGGTGGCGCCCGCCGTGCTCTCGCGCGCCGCCCCGCCCGACCGCCGCGGCGCCTACCAGGCGACCCTGACCGCCGCCTGGAGCCTCGCCGCCGTGGCCGGCCCGGTGCTGGGCGGCCTCGCCATCGGCCTGCACCCGCAGGCGGTGTGGATCGGCTGCGGCGTGGTCGGGCTCCTGGCCGCCGCCTGCTTCGCGGCGCTGCCCCGGCGGACGGCGCCCGGGGGCCTCACATGATGTCGCCGACCCCGATGATCCGGGCGGTGGCGAGCACGTCGCCGGCGTCGTGCCACATGGTGCCGTCCCAATAGACGCCGTAGCCGCTGTCGTGCCGGAACAGGATGTCGTCGCGCCCGTCGCCGGTGAAGTCGCCGGTGGCCGCGATCTCCCAGCCCGAGTTCAGGGAGAAGAGCCATTCCGACGTGCCGGCCTGGGCGTCGGAGATGTGGATGGCGCGCGACGACGGGTTGAAGAGCAGCACGTCGTCATGGGCCGAGCCGGTGAAGTTGCCGGTCGCGGCGACAGTCCAACTCAGCATGTTCGCCGGCATCGGCACGAGCCAGAGCTCGCCCCCGTGGCAGGCGAGCAGCTGGCCGGTCTTGACGTTGCGGATCAGCAGTTCCTCATGCACCGCCGCCCCGGTGCCGGTGGCGCCGAACAGGTTGCCGGTCCCGGCGAAGCTGAAGTCGGAGGAGAGGGTGATGTGGTACGTGCTCTTGCCGGTCATGGCGTCGAGCGCGACGATGTCGCCGTCCGCCTCGCGCAGGATCAGTTCCTCGGCCACGCCGCCCGTCGTGTTCGCGATGCCGAGCAGTGTGGCGCCGATCGGCACGGCGACAGGCTCGATGGAACCCAGGTTCGTTATGTCGCAGAGGTACCAGTTCTCGCTGAACTTGAGCAGGACGTCCGCCTTGCGGTCGCCCGTCATGTCGCCGACGCCGGCGAAATTCTCCGGCCCCAGCCCGCCGATGATCCATGAGAAGCCGTCGCTGCCCAGCGCCTGGTCCCAGATGGCGATGCTTCCGTCCGGCGACATCAGGAAGAGCTCTTCGCGCACGATCGAGCGCATCTCGGCGAGGGTGACCTCCCGGTCGTCGAAGCGGAGCCGCTCCACGTCGGACAGGATATCGGGTCCCTGGATACCGCCATTGACGGTGTGGACCAGCTTGGTAACGCCGCCCTCGTCCACCAGCTTGAACTCGGCGAGCCGCCCGCCGACGACGAAGATGTCCGCACCGGCGCCCCCGTCTACGGTCTCGCTGCCGATACTGCCCCTGATGAGGTCGTTGCCGCCGGCGCCGCAGAGGCTGTCGCCCCCGTACCAGCCGTCGATGGTGTCCGCTCCCGCCGATCCCGTGAGCGTGTCCGCGCTGGCCGATCCCCGGATCAGCAGGCCCTCGATCCCCTTCAGCGTGTCCCGCCCGCCGTTGCCGTCGTCGATCGTGACCGTGCGCCCGGCCGATACCGCCGAGGCGTTGAAAAGGGTTTGGCTCCAGAAGACGTAGGATGCCGCATCACGGCCGGTGCCGCCGTCGAGCGTGTCGTCCCCGCCCGCCCCGTCCAGCGTGTCGTCACCCTCGTCGCCGGCCAAGAGGTCGTGATGACCTCCGCCCTCCAGGAGGTCGTTCCCTTCGCAGCCCTCCAGCGTGTCGTTGCCCGTGAAGCCGCTGGCGAAGGTTTCGTCCGCGTCGTCGCCGCGCAGCGTATCGTTGCCGGTCCCGCCGATCAGATGGTCCGCGCCGATGTTGCCACGGAGATTGTCGTCGCCGCCCAGCGCTTCGATGCGGTCGTCACCGGCGAATCCGACGAGCCAGTCCCCGCGGTTGGATCCGACGATCGTGTCGTCGGCGCCGAACAGGTGCGCGGTCAGCCAGAGCGGCAGATCGCCCGATCCGATCCAGAACGGGTCCAGATAGACTCCCGGTACGTAGGTATCCGTGATGACGGCCCCGGTTTGGCTGCCCCAACCGATCTCGATGCGCTCAACAGTGCCGCTGATCCAGCCGAAGGAGCCGATGGTGACGTCGCCCCGCATCTCCAGGAAGCGGCCGCCGTCCTCCACCCGGATGGTGCCGGAGGAGGGCTGCGTGCGCGTGCCGCTGAGCGGTCCGATGAACTCGCTCGACATGTCCAGCGCCACGTTCGGCGATGCTTGCAGGACGGGCATCCGTATCTTCCTTCCAAGGGTCCCTGAAGCGGCGCCAGCCGGGCCGGCCTGGCGCTTTTCGCGGGGATGCTGCCCCCGGCACTCCTTACCGTCGAGACGCGCAGACCGGTGTCTCCGCCGTTGCCGACGCTGCCACCTGCAGGCAATCGATCGGGCGGGCGGCCTCACGTCCGTCGGTGTTCCCGGCGCGGAGGCCGCCCGGGAAACTCTCAGGGATCACCCCGTCCGGCGGGAGCGCATCCCTTCGGACGCGATTGCCCCGATACGGCCGGAGAGGCCGCCGCAGCGGTGCCGGTCGTGGCGAGAACTGGTGCTCGGCGCGAGGGCCTAGCCGAGCTGGGCGACGCCGACGAGATCGACCCGGGCGAGCACGTTGCCGAGGTCGACGAACTGCCAGCCGTCCCAGTAGATGGCGTTGCCGGTGGAGGCGTTCCTCAGGATGATGTCGTCCTGCATGTCGCCGCTGACGTCGCCCGTGCCGGCGATCTCCCAGCCGGCGCCCAGGGTGAACAGGTCGAAGAAGCGGGAGAAGATGCTTCCGTCCCAGATGATCAGCGTCCGTGTGTCGATGTTGTAGAAGAGGAAATCGTCGTCGTCGTCGGTTCCGAAGTCGCCGATGGCCTGCAGCCGCCACCCCGAACCGGGCGCAAGGGTGAGCAGATCCTTGAAGTAGCCTTCGGTCCACTGCAGCAGCGCGCCCGTGTCCCGGTTCTGGAAGATGATGCTGGTCGGGCCGAAGGAGAAATATCCGAAGAAGCCGGTACCGACGACCTCGTAGCCCGGCCGGAGCGTCAGGAAGGGCGTGGATGACCCAGTCTGCAGATCGTGGAAGCGGAGATTGCCGCCCTTGTCCTTCAGCAGCAGATCCTCGTTGTTGTCGCCGGTGAAACGGCCGGTGGCGACCGCTTCGAAGCCCGCCGCGATCCTCACCGGCTCGAAGGTGGGGGCAGGGTCGAAGGGCGGACCAAGCGTGACGGTCCGCCCGTCGGAAAGGCTGAGGACGACATTCTCCCTGGAATCGTTCCGCCCGAGTGTACCGGCCATGCTGATCGAGGCCGCGGGACGCCCCAGCCAAGTGAACCCGGCACTGCCCTCGAGCGGGTCCCAGGCGACGAGGCCCCCCGAGGCATGGCGCAGGATGAGCTCTTCCGGATTAACCAGCGGCACCTTCTCCGCGACAACCATGTACGCATCCGAGAATCTGACGTCCTCGACCTCGCGAAGGGTCAGGGTCGCATCGGCGTTGCGCCGCCGCAGCGTCAGCACGCCGTTCTCATAGGTGGCGGCGAAGCTGGAGCGCCGCTCATCGAGGAGGGAGACCACGTCATCCCCGGCGCCGCCGATCATGGTCTCGTCGTCGAGAACGTAGTCGCGCCCTTCGTACCAGGGATGCAGAACATCGCGGCCCGGCCCGCCGGCCAGGAGATCGTCACCCGCGCCGCCGTAGAGCGTGTCGTCGCCGGCCGATCCGGTGATGGTGTCCGCCCATCTGGACCCATTGACCCGGGCCCTTTCGATGCCGGTGACCGTATCGACGGTTCCCCACCCGTCCTGGACGCGGACGGTGCCGCCGCTCCCGATCGCGGAAGCGTTGATCAGGTAGCCCTTGGTGCTTTCGGAACCGCTGGGCAGGTCGAAGGTCAGGACGTCGTCTCCGGCCCCGCCATTGATGGTGTCGTTGCCCTCCTGGTCCCAGAGCCAATCGTCACCGGCGCCGCCCAGCAGAATGTCGTTGCCCGGCCCTCCCTCGAGCACGTCGTTGCCGCCAAGCCCGTCGAGGCTGTCGTTGCCCCCGTTTCTGCCAAGCTGGAAGCGGTCATCACCTCCCAGCCTGTCGCCGCGTTCCGATCCCGTCAGCCGGTCGTCGCCCCGATCGCCGAAGGCCTGGCCCCCCTCGGCTCCCAGGCGGAGGATGTCGTTCCCGGCCCCGCCGGCCAGATAACCCCGGGCGGAGGAACCCGTCAGCGTGTCGTCCCCGTCCAGCAGATCCGAAAGGAAGTACCAGTCACCTGAACTGCCCTCGTCCAGGATCGTTGACAGTGGGACCGACAGACCGGTGAGTTTCACGGCGCTGCTGGTGATGTTGCCGTCCGGCTCGACATAGACGTGGGTGAGGCTGCTGACGGTCCCGCTCCAGCGGCCGTCGGCCCGGGTGAACCGCCCTTCCACCTCGAGATAGCTGCCGGGCAGCGTCTCGCTTTCCCACCGCAGCAGCGTGCCGGAGGCCGTCGCCAAGCGCCCGGCGAGGGGCTCCAGATCGAACATGTACTGGTAGGTTGGGTGGTTGCCGACGGGGATGAGCTGGGGCACGTCCGCTCCGCTGTTGGTTCGGGAGCCGGAAGGGCCGACGCCCGCGTGGACCGCGCCCCCATGGGCGCGCGGGCTCATGCTCGGGGAAGCGCGGTCCGTCATGAAGACGCGCAGACCGGCTCGTTCGCGATTGCCGTATCGGGTTTTCGGCCTCATGCGGTCGGACGAGGGAACTACCCGCCATGAGGAGCCGCCCTTCGTTCGTGCGTCTCCATTCCCCGCTTGCCGCCACAGTTCCGCCACCCTATAGGGGGATACGGCCCCAGAGGCTCCCTCCCACAGCACCGGCCCCCATGATCTTCACCGCCTTCGAACGCATGGTCGCGCTGCGCTATCTCCGGGCGCGGCGGCAGGAGGGGTTCATCTCCGTCATCGCCGCCTTCTCGCTGCTGGGGATCGCGCTGGGCGTGGCGACGCTCATCATCGTCATGTCCGTCATGAACGGCTTCCGCGGCGAGCTGCTGGGCCGCGTGCTGGGCGTGAACGGCCATGTCAACGTCTACGCCTATGGCGGCAGCATGGGCGCTTATGACGAGCTGGCGCAGAAGCTGCGGCTGCAGCCGGGCGTGATGGCCGCCATGCCGTCGGTCGAGGCGCAGGCGCTCGTGACCCACCGGGGGGCGGCCAGCGGCGTGCTGGTGCGGGCGTCCCGGCCCGAGGACCTGCGCGCGCGGCCGCTGGTGAAGGACAGCATCGTCTCCGGGTCGCTGGCCGAGTTCGGCGGCGGGGAGACGGACGGCGAGGGCATCGCCATCGGCATCCGCATGGCGCAGCGCCTGCAGCTGCAGGTGGGCGACACGCTCACCCTGGTCAGCCCGCGCGGCGTGCAGAGCGCCTTCGGCACCATCCCGCGCACCCGGGCCTATCCCATCGCCGCCATCTTCGACGTCGGCATGGCCGAGTACGACAACAACCTGATCTTCATGCCGCTGGAGGCGGCGCAGGCCTTCTTCGGCATGGCCGGCGCGGTCTCGGGCATCGAGATCTTCGTCGCCGACCCCACCGAGATCCGCGCCTACACCCAGGCCATCGCCGACGCGGTCGGCGGCCGCGGGCGGGTGCTGGACTGGCAGCAGGTGAACTCCGGCATCACCACCGCGCTGCAGGTGGAGCGGAACGTCATGTTCCTGATCCTCAGCCTGATCATCATGGTGGCGGCCTTCAACATCATCTCCAGCATGATCATGCTGGTGAAGGACAAGGGCCGCGACATCGCCATCCTGCGGACCATGGGCGCCACGCGCGGCATGATCATGCGGATATTCTTCCTGTCCGGCGCCTCGATCGGCGTGATCGGCACGGTGGCGGGCCTGATCCTGGGCGTCGTCTTCGCGCAGAACATCGAGAGCATCCGGCAGTCGCTGCAGGCCCTGACCGGCACCGACCTGTTCAACGCCGAAATTTACTTCCTCAGCCAGCTTCCGGCGAAGCTGGACTGGTCGGAGGTGACGCAGGTGATGCTGATGGCGCTGGGGCTGAGCTTCGCCGCGACGATCTATCCGAGCTGGCGCGCCGCCCGTCTCGATCCGGTGGAGGCCCTGCGCTATGAGTGAAACCCCGGTGAACGGCACGCCAGTCCTGGAGCTGCGCGGCATCCGCCGCACCTTCACCCAGGCCGGCTCGAAGCTGGAGGTGCTGCGCGGCGCCGACTGCGCGGTGCGCGCGGGCGAGCTGGTGGCGCTGGTCGGGCCCAGCGGCGCCGGCAAGTCGACCCTGCTGCACATCGCCGGGCTGCTGGAGCATGCCGACGAGGGCGCCATCCTGGTCGGCGGGCGCGACGCGGCCAAGCTGGACGATGGCGACCGCACGGCGCTGCGCCGCAGCTCCATCGGCTTCGTCTACCAGTTCCACCATCTGCTGCCCGAGTTCAGCGCGGAGGAGAACATCGTCCTGCCGCAGATGATCGGCGGCATCGCCAAGGCCGAGGCGAGGGGGCGGGCGCGCGAGCTGCTGGGCCTGGTCGGGCTGGCCCAGCGCGCCGACCACCGGCCGGCCCGCCTGTCCGGCGGCGAGCAGCAGCGCGTCGCCATCGCCCGGGCGCTGGCCAACCGGCCGCGCGTGCTGATCGCCGACGAGCCCACGGGCAACCTCGACGTCCACACCGCGGACGACGTGTTCGCGGTGCTGAGGGGCTTGGTGCACAGCCAGGGGCTGGGCGCGCTGGTGGCGACCCACAATCTTGACCTCGCCAAGAGCATGGACCGCATCGTCGAGATGCGCGACGGGCTGCTGGTGGAGCATTGAGCGCGCGGCGCCTGGCCCTGCCGCCCGGATTCGACCCCGGCCCGGCGCTGTCCTACCACGGCCGCGACCAGCAGAGCCCGGCCGAGCGGGTGGAGGGAACGCGGCTCACCAAGGCGCTGCTGCTGGACGGCGCGCCCGCGCTGCTGACCATCGCCATCGGCCCGGCCGAGGCCGAGATTTCGGTCGACCGCCCGGGCCTGGAGGACGCGGCGGCCCGCATCGCCGCGCGCATGCTGGGCCTGCTGCACGACCCCGCCGGGTTCGAGCAGCGGGCGGCCCGTGAGCCGGAGATCGCCCGGCTGATCGGCGGCCGCGCCGGCTACCGCATGCCGCTGGCACCAAGCATCTTCGAGGCGGTGGCGTGGGCCATCATCGGCCAGCAGATCAACCTGACCTTCGCCGCCACCCTGCGGCGCGAGCTGATCCTGCTGGCCGGGCGCCCGCACCCGTCGGGCATGATCGCCCATCCGTCACCGGAGGACGTGGCGCGGCTGGATCGCGAACAACTGCTGGAGCGGCGCTTCTCCCGCCAGAAGGCGGACTACCTGATCGGCCTCTGCCGCGCCGTCGTGGAAGGCTCGCTCGACCTGGAAGGGCTGGCCAGCCTGCCGCCGGAGGAGGCGCATGCACGGCTGGTGGCGCTGAAGGGCATCGGCCCCTGGACGGCTCAGTACATCCTGCTGCGCGGCTGCGGCTTCCCCGACTGCGTGCCGGTCGGCGACGCCGGGCTTGCCGCGGCACTGCAGCGCTTCCACGGCATGGACCGCCGCCCGACCGCGCAGGAGCAGGCCGCCCTCATGGCGCCCTACGCCCCCTGGCGCAGCCTCGCCACCGCGCATATGTGGGCGAGCTTGGGGTAGGGCCGTGTTGGAGATCCGGTCGTGTGGGTCTCACCCCGGCCGCCACTCTCCACCGTCATCCCGGCGCAAGCCGGGACCCAGGGGTTGCAGCCATGGGCGGTCGATGAAGCAGAGAGGCTGGAGCGTGGTGCGTCCTTCGACAAGCTCAGGATGAGGAAAGGTGGATGCCAGGCACTTCTGGTTCCATCACGCGCAAGCCCGGCCGGGAGCAGCTAAATCACCCTCATCCTGAGCTTGTCGAAGGACGCACAACTCAATCGCTGCCCGTCAAGGTGCGCTGCATCGGCCGTATCCCGCTGCAACCCCTGGGCCCCGGCCTGCGCCGGGGTGACGGGGGAGATGGCGCCGCGCAGGGATGCCCGTCAACTCACGGCTTGATCCCCACCACCATGCCATGCGTCGCGGTCAGCATCTCCGCCCGGGTCTGGACGAAGCCGGCCTCGCGCATCCAGCCCTGGCAGTCGGCCCCGGAATAGTCGAAGCCGCCGGGCGTCTCGATCAGCATGTTCAGGCTCATCAGCAGGCCGAAGGCGTTGGTGCGGCGGTCGTCGTCGATCAGCCCGTCATAGACCACCACGGCGCCGCCGCTGGGCAGCGCGTCGTAGGCCTTGGCCAGCAGCATGCGCTTCTGCGCCAGGTCCCAGTCGTGCAGGATGTGGCCCATCACGATGACGTCGGCGCTGGGCAGCGGGTCCTTGAAGAAGTCGCCCGGCTGGAACAGCGCGCGGCTCTCCAGCCCCTTGGCGCGGACATAGGCCTCGAACACCGGCCGGACCGGCGGCAGGTCGAAGCCGACGGCGGCGAGGTGCTTGTGGCGCGCGGCGATCGCGGCGGTGAGGCCGCCCTGGGCGCAGCCGATGTCGGCGAAGCTGCGGTAGTCGCCCCAGGTGAACCGCTCGGCCAGCTTGTGGGCCACCGGCAGGCTGACGCCGGTCATGCCCTTCAGGAAGCCCTCGAGCATGTCAGGCGTGGCGTAGATGGCGGCGAAGGGGCTGTCGCCCCCGCCCTTGGCCTCGTTCTGCAGCTCGCCGGTGCGCAGCGCCTCGGTGAGATTGGCCCAGAACGGGTAGAGCCGGTTGTTCGCCATCTCCAGCAGGCCGCCGACATAGCTCTCCTTCGCGCGGTCCAGGTACAGGGCGGCGGCGGGGCTGTTGGCGTAGCGGCCGCCCTCGCGCGTCAGCACGCCCAGCGCCACCAGCGCGTCCAGGAAGTCGCGGGCGGAGCGGGGGTGCAGGCCCAGCCGCATGGTCAGGCCCTGCAGATCGTCCGGACCCTTGGCCAGCTCGGTGAAGAGCCCCAGTTCGACCGCGCTGAGCAGGGCCTTGGACGCCCAGAAGCCGAAGCCGAGCTGGAGGATCGCGTCGGGGGTGACGTCGGGAGTGGGGCTGACGGCCATGTCCGCGCTGCTCATGATCTTTCGTCCTGCAGAGTGATCCCGCACCCCTGTTCTGCGCCGGTACTTGGGCCGGGTCAATCAGACGGAAGTGATTATCCGTTTTCGATAGATCCTCATTTCAATCGTTGCGCGACGATTACTTACCTTGCCGAAAATGCGGGACGGTTGCCGTCTTGCCGCTGTTCCCGGATTGAAAGGAGGTGGCCCATGCGGAACGCTGTCGGAAGGTCCTCGCCGGCCAGGGGAGCCGGCCGGCATGTCTACCGGCTGCAAGGGTTGTCGGACCTGGTGCTGGGCGGGGCGGGGCTGTTCGCCGCGGGCTGGACGGCGGCGCTCATGAGCGCGGGTCCGGGAGACTGGCTGGAGCCCGGGCTGCGCCTGGTCGGCCTGGTGCTGTTCCTGTTCGCGCTCGGCACGCTGGCGCTTTCGGCGGCGCCGGAGAGCCGGGCGGCACGGCGGCTGTTCCCGATATACCCGGCCCTGAACTGGGGCTACGTCGCCTTCTGTGCTGCCGTGCTGGCATGGTGGCACGAGCGCTGGAGCATGGCCGGCTGGGTCGTCGTCACCGTCACGGCGCTGGGCGCCGTCGGCTTCGCCCTGGCGCAGCACCGGCTGAACCGGCGCCGCTGAGCCGTCACTCCGCCGGGGCGACCACCGGCGGCTTGCGGGCGGGGAGGACGGTCAGGGCGAGGCCGGCCAGGATCAGGGCGCAGGCCACCAGCTTCACCGGGGTCATCGCCTCGCCCAGCAGCAGCGCCGCCGAGGACATGCCGAACACGGGCACCAGTAGCGAGAAGGGCGCGACCAGGCTGGCGCTGTGGTGGCGCAGCAGCCAGCTCCACAGGCCGTAGCCGACGATGGTGGCGCCGACCGCGTTGAACAGCACCGCCCCGATGCCCGTCATGTCCATGTGCGCCAGGGCCTCGACGGTGCGCTCCGGCCCGTCGATCACGAGCGACAGGGCCAGCAGCGGCAGCGGCGGCACTAGGCTCATCCAGACCATCAGCCGCAGCATGTCCGTCGCCTGCGCCCGCTTGATGGCCAGGTTCGCGACCGCCCAGGACAGCCCGGCGCCCAGACAGCAGACCAGCCCCAGCAGCGGCCCGCCGCCGGGCAGGTTCACCGCGATCAGCAGGATGCCCACGGCCGCCGCGGCGAGGCCGGCCAGCTGCCGCGCCTTCGGCCGCTCGCGCAGCAGCAGCGCCGCCAGCAGCACGGTGAAGAAGGCCTGGCTCTGCACGACGATGCTGGCGAGGCCGGCCGGCATGCCGATCGCCATGCCGGTGAAGAGCAGGCCGAACTGCACCGCGCCCAGGCTCATCCCGATCAGGACGATGTAGCGCCAGGCGACCGGCGGCCGGAAGCCCAGCAGGGGCAGGGGCAGTGCCGCCACGGCGAAGCGCAGCGCCGTGAACAGCAGTGGCGGCAACTCGTCCAGCCCCCAGCGGATGACCACGAAGTTCAGCCCCCAGATGGCCGCGACCAGGACGGCGAGCAGGATGTGGGACGGGGGCATGGCTTGCTTCCGAGTCGAGGCGGCGAGGGGAAGCCTGCACCCGTCCGGTGCCGTGGGAGAAGAGTCCGCACCCGAATGGCTGGGTTGCGCCGACCCGGCCGGGCTGTCCCTTCCGGGCCATGGCCGTGCGCTTCGCGTGACCGTTCCATCGGCTGCGTGCGGATGCCGGACGGGGATGGTAGGCTGCCGCCGTTCATCCGCTTTCCGCCCGTTTCCTCAGGGACCTGCGCCGCCTTGACCACCGAGCCCGGCTTCATCCATCTGCGCGTCCACTCCGCCTACTCGCTCTCCGAAGGGGCGATCAAGGTCAAGGAGCTGATCAAGCTCTGCACCAAGAAGGGCATGCCCGCGGTCGCCGTGACCGACACGGGCAACCTGTTCGGCTGCCTGGAATTCGCGATGGCGGCGTCCGACGCGGGCGTGCAGCCCATCGTCGGCTGCCAGATGTGGGTGACCAAGGTCGGCCCCGCCGCGCGCACCGCCGGCCGCGGCAACAGCTCCCAGGCCGACCAGCTGGTGCTGCTGGTGCAGAGCGCGCGGGGCTACGCCAACATCATGGAGCTGATCTCCAAGGCGTACCTGGAGACCGAGCCCGGCGTGCTGCCGCAGATCTCCGTGGACGACCTGGAGGGCAGGAGCGAGGGGCTGATCGCGCTGACCGGCGGGCCGCAGGGCGGCGTCGGGCGGCTGCTGGCCGAGGGGCAGAAGCCGGCGGCCGAGGAGCTGCTGCTGCGCCTGAAGGGCCTGTTCCCCGACCGGCTCTATGTCGAGCTGATGCGCCACGGCGACAACCCGATCGGCCGGATCGAGGACAAGATCGAGCCGGAGCTGATCGACCTCGCCTACGCCCACGGCCTGCCGCTGGTGGCGACCAACGACTGCTACTTCGCCAGCGCCGACATGTACGAGGCGCACGATGCGCTGCTCTGCATCGCCGAGGGCGCCTACGTCATGCAGGAGGAGCGCCGGCGCCTGACGCCGGAGCATTACTTCAAGTCGGCCGAGGAGATGCGCGAGCTCTTCCGGGACATCCCGGAGGCGGTCGACAATACGGTGGTGATCGCGCGCCGCTGCGCCTACATGCCGAAGAAGATCAACCCGATCCTACCGGCCTTCGTGGCCGGTTCCGACAAGGAGGAGCAGGAGCGGCTGGAGGCCGAGGAGCTGCGCCGCCAGGGCCATGAGGGCCTGACCTGGCGGCTGGAGAAGTACGTCTTCACCGCGGACATGGACGCCGAAAAGAAGGCGGCCGTCGAGAAGGAATACCGGGCGCGGCTGGACTTCGAGCTGGACGTCATCGCCCGGATGAAGTTCCCCGGCTACTTCCTGATCGTGTCGGACTTCATCAAATGGGCGAAGGAGCACGGCATCCCGGTCGGTCCGGGCCGCGGCTCGGGCGCCGGCTCGCTGGTCGCCTGGTCACTGCTCATCACCGACCTGGATCCCATCCGCTACGGCCTGCTGTTCGAGCGCTTCCTGAACCCGGAACGCGTGTCGATGCCCGACTTCGACGTCGACTTCTGCCAGGACCGCCGCGAAGAGGTCATCCGCTACACCCAGAACAAGTACGGCCACGACCGCGTCGGCCAGATCATCACCTTCGGAAAGCTGCAGGCGAGGGCGGTGGTGCGCGACGTCGGCCGCGTGCTGCAGATGCCCTACGGCCAAGTCGACAAGATCTGCAAGCTGATCCCGAACAACCCGGCCAATCCGGTCACGCTGCAGGAGGCGATCGACGGCGAGCCGCTGCTGCAGGAGATGCGCCGCTCGGACGAAACCACCGGCCGGCTGATCGACACCGCGCTGAAGCTGGAGGGGCTGTACCGCCACGCCTCGACCCACGCCGCCGGCGTGGTGATCGGCGACCGGCCGCTGGACAAGCTGGTGCCGATGTACCGCGATCCGCGCTCGGACATGCCGGTCACCCAGTTCAACATGAAGTATGTCGAGCTGGCCGGGCTGGTGAAGTTCGACTTCCTGGGCCTGAAGACCCTGACGGTGCTGCAGAAGGCGGTGGAGCTGATCCGGCCGAAATGGCCGGAGATCGACCTGCTGAATCTCGACCTGCACGACGAGAAGACCTACGCGCTGCTGGGCCGGGCCGAGACCTCGGGCGTGTTCCAGCTGGAAAGCTCGGGCATGCGCGACGTGCTGCGCCGCATGAAGCCGAACCGGATCGAGGACATCATCGCGCTGGTGTCGCTCTACCGCCCCGGCCCGATGGACAACATCCCCAAGTACATCGCCGTCAAGGACGAGAAGGAGAAGCCCGACTACATGCACCCGGCCCTGGAGCCGATCCTGAAGGAGACCTTCGGGATCATGGTGTACCAGGAGCAGGTCATGCAGATCGCCCAGGTGCTGGCCGGCTACAGCCTCGGCGGCGCCGACCTGCTGCGCCGCGCCATGGGCAAGAAGATCAAGGAGGAGATGGACCGCGAGCGCGGCAAGTTCATCGAGGGCGCCAAGAAGAACGGCGTCGACGAGGAGCAGGCCGGCCTGATCTTCGACCAGGTGAACAAGTTCGCCGGCTACGGCTTCAACAAGTCGCACGCGGCCGCCTATGCGCTGGTCGCCTACCAGACGGCGTACCTGAAGGCCAACTACCCGGTCGAGTTCATGGCGGCGACCATGACGCTCGACCTCGGCAATACCGACAAGCTGAACCAGTTCCGCCAGGAGCTGGTGCGCCTGAAGGTCAAGCTGCTGCCGCCGGACGTGAACAAGTCGGGCGAGATCTTCCGGGTGGAGGCGCTGCCTGACGGCAAGCTCGCCATCCGCTACGCGCTCGCTGCCGTGAAGGGCGTAGGCATGCCGGCAATGCAGGCGCTGGTGGCCGAGCGGGACGCGAACGGACCGTTCAAGGATGTGTTCGACTTCGCCCGGCGCATGGACACCAAGGTGATCAACAAGCGCCAGCTGGAGAACCTGGTCTGCGCCGGCGCCTTCGACAGCCTGAACCCGAACCGCAACCAGGTCCATTCCGGGATCGAGACGATCATGCGCTTCGCCCAGTCGGCCGCGGCCGAGCGGGAGAGCGGCATGCAGAGCCTGTTCGGCGGCCCGTCCGGCGGAGCGCTCAAGGCGCCCGACCTGCCGCGCATCGCCGACTGGGACGCGCTGGAGAAGCTGCGGCACGAGTTCGAGGCGATCGGCTTCTACCTGTCCGCCCATCCGCTGGATGGATTCGCGGTGGCGCTGGGCCGGCTGAAGGTGGTGCGCTTCGCCGACCTGCCGGCCCAGCTGGCCAAGGGCGGCTCGACCCGCTTCCGCATGGCCGGTGTGGTGGTGGCCCGGCAGGAGCGGACGGCCAAGAGCGGCAACCGCTTCGCCTTCGTCTCCATGTCCGACAGCTCGGGCGTCTTCGAGGTCACGCTGTTCAGCGAGCAGCTGGCCCCGGCGCGCGAGCTGCTGGAGCCCGGCAAGGCCGTGCTGCTCTATGTCGACGTGCAGATGAACGGCGAGGAGATGCGGCTGACCGGCGCCCAGGTGACGGCGCTGGACGAGGAGGTCGCCAAGGCCGCCGCCGGGCTGAAGGTGATCCTGCGCGATCCCGAGCCCGTGCCCGGTCTGCAGACCGTCCTGAAGCGCTTCCCGCCCGGCAAGGGCAAGGTCTACATCACCGTAGAGCTGGACCGCGACCGGGAGGTCGAGGTCGTGCTGCCGCAGAGCTACCAGATCACCGCCTCGTCGCGGCAGGCCATCAAGGCCATCCCGGGCGTGGTGGAGGTGATGGAGCTCTAGCCCGGCACCCGGCTGGTCAGGATCTCCACCGCCTCGGCCAGCCGCGTGCCGTCCGTGGCGGTCAGCACGGTATGGCGGGCGTGGAGGCGGGTGCCCTGGGGCACGTCCAGCAGCAGCGCCAGCGGCAGGTCGGCCTGCAGCATCATGTAAAGGTCGGGCTCGCTGCGGAACGCGATGCCGCTGCGGGCCAGCAGGGCCCCGAACGGCACGGTGCCCTGGGCGACCTGCCCGCGCAGCGGCTCCGGCAGGGGCGCCAGCTCGATGGCGATCAGCCCGATCTCGGCTGCGACCCCGGAATAGCCGCCGCGCAGCAGCACGGCGCGGCTGACCCGGTCGCCCGCCTGCTGGGTGCTCAACACCTCCAGCCCCATCGGCTCGGCCCAGTGCGCCTCCAGCGCGGCGGTCATGCCGCCGGTGTGCGCCAGCAGCCGGCGGACCGGTTCCGGCAGCATCGACTCGTCGAGATCCGTCAGGGCGGGCACGACGAAGCCGGAGGCGGTCAGCCACGCCTGCACCCGGTCGAGCGCGGAGGGCGGCGGCGGGACGTCGAGGTCCATCTCGGGGGCCATGTCTGGCATGGGTGCGGTGGCGGCCTTCATGGCGCGGGACCATAGGGCAGGGCGCCCCGATTCGCCAGAGTTTCGCCCGTCCCGCCCGGCGCGAACGCGCCCTGCGTTCCCCGCATGCGGCGGCGGCGCGCCATGCCCGCCTCCAAACCGGCTGCGGGGTTGCATTCGGGCCCCGGGGGGAGTATCTAACCGCCCGTCGTCAATCCCGCACGCGGGCTTGCGGTGCGCTCGCTCATTCCCGCGACGCCCCGCTCCGGTGTTGGAACCCCAGTCCTCGGACACACGTCCCAGGACGAAGGTCCCGACAGCGCCCGCGGAGGAATAACCGGAAAAAGGTCTCTCAAATCATGGCTATGCCGACCTACACCATGCGCCAGCTCCTCGAAGCCGGCGTCCATTTCGGCCACCACACCCGCCGCTGGAACCCGAAGATGGCGCCGTTCCTCTTCGGCGTGCGCAACGGCGTGCACATCATCGACCTCGAGCAGACGCACCCGATGCTGGGCCGCGCCATGCAGGCCGTGCGCGACGTCGTCGCCGGCGGCGGCCGCGTCCTGTTCGTCGGCACCAAGCGCCAGGCGTCGGAGAAGGTCGCCGAGGCTGCCTCGCGCTGCGGCCAGTACTACGTGAACCACCGCTGGCTCGGCGGCATGCTCACCAACTGGAAGACCATCTCCCAGTCCATCAAGCGCCTGCGCGAGATGGAGGAGATGCTGGACGGCCAGGTGGCCGGCCTGACCAAGAAGGAGCTGCTGAACCGGACCCGCGACCGCGAGAAGCTGGAGCGGGCGCTGGGCGGCATCAAGGAGATGGGCGGCCTGCCGGACATCCTGTTCATCATCGACACCAACAAGGAGTCGATCGCCGTTCAGGAAGCCAACAAGCTGGGCATCCCCGTCGTCGCCGTGATCGACAGCAACAGCGATCCGGAAGGCATCACCTTCCCGATCCCGGGCAACGATGACGCTCTGCGCGCCATCGACATGTACTGCGACATGATCTCGGGCGCGGTGCTCGACGGCCTGCAGGCCGAGATGAGCGCCGCCGGCATCGACGTCGGCGCGGCCGAGCAGGCCCCGACCGAGGACCTGCCGGCCGAGGGCGAGGCCGCCCAGGCCTGAGTGACGTGACGATCGGCCGGGCCGGCCCCTTCTGAGGAGGGGACGGTCCGGCCGTTGTGCTGTTTGGCCGGGCCCCATAGCCCCGAGGGGCGGGCCCGTTCCCACCGACCGATAGAGCTGGAGAGAGAAGATGGCGGAGATTACGGCCGGGCTCGTTAAGGAGCTCCGTGAGAAGACCGGCGCCGGCATGATGGATTGCAAGAAGGCGCTGAACGAGACCAGCGGCGACCTCGAGGGCGCGATCGACTGGCTGCGCAAGAAGGGCCTCGCCGCCGCCGCCAAGAAGGCCGGCCGCGTCGCCGCCGAGGGCCTGGTCGGCGTCGCCGCGCGCGGCACCGTGGGCGCCGCCGTCGAGGTGAACGCCGAGACCGACTTCGTGGCCCGCAACGACAAGTTCCAGGCCTTCGTGACCAAGGCCACCGGCGCCGCGCTGGACAACGGCGACATCGAGGCGCTGAAGGGCAGCCTGGGCGAGGAGCTGACGCAGCTGGTCGCCACCATCGGCGAGAATATGAGCCTGCGCCGGGCCGTCCGCCTGTCGGTGACCGACGGCATCGTCGCCACCTACATGCACTCCGCGCTCGTCCCGAACCTCGGCAAGATCGGCGTGCTGGTCGCGCTCGAGTCGACCGGCGACAAGGCGAAGCTGCAGGAGCTGGGCCGCCAGATCGCCATGCACATCGCCGCCGCCCGTCCCGAGGCGCTGGACATCGCCGACGTGGACCAGGCCAACCTGGCCCGCGAGCGCGACGTGCTGTCCGAGCAGGCCCGCGCCAGCGGCAAGCCCGAGGAGATCATCGCGAAGATGGTCGAGGGTCGCATCCGCAAGTACTACGAGGAGGTCGTTCTCCTCGAGCAGGTCTACGTCATCGACCAGGAGACGAAGATCCGCAAGGTCGTCGAGAACGCCGCCAAGGACGTGGGCGCGCCGGTGAAGCTGACCGGCTTCGCCCGCTTCCAGCTGGGCGAGGGCATCGAGAAGGAGACGGGCGACTTCGCCGCCGAAGTCGCCTCGATGGCCCGGTAAGTACCTGGGACGGGGTAGGGAAGGTGGCTTGGCTCAAAGGCCACCTTCCCGCCGCGCCCGGCTTGCAGTAACAAGTACCCGGCGGGCGCCGAACCGGCCGCCCCGCCATCTCCGACGACCGGCCCATTCAGACGACCGAACCAACAACCCGAGAGGATAGCCGTGACCGCCCGCTACAAGCGCGTTCTGCTGAAGATCTCGGGTGAGGCCCTGATGGGCGAGCGCGAGTACGGCCTCGATCCCGCCGTCGTCGACCGCGTCGCCCAGGAGGTGCAGTCGGTCATCGATCTCGGCGTCGAGGTCTGCCTCGTCATCGGCGGCGGCAACATCTTCCGCGGCGTCTCCGGCGCCGCCACGGGGATGGAGCGCGCCACCGCCGACTACATGGGCATGCTCGCCACCGTCATGAACGCGCTGGCCATGCAGAACGCGCTGGAGAAGCGCGGCGTGTCAACCCGCGTGCAGTCGGCCATCCCGATGGCCAGCGTCTGCGAGCCCTACATCCGCCGCCGCGCCGAGCGGCACATGGAGAAGGGCCGGGTCGTGATCTTCGCCGCCGGCACCGGCAACCCGTTCTTCACCACCGACACCGCCGCCGCGCTGCGCGCCTCGGAGATGAAGTGCGACGCCCTGCTGAAGGGCACCAAGGTGGACGGCGTCTACACCGCCGATCCGAAGAAGGACAAGTCGGCCCAGCGCTACGAGCGGCTCAGCTACCTCAAGGTGCTGTCGGACGACCTCCAGGTCATGGACGCGTCGGCCATCTCGCTGGCCCGCCAGAACCACATCCCCATCCTCGTCTTCTCCATCCACACCGAGGGCGCCTTCGCCGAGGTGATGCAGGAGCGGGGCAAGTTCACCATAATAAATGAAGAGGACTGACCAGTGGCCTCTCTCGATCTCAAGGACATCGAGCGCCGCATGGACGGCGCCGTGGACACGCTCCGCAAGGAGTTCGGCGGCCTGCGCACCGGCCGCGCGTCCGCCAGCCTGCTCGACCCGGTGACGGTGGAGAGCTACGGCGCCACCATGCCGCTGAACCAGGTCGCCACCGTCTCGGTGCCCGAGCCGCGCCTGATCTCGGTGCAGGTCTGGGACCGCGGCTCCGTGAAGGCCGTGGAGAAGGCCATCCGCGAGGCGGGCCTGGGCCTGAACCCGCAGTCCGACGGCAGCACCATCCGGGTGCCGATTCCCGAGCTGAACCAGGAGCGCCGCCAGGAGCTGGTGAAGGTCGCCCACAAGTATGCCGAGCAGGCCCGCGTCGCCGTGCGCAACGTGCGCCGCGACGGCATGGACGGGCTGAAGAAGATGCTGAAGGACGGCGACGTCTCCGAGGACGAGCAGAAGACGCTCTCGGACAAGGTCCAGGCCGCCACCGACGCGCACATCAAGAAGATCGATGAGGCGCTGGCGGCCAAGGAAAAAGAGATCATGCAGATCTGAGCCGCGCGATGGCCGGCGAACCCTCCCAACCCCCGTCCGGCACCCCGCCGGCCCATGTCGCCATCATCATGGACGGCAACGGCCGGTGGGCGACCCAGCGCGGCCTGCCGCGCACCGCCGGCCACAAGAAGGGGGTCGAGGCGGTGCGCCGCGCGCTGGAAGCCGCCGGCGACCTCGGCATCCGCTACCTGACGCTCTACAGCTTCTCCTCGGAGAACTGGAACCGGCCGCAGGACGAGGTCAGCGACCTCATGCAGCTGCTGCGCTTCTACCTGCGCGGCGAGATCGCCAGCCTGCACCGCAACGGTGTCAGGCTGAAGGTCATCGGCGACCGGTCGCGGCTGGCGCACGACATCGTGCAGCTGATCCGCAACGCCGAGGAGCTGACCGGCGCCAATACCGGGCTGACCCTGGTCATCGCGCTGAGCTACGGCTCGCGGGCGGAGATCGTGCAGGCGGCGCGCGACGTGGCCCTGGCGGCCTGCGACGGGCGGCTCGACCCGGAGGCGATCACCGAACGGGTCTTCGCGCAGCATCTCTACACCCGGGACATTCCCGACCCTGACCTCGTGATCCGCACCAGCGGCGAGAAGCGCATCAGCAACTTCCTGCTCTGGCAGCTGGCCTATGCGGAGCTTGTCTTCCTGGACACGCTGTGGCCCGATTTCACCAAGATCGACATGGAAAACGCGGTCCAGGAGTTCCACCGCCGTGACCGACGCTTCGGCGCAACCGCAAGCTCCCGCTAAGACGAGCGACCTCCGGACCCGCGTCATCTCCGCCCTGGTGATGGCGCCGCCGGTGCTGGCCGCGGTCTGGTGGGGCGGGATCCCGTTCCTGCTGGTCCTGGCGCTGGCGGGCTTCATCTCGCTGCAGGAATGGACCCGGCTGGTGGCGCCCCAGGGGCACCGCCGCGCCTTCGTCGTGCTCTTCGCCGGATTCGCCGCGACCGCCGCCGTGCTGGCGCTGGCCATCTCCATCGAGGCCGGTGCCGAGGCCCTGGCGGTGGGCATGCTCATCACCGCGCTCGTCAGCAAGATCCTGGGCGCGGCGCACAAGCGCTTCGCCCTGCTGGCGCTGCCCTACGTCGCCGGCGGCTGCCTGGCGCTGGGCTGGTTGCGGGTGGCGACGGGGGAGGACGGGCTGGGCCTGTTCCTGTTCGTGCTGCTGGTCATCTGGGCCACCGACATCGGCGCCTATTTCTCCGGCAAGACCATCGGCGGCCCGAAGCTGCTTCCGCGCGTCAGCCCGAAGAAGACCTGGGCCGGCCTGATCGGCGGCATGATCGCCGCGGCCCTGGTCGGGTCCGGCGTGGCGCTGGTCTTCGGTGCCGCCCAGCCCGCCATCGCCGCCCTGGTGGGCGCTCTCACGGCGGTGGTGGGGCAGGCGGGCGATCTGCTGGAGTCCTATGCCAAGCGCCGCAGCGACGTGAAGGACAGCGGCTCGCTGATCCCCGGCCATGGCGGCCTGCTGGACCGCATCGACGGGCTGCTGTCGGCCGCCATCGCGGTGGCATTGTTCCACGCCTTCTTCGGGGAGAGCCTCGCATGGTGGTGACCCCGGAACCGCGGAGCGTGACCGTCCTGGGATCGACCGGGTCGGTCGGCTCGAGCACGGTGGAGCTGCTGCAGCGGGAGCCCGGCCGCTACCGGGTGGAGGCGCTGGTCGCCCGCCGCAGCGTGACGGAGCTGGCCCGGCAGGCGCGCACCCTCGGCGCGAAACTGGCCGTCGTGGCCGAGGCCGAGTGCTACGGGGCTTTGAAAGACGCGCTCTCCGGCAGCGGCATCGAGGTCGCCGCCGGGCCCGAGGCGGTGGCCGAGGCGGCGTCCCGCCCGGCCGATTGGGTCATGGCCGCCATCGTCGGCGCCGCCGGGCTGGAGCCGACGCTCGCCGCCATCCGGCGCGGCGCCACGGTCGCCATCGCCAACAAGGAGGTGCTGGTCTGTGCCGGCACGCTGGTCATGGCGGAGGTGGCGCGGCACGGCGCCACGCTGCTGCCGGTGGACAGCGAGCACAGCGCCATCTTCCAGGTCTTCGACTTCCAGCGCTGCGACCGGGTGTCGAAGCTGATCCTGACCGCGTCCGGCGGCCCGTTCCGCACCCGCAGCCTGGCGGAGATGGAGGCGATGACGCCGGCCCAGGCGGTGGCGCACCCGAACTGGTCCATGGGCGCCAAGATCTCGGTCGACAGCGCCACCATGATGAACAAGGGGCTGGAGCTGATCGAGGCGCACCATCTCTTCGGCATTCCGGAGGAGCGCATCGAGGTACTGGTCCACCCGCAGTCGGTGGTGCACAGCCTGGTCGAGTATGTCGATGGTTCGGTCCTGGCTCAGCTGGGCACGCCCGACATGCGCACGCCCATCGCCGTGGCGCTGGCCTGGCCCGACCGGATCGCGACGCCCGGGCCCCGCCTGGATCTGGTCAAGGCAGGCCGTCTGGATTTCGAGGCGCCGGACCCCACGCGTTTCCCCGCCCTGCGCCTGACCCGCGAATCCTTGCAACGGGGCGGGTCGGCTCCTACAATTCTGAACGCCGCGAACGAGGTCGCCGTGCAGGGGTTCCTGGACGGCCGCATCGGATTCCTTGACATCGTGCGGGTGGTGGAGAGGACCCTCGAGGCCTTGCCCCATTCCGGCCTCAATGGGCTGGAAGATGTCCGTAACGTCGATGCCGAGTCCCGCAGCCGCGCGGCCGGCGAGATCGCACGCCTCGGACGGGGCTAGCGGCGGCAGGAGGCCGGGAGGTCGGCGATGGAAGCGTTCTCATTCCTCTGGAACTACGGGGTGATGTTCCTGGTGGTGCTCACCGTGCTCGTCTTCGTGCACGAGCTGGGGCATTACCTGGCGGCGCGGCGCTGCGGCATCCGCGTCGACGTCTTCTCCATCGGCTTCGGGCCGGAGATCTGGGGCTTCAACGACAGCCGCGGCACCCGCTGGAAGTTCAGCGCCATCCCGCTGGGCGGCTACGTCAAGATGTTCGGCGACAGCGACGCGGCCTCGCGCCCCGACGGTTCGGTGCGCGAGATGTCCGACGAGGAGCGCGCCGTCTCCTTCCACCATAAGCGCCTGGGCCAGCGCGCCTTCGTGGTCGCGGCGGGCCCGGCCGCCAACTTCGCCTTCGCCATCGTGGCGCTGGCGCTGCTCTTCACGCTCTACGGCCAGCCCTACACGCCGCCGGTGGTCAACAGGGTCTATCCGGACGGCGCCGCGGCGTCGGCCGGGATGGAGGCGGGCGACCGCATCGTCGAGATCGACGGCAGCGGCATCGAGCGGTTCGAGCAGATCCAGCAGACGATCTACCTGAATCCCGGCGTCGCGCTGAACTTCGTGGTCGAGCGGGACGGGCGGCGCATCCCGCTGACCGTGACGCCGCGGGCGGTGCAGGTGCAGGACCGCTTCGGCAACGTCCACACCATCGGCCGCCTCGGCGTCGAGCGCGGGTCGGACGAGTACCGCCGCCGCGACCCCCTGACCGGCCTCTGGGCCGCGGCGCGGGAGACCTGGAATCTCTGCACCGGCACGCTGGCCGCCGTCGGCCAGATGATCTCTGGCACGCGCGGCACCGAGGAGCTGGGCGGGCCGCTGCGCATCGCCCAGATGTCCGGCCAAGTGGCGCAGACCGGCTTCGTCGCCATGGTCTGGTTCATGGCGATCCTGTCGGTGAATCTCGGCCTGATCAATCTGTTCCCCATCCCGATGCTGGACGGCGGACATCTTCTCTTCTATGCCATCGAGGCGGCCCGGGGCAGACCCCTGGGCGAGCGTGCCCAGGAATATGGTTTCCGTCTGGGCCTCGCTTTGGTACTAACCTTGATGGTCTTCTCGACCTGGAACGACCTCGTGCATCTGCGCGTCGTGGAGTTCTTCGTCGGCCTGATTTCCTAGCCTGCCGGGGGAACAATTGCGTTCGGTTTCAAGGGTTGCGGCGCTGTGCCTGCTCACCGCAGGCGCCACCGCCACGTCTTCTGTCGCGCTCATGTCCTCCGCCGCGTCGGCGCAGGAGGCATTCACCGGCGGGTACATCCGTGAGATTAGGGTCGAGGGGACGCAGCGCATCGAGCCTGCGACCGTCCGGACCTACCTCGTCGTCCAGCCCGGCGATCCGTTCGATCCCGCGCGCATCGACGAGTCGCTGAAGGATCTGTTCGCCACCGGCCTGTTCGCCGACGTGACGCTGCGCCGCGAGGGCAGCGTGCTGGTCGTCAGTGTGGTCGAGAACCCGATCATCAACCGCATCGCCTTCGAGGGCAACCGGCGGGTCAAGACCGAGGACCTGCAGGCCGAGGTGCAGCTGCGTCCGCGCGTGGTCTATACCCGCACCCGCGTGCAGAACGACGTCCAGCGCATGCTGGAGATCTACCGCCGCTCCGGCCGTTTCGCCGCCCGGATCGAGCCGAAGCTGGTGCAGCTGGAGCAGAACCGCGTCGACCTGATCTTCGAGATCGACGAGGGGCCGCTGACCGGCGTCCAGCTGATCAACTTCATCAACAACAAGGTCTTCGACGACGGCGACCTTCGCGACATCATGCTGACGAAGGAGTCGCGCTGGTGGCGGTTCCTGACCAGCAACGACACCTATGACCCGGACCGCCTGCGCTACGACCAGGAGCAGATCCGGCGCCACTACCTCCGCAACGGCTACGCCGACTTCAAGGTGCTCTCCAGCGTCGCCGAGCTGACGCCGGACCGCGAGAAGTTCTTCATCACCCTGACGGTGGACGAGGGCCAGAAGTACAAGTTCGGCAAGATCGAGCTGGTCAGCCAGATCGAGGGGCTGAACCTGGACGAGCTGCGCACCGTCATCGAGGCGAAGGAAGGCGACACCTACAACGCCGACATGATCGAGGCGAGCATCAGCAGCCTCACCGACCGTCTCGGCGACCTGCAGTACGCCTTCATCGAGATCGACCCGCTGCTGCAGCGGAACGAGGATACGCAGACCGTCGATCTGCGCTTCGAGATCAACCAGAGCCCGCGCGTCTTCATCGAGCGGATCAACGTCGTCGGCAACCAGACCACGCTGGACAAGGTGGTCCGGCGCGAGATGCTGGTCTCCGAGGGCGACCCGTTCAGCATCTCCAAGATTCGCCGCTCCGAGCAGCGGGTGAAGGACCTCGGCTTCTTCGAGGAGGGCGGCGTCAGCCTGAAGACGGCCGAGGGCAGCGCCCCCGACCAGTCCGTCGTGACCGTCGAGGTGACCGAGCAGTCCACCGGCGAGATCCAGCTGGGCGCCGGCTACTCCACCACGGACGGCGCGCTGCTGGACTTCTCGATCAGCCAGCGCAACTTCCGCGGCACCGGCCAGGAGCTGCGCTTCTCGACCCTGCTGTCCCGGCGCAGCCAGGAATTCGACATCAGCTTCACCGAGCCGTACTTCCTGGACCGCGACCTCGCCGCCGGCGTGGACATCTTCCATGTCCGCCGCGACGACAACCGGACCATCTCCTACGACCAGCAGAGCACCGGCATCGTGCTGCGCGCCGGCTATCCCGTGTCGGAGCGGCTGCGCCAGCGCCTGTCCTACAACCTGTCGCAGACCGAGATCGACGGGCTGTTCTTCAACACCTCGCGCTTCATCCGCGACCAGGTGGGCACGACGACGACCTCGTCGATCAAGCAGGACCTGCTGTACGACGCCCGCGACAGCCGCCTGAAGCCGACGGACGGTTACTTCATCCTGGTCTCCACCGAGTTCGCCGGCATCGGCGGCTCGATCCGCTACCTCCGTAACCGCGTCACCGCGGCCACCTACTGGGGCCTGTGGGAGGACGTGGTGCTGTCGCTGACCGGCGAGGCCGGCCACATCGCCGGCCTGGGCCAGCGCGTCCGCATCTCCGACCGGTTCTTCCTGGGCGGCGACACTCTCCGCGGCTTCGAACCGGCCGGCGTGGGCCCGCGCGACCTGACCGCGGGCATCGATGACGCGCTGGGCGGCCGGCGCTTCGCCCGCGCCAGCCTGGAGGTCACGCTCCCGGTCGGCCTGCCGGACGAGCTGGGCGTCACCGCGCACATCTTCACCGACGCCGGCACGCTGGGCGACTCGGGCGAGAAGCCGATCACGGGCGAGGAGTTCCGCGACCGCGAATCGATCCGCGCCTCCTCCGGCGTGGGCCTGTCGTGGAAGTCGCCCTTCGGCCCGATCCGCATCGACCTGGCCTATCCCTGGATGAAGGAAGACTTCGACCGGACGCAGCAGTTCCGCTTCAGCTTCGGCACGCGGTTCTGAGAACGGTCATGGCGTGCTTCCGCCTCGCGCCGCTCTGGCTCGCCGCCGCGCTCGCGGCCGGCGTTCCGGCCGGCGCGATGGCGGCGTCGGCTCCGCCCCCGGCCGATCCCGGCGAGTCGCTCCAGGTGGCGGCCGCCGGCGACCGGATGCAGTCCTCGGTGGTGGCGGTGCTGGACGTGCGTCTGCTGCAGCAGCAGGCCACCGCCTCCATCAGCATCCAGGAGCAGCTGGAGGCGGCCCGGACCCGGGCCCAGGCCGAGTTCGCCCGCGAGGAGGAGAAGGTCCGGCTGGCCGAGGACGAGCTGAAGAAGCTGCGTCCGACCATCTCCGAGCAGGAGTTCGACCAGCGCCGCCGGGCGCTGGAGCAGCAGGTCAACGAGCTGCAGCGCAAGGCCCAGAACCTGCGACGCGCGCTGGACAGCGCCTATGGCGAGGCGGTCGGCCAGATCCGCGAGACCATGCTGAAGATCGTCAAGGAGGTCGCGGACGCCAAGGGCGCCACCGTCGTGCTGCCCAAGGACGTGCTGCTGTACCAGTCCGACCCCTCCCTCGACATCACCGACGCGGTGCTGCAGCGCATGAACGCGCAGCTGCCCCGGGTCACCATGAAGCAGCTGCAGTAGGGCTCCATGGCCGATCCCCGCTTCTTCGACCGCGCCGGGCCCTTCACCCTGGCGGAGCTGGCCCGCATCGCCGAGGCCGACCTGGCGCCGGGCACCGATCCGGAGCGCCGCTTCAAGGACGTGGCGCCGCTGGACCGCGCCGGCGCCGAAGATCTGAGCTTCCTGGACAACAAGAAATACGTGGCGGCCTTCGCCGCCAGCGGGGCCGGCGCCTGCGTCGTGCACCCGGACATGGCGGAGAGGGCGCCCGAGGGCATGGCGCTGCTGCTCTCGCGCAAGCCCTACCGGTCCTACGCGCTCTGCGCCCAGGCCTTCTACCCGCGCCAGCTGCCGTCCCGGGGCGTCTCTCCGGGCGCCCATGTGCATCCGGGCGCCAGGGTGGGCGAGGGGACGGAGATCGCGCCGGGCGCGGTGGTCGAGGAGGGCGCCCAGATCGGCGCCCGCTGCCTGATCGGGCCGAACGCCGTAGTCGGCCGCAACGTCCGCATCGGCGACGACACCAGCATCGGCGCCTGCGCCTCGCTCAGCCATTGCGAGATCGGCAGCCGGGTCACGATCTACCCGGGCGCCCGGATCGGCCAGGACGGGTTCGGCTTCGCCATGGACGGGGCCGGCCATGTGCGCGTGCCGCAGCTGGGCCGGGTGATCGTCGAGGATGGGGTCGAGGTCGGCGCCAACGTGACGATCGACCGGGGCGCCGGGCCGGATACCGTCATCGGGCGGGGGTGCATGATTGATAATCTGGTGCAGATCGGGCACAACGTGGTCCTCGGTCCGGGCTGCGTCATCGTGGCCCAGGCCGGCATTTCGGGCAGCACCAGGCTCGACCACCATGTGATCCTTGCGGCCCAGGCGGGCGTCACCGGCCATCTGAAGATCGGCGCGGGGGCCCGCATCGCGGCGCAGAGCGGGGTCATGCGCGACGTGGAGCCTGGGGCGGAGGTAGGCGGCTCGCCCGCCGTACCGATGCGGCAATGGCTGCGTCAGTCGGCAATTCTGGGCAAGCTCGCCCGTTCAGGGGGCAGACGGGACGATGGACGCGACTGAAAAGAACAGTGTGACCCAGCTCGACATCCTGCGGATCATGGAGATGATCCCGCACCGGTACCCGATGCTGCTGGTCGACAAGATCGTCGACATCGTACCGGGCGAGAGCTGCACCGGCATCAAGAACGTGACGATCAACGAGCCGTTCTTCGTCGGCCACTTCCCGCAGAAGCCGGTCATGCCCGGCGTCATGATCGTGGAGGCCATGGCCCAGACCTCGGCCGTGCTGGTCATGCACACGCTGGGCGAGTCGTCGGAAGGGCGCCTGGTCTATTTCATGTCGATCGAGGAGGCGCGCTTCCGCCGCCCCATCGGCCCGGGCGACCAGATCCACATCAAGGTCCAGAAGCAGCAGAACCGCCGCAACGTCTGGAAGTTCAAGGGCGAGGCCTGGGTCGACGGCGTGCTGTGCGCCGAGGCCAGCTATGCCGCCATGATCGTGATGAACGATTGAGCCATCTCCTCATGGCCACTCACATCCATCCGACCGCCGTCGTCGATCCGGCGGCCCGCCTCGGCGCGGACGTGCAGATCGGGCCGTTCTGCGTCGTCGGGCCGGAGGTGACGCTGGGCGACCGCGTCGTCCTGAAGTCCCATGTGGTGGTCGAGGGGCGCACGAGCGTCGGCGAGGGGACGGAGATCTATCCCTTCGCCTCCATCGGCCACAAGCCGCAGGATTTGAAGTACCACGGCGAGGCGTCCGAACTGATCATCGGCCGCAAGAACCAGATCCGCGAGCATGTGACCATGAACCCCGGCACCGAGGGCGGGGGCATGGTGACGCGAGTCGGCGACAACTGCCTGTTCATGATGAGCAGCCACGTCGCCCATGACTGCATCGTCGGCGACAACGTCATCCTGGCCAACAACGCCACGCTGGCGGGCCATGTCGAGGTCGGCGACTTCGCCATCCTGGGCGGGCTGTCGGCCGTGCAGCAGTTCACCCGCATCGGCGCGCACGCCATGATCGGCGGCATGTCGGCCGTGGACAACGACGTCATCCCCTACGGCCTGGTGAAGGGCGACCGCGCCTTCCTGGCCGGGCTGAACCTGATCGGCATGCAACGCCGCGGCGTCGCCCGCGAGGACATCAACGCCGCCCGCGCCGCCTTCGACCGGCTGTTCGCCGCCGACGGGACCATGGCCGAGCGGGTGGAGGCCGTCGCCTCCGAGTTCCAGAGCCCGGTGGTCGCCGAGGTCGTGGGCTTCATCCGCGCCAGGACCAACCGTCCGCTCTGCCAGCCGCGCTGAGGCGCGGTCCCATGGTTGTATCGCCCGCCGCCAAGCTCGGCATCATCGCCGGCGGTGGCGAGCTTCCCCGGCACCTCGTGGAGACTTGCCGCGCCGCCGGCCGGCCGTACTTCCTCGCCGCCCTGGAGGGACAGGCGGAGCCTGCCGTGCTGCCGGACGGCACAGCCTGGTTTCGCCTGGGTGCCGCCGGCGCGCTGCTGGACCGGCTGAAGGCGGAGGGCGTGGCCGAGATCGTCATGGCCGGCCGGGTGCGACGGCCCAGCCTCGCCGAGCTGCGCCCCGACTGGTTCGCCACCAGGTTCTTCGCCCGCATCGGTGCCAAGGCGCTGGGCGATGACGGGTTGCTGCGGGCGGTCACCGCGACGCTGGAGGAGGAGGGCTTCCGGGTCGTCGGCGTGCAGGAGATCGTCGCAGGCCTGCTCACCCCCGCCGGGCCGCTCGGCCGGCTGGCGCCGGACGCCGAGGCGGCGGTCGACATCGCGCTCGGCATCCGCGCCGCCCGCGCGCTGGGATCACTTGATGTGGGCCAAGCCGTTGTGGTGCAGCAGGGCCTCGTGCTGGGGCTGGAGGCGATCGAGGGCACCGACGCGCTGGTGGAGCGCTGCGGCAAGCTGCGGCGCAACGGTGCCGGCCCGGTCCTGGTGAAGATGCGCAAGCCGCAACAGGATCTCCGCCTGGACCTGCCGTCCATCGGTCCCGTCACCGTGGAGCGCTGCGCCGCCGCCGGATTCCGCGGCATCGCGGCGGAGGCGGGCGGCACGCTGCTGCTGGGCCGGGAGCGGGCGGTCGCGGCGGCCGATGCGGCCGGGCTGTTCCTGACAGGCGTTTCGGCTCCGGAATGACCGTGGACGCGCCTCTCATCTTCCTGCTGGCAGGCGAACCCTCGGGCGACGTGCTGGGCGCCCGGCTGATGGCGGCGTTGAAGCAGGAGACCGGCGGGCGCGTGCGCTTCGCCGGGGTGGGCGGCGAGCGCATGGTGGCGGAGGGGCTGGAGAGCCTGTTCCCCATGGCGGAGCTGACCCTGTTCGGCTTGGCCGAGCTGTTGCCGAAGCTGCCCAACCTGATCCGCCGCCTGTCGCAGACCACCCGCGCCGTGCTGGAGATGCGGCCGGACGCGGTCGTCACCATCGATGCGCCTGACTTCTGCTTCCGCATCGCCCGGCGGGTGAAGAAGGCCCGGCCGGACATCCGCTTCGTCCACTATGTCGCGCCGACCGTCTGGGCCTGGCGGCCCGGGCGGGCGGCCAAGATCGCGCGCTTCCTGGACCATCTGCTGGCGCTCCTTCCCTTCGAACCCCCCTGGTTCGAGAAGGTGGGGCTGCCCTGCAGCTTCGTCGGCCATCCCGTGGTCGAGGGCGGCGCCGACCGGGGCGACGGGCCGGCCTTCCGCGCCCGCCACGGCATCCCGGACGCGGCGCGGCTGGTGACGGTGCTGCCCGGCAGCCGCCGGAGCGAGGTCACCAGGCTGCTGCCCGATTTCGGCGCCACCCTGGCACTGCTGGCGCCCACCCATCCCGGCCTGCATGTGGTGGTGCCGACCGTGCCGCAGGTGGCGGGGCTGGTGCGCGAGGCCGTGGCCTCCTGGCCGGTGCCGGTGCTGGTGGTGGAGGGCGATGCCGAGAAGTACGGCGCCTTCGCCGCGAGCGAGGTGGCCCTGGCGGCCAGTGGCACGGTGGCGCTCGAGCTGGCGCTGGCGCGGCTGCCGGCGGTGATCGCCTACCGCATCCACCCGCTGACCTACCGGCTGTACCGCCGGCTGATCACGGTGCGCTACGTGAATCTGGTCAACATCATGCTGGACCGGCCGCTGGTGCCGGAACTGCTGCAGGAGGACTGTACCCCGCCGAAGCTGGCAGAGGCGTTCGGCCGCCTGCTCGACGATCCCGCCGCCCGTACGGCGCAGATCGACGGGGTGGCGGAGGTGGCGCGCTGGCTCGGGCAGGGCGACGATCCGCCGTCCCACCGGGCGGCGCGGGTGGTGCTGGACCTGGTCGCCCAACGGCGCTGAGACTTGGCGCTGAACCCGGACCCGCCCTCGGCTGTTGCGCTTTCATGACGCGCGGGAGGGATCATGGCGCAGGACGGGAGATGGCGGCAGGGCCTGCGGCGGCTGGGCAAGCTGGAGGCGCGGCTGATCCTGCCGCTGCCGCTGGCCGGCGCCGCCTTCTGGATCTTCGCCTGGCTGGCCGAGGAGATGGGCGAGGGCGAGACGCACGCGGTCGATGAGGCCGTGATGCTGGCGCTCCGCACGCCGGGCGACCTCGCCGATCCCGTGGGCCCGCACTGGCTGGAACTGACGGCGCGGGACCTGACCTCGCTCGGCGGGGTGCCGGTGCTGATGGTCATGACCCTGGTGACCGTGCTGTATCTGCTGATGAACCGCAAGGCCGGGGCGGCGCTGCTGGTGACCATGGCGGTGGGCGGCGCGCTCGGCCTCAATATCCTGCTGAAGGACTTCTTCGCCCGACCGCGCCCGGATTTGGTGCCGCACGGGGTGGAGGTGCTGACCAACAGCTTCCCGAGCGGCCACGCCATGCTCTCGGCCGCCGTCTACCTGACTCTCGGCGCCATGCTGGCGCGGACCCAGCCGAACCGGCGGCTGAAGGCATTCTTCCTATTATTGGCGCTGGGGCTGACCCTGCTGATCGGGACGAGCCGGGTCTATCTGGGGGTGCACTGGCCCAGCGACGTGGCGGCCGGCTGGACGGCCGGGGCGGGCTGGGCCCTGGCCTGCTGGGGCATCGCGCGGCTGTTGCGCCGCAGGGAGCCGTCGCTGGACGACAAGCCCGCGCCAGCGGAAATGCGGGACGAAGCGCCGCTGCCCGTCAGCGGTGCCCCTCAGCGGTGAGTGAACAGCGCGTAGAGGATCACCAGCGCCAGTGCCAGGGCGATCCAGCCGAACCGCATCAGGCGCGGCCCCGGCGGCTCCGGATTGTCGTTGGCGGCAGGGGCGATGACGCCGCGGGCGAGCCGCGGCGGCACGATCAGGACCCGGGCGGACATGCCCCGGGAGGGCGGGACGGTCCCCGTTGGGGGACCGCCCGACCCGTTGCGGGGGTTGGCCCGCTCAGCCACGCTTGTTCAGCGGCACGAACTGCCGCTGGGTCGCGCCGGTGTAGAGCTGGCGCGGACGGCCGATCTTCTGCGTCGGGTCCTCGATCATCTCCTTCCACTGCGACACCCAGCCGACGGTGCGCGCGATGGCGAACAGCACGGTGAACATGCTGGTCGGGAAGCCGATCGCCTTCAGGATGATGCCCGAGTAGAAGTCGACGTTCGGGTAGAGCTTCTTCTCGATGAAGTACTCATCCTGCAGGGCGATGCGCTCCAGCTCCACGGCGATGTCGAGCAGCGGGTCGTCCTTGATCCCCAGCTCGTTCAGCACCTCGTGGCAGGTGCGCTGCATGACCTTCGCGCGCGGGTCGTAGTTCTTGTAGACCCGGTGGCCGAAGCCCATCAGGCGGAAGCTGTCGTTCTTGTCCTTGGCGCGCTTCACGAACTCGGGGATGCGGTCCTTGTGGCCGATCTCCATGAGCATCTTCAGCACGGCCTCGTTGGCGCCGCCATGGGCGGGACCCCACAGCGAGGCGATGCCGGCGGCGATGCAGGCGAAGGGGTTGGCGCCCGAGGAACCGGCGAGCCGCACGGTCGAGGTCGACGCGTTCTGCTCATGGTCGGCGTGCAGGATGAAGATCCGGTCCATCGCCTTGGCGATGACGGGGTTGATCTTGTACTCCTCGCACGGGACCGCGAAGGTCATGTGCAGGAAGTTCTCGGCGTAGCCCAGATCGTTGCGCGGATACACGAAGGGCTGGCCGACCGAGTACTTGTACGCCATGGCGGCGATGGTCGGCATCTTGGCGATCAGGCGGTGCGTGGCGATGACCCGCTGGCGCTCATCCTCGATGTCGGTGCTGTCGTGGTAGAAGGCCGAGAGCGCGCCGACCACGCCGCACATCACGGCCATCGGGTGCGCGTCGCGGCGGAAGCCCCGGTAGAAGTTCGACAGCTGCTCATGCACCATCGTGTGATAGGTGATGTTGCGGCAGAACTCGTCCTTCTGCTTGGCGTCCGGCAGCTCGCCGTTCAGCAGCAGGTAGCAGACCTCGAGGAAGTCGCTGTCCTCGGCCAGCTGCTCGATGGGGTAGCCGCGGTGCAGCAGGATGCCTTCATCGCCATCGATGTAGGTGATCTTCGACTCGCAGCTGCCGGTCGAGGTGAAGCCCGGATCGTAGGTGAAATACCCGGATTCGCCGTAGAGCTTGCGGATGTCGAGCACGTCCGGCCCCGTCGTGCCTTGCAGCACCGGCAGCGTGTAGGACTTTCCGGTCGCGTGGTCCGTCAGCGTGACCGTTTTGTCGGTCTGGCTCATGTCAGGCTGTCCTCGTTCAGCGGGAGGGGGCCCTGTGGCCCCTTGGTTCTTGGATTGTCACAGGCACTTTAGTGGGGCGGCACGGCCAAGGCAACGCACCTGCAAAAAATCAGGCCCCCTTCGTAACATCTTCGATGCGTCCGAAGGCCTCGGCCTTGCCAAGAATTTCGGCCACTTCAAAGATCGGCGGCGAAACCGTCGAGCCCGATAGTGCGGCGCGCAACGGCTGCGCCAGCTTGCCCAGCTTCAGGCCGGTCCGCTCCGCATGCTCGCGCACCAGCCCCTCGAGCGTGGCGGCGGTCCAGTCGGGCGCGTCGGCGAACAGGGCGGCCAGGTCGGACAGCTGCGCCTTCGCCTCCGGCGTCAGCAGGGCGGCCGCCTTCTCATCCAGGCCGAGCGGGCGCCGTGCCACGTAAAACACCGCGCTGTCGGCAAGTTCCACGATCGTCTTCGCCCGCTGCTTCAGCCCGTTCATGGCGCGCAGCAGCAGGTCGCGCTCGGCCTGCTCCAGCGTCCGCCCGAGCTTGGTCTCGATCCGCGGCGCGATCAAGGAGACCAGACGGTTGTCATCCGCTTGGCGGATATAATGTCCGTTCAGATTCTCCAGCTTCGTGAAGTCCATGCGCGAGGGGCCGCGGCCGATGGACTCCAGGTTGAACCACTCGATCGCCTGATCGGTGGAGATGATCTCGTCGTCGCCATGGCTCCAGCCCAGGCGCAGCAGGTAGTTGCGCAGCGCCTCGGGCAGGTAGCCCATGTCCCGGTAGGCGTCGACGCCCAGCGCCCCGTGGCGCTTGGACAGCTTCGCGCCGTCCGGCCCGTGGATCAGCGGGATATGCGCGAACTTCGGCGCCTCCCAGCCCATGGCGTCGTAGATCTGGAGCTGGCGGAAGGTGTTGGTCAGATGGTCGTCGCCGCGGATGACCTGGGTCACGCCCATGTCGTGGTCGTCCACCACCACGGCCAGCATGTAGGTGGGCGTGCCGTCGCCGCGCAGCAGCACCATGTCGTCGAGCTGGTCGTTGCGCACCCGGACCTCGCCCTGCACCGAATCCTGCAGGACCGTCTCGCCCTCGGTCTGGGCCTTCAGCCGGATCACCGGCTTCACGCCCGCCGGAGCCTCGGACGGGTCGCGGTCGCGCCAGCGGCCGTCATAGCGCAGCGGCAGGCCCTCGGCCTTCTGCCGCTCGCGCATGGCGTCGAGCTCCTCCTGGGAGGCGTAGCAATAGTAGGCGCGGCCCTTGGCCAGCATCTCCCGCGCGACCTCGGCGTGCCGGTCCTTGCGCTCGAACTGGCTGATCGCGTCGCCGTCCCATTGCAGCCCCAGCCAGGAGAGCCCGTCCAGGATGGCGTCGACCGCCTCCTGGGTGGAGCGGGCGCGGTCGGTGTCCTCGATCCGCAGCAGGAAGGTGCCGCCGTGCCGGCGCGAATAGAGCCAGTTGAACAGCGCCGTGCGGGCGCCGCCGATATGCAGGAAGCCGGTCGGCGAGGGGGCGAAGCGGGTGACGATCTTCGAAGCGGCGCTCATGACGGACCTGGGCAAAGGGCTTAGGATGGGTTCGCGGTTTAGCACAGGGGAGAGGACAATGCACCCCGACGCGGGCGGGCGCCACCCCTGCAAGCGGATAGAAGGGACGGGCCCCGCGCGATGAGCGGACCGGCCCTGGATGAGGCGCTCGACGCCGGCGATGCGGACTGGGACGGACCGTCCCGTCACGGCCTCGCCGCGCGCATGGCGGCACCCTTCCTGGCCGAGCGCGACCGCTGGGCCCTGTGGGCGCCGGTGGCGCTGGGCCTCGGCATATCCGCCTATTTCGCGCTGGAGCGGGAGCCGCCGGCCCTCTTGGGCCCCTTCCTGTCGGCGCTGGCCGGCTGCCTGCTACTGGCGGTGCGGGAGCGCGCCGCAGCGCCCCTGGCCGCGGCGCTGCTGGTGGCCGGCCTGGGCTTCTCCGCCGCGCAGCTGCGCACCGCCCTGGTCGCCGCCCCGATGCTGGCGGACGAGATCGGGCCGGTGCGGGTGGAAGGCCGGGTGGTGCAGCTGGATCGGCTGGAGGAGGGGCTTCGCGTGGTGCTGGCGGACCCGCGCATCGAGCGCCTGCCGCCGTCGCGCACGCCGGCCCGGGTGCGGGTCCGCCTGCATGAGGGTGACGAGCCGCCGCGTCCTGGTGACCGGCTGCGCCTTCTCGCGGTGCTGGACGCGCCGTCCGAGCCGGTGGAGCCCGGCGCCTTCGATTTCCGCCGCCACGCCTGGTTCCTCGGCATCGGCGGGGTCGGCTTCGCGCTGGGGCCGGCCGAGCGCCTGCCGCGGCCGCCGGAGCCGCCGACAACAGCCGACCGGCTGGAGGGGCTGCGCGACGCGATCGCCGTCCGGGTCGCGGCGCGGCTGGAGGGCTCGGCGGCGGCGGTCACGACGGCGCTGCTGAACGGTGAGCAGACCGCCATCCCCGAGAGCGACCTGGAGGCCATGCGCCAGTCCGGCCTGCAGCACCTGCTCTCCATCTCCGGGCTGCATGTCGGGCTGGTGGCGGGGCTCGTCTTCTTCGCCGTGCGGGCATTGCTGGCGCTGTGGGAGGGCGTGGCGCTGCGCCGGCCGATCAAGAAATGGGCGGCGCTGGCGGCCCTGCTGGCGACCATCGCCTACACGATGCTGGTGGGAGCGCCCGTGCCGACCCTGCGCTCGGCGCTGATGACGGGCGTGGTGCTGCTGGCGGTGATGGTCGATCGCTCGGCGCTGAACATGCGGGTGATCGCGCTGGCCGCCACCATTGTCCTGCTGCTGCACCCCGAGGCGCTGTCGGGGCCGAGCTTCCAGATGAGCTTCGCGGCCGTGCTCTGCCTGATCGCCACCTACGAGGCGCTGGCGCCGCGGCTGGCCGAGTGGAACTCCGGGGCCGGATGGGCGGGGCGTGCCGGGCTCTACGTGCTGGGCTTGTCCCTGACCTCGGTGGTCGCCACGATCGCGACGCTGCCCTTCTCGCTGAACCATTTCCAGCAGGTCGCCAATTACGGTCTGCTGGCGAACTTGGTGGCGGTGCCGATCACCAGTTTCCTGGTCATGCCCTGCGGGGTGCTGGCCTATCTGCTGATGCCCCTGGGGCTGGAGGGCTGGGCTTTGGAGGGCATGGGGTTGGGCGCCCGGGCGATCCTTTGGACAGCCCACCAGGTGGCCGACCTGCCGGGCGCGACGCTGACGGTGCCGGCGATGCATCCGGGTGCCTTCATCGCAGTCATTGCCGGCGGGCTGTGGCTCGCCCTGTGGCGGCGGCGCTGGCGCTGGTGGGGCGCGGTGCCGGTCGTGCTGGGCTTGGCGCTGGGCTTCCTGGCACCCCGGCCGGACCTGCTGGTGAGCGCGTCCGGCAGTCTGGTCGGCGTGCGGGACGCGGACGGGCGGCTGGTCGTGACCTCGGCCCGGTCGGGCCGCTTCGAGGCGGAGAACTGGCACCGCCGCGACGGCGTGCCGGGACGCCCCGCGGCTTGGCCGCGCGACACGGGCGGCGTGCTGTCCTGCGACCGGCAAGCCTGCATCCACCGGCCGCCCTCGTGGCCCGGCGCGCAGGTCGCAATCGTGCTGGAGCGCGACGCCCTGGCGGAGGAGTGCGCGGCGGCCGATCTGGTGATCACCCGCGTCGCCGGACCGTGCGGGGCACCCCTGGTCATCGGCCCGCGCGACCTGCGTGACCGGGGCGCCCACGCGCTCTGGCTGAGCCACGACGGCGTGCGGGTCGAGACGGTGCGGCCGGGGCGGGGTGCCCGACCCTGGAACTGAGCGCCCCGGACCGTCAGCCGGCCTTCGGCTGCTCCCGGTCCGCCTTGCCGAACGCCTCGGCCAGCTGGCTCAGCATGGCGCGGGAGAAGCGGATGTTGCGCGGCGGGCCGGACGGGCCGGAGGCGGTCAGCACGAAGCCGTCGGCGCCTCGCCCGTGCAGCGTCATCTCGGTGGCATCGTAGAGATCGTCGCCCGGCGTCACCCCCGCCGTGCCGGCCGGGAACATGCGCGCAGCCTCGGACAGCATCTTCTGGAAGTACAGCACCGACTTGGATCCCGTGCGGGAGTCCATGTAGAGCTGCATCTCCTGGCCGTTGCCGAGCCGGAACGAAACGACGATGCCGGAGCCGTCATTGACGACGCCGCCGCCGAGAACGTCGGCGACGGGAATGGCCCGGGCGTTGGTGGACTGCATGGAACGCGCTCCCGGCGGCCCATCGGCCGCACCCATCGGAAAGGAGCGCGGAGTGTGGACCGGCCGGGGGCCGCGGCTCAAGCGCGGCGTGGCTCCGGGGGCGGTTCCTCGAAAGGGTCGAGTGGTCCGAACACCCGGCCGGGAGAGGCTGGGAGGTTGTGCGTCCTTCTGACCGGGCTCAGGATGAGGAAGGGAGTGCGCGAGGCACCCCGGCTTCCGGCGGCCATAGCTTGGCGGGGAGCAGCTAAATCCCCCTCATCCTGAGCCTGTCGAAGGACGCACACCGGCAACGCTGCTGACCGCCGGGAGCAGCAATGATGCCCTCATGCTGAGCCTGTCGAAGCACGCACAGCATCGATGCTGCCTTACCCTTTGCCCGGGGGCGAGCCTCAGTAGCGCCGGATCAGCCCGGCGAGGCGGCCCTGGACCTGCACCCGGTCGGCGCCGAACACGCGGGTCTCGTAGGAGGCGTTGCAGGGCTCCAGCGCGATGGAGTTGCCCTTGCGGCGCAGGCGCTTCAGCGTGACCTCGCCCTCATCCACGAGTGCCACCACGATGGCGCCGTTCTCGGCATTGTCGCAGCGGCGGATGATGACGGTGTCGCCGTCCAGGATGCCGGCCTCGACCATGCTGTCGCCGGCCACTTCCAGCGCGTAATGCTCGCCGGCGCCCATCAGGGCGGCGGGCACGTCGATGGTCGCGCCGTTGTCGCGCATGGCCTCGATCGGCAGGCCCGCCGCGATGCGGCCGTAGAGGGGCAGGGACACGGCCTCGGACCCCGCCTCGCCGCCGGTGTCGCGGCCGGTCAGGCCCGGGCGCAGGCCGCCCTTGATGACGCTCGGCTTGAAGCGCGGCGTCTCGGCTGCGGGCTCGGCCGCCTTCGGCTTGGCCTGGACCAGCTGGTCCGGCAGGCGCAGCACCTCAAGCGCCCGGGCGCGGTGCGGCAGGCGGCGGATGAAGCCGCGCTCCTCCAGCCCGGTGATCAGACGGTGGATGCCGGACTTGGACTTCAGCCCCAGCGCGTCCTTCATCTCGTCGAAGGAGGGGGAGACGCCGTCCTTGCCCAGCCGGTCATTGATGAAGAGCAGGAGTTCCTGTTGCTTGCGCGTCAGCATCGCCATCCTCCCGCTGGAGCGCCGTCGCCTCAGGAGGGCGCCGGATAACGCTCGATTGTCCAGGGCGGCCCCCTCGGGCGGCCGCAATCCATTCCTTCACAGGATATGGAACAAACCCGAAACGTCAAGGGGATGTTCTAGTTGCGTTCACGCGGCGCGTCAAGAACGCCCCGGACCGCGCGGACGGGGCGAATGGACGCGGATCACTCAGAGGGCGTCCAGGCGCAGAATCTCGACCGGTTCGCCGACCTGGGCCGCCGGCGCGTGCGGCGGGCGCACGATCAGGCAATCCGCGGCGGCAAGCGCGCTCAGCATGGAGCTGTCCTGCTTGGGAAAGGCGGTCGCCACCGGCAGCCCGTCGGCGCTCTCGGCCAGTGTGGCGCGGAGATGGTCCTGCCGCTTGTCGTTCGCCGCCAGCGGGGCCCCGAGACGCGCCCGGACGGGCGACTCGGACGCCGCGTCGGTCCCCTGGAGGCGGCGCAGGACGGGGCGCATGAAAAGATGCGCGCACACCAGGTTGGACACCGGATTCCCCGGCAGGCCCAGCAGCGGCACAGCATGCAGCCGACCGAACATCAACGGCTTGCCCGGGCGCATCGCGATCTTCCAGAAGTCGAGTTCGACTCCGGGCAGATCCTTGATCAGATCGTGCTCGCCCACCGAGGCGCCACCGGTCGTCACCAGCAGGTCGCAGCCCGCGGCGCCGGCAGCGATCTCAGCCAGCCGGTCCAGCCGATCCGGCGCGATGCCGAGATTGACCGGGATGCCGCCCAGCTTCGTCACGAGGGCCGCCAGCGCCAGCCCATTGCTGCTGACGATCTGCCCCGGTGCTAGGGGATCGCCCGGCATCACCACCTCGTCGCCGGTGGCGAGGATGGCGACGCGGGGCCGGCGGCGGACCGTGAGCCAGGGCACATTCATCGCGGCAGCCAGCGCGACGTCGCGTACCGTCAGCAGCCGGCCTGTCCGCAGCCCAACGGCTCCGGCGGCGAAATCCAGGCCGGCCGGGCGCACCCAGCGCCCGGGCGTGCCCTCGCGCACGGTCACACGGCCGTCCAGCTCGTCGCTGTCCTCCTGCAGCACCACCGTATCGGCGCCGTCGGGCATCGGCGCGCCGGTGAAGATGCGCACCGCTTGTCCCGGCCCGATCGTGCCCGCAAAGGGACGCCCGGCCGGGGCCTCGCCGATGCGCGTGAGCGTGGCTGGCAGGGCGATGAGGTCCGCGCCGCGCACGGCATAGCCGTCCATCTGGGAGACGGCCGTCGGCGGCTGCGTGACCCGCGCCACCACATCCGCCGCCAGCACGCGGCCCTGCGCCTCGGCGACGGAGACGGTCTCGGCGGGCAGGGCCGAGAAGGCGGCGACGATGCGGGCGGCGGCGTCCGCGACCGGGATCATGGCTGCTCGTCCGCGGTCCAGGTACCGCTCTTGCCGCCTTCCTTGCGGATCAGGCGGATGTCGCCCAGAACCATGCCCTTATCGACCGCTTTGCACATGTCGTAGAGGGTCAGCGCCGCGACGCTGACGGCGGTCAGCGCCTCCATCTCCACGCCGGTGCGGCCCTTCAGCTTCACCGTAGCTTCGATCTCCACCGCGTTGATATCGCTGAGGCAACGGAGGTCGACCGTGACCTTGGTCAGGGGCAGGGGGTGGCAGAGCGGGATGAGGTCCGGCGTGCGCTTGGCCGCCATGATGCCGGCCAGCCGCGCCACGCCCAGCACGTCGCCCTTGGCCATGCCGCCGGCCTGGATCAGCGCCAGCGTCTCCGGCTTCATGGTGACGCGGCCACGGGCCGTGGCGACCCGCTCCGTCTCGGCCTTGGCGGAGACGTCGACCATCACGGCATTGCCGCTCTCGTCGAAATGGGTGAGGCCGGACTTATCCTGCTCCGACATGGGCTTACACCGCATCCTTGAGGGCGGGGGTGAGAAGATCGCGGGTGGCGGCGGCGACGTCCGCCTGCCGCATCAGCGACTCGCCGACCAGGAAGCGGCGGGCGCCCACGCGCGCCATGCGCCGCAGGTCGGCATGGCTGCCCAGGCCGCTCTCCGCCACCAGGTGCCGGCCGGCCGGCACCATGGACGCCAGCTGCTCGGTCGTCGCAAGATCGACCGCCAAGGTCTTGAGATTGCGGTTGTTCACGCCTAGCAGGCCGCTGGGCAGCTTCAGCGCCCGCTCCATCTCCGGCGCGTCGTGAACCTCGATCAGCACGTCCATGCCGAGGCCGGTGGCGACCGCGTGCAGCTCGGCCGCGAGGCCATCGTCGATGGCCGCCATGATCAGCAGGATGCAGTCGGCGCCGAGCGCCCGGGCCTCCACCACCTGGTAGGGATCGACCATGAAGTCCTTGCGCAGGACCGGCAGATCCACGGCGGCGCGGGCTGCCACCAGATAGGAGTCGTCGCCCTGAAAATAGGGCCGGTCGGTCAGCACCGACAGGCAGGCCGCCCCGCCGTCGCGGTAGGCACGGGCGAGCACGGGCGGGTCGAAGTCCGCGCGGATCAGCCCCTTGCTGGGGCTGGCCTTCTTGATCTCGGCGATCAGGCCGAAGCCGCCGGCGGCGACCTTCGCCTCCAGCGCCCGGGCGAAGCCGCGCACGGGGGAGGCGGCGCGGGCGCGATTTTCCTGCTCCGCCAAGGAGATGGCGGCCTTTGTTCGCGTGATATGCTCACGCGTGTCGGCGCAGATGCGGGTCAGTACGTCGCTCATGGCTTGGGCGCCTCGGGCGGGGGCTCGAGCGGTTCGGTGCGGCTGATACCGGCCAGCAGGTCCAGCTTGCCCTGGGCGCGGCCGCCGTCGATGGCGTCGGCGGCCATGGCCACACCCTCGCGCAGGTTCGCCGCCTTGCCAGCGACCATCAGGGCGGCGGCGGCGTTCAGCAGCACGATGTCGCGGTAGGCGCCCGGCTCGCCCGCCAGCACCCGGCGCAGCGCCTCGGCATTGTGCTCGGCGTCGCCACCCTTGAGGCCCGCCGCGTCGGATCGCGTCAGGCCGGCCTCCTCGGGCGTCACCTCGAAGCAGCGGACCCCGCCGTCCCTGAGCTCGGCCACGAAGGAGGGGCCGGTGGTGGTGAGTTCGTCCAGCCCGTCGGAGCCGTGGACGACCCAGGCGCGCTCGGACCCCAGCCGGCCCAGCACATGCGCCAGCGGTTCCACCCATTGCCGGGCGAAGACGCCCATCAGCTGTCGCTTGGCGCCGGCCGGGTTGGAGAGCGGGCCCAGCAGGTTGAAGATGGTGCGGGTGCCCAGCTCCACCCGGGTCGGGCCGACATTGCGCATGGCCAGATGGTGGCGCGGCGCCATCAGGAAGCAGATGCCCGCCTCCCGCAAGCTACGGCCCACCAGCTCCATGTCCGCCTCGATGTTGACGCCCAGCGCGGTCAGTACATCCGCGGCGCCCGACTTGGAGGAGAGCGCCCGGTTGCCGTGCTTGGCGACCGGCACGCCGCAGGCGGCGGCCACCAGCGCCACGCAGGTGGAGATGTTGTAGGTGCCCGACGCGTCGCCGCCGGTGCCGCAGGTGTCGATGGTGCCGGGCGGCGCTTCAACGGGCACGGCGCGGGCGCGCATGACCCGGGCGGCGCCGGTGATCTCCTCCACCGTCTCGCCCCGGACCCGCAGCGCCATCAGGAAGCCGCCCATCTGCGAGGGTGTGGCGTTGCCGGCCATGATGATGTCGAAGGCGGTGCGGGCATCCTCTTCCGACAGGCTGGCCCCGCCGGCGACCTTGCCCAGCAGCGCCTTCATGTCCGGCATGTCGCCGGCGGCAGGCACGCCGCTCATGCCGCCTTCTCCGCCGGGCGGCCGCGGGCCATTTCCAGGAAGTTGCGCAGAATGTCGTGGCCGTGCTCGCTGGCGATGCTCTCGGGATGGAACTGCACGCCGTGGATCGGGAGATCCCGATGCTGCAGCGCCATGATCATGCCGTCGTCGAGCGTGGCCGTGACCTCCAGGCAATCCGGCAAGGTGGCGGCCTCGACAATGAGCGAATGGTAGCGCGTCGCCTTGAAGGGGCTGGGCAGCCCGCGCATCAGGCCCTGGCCCTCGTGCCGCACCTCGGAGACCTTGCCATGCATCGGCACGGGAGCGCGCACCACGCGGCCGCCGAAGGCCTGGCCGATCGCCTGGTGGCCCAGGCAGACGCCGAACAGCGGCACGCGCCGCTCCGCCGCGAGCTTGATCACGTCCAGGCAGATGCCGGCCCGGTCCGGGTCGCAGGGGCCGGGGGACAGGACGATGCCCTCCGCACCCATGCCCAGCGCCTCCTCGGCGGTCAGCGCGTCGTTGCGCCAGACCCGCACGTCGGCCCCCAGCTCGCCCAGGTAATGGACCAGGTTGTAGGTGAAGCTGTCATAGTTGTCGATCAGCAGGATCATGGCCGTGGGACCGGGCTTCAGCTGGGTGCGGGACGGCTACCCTACAGGCTGATCAGAGGCATTTCCAGCGTGAGGCCGGGTGGGCAAGCCCTGTTGAAAATCGGACCTTGACCTTCCAGTTGCTGGAAGGAGCAGAAGAGGGGACATGGATACGACCGCCCCCATCCCCACGACCCTCACCGCCACCGAGCAGATCGCCTCCCTGGCCGTCCAGGGCATGACCTGCGCCGCTTGCGTCTCCCGCATCGAGAAGGTGCTGGGGCGCCAAGCCGGCGTGCTTGCCGCCACCGTCAGCCTGCCGGCGGAGAAGGCGGAGGTGCGCTTCGATCCCGACCGCATCGACCTTGCGGCTATCGTCGCCGCGGTGGAGCGGGCCGGCTACGGCGCCTGGGTGGCGACGCCCGATACCCCGTCGCACGATCCGCAGGAGGCCCGGCGCGAGCTTCGCCTGCTGGCGCTCAGCGCCGCGCTGACCCTGCCGCTGCTCGCGGAGATGCTGCTGATGGCGTTGGATGCGCCCTGGAGGGTGCCCGGCTGGGCGCAGGCGCTGCTGGCCACGCCGGTGCAGTTCCTCATCGGCTGGCGCTTCTACAAGGGGGCGTTCCGGGCGCTGGCGGGCGGGACGGCCAACATGGACGTGCTGGTGGCCCTCGGCACCAGTGCCGCGTATTTCCTCAGCCTCTGGCTGGTGCTGGCGGGCCATCACCACGGCCACCTCTACTTCGAGGCCTCGGCCCTGGTCATCACCTTCGTCATCGCCGGCAAGGTCATGGAGGCCCGCGCGCGGCGCGCCACCAACCGCGCCGTCGAGGCGCTGCTGGCGCTCAGGCCCGAGACGGCGCGGCGGGTGGCGGCCGACGGGAGCGAGCGGGTGGTGCCGCTCGCGGAGATCAGGCCGGGCGACCGCGTGGCGGTGCGCGCCGGCGACCGGGTACCGGTGGACGGGACGGTCCTGGAAGGACGCGCCGCGGTGGACGAGGCGATGGTGACGGGCGAATCGCTGCCGCAGGAGCGGGGCCCGGGCTCGGGCGTGACCGGCGGCACCGTCAATCTCGACGGCTATCTGCTGGTCGAGGCCACGCATGTCGGCGAGGCGGCGGTGCTGGGGCGGATGATCGCGCTGGTCGGCCACGCGCAGGCGACCAAGCCGCGGATCCAGCGCCTCGCCGACCGGGTCAGCGGCTGGTTCGCGCTGGTGGTGGTCGCGGTCGCGGCGGCGGCCTTCGCCGGCTGGTGGCTCGCAACGGGCGATCTGGAAGCCAGCATCATTCCCGCGGTCTCGGTCCTGGTGGTGGCCTGCCCCTGCGCGCTCGGCCTCGCCACGCCGGCTGTGATGGCGGTGGCGCTGGGGGCGGGGGCGCGGCACGGCATCCTGATCCGCGACGCCGAGGCGCTGGAGCGCGCCCACGCCGTCACCTCGGTCCTGTTCGACAAGACCGGCACCCTGACCGAGGACCGGCCGGAGATCACCGACCTTCGGCCACTGGACGGGACTGCGGAGCAACTGCTGGCCCTGGCCGCCGGGCTGCAGCGCGGCAGCCGCCATCCGCTCGCCAAGGCGGTGCTGGAGCGGGCGCAGGGCCTGCCGCTCGCGGCGGCGGAGGAGTTCCGCGCGGTGCCCGGCCGGGGCGTGACAGCCCTTGTCGGTGGCGTACCGGCGGCAGCCGGCAACGCGGCCCTGATGCGGGAGCTGGGCGTCGACATGACGCCGCTGCAGGACGGGGCGGCGGCGCTGGAGAGGCAGGGCAAGGCGGTCATGTGGGTGGCGGCGCAGCGGGGCGGGACCTTGCGCCCCGTGGGGCTTATCGCCGTCGCCGACCGTGTCAGGCCGACGGCAGGACCGGCCGTGGCGGCGCTCGGCCGGCTGGGCGTGCGGGTCACCATGCTGACCGGCGACAGCCCGGCCGCCGCGATCACCACCGCCGGCAAGCTGGGCATCACGGAGGTCGTCGCATCCGCCCGCCCGGAGGACAAGATCGCCCGCATCGCGGCCGAGCAGGCGGCCGGCCGGGTCGTCGCCATGGTCGGCGACGGTGTGAACGACGCGCCGGCGCTGGCCCGGGCCGACCTGGGCATCGCCATCGGCGGCGGCACCGACGTGGCGCTGCAGGCGGCCGGCGTCGGGCTGATGCGGCCCGACCCGGCGCTGGTGGCCGGCGTCGTGGAACTGGCGCGGGCGACCCGCCGCAAGATCGTGGGCAACCTGGTCTGGGCCTTCGGCTTCAACGCCGTGGGCCTGCCGCTGGCGGCACTCGGGCTGCTCGGGCCGGTGCCCGCCGCGATCGGCATGACGGTCAGCAGTCTCGCCGTGGTAGGCAACGCGCTGCTGCTGCAGTACTGGAAGCCCAGCACTTCGGGAGAGGTTCGATGAACATCGGCAAGGCGGCCAAGGCCGCGGGCGTGCCGGCCAAGACGATCCGCTACTATGAGAGCATCGGCCTGATCGGCAGCGCCGGGCGGCGGGAAAACGGCTACCGCGACTACGATGCCCGCGACGTGGAGGTGCTGCGTTTCATCGCCCGCGCCCGCTCGCTGGGCTTCCCGGTGCGGGCGGTGGGCGACCTGCTGAAGCTGTGGAGCGACCGGGAGCGCGCCAGCGCCGACGTGCGGTCGCTGGCCCAGGACCATGTGCGCGAGATCGACGCCAAGGTGGCCGAGCTGATGGCGATGCGCCGCACCCTGACCGATTTGATCGACCGCTGTCACGGCGACGACCGGCCGGATTGCCCCATCCTGGAGGGCCTCTCCTCCTGTCACGCCAAGGCCCCCGCATGACCACGCCGCGCCGCAAGGCACCCCGCAAGTCCCCGCAGACGCCGCGCCGGAAGAAGGCGGCGCGTCCGGCCTGGCTGAAGCCGGCGGGCGCCGCGCTGGGGCTGGTGGTCGCGGTCGGCGCGCTGACGCTGCTGGTGCAGGAGCCCCGGCCGGCCTACACGCCCGTGCCGCCGGCACCGCCGCTGGAACGGGAGGCGGCGGAAGTGGCGCCGCCGCGCCTGCCAGAGTCGGCGCCTGCGGTGCCGCCGGCGAGAGAGGTGCCGGAGGCTCCGCCCGCACCCGAATCCGCTCCCGCTCCAGCGGCGCCCGAGCCGCCGAAGCGCGACGCGCCGAAGGCGGAGGCGCTTCCGCCCGCGCCGCCTGTGCCCGCCGGGGAGCCGGCCTGGCGGCGGCATGCGGTGCCGGCGCCCGTGACCGAGGGCCGGCCGCGCATCGTGCTGGTGATCGACGACATGGGGCTGGACCGCAAGCGCAGTGCCCGCATCTCGGCACTGCCGGGGCCGGTCACCACGGCCTGGCTGCCCTATGCCAAGGAGCTGCCCGACCAGACGGCGGCCGCGCGGGCGAACGGGCACGAGCTCATCGTCCATGTGCCGATGGAACCGGACGGTTCCGGCGATCCGGGCCCGAACGCGCTGCGCGCCGGCCTGCCGGCGGCGGAGATCAAGGCTCGGCTGGAGCGCAACCTCTCGGCCTTCCAGGGCTATGTCGGGATCAACAACCACATGGGCAGCCGCTTCACCGCCGACCGCGACGGCATGGCGGTGGTGCTGGCGGAGCTGGCGGGGCGGGGGCTGCTGTTCCTGGACAGCCGCACCACGGCCCAGACCAAGGCGCCGGAACTGGCGGCGCGCTACGGCCTGCCGCCGCTGTCGCGCGACGTCTTCCTGGACCACCAGATGACGCCGCAGGCGGTCGCCGCCGCGCTGGCGAAGACCGAGGAGGTCGCGCGGCGCAACGGCATCGCCATCGCGATCGGCCATCCGCACGACGTGACGGCGGACGCGCTGGAGAAATGGCTGCCGACGCTGGCGGCGAAGGGTTTCGCGCTGGTGCCGCTGTCGGCGGCCGTGCGCGGGTCCGGCCCGTCCTGAGGGCCGGCGTGACGCGGTGGTCCCGGCGTCTGTTGTCAGGGACCGGACATGAAGGAGAGAAGGGATGAGCACCCTCTACAAGGTCGAGGGCATGACCTGCCAGGGCTGCGCCAACGCCGTCAGCCGCGCCGTGATGGACCGGGCGCCGGGTTCGCGCGTGCTGGTGGACATCAAGGCCGGCACCGTCGCCGTCGAGGGCGAGGTGGCCGAGACCCAGATCCGCGACGCCGTCGAGGATGCCGGGTTCGACTTCAAGGGCACGGCGTGAGGCACACCGGCCGTAGGTCGCATGGAGGCGGAGCCGTAATGCGACAAGCCCCGGCTGGGGTAATGTCGCATTGCGCTGCGCTCCATGCGACCTACGGCTTGAGCGTCAGAGATTCCCCGCCGACCGGCGTTCCTGGGCGTAGCGGACGGCTTCCTCGGCGGCCTTGAACAGGGCCTTGGCCTTGTTCACGGTTTCCTGGTACTCGGCCTCGGGATCACTGTCCGCCACCACGCCGCCGCCGGCCTGGACATGCATCATGCCGTCCTTGATAACGGCGGTGCGCAGGGCGATGCAGGTGTCCATGGTGCCGTTGGCGGCGAAATAGCCGATGCAGCCGCCATAGATGCCGCGCCGGCTCTTCTCCAGCTCGTCGATGATTTCCATCGCGCGGATCTTCGGCGCGCCCGAGACGGTGCCGGCTGGGAAGCCGCCGACCAGCGCCTCGACCGCGGTGAAGCGCGGATCGACCTTGCCCTCCACGTTCGAGACGATGTGCATGACGTGGCTGTAGAGCTCGATGGTGAAGCGCTCGGTCACGGTCACGGTGCCGGGCTTCGCCACGCGGCCCACGTCGTTGCGGCCAAGGTCCAGCAGCATCAGGTGCTCGGCCAGCTCCTTCGGATCGGACAGCAGGTCGGCGGCGAGTTCCTTGTCCTCGGCGGCGTCCTTGCCGCGCTTGCGGGTGCCGGCGATGGGACGGATGGTGACCGTCTCGTCGCGCAGCCGCACCAGGATTTCCGGGCTGGAGCCGACGACCGCCAGCTCCTCGAAATCCAGGAAGAAGAGGAAGGGCGAGGGGTTGATGCGCCGCAGCGACCGATAGAGCGCGAAGGGCGGCAGGGCGAAGGGCATGGAGAAGCGCTGGCTGGGCACGACCTGGAAAATGTCGCCCGCCGCGATGTACTCCTTCGCCCGCTCCACCAGCGCGTGATACTCGGCCCGCGTCGTGTTGGAGACCGGCGCCGGCAGCGGGCCCAACTCGCCCATGTCCTCATGGCCGAAGGGCAGCGGCCCGTCCAGGTCGGCCACGGCCGCCGCCAGCCGCTCGGTCGCGCGCAAATAGGCCGTCTCGGGGTCGAGGCCGGCATCGGGCCGCACCGGCGTCACCAGCGTCACGACGTTCTCGATGCCGTCGAAGATCGCCATGATGGTGGGCCGGATCAGGATCGCGTCCCACAGGCCCAGTACATCGGGGTTGGCGTCCGGCAGCTTCTCCATCAGCCGGACCATGTCGTAGCCGAGATAGCCGAACAGGCCGGCCGACATGGGCGGCAGATGCGTCGGCAGGTCGATGCGGCTCTCCTCCAGCAGGTCGGCCAGCGCCTTCAGCGGCGGGGCCGCCATAGGCTCGAACCGGGTGGTGTCGGAGAGCGCGTCGCGGTTGATCTCGCAACGCTCGCCCTTGCTGCGCCAGATCAGGTCGGGATTGAGCCCGATCAGCGAGTAGCGGCCGCGCACCGAGCCGCCGGTCACCGACTCCAGCAGGAAGGCGTTCTTGCGCCCGCCCGCCAGTTTCAGCATCGCCGAGACCGGCGTCTCCAGATCGCTGACCAGCCGCGTCCACAGGACCTGCGGACGCCCCTCGCCATAGGCGGAGAGGAAGGCCTCGCGGTCGGGGAAGGTCCTCACGGCTCCTCGCTCCCGTACATCTGCTGCAGCGTCGTCTCGTTGCGCTCCACCGGGTAGCGCTGACGCAGGCCGGCCAGGAACTGCTGCACCAGGTCGCCGGCGACGGTGTCGACCGCGGCCACGCGCGCGGCGTTCACCTGGTCCAGCGAGGCGGCGGGGTCGGCGGCCAGCACCTCGGCCACGCGGACGGCCATGTGTCCCTCGGGCGCATCGCCGCTGGCGACGCCGTTGACGGGGAGGGTGAAGATCTCCTCGGTCAGGCCCGGCGGCACGGCGCCGTTGGTGTTGCCGCCGCGGGTCAGCGGCTCGGGCCGGGAATGGACGGCGCCGGCCTCCTTGGCGAGCTTCACCGGATCGCCGCCGGCCTTCAGCTTGTCGGCCAGCTCCTTCGCCTTGGCGGCGGCGGCGTCGGCGCGCTTCTCCGCCTTCCAGTCGGCGACCACGGCTTGGCGCACCTCGGCCAGCGGGCGCAGGGCGGCGGGCGTGACGCCATCGACCCGCAGCGCGAAGTACACGCCGGCATCGGCCTCGGCGGCGCCGGTCACCTCGTTCGCCGGGGCGGCGAAGGCGGCCTGGGCGATGCGGGCGAGACCGGGGACGCCCTGGGCCGGCTGGCCGGCGGGCGTGCGGCCCTGGTTGTCGATCTTGTCGAGCTTGGTCACGGTGGCGCCGACCTTGGCGGCGGCCTCCTCCAGGTTGGCGCCGCCGGAGACGGCGTCGTCCAGCTGGTTGGCGCGCTCATACATCAGGTCGGTGGCGCGCTCGGTGCGGACCGTCTGCTCCAGCTGCGCCTTCACCTCCTCGAAGGGGCGCTCGCCGCCGGGCGTGACCTTGCGGCTGACCACGACGTGCCAGCCGAGCGGGCTCTCCACCGGGCCGGCGACGGCGTTGGCGGCGGCGGCGAAGACGGGGGCCGCCAGCTCCGCCGGCAGGTCGGCCTTCACCACGCCCTCCAGCGGCACCGCCTCGGCGCCGGCCTCCCTGGCGGCGTCGGCCAGGCTCTTGCCGCCGGCGACCGCGGCCGCGACCTTGTCGGCCTTCTCCTTGCTGTCCACCACGACTTGGTCGAGGTCGCGGCGCTCCGGCGTCACGAACTCGTCCACGCGCTGGTCATAGGCCTGGCGCAGATCCTCGTCGGTGAGCGTGACCTCCTTGGCCAGCGCCTCGGCGCCGAGGGTCGCCACTGTGACGGTGCGGTACTCCGGCGCCGTGTAGCGCACGGCCTTGTCCTGGTGGTACTGCGAGACGGTGGCCTCGTCCGGATTGCCCGGGTCGGGCATGGCCGCGTCCTTGACCAGCAGCGTGTCGACCACGCGGCGCTCGCCCCGGTAGCGGTAGAGCTCGCCGGCCAGGGTCAGCGGCATGGCGGCGCCGCGGGCGACCGCGCCCAGCACCTGTACCCGGGCCATATCGGCCTGCACGTCGTTCAGCAGCCGCTGCTCCGACAGGCCGTTCTGGGCCAGCACCATGCGCATGGTGGTCGCATCGAAGTTGCCGGTCACGGGATCGCGGAAGGCCGGGATCTCGCGCACCTCGGCGGCGGCCATCTCCGGCGTGATGCGCAGCCCGTAGTCGGCGGCTGCCTGCGTCACCAGCTTGCGCTGAACCAGCTGCTCCAGCGTCTGGTCCAGCAGGCCCAGCTGCCGCACCTGGGCGGCGGTCAGCTCCGGGCCGAAGGACTGGCGCAGCCGGTCGACCTCCTCGCGGAAGGCCGTATCCAGCTCCACCGGCGAGATCTCGGCGTCGCCGACCTTCGCCACCCATTGGGAGAAGCTGGTGTTGACGTTCCCGATGCCCCACGCGCCGAAGCTGATGATCAGGAAGATGAAGAGGATCTTGACGACCCAGGAGCCGGCGGTGCCGCGGATGGTCTGGAGCATGTGGAGGGCTGCTTGTCAGGGAAAGGCGCTGCGCCAAAGGGGCCGCATCATAGAAGTGGGCCCCCGGCGGGGCAATAGCCACCCGGATAGGCTCCGGCCGCGCGCTTGACGCCCGCGTTGGGGCTGCTACACGGGCCGGACAGAACAATTCTTGGGAGAACGCCGAAGATGCGCCGCAAGCTGATCGCCGGGAACTGGAAGATGAACGGGCTGAAGGCGGACGGGCTGAAGCTCGCCTCCGAGCTGGCCGGCCGCCTGCAGGGGGCGGGAGGCGTCGGGTTCGACATGCTGCTCTGCCCGCCGGTGACGCTGATCCACGCGGTGGGGCAGGCGGTGTCCGAGTCCCCGCTGCTCCTGGGCGGGCAGGACTGCCACGCCAAGGAGAGCGGAGCGCATACCGGCGACGTCGCCGCCCCCATGCTGGCCGATCTGGGCTGCCGCTACGTCATCGTCGGCCATTCCGAGCGCCGCCAGGACCATGCCGAGTCGGACGCCGTGGTGCGCGCCAAGGCGGCGGCCGCGGCCAAGGCCGGCCTGGTGCCGATCATCTGCGTCGGCGAGACCGAGGCGCAGCGTGACGCGGGCCAGGCCGAGTCGGTGGTGGCGACGCAGCTGCGCGGCTCCATCCCCGAGGGCGTGAAGGCCACGGACCTGGTGATCGCCTACGAACCGGTCTGGGCCATCGGCACCGGCAAGACCGCCACATCGGCCGACGTGGCTGCCATGCATGCCATGATTCGCCGCACGCTGGACGGGCTGGTTGACCAGCCGGATGCGGTGCGCATCTTGTACGGAGGATCGGTGAAACCCGGCAACGCGGCGGAGCTGATGGCCGTGGCCGACGTGGACGGCGCGCTCGTGGGCGGCGCCAGCCTCAAGGCCGAGGACTTCTGGGCCATCGCCGAGACGTGCCGCTGACGCATGCCTCCGGGAGCAACTTGCCACTGGCATTGAGGCGCGCGACTGGGTAAACACACCGGCTTGGGACGCGTCGGCTCCGGTGGGGCCGGCGCGGCCTCGTTTTGTGTGTTCGGAACAGGTGCTCAGTCGATGCAGACCATTGTCCTGGTCATCCACATGCTGATCGCGGTCGCGCTGGTCGGCGTCGTCCTGGTGCAGAAGTCCGAAGGCGGCGGCCTCGGGATGGGCGGCGGCACGATGGGCGGCTTCATGACCGCGCGCGGCAGCGCCAACCTGCTGACCCGGACGACCGCCATCCTGGCGGGCTGCTTCTTCGCCACCAGCCTGATCCTCGCCATCATGGCCGGCGGCAACCGTCAGCCGACGTCGGTCTTCGACCGCCCGGCGGCCACCGAATCGGCGCCCGCGCCGGCCGCGCCCGCGACGGGCACGCCGGCTCCGGCGGCCCCGGCTCCCGCGCAGGGCCAGGCGCCCGCGGCGCCGCAGCAACCCGCCGTCCCCACGGGGAAGTGAGCGATACGGGAGAGGCGGCGCGGGAGCCGCCTCTTTCCGTTGGGGGATAGTTTCACACCGGGCCGGCGCCTAAGGCACCCGCCCATGACGAACGCTTGAGCTGGACCAGGTCCTATGACGCGCTTCATCTTCATCACCGGCGGCGTGGTCTCCTCCCTCGGCAAGGGGCTCGCCTCCGCGGCGCTGGGCGCCGTCCTCCAGGCGCGCGGCTACAAGGTGCGCCTGCGCAAGCTGGACCCGTACCTGAACGTGGATCCGGGCACCATGAGCCCGTACCAGCACGGCGAGGTCTACGTCACCGACGACGGCGCCGAGACCGACCTGGATCTCGGCCATTACGAGCGCTTCACCGGCGTGCCCGCGCGCCAGAGCGACAACATCACCACCGGCCGCATCTATTCCAACGTCATCGCCAAGGAGCGGCGCGGCGACTATCTCGGCGCCACCGTCCAGGTGATCCCGCACATCACCGACGCCATCAAGGAGTTCGTCACCTCCGACCTCGCGGACGAGGATTTCGTCCTGGTCGAGGTGGGCGGCACCGTCGGCGACATCGAGAGCCTGCCCTTCCTGGAGGCCATCCGCCAGCTGGGCAACGAGCTGGGCCGCGAGCGGGCGCTGTACGTCCATCTGACGCTGCTGCCCTACATCCCCAGCGCCGGCGAGCTGAAGACCAAGCCGACCCAGCATTCGGTGAAGGAGCTGCTCTCGGTCGGCATCCAGCCCGACATCCTGCTCTGCCGCTCGGACCGCGAAATCCCGGAGAACGAGCGCCGCAAGATCGCGCTGTTCTGCAACATCCAGCAGGACCGGGTCATCGCCGGCCTGGACGTCGACACCATCTACCAGGTGCCGATCAGCTACCACGAGCAGGGCTTCGACCGCGAGGTCCTGAAGTATTTCGGCCTGCCGGCCGAGGGCAAGCCGGACCTGTCGCGCTGGCAGCGCATCGTCGAGCGCATCCGCCATCCCGAGGGTCAGGTGACCATCGCGGTGGTGGGCAAGTACACGAGCCTGCTCGACAGCTACAAGTCGCTGGGCGAGGCGTTGACCCACGGCGGCATCGCCAACAACGTGAAGGTCAAGCTCGACTGGATCGACAGCGAGATCTTCGAGACCGACGGCGCCGTGCAGCGGCTGGAGAACGTCCACGGCATCCTGGTGCCCGGCGGCTTCGGCGAGCGCGGCAGCGAGGGCAAGATCCGCGCGGCCCAGTTCGCCCGCGAGCGCAACATCCCCTATTTCGGCATCTGCTTCGGCATGCAGATGGCGGTCATCGAGGCGACGCGCCACCTGGCCGACCTGCCGGGCGCCAGCTCCACCGAGTTCGGCGCCGATGCCGACCCGGCGGTGGTCGGCCTCATGACCGAATGGATGAAGGGCAACCAGCTGGAGAAGCGCCGCCAGGACGGCGATCTGGGCGGCACGATGCGGCTGGGCGCCTATGACTGCAAGCTGCTGCCCGACAGCAAGGTCCGCGAGATCTACGGCCAGGACATCATCCAGGAGCGGCACCGCCACCGCTACGAGGTGAACATCAACTTCAAGGAGGCGCTGGAGCGCAAGGGCCTGCTCTTCTCCGGCCTGTCGCCCGACGGGGAGCTGCCGGAGATCGTCGAGATCCCGGATCATCCCTGGTTCATCGGCGTGCAGTTCCACCCCGAGCTGAAGTCCAAGCCCTTCGAGCCGCACCCGCTCTTCACCAGCTTCATCAAGGCCGCCATCGAGCAGGGGCGGCTGGTCTGATGACTGCCCCGCGCACCATCCGCATCGGCGACCTGGCCATCGGCAACGACAAGGCCTTCGTGCTGATCGCCGGCCCGTGCCAGCTGGAAAGCCGGCAACACGCGCTGGAGATGGCGGGGGCGCTGGCCGAGATCACCGGCCGGCTCGGCCTGGGGCTGATCTACAAGACCAGCTTCGACAAGGCGAACCGCACCTCGCTCGCCGCCCAGCGCGGGCTGGGCATGGCGCAGAGCCTGCCGATCCTGGCGGAAATCCGCGAGACCTTCGGCTGCCCCGTCCTGACAGACGTGCACACGGCCGAGCAGTGCCCGCCGGTGGCCGAGGCCGTGGACGTGCTGCAGATCCCGGCCTTCCTCTGCCGCCAGACCGACCTGCTGCTGGCCGCCGGCGAGACGGGCAAGCCCGTCAACGTCAAGAAGGGCCAGTTCCTGGCACCCTGGGACATGAAGAACGTGGCAGCGAAGATCGCCTCGACCGGCAACGAGCAGATCATGCTCTGCGAGCGCGGCGCCAGCTTCGGCTACAACACGCTGGTCAGCGACATGCGGTCGCTGCCGATCATGGCGCAGACCGGCTATCCCGTGGTCTTCGACGCCACCCATTCGGTGCAGCAGCCGGGCGGGCAGGGCGGCAGCAGCGGCGGCCAGCGCGAGTTCGTGCCCGTGCTGGCGCGGGCGGCGGTGGCGATCGGCGTCGCGGCGGTCTTCATGGAAACCCACCAGGATCCGGACCGCGCCCCCAGCGACGGGCCGAACATGGTGCCGCTGTCGGAAATCGAGGCGCATCTGAAGATGCTGGTGCAGCTGGACCACATGGCCAAGGCCAATCCCGTCCGCATCTGACCGTGAGGCGGCCGCCCGGCCGCCGCGACTTCACCAATCAATCGCCAGCCGGAAAGGCGGCCGCCCGTCGCGTCCCGTCCGGAACCGGGGGCAGGAAACAGGGGGTAGGATGACCGCGCGCGTTCCCGTTCTCGGCCCGTCCGTGCCCCGGCGCGGCGGCGCCGTCACCCGCGCCATCGGCAAGATGCTGGTCCGGGCGCTCGGCTGGCGGGTGGCGGGCAATCTGCCCGACCTGCCCAAGTTCATCATCATCGGCGCGCCGCACAGCTCCAACTGGGACTTCCTGGTCGGCATCGCCATCGTCTTCGCGCTGAATTTGCGCGTGACCATTCTGGCGAAATCCAGCCTGTTCAAGGGGCCGCTGGGCGGGCTGATGCGCTGGCTGGACGTGGCGCCGGTCGACCGCTCCGCCTCGCACGGGCTGGTCGGCGAGTGCGTGGCGCTGTTCCGCAACAATGAGAAGATGGTGCTGGGCATCACGCCCGAGGGCACCCGCAATCCGGGGCCGCGCTGGAAGATGGGCTTCTACCACATCGCCCGGCAGGCCGGCGTGCCCATCGCCACCATCGCGCTCGACTTCCGCAACCGCACCCTGCACATCGAGCCGCCGCTCTACCCCACGGGCGACGTCGATGCCGACATGGCCGAGCTGGGCCGCCGCTACATCGGCATCGAGGGCAAGCGCCGCACCATGACCGACAGCCCCTTCCTGCCCGGCGCCGGCGGGCGCGGCTGAGGGCTATCGGAGAACCGGTTGGATGGTTCCCACCGGCGGTTTCCACACTCAACCCTCATCCCGGCGAAGGCCGGGACCCAGGGGTTGCAGCCATGTGGGATCGATGAAGCCCGCCCGCAGGTCGCGAGGAACCGGAGGCGTATCCCGCCATCCACGCCCGACGGATGCTGTCGGGATGCGCTTCGCTCCTTCCGACCTAAGAACCACACCAGTGCTGCATCGACCACATCCCGCTGCAATTCCTGGGTCCCGGCTTTCGCCGGGATGACGGGTAGGGGATGTCCTATCTCTCATCCATCGCCCAAGGGGCGCTGGCCGCCGGGACGCAGCCTCGCCGCGGCATGCTATGCTCCGCGCCCCATCGGCCAGCCGGAAAGCCCCGCCATGAGCGTCACCGTCAAGCGCATCACTCCCGTCCTGATCGTCCCTGAGGTCGAGCCCTGCGCGGCCTTCTGGTCGGAGCGGCTGGGCTTCGCCATGGGGCCTGCCGTGCCGGGCGATGACGGACGCCTGGTCTTCTGCATCCTGGAGAAGGACGGCACGGAGATCATGTACCAGACCCGCGCCAGCGTCGCCGCCGACCTGCCGGCCGTGGCGGCGGAGCTGGACGGTCACTCCGTCACGATCTTCATCACCGTCGACGACATCGACGCCACGGAACGGGCGCTGGCCGGCGTGCCGGTGGTGAAGCCGCGCCACACCACCTTCTACGGATCGACCGAGTTCTACGTCCGGGAGCCCGGCGGCAACGTGGTCGGCTTCGCGCAGATGGGGTGAGGGGGCGTCACCGGCCCCAATGGCGTAACCAGCGCGGCTGGGTCCGGGTAGCGGCGCTTGCCGGGTCCGGCGGGAGCGGCTATGACGGGCCGCAGGTCCCAAGAATGCTCCCAAGAACAAGGCAGGAAACCGACCCATGTCCGCCATCATCGACATCCAGGCCCGCCAGATCCTCGACAGCCGCGGCAATCCCACGGTCGAGGTCGACGTCCGGCTCGAGAGCGGCGCGCTGGGCCGCGCCGCCGTGCCCTCCGGTGCCTCCACCGGCGCCCATGAGGCGGTCGAGCTGCGCGACGGCGACAAGGCGAAGTACCTGGGCAAGGGCGTGCTGAAGGCGGTCGACGCCGTCAACACCGAGCTGTACGAGACCCTGTCGGGCCTCGAGGCCACGGAGCAGGTCGCCATCGACCAGATGATGATCGAGCTGGACGGCACCGCCAACAAGTCGCGCCTGGGCGCCAACGCCATCCTGGGCGTGTCCATGGCGGTGGCGAAGGCCGCCGCGGCGGAGCTGGAGCTGCCGCTCTACCGCTATGTCGGCGGCGCCTCGGCCCGCACCCTGCCGGTGCCGATGATGAACATCATCAATGGCGGCGCCCATGCCGACAATCCGATCGACATCCAGGAGTTCATGGTGATGCCGGTCGGCGCCGAGAGCTGCGCCGACAGCATCCGCATCGGCGCCGAGATCTTCCACGCGCTGAAGAAGAAGCTGAAGGACGCCGGCCACAACACGGCCGTCGGCGACGAGGGCGGCTTCGCCCCGAACCTGCAGTCCACCGACGAGGCGCTGGACTTCATCATGCGCGCGGTCGAGGCCGCCGGCTACAAGCCCGGCCAGGACGTGCTGCTGGCGCTGGACGCCGCCTCGACCGAGTTCTTCAAGGACGGCAAGTACCACCTCGAGGGCGAGGGCAAGACGCTGGGCGCGCAGGAGATGGCGCGCTACTGGGAGGATCTGATCGGCCGCTACCCGATCGTCTCGATCGAGGACGGCATGGCGGAGGACGATTGGGAGGGCTGGAAGGCCCTGACCGACGCCGTCGGCAACCGCTGCCAGCTGGTCGGCGACGATCTGTTCGTCACCAACCCGGCGCGCCTTTCCGACGGTATCGGCCGCGGCCTCGCCAACTCCATCCTGGTGAAGGTCAACCAGATCGGCACCCTGACCGAGACGCTGGAGGCGGTGCGCATCGCCCAGACCAACGGCTACACCGCCGTCATGTCGCACCGCTCGGGCGAGACCGAGGATGCGACCATCGCCGACCTGGCGGTCGCCACCAACTGCGGCCAGATCAAGACCGGCTCGCTGTCGCGCTCCGACCGGATCGCCAAGTACAACCAGCTGATTCGCATCGAGGAGCAGCTGGGCCGGGCGGCGGTGTACCCGGGCCGCCGGGCGCTGCGCCGGGGCTGAGCCTCCCGCGCCTGACGGCTCGTTGGATCAGATACAAGGGGTGGTGGCCGGACGGGCCGCCGCCCCTTTATCTTGTGTGGCGTTCCGGTTGCGGAACGAGGCCGGTTCCGCCATCTGAAACCTTTGATGCGGCACGGCTTTTTTCTTTTGACGGCCGGCGGGCCCCGTGATTCCATGCTGGCATGACTGCAACTCGTTCCATCGGGCACATCGCCAACCGCACCCTCCGGCAGATCATCGGGCCGGTGCTGGGCGCGTCCGTCGTCGCCTACTTCGCCTACCACACGGTGCAGGGCGAGCGGGGACTGGGGCAGCTGACCCGCCTACAGGGCGAGGTCGCCGAGGCCGAGGCCGTTCTGGCTCAGGTCCGGTCCGAGCGCGAGGGGATGGAACTGCGGGCCAAACTGCTGCGCCCCGACAACCTCGACCTGGACATGCTGGAGGAGCGTGCGCGCCAGCTCCTGAACCATGCGCATCCCCAGGATCAGGTGATCCTCCTGCCGGGCAAGCCTGCCCCGCAAGTTGAGGGGGGCACGGCGCCGCGCGCCCCGTAAGCTGCTGAAAACGCAGCGGTTAACCCGATCCATGTTAATCGTAAATTCCTATGTGAATCCAATATATTGCAGCGCACACGCCTTGCATCGCGGGCGGAGTGGCTGTAGCAGTACCCCCGACTCTAGGGCTCCGAGGGCGCGGTAAGCGTCACCGAGGGTCCATACACCCCATAAGGGGTAAACCGAGAAGGGAGGAGCCAGTGGCCGTTTCCAAGCGCCGCGCCAAGCCCGCCGAGTCGGCGGTCAAAGAGGCGAGCCCGCAGGAGCTGCTGCACTATTACCGGGAGATGCTGCTGATCCGCCGCTTCGAGGAGAAGGCGGGCCAGATGTACGGCATGGGCCTGATCGGCGGCTTCTGCCACCTCTATATCGGCCAGGAGGCCGTGGTGGTGGGCATGCAGGCCGCCCAGATCGAGGGCGACAGCGTCATCACCAGCTACCGCGACCACGGCCACATGCTGGCCTGCGGCATGGAAGCCAAGGGCGTGATGGCCGAGCTCACGGGGCGCCGCGGCGGCTACTCCAAGGGCAAGGGCGGCTCGATGCACATGTTCAGCCGCGAAAAGCGCTTCTACGGCGGCCACGGCATCGTCGCGGCGCAGGTGCCGATCGGCACCGGCCTGGCCTTCGCCCACAAGTTCAACAACGATGGCTGCCTGAACGTCTGCTATCTGGGCGACGGCGCCATCAACCAGGGCCAGGTCTACGAGAGCTTCAACATGGCCGCGCTGTGGAAGCTGCCGGTCATCTACGTCATCGAGAACAACAAGTACGCCATGGGCACGGCGCAGAACCGCGCCTCGGCCGGCGAGCTGTACATGCGCGGCAGCGCCTACGGCATCCCGGGCCGCCAGGTGAACGGCATGGACGTGCTGGACGTGAAGGCGGCGGCCGACGAGGCCACGGCCTATGTCCGCGCCGGCAACGGCCCGATCATCCTTGAGATGAAGACCTACCGCTACCGCGGCCACTCCATGTCGGACCCGGCGAAGTACCGGACCAAGGAGGAGGTCAACAAGATGCGGTCGGAGAGCGATCCCATCGACAACCTCAAGAAGATGCTGTTCGACCGCGGCATCGCCGACGAGGAGTCGCTGAAGGTCATCGACCGCGACGTGAAGGCCATCGTCACCGAATCCGCCGAGTTCGCCACCCAGAGCCCGGAGCCCGATCCGTCGGAGCTGTGGACAGACATTCTGGTCGAAGGCTGAGCGGGCAGGGGGGAAGATAAAATGCCGATCGAAGTTCTGATGCCCGCCCTGTCGCCCACCATGACGGAGGGCAAGCTGGCCAAGTGGCTCAAGAAGGAAGGCGACCAGGTCAAGTCCGGCGACGTGCTGGCCGAGATCGAGACCGACAAGGCGACCATGGAGGTCGAGGCCGTCGACGAGGGCACGCTGGCGAAGATCCTGGTGCCCGAGGGCACCGAGGCCGTGGCCGTGAACCGCCCCATCGCCATCCTGACGGGCGAGGACGAATCCTCGACCGAGTCCCTGCAGATGGTCGAGGAGAGCACGCCCAAGTCGGCCGCGCTCGCCTCCGTCAAGGGCGGCGACACGCTGCCGGCCAGCATGCCGATCGCGCCCGGCCCGAAGTCGCCGGCGGCGCCGCCGGCCTCCGACGAGGACCGCTTCTACAAGAACACGCAAACGCAGACCGTCCGCGAGGCGCTGCGCGACGGCATGGCCGAGGAGATGCGCCGCGACCCGACCGTCTTCGTGATGGGCGAGGAGGTCGCGGAGTACCAGGGCGCCTACAAGGTGACCCAGGGTCTGCTGCAGGAGTTCGGCTCGGGCCGCGTCATCGACACGCCGATCACCGAGCACGGCTTCGCCGGCCTGGGCGTGGGTGCCGCCTTCGGCGGCCTGCGCCCGATCGTGGAGTTCATGACCATGAACTTCGCCATGCAGGCCATCGACCACATCATCAATTCCGCCGCCAAGACGCTGTACATGTCCGGCGGCCAGATGGGCTGCCCCATCGTGTTCCGCGGCCCGAACGGCGCCGCCGCCCGCGTCGGCGCGCAGCACAGCCAGGAATATTCCAGCTGGTACGCCCACGTCCCGGGCCTGAAGGTCGTCTCGCCCTACTCGGCGGCCGACTTCAAGGGTCTGATCAAGGCGGCCATCCGCGACCCGAACCCGGTCGTGGTACTGGAGAACGAAATCCTCTACGGCCAGAGCTTCGAGGTCCCGACCGATCCGGACTTCATCATCCCGATCGGCCGCGCCAAGGTGGAGCGGGCCGGCACCGACGTGACCATCACCGCCTTCTCGCTGCAGGTCGGCATGGCGCTCGCCGCCGCCGCCCAGCTGGCCGAGCAGGGCATCAGCTGCGAGGTCATCAACCTGCGGACCATCCGTCCGCTTGACGTCGAGACCATCGTCGCCAGCGTGAAGAAGACCAACCGCCTCGTCTCCGTCGAGGAGGGCTGGCCCTTCGCCGGCATCGGCGCCGAGATGGCGGCCCTGATGATGGAGCACGCCTTCGACCATCTGGACGCGCCGGTCGTGCGCGTCACCGGCAAGGACGTGCCGCTGCCCTACGCCGCGAACCTGGAGAAGCTGGCGCTTCCGCAGGTCGAGGACATCGTGCAGGCCGTCAAGTCCGTGACCTACCGGGGCTGAGCCCTCCAACCGGGAGAGGGGCGCACGAGACGCCCCGGGGAGAAGAGTGATGCCGATCGAGATCCTGATGCCGGCCCTGTCGCCCACCATGACCGAGGGCAAGCTGGCCAAGTGGCTGAAGAAGGAGGGTGACGCCGTCAAGTCGGGCGACGTCATCGCCGAGATCGAGACCGACAAGGCGACCATGGAGGTCGAGGCCGTCGACGAGGGCACCATCGCCAAGATCCTGGTGCCCGAGGGCACCGAGGGCGTGGCGGTGAACAAGCCCATCGCCGTGCTGCTGGAAGAGGGCGAGGACGCCGGCGCCGTCTCCGCCGCGCCGAAGAAGGCCGAGCCCGCCCAGACGCCGGTGGAGACCGTAAAGGCGACGCCGCAGGACCCGAAGGACCCGGCGATCACGCCGTCGGCCAAGCCGGCCAGCAACGCCCCGGCGCAGGCCCAGGCCGCCGCGCCGGCCACCAACGGGGCCGCCAATGGCGGCGACCGCGTCTTCGCCAGCCCGCTGGCCCGCCGCATGGCCGCCCAGGCCGGCCTCGACCTCGGCCGCGTCCAGGGCACCGGCCCGAACGGCCGGGTGGTGAAGGCCGACATCGAGGCCGCCATTGGCAAGGGCGGCGCCGCCGCTCAGGCGCCGAAGGCCGCCACGCCGACGTCCGCTCCCGCCGCCGCCCCGGCGCCGGCCGCCGCGACCGGCGGTGCGATGCCGCGCGGCGTGGATGCCAAGGACCTCGCCGACAAGCTGGGCATGAAGTACAAGGTCCTGCCCAACAGCGGCATGCGTCGCACCATCGCCAAGCGCCTGACCGAGGCCTGGCAGACCATCCCGCATTTCGGCCTGACCGTGGATTGCGAGATCGACGCGCTGATGAAGCTGCGCGCCGAGCTGAACAGCCGCGGCGGCGAGAAGCTGTCGGTCAACGACTTCGTGGTGAAGGCGGTCGCCCTGGCCCTGCGCAAGGTGCCGGCGGCCAACGTCTCCTGGCACGAGGACGGCATCCTGCAGTACGAGCAGGTGGACGTCTCCGTGGCGGTGGCGACCGACGGCGGGCTGATCACGCCGATCGTCAAGAACGCCGACCAGAAGGGCCTCGCCACCATTTCCGCCGAGGTAAAGGCGCTCGCCGCCAAGGCCAAGGAAGGCAAGCTGAAGCCCGAGGAGTTCCAGGGCGGCACCATCTCCGTGTCGAACCTGGGCATGTTCGGGATCAAGGGCTTCACCTCGATCATCAACCCGCCGCAGAGCTGCATCCTGTCGGTCGGCGCCGGCGAGAAGCGGCCCGTCGTGAAGGGCGACGCGCTGGCCGTGGCAACGGTCATGACCATCACCCTTACGGTCGACCACCGCTCGGTCGACGGCTCGGTCGGCGCCCAGTACCTGCAGGCGCTGAAGGGCCTCATCGAGGACCCGATCAGCATGATGCTGTAAGGCCATGCCGGCCTGGCGCCCCCTCCTGCGGCACCTGCGTCCCGGCCTCATGGCGGGGACGCTGGTCGCCGGGTATCTCGGCCTGTTCTGGACCGGCGGCCATGTGCCGGCGGCCCAGGCGGAGGAGATGCTGCGGGGGGCGCTGCTGGCCGTGGGGACGGTCCTGCTGGCGCAGGCGCTTTTCCTGGCCTGGGACGGGAGCAGGGCCGGCGGCAACCTGGCGGCGCTGGTGATGCTGGCGGTGCCGCTGGCGCTGACCGGCTTCTACTTCCTGATGTCAGGCGCGCTGCGCACGGGTGAGGAGCCGACCCGCGTTGCGGCACTCTATGCCGCAGCCGCCTTCGGCCTGAATCTGCTGGCTTTCCAGGCCGGGCGCCGTTCCACCGGGCCGGGGCGATGACCATATGACGGACATCACCTTCCGCGACGCCACGCCCGCCGATCTCGCCCTCGTCCTCGCCTTCGTGCGCGAGTTGGCCGAGTACGAGCGGCTGGGGCACGAGGTGGTGGCGACCGAGGAGGATTTCCGACGCTCGCCGTTCGGCGAGGCGCCCAAAGCGCATGCGCTGATCGTGGAGAAGGGCGGCCGGCCCGCCGGCTTCGCCGTGTGGTTCTACAATTTCTCGACCTTCCTGGGCCGGCCGGGGATCTATGTCGAGGACGTCTATGTCCGGCCGGAGTTCCGCGGTGGCGGCATCGGCCGGATGATCTTCCGCCATCTGGCGGCCCGGGCTGTCGCCGAGGGCTGCGGCCGGCTGGAATGGTGGGTACTGGACTGGAACGAGTCCGCGATCCGCTTCTACCGCTCCATCGGCGCCGTGCCGATGGACGAGTGGACGGTGCAGCGGGTGACCGGCGACGCCCTGGCGCGCCTCGCCGGCGAATGAGAACGAAGGGGAACTGACAGATGGCCGACACCGAATTCGATCTGCTCGTCATCGGCGCCGGGCCCGGCGGCTACGTCGCGGCGATCCGCGCCGCCCAGCTGGGCATGAAGACCGCCGTCGTCGAGCGCGAGCACCTGGGCGGCATCTGCCTGAACTGGGGCTGCATCCCGACCAAGGCGCTGCTGCGCTCGTCGGAGATCTACGGCTACATGCAGCATGCCGAGGCCTATGGCCTGTCGGTCACCGGCATCTCCTTCGACATGAAGAAGATCGTCGACCGCTCGCGCAAGGTGGCGGGCCAGCTCTCGGCCGGCGTGAAGGGCCTGCTGAAGAAGAACAAGGTCACCATCATCGACGGCGCCGCCAAGCTGCTGGGCGGCGGCAAGGTCGGCGTGACCGCCAAGGACGGCGGCTCGACCGAGTACAAGGCCAAGCACATCATCCTCGCCCCCGGCGCCCGCGCCCGCACGCTGCCCGGCATGGAGCCGGACGGCAAGCTGGTCTGGACCTACAAGGAGGCGCTGGTCCCCAACACCATGCCGAAGTCGCTGCTGGTCATCGGCTCGGGCGCCATCGGGATCGAGTTCGCCAGCTTCTTCCGCACCTTCGGGGCCGAGGTGACGGTGGTCGAGGTGATGGACCGCGTCCTGCCGGTGGAGGATGAGGAGATCTCCGCGCTCGCCACCAAGGCGTTCCAGAAGCAGGGCATGAAGATCCTGACCAACGCCAAGGTGACGGGCCTGCAGCGCGGCACCGACAGCGTCACCGCCACCATCGAGGTCGGCGGCAAGACCGAGACCATCACGGCCGACCGGGTGATCACCGCCGTCGGCATCATCGGCAATGTCGAGAATCTCGGCCTCGAGAACACCAAGGTGAAGGTCGAGCGCCACCACATCGTGGTCGACAAGTACCTGCGCACCGACGAGCCCGGCGTCTACGCCATCGGCGACGTGGTCGGCGCCCCCTGGCTCGCGCACAAGGCCAGCCACGAGGCCATCCTCTGCGTCGAGAAGATCGCTGGCCTGCCGGACGTGCACCCGATGGATGTGCGCAACATCCCGGGCTGCACCTACTGCCAGCCGCAGGTGGCGAGCGTCGGCCTGACCGAGAAGAAGGCCCGCGAGGCCGGCCACGAGGTCCGCGTCGGCCGCTTCCCCTTCATCGGCAACGGCAAGGCCATCGCGCTGGGCGAGCCCGAGGGGTTGATCAAGACGGTGTTCGACGCCAAGACCGGCGAGCTGCTGGGCGCCCACATGATCGGCGCCGAGGTCACCGAGTTGATCCAGGGCTACACGGTCGCCAAGACCATGGAGACCACCGAGGTCGAGCTGTTGCACACCGTCTTCCCGCATCCGACCCTATCGGAGATGATGCACGAGGCGGTGCTGGCGGCCTACGGCCGCGCCATCCACTACTGAGACACGCCGACCGACGGCAGCAGCGTGGGAGCCCGGCGTCCGGCGCGGGGGTGGTGACAAGCCGCCGCGCTTGGGTTTCGGGCTCCCGCGCCCTATCTTCCTGCCCACGACCGGCTTCACGCTTCCAGGGCTGCCCGCCATGACCGATTTCGCCGACGACAAGGCCCCCCGGGTCCGTCATCCCGAGAAGGCCCACCGGCCGGACAATCCCATCCAGCGCAAGCCGGACTGGCTGCGGGTCAAGGCGCCGACCAGCCCGGAATACATGGAAACGCGCAACCTGATGCGCGGGTTGAAGCTGAACACGGTCTGCGAGGAGGCGGCCTGCCCGAACATCGGGGAGTGCTGGAAGAAGAAGCACGCCACCTTCATGATCCTGGGCGCCGTCTGCACGCGCGCCTGCGCCTTCTGCAATGTCGCCACCGGCCGGCCCGACCTGCTGGACCCGCACGAGCCGGACAATGTCGCGGAGGCGGTGGGCAGCCTGAACCTGGAGCACGTGGTCATCACCTCGGTCGACCGCGACGATCTGCCGGACGGCGGCGCCGAGCATTTCGCCCGGACCATCCGCGCCATCCGCAAGGCGGCGCCGAACACGACCATCGAGGTGCTGACGCCCGACTTCATGAAGAAGCAGGGCGCCGTCGAGATCGTGGTCGAGGCGCGGCCTGATGTCTTCAACCACAATCTCGAGACCGTTCCGCGGCTCTATCCGGGAATCCGCCCCGGTGCCCGCTACTTCACCTCGCTGCAGCTGTTGAGCCGCGTGAAGGAGCTGGACCCAACCATGTTCACCAAGTCGGGGATCATGGTCGGCCTGGGCGAGACCAAGGAGGAGGTCATGCAGGTCATGGACGACATGCGCGCCGCCGATGTCGACTTCATGACCATCGGCCAGTACCTGGCGCCGACGCCCAAGCACGCGCCGGTGGACCGGTTCGTCACGCCGGACGAGTTCGCCAGCTATTCCACGGTCGCCCGCGGCAAGGGCTTCCTGATGGTATCCAGCTCGCCGCTGACCCGCAGCTCGCACCATGCCGGCGACGATTTCCGCAAGCTGCGCGCCGCCCGCGAGGCGAAGCAGGCGGTCAGGGTTGCCGTCCCGGCGGCCGAGTAAGCGTATGCCGACGCACGCCGAGAAGCGCGTCCTGCCCTACACGCCGGAACAGCTGTTCCGGCTGGTGGCGGAGGTGGAGCGCTACCCGGAGTTCCTGCCCTGGGCCGTGGCCGCGCGTATCCGCCGGCGCGAGGGCAACGTCTTCTGGGCCGACTTGGTAATCGGCTTCAAGATGGTGCGCGAGCGCTTCACCTCGAAGGTGACGCTGAGCGAGCCCAACCGCCGCATCGATGTCGAGTACACCGAGGGCCCGTTCCACTACCTGAACAACCACTGGATCTTCGAACCGCACCCGGAGGGGACGCTGATCGACTTCTATGTGGATTTCGAGTTCCGGAACGTGATCCTGCAGAAGATCATCGGCGCGCTGTTCGGCGAGGCCGTCCGCCGCATGGTCGCCGCCTTCGAGGGCAGGGCCCACCAGCTCTACGGCAAGCCGGACGGGGCGGCGCCGCGGGCGGTCTGACCCGAATGGTTCAGCGCCTCTCCTGGCGAGGCTGGGACGTGGTGCGTCCTTCGACAAGCTCAGGATGAGGAACGGGTTGCGCGAGGCACTTCTGTTGCTAGGGAGCAACTTCCTCCGGGAGCAGCTGAATCCTCCTCATGCTGAGCCTGTCGAAGCACGCACCCCCGCAACGCTGCCCTCGTTTCCCACCCTGCTTTCGACCGAGCGAAGCGTGATCTCCTACGTCCCCGCTCCCCCGCGCTCCGCGATCCAGGCGTCCACCTGCTTCTCCAGCAGCGTCAGCGGCAGGCGGCCCTGGCCGAGCACGACCTTGTGGAAGTCGCGCAGGTCGAACTTCGGGCCGAGAGCGGCCTTGGCACGGTCGCGCAGCTCCAGGAACTTCAGCTGGCCGATGGTGTAGGCGGTCGCTTGGCCGGGGTTGACGACGTAGCGCTCCACCTCGCGGGCGACCTCGGCTGCGTCGTCGCCGGTGGTCTCCATCAGGTAGGCCATGGCCTGCTCGCGGGTCCAGCGGCGCGCGTGGATGCCGGTGTCGACCACCAGGCGCGCGGCGCGGAACAGCTCGGCCTGCAGGAAGCCCAGCTCGCCGTAGGGATCGTCCCGGTACAGGCCCTCCTCGGCCATCAGCCGCTCGGCATACATGGCCCAGCCCTCGGAGAAGGCGGGGAAGCGGCCGTTGCGGCGGGCCTCGGGGATGCCCTGCAGCCCGGCCGAATAGGCATCCTCCAGCAGATGCCCCGGCGCCGCCTCGTGGTAGGTGAGGGTGCGCAGGTTCCAGCGGTTCCAGATCGACGCGTCGTGCAGGTTGATCATGAAGCGCGGCTTGCCGCCGTCCCGCGTCTGGCGCTGGATGAAGGCGGAGGCCGCCGTCGCCTCGGCATGCGGCGCCACGCGGCGGACCTCGATGTCCACGTCCGGCGCGTCGTGGAACCAGCGGCCGACAAGCGGCTTCACGCTCTCGATGATGCCGCGCACCTCCGCCAGGATGGCCTCCCGGGCGGCGTCGCCCTCGCCGAAGGTGAAGCGCGGGTCGCGGGACAGGGCGCGCATGCGCTCGGCCACCGTGCCGCCGCCGTAGCCCAAGGCGGTCAGCCGCGCATCCATCGCTTCGGTCAGCCGCGCCACCTCGGCCAGCCCCAGCGCGTGGATCTGCTCCGGAGTCATGTCGGTCGTGGTCATGGAACGCAGCGCCACGGCGTAGAAGCGCTCGCCGTCGGGCAGGGCCCAGGCGCCCGCATCCGTCGTCGCTTTCGGCTTCAGCTCGTCACGCAGCAGTCCGGCCAGGGATCGGTGCGCGGGATAGACGGCATCCGAGACGGCGTCGGTGGCGGCCGCGATCAGCCGGTCGCGCTCGCCGCCCGCGATGCCGGCGGCCTCGAGCTTCCGGGCGAAACCGGCCACCAGCGGGTTGTCGGCGGGATGGAGCGCCGTGAAGGCGTCCACCGTCTCCAGCACCCGGTCGATGATGAAGGTGGGCGGGATCACGCCCTGCGCCGCTTGGTGCCGGACCGTCTCCTCTACGCCCCGGAACTTGCGGGGGAAGTCGCGCAGCCGCTCGACATAGCGCTCGGCGCTGCGGACGTCCTCGATCCGGTGCGCCTGGGTCAGGGTGGAGACCGTGCTGAGCTGGACGCCGGTCAGCTGGTTGACCGGGTAGATGCCGGAACCGGGACCGATCAGGTAGGGGAAATCCGCCCGCGCCAGGAAGTCGTCCAGCATATGCAGGACCACCTCGTAGCTGAGCCGGTCCTGCGCCGACAGGGTCGCATCGCCATAGGCCGCCACGATGCGCTCCCGCGCCTCGCGGATGCGGTCGAAATCCGCGCGGTTGGCGGCGAGGCTCTCGTCGTCGAGCCGGCCGCTGTGGAAGTCCAGCGGCGTGTTCTCGATCAGCCCCTGCCGGGTCAGCGTCTCCGGCTTGTCGATGACCAGCCGCAGGAACTCGCGGTCGACCATGTAGCCGATGCGGAAGGCGTCGCCCGCGACCGCCGTGTACCCGCCATAGACCAGTCCCGCGGCCACGGCCGCGCCCATCGCGATCAGCGAGAGCTTCTTCACAGTAATCCGCCCCGATGTCCCGTCCCGGCCAGGGGAACGTCGACACCCGGGCAGTCGGCCCTATGTCCAGGGGTGGATGGCGCCGGTAGCTGAGGCTACCCCGCCCGCTCCATCGCCATCTCCAGCGCGCGGCGCACCGCGGAGAGGCGGACCCAGGTGCGGTCGCCCTGGAAGACGTGGCGCTCCACCACCGGTTCCCGCCCGCGCCGGACGGCGCCGAGATAGACCAGCCCGACCGGCTTCTCCGGCGTGCCGCCCGTCGGTCCGGCGATCCCGGTGACCGACAGCGCCACGTCCACCTTCGTGCGCTCCAGCACGCCCAGCGCCATGGCGCGCGCGACCTCCTCGCTGACGGCGCCCTTGGCCCGGATCAGCTCGGCCGGGACGCCCAGCATCTCGGTCTTGGCCTCGTTGGTGTAGGTCACGAAGCCGCGGTCGACCACCGCCGAGGAACCGCTGACGGCGGTCAGGCAGCCTGATATCAGGCCGCCGGTGCAGGACTCGGCCGTGGCGATCCACAGGCCTTTCTCCCGGTAGCGGTCGCGCAACTGCTCGGACAGCAGGATCAGGTCGGCCGGGAACATGGGCACGGCTCCTCAGAAGGGCAGGCGAATGGTGCAGGCGGCCTGGGCTGCGATGCCCTCCCGCCGGCCGGTGAAGCCCAGGCCCTCCGTCGTCGTCGCCTTGACGCTGACCCGATCGGGCGCGATCTCCAGCAGTTCGGCGATGCGGGCGGCCATGGCCTCGCGATGCGGGCCGACCTTGGGCCTCTCGCAGATCACCGTCACGTCGGCATGGGCGATGACGCCGCCGCGACCGCGCACCATGCCGGCGGCGTGGCGCAGGAACATGGCGCTGTCGGCGCCTTTCCAGCGCGGGTCGCTGGGCGGGAAATGCTGGCCGATGTCGCCGGCGCAGAGCGCGCCCAGGATGGCGTCGGTCAGGGCGTGCAAGCCCACATCGGCGTCGGAATGGCCCTCCAGCGCCTGGTCGTGCGGGACGCGCACGCCGCAGAGCATGACATGGTCTCCGTCGCGGAACTTGTGCACGTCGAAGCCGGTACCGGTGCGGATGTCGCCCAGCTCCATCATGAGCAGCCGCTCCGCGCGCTGGAGGTCGTAGCCATGGGTCACCTTCATGTTGTCGGGATTGCTCGCCACCACCCGCACCTCCAGCCCGACCTCCTCGGCCACGGCGGCGTCATCGGTGAGGCTCATTCCGGCAACGGAACGATGGGCGGCCAGGATGTCGCGAAAGCGGAAGCCCTGGGGCGTGCGGGCGCGCCACAGCCCCTCGCGGTCGACCGTGCCGACCACCTCGCCGTCGCGGGCGCGCTTGAGCGTGTCCGCCAGCGGCGTCGCCGCCACGGCGGCCGGTGCCCCAGCCAGCGCCTCGACGACGCGGGTGATGGTGTCGGCGTCGACCAGCGGCCGGGCGCCGTCATGGATCAGCACCAGGTCGGGCGCATCACCCGCCAGCGCCTCCAGCCCCAGCCGCGCGCTCTCCTGCCGGGCGGCACCGCCGGCGATCGGCTCTGGCAGGCCAAGGCCTGCGACAGCGTCGTCATACAGGTCGCGGTGGGCCGGATTGATGACGACGCGTACGCCCGTCACCAGCGGGTGGTTCAGGAACGCCTCCACCGACCGGCGCAGCACCGGCCGGCCGGCGAGGTCGAGATACTGCTTCGGCCTGGAGCCCCCGAAGCGCTCGCCGCTGCCGGCGGCGACGATGAGGGCGATGCATGACGGCATGGGATGTTCCGACTATAGTGCGCCTCGCGGGCGAGGGCGGAGCCTAGCGGGTCGAGCCCCGCCCGCCAAGACGCCCGGTGCCGCCTCATCCGGCCGGGTAGCGGAGAGCGCATGCTGCAAGCGACCCTGTTGAGCCTCTCGGCCCTGCTGGCCCTGGTGCCGGCGGCCGTGCTGTCCTTCCGGCCCGAGGCGGACCGCCGCCCCGGCATGTTCTGGACGCTGCTGGGCGTGGCGACGGCAGGGGCGCTGATCTGGTCGCTGGTGCAGCTGGGCGGCGCTTGGCGGACCGGCTTGGCGGCGACGCTCTGGGTGTCCATCGCGGCCACGCTGGTGCTGTACGGCGCCATCGCCGCGGTCTCGCGCTCCGCCTGGCGGCTGGCGCCGCTGCTGCTGCCCTATCTGGTGCTGCTGGGCTGCCTCGCCACCCTGACCGGCCAGCACCAGCGGGCGACGCAAGGGGCCGGGCTGGCCGCGCAGGCCTCCCCGGTCTGGATCGACCTGCACATCGCGATCTCCGTCGGCACCTACGCGCTGGTGACCATCGCCGCCGTGGCCGGCCTCGCCGCGCTGCTGCAGGAGCGGGCGCTGAAGGCCAAGCGGCCGACGCAGTTGACCCGCCAGCTGCCCGCCATGGCCGATGCCGAGACGCTGCAGTACCGGCTGCTGGCCGCCTCCGCCCTGGTGCTGGCGGCCGGCATCGCCACGGGCAGCGCCGTGCTCTACTTCAAGCAGGGCCGCTTCCTGGTCATCGACCACAAGACGCTGTTCTCGCTGGCCAGCTTCTTCACCGTGCTGATCCTGCTGGCGGCGCAGCGGCTCGCCGGGGTGAGGGGGCGGGCGGCCGGAAGGCTGATGCTGGTGGCCTATCTGCTGCTGACGCTGGGTTATCCCGGCGTGAAGTTCGTCACCGGCATCTTGATGGGCTGAGCCCGAAGGGGCACCTATCCCTGGCAGGCAACGACACAGCACCAGGGAGGAACCATGCTGGGCAAGCTTCTCGCCTCCGTCGGAATCGGCGGGGCGACCGTGGACACCATCCTCGACACGCCGCATGTCGAGCTCGGCGGCGCCGTCTCCGGCCGCATCGCCGTGAAGGGCGGCGGCGTGCCGCAGGAGATCACGGAAATCGGGGTCGAGGTCTGCACCGAGGTGCTGGTCGAGGCGAACGACACCAAGACGCTGCAGAGCCGCGCCATCGCCGCCTTCACCGTCACCAAGGGCTTCAGCGTCGAGCCGGGTGCCAGGCACGAGCTCCGCTTCGAGATCCCGCTGCCGCTCTTCACGCCGGTGGCGCTGGGCCGCGACCGCTCGCAGGCCTGGCTGCGCACACGGCTGGACATCCCCATGGCGCTCGACTCTGTGGACAACGACGCGCTGGTGGTGGCGCCGGCCCCGGTGCAGCGCGACGCCTTCGCCGCGATGGAGGCGCTGGGCTTCCGCCTCTACAAGTCCGACGTGGAGCACCGGCCGCGCTGGCACGGCGGCCACGGCTTCGTGCAGGAGTTCGAGTTCAAGCCCGCCGGCTACGGCCGCGGCCGCTTCGACGAGGTGGAGTTGGTGTTCCAGCCGGACGGCCGTGACGGCTTCGAGCTGCTGGTCCAGGTCGACCGATCCGCCCGCAGCCTGAGCGGCTTCCTGCTGGAGGCGACCGGCATGGACGAGAGCTGGCACCATGTACCCCTGCCGGGCGGCCTGCGCGGCCCGGGGCAGAGCGCGATCCAGCGGTCGCTGGGGCAGCTGCTGGGCCTCTGAGTCGTTGGCGGGGATGCCCCGGCCATGCGGCCGGGGCATATGCCGCGCCCGGCCCCCGCTTTTGCCTTCTGGCCTGTTCCATGATAGGGTGCCGCCCAATTTTGCAGCAGCTGTTGTGAGTGCCTAAAAAATGGGCGGCAAGCTGAAGCCGATCGCCATCGGCCCCGTCACGATCGAGGAGCCGGTGATCCTGGCGCCCATGTCCGGCGTCTCGGACATGCCGTTCCGCCGGCTGGTCAAGCGCACCGGCGCCGGCCTCGTCGTGTCCGAGATGATCGCCAGCCAGGCCATGATCCGCGCCACGCGCGAGAGCATGAAGAAGACGGACCACAGCCAGGACGAGGCGCCGATCTCGGTGCAGCTCGCGGGCTGCGAGCCCCATGTCATGGCCGAGGCGGCAAAGCTCTGCGAGGACCGGGGCGCCGCCATCATCGACATCAATTTCGGCTGCCCGGTGAAGAAGGTGGTGAACGGCTTCGCCGGCTCCGCCCTCATGAAGGACGAGCTGACGGCGACCCGCATCATGGAGGCGACCGTGAAGGCCGTCTCGGTGCCGGTCACCATGAAGATGCGCAAGGGCTGGGACGAGCAGAACCTAAACGCCCCGAAGCTCGCGCGCATCGCCGAGGAATGCGGGATCAGGATGGTGACGGTCCATGGCCGCACCCGTAACCAGATGTACAACGGCACCGCCGACTGGCGCTTCATCCGCCGGGTGAAGGAGGCCGTCTCCATTCCGGTCATCGCCAACGGCGACATCACCGATTTCCCCGACGTGACGCGCTGCCTGGCGGAGAGCGGGGCGGACGGGATCATGATCGGGCGCGGCACCTACGGCCGCCCCTGGTTCGTGGCACAGGCCATGGCGTATCTCCGCACCGGCGAGCAGGTGCCGGAGCCGACCCTGCCCGAGCAGCGCGACATCGTGCTGGAGCATTACGACGCCATCCTGGCGCATTACGGCTACGAGGCCGGCCACCGTATCGCCCGCAAGCACGTCGCCTGGTACTCCAAGGGCCTGCCGGGCTCTGCCGAGTACCGCGCCGCGGTGAACAGCGTCGCCGAGGTGGACGCGGTGAAGCGGCTGATCCTGGACTTCTACCAGGGCGTTCTGGACCGCGGCGTCACCCAGCGCGACCTCAACAGCAACCGGGCCGGCGACGCCGACGGCGCGGAGCTGGAAGCGGCCTGAGATGAGCAGCAGGGCCGCCGCGAAGCCGGACCGCCCGGCGCCGCTGCCGGCGCCCGACGCCGCGAGCGTGCTGAACGCCCTGCCGCACCCGGTCATGGTGGTGGACCGGGCCGGGCTGCTGCGCTCGGTGAACCTGGAGGCCGAGGAGTTCTTCGGCGCCAGCGCCAGCCATCTCCTGGGCCGCCCGCTGTCGGAACTGGTGCCCGGCGACAGCCCGCTCTTCGCCCTGGTGGAGCAGGCCCGCGCCACCGGCGGCAGCGTGTCTGAGTACGGCGTCACGGTGGAGACCCCGCGCATCGGCGCGCACCTGGTCACGGTCCAGGCGGCGCCGCTGGGCGAGGAGGGCGGGCTCGTCGTGCTGTCGCTCAACGAGCGCTCCATCGCCCGCAAGATCGACAACCAGCTGACCCACCGGGGCGCCGCGCGCTCGGTCGTCGCCATGGCGGCGATGCTGGCGCACGAGGTGAAGAACCCGCTTTCCGGCATCCGCGGCGCCGCCCAGCTGCTGGAGGAGAGCGTCCCCGAGCCCGACCGCATGCTGACCCGCCTCATCTGCGAGGAGGCGGACCGCATCGTGAAGCTGGTCGACCGGATGGAGATCTTCTCCGACGACCGTCCCCTGGCGAAGCAGCCGGTGAACATCCACGGCGTGCTGGAGCATGTGCGCCGGATCGCCCAGAGCGGCTTCGCCCGCCACATCCGCTTCGTCGAGCGCTACGACCCCTCGCTGCCGCCGGTCCTGGGCAACCGCGACCAGCTGATCCAGGTCTTCCTCAACCTGCTCAAAAATGCGGCAGAGGCCTGCCCGGAGCAGGGCGGGGAGATCGTGCTGTCCACCGCCTACCAGCAGGGCGTGCGGCTGGCGGTGTCCGGCTCGGAGGCGAGGCTGCGCCTGCCTTTGCTGGTCTCGGTCCAGGATAATGGCGAGGGCATCCCGGAGGATCTGCGCGCCCATCTCTTCGATCCCTTCGTCACCACCAAGCGCAACGGCAGCGGCCTCGGTCTTGCATTGGTCGCCAAGATCATCGGCGACCATGGCGGCGTCATCGATTTCGACAGCGTGCCGAAGCGCACGGTCTTCAAGGTGTCGCTGCCGATGGCGCGGGAGGCCGGGAACGGCGTGGAAGGGGAAGACTGAGTCATGGCGGGGTCAACGATCCTGGTCGCCGACGACGACAAGGCGATCCGCACGGTCTTGAGCCAGGCGCTGATGCGGCTGGGGCACGAGGTGCGCACGGCCGGCAACGCCGCGACGCTGTGGCGCTGGGTGCAGGACGGAGAGGGCGACCTCGTCATCACCGACGTCATCATGCCCGACGAGAACGGGCTGGACCTGATCCCGCGCATCCGCAAGCTGCGCCCCGACCTGCGCATCATCGTCATGAGCGCGCAGAACACGCTGCTGACGGCGGTGAAGGCCGCCGAGCGGGGCGCCTTCGACTATCTGCCCAAGCCCTTCGACTTGAAGGAGTTGATGGCCATGGTCGAGCGGGCGCTGTCGGCCGGGCCCGCCGCCCCAGCGACCGCGACTCAACCCGGCAGCGCCGAGGAGGATGAGGAGACCCTGCCGCTGATCGGCCGCTCGGCCGCGATGCAGGAGATCTACCGGGTGCTCGCCCGCCTCATGGGCACCGACCTGACGGTCATGATCACCGGCGAGTCCGGCACCGGCAAGGAGCTGGTCGCCCGGGCGCTGCATGATTACGGTAAGCGCCGAGGCGGCCCCTTCGTCGCGCTCAACATGGCGGCGATCCCGCGCGAGTTGATCGAGAGCGAGCTGTTCGGCCATGAGCGCGGCGCCTTCACCGGCGCTACCCAGCGCTCCACCGGCCGCTTCGAGCAGGCCCAGGGCGGCACGCTCTTCCTGGACGAGATCGGCGACATGCCGCTGGAGGCGCAGACCCGCCTGCTGCGCGTGCTGCAGGAGGGCGAGTACACCACCGTCGGCGGCCGCACGCCGATCAAGACCGACGTCCGCATCGTCGCCGCCACCCACCGCGACCTTCGCACCTCGATCCGCCAGGGCCAGTTCCGCGAGGATCTGTTCTACCGGCTGAACGTTGTGCCGATCCGGCTGCCGCCGCTGCGCGAGCGGGCGGAGGACGTGCCGGCGCTGGCCCGCCATTTCCTGTCGCTCGCCCATCAGCAGGGCCTGCCGCTGAAGTCGCTGGACAACGCCGCCATAGAGCGGCTGAAGCGCTACCGCTGGCCGGGCAACGTCCGCGAGCTGGAGAATCTGGTGCGCCGCCTGGCGGCGCTCTATTCCCAGGAGGTCATCGGCATCGAGGTGATCGAGGCGGAGCTGGCGGAGACGGCGCCATCGGCCCGGCAGGCGGAGGAGCCGCAGAACGAGGGACTCGCCGCCGCGGTGGAGCGGCACCTGCGCGAGTATTTCGCCGCCCACAAGGACGGCGTCCCCGCGGCCGGGCTCTACGACCGTGTCCTGCGCGAGATCGAGCGGCCGCTGCTGGGCCTGTCGCTGGCGGCGACCAAGGGCAACCAGATCAAGGCGGCGCACCTGCTGGGCCTCAACCGCAACACGCTGCGCAAGAAGATCCGCGACCTGGAGATCCAGGTTGTGCGTGGACTGAAGTGACGCACCGGGGGACACCCGCCGTGGCGGCGGTGCCACGGCCTGTCCCGAAAATGGTGCCGTTGCCAGACTGGCGCGGGGTGTAGCTTTCTGGTAACAGAGGCTGACGGCCGGCCCCGCTAGGGCTGGTTCGTCCCCAACGGATTCCAGGGTCGCCGATTGCGCCACTCCCCCCGAGCCGCGGCCGCCACGGGCAACTCCGCCCCGAGGCCGCAGGCATGAGCAGCCAGACCGAGACCGGCACGCACGCCACGCCCGGCGCGCCGCGCCCCGGCCTGTGGCAGCGCCTGTCCGCCTGGTCGACGCGCCACGGCATGGGCAACAAGCTGGCGCTGCTGCTGACCGTGGCCTCGATCGGCGCGGGCGCCGCCACCTACGCGGCGCTGACCGAGTCCCCGCCCTTCGGCAAGGACCCGAATACCGTCACGCTGCTGCTGACGCTGGATCTGGCGCTGCTGCTGCTGCTGGTCTCGGTCATGGCCCGGCGCATCATCGGCCTGTGGATCGAGCGGCGCCAGGGCATGGCGGGCGCCCGGCTGCATGTCCGTCTGGTGGCCGTGTTCAGCCTGCTGGCGGTATTCCCGGCCATCATCATGGCCACCTTCTCGGCCCTGTTCTTCTATGTCGGCGTCCAGACCTGGTTCAGCGACCGGGTGCGCACCGCCATCAACGAGTCCCTGGCGGTGGCCGAGGCCTATGTCAAGGAGCACCAGAACACGATCCGGACCGACATATTGGAGGTCCAGAACGACCTGGAGCTGACGCAGAAGCGCCTGAACCCCTGGCTGATGTGGGACCCGATCCAGCTGCGCACGCGCCTCATGCAGTTCTCGCTGGCCCGGTCCCTGACCGAGCTCGTGGTGCTGGACGGCACCGGCCGCGTCTACGCCCAGGTGGCGCTGGGGCTGAAGTCCGACCCCAAGGCCCTGCCGCCCGCGCGCTTCGACCAGGCGCGCCAGGGCGAGGTGGTGGTGGTGGTGAACGAGAGCGAGGACCGCGTCACGGCGCTGGTCTACCTCGATTCCGAGCTGGACACCTTCCTCTACGCCACCCGCCCCGTGGAGCCGCGCGTGCTCGCCCACATGGAGCAGACGCAGAAGGCCGTCAACGAGTACAGCCAGCTGGAGGGGCAGCGCTTCGGCCTGCAGACGCAGCTGGCGATGATCTTCGTCGTGGTGGCGCTGCTGCTGCTGCTGGCGGCCATCTGGGTCGGCCTGAATTTCGCCAGTTTCCTCGTCCACCCCATCAGCAACCTGATCGGCGCCGCCGAGCGGGTGCGCGCGGGCGACCTCACGGCCCGGGTGCCGGAGAACACGTCCGCGCAGGAGGACGAGCTGACCTCGCTGTCCAAGGCCTTCAACCGCATGACCAGCCAGCTGGAGAGCCAGCGGGCGGAGCTGGTCGAGGCGAACCGGCAGCTGGACCTGCGCCGGCGCTTCACCGAGGCGGTGCTGGCCGGCGTCTCGGCCGGCGTGCTGGGCCTGGACCAGAACGGCGTCATCAACCTGCCGAACCTCTCGGCGGCGGAGCTGCTGGGCGTGCCCGACCCGGCGATGCTGGTCGGCCGGCCCATCATCGACATAGCCCCGGAGATCGGCGAGCTGATGTCGACCATCCGCCGGCGGCCCTCCAAGCTGGTCGAGCATCAGGTGCAGATCCGCCGCGGCTCGGCCGCCCGGACCCTGCTGGTGCGGGTCGCGGCCGAAGTGGTGCAGGGCGAGATCCGCGGCTTCGTCGTCACCTTCGACGACGTGTCGGAGCTGCTGTCGGCGCAGCGCAAGGCCGCCTGGGCCGACGTTGCCCGCCGCATCGCCCACGAGATCAAGAACCCGCTAACGCCGATCCAGTTGTCGGCCGAGCGGCTGCGCCGCAAGTACGGCAAGGAGATCCAGAGCGATCCCGAGACCTTCCGGCAGATGACCGACACCATCGTCCGCCATGTCGACGATATCGGCCGCATGGTCGACGAGTTCTCCGCCTTCGCCCGCATGCCGGCGCCGGTGATGAAGCCGCAGGGGCTGCAGGAGATGATCCGCCAGGCCGTGTTCCTGCAATCCACCGCCCAGACCGCCATCCGCTTCGAGACGGTGCTGCCGGACGAGAAGCTGGTCGCGGTCTGCGACGGCCGCCTGATCTCCCAGGCGCTGACCAACCTGCTGAAGAACGCCGTCGAGGCGATCGAGGGCAGGGCGGAGGAGGCGGGCTCGGTCGCTCCCCCGCCGCCCGGCCACATCGTCGTGCGCCTGACCGGCGACGAGGAGCGGGCCAGCATCGCGGTCGAGGACAACGGCAAGGGCCTGCCGCACGACGAGCGCGACCGGCTGACCGAGCCCTACGTCACCACCCGGGCCAAGGGCACCGGCCTGGGGCTGGCGATCGTGAAGAAGATCATGGAGGACCATGGCGGCGCCCTGGTCCTGGACGACAATCCCGGGGGCGGCGCGCGCGTGACGCTGGTGCTGCCCTGGACCCAGGCCGCGGCGGACGCCAACACTCCCGCGGCCGACATCGACGCACGGCAGGCCACCCCCCAAGCTGCCACAGCAGGCAGAGGCTGAGACATGGCGCACGACATCCTCATCGTCGACGACGAGGCCGACATCCGGATGCTCATCGCGGGCATCCTGGGCGACGAGGGCATGAAGACCCGCGAAGCCGCCGATTCCGACCAGGCGCTGGCCGCCGTGGCCGCCCGCCGCCCGTCCCTGGTCATCCTGGACATCTGGCTGCAGGGCAGCCGGCTGGACGGGCTGCAGATCCTCGACGAGCTGAAGCGCGACCATCCCGACGTCCCCATCGTCATGATCAGCGGCCACGGCACGATCGAGACGGCGGTGGCGGCGATCAAGCGCGGCGCCTACGACTTCATCGAGAAGCCCTTCAAGTCCGACCGGCTGCTGCTGCTGGTGGAACGCGCGATCGAGGCCGCCCGGCTCCGCCGCGAGAACCGCGAGCTGCGCCTGCGCGCCGGCGGCGAGTTCGAACTGATCGGCAAGTCGCTGCCCATCAACCAGCTGCGCCAGAACATCGAGAAGGTCGCCCCGACCGGCAGCCGCGTCCTCATCTCCGGCCCGCCCGGCAGCGGCAAGGAGGTGGTCGCGCGCATCCTGCACCAGCGCTCCCGCCGGGCCGACGGTCCCTTCGTGGCGCTGAACTGCGCCACGATGCGGCCGGACCGGCTGGAGATCGAGCTGTTCGGCACCGAGCAGCCGATCGACGGCGCCGGTCGCAAGGTCGGCACATTCGAGCAGGCGCACGGCGGCACGCTGTTCCTGGACGAGGTGGCGGACATGCCGCTGGAGACCCAGGGCAAGATCGTCCGCGTGCTGCAGGAGCAGACCTTCGAGCGGGTCGGCGGCAGCAGCCGGGTCGAGGTCGACGTCCGCGTCATCGCCAGCACCAACCGCGACCTGTCGGCCGAGATCGAGAGCGGGCATTTCCGCCAGGACCTGTACTACCGCCTCGCCGTGGTGCCGCTGAAGGTGTCGGCGCTGCGCGACCGGCGCGAGGACATCCCGTTGCTGGCCCGCCACTTCATGCAGCGCTCCTCGGACGCCGCCGGCATCCCGCAACGCGTCTTCGGCGAGGACGCGATGGCGGCGCTGCAGGCCTATGACTGGCCGGGCAATGTCCGCCAGCTGCGCAACGTCGTGGACTGGCTGCTGATCATGGTCTCGGGCGACCCGGCCGAGCCGATCCGTGCCGACATGCTGCCGCCGGAGATCGGCGCCATCACCCCGACCGTGCTGAAGTGGGAGAAGGGCGGCGAGATCATGGCCCTGCCGCTGCGCGAGGCGCGCGAGGTCTTCGAGCGCGAGTACCTGCTGGCCCAGGTCACCCGCTTCGGCGGCAACATCTCGCGCACCGCGGCGTTCGTCGGCATGGAGCGCTCGGCCCTTCACCGCAAGCTGAAGTCGCTGGGCGTGCACGGGAGCGAGAAGAACGGCCAGCGGTTGATGGTCGAGTGAGTCGGGCCGAAGGGGACCGGGCATGAGGGTCATCGTCTGCGGCGCCGGCCAGGTCGGCTCCAACATCGCGCGCTACCTGGCATCGGAGAACAACCAGGTCACGGTCATCGACCAGTCGGCGGAGCTGATCCAGAAGATCAGCGACACGCTGGAGGTGCACGCCGTGGTGGGCTTCGCCTCCCACCCCAACGTGCTGGAGGCGGCCGGCGCCGCCGAGGCCGACATGATCATCGCGGTCACCCTGGCCGACGAGGTCAACATGGTGGCATGCCAGGTCGCGCACTCGCTGTTCAACGTGCCGACCAAGATCGCCCGCGTCCGGCATCAGAGCTACCTGCAGCCGATCTGGGCCGATCTGTTCTCGCGCCAGCATATGCCGATCGACGTCATCATCTCGCCGGAGATCGAGGTGGCCAGGGCCATCACGCGCCGGCTGCAGGTGCCCGGCGCCTTCGACATGATCCCGCTGGCCGACGGCAAGGTGAAGGTGATCGGCGTCGTCTGCACGCCGAACTGCCCGATCATCAACACGCCGCTGCGCCAGCTGACCGGCCTGTTCCCGGATCTGAACATCGAGATCGTCGCCATCGTCCGGCAGAACGAGCCGATCATCCCGGGCGGCGACGACCAGATGCTGCCGGGCGACGAGGTGTACTTCGTGGTGGACACCCGCCACGTGCCGCGCGCCATGGCCGCCTTCGGCCATGAGGAGAGCGAGGCGCGCCGGGTCATCATCATCGGTGGCGGCAATATCGGCATGTTCCTGGCCGAGGAGATCGAGGCCCGGCATCCCGGCGTCTCCGCGCGCATCATCGAGGTGGACCGCCGGCGCGCGCAGTACATCGCCCAGAAGCTCAACCGCACCATCGTGCTGCACGGCGACGGGCTGGATCCCGACATCCTGGAGGAGGCCAATGTCCGCGCAAGCGAGACGGTGGTCGCCGTCTCCAACGACGACGAGGGCAACATCCTCGCCTCGCTGCTGGCCAAGCGCTACGGCTGCCAGCGCGCGATCACGCTGATCAACAAGACCAGCTACCGGCCGCTGGTGCAGCCGCTGGGCATCGACGCGGTGGTCAGCCCGCGCTCCATCACCGTCTCCTCGATCCTGCAGCATGTCCGGCGCGGCCGCATCAAGTCGGTCCACTCCTTGCGTGAAGGCTTCGCCGAGATCATCGAGGCGGAGGCGCTTGAGACCTCATCGCTGATCAACACGCCGCTGCGCGAGGTCCGGCTGCCCGAGGGCGTCATCGTCGGCGCCATCGTGCGCGGCGAGGAGGTCATCATCCCGCGCCCCAACACCATCATCAAGGCGCACGATCGCGTCGTCATCCTGGCCACCGTCGGCCAGGTGAAGAAGGTCGAGAAGATGTTCTCGGTACGCCTTGAATTCTTTTGATAGTTTGCCGCCGCCTCATCCGTTTCCTCAAGCCCGGACCAACCCTTCATGCCCCGCATCGCCTATGTCAACGGCCGCTACGTCCCGCATGCCGAGGCGTCCGTGCACATCGAGGACCGCGGCTTCCAGTTCGCCGACGGCGTCTATGAGGTGGTGACGGTGGTCGGCGGCCGGACGGCGGACGAGGAGGGGCACCTGAGGCGGCTTGGCCGGTCCTTGGGCGAGCTGCGCATCGACTGGCCGGTGCCGCCGCACGCGCTGGGGCTGCTGATGCGCGAGGTCATCCGGCGCAACGGCCTGCGCAACGGTCTGCTCTACATCCAGGTGACCCGCGGCGTCGCCCCGCGCGACTTCAAGTTCCCCGCCGGCGCCCGCAGCAGCCTGGTCATGACGGCGCGGCCGACGAAGTTCCAGAGCCAGGCCCAGGTCGGCGGCGGCGTGCCGGTCATCACCACCCCCGACATCCGCTGGCTGCGCCGCGACATCAAGTCGGTCGCCCTGCTGCCGCAGGTGCTGGCCAAGCAGAAGGCGGTGGAGGCCGGCGCCTTCGAGGCCTGGATGCTGGACCCCGACGGCACCGTGACCGAGGGCAGCAGCAGCAACGCCTGGATCGTCACCAAGGACGGGGTTCTGGTCACGCGCCCGCCCAGCAACCTCATCCTGAACGGCATCACCCGGCTGACCCTGCTGCGCTGCGCCGCCGCCCTGGGCATCAAGGTCGAGGAGCGGCCCTTCACCCTGGAGGAGGCGCTCGCCGCCAAGGAGGCCTTCGTCTCCAGCGCGAGCACCTTCTGCCTGCCCGTCACCAGCATCGACGGCAAGCCGGTCGGCAACGGCCATCCGGGGCTGGTCACCCAGCGCCTGCGCGCCGCCTACATGGAGGACCAGGGGATCGCCGATCCCGTGCCGGTGGCCGGCCCGGTGCCTGCATGAGCGCGCCCCTGACGCGCCCCCGGGCGGTCCTGTTCGACTGGGACAACACGCTGGTCACCAACTGGCGCTGCGTCCACGCGGCCACGAACGCGGCGCTCGTCGCCTTCGGCAAGCGGCCCTGGACGCTGGAGGAGAGCTACGAGCGCATCCGGCAGAGCCTGCGCGACAGCTTCCCGACGCTGTTCGGCGACGACTGGATGAAGGCGCGGGACATCTTCTACGCCCATTTCGAGGCCCACCATCTGGACTATCTGGACGTCCTTCCGGGCGCCGCGGACCTGCTGGAGGCGCTGGCGGGGCAGGGGGTGTATCTCGGCGTCGTCTCCAACAAGACCGGCCGCTTCCTGCGCGCCGAGGCGAAGCTGCTGGGCTGGGACCGCCATTTCGGGGCGCTGGTCGGCGCCACCGACGCCCCCGCCGACAAGCCGGCCGCGGCGCCGGTGACGCTCGCGCTGGCGCCGTCGGGCATCGAGCCGGGGCCGGATGTCTGGTTCATCGGCGACGCCGACGTGGACATGGAATGCGCCCACCGGACGGGGTGCCTGCCCATCCTGATCGGGGCAACCCCGGCGGGGGGAGATGGGCTGGAACGCTGGCCGCCGGCCTATCGTTTCGATGACTGCCTTGCGCTTTCCGCCTTGGTGCGGGGCCTCTAAGCCACCATATCGCTTGTCGGACCCGGTGCGCTTGGGTTCCAATAGGGCGGTAGGGCCGCCGGTCCTCCATCGGGTGCCCGCAGGGGTGCCCCAAGAACGAGCAAAGCGAGGCATGACCAATGTCCGAAAAGTCGCAGAACGTTCAGGACGTCTTTCTTAACCACGTCCGCAAGAACAAGACCCCGGTGACCGTCTTCCTGGTCAACGGCGTGAAGCTCCAGGGCATCATCACCTGGTTCGACAATTTCTCGGTGCTGCTGCGTCGCGACGCGCACTCGCAACTCGTCTACAAGCACGCGATATCGACCGTTATGCCGGCACACCCGATCCAGCTGTTCGAGCCGGCCAAGGAGAACGACAACGAGTAATCCCCTGAATTCGGACGCGCAGGGCACCGGCGGGACCGGTGCGCGCGCTTTCGTCGTCCATCCCGTCCTGCGGGAGGATCTGAACGACCGCCGCTCCCCCGAGGCGCGGCTCGAGGAGGCCGTGGGCCTCGCCGCCGCCATCGACCTGGAGGTCGTCGGCGCCGATTACGTGCGCCTGATGCGCCCCCGCCCGTCGACCCTGCTGGGGTCCGGCACGGTGGAGCAGCTGGCGGCGCGGGTGGATGAGGAGCGGATCGGCTTGGTCGTCGTCGACCACGCCCTCTCGCCCATCCAGCAGCGCAACCTGGAGCGCGCGCTCAAGACAAAGGTGATCGACCGAACCGGCCTGATCCTGGAGATCTTCGGCGCCCGGGCCCGGACGCGCGAGGGCCAGCTGCAGGTCGAGCTGGCGGCCCTGACCTACCAGCGCTCACGCCTGGTGCGGTCCTGGACCCACCTTGAGCGGCAGCGCGGCGGCTTCGGCTTCCTGGGCGGTCCCGGTGAAAGCCAGCTGGAGATGGACCGCCGCCTCATCGGCGACCGGATCGTGAAGCTGAAGGCGGAACTGGACGAGGTGCGCCGCACCCGCGGCCTGCACCGCAAGCAGCGCGAGAAGGTGCCCTACCCGGTGGTGGCGCTTGTCGGCTACACCAATGCCGGCAAGTCGACCCTGTTCAACCGCATGGCCGGCGCCGACGTCTTCGCCAAGGATCTGCTGTTCGCGACGCTGGACCCGACCATGCGGTCGATCACCCTGCCGTCGAACCGCAAGATCATCCTGTCCGACACGGTGGGCTTCATCTCCGACCTGCCGCACCATCTGGTCGAGGCGTTCCGCGCCACGCTGGAGGAGGTGCTGGCGGCCGACATCATCCTGCATGTCCGCGACGTGTCGCATCCCGACACCGAGGCGCAGAAGGAGGATGTCGAGACGGTGCTGAAGAGCCTGGAGATCGCCCTGGAAAGCGACCGCCGCGTGGTGGAGGTGCTGAACAAGGTCGATCTGCTGCCGGAACCCGACCGCTCCGACCTGCTGCACCGGCGCGGCGGGCCCGACGTGGTGGCCATCTCCGCGCTGACGGGCGAGGGGCTGGACACGCTGTTCGACTATATCGACCGGCGCATGGTCGCCGGCCGCGACGTGGTCGAGCTGTCGGCGCCGCTCTCGGACGGCGCCGCCATCGCCTGGCTCTATGCCCAGGGCGAGGTGCTGGAGCGCCGCGACGACGAGCACGACGCCCACCTGAAGGTGGCGCTGGAGCCGGCCGACGTGGCGCGCTTCACCGACCGTTTCGGGATCGAGACGGTTCCGGTGGAATCGGTGCGCGAGGCGAAGCGGGCGTGATCCCGCAGCGATGCGGTGAATGAGAAGACGCGCCGGCGGGGCGACCCGACCGGCGCGTTTTTCGTTCCGGGGGCGGTCAGCTGCGGTTGCCGCCCGGATCGCGGGCCGTGTGGCCGCCCAGCTGGTCCGGCGGCGTCTGGCTGACGCCCTGGTTGCCGACCGGGGAGGGGTTGTTCTCCGCCGGCTGGCCGATGCCCGGCTGGTCCTTGGCCGCGCCCTCCTTGCCCTTCCTCTGGTCGCCCTGCTGCTGTCCCAGCGTCTTCCTGTCCTGCGCCATCGCGGCTCTCCTGATGGGATGGGGACAGGCTCAACCGGCGGCCGACCGGTGAGTCGCGGCCTATCTGAACACCACCGTCTTGCGGCCGTTCAGCAGGACCCGGTGCTCGAGGTGGTACTTCACGGCCCGGGCCAGCACGACGTTCTCGATGTCCCGGCCGACGGCGACGAGATCGTCCGGCCCCACGGCATGGTCCACCCGCTCCACCTCCTGCTCGATGATCGGGCCCTCGTCCAGGTTGGTGGTGACGTAGTGGGCCGTGGCGCCGATCAGCTTCACCCCGCGCTCATAGGCCTGGTGGTAGGGCTTGGCGCCCTTGAAGCTGGGCAGGAAGGAGTGGTGGATGTTGATGCAGCGGCCCGCCAGCTTGGCGCAGAGCTCCGGGCTCAGCACCTGCATGTAGCGCGCGAGCACCACCAGGTCGATCCGCTCCTGCTCGATGATCTCCAGCAGCCGCTCCTCCTGCCGCTCCTTCGTCGCCGCCGTGACGGGGAGATGGTGGAAGGGAACGTCGTGCCAGGCCGCCAGCTGGTAGAAGTCGCGGTGGTTGGAGACGATGGCCGGGATTTCCATCGCCAGCGCGCCGGTGCGGTAGCGGTAGAGCAGATCGTTCAGGCAGTGGCCGAACCGGCTCACCAGGATCAGCACGCGCTGGCGGCGGGCGGCGTCGTGCAGCTGCCAGTCCATGGCGAAGCGCTCGGCCACCCGGGCCAGGCCCGCCCGCGCCGTCTCCACGCCGCCCTCGGGCGCCGCGAAGGAGATGCGGATGAAGAAACGGCCGCTGATCCGGTCGCCGAACTGGGCACTGTCGATGATGTTGCAGTCATGCTCGGCGAGGCAGCCGGTCAGCGCGGCCACGATGCCGGTGCGGTCGGGGCAGGAAATGGTGAGGATAAGCGTGGGCATGCCCCGGCGGCTCCGAAGGGTTACGACACCGCCAGTATCGCGACCGGACGGCCGGCTGGAAAGCCCGATGCGGCCAAATGGGGGAGGCGCCCTTGCGGGGTCTTCCCGGCGGCGGGGGCGCTGTTCTAAGGTCCGGCGGATCGAAGCCCCGGGAGACCGACCATGAAGTTCAGGCCGCTGCACGACCGCGTCGCCATCAAGGCGATCCAGCAGGACACCAAGACCGCCGGGGGCATCATCATCCCCGATACGGTGAAGGAGAAGCCGCAGCAGGGCGAGGTGCTGGCCGTCGGCCCGGGCGCCCGCGGCGCCGATGGCGAGGTCGCCCCGCTGACCGTGAAGGCCGGCGACAAGGTGCTGTACGGCAAATGGTCGGGCACCGAGGTCCGCATCGACGGGCAGGACATCCTGATCATGCGCGAGTCCGACCTGCTGGGCATCCTCGACTGACCATGATCCCCGATCTGGACCGGGTCGCCGCGATCATCCGGGATGTCGCGGAGACCGAGATCCTGCCCCGCTTCCGCCGTCCAGACACCCAGGACGTGCGCGAGAAGGGGCCGGGCGACCTCGTCACCATCGCCGACGAGCAGGCGGAGCGCGCGCTGACTAGCCGCCTGGCCGAGCTGCTGCCCGGTTCCGTCGTGGTGGGCGAGGAGGCCGTGGCGGCCGATCCGGCCGTGCTGGACCGCATCGCCGGCACCGAGCCGGTCTGGATCATCGACCCGGTGGACGGCACGGCGAACTTCGTGGCGGGCAACCCGAAATTCGGGGTCATCGTGGCGCTTGCCCAGGGCGGCCGCACCCTGGCGGGCTGGATCCACGACCCCTGCACCGGCCGCACCCTGATGGGCGCCGACGGGCAGGGCGCCTGGATGGAGGGAAGGCGGCTGCGTGCGGCCGCGCCCGTGACGGCCTCCGCCATGGACGGCATCGTCAACGCCCGCTTCTTCGAGAAGCCGGTGCGCGCGAGGCTGCTGCAGGGCGCCGACCGGATCAACCGGCATTTCAGCCAGCGCTGCTCCGCCCACGACTATCTGCTGCTGGTGGCCGGCGAGGCCCATTTCGGGCTGAATGCCCTGGTGAAGCCCTGGGACCATGCCGCCGGCGTCCTGCTGCATGCGGAGGCCGGCGGCTGGTCGGCCAAGCTGGACGGCAGCCGCTACGCCCCCACCGACCGCGACGGCGGCCTGCTGCTGGCCCCGGACGAGGCCGGCTGGCGCGAGCTGAAGGCCGTGCTGCTCGATTAGGCCTTCTTCGCCCGATGCACCCCCAGGGCGCCCGGGCCCTGGGTCGTCGGCATGATCTCCAGCCGGTTCACATTGAAGTGCGGGGGTAGGGTGGCCGCCCAGAAGACCGCCTCGGCCACATCGTCCGCCGTCAGCGGCGTGGTGTCGGCATAGACCTTCGCGGCGCGCTCGGCGTCGCCCTTGAAGCGCACCAGGCTGAAGTCGGTCTGCACCATGCCGGGCTCGACCGAGGTGACGCGCACGCCGGTGCCGATCAGGTCGGCCCTCAGCGCCAGGCTGAACTGGGTCACGAAAGCCTTTGACGCGCAATAGACATGGCCGCCGGGATAGGGGTAGCTGGCGGCGGTCGAGCTGAGATTGACGATGTGGCCCTTGCCGCGCGCCACCATGCCCGGCAGCAGCAGTCCGGTCACCACCACCAGCGCCTTGTCGTTGGTGTCGACCATGATCTCCCAATCCTCGATCGAGGAGTTCTGGGCCGGGTCGGCGCCGAGCGCCAGGCCGGCATTGTTGATCAGCAGGTCGATGTCGCGGAAATCCTCGGGAATGGAGGAGAGCGCCGCCTCCGTCGCCTTGCGGTCGCGCACGTCGAAGGCCAGCAGGTGGCACGGCACCTTCAGATCGTCCGCCAAGGCCTTGAGCTTGCTTTCATTCCGGCCGGCCAGCACGAGCTTGGAGCCGAGCGCGGCGAAGCGGCGGGCGAAGGCCTCGCCGAAGCCGCCGGTGGCGCCGGTGATCAGGACGATGGCGGGAACGTGGGACGGGGTGGTCATTCCGGTCTTCTCCTGCGTCGCGGGTTCGTTGGTCACTTCAGGCGTTCTTCGGTCTTGGCGCGGACCCACAGCGCCTCCATTTCGTCCAGCGTCGCCTCGGCCGGGCCGCGGCCCTGCTCGGCCAGCCAGCCCTCCACCTGGCGGAAGCGGCGCTCGAACTTGGCGTTGGTGCCGCGCAGCGAGGTCTCGGGATCGACCTCCAGCCGCCGGGCCAGATTGGCGAGCGCGAAGAACAAATCGCCCATCTCGTCCTCGATGCGCGCCTGGGCCGGCGTGGCGGCGTCCAGCTCGGCCCTGAGTTCGCCGATCTCCTCCTCGATCTTGTCGAGGATCTCCTTGGCCCGGACCCAGTCGAAGCCGACGCGGGCGGCGCGCTTCTGCAGCTTCACGGCGCGGGTGAGGGCGGGCAGGCCGGGGGTGACGCCGTCCAGCGCCGAGGGCGCACGGCCCTTCGCCTTCTCGGCGCGCTCCTTGGCCTTGGTCTCCTCCCAGCGCACCGTCTGGGCGTCGGCCGTCTCCACCACCGCATCGCCGAAGACGTGCGGGTGCCGGCGGATCATCTTGTCGACGATGCCGGCCGCCACGTCCTCGAAGCTCCACAGGCCGCGCTCGCTGGCCATCTGGGCGTAGAAGACGACCTGGAACAGCAGGTCGCCCAGCTCGTCCTTCAACGACTCCATGTCGCCCGACTGGATCGCATCGGCGACCTCGTAGGCCTCCTCGATCGTGTGCGGCGCGATGGTGGGGAAGTCCTGCTCCAGGTCCCAGGGGCAGCCACCGTTCGGGTCGCGCAGCTTCGCCATGATGGCGATCAGGCGGTCCATGGGGCGGGCATCCTTGGGCGGCAGAGGCGCGTCGGTCATGGTGTCAGGTCCGGAATGGCTGGGACGCGACCTTAACCGAGATGGGGCGGGGCCGCAGCCCCTCAAGTGGGCCGGCCCGGCGACCGGCCGCCGTCGGTCAGTACAGCGTCTCCGCCACCCGGCCGGGCAGCGCCCGGTCATAAGCGTCTCCGTCGAACGGCTCGGCGCTGAGGGCCGCCAGCACGGCGCCGGGCGTCGGTACCGAGGCGCGCGGCACATGCGCTGCGGCGTCCCAGGCGCGGGAGCGCACGAGCGCGCGGCTGCATTGGAAGAAGACGCTGCCGATGGCGATGCGCAGGACGGTGCGCGGCGGCCGGCCGTCGACGGCGAAGCGTTGCAGCAGGGCAGGGTCGGTGTGGATGGCGGCCGTGCCGCTCACCCGCAGCGTCTCGCCGATGCCCGGCAGCAGGAACAGAAGCGCCACGCGTGGATCGGCGACGATGTTGCGCAGGCTGTCGATGCGGTTGTTGCCGCGCCGGTCCGGCAGCAGCAGCGTACGCTCATCCTCGACATGGACTACAGGCGCCGCGTCGCCACGGGGCGAGACGTCAAGGCCGCCAGGCCCTGAGGTCGCCAGCATGACCAGCGGCGCCATCTCGACATAGGCGCGGTAGGCGGGATGCAGCCGGTCGATCTCCTTGACCAGGCTTGGCGCCGCTGGCCGGCCGTACAGCCGCTCCAGCTGCTCGATGGAGGTCACGACACGCTCATCATCGCCGTTGCTCATCGCGCCAAGCCTCTTAGGTCGGTTCAGGCGGATCGTAGCGCGTCGGTTCACGCCCGGCGAATCTCACGCCTGACTAGGGCCGAATGCCGAATTCGGGCCTATGGACGGGAGCCCACCCCAGCCGCACACGAGAACGTGATAAGCATGATTATGGAAAACAATGTAGCCCGGATCAGCGGATCAGTCCGCGATCTCCAGCACCATGCCGTCGTAGCCGGGCTCGACGCCGGGCGGCAGCTTCGCCTTCAGCGTCTCGTAGTCCAGCGTGTGGTTCATGTGCGTGAGGATGGCGTGGCGTGGCCGCACGCGCTCGATCCATTGCAGCGTCAGCTCGAGATGCGCATGGACCGGATGCGGCGTCTCGCGCGTGCAGTCGACGATCCAGGTGTCGACGCCGTCGAGCGTGGCGAAGGCCTGCTCGTCCAGGTGCACCGCGTCGGTCGAATATGCGAAGCGGCCGATGCGGAAGCCAAGGCTCGGCAGCCTTCCATGCTCCTGGCGGAACGGCACCAGCTCGATGGCGCCGATGCCGAACGGCCCGGTGATCTCGTGCGCCACCAGCTCGGGGCGCTGGAAGCGGTGTACCGGCTCGGCGAAGCAATAATCGAAGCGGCTCAAGAGGATATCGAGCGTCGTTCGATCGGCCCAGCAATCGATCGGCCGCTGCATCAGCCAGTTCATGGCGCGCAGATCGTCGATCCCGTGGGTATGGTCGGCATGCTCATGGGTGAAGACGACGCCGTCCAGATGCTGGACCGGCGTCGATATCAGCTGTTCCCGCAGGTCCGGCCCGGTGTCGACCAGCACGTTCGTGCCGTCCCGCTGCAGCAGGATCGAGCAGCGGCGCCGGCGGTTCTTCGGATTGGTGCGGTCGCAGGCGCCCCAGACATCGCCGATCAGCGGCACGCCGCCGGAGCCGCCGCAGCCCAGGACCGTGACGCGCAGCGCCACCCTCAGGCCGCCTTCTGCATGCTGCCGGCATCCACCCGGTCGAACAGGCGCAGGTAGTTGGCCGTGGTGGCGGCCGCCATCTCCTCGTAGGAGACGCCCTTCACCTCGGCCAGGTGCCGGGCCGTGTGCGCGACGAAGGCCGGCTCGTTGCGCTTGCCGCGCATCGGCATCGGCGCGAGGTACGGCGCGTCGGTCTCCACCAGCAGCCGGTCCATCGGGACGATGCGAGCGATGTCGCGCAGCTCGTCGGACTTCTTGAAGGTGACGATGCCGCTGAAGGAGATCAGAAAGCCGATTTCCAGAGCCTGTTCAGCGAGTTGGCGCGAGGAGCTGAAGCAGTGCAGCAGGCCGCGGAGGCCATTACCACCCCCCTCCTCCCGCAGGATCCGGATCGTGTCCTCATCCGCATCCCGGGTGTGGACGATGACCGGCAGGCCGGTCTCGCGGCAGGCCCGCAGGTGGCGGCGGAAGCTCTCCTGCTGCACGTCGCGCGGGCTCTGGTCATAGAAATAGTCGAGGCCCGTCTCGCCGATGCCGACCACCTTCGGGCGCTTGGCCAGCTCCAGCAGTCGCTCCAGCGGGCTGTGCGGCGTCTCGTCCAGCGCGTGGTGCGGGTGGACGCCCACCGTGCACCAGACGTCCGGATAAGCCATGGCGACGGCGTGCACCTGCTCGAAGCGGCTCACATGGGTGCAGATGGTCATGTGCAGGCCCACGCCGGCGGCGCGGGCACGCTCCACCACCGCGTCGCGCTCCTCCACGAAGTCGGGGAAGTCGAGATGGCAGTGGCTGTCGACGAGAACGGGCGGCATGGGATCAGGCGGCGGGCTGCGTTTCGGGAGGCATGATGCGGGGGAAGACGCCGGCCGGCGGCGGCAGCGGCGTGCCGGGCACCAGCGGGCCGTCCTCGAGGTGGCGGAACTCGCGGGCGAAGGGCGACACCGCCAGCTGGTCCAGCAGCCGGGCCGAGGCGTCGGGCATGAAGGGCTGGGTCAGGATGGCGACGTGGCGCACCGTCTCCGCCAGCACCCACAGCACCATCTGCATGCGCTCGGGATCGGTCTTCTTCAGCGCCCAGGGCGCCTGCTCGTCGACATAGCGGTTGGCGTCGCCGATGACCTGCCAGAGCGCGTCCAGGGCCTTGTTGAAGCCGAAATTATCGAAGTCGGCGCGCACCGTGGACAGCAGGCTCTGGGCCGATCCCAGCAGCTTGCGGTCGGCGTCGGTCAGCTCGCCCTTCCGCGGCACGGCGGCGCCGCAGTTCTTCTGGATCATGGAGAGCACGCGCTGCGCCAAGTTGCCGTAGTCGTTGGCGAGCTCGGTGTTGATGCGCTGGACCATGGCCTTGTGCGAGAAGTCGCCGTCATTGCCGAACGGGATCTCGCGCATCAGGAAATAGCGGGTCTGGTCGAGGCCGTAGGTCTCCAGCAGCGTCGAGGGCGCCACGACGTTGCCCAGGGACTTGGACATCTTCTCGCCCTCGACCGTCCACCAGCCATGGGCATAGACGCGCTTGGGCGGCTCCAGGCCCGCGGCCATCAGGAAGGCCGGCCAGTAGACGGCATGGAAGCGCAGGATGTCCTTGCCGACGACGTGGTTCGCCTCGGGCCAGTAGCGGGCGAAGGCGCTGCCGCTCTCGGTCGTGGGATAGCCGATGGCGGTGATGTAGTTGGTCAGCGCGTCCAGCCAGACATACATGATGTGCTGGTCGTCGCCGGGCACCGGGATGCCCCACTTGAAGGTCGTGCGGCTGACCGACAGGTCGCGCAGCCCGCCCCTCACGAAGCTCACCACCTCGCTGCGCTTGCCGGCCGGCTGCACGAAGTCGGGGTTGGACTCGTACAGCGCCAGCAGCCGCTCCTGCCAGGCGGACAGGCGGAAGAAGTAGCTGGGTTCCTCCACCCACTCGCACTCGGCGCCGGTGGGGGCGATCTTCTTGCCGCCCGGGCCGTCGCGCAGCTCGTCCTCGCCGTAATAGGCCTCGTCACGGACCGAGTACCAGCCGCTGTAGGAGCCGAGATAGAGGTCGCCGCTGTCCAGCAGCCGCTGCCACAGCGCCTGGACCGAGCGCACATGGCGCCGTTCGGTGGTGCGGATGAAATCGTCGTTGGTGACGTGCAGCAGCCGCGTCAGGTCGCGGAAGTTCTGGCTGACCCGGTCGGTGAAGTCCTGCGGCGCCACGCCGGCGGCCTGGGCGGACTTCTCGACCTTCTGGCCGTGCTCGTCGGTGCCGGTCAGGAACTTGACGTCGTAGCCGTCCAGCCGCTTGAAGCGGGCCATCACGTCGCAGGCGATCGTCGTGTAGGCGTGGCCGATGTGCGGCACGTCGTTCACATAGTAGATCGGCGTGGTGATGTAGAAGGGCGGACGCCCGGGCATCGGCTGTCTCCGGCTTTTATCGGTGTTGGGCGGCCCGCGCGGATGTGCGTCAGGCGGCCGCCGCCTCGATCGCCAGGAGGGCCGACAGCAGGGTCTGCTTGCGGTCGAGATTGGCGCCTTCCGCCCTGGCGAACAGGCGGGCCACGTTGTCCCACACCTCCACCCAGCGATCAAGGCCGCCCTCGCCGCCGCGGGCCTGGCTCGCCAGACGCGCCGTCAAGGCCCCCTCCCCGGCCACCACTTCCGGGGCGGCCTGCCCGCGCGCCAGCGTGCGGTTCAGGCGCGCCAGCCACCAGAGCAGCAGCTCGGTGCCGGCCTCCCAGGCCTCGTCGGCACCGGACCGCGCCAGCTTGTCGGCGAAAGCGTGGCAGGCCTGGACCTCCAGCCGCGGCAGCGCCTCCAGCAGGCCCAGCATCTCGCGGAACAGCCCGATGCCGCCGGACGCGGAGAGCGCCAGCGCCCGGCCGATGCTGCCCTCCGACAGGCGCGCGAGCGCCAGCTTGTCGGTCTCCGACAGGTCGGGCGCGTGCAGCCCCAGCAGCGCCACCACCGTGCGCTCCGGCAGCGGCTCCAGCATCAGCCGCCGGGTGCGCGAGCGGATGGTCGGCAGCAGCGCGCCGACATTGTCCGCCACCAGCAGCAGCAGCGCCCGGGGCGGCGGCTCCTCAAGGATCTTCAGGATGGCGTTCTGGCCGGATGCGTTCATCTGGTCGATGCCGTCCACCACCACCACGCGCCAGCCGCCCTCGGCCGAGGTCAGGCGCAGGAAGGGCGCGATGCGGCGCACCTCCTCCACCGGCAGGTCGCGCTTGAAGCGCTTGCGCTTCTCGTCCCAGGTGCGCTGGATCGTCAGCAGATCGCCATGGCCGGACGCCGAGATGCGGCGCGCCACGGGATGGTCGGGCCCGACATGCAGGCTCGCCGGTGGCGGCGGCGCCCCGAACAGGCCGGCATCCTGCGCCTCGCCGCCGTTGGCCAGCACGAAGCGGGCGATGCGATAGGCCAGCGTCGCCTTGCCGATGCCGGGCGGCCCGCCGATCAGCCAGGCATGGTGCAGCCGGCCGGAATTCCAGCTCTCCAGGAACAGCCGCTCCGCCGCCTCGTGCCCGACCAGGTCGGGGTTGCGGCGGGGGCTGAGCAGATCCTCCTCGGGCGCCGTGCTCATGCGGCGTCTCCCAGACGGCGCGCCACCGCGTCGCGGATGGCGGCCTGCACCGCCTCCAGCGTCTGCGTCGCATCGATGACCGCGCAGCGCTCCGGCTCGGCGGCCGCGATGGCGAGGAAGCCCTGGCGCAGGCGCTCGTGGAAGCCGAGGTCCATGCGCTCGTACCGATCCTCGGCGCCGCCGCGGCCGCGGGTGCGGGCGATGCCGGCCTCCGGGGGCAGATCCAGGATCAGTGTCAGGTCCGGGCGCATATCGCCCACCGCCAAAGCATGCAGCGCCTTCAGCGGCGTCAGGTCGAGCTGGTGGCCCCAGCCTTGGTAGGCGAGCGTGCTGTCGGCGAAGCGGTCGCAGAGCACCCAGGCGCCGCGCTCCAGCGGGGGCAGGATGGCGGCGTGCAGATGCTCGTGCCGGGCGGCATTGTGCAGCAGCGCCTCGGTCAGCGGGCGCCAGCGGCCGGTGTCGCCGGAGACCAGCAGGGCGCGGATCGCCTCGCCGCCGGGGGAGCCGCCGGGCTCGCGGGTGGTCACCACCTCGATCCCCCGGGCGCGCAGATGCTCGGCCAGCAGGCGGATCTGGGTGGACTTGCCCGCTCCCTCCCCGCCTTCCAGCGTGATGAACCTGCCGCGCCCGTTCGCCATGGGATCAGGGCGTGCCGGAGATGAAGTGGCGCGCGGCGGCGGCGATGCGGCCACCGAAGCCGAGCTGGGCCACGTCGGCGCCGGCGACCAGCGGGATCTCCACCGTCTTGATGTCCGGCCCGGTGACGCGCAGCGTCGCGAGCTTGGTGCCCTTGGCGATCGGGGCCGGCACCGGGGCCTCGCCGACGACGGCGACCTGGATGTTGCGGCGCTGCTCGCGGGTCAGCGTCAGCTTGATGTCGCCCTCGGCCACCAGCGGCACCTGCTCCTGCTCGCCCAGCCAGACCGGGAAGCTGTCGACCGTGTCGCCGGACTTGAAGAAGGCGTAGGTGTCGAACTCGCGGAAGCCCCACTCCAGCAGCCGGGCGCTCTCATCGGCGCGGGCCTGCATGTTGGGCAGGCCGTTGACCACCAGGATCAGGCGGCGGCCGTTGCGCTGGCCCGATGCGATCAGGCCGTAGCCGGCGATCTCGGTGTGGCCGGTCTTCAGCCCGTCCACGCCCATGTTCCGGTACAGCAGCGGGTTGCGGTTGCCCTGCTTGATGCCGTGGTAGGTGAACTCCGTCTCCGAGTAGTAGTGGTAGTACTCGGGGAATTCCTTGATCAGCGCCTGCGCCAGGATCGCCAGGTCGTGCGCGGTGGAATAGTGGTTCTCGTCCGGCCAGCCGGTCGAGTTCATGAAGTTGCTGTCCTTCATGCCCATCTCGTGGGCGCGCTTGGTCATGGCGGCGGCGAAGGCCTGCTCGGTGCCGGCCAGCCCCTCGGCCAGCACGATCGAGGCGTCGTTGCCGGATTGGATGATGACGCCGCGGATCAGATCCTCGACCCGCACCGTGTTGCCCAGCTCCACCCAGGTCTTGGAGCCCTGCATCTTCCAGGCGTTCTCGCTGACCGGCAGCTTGTCGTCCAGCGACAGGCGGCCCGCCTTCAGCCGGTCGAAGACCATGTACATGGTCATGACCTTGCTCATCGAGGAGGTCGGCATGCGGGCGTTGGCGTTCTTCTCGAACAGGACCGTGCCCGTGGTGGCGTCGATCAGCACCGCCTCGCGGGCGATGGTCTCGATCGACGGCGCCGCCGACGCCGGCAGCGCGGCGGCGGCCAGGATCACCAGCGCGCCCAGCGCGCGCCTCAGATGGATGGCGACACTCATCGGAACCGTTCCCTCAGCCATGGTCCTGTTCAAACTCCGCAGCGCCCGCACTATCGGCCGACCGTTCAGTCGACCACCACGCGGGCGCCGTTGTTGCCGTCCGCCAGCACGCGCGCCAGGATCGCGTCGGCCTGCGCCACGCTCTCCAGCGGGCCCACGCGCACCCGGAAGAACTGCGTGCCGTTCACCGTCTGCGGCGAGATGAAGCTCGGCCCCATCGGGGTGAGCTTGGCGCGCAGCTTGTTGGCGTTGTCATAGATGGTGAAGGCGCCGGCCTGCACATAGATCTTCTTGGCGCCGCCCACGGGCAGCTGCTGCACGACGGGCGCCGGCAGGAAGCGGCCGTTCGGGTCGGTGGCGCCGGCGACCGTGGTCGGCGCCTCGATCTTGCGCTCGGTCACACCGGCCGGAGCCTGGCCGGCGGGCGGCAGCGCCACGCCCTCGACCTGCACCTTCGGGCGCGGGGCGGCCTGCGGCGCCGGGCTGCCGACATCGGCCATCTGCGTGGCCGGCGTGATGCGCTGGGCGGCGGCGGCGATGGCGCGGCTCTCATCCGCCAGGATCTGGATGCGGACCTTGGCCGTGCCCTGCTGTTCGAACCCCAGCAGCTGCGCGCCGCGGCGCGACATGTCGATGATGCGACCGGCGGCGAAGGGGCCGCGGTCGTTGATGCGCACGACGATGGAGCGGCCATTCTCCAGGTTGGTGACCCGCACGAGGCTCGGCATCGGCAGCGTCTGGTGCGCGGCCGTCAGCTCGTTCTCGTTGTAGGTTTCGCCGTTGGCCGTCTTCTCCTTGTGGAAGCCCGGGCCGTACCAGGAGGCGATGCCGGTCTGGTCGTAGTTGTAGTCGACCGCCGGATAGTACCAGACGCCGTTGATCTGGTAGGGATTCCCGACCTTGTAGATGCCGCCGGGCGGCAGCACCTCGGCCTGCGGCGCGGGCGCGGGCGGCGGTGGCGGCGGCGCCTTGGTGGCGCAGGCCGCAAGCATCAGGACGAGCCCGAGAGACCCTACCCGCTTCACTACATCTGTCCAGCGCATGCGCACGCTACCCCAACCGATTGTGGTTCGCACCCTACAACAGCTCAGCGTCCATCGCCAATACGGTCAGCCAGAAGCCCCACCGTCGTCGCGAAGTAGGTAGACCGGTTCCAATCCATGATGGTCCGGTAGTTGTCATAGACCAGGAAGGCGCGGCCGCTCGGGCCGTCCGGAATGATCAGCGCCGCCTTGAGGTCCTGCTTGGACAGCGGCTTTCCGTCGATGCGCCGCACCCCCATCTTGGACCAGTCGGTCAGCGTCCGCGCCTTGTCCAGCCCGGCCACGGCGGCCGCGTCGAAGGACTTCTTCGGCAGCTTCACCTCGCGGCCCCAGTTCTGGTCCGGGTTCCAGCCGACGGTGGAGAGGTACTTGGCGGCCGAGGCGAAGACATCCGCCGTCGTGCCCCAGATGTCGCGCTTGCCGTCGCCGTTGAAGTCCTGGGCGTACTTCAGGAAGCTGGACGGCATGAACTGGCACTGGCCCATGGCGCCGGCCCAGGAGCCCTTCATGACCGAAGGCTCGATATGGTCCTGCTCCAGGATGGTCAGCGCGTCCAGCAGCTCGCGGCGGAAATAGGCGCTGCGGCGGCCGTCATGGGCCAGGGTCGCCAGCGCGTCCACCACCTTGAAGCCGCCCTGGTTGGCGCCGAAGCTGGTCTCGATGGCCCATAGCGCCACGATGAAGCGCGGCTGCACCCCGTAGCGGCGCCCCACCTCCTCCAGCACCGCCCGGTGCTGCCGCATCATCTCGCGGCCCTTCTTAACCCTGGCGTCGCTGATGACCCGCGTGACGTAGGTGGCGAAGGTGATGGTGCCCTCGGGCTGGCGGCGGTCCAGCTCGATGACGCGCGGGATCGGCTGCACGCCCGTCAGCGCCGCGTCCAGCGTCGCCTGCGACACGCCGCGCGCTGCCGCCTCGGCGCGCAGCTCGCCCAGCCACACCTGGAAATCCTGGGCGGCATGCGCCGGCGCCGCGAGCAGCCCGGCGCCGAGAAGCGCCGCCAGCCAGAGAGTCCGCGTCTTGCGCATGGGGGTCCGCACCGGAATGGTTAATGCCGAGGCGGTTCTGCCATAGCCGCCCCGCCCCGGCAATGGCGCGCGGCGCCCCGCCGCCCGATGTCACGGCCGGTTGGATCGGCGGGACCTTCAGGGGGCGGGAAACAGCGAGTCGGTACGGCCCATCAGCCGGTAGGCGATCAGGCCCGCCCACTCCCGCGCCGCCTCGTTCAGCCGCTCCAGCCCGCCGCCCAGATCGACTCCGACGCGGCCCAGCTCCGCCCGCGTGGTGCGCAGATCGACCGGATAGGGCAGCATCGGCGGCCAGCCGGCGGCGCGGAAGCAGCCGATGGCGCGGGGCATGTGCATGGCGGAGGTCACCAGCAGCCAGACCTCCCCCTCCGCCGGGCGCACCATCTCGCGGGTGAGCACGGCGTTCTCCCAGGTGTTGCGCGACCGGTCCTCGGCGATGACCCGGTCGGTGGGCATGCCCACCCATTGCCAGGTCAGGTCCGCCACCCGCGCCTCGCTGAGGTCGGGATCCAGCACGCGGCCCGATCCGCCGGAGAAGACCAGCTTGGCCTCGGGATAGCGCCTGCCAAGCCAGGGGAGCGCCAGCATCCGCTCGGCGGCGGCGTTCAGCTCCGGCCGGCCGCTCTCGGCCGACGCCAGCGGATCGACCCCTCCGCCCAGCACGATGATGCCGTCGACCCGCTCCGGAAGCGGGTCGGGCGCGGCGAAGCGCTGCTCCAGCGGCCGGGCCAGCCAGCCGCCGACCGGCAGCACCGCCGCGACGACCAGCAGCGCCGCCGCGCCGCCCGACAGCGCCCAGCCCGCCCGCCGCTTCCCCCAGGCCAGCAGGCCGAGGCCTATCACCAGGAGGAGGAGCAGCAGGTTGCCGGGCGCCGCCAGGCCCCACAGCAGCTTGGACAGCAGGAAGGACATGCCGTCGCCGGCCCGGGCTCAGATGTCGGCGTAGACGTGCGTCTCCGCCTTGCCGCCGGGATGGGTCACCGCCCCCTTCTCCGCCGGGCCGACGATCTGGGCGTATTTCCAGAGCGCGCCGGAATTGAAGTCGTGGCCGCGCGGCTGCCATGCCTTCCGCCGCTCCGCCAGCTCGGCGTCGGAGAGCGCGACCGACAGCTCGCCGGTGTTCGCGTCGATGGTGATGACGTCGCCGTCGCGCAGCAGGCCGATCGGGCCGCCGATGGCCGCCTCGGGCCCGACATGCCCGATGCAGAAGCCGCGGGTGGCGCCGGAGAAGCGGCCGTCGGTGATCAGCGCCACCTTGTCGCCCATGCCCTGGCCGTAGAGGGCGGCGGTGGTGGACAGCATCTCGCGCATGCCGGGACCGCCCTTCGGCCCCTCGTAGCGGATGACCAGCACCTCGCCTTCCTTGTACTCGCGGCGCTCCACGGCGGCGAAGGCCGCCTCCTCGCTGTCGAAGCAGCGGGCCGGGCCGGAGAAGCGCAGGTTCTTCATGCCCGCGACCTTCACGATGGCACCCTCCGGCGCCAGATTGCCGCGCAGGCCGACGACGCCGCCGGTGGGCGACAGCGGGTCCCGGGTGCTGCGGATCACGTCCTGGCCGGCGGGGAAGCTGATATCGGCGAGGTTCTCGGCGATGGTCTTGCCGGTGACGGTGATGCAGTCGCCATGCAGGTAGCCGCCGTCGAGCAGCGCCTTCATCAGCACCGGCACGCCGCCGACATCGTGCATGTCCTTGGCGACGTAGCGCCCGCCCGGCTTCAGGTCGGCGATGTAGGGGGTGCGCTTGAACACCTCGGCCACGGCGTGCAGGTCGAAGTCGATGCCGGCCTCATGGGCGATCGCCGGCAGGTGCAGCGCCGCGTTGGTGGAGCCGCCCGAGGCCGCGACGATGACGGCGGCGTTCTCCAGCGCCTTGCGGGTGACGATGTCACGCGGACGCAGCCCCGTCTCCAGCAGCTTCATGACGGCGCGGCCGGACGCCTCGGCATATTCGTCGCGGCTCTCATAGGGCGCCGGCGCACCGGCCGAGCCGGGCAGCGCCAGCCCGATCGCCTCGGAGACGCAGGCCATGGTGTTGGCGGTGTACTGGCCGCCGCAGGCCCCGGCCGACGGGCAGGCGACGCATTCGAGCGCCTTCAGCTCGTCGGGGCTCATGCGGCCGGCGCTATGGGCGCCCACGGCCTCGAACACGTCCTGCACGGTCACGTCCTTGCCCTTGAACTTGCCGGGCAGGATGGAGCCGCCATACATGAAGACCGACGGCACGTTCAGGCGCACCATGGCCATCATCATCCCGGGCAGCGACTTGTCGCAGCCGGCGAGGCCCACCAGCGCGTCATAGCAATGGCCGCGCATGGTCAGCTCGACCGAATCGGCGATGCAGTCGCGGCTGACCAGCGAGGACTTCATGCCCTGGTGGCCCATGGCGATGCCGTCGGTGACCGTGATGGTGGTGAACTCGCGCGGCGTGCCTTCGGCCGCCTTCACGCCCTTCTTCACCGCCTGCGCCTGGCGGGCCAGCGAGATGTTGCAGGGCGCGGCCTCGTTCCAGCAGGTGGCGACGCCGACGAAGGGCCGGTTGATCTCCTCCTCCGTCATGCCCATGGCGTAGTAGTAGGACCGGTGCGGGGCGCGCTCGGGGCCGACGGACACATGGCGGCTCGGCAGCTTCGACTTGTCCCAGTTCTTGCTCGACATCGGTCCCGTCATCCCCAATCGAAAGAAAGTTCCATTTCGCTGCCCATTCCGGCAACGACCCGAGCATATCGACCTGGAGCGGCGAAGCAAACCCCCGCGCCGCGCAACCCCCTCCCCCGACCGGCACAGGCCAAAAGTCCTTAAGGACAGCATCTATTTAGTACCTAGGGCATAGGGTCTTTTTAGTGTAACGCGGCCATCCTGCCGGTAAGATGGGAGGCCGGCCCTTCGGCAGGGGGCGGGCTTTCGTCCGCAAGGACCGTATCCGGGCATGGCTTCGTGACACCTCCCCTCAGCACCGAGCTGCCGCCGGCCACCGCCGGCCAGGATCCAAGGGATCCCGTGACCGGGCTGCTCGACCGCCGCCCCTTCATGCGGCGGGTCGCCGGGACCATGAACGAGAGCGGTGGGCGGATGATCGCCGGACTGCTGATGGTCGAGATCGACCGGCTGGCGCAGCTCTTCAAGGTCCTGGGCCAGGCGCCGGCCGACCGGGTGATGGCGCAGCTGGCGACCCGCGTCGAGGCAGCCTGTGGGCGCGGCGATCTCGTCTCCCGCTTCGGCGAGACGCGCTTCGCCGTTTTCCTGCCCGACCTGCAGCATGCCGGCAAGGCGCTGTTCACCGCCTCGGCGCTGGCCTCGCGCATCGCCGAGCCGGTGGAGCTGGACGGCCGCCGCTTCTTCGTCGGCGCCAAGATCGGCCTCGCGGTCTCGCCGGAGGACGGCACCGACGGCGAGGCGTTGATCCGCCATGCGGCCGTGGCGCTGGGCGAGGCCAAGCGCTCGGGGACCGCCAGCTACCTGCATTTCCAGGCGCCCATGCGCGACGTGCTGAAGCAGCGGCTGCTGCTGGAGGACGAGCTGCGCGAGGCGATCCGGGACGAGGCGTTCCTGGTCCATTACCAGCCCAAGGTCTCCATCGCCGACGGCAGCCCGATCGGCGGCGAGGCGCTGCTGCGCTGGCAGCACCCGAAGCGCGGGATCATCGGGCCCGGCGAGTTCATCCCCACGGCCGAGGATACCGGCCTGATCGTGCCGATCGGCGAGTGGGTGCTGCGCCAGGCCTGCACGCAGGTGCGGACCTGGCTGGACGCCGGCATGGCACCGACGCAGATCGCGGTGAACGTGTCGGAGCGGCAGTTCCGCTCCGGCCACCTGCCGGCCCTGATCGACGTGCTGCTGCAGGAGACGGCCATCCCGCCGCACCTGCTGCAGCTGGAGATCACCGAATCGGTCCTGCCGCAGGATCTCGACGGTGCGCTGAAGCAGATGCGCTGGATCGCCGACCGCGGCGTGGCGCTCGCGCTGGACGATTTCGGCACCGGCTACTCGTCGCTGTCCTACCTGCGCGACCTGCCGCTGGACTGCCTGAAGATCGACCGCAAGTTCATCAAGGACATGGTCGAGGACACCAACACCCGCCACATCGTCCACGCCATCGTCGCCATGGCGCGCGCCATGGGGCTGAAGGTCGTGGCCGAGGGCATCGAGACGCCGACGCAGCTGGACATGCTGCGCGACCTCGGGGTGGAGGAAGGCCAGGGCTACCTCTTCGCCAAGCCGCTGGCTGTCGACGCCTTCGCCGCCTACCTCGCGGGGTGAGGCTGGGTTGCCTGTGGCAGCGTTGATGGAGTGCGTCCTTCGACAGGCTCAGGATGAGGATGGGTTAGCTGCTCCCGTCTCTTGCGGCGTTGGCGGTGTGCGTCCTTCGACAAGCTCAGGATGAAGGGGGGCGGGTGCTGCTCCCGGCCAACGCCGAGCGGGTTGAAACCAGGAGTGCCTGGCATCCCCCCTCCCTCATCCTGAGCTTGTCGAAGGACGCAGCACGGATCAGCCCCACCCTGGCACAGCCTAATGAAGCCGCAACGGAAAACGGGGCGCCCATCGCTGGGCGCCCCGCTCCGTTTCAAGCCGTCGCGGCCGCTCAGGTGCGGTCGCGGCGGTTGATGTCGTCGCGCGTGATGCCGCCGTCGGTCTTGTCGATGTCGACCTCGGTGTGGCGGACCGTGTCGCGGACCGTCTCGGCGCGCTCCTGCACGTCCTTGCGGATCACCACCTCCTCGCGGATGTGGGCCGACTTGGCGACGACCGGGACCTCGTCCGTCTCGGTCACCTCGATCGAGCGCTCGCGCAGCGCGTCGGCCGGGATGTCGCCGATCGGGCGGTCGACGGCGCGCCGCTCGACGCTGACCGTCTCGTCGCGCAGCGTCACGGACTGCTCGACCGGCGTCTCGACCAGGCGAGTGTGGACACGGACGCCGCCGCGCTCGACGGCCCGCTTGCCGACCTCGAGGTTCTCCTCGACGATCGGAATGTGCTCCTCGGTGCCGGCGCGGTTGGTGTCGCGCAGACCGGAGGCGGCGGCGCCCAGGCCGGTGCCGTAGCTGGAGTAGCGGCTGCGCTCGGCGAGCGTCTGCTCGCTGGTGTAGTCGATGGCGCTGTGGTCATAGCCGGACCAGCCGCTCTCACGGAAGAAGCGGCCGCGCTCGTCGATGTCGGTCGGGCCGTGGCGCTCGATAATGTCGAGCGCGCGGGTGCTCTCGTCGTCATCGACCACACCCACCAGCAGCGCGCCGCCGCGGCGCACGCCCTCGGCATAGATTTCAGCATCGGACTGCGGCACGCCGAGGCGGGTCAGCGACGACACCCGGCCGGAACCGCTGGAGAAGTCGCTGGCCAGCGAGGACAGCCGGCCGCCGATCGCGCCGCCGGAGCTGCTCCCGGAAATCCAGAAGTCTCCGCGGTCGAAGCCGGCGGAGTGCAGTTCCTGCAGCACCCGCGAAGCGGCGGCTTGGTCGTCATACAGGGCAACGATGGTCTGGTCAGTCATTGTCTGCTCCTTCAGGTGAAAGATCGGACGGATCCCCGTCGAGACGCGTGATATCCGCGCGTTCCGACCGGACCTCGACCAGACGCCTGTCCGTGCGCTGTTCGACGACCGTCCTGATGAGGATTTCTTCCTTGAGAACGAGGCGCTTGGTAACGACCACCTCCTCCTCGACGACGGGGATGACGAGCACGTCCCCCTCCTGGCGCGGCGCCGGCACCGCATCGATCGGCCGGCCCACGGGCCGCCGCTCGATCTCGGCGCGATGGCTTTCCAGCACCTGCTCGACAGGGACGCTGCGCGTCTCCACCGAGACGTCCACGCGCAGGCCGCCCCGCTCCACCTCCCGCTTGCCGACGGAGATCTGCTCCTCGACGAGGGGGATGACAGCTTCTTCGGAGGCGATCGTGCGCTCCGTACCGCTCAGACGGTCGGCCCGAGGCCGCTCGGACGGACCGTCGCTGCCCAGGGGGCGATCCGCCGCCATGTCAGAGCGCCAGGGCGGCGATGATGGCGATCACGGCGATGATCAGGGCGATCCATATCCAGGAAGGCATGCCTGACCGGGCGGTCGTCGCGGTCCCCGTCGACGCGGCACCGCCGGTGCCCGTCCCTGCGTTGTCGTAGACCCCGACCTTCCTCGGTTCTTCTGCCATAGCCCTTCCCTCCTGGTGGTAGCGGCGATGGAAGCGCCAACAGGAAGGGGCAGGTCCCGTCACGGCGGACCAGAAATGTCACAGCCGACAGGGAACTCTAATGAACGAAGGGCGGGACAAGGTCCCGCCCTCCACCAACCTTTGCTTCGGGTGCCGGCGCTCAGCCGAGGCGGGACAGCGCGTCCGCCAGCTTGTCGCGGGCCTGGGCCGCCTCGGCCCTGCGCTCGCGCTGCTCATCGATCACCTCTTCCGGCGCCCGCGCGACGAACTGCGGGTTGCCGAGCTTGGCGTCGATCTTGGAGACCTCGCCCTCCAGCCGCGTGATCTCCTTGGAGAGGCGCGCCTTCTCCTTCTCCACGTCGATGAACTCGGCCAGCGGCAGCACGACCGTCGCCTCATCCACCACCGCCTGGGCGGAGCCCTTGGCGGGCGCCGCGTCGCTCAGCTCGATGCCCGACAGGCGGGCGAGCTTCACGATCAGGTCGCGGTGGGTCTCCACCCGCCGCCGCGTCTCAGGCCCCGCATCCTTCAGGACCAGCGGGATCTGCGCCGAGGGCGGCACGTTCATCTCGGCCCGGATGGTGCGGATCGTGGAGATCAGGCGGACCACCCAGTCCATCTCGGCCGAGGCGGCGGCGTCGCGGACATCGGCCGCGTACTCCGGCCAAGCGGCGGAGATCAGGGCCTGCTCGCCGGTCCTGTAGCCCAGCTGGTCCCACAGCTCCTCCGTCAGGAAGGGCATCAGCGGGTGCAGCAGGTGCAGGATCTGGTCCAGCACCCAGGCGGTGACGGCGCGGGTCTCGGCCTTGGCGGCCTCGTCCTCGCCGTTCAGGATCGGCTTGGTGAACTCCAGGTACCAGTCGCAGAAGCCGTTCCAGGCGAAATGGTAAAGCGCGCCGGCCGCCTCGTTGAACTTGTAGGCCTCGATCGCCTCTGTGACCTTCGCGGCGGCGTCGGCCGTGGCACCGACGATCCAGCGGTTCACCGTCTGGGTCAGTCCGGTGGGCTGGAAGCCGGCGACCGGCGTCACGCCGTTCATCTGGGCATAGCGCGCGGCGTTCCAGAGCTTGGTCGCGAAGTTGCGGTAGCCCTCGACCCGGCTGACCGCCAGCTTGATGTCGCGGCCCTGGGCCGCCATGGCCGACAGGGTGAAGCGCAGCGCGTCGCAGCCATACTGGTCGATGACCGTCAGGGGATCGATGATGTTCCCCTTGGACTTCGACATCTTCTGGCCCTTCTCGTCGCGGACCAGGGCGTGGATGTAGACGGTGCGGAACGGCACGTCGCCCATGAAGTGGATGCCCATCATCATCATCCGGGCGACCCAGAAGAAGATGATGTCGAAGCCGGTCACCAGCACGTCGCCCGGATAGTAGCGGGCGAGTTCCGGCGTCTTCTCCGGCCAGCCGAGCGTCGAGAACGGCCACAGCGCCGAACTGAACCAGGTGTCCAGCACGTCCGAATCGCGGGTCAGCTTCGGCTCCGGCCCGTAGACCTTGGCGGCCGCCTCGCGCGCCTCCGCCTCGGTCTCGGCCACGAACACCTGCCCGTCCGGCCCGTACCAGGCGGGGATCTGGTGGCCCCACCAGATCTGACGGCTGATGCACCAGGGCTGGATGTTGCGCATCCACTCGAAATACGTGTTCTCCCACTGCTTGGGCACGAACACGGTCTTGCCGGTCTCCACCGCCTCGATGGCCGGCTTGGCGAGCGTCGCGGCGTCGCAGTACCACTGGTCGGTCAGCCAGGGCTCGATGACCACGCCGGAGCGGTCGCCGTGCGGCTGCATCAGGGTGTGCGGATCGATCTTCTCGAGGAAGCCGGCGGCCTCCATCTCCTCGACGATCTTCTTGCGCGCGGCCTCGCGGGTCAGGCCGCGATAGCCCTCGGGAATGGCGGCGCCCTCCTCCACCCGCTGCAGGCGGCCGTCTTCCGTCAGGCGGAACAGATCGGCCACCGCCACCACGGCGGCGTTGGCGTCGAGGATGTTGATGAAGTCCAGCTTCCGGCGCTTGCCGACCTCATAGTCGTTGAAGTCGTGCGCCGGCGTGATCTTCACCGCGCCGGTGCCCGTCTCTGGGTCGGCATACTCGTCGGCGACGATGGGGATCAGGCGGCCGGTGGTCGGCTGCCGGACGGTCTTGCCGACCAGATCCTTGTAGCGGTCGTCCTCGGGGTGCACGGCGACGCCGGTGTCGCCCAGCATCGTCTCGGGCCGGGTGGTGGCGACCACCACGAAGCGGTCGGTGTCGCGGCCGGCATCGTCCACCACAGGGTAGCGGAAATACCAGAGGCTGCCCTTCACCTCCTTCTGCTCGACCTCCAGGTCGGAGATGGCGGTGTGCAGCTTCGGATCCCAGTTCACCAGCCGCTTGTCGCGGTAGATCAGGCCCTTGCGGTGCAGCTCGACGAAGACCTTGCGCACGGCGCCGTTCAGCCCCTCATCCATGGTGAAGCGCTCGCGCGCCCAGTCCGGCGAGGCGCCCAGGCGGCGCAGCTGGCGGGTGATCGTGCCGCCCGACTCGGCCTTCCATTCCCAGACCTTGTCGATGAAGCCGTCGCGGCCAAGGTCGTGGCGGGTCTTGCCTTCCGCCGCGAGGTTCCGCTCCACCACCATCTGGGTGGCGATGCCGGCATGGTCGGTGCCGGGCTGCCACAGCATGTCGCGCCCGCGCATGCGGTTGAACCGGGTGATCACGTCCTGCAGGGTGAAGGTGAGCGCGTGGCCCATGTGCAGGCTGCCCGTGACGTTGGGCGGCGGCATCATGATGGTGTAGGGGCGCCGGTTCGACTCGGGATTGGCGGCGAAGGCGCCGGACTGCTCCCAGCGCTGGTAGTGCTTCTGCTCCACCTCGGCGGGGGAGAAGGTCTTGTCGAGCATGGCGGGGCCCTGATGGAACTGGATCGCGGTTGCGGAATCCGGGGTTTCTAAACGGGAAGGGCGGCGCCTTCAAGGCACCGCCCTTCCCCTACTTCCGATGCGTGCGGTCGGGGAAGGTCAGTCCAGCCCGCGCCGGACGACCTTCTCGATCTCGCGCTTGACCAGCCGCTCGACGAGCTGCGGCAGGTTGTCGTCGAGCCACTCGCGGATCAGCGGCCGCATCAGCTCGTAGCAGATCTGCTCGACCGTGGCGGCGCCGTTGCCCATCGGCCCCTCGCCGATGATGCTCGGGCCCCGCTTGAAGCCGGCCAGGCTGGAGAAGGCCCGGCTGGCTGCCGACGCGGTCATGTCGGAGATCAGAGCGTCGTCCTCGTAGACCGGCGGCGGAGGCGGCGGGGCCGCCCGCCGCGGCGGCGGGGGCGGCGGCTCCGGCTCCATGTCGAACGGATCGAAGGCGGGGGCGGGCGGCGGCTCGGGCTCCTCGTCCGGCACCATCTGCGTCAGCTCGAGGACGTCCTCCTCCTCGGGCTCGTCCATCATCATGGGCGGCGGCGGAGGGGGCGGCGGCGGAGGCGGTGGCGGCGGGGGTGGAGGGGGCGGCGGAGGCGGAGGCGGCGCCTCGGGCTCCGCAGCGGCCGCGCCCGGCGAATCGCTGTCCTCGGAAATGATGCGGCGGATGGAGGCGAGGATCTCCTCCATCGACGGTTCTTGGGACGACTTATCGGCCATCTGTATTAACCCGAGTGCCTGGCTGCTGGGCAGACTAGGGCAGAACCGCTCAAAAGACCACCCTCGTTGATGCGGAAAGGGCGGCCCCTGCGGACCGCCCTTCCCTTCATCGCCAAGCGCTTGGCGGCCCTTGCCGGGCCTCAGTCGATCGACTGGCCCCAGAGCTTGTTGCGGACCTCGCGGTAGTGCGCGGTCTCGTCATAGACCGGCACGTTCAGGCCGAGGCGCGGCGCGGTGAGCTGGCCGGTGGCGGCCAGCACCTGGAACGAGGCGACCAGATCGTCGCGCTGCGAGCGGACCAGCTGCACGCGGGCGTCCAGCAGCTCCTGCTCGGCGTCCAGCACATCGAGGATGGTGCGCGAGCCGACCGTGGCCTCCTGGCGCACGCCTTCCAGCGCGATCTCGCCCGAGCGGACCTGGTCCTGGCGCGACTTGATGCTTGCGCGCGAAGTCACCAGAGCCTCCCAGGCGCGGATCGCCGTCTCGCGGGCCTGGCGCCGGGCCTCCTCGACCTGGATGCGGCGCTGGTTGGCGGTCTGCTTGGCCTCGCGGACGCGGGCCGAGGTGCCGCCGCCCTGGTACAGCGGCACCGTCAGGCGGGCGCCGATGGAGGCGGTGTTGCGCACCGTGTCGCGCTCGGCCAGATCCCAGCCGCGCTCCATGGTGCCGGTGACGTTGACGCTGGGCAGCATCTCGCCGAACACGGCGCTCGCCAGCGCCTCAGCGCCCTCCAGCTGGTACTGGGCGGCGACGACGGCCGGGCTGTTCTGCTCGGCCAGCGCGATGGTCTCCTGCAGCGAAGTCGGCAGGGTCAGCTGCGGCGAGGGCTGCGTGAGCTTGCCCGGGGCGACGCCCATGACGCGCGCGTAGGCCGCGCGGCTGGCGTTCAGCAGGCCCTCGGCCAGGATGCGGTCGGCGTTGGCGCGCGACAGGCGGCTTTCGGACTGGCTGACGTCGGTGCGGGTGATCTCGCCGACGCGGAAGCGGTCCTGCGAGGCCTCGAGCTGGCGGCGCAGCACCTGCTCGTTGTTGGTGTTCAGGTCCAGCACGGCCTGGTCGCGGACCACGTCGGCATAGGCGGTCAGCGCGTTCAGCAGCACGGTCTGCTCGGTCTGGACCAGGGCGGCGCGCTGCGCCTTCACGGCGGCCTCGGCCTGGTCCACGGACGCGCTGGTGCGGCCGCCGCGGTAGATCGGCTGGCTGACGGAGATGTCGACCGACTTGGGCGTCAGGGCCTGGACGCGCTGGTCCTGCTCGACGCGCTGGCGGAAGACGTCGGCGCCGGCGTTCACCTGGGGCAGGTAGCCGGAGCGGGCCTGCGGCACCAGCTCGTCGGTGGCGCGCAGCTGGGCGCGCTCGGATTCCAGCGTCGGGTTGCTGATGTAGGCCTGGGCGAGCGCCTCGTCCAGGGTCTGGGCCTGCGCCGGCGTCAGTCCCAGACCGACGGCCAGGGCGGCCACGGGCAGCGCGGCCCGCAGGCTCTTCCGGAGGGCGATCTTCAGGTTGCTCGCATCCATTCTCAATACACCTTCATGCTCGTGTCGACCCGGCGGGCCCAGGCGTCAATGCCGCCCGACAGGTTGGCCACCCGGTCGAATCCTTGGGCGCGGAGCCAGGCCGCGGCCTGGGCGCTGCGGAAACCGTGATGGCAGATCGTCACCACGGGTACGTCCGCCGGGATGGACCCCGCCCGCGAGGGCAGGCTTCCCAACGGTATATTAAGGCTCCCGTCCAGCGCGCATAGGTCCATTTCCCATGGCTCGCGCACGTCCAGAAGCGCAACTCTCTCGCCGCTCCGCAACCAAGCGTCCAGGGTCTCGACCTCGATCTCGTCGGGAAAAGCGCCTGACATGCGGGACCCCGTCGGCGGTTCGGCCTCGCGGCCTCAGAACTCGAAGCGCGGCTTGGGCTCGAAGCCCGGCAGCCGCTGCACGTTGGCGTCGAAGACGGTCCGTCCGGAGATCCGACCGCCGACGCGCTGGAAGAGCTTGGCCTGCCCGACGCCGCCCACCGCCGCCAGCACGCAGACAAGGCGGCCGCCCTCCGACAGCTGGTCGAGCAGCGTGGTCGGCACCTCGGAGACGGCGCCGCCCAGCAGGATCACGTCGTAGGGGCCCTGCTTCGCATGGCCCTGGGCGTGGTCGCCGCTGACGACGACGGCGTTGTCGACGCCCAGGTCCTGCAGGTTGCGGGTCGCCTGCTCCGCCAGGGCCGCGTCGGCCTCGACCGCCACGACCGTACCGGCGAGTCGGCCCAGCAGCGCGGTCGAGTAGCCGGTCGCCGGCGCCACGTCGAGGGCGATGTCGCCGCGGCCGACCCGGGCCTCCTGCACCAGCCGCGCCAGCACCATCGGCTCCAGCAGGAAGCGGCCCGGGGCCACCTGCAGATCCTCGTCGATATAGGCCAGGCTCTTCATGGCCGGCGGGACGAAGCGCTCGCGCGGCAAGTCGAGCATGGCGGAGACGACCGCGTTGTCGGTCACCTTGTTCGGGCGCACCTGCCCCTCCACCATGTTCAGGCGGGCGGCTTTGAAGTCGAGCGTGACGGCCATGATCGATCTGTACCGGAGACTGCGGGCGGCGGGCGCCGCGTGGCGGGAGATGGGGCGGGCGGGGCGGAACCCCGCGCCTATATATCCCCCTGCCCCCAGGATGACAATCGCGCGCCCGTCCGCCCTGGGTCCCGGCGCCCGCATCGCGGGACCATCTCCGACGGGAGCGCTTGACCCGGGGCATGGGGGGCGGCTATAGCTCGCCTCCACACCACGGGGGGCCCTGGCCGCCCCTCTCGGCTCCGGATGGCGCGGTGGCAGAGTGGTGATGCAACGGACTGCAAATCCGTGAACCCGGGTTCGATTCCCGGCCGTGCCTCCAGGGAGCCCTCCTCCCCGATCCGACAATCAGACCTATAACGCCCCGGTGCTCACCCCACCGGCGCCAGGCCGCGCGCGACCGCGTCGCGCAGCCCCTCGGGCAGTTCGCCGTCGTCGGCCATGACCTTCAGGCGCAGCAGCGACGCGACGCTGATCGAATCGGTGATCTCGCCGCGCTTGGCCATGGCGAGCGCCTCGGCCAGGCGCACGCGGCGGAGCTTCAGCTGCTCCGTCTCCTCCGGCTCCGCCTCGCCGCGCTCCAGGTCCCAGGCCAGGTAAGAGAAGGCTGTCTCGTCCGTGGTGCTGTTCGACAGATCCATGCGCAGGAACTCCAGCAGCCGGCCGGCGCGCAGCCCCGTCTCCTCGATCAGCTCCCGTCGCGCCGTGTCCGCCGGGTCGGTGCCCAGCGGCGCCCCGCCCTCGGGGATCTCCCAGCTGTAGCGGTCCAGCGGATAGCGGTACTGGCCCACCAGCCAGGTGTGCCCCTCCGAATCGATCGGCAGCACGCCCACCGCCTGGCTGCGAAAGCGCACCACGCCGTAGATGCCTGGCCTGCCCGCCGGGTTCAGCACCGCGTGATGCTCGATCCGGATCCAGGGGTTCTCGTACCGGGTCTCGCGGCTCAGCGTCTTCCAGGGATTCTCGTCGGTCATCTCGGGATCCGGGCTTCGTGTCGGGGCAGCCTAGAACCCCGGCGCCGGAGAAAAAAGCACCCGGTCACCGAAATGACCCCAACAAAGGGGTTCCAATCCGAAAAACCCTGGGCTATATAGCCGCCCACCGCCGCTGACCCCCAACGGTAGCAACCGAAAAGGCGAAGCGGTTCGTGCTGATCCCAGGTAGCTCAGCCGGTAGAGCAGGTGGCTGTTAACCACCGGGTCGGGGGTTCGAGTCCCTCCCTGGGAGCCAATTCGAAGAGGCCGGACGGAAACGTCCGGCCTCTTTCGTTTCCGGGTGCTTTCCCTCACCCCGTCATCCCGGCGAAAGCCGGGACCCAGGGGTTGCGGCAATCAGAGATCAATGAAGCCAGCCCAATTGCGGGCAGTCAGCCGCTCCAAGCTCGAGTGCGCTGCATGCGGCGCATCCCGCTGCAACCCCTGGGCCCCGGCTTTCGCCGGGGTGACGTTCGAGGGTTAAAGCTCGTCGTACAGGTTCCCGCCCGTTTCCTCGGCGGGCGGTTCGGCGCGGCCGGCGGCGTGGCGCTGCCACTCGCCGCACCAGTCGGTCGTCAGCGTGGTCGGGAAGGAGCCGGCTGGCGCGCGGTCGGTGACGACAGGCGGGAAACGGCGGCACTGGCCCTTCGGCCCGCGCTCGCGCACGCCGAATCCGACCCAGAACTGGCAGGTGTAGCAGACGTTGGACCGGCGCATCGCCCTCTCCGGCTGGAATAATTCCGCGCCGCTATAGCACGCCGGAGCGCGCGGATCAGGAGTCGCGCGTATGGTCCGGCTTGGCCGGCCGCGACTCGTCCATGTTCTGCAGCGCATACATGCGGATCTCTGCGTCGATCTCCAGGCGGCGCTGGCCGTCGGGCGAATCGTCGGGTGCGTCGCGCAGGCGCTGCATCTCCTGGATGGCGCGCTCGTACTCCTGCTGGCTGGAGATGGCCATGGCCGGGCTCCCTGTGAGGTCTTGACCCCAGGAGAACCCCGGCCGCGCCGGCCGGTTCCCCGTCAGTCCGCCAGCACCGACTCGATGCGGCTGTTACCGGACAGCGCCTTGTGCACCGGACACTTCTCCGCGATCTCCAGCAGCCGGGCGCGCTGCTCGGCATCCAGCTCGCCCTCCAGGACGATGAGCCGGCGGAACATGTCCTCGCCGCCCGGTCCCCTGGCATGCGCGACCTCGACCCGCACCCGCTGCAGCGCCCAGTTCTTGCGCTTGGCGTAGAGGCGGAGCGTGATGGCGGTGCAGGCGCCGAGCGCGCTCTGCAGCATCTGGTGCGGCGTCGGCCCGGTATCGGCGCCGCCGACCGACTCGGGCTCGTCCGCGGCCAGAAGATGGCGCCCGGCGCGCGCCAGCACCCGCAGGCCGGGGCCGCCGATCTCCTCGCGCACCACGACCACGCCGTCCTCGCGCACCATCAGGTCCGCGCCCTCCTCCGCACCGACCGGCAGGCGCAGCGAGCGGTCGGCCCAGGCGGCGACGATACCGGCCACCTGCTCCGCATCGCCGCGCTTGGCGATCAGGTGCCCGACGCCGTCCAGCGACACGAAGCTCTTGGGATGCTTGGCGGCGGCCAGGATCTCGTCTGCGTTGGCAATGGGCGCCACCGTGTCGGCCGGGTCGTGCAGCACCAGCAGCGGCCGGCCGAGCCCGCCGATGGCTGCCGCCATGTCGTGGCTGAGCGCGTCCTCCAGGAACTCCCGGGTGATCGGCATCAGGCGGTTGCCGACATCGACCATGACCCGGCCGGTCGCCTCCATCTCCGCCTCCCGGCCCTTGATCAGGCGCAGCAGATGGTCCGGGCCGAAAGGCGAGTTCAGCGTGGCGACGGCCCGGACCGAGGGCAGCCGGCCGGCGGCGACGATGGAGGCGGTGCCGCCCAGGCTGTGCCCGACGAGCAGGCTCGGCGGCCCGACCTCCACCGACAGCGCCGCCGCCGCCGCCAGTATGTCGGCGACGTTGGTGGAGAAGGTGCTCTCGGCGAACTCGCCCCGGCTTCCGCCCAGGCCGGTGAAGTCGAAGCGCAGCACCGCGTAGCCGCGCTCGGCCAGCCCCCGGCTGACGCGCACCGAGGCGAAATAGTCCTTCGAGCAGGTGAAGCAGTGGGAGAAGATCGCCACCGCCTTGGGCGTGCCGTCGGGCAGCTCCAGCTTGCCGGACAGGATGTGCCCGGCCCCGCCCTCGAAGTCGAAATCCCGGCTCGCGCGCGCCATGGCCCTCACCCCTATGGTCCTCTGGACGGCCCGGGCCGCCCGGTGTTGATTGTCGGCCTAAGCTGGGGCGATCGGCCCCGGCCCGCAACAGAAGAGCGGCACGATACTGCCATGTCGGAGAGGAAGAGCGGTCCCGGCCGCGTCGAGCTGATCGCCGCGGAGACCGGCTACAAGGGCCGGTTCGAGATCCGCCGCTACCGGCTGCGGCACGAACTCTACCGGGGCGGCATGGGTCCGGAGATCACCCGCGAGGTGTTCGAGCGCGGCCATGCCGTCGCCGTGCTGCTGCACGACCCCAAGGCGGACGCGCTGGTCTTCGTCGAGCAGTTCCGCGCCGGCGCCTATGCCGCAGGCATCCATCCCTGGCTGCTGGAGACGGTGGCCGGCATCATCGACGAGGGCGAGACGGCTGCCGAAGTCGCCGCGCGCGAAGCGAAGGAGGAAACCGGGCTGGAGGCCTCCGACCTCTTCCATGTCTACGACTATCTCCCCAGCCCCGGCGGTTGCAGCGAGACCATCTCCTTCTTCGCCGGCCGGGTCGACACCACGGGCATGGGCGGCCATGCCGGGCTGGAGGAGGAGCATGAGGACATCCGCGTCCGCGCCGTGCCATCCGACGAGGCCCTCGCTTGGCTCGACCGCGACGAGGTGCGCAACGCGGTGACGCTCGTCGCCCTGCATTGGTTCGCACGCAACCGTGACATGCTCAGGCGGCGGTGGAGTTGATCGGGGGCCGGCGCGGCGGCTAGTCTGCCCGCTTGTTTCCGTGGACACCGGAGTTGGTTTTGGACATCCGTGACGGCTTCATCGGCAGCGTCGGCAACACGCCGCTGATCCGGCTGCGCGGCCCGTCGGAGGCGACGGGCTGCACCATCCTGGGCAAGGCCGAGTTCCTCAATCCCGGCGGGTCGGTGAAGGACCGCGCCGCGCTCGCCATCGTCCGCGACGCCGAGGCGCGCGGCCTGCTGCAACCCGGCGGCACCATCGTCGAGGGCACGGCGGGCAATACCGGCATCGGCCTGGCGCTGGTCGGCAACGCGCTCGGCTACAAGACGGTCATCGTCATGCCGGAGACGCAGAGCCAGGAAAAGAAGGACATGCTCCGGCTGGCCGGCGCCGATCTGCGCCTGGTGCCGGCAGTGCCCTTCAAGGACCCCGGCAACTACGTCCATGTCTCGCGCCGGCTGGCGGAGGAGATTCCTGGGGCTGTCTGGGCCAACCAGTTCGACAACCACGCCAACCGCGAGGGCCACCGCGCCACCACCGGCCCGGAGATCTGGGAGCAGACGGCGGGCACGGTCGACGCCTTCACCTGCGCCGTCGGCACCGGCGGCACGCTGGCCGGCGTCGGCCTGGCGCTGAAGGAGCGTAATCCGGCCGTGCGCATCGTGCTGGCCGACCCGATGGGCTCGGTCCTGCACAGCTGGAAGCAGACGGGCGAGCTGGCCGCCTCCGGCACCTCGATCACCGAGGGCATCGGCCAGGGCCGCGTGCCGGGCAACCTGGACGGCGCGCCGCTGGACGATTCGGTCCAGGTGACCGACGAGGAGGCGCTGCCGGTGATCTTCGAGCTGGCACAGAAGGAAGGTCTGGTCCTGGGCGGTTCCAGCGGCATCAACGTCGCCGCCGCCATGAAGGTGGCGAAGGCGCTGGGCCCGGGCCACACGGTGGTGACCATCCTCTGCGACAGCGGCACGCGCTACCAGTCCAAGCTGTTCAACAGGGCGTTCCTGGCCGAGCGCGGCCTGCCCCTGCCCTCCTGGCTCTGAGGCCCTCCCATGCAGCTGCTCTTCCGCGATGACGCCTACATCCGCAGCACCGAGGCCGTGGTCACGGCGGTGTCGGACTCCGGCGTCACGCTCGACCGGACCGTCTTCTACCCCACGGGCGGCGGCCAGCCCGGCGACACCGGCGTGATTCGCTGGGCCAGCGGGGAGACGCGGATCGTCGACACCCGCAAGGGCGAAACGCATGATGCCGTCGTTCACATACCCGAGGCGGGGGCGGCACTGCCGCCGGTGGGCGCCACGGTGGAGCTGGAACTCGACTGGGACCGCCGCCACCGGCACATGCGGATGCACAGCTGCATGCACCTGCTCTGCGCGGTCGTGCCGGGCGCCGTCACCGGCGGGCAGGTCGGGGCCGAGCGCTCACGCCTGGATTTCGACGTGCCCAGCGGCAGCCTGGACAAGGAGGAGATCGAGGCGGCGCTGAACCGGCTGATCGAGGCCGACCATCCGGTGCGCGAGCTGCGCATCACCGACGAGGAGCTGGCGGAGCGGCCCGAACTGGTCCGCACCATGTCGGTGAAGCCGCCGACCGGGTCTGGCACCGTGCGCCTGCTGCAGATCGGACCCAGCGACTGCGTCGTGGACCTGCAGCCCTGCGGCGGCACCCACATCCGCCACACCGGCGAGATCGGGCCGGTGGAGGTCGTGAAGATCGAGAACAAGGGCAAGCAGAACCGGCGCGTCGTCATCGCGCTGAAGGACTGAGATCCAAGGAACGAGCGGGGAGGACGGCCATGGCCGAGGTGAAGAGCGCGCTGGTGAGCACCGCATGGCTGGCCGACCGGCTGGACGACCCGCAGATCCGCATCCTGGACGGCAGCTGGCACATGCCGGCGACGGGGCGTGACCCGAAGGCCGAGTTCGAGGCGGCGCACATCCCCGGCGCCGCCTTCTTCGACGTCGACGGCATCGCCGACACCTCCAGCGGCCTGCCGCACATGCTGCCCTCGCCCGAGATGTTCGCGGCGCGCATGCGCAAGCTCGGCATCGGCGACGGCATGAATGTCGTGGTCTACGACACGCTGGGCCTGCAGAGCGCCGCCCGGGTCTGGTGGACCTTCCGCGCCATGGGCCACAGCCAGGTCTTCGTGCTGGATGGCGGGATGAAGGCTTGGCTGGCAGAGGGGCGCCCCGTCGTCTCCAGCGCCGAGGACAAGTCCGTGGCGTCTGACCGCCACTTCACCGCGACGCTGAACCCAGATCTCGTCCGCAGCGCCGAGCAGGTCCGATCCAACATCGCCAGCCGGGCCGAGCAGGTGGTCGATGCGCGCTCCCAGGGCCGCTTCGAGGGCACGGCGCCGGAACCGCGCGCCGGCCTGCGCGGCGGGCACATTCCCGGCAGCCGCAACGTCCCCTTCACCGACATCGTCGACCAGCAGACCGGCCGGGTGGTGCCGCGCGACGCGCTGGCGAAGCGCTTCGCCGATGCCGGGGTGGACCTTTCCCGGCCCATCGTCACCAGCTGCGGCAGCGGCATCACCGCCTGCGTGCTGGCGCTGGGTCTGCATGAGCTGGGCCGGCCCGATGTCGCTATCTATGACGGTTCCTGGACCGAATGGGGCGGCCGCGCCGACCTGCCTGTGGACACCGGCCCGGCGGACAGGCTGCCGTGAGCGATCCCGTTCCCCCCGGCAAGCTGCGCTCGATCGTCACCTACCTGGAGATGACGGCGCCGCCAACCCGCGCGCCGAGGCCCGGGCCGCTGGAGCATGCCGCCCTGCTCAGGGCGGAGGACTGCACCGTCTCCTTCTACCGCTATCTCTACGGCACGGTGGGCGAGCCCTGGCTATGGTGGTACCGCCGCACCCTACCCGACGCCGAGCTGGCGGCGATCGTCCAGGACCCCAAGGTGCAGATCTACGTGCTGTACCTGCGCGGCGTGCCGGCCGGCTATGTGGAGCTGGACCGCCGCGAGACCGGCATCTGCGACCTGGCCTATTTCGGGCTCATGCCCGAGTTCATCGGCCGCCGGCTCGGGCCCTGGTTCCTGGACAAGGCGCTGGACATGGCGTGGTCCGGTCCGGGTACGGAGAAGGTGACGGTGAACACCTGCACCCTGGACCATCCGAAGGCGCTGCTGACCTACCAGCGCGCCGGCTTCAAACCGGTGGAGCAGGAGACGCAGCATATCGACGATCCCCGCCTCGCCGGCATCCTGCCCCGCGACGCGGCACCGCACGTTCCGCTCGCGCTTTAGCGCGAACGGACGTTGGAAGCGGCGGCGCGCGGTGACATGATGCGCCGCCCTGCCCCCGGCGGTACCGAGCATGAGCGACCCGACCAAGCCTTCTGGCCAAGAGACCCGGCTGATCCACACGGGACGAGACCCGCAGGCCTTCGGCGGCGCGGTCAACGTCCCGCCGTTCCGGGCCTCGACCATCCTGTTCCCGACGCTGGACGCGCTGGAGTCGCACGACCCGACCTTCCATGCCGTGCGCTACGGCCGTACCGGCACGCCGGGCAGCCACGCCTTCGAGGAGGCTGTCGCGGAGCTGGAGGGCGGCTACCGGGCGGTCTCCTTCGGCTCCGGCCTTGCCGCCGTCACCGTCTGCCTCTTCGCCTTCGCACGAACCGGCGGGCATATCCTGGTGACCGACAGCGCCTATGGGCCGACGCGGGACTTCTGCATGCGGGACCTCGCCCGGTACGGGGTCGAAACGGAATTCTACGACCCGCGCATCGGCGCCGGCATCGCCGAGCTGATCCGGCCGGAAACGACGCTGATCCTGATGGAGTCGCCGGGCTCCCTGACCTTCGAGGTGCAGGACCTGCCCGCCATCTCCGCCGCCGCGAGGGCCCGGGGCGTGACGGTGCTGATCGACAGCACCTGGGCCGCCGGCATCTACCACAAGCCCCTGGCGCTGGGCGCCGACGTGGTGATCCATGCCGCGACCAAATACATGGTCGGCCATGCCGACGCCTTCCTGGGCGTCGCCGTCTGCACCGAGGAGAGCTGGAAGCGGGTCAAGCTGACGGCCGTGTCGCTGGGCCAGAGCGCCGGTGCCGACGATCTGTTCCTGGGCCTGCGCGGCCTGCGGACGCTCGCCGTCCGATTGCGCCGGCACGAGGCGACCGGCCTCGCGCTCGCCCGCTGGCTGGAGGGGCGGCCGGAGGTGGCGCGGATGCTGCACCCAGGATTGCCCTCCAGCCCCGACCACACGATCTGGAAGCGGGACTTCACCGGCGCCTCCGGCCTGTTCGCGGTCGAGCTGAAGCCGGTGCCGCGCGCGGCCCTGGCGGCCATGGTGGACGGCCTCAGCTATTTCGGCATGGGCTACAGCTGGGGCGGCTTCGAGAGCCTGGTCCTGCCGAGCGATCCCAGCCGCCAGCGCAAGGCCGTGCCCTGGGACGGCAAGGGCCCGCTCATCCGCATCCATGCCGGGCTCGAGGAGCCCGACGACCTCATTCGCGACCTGGAGGCCGGCTTCGACCGGCTGAACCGCACGGCGACGCCATGACACAGTTCGACAGCATCCTTTCCGAAATCGCCTTCAACGCCGACGGTCTGGTCCCCGCCATCGCGCAGCAGCACGACACCGGCGAGGTGCTGATGATGGCCTGGATGAACCGCGAGGCGGTGGCCGAGACGCTGTCCACCGGCCGCGTCTGCTACTGGTCGCGCTCGCGCCGGGGGCTGTGGCGCAAGGGCGAGACCTCGGGTCAGGCGCAGACGCTGAAGGAGCTGCGGGTCGACTGCGACGGCGACACGCTGCTGCTGCTGGTCGACCAGGCCGGCGTCGCCTGCCACACCGGCCGGCGCAACTGCTTCTACCGGGCGGCGCGCGACGGCGACCTCGTGACGGTGGCGCCGGTGGAGATCGCGCCGGACGCGCTCTACGGCCGGAAGGGCTGAGCGCATGGATTTGCTGACGCCGGCGGAGCTGGAGGCGCTGGGGCTGAGCCTGCGCGTCGCCGCCTGGAGCGTGGCCTGCAGCCTGCCGCTGGGCATCGCCGTGGCCTGGCTGCTGGCGCGCTCGCGCATCCCCGGCCGCCTGCTGCTGGACGGCATCGTGCATCTGCCGCTGGTCGTGCCGCCGGTCGTCATCGGCTATCTGCTGCTGCTGGGGTTCGGCCGGCGCGGGCCCATCGGCGGCTGGCTGTACGAGACCTTCGGCGTCTCGGTCGCCTTCACCTGGAAGGGGGCGGCGCTGGCCTCGGCCGTCATGGCCTTTCCCCTGCTCGTCCGCGCCGTCAGGCTCTCGCTGGAGGGAGTCGACCGCCGGCTGGAAGCCGCGGCCCGCACGCTGGGCGCCGGCCCCCTCAGGGTCTTCGCCACGGTGACCCTGCCCCTGATGATGCCGGGCATCCTGGCCGGCGCCATCCTCGCCTTCGCCCGGTCGCTGGGGGAGTTCGGCGCCACCATCACCTTCGTGTCCAACATCCCGGGCGAGACGCGGACGCTGCCGCTGGCGCTCTATACCGCCACCCAGACGCCGGACGGCGACCTTCCGGCCATGCGGCTGGCCGCCATCTCCGTCGCCATCGCCGTGGTCGCGCTGGTAGGGTCGGAGCTGCTGGCACGGCGGGTGCAGCGCCGGGTGCGGGGGTGAGCGGCATGGACATGCTCTCCGTCCGTGCCGAGGCGACGCTCGGCCGCTTCGAGCTGAACGCCGCCTTCGACTGCCCGGCCGCCGGTGTCATCGCCCTGTTCGGCCCGTCGGGCAGCGGCAAGACCAGCCTGGTCGACATGCTGGCGGGGCTGAGCCGCCCACGGCATGGCAGGATCGCCATCGGCGGCGCGGTGATGTTCGACAGCGCCGCCGGGATCGACCTGCCCCCGGAGCGCCGCGGTCTCGGCTACGTCTTCCAGGATGCCCGCCTCTTCCCGCACCTGTCGGTCCGCCGCAACCTCGGCTACGGCATGGGCCGGCTGCCCAAGGGGCAGCGTGCGGGCGCCTTCGACCGGGTGGTGGAGCTGCTGGGGCTGGACGGCGTGCTCGACCGGCTGCCGCACCGGCTCTCCGGCGGCGAGAAGCAGCGCGTCGCCATCGGCCGGGCCCTGCTGGCCGCCCCCCGCCTGCTGCTGATGGACGAACCGCTGTCGTCTCTGGACCAGGCGCGCAAGGACGAGATCCTGCCCTTCATCGCCCGGCTGCGTGCCGAGCTCAGCCTGCCCATCGTCTATGTCACCCATTCCATGGAGGAGATCCTCCGTTTGGCCGACTGGATGGCGGTGATGGAGCGCGGGCGCGTCGTCGCCTGCGGCGCGGTCGAGGAGGTGGTCTCCGATCCCGGCCTGCCGCAGCTGGTATCCCGCCGCGACGCCGGCACGCTGCTGCCGGCCAAGGTCGCCGGGATCGACAAGACCTTCGGGCTGATGGAGCTGCGCTTCGCGGCCGGACGCCTGCTGGTGCCAGGGAACGACCTGCCGATCGGCGAACCGGTGCGGGTGCGCATCCGCGCCCGCGACGTGCTGCTGTCGCTCGGCCGGCCGGAGGGTCTGAGCGCGCTGAACCAGTTTCCCGCCGTCGTCGCCGAGCTGCCGCCGCCCTCGGGGCCGCAGGTCGACGTCGTGCTGGCTCTGGACGGGGCGGAGCCGCCCGTCATGCTCCGCGCCCGCGTCACCGCCCGCTCGGTGGAGGCGCTGGGACTGCGGCCGGGACTGCCGGTCCATGCCGTGATCAAGGCCGTGGCGCTGGACCGGGGCAGCATCGCCGATCGCGGATTGGTTTGATCCAGGTCAAGGAACCAGGCCTGCGGAAAGCCTACAAGGAGGGCGTCTCTTAACCCTCCTATCACTGAAGCCGGCGTTCCCCAGGGACCGCCGGCTTTTCTTTCGTATAGGCCGGGACGGGAGACTTGGCGGGGCCGCCCGGCCAAGCTAGCTTCCAGGCTTCTGCATCCGCGCGGTCAAGGGCCCCATGAAGGAACTCCGCTGCCTCGTCTTCACCGACCGCGAAGTGGTCGACGCCATCCTGGACCGCCGGCGGCGCCTGAAGGAGTCGCTGCCGCCGGGCGAGGTGAAGCGCATCCGCTTCACGCTGGAAGGCGGCGTCCGCACCACCCTCTCCATCGAGAACGAGGGTACGGTGGAGGAGCTGCAGCTGACGGAGCAGGAGGTGCAGGCCGCCCTCATCTCCCACTGCATGGCCAAGGGCGTGCCGCTGCCGGTGGAGGCCGACAAGGCGCTCTACCTGATCCGCGGCAATGCGACGCTGATGATCACGCTGAACTTCCGGAAGCCCGCGCGCCTGGTGGCGCAGGGCGCGGCCTGAGCGCCGTCCCCCTCATACCATCGGCGGCGGCGGAGGCCGGCGGCGCGACAGCTGCTTGCGCAGCAGGATGACCGCCGCGACCGGCACCACGATCACCGCGCCCGTGAGCACGTAGGGCACGGCCCAGGCGACCGCATCCACCCCGAGCTCGAACAGCCGGCCGATCGCGGCCGGCGTGTCGCGGATGATGGCGACCGGGTCGATGCCGAGCAGGGCCAGGATCAGGCCGACCACGAGGCTGGCTCCCAGGACCCTCAGCGCGAATGTCATCCGTATCCTCCGAGCCGTCACCCTGGAGGGGAACGGCGCCCTCCCCGCCCGGTTCCTGACCCCCTGCGGATGCGCGAAAGGAAACGGCGGGCTTTCGCCCGCCGTCCCTTCGTAAGCTCTGCGACCGGTACGGCTTAGAAGAGCCGGAGGATCGCCTGCTGGGCCTGGTTGGCCAGCGAGAGGCTGATGGTGCCCAGCTGCTGGCGGGTCTGCAGCAGCAGCAGGTTCGCACCTTCCTCGTTCTGGTCGGCCTGGATCAGCTTGTTCGAGCCTTCCGTCAGCACATCCGAGAACTCCTTGGTGAAGGTCTCGCGGGTCTGGATGACGTTCAGGTTCGTGCTGAGGCCCTGCGACGCCGAGCGGAGCGCGCTCTTCGCGAAGTCCAGGTCCTTCACCGCCTTGTCGATGTCGGTCCGGTCCAGGAAGCCGTTCTGGGCGAAGTCCAGGCGCAGGCCCTGGCCGTCCGTCTGGATGTTCCGGCTGACGACGTTGATGAAGTTGGTGTTGGACTCGTTGAACTGCACCGTCAGGTCGTTCGACGTGTTCGGGTCCGTCCGCTGCACCGTCGACAGGTTGGCGAAGGCCGAGGCCGAGGCCGCCGAGCGCAGGATGCGGTCGTCGACGTTGAAGCGCACCGTGCCGGTGTCGAAGGAGAGCGAGTTCTCGCCCGCCGTCAGCTTGCCGGCGCCGCGGTCGTTGGCGGCGGAGCGGCTGACGGACACGCCGTTCAGGTTGGTGGCGGTGACGGTCAGGTCGACGTTCTTCTCGATCGTCGACGTACCGTTGCCGCCGGTGCCGAGCGCCTCGAGGGCGGCGCGGTCGATCGTGAAGGACACCACCGTGCCCGACGAGAAGGACAGCGAGATGTCCTTGGTCAGCGCGTTGTTGGCCGAGGTGCCGAGCGAGAAGCTCACCGCCGTGCCGGTCGTGGCCGACGCGGTGATGGTGAAGGTCGTCGAACCCGGGGAAGCGGCGCTGATCGTGAAAGCCGACGCGCCCAGGTTGGACGTGGCGCCCAGGGTCTGCTCAACCTTGGCGCGCAGCTTCTCGGCGATGGCCGCCTGACGGTCGGTCGGGCTGGCGGAGACCACGTCGCTGGCCGAGGCGGTGTAGGAGATCGCCCGGCCGTTGACGGTGACGGTGAAGCTGTCGCCCTCCTCGATCGCGCCGGTGATCGATACGGTCGACTGCTGCGCCACGCCAGACTTGCCGGCGACGGCCAGGGTCGAGTTCACCGCCTGGGTGTTGTCGAAGAACTTGATCGACCGCGACTCGCCGCCCTCGGTGATGACGACCGTGCGCTCACGGCCCACCGAGCCGCGCATCTCGATCGACACGTCGGAGAAGTTGCCCGAGGTGGCGCTCAGGCCGCCCGACAGCTTCAGCGAGGTGATGCCGCGGCCGTCCTCGGCCTTGGCGATGTCCGAGCTGTTGCCCGAGATGGCGCCGGTGCCGCTGACCTTGATCGAGTAGGTATCGGTCGAGATGACGTTGGTCACGCGGCTGTTCGACACGCCGACGATCGAGTTGACCGCGGTGCGCGAGGCGGCGGTGGCGTCCAGCGTGCGGCCGTCGCCGACCAGCAGGTTCTTGCCCTGGTAGCCGCTGTCGCGGGCGATCTTGTCGATCTGGTCCTTGATCGCGTTGAACTGCTGGGCCAGCGACTTGCGGGTGGCGACGGAAGCGGCGTCGAGACCCAGATTGCCGTAGGCGGTGGTGGTCAGACCGCGGGCCTGCTCCAGCAGCGACTCGATCGAGGTGATACCCTTGTCGCCGGCCTTGATCGTGCTGATGGCCTGGCCCATGGCCTCCTTCAGCGTCGACAGGTCGCCGGCGCGCTGCGTCAGGCTCTTGGCCGCGAAGAAGGACGTCGGGCCGTCCAGCGCGCTGTTGATCTTGTTGCCGGTGGCGAGACGACCCTGGATCGTCTCGATCTGGGAATTGGTCTTCTGCAGCAGCAGCAGGTTGCCGCGCATGCCTGCAGTCAAACCGACGTCGTTCGTGGATACCATGTCACTCTCCTTTTGAGCTCAGAGGGCGAGGCCGTTTGGCCGCTCACATCCTTCTGCGTGGGTTTTGGAGGGAACGAGTTGCACCTGGCTGTCCGCGATCCGCCCGTACTCGGGTTGGGCCGTGGACCCTGCGTCCGGGCGGTGGCCGGTCCCCGGGCGGCGCTGCCGCATTGGGAGACCACCGGAAGACCGGGGCGTTCAGCGTTGGTCGCTCATCTATTCCCTCCTGGGTGGTGGACGGGTTTGCTTCGTCCTTCCCTCAGCAGGAAGCGTGCCAGAGTTCGAAAGCCGGCCTATTGTATTGATATTTCTTGATATTCTTGACCGGACGGTACCGGGGCGCAATTGCCGGGCGACGGCTTGGCGGCGGGGGTGGGCAGGAAATTCCTGCCGGGTAGCGCCCGCTGGCAGCCACGCGGAAGCAGACTTTTCCTACCGCGGCTGCGGCGGGCCGCTTCGTCCGGGCAAAGAAAAACGCCGCCCGCGGGCTGCGGACGGCGTCATGCGACACACGGATCCTTGAGGATTTGGCGACCCCGGCAGGATTCGAACCTGCGACCGCTCGCTTAGAAGGCGAGTGCTCTATCCAGCTGAGCTACGGGGCCGTATCCGGGATCAGAAGCGCCCGACCTTGGGGCGGTCGGCGCGGAAATTGTCGGCGTAGCTCTTGGGCCGGACGATGCGCTCGCGCGGCTCCTGCAGGTCGTAGGCCCAGCCCTTCTTCTCGGCGAAGGCGATGGCGTCCTCCTTCGAGTTGAAGCGGATGCGCACCTGGTTGAGCGTATCGCCCGAGGCGGTCCAGCCCATCAGCGGCTCGGGGCGGCGCGGCGTCTCGGGCTCGTACTCCAGCATCCAGTGGTGCGTCTTGGCGCGGCCCGACTGCATGGCGGTCCTGCTGGGCTGGAAGATGCGCACCTGCATGGTATTCGACCTCGATCCCGATCGTGGAGCCAACATGAGAGGGATGGTCGGGGAGACTGGATTCGAACCAGCGGCCTATCGCACCCAAAACGATCGCGCTACCAGACTGCGCTACTCCCCGGCCCATCCGGCTGGGAGATACACCATGCGCCCCGCCGCGGGCAAGGGCGGCGGGCTGCTCGGCGGCCCCTACTCCGCCGCAACACCGCGCAGCCGCGACACCAGCCGGGGCGGCGCCATCACCAGCACGTTGCCGCCGACCGCCAGCAGAAGGCCGGCCGCGCCCACGGGCGTCCAGTGGAAATCCTCGAACAGGGTGGAGATGACCAGCGCCAGGATCGGCGTCATCACGGCCACGTAGCCGGCCCGGTCGGCGCCCATGCGGCCGATCAGGGCGAAGTAGCTGAGGAAGGCGGCGACTGAACCGAACAGCGCGAGGTAAAGCAGCGACAGCATGTAGGCCGGCGTGAACTGGAAGGTCAGCTCCGCCCCCCGGCCCATGGCCACGCAGGCCATGACGGCCGAGCCCAGCAGCATGCCCCAGGCGGTCGCGGGCAGCAGCGGCACGTTCTGGCTGCGCGCCTTGGACACCGCCATGTTGCCGAAGGACGCCGACAGGTTGCTCAGCATGATGCAGCCGAAGCCGATGGCGGCGCCGCCGGCCAAGCCCTGCACCTCGAACTCCGGCAGGAACAGCAGCAGCACGCCGGTGACGCCCAGCACGCCGCCGACCAGCACGATCGGCTTGATCGGCTGGCCCAGCAGCAGCCGGGCGTTCAGGATGTTCATCAGGGTCAGCGCGGAGCCGCCGACCGCGACCAGGCCCGACGGCAGGTGCGCGGTCGCGACATAGACCAGCAGGTAGTTGACCGAGAAGGTGAAGCAGCCGGTCAGCGCGATCCAGCGCCAGGCGCCGGGCGGCGGCAGGATCTTCTGCCCGCGCAGCGCCAGCCAGCCCATCAGCAGCGCGCCGGCCAGCGCGAAGCGGTAGGAGATCGATAGGGCCGGATCGACCACGCCCAGCTGGAACTCGATGGCGTACCAGGTCGAGCCCCAGATCAGGGTGGCCGTGATGAACAGGATCAGGTTGGTCGACATGCCGCCGCGCCGGGCACCGGAAGAACGCTCGGCGGGACGGTAATCCCCCACCCGACCCGGGGCCAACCCGAATGTTGTGGGGGAGACATTATTTCCGGCCTCACACGTCGATCTCCAGCACATGGTCGTCCGGATCGAGCGTATGCAGCGCGTGCAGGTAGGTGGCGATCTTGCGGGCGCCGTCGCTGTGCGCCTCCAGACAGCGCCGCAGGGCCGAAGCGTAGCGGGCCAGCGCCTCCGGTCCGCCCTCGGCCTCCTGCGGCGTCAACAGGGCCAGGAGCCGCTCCAGCGGCGGGTCCGCGACGGCCGGTTCGTCCGGGCGTCCGCCGAGGAGGCTTTCCACCCGTCGGCGCAGCGTCTCGCGGTGCTCGGCGTCCAGATGCGGCAGCGAGTCGACCTCGAGGACCAGCGCGTCGAAAGCCTGCCGCCGGCGGCCCTGCCCGCCCTGGCGGCGCCCGTCGGGCCGAACCTGGTCCACGGGCGCGACCCGGTCTCCCGGCGGCGTCGAAGGATGCGTCGGGTTCGTGTCCACCGGCTGAGGGGGCGGCCACCGGATCATGATACCCCGGAGTCTATGCCCCGGGCCGGCCCGCCGCAAGTCAGCGGCCGCGCCTCACTTCGGCGCGGTGCCGAATGCCCGGTGCAGCACCCGGTCGCCCGCGCGGATGCCGAGCTTCGCCGCCAGCCCGCCATTGATCTCCAGCACGCCCGTCACGGCGGTGGCGGAGTAGATCGGGTCGAGACTCTTCGGGGTCGCCATGGCGTGGATGTTGGTGATGGTGCCGTTCTCGGCGATGAAGATCAGGTCCAGCGGTATCAGCGTGTTCTTCATCCAGAAGCTGACCGTCTCCGGCCGCTCCTTCAGGAACAGCATGCCGGCGTCGTCGGCCATCCGCTCGCGGAACATCAGCCCACGCTCCTGCTGCTTCGGCGTGATCGCCAGCTCCACCTGGAAGCTGTAGCGGCCACCGGCCTTGGTCTCGACGACGAGGCTGTCGCGGTCGAACTCCATGGCGCCGGCGCCGAGGCTCGGCAGCAGCAGGGCCAGGATCGTCAGGAGGCGGGCGAGCGGACGCATGGGCTGAGGCACCGTCTGGGAATGTGACCGGGCCGAACTCTACACAGCAGGCGGCGCCAGGACCATATCGGCGAGGCGCGGGATGGCATCGCGCACCGGCCCCTCGTTGGGTGTATCGGCCAGGGTGGTGAACCAGCGCTCCGGCGGATCGCGCCCCTCGCGCCGGTTCCAGCTGATGGCGCGCAGCACCGCCTCGGCGGCCGGGGTCGGCGCCACGGCCGGATCGATGCCGTTCAGCACCGCCCAGATGCCCGCCCAGCAGCGGGCGAGCGCCCAGGGATTGTAGCCGCCGCCGCCCAGCACCAGCAGCCGCGGCGCGCTTCCCATGAAGCGGCGCACGAACCACCAGTAGGCGCGGTTGGACAGGCTCAGCCGGCTCATCGGATCGTCCGCCAGGCTGTCCGCGCCGCACTGGAGCACCACGGCTTCGGGCCGGAAGGAACGAGCCAGCGGCAGCACGGCATTGTCGACCAGCCAGCGGAACTCCGTGTCGTTGAACTCCGCCGGCAGCGGCAGGTTGCGCGCCATGCCGCCGGCGCGGTCCTCCACTTTCCCCGTGTGCGGCCAGCGCGACTCGTCGTGCAGCGAAATGGTCAGGACCCGGGGATCGTCATGGAAGGCGTCCTGCACCCCGTCGCCATGGTGGGCGTCGATGTCGACGTAGAGGATGCGCTCCAGCCCCTGGTCCAGCATCTCCAGGATGCCCAGCACCGGGTCGTTGAAATAGCAGAAGCCGCTAGCGCGGTCGGGCCGCCCATGATGCGTGCCGCCGGCCACGCTGTGCACCACCCCGCCGTGACGCAGCAGCCGCGCCGCCATGATGGAGGCGCCGCAGGCGGTGGCCGGCCGCCGGTACATCTCCGGGAAGACCGGGTTCTCCATCTTGCCGATGTTGAACCGCGCGGCGACCTCCGGCTCCACCCGCTGCGACGCCTCGGTCCGGCGCACCGCCTCGATGTAGGCGGGGTGGTGATAGCGGGCCAACTGCTCCGGCGTCGCCTGCGGCGTGTCGCGGTAGAAGTCCTCGTCCAGCCAGCCCATGGCCCGGATCAGGTCCAGCGTCGCCGAGACGCGCGGGATGGAAAGCGGATGCTTCCGGCCGTAGCTGCTGTCCCGGTAGACCTCGCTGCCCAGCAGCAGGGGCCGGTCCAGCGGGGTGGCGGTGAGGGCGGCGGGTGCGGGCATGTCGTGCATGGCCAGGGAGGTAGGCCGGCGGCCTCGGCTGGTCAACGCTTGCGCGCCTCCCCGCCCTCCGCCATAAGGGCCGGACATCACTGGGGGGAGCCGGCTGGCGGCTGAGAGGTCCCGGAGAGAGCAAGCTCTCGGGCGGGACGACCCCTGGAACCTGATCCGGGTCAGACCGGCGTAGGGAACAGTGAGTCATGCCTCCCGGTCCGCCCACCGCGCCGCCCGCCATCCTCATCCGTAACGCGCGCCTGCGCTTCGGCGACCGCCTCCTGTTCGACGGGCTGGGCGCGACCATCGAGGCCGGGCGCACCACCTGCCTGCTGGGGCCGAGCGGCGTCGGCAAATCCACCCTGCTGCGCCTCGCGGCCGGCCTCGCCGCGCCCGAGCCGCCCACACGCGTCGAGGCATCCGACGGGCAGCCGCTCCAGGGCCGTACCGCCTGGATGGGTCAGCAGGATTTGCTGATGCCCTGGTTGAGCGTGCTCGACAATGTGCTGGTGGGCTCCCGCCTGCGCGGCGAGCGCCCCGACCGTGACCGCGCCATGAACCTGCTGGCGGAGGTCGGGCTGGCCGACCGTGCCTTGGACCGGCCGGCGGCGCTGTCCGGCGGCATGCGGCAGCGGGCGGCGCTGGCCCGGACCCTTATGGAGGACCGGCCTGTCGTGCTGATGGACGAGCCCTTCTCGTCTCTGGACGCCCTCACCCGCCTGACGCTGCAGGACATGGCCGGGCGGCTGCTGGCCGGCCGCACGGTGCTGCTGGTGACGCACGACCCGCTGGAGGCGCTGCGCCTCGCCGACCGTGTGCTGATCCTCGAGGGATCGCCCGCCGAACTCTCGGAGTTTCCGGCACCGGCCGCCGCGACGCCGCGCCGCGTCGCCGATCCCGCCCTCCTGGCCGCCCAGGGCGCGTTGCTGGCGCGGCTCGGCGTGGGGGCCGCGCCGTGAGCCGGGTTCTGCGCTTGGCAGTCACGATCGGCGTCGTCCTGCTGCTCTGGCACGCGCTGGTGGCGCTGACCGGGCTGCCGCGCTTCCTGCTGCCCGGGCCGCTGCCGGTGGCCGAGCGGCTCTGGACCGACCGGGATCTCCTGGCGGAGCATGCCGGCATCACCCTGCTGGAAATCCTGCTCGGGCTGCTGCTGGGCGTGCTGCTGGGCGGGCTTGCGGCCCTGTCCCTGGCGCAGTCGGGCGCGGCGCGGCGCTGGCTGCTGCCGCTGCTGGTGGCGAGCCAGGCGATCCCGGTCTTCGCCCTGGCGCCGCTGCTGGTGCTATGGCTGGGCTACGGGCTGGCGTCCAAGATCGCCATGGCGACGCTGATCATCTTCTTCCCGGTCATGGCCGCCTTCTATGACGGTCTCCGGCGGACCGAGACCGGCTGGCTGGACCTGGCCTCCACCATGGGCGCCTCGCGCCTGGCCATCCTGCGCCATGTCCGCCTGCCGGCCGCCCTGCCCGCCCTCGCCTCCGGCCTGCGCGTCGCCGCCGCGGTGGCGCCGATCGGGGCGGTGGTGGGCGAGTGGGTCGGCAGTTCGGCCGGTCTGGGCTATCTGATGCTGCACGCCAACGGGCGCATGCAGACCGACCTGATGTTCGCGGCGCTCGTCGTGCTGGCCGTCATGGCCGTGGCGCTGCACCGGCTGGTCGATGCCGGCGTGCGCCGCCTCATCCCCTGGCAGACCGAAACCTTCAACGACTGACAATCACGGGAGCAAACCTTGCTGAAGCACCTCCGCGCCGGTCTCGCCGCCGCCCTCATCGGCCTCGCGCCGGCTCCTGCGCTGGCCCAGGCCGCCGCCGACAAGCTGACGGTCATGCTGGACTGGTTCGTCAATCCGGACCACGCGCCGCTCTATGTCGCGCTGGAGAAGGGCTATTTCCGGGACGCCGGGCTAGACGTCCAGCTGATCGCCCCGGCCGACCCGAACGACCCGCCGAAGCTGGTGGCGGCCGGACGGGCGGACGTGGCGATCTCCTACCAGCCGGAGCTGCACCTGCAGGTCGCCGAGGGGCTGCCGCTGGCCCGCATCGGCACGCTGGTGGCGACGCCGCTGAACACGGTGATCTCGCTGGAGAACGGGCCCATCGACAGCCTGAGGGACCTGAAGGGCAAGAAGGTCGGCTTCTCCATCGGCGGGTCGGAGGACGCGATCCTGGCGACCATGCTGGAGAGCGTGGGCCTGAGCCTGAAGGACGTGACGATGGTCAACGTCAACTTCTCGCTCTCGCCCTCGCTGCTGGCGGGCCAAGTGGACGCGACCATCGGCGGCTTCCGGAACTTCGAGCTGAACCAGATGGCGATCGAGGGCCATCCCGGCCGCGCCTTCTTCCCCGAGGAACACGGCGTCCCGCCCTATGACGAGCTGATCTACGTCGCCAATTCAGGAAAGCTCTCCGACCCGCGCCTCAATCGCTTCATGAATGCGGTCGAGCGCGGCGCCCACTTCCTGGTGAACCATCCGGACGAGTCCTGGCAGCTCTTCATCAAGGGCCGCAAGGAGCTGGACACGGAGCTGAACAAGCGCGCCTGGGCCGCCACCCTGCCCCGCTTCAGCCAGGCGCCCGCGGCCCTCGACGAGCAGCGCTACCTCCGCTTCGCCGAATTCCTGAAGGCGCGCGGCCTGACCAAGACGGTGCCGGAGCTGGGCAGCTACGCGGTGCAGCTGCGGCAGCCGTAGGTCGCATGGAGGCAAGCCGCAATGCGACATGCTCCGGCCGGGGAACGTCGCATTGCGCTCCGCTCCATGCGACCTACGGGCGCGCCTTCTCAAGGCAGGGCCGGAGCTCCACAGGTCCTGCTCCCTCGCCCAGCCACGCCTTCAGCGGCCGGCAAGTGCCGCGGGCGCAGAGCGTGTGGTCGGGCGTGTGCTCCGACGCGGCCAGCACGAGGCGCGGCTGGGGCGGAAGGTCAGGCGTCCAGCGCCAGCCAGCGCCATCCCTGACCGCGCCGTCCGGCACCTCCATGCCGGCGCCGGAGCCCGCCACGGACGCCGACACGGCCACGAGGCCGCCGTCCGTGACGGCCCATTCCTCGGTCCAGCGGGTCTTCTGCACGGAGTGCGTCCAGGAAAGCTGGAACCGGTCGGCCTCGACCCGCACCGGCGCGGCGCCCAGCCAGCCCAGGCAGAGCGCGACGGCGACGCTCACGCGGTCGCCGTCGCCCGGCGGGTGGCGAACCAGTGCCAGCCCAGCAGCACCGCCGCCGCCGCGAAGCCCAGCTCGTCCGTCAGCGGCAGGGCCACCACCAGCAGCAGCGCCGCGCCGGCCATTGCCACCCGCTCGACGAAGCTCAACGGCTTCCACAGGAAGCCGATGCTGGCGGCGCCCCACAGCACGATGCCCAACCCGGCCTTGAAGACCATGTAGGCGGTGTCGAGCCAGGTGCCCGCCTGCAGCATCAGCGACGGGTCGTACACCGCCATAAAGGGCACCAGATAGCCGGCGGCGGCGATGCGGGTGGCGATCCACCCGATCTCCATGTGCCCCGCCCGGGCGATTGGGGATGCGGCGAGCGCCGCCAGCGCCACCGGCGGCGTCAGGTCCGCCATGATCCCGAAATAGAAGACGAACATGTGGCTGACGATCAGCGGCACGCCCAGCTCCAGCAGGGCCGGCGCGGCGATCGAGGCGGTGATGATGTAGTTGGCCGTGGTCGGCAGGCCGGTGCCCAGCACGATGCAGGCGACCATGGTCAGCAGCAGCGCGATGATCAGCACGCCGCCCGAGAGGTCGACGATGATGCCGGCGATGGCCGAAGCGGTGCCGGTCAGCGACAGCACACCGATCAGGATGCCGACCAGGGCGCAGGCGAGGCCGACCGACACCGCCGCCCGGGCGCCGTCCGCCAGGCTGTCGACGATTCCCCGCAGCGTCTCGCGCCCGCCGCGGAAGAAGAAGGAGGGCACGACCAGGAGCGCGACCAGAGAGGAGGCCACGAACTCCACCGGCACCCGGGCGCGGTACAGGCCGGCGGCGATCAGCGCCAGCGCCGCCCAGAAGACGACGCGCAGCACCTGCGTCCGGGCCTGCTGCGCGATCCGCGTGCCCAGCATCAGCGCCACCGTCCCGGCGATGCCCACCACGCCGGCGAACAGCGGCGTGAAGCCGGCGAAGAGCAGCACCACCAGCGCCGCCAGCGGCAGCAGCAGGTACCAGCCGCGGACGACGGCGCGCAGCGCGCTCGGGCACTCCTCCGGCGGCAATCCTTTCAGGCCGTAGCGCCCGGCCTCCAGGTGCGACATCCAGAAGGCCGAGGCGAAGTAGAGGATGGCCGGGATGGCGGCCGCCTTGCAGATCTCCGCGTAGGAGACGCCGATGGTCTCGGCCATGATGAAGGCGGCGGCGCCCATGACGGGCGGCATCAGCTGGCCGCCCATGCTGGCGGTCGCCTCCACCGCGCCGGCGAAGGCGGGGCGGTAGCCGAAGCGCTTCATCAGCGGGATGGTGAACTGGCCGGTGGTGAGCACGTTCGCCACGCCCGAGCCGTTCACCGTGCCCATCAGGCCCGACGAGATCACCGCCACCTTGGCCGGCCCGCCCTTGGTCCGCCCGACCAGACCCAACGAGATGTCGTTGAACAGCCCGATCACCCCCGCCCGCTCCAGGAAGGAGCCGAACAGGATGAACAGGAAGATGAAGGTCGAGGAGACGAAGATCGGCGTGCCGTAGATGCCCTCGGTCGAGAACTGCAGCTGGTCGATGATCTGGTCCAGCCCGTAGCCCCGGTGAGCGAAGATCGAGGGAAGCTCGCGGCCCCAATAGGCGAAGGGGATGAAGGCCAGGCAGAAGGCCGGCAGCCCCCAGCCCATCACCCGCCGCGCGGCCTCAGCCACCAGCAGGATGTTCACCGCGCCGATGACCAAATCCGTCGCGGTGGGATCGCCCGAGCGCAGCAGCAGGTCCTTCTCGAAGACCAGGTGATAGAGGCCGATGGCGAAGGCGAGCGCGCCCAGGGCCCAGTCGTACCAGGGCACCCTCGACCGCTTCATGCCCTCCCGCGCGCTCAGCAGCAGGAAGGCCAGCAGCAGCAGGAAGCCCACATGGATGGAGCGCACCACCAGGCTGGAGAGCGGGTTGAAGGTGGCGGTCCAGAGCTGGAAGACCGCGAAGGCGACGCCGACGGCGTAGATCGCCCGCTGGTCGAAGGGGCTGAGCGACAGGTGCGCGTTGACGGGATTATCCTTCTCGACGGCGCGGCGCACCGCCTCCTCGTCGATCACCAGGCGATCCTCGGCCGTCATCCGTTCCTCCGCTGCGCCACCCGATGCGATGCGGGCCGTCCCCGGTGGAGGACGGCCCGCCCGCGTCTCACTTCAGCACGCCCTTCTCCTTGAAGAAGCGCGCGGCGCCGGGATGCAGCGGCGCCGGCCCCTTGGCGGAGTTGGCGTCGAGCTTGATCGCCTTGGCCGCCGCGTGCGCCGACACCAGCTGGGGCAGGTTGTCGTAGATCGCCTTGGTCATCTGGTAGACGGCGTCGTCGCTGACGCCCGCATGGGTCACCAGGACGTTGCCGATGGCGACCGCCGGCACGTCGGCCGTCTGGCCCGTGTAGGTGTTCGCCGGGATCATGGCCGACTGGTAGACAGGGTCGCCGACCTTGGCGACCACGTCGGCCGGGATCGGCACCACGACGATCTCCTGGCTGGCGGCGAGGTCCTTGATCGAGGCCACGCCCAGGCCGGCGGACTGCAGGGTCGCGTCGATCTGGTTGTTCTTCATCAGGTCGACCGACTCCGCGAAGGGCAGGTACTCGACCTTGGCGAAGTCGTTGTAGCTCATGCCGGCCGCCTTCACGATGGCGCGGGCGTTCAGCTCGGTGCCGGACTTCGGCGCGCCGACCGAGATGCGCTTGCCCTTGAGGTCCGCCAGCGTCTTGATGCCGGAGCTCTTCGAGGCGACGATCTGGATGTAGTTCGGGTAGACGCTGGCGACCGTGCGCAGCTTGTCCAGCGGCTTGGCGAAGCCGGCCTCGGCGTCGCCCTTGACCGCCTGGCTGACGCTGTCGCTCAGCGAGAAGCCGATCTCGCCCTTGCCGGCCTGCAGCAGGTTCAGGTTCTCGACGCTGGCCTTGGTCGCCTGGACCGTGACCTTGGCGTTCGGCATGGCCTTGCCGTAGGCCTGCGACATGGCGACGCCCAGCGGGTAGTACACGCCCGTGGTGCCGCCGGTGAGGATGGTGATGAAGTCCTGGGCCTTGGCCGCGACGGGCGCGACGCAGACGGCCGCCGCCAGGGCCAAGGCGCCCGCGCGCCGCCGACCGAGCATGCTGAACATGCGCTTCCCTCCCCTTGTGTGTCTCCCTTCCCGGCACGGCGCCGGGACGCCGGCGATTTCCCCGCCGGCCGGCCCTATCCTTCCAGCATTCCAAGCGTTTCCGCAACCTTTGGGCCGACGAATTAACCCTGATGCTCCACACGCCCCGCGGGAGGCTTGCCGGGGCCGCGCCGTGCCCGCTAGGGTCCGGGAAAGATCGGGAGGAGCGCTTCGATGGACATGAACGGCGAGTACCGGATCGCCGCCCCGCGCGCCGCGGTGTGGGCGGCCCTGAACGATCCGGATATCCTGCGCCGCTGCATCCCCGGCTGCGAAAGCGTCGAGAAGGTTTCCGATACGGAGTTCGCCGCCAAGGCAACGGTCAAGGTCGGGCCGGTGAAGGCCAAGTTCGCCGGCCGCGTGACCCTCTCGGACATGGACCCGCCCAACGGCTACACCATCACCGGCGAGGGCCAGGGCGGCGCCGCCGGCTTCGGCTCGGGCGGTGCCAGGGTCGGCCTCGCCGAGGACGGGCCGGGCGCCACGATCCTGCGCTACACCGCCGAGGCCCAGGTCGGCGGCAAGCTGGCGCAGATCGGCTCGCGCCTGGTCCAGGGCACGGCCAAGAAGATGGCCGACGATTTCTTCGCCGCCTTCGCCGGTATCTTGGGATCGCCGGACGCGGCCGATACGCCCGCCGAGACGCCCATGGAGACCTCGGCCGAGCCGCTGATGTCCATCCCGGCTGCCACGGAGCCGCCGGCTGAGGCGCCGGCCGCGCCAGCCAAGCGCACCCGGAAGAAGGCGGCCAAGACCTTCGAGACCCCGCCGGAGACCGTCTCCGAACCTGTCGCCCCCCTCGTCGCCGAAGAGCCCGCACCCAAGCCGAAGCGCAGCCGCAAAAAGGCCGCTTCCGCCGATGCTCCGGCGATGGTGGACATCCCTGCCCAATCCGCCGTCGAGGTGCCGCCCGGCCCGCTGGACGAAGCGACCTCGCCCGAGCCGATGGTCGGCGCCGCCCCGGTGCCGCCGCTGCAGGTCGAGCCGCCGCAGCCGGCTCCACTGCCGGAGCCGGAGCCTGAACCGGAACCTGCGGCCGTCGCGGCGGCGGCCGGACCGTCCCAGTTGGAACCCGTCGTACCCATGGCGGCGGCGCCAGCAGTTGAACCAGGAACCAAGGGGATGCGGCCGCTGGTCTGGATCCCGCTGCTGATCCTGGTGCTGCTGCTGATGGTCGTGCTGGTGCGCTGACCACCTCCCCCGGGCGCTTGACCCGCCCGGCCCGCCTGCTAGCCTCGGGCTCCCCTGGGAGGAAGCGCCATGCCCGTCACCATCAGCCTGACCGTCAACGGCCGCGCCGTGGAGCGCGAGGTGGAGGGCCGCACGCTGCTGGTGCAGCTGCTGCGCGACCAGCTCGGCCTGACCGGCACCCATGTCGGCTGCGACACCAGCCAGTGCGGCGCCTGCGTCGTCCATGTCGACGGACGCTCGGTGAAGAGCTGCACCGTCCTCGCGGCGCAGCTGGACGGCTCGGACATCGTCACCATAGAGGGGCTGGCGGCGGCGGACGGGGATCTCCACCCGGTGCAGGTCGCCTTCCGCGAGCATCACGGGCTGCAATGCGGCTTCTGCACGCCCGGCATGGTGATGAGCGCTGTCGACCTGCTGAACCGCAACCCGTCCCCCTCCGAGGCCGAGGTGCGTGAGGGGCTGGAGGGCAATCTCTGCCGCTGCACCGGCTATGAGGGGATCGTGAAGGCGGTGCTCTCCTGCGCCGACGCCATGCGCGCCCCGCGCGCCGCCGAGTAGGAGGGGCTGGGATGTACGCCTTCGACTATCACCGCCCCGACAGCCTGGACGAGGCATCCCGCCTGCTGGGCGCCGCCGACGACCCGAAGCTGCTGGCCGGCGGCCAGACCCTTCTGCCGGCCCTGAAGCAGCGGCTGGCCCAGCCCTCCGACCTGATCGATCTGCGCCGCATCGACGCGCTGCGCGGCATCGACGAGGAGAATGGCGGCGTCACCATCGGCGCCATGACCACCCATGCCGAGCTGGCCGGCAGCGACGTGGTGCGCCGGCTCATTCCCGCGCTGGCCGATCTCGCCGGCCATATCGGCGACCCGCAGGTGCGCAATCTTGGCACGTTGGGCGGTTCGATCTGCAACGCCGACCCCGCCGCCGACTATCCCGCCGCCCTGCTGGCACTGGGCGCCGAGGTGCGGACGGTGAAGCGCCGCATCGCCGCCGGGGATTTCTTCACCGGCATGTTCGAGACGGCGTTGGAGGAAGGCGAGATCGTCACCGCGGTCCACTTCCCCCGCCCCGACCGCGCCGCCTACGCCAAGTTCCGCAACCCGGCCAGCCGCTACGCCGTCGTGGGCGTCTTCATCGCGCAGGCGGCCGGCGAAATCCGCGTCGCCGTAACCGGCGCCGCCGCGTCTGTCTTCCGCTGGACCAAGGCGGAGCAGGCGTTGACGGCCGACTTCTCCCCCGCCGCGCTGGACGGGCTGACGGTCGACGCCGCCGACCTGAACGACGATCTGCACGCCCGCGCCGACTACCGCGCGCATCTGGTGGGCGTGATGGCGAAACGGGCGGTGGCGGCGTGCTGACAGCGCCCGGCGACGTCGACTCCACCCTCGCCCTTCTTGACTCCGGCGGCTATGTCGCCGACCGGGGCTTGGCGACGGCCCTGTTCCTGGCGCTGAAGCTGGGCCGGCCGCTGTTCCTGGAGGGCGAGGCCGGCGTCGGCAAGACCGAGCTGGCGAAGGTGCTGGCGGCGGCGCTGGGGCGGCGGCTGGTGCGGCTGCAGTGCCATGAGGGGCTGGACGTCGCCTCGGCCGCCTATGAGTGGAACTACCCGCGCCAAATGCTGGAGATCCGGCTGGCCGAGGCGGCGGGCGACGCGGCGCGGGCGCAGGATCTGTTCCGGCCGGAGTTCCTGATCCGCCGGCCGCTGCTGCAGGCGCTGGAGCCCGATCCCGCCGGCCCGCCGGTGCTGCTGATCGACGAGCTGGACCGCGCCGACGAGCCATTCGAGGCGTTCCTGCTGGAGCTGCTGGCCGACTTCCAGGTCACCGTGCCGGAGCTGGGCACGATCAAGGCCGAGGCACCGCCCATCGTCATCCTGACCAGCAACCGCACCCGCGAGATCCACGACGCGCTGAAGCGGCGCTGCTTCTACGCCTGGGTCGATTATCCCTCGGCGGAGCGCGAGCTGGAGATCGTCAGGCGCAAGGCCGCCGGCGCGTCGGCGGATCTGACGCGGGAGCTGGTCGCCTTCGTCCAAGGCTTGCGCGGCCTGGACCTGTTCAAGCCGCCCGGCGTGGCCGAGACGATCGACTGGGCGAACGCGCTGGTGGCGCTGGGCCGCCCGGGCATCGACCCTGCGACCGTGGACGACACGCTGGGCGCCCTGCTGAAGTACCAGGACGACATCATCCGCGTCAGGGGCGCGGAGGCGGCGCGGCTTCTGGAGCAACGCCGGGGCGGCTCCGGGGCATGAGCCTGGAGGCAGCCATCTCCACCTTCGTCCGGGGCCTGCGGGCGGCGGGCATGCCGGTGGGGCCGGACCAGGCGGTCTCGGCCGTGCGGGCGGTGGCGGCGGTCGGCCTCGGGCGCGAGGATGTGCGCTGGGCCCTGCATGCCGCCCTGGTGACCCGGCCGGAGCATCGCGAGACCTTCGAGCAGGCCTTCGGTCTCTTCTGGCGTGGTCCGTCGCCGGCACGGGGCGATGCCGACTCGCCGCCCTCGCCGCTGGCCCCCGAACCGCGGGCCGCCGACCCGGTGTCTCGCCGCGTGGCCGAGGCGTTCGGCATCCATGGCGCAACGGCGGAGCGGCGGGTCGAGGCGGAGCGCGTCGGCGCCTGGTCGGACATCGAGGCGCTGCGCCGGCGGGACTTCGCGCAGATGTCGGCGGAGGAGCTGGCCCTGGCGCGGGATGCGGTGCGTCGCCTGCGCCCCGCCCTGCCCGACCGGCCGAGCCGCCGGTTCGAGCCTCATCCGCGCGGCCGCTTGGTCGATCCCCGGGCGACGTTGCGCCGGGCGTTGCGGGAAGGCAGCGGGCTGATGCCGCTCGCCATGCGGCGGCGGAAGCCGCGGCCGCGGACGCTGGTGGTGCTCTGCGACATCTCCGGTTCCATGGCCGGCTACAGCCGCATGATGCTGCACTACCTGCACGCGCTCTCCCGCGCACGGCCGCGCTTCCATGCCTTCCTGTTCGGGACGAATCTCACCAACGTCACCCGTGCCCTGCGTACCCGCGATCCCGACGAGGCGCTGGCGCGGGTCGGCGCGGCGGTGATGGATTGGTCGGGCGGCACCCGCATCGGCGCCACGCTCCGCACCTTCAACAAGGACTGGTCGCGCCGGGTGCTGGGCGGAGATGCCACCGTGCTGCTGATCACCGACGGGCTGGACCGCGACGCCGGCGCCGGACTGGTGGAGGAGCTGGACCGGCTGCGGCGCAGCTGCGGCCGGCTGGTTTGGCTGAACCCGCTGCTGCGCTGGGAAGGCTATGAGGCGACATCCTCCGGCGCCCGGCTACTGGCGGCGGGTGTGCACGAGACGCGCCCCGTCCACAGCCTGGACAGCCTGTCGGCCCTGGCCGACGCCCTGGCGGCCGGAGGACGGGGTTGATCTTTTCCGGCAAGGGGTTAGCTTGCCCTATGAATCCATCGCGCGAGGTCGGGCCATGAGCGCCCTCAGCATCGACAGCGCCCGCCTCCTGGCCGAGATCGCCGCCTGGCGCGCTTCGGGACGCAAGGCGGCGCTGGCGACCGTCATCGCCACCTGGGGCTCCTCGCCCCGGCCCGTCGGCAGCCAGATGGCCGTGGACGGCGACGGCGCCATGCTGGGCTCCGTCTCCGGCGGCTGCATCGAGGGCGCCGTCGTGCACGAGGCGCTGAAGACGATCGCCGACGGCGAGCCGCGCCTGCTGAGCTTCGGCGTCACCGACGAGATGGCGTGGGAGGTGGGGCTGGCCTGCGGCGGCAAGGTGGAGATCTATGTCGAGGCGGTGGAATGAGGCGCCGCATCCTCGACGCGCTGCTGGCCGCCCAGGCGGCGAAGGAACCGGTGGCGCTGGTCACCGACCTGTCCTCGGGCCTGCAGACCCTTCTGTCGGCGGGACCACAGCAGGGCGACACCGCCCTGCCCGAAGACATACTCGCCGAGGCCCGCGAGCGGCTGGCACAGGACCGCAGCGGCCTGATCGCCTATGGCGAGGAGCGCTGGTTCGTCCAGGTCCACACCCCGCCGCTGCGGCTGCTGGTGGTCGGCGCCGTCCATGTGGCGCAGCCGCTGGCGCGCATGGCGGCGATCGCCGGCTACGAGGTGACGATCATCGACCCGCGCCGCGCCTTCGCCACGGAGGAACGCTTCCCCGGCGTGACGCTGGACGGCGACTGGCCGGACGAGGCGCTGGACCGGCTGCGGCCCGACATGCGCACGGCCGTGGTGGCCCTCACCCACGACCCGAAGCTGGACGATCCGGCGCTCACTCGGGCGTTGGCCAGCCCGGCCTTCTATGTCGGCGCGCTCGGCAGCCGGAAGACCCACGCCAAGCGGCTGGAGCGGCTTAAGGCCGAGGGCTTGGACGATCCGGCGCTGGCGCGCATCCGGGGGCCGGTCGGGCTGGACATCGGCGCCGTCACGCCCGCCGAGATCGCCGTCTCCATCCTGGCCGAGATCACCGCCGCGCTGCGCGGCGGCCCCAAGCACCGGAGCTGACGCGATGCGCTTCGGCCCGCTGCCGCTCGATGAGGCCCTGGGCGCGGTGCTCGCCCATTCCGTGCTGCTGCCCGGCGGCCGGCTGCCCAAGGGCCGGGTGCTGGGCACGGCCGAGATCGCCGCGCTGCGCGATGCCGGGCATTCCACCGTCACCGCGGCCAAGCTGGAGCCGGGCGAACTCGACGAGGATGAGGCGGCCGGGCGTATCGCGGCGGCGCTGCTCGGGCCCGGGCTGACGGCCAGCGCGCCCGCCACCGGCCGGGTCAACCTGTTCGCCGCGCAGGCCGGCGTGCTGCTGGTGGATGCCGCCCGCATCGATGCGCTGAATCTGCTGGACGAGTCCGTCACCGTCGCCACCCTGCCGGCGCATGCGGCCATGGCGGCCGGACAGATGGCGGCGACGGTCAAGATCATCCCCTTCGGCGCGCCCGCCTCCGTCGTTGCGGAGGTGGAACGTCTGGCTGCCGGCGACCCGCCGCTGCGCCTCGCTCCCTATCTCGGCCTCCGCGCCGCGCTGGTGCAGACGGTGCTGCCCGGGCTGAAGCCCTCGGTTCTGGACAAGACGGTGGAGGTCACGCGCGACCGGCTGGCGTCGGTCGGCGGCACGCTGGAGACCGAGCGCCGGGTGGCGCACGACGAAGCCGCGGTCGCGGAGGAGCTGGGGGCCCTTGCAGCCGAGGGCTTCGATCTGCTGCTGCTGGCCGGCGCCTCCGCCGTGACCGACCGGCGCGACGTGCTGCCCACCGGGATCGAGGCCGCAGGTGGGACCGTGGTGCATTTCGGCATGCCGGTCGATCCGGGGAACCTGCTGCTGCTGGGGCGCCTGGGAGAGCGGCCAGTCCTGGGCCTGCCGGGCTGCGCCCGCTCGCCCAAGCTGAACGGCTTCGACTGGGTGCTGCAGCGCATGGCCGCCGGACTCGAGGTCAGCCGAGCCGACATCATGCGCCTCGGCGTCGGCGGGCTGCTGACGGAGATCGCCTCCCGCCCCCTGCCCCGCGCCGCCGCGGCACCGCCGGCCGGCCCGCGCGTCGCGGCGCTGGTGCTGGCGGCCGGGCTGAGCAGGCGCATGGGCAGCAACAAGCTGCTGGCAGACGATGGCGGCGCGCCGCTGGTCCGCCGCACAGTGGAGGCGGCGCTGGCGTCGCGGGCCCGGCCCGTGCTGGTGGTGACCGGCAACGAGGCCGAGCGCGTGCGTGCGGCGCTGGAGGGGCTGGAGGTCGCCTTCATCCACGCGCCCGACCACGCCGAGGGCCTCAGCGCTTCCCTGAAGGCAGGCCTGCGCGCTCTGCCCGACATGGCCGAGGCGGTCCTTGTGTGCCTCGGCGACATGCCCCGCGTGCCGGCGGAGACGCTGGACCGGCTGATCGCCGCCTGGAACCCGGTGGAGGGCCGCGCCATCTGCGTCCCCGTCCATCAGGGCCGGCGCGGCAACCCGGTCCTCTGGGACCGTCGCTTCATGCCCGACATGCTGGCCCTGACCGGCGACCAGGGCGCCAAGGCGCTGCTGTCGGCGCATGCGGAGCTGGTGGCGGAGGTGCTGGTCGACGCCCCCGGCGTGCATCTGGACGTCGACACGCCCGAGGCCCTGGCGGCACTCAACGCCTGACCAGGGCCGTACCCTTCGCCGTCTCCTGCTCCAGCGTCGCCCGGGGGCGGAAGCCGCGTGCGAGATCCTCCAGGAAATCCAGGATCGCTCCGGTCGAGCCGTGCAGGTGCAGGTCGTTGTGGCCGGCCCGCTCTGGCCAGAAGCCGCGCTTGGGCTCCGCCGCCGCCGCGAACAGCGCCTTGCCGTGCCGGGCCGGTACCAGCGTGTCCCGCTCGCCATGGATCACCAGCAGCGGCGTTCGGATATCGGCGATGCGCGACAGGCTCTCGTAGCGGTCGCGCAGCAGCAGGCGGACGGGGAAGAAGGGCACCTTCTCGGCGGCGACATCGGCGATCGAGGTGCTGGGCGCCTCCAGGACCAGCGCCCCGACGCGCCGCTCGGTCGCGAGCCTGACCGCCAGCGGGCAGCCCAGGGACTCGCCATAGAGCACCACCCTGCTGCCGGAGACGCCCTGCCCGACCAGATAATCCAGCGCGGCGCGGGCGTCCGCCAGCAGCCCCGCCTCGCGCGGCTCGCCAGGATTGCCGGCATAGCCGCGGTAGCCCACCACCAGCACGCCGTAGCCCTCGTCCAGCAGCGGCCGCAGCTTCGGCGCGCGGAAGCCGGGATGCCCGGCATTCCCGTGCGTCATCACCAGGGTCGGCCGGCCCTCGTCGCGCGCCGGGGCATACCAACTGGACAATGTCAGCCCGTCGGCGGTGGTCAGCGGCAGCAGCCGCATCTCGGGCAGGTCCCAATCCTCCGGCGCCACCGCGCCCTTATGCGGGAAATAGAGCAGCCGGTCCTGCATCAGGAACAGCCCGGCGCAGGCCGCCAGATAGAGACACGCCGTCAATACCAGCCAGAGCATCGCCCGCCCCCGATCGATCATGGGGCGAGCTTAGCAGCAGCGGGGCGCCCGCGTCAGGGTTCCGCGCCCGCCGCCTGCAGCGCGTGGAAGCGGCTGTAGGGGCCGGCCGCCCGCAGCAGCTCGGCATGGCTGCCGCTCTCCACCACGCGGCCCTCCTCGAACACGTAGATCCGGTCGGCGTCGACGATGGTGGAGAGGCGATGCGCCACCACGACGGTCGTCCGTCCCCGCTGCAGCCGCCGCAAGGCCTCCTGCACCGCCCGCTCGGACTCGCTGTCCAGGGCGGAGGTGGCCTCGTCCAGCAGCAGGATCGGCGCGTTCTTCAGCATGGCCCGGGCGATGGCGATGCGCTGGCGCTGTCCGCCCGACAGCTTGACGCCGTTCTCACCGACCCGCGTATCGTAGCCCTCGGGCAGCCCGACGATGAAGTCGTGGGCGGCGGCGTCGCGGGCGGCGGCCTCGATCTCCGCCTCAGTGGCGCCCGGCCGGCCATAGGCGATGTTGGCGCGGATGCTGTCGTCGAACAGGCCGGCATCCTGGCTGACCAGGCCGATGGCGGAGCGCAGGCTGGACAGGGTCGCGTCGCGCACGTCGACGCCGCCGATGCTCACCCGGCCCGCATCGACGTCGTAGAAGCGCGGGATCAGGTTCAGCACCGTGCTCTTGCCCGACCCGCTGGTGCCGACCAGGGCGACCGTACGGCCGGCCGGCACCTCGATGCTGACGCCGGCGAGCGCCTCCTTGCCGTCGACATAGGAGAAATGGACATCGTCGAAGCGGATCTCGTGGCTGGCGACCTTCAGCGGCGCCGCCCCCGGCCGGTCGCGGATCTCGGCGGCGTGGTCCAGCACCTGGTACACCCGCTCGGCCGAGGCCAGGCCGATCTGCAGCTGGGCGTTCAGCTTGGACAGCTTCTTCATCGGCTCGTAGGCCAGCATGAAGGCGGTGATGAAGCTCAGCAGCGAGCCCGCTGTGTCGGCGCCGGAGATGACCTTGGAGCCGCCGTACAGGATCACCGTGACGATGGCGATGCCGCTCAGCACCTCGTTGATCGGCGTCAGCATGGCCGAGACGCGGAAGCCCTTGCGCGTTAGATGCAGCAGCGAGGCGATCAGCCCGCCGACCCGTGCCTCCTCATGCGCCTCCATGCCGTAGGCCTTGACGTGCCGGGCGCCCTGGAAGGCCTGGTTCAGCAGGCTGGAGAAGGTACCGAGCTCGCCCTGGGTACGGGCCGACACGCGCCGCAGCCGCCGGCCGATGCGGGCCAGCACCACGGCCGTCAGCGGGAAGACGGTGAAGCTGATGATGGAGAGCAGCCAGTCCTGGTAGAACATGACGCCGACCAGGAAGATGAGCGTCAGCACGCTCTTGCCGATGCCGGTCAGGCTCTCCGCCACCGCCTGGCGCATCAGCGTCACGTCGCTCACCAGCCGCGAGATCAGCTGGCCCGCCGGGTTGGCGTGGAAATAGGCCAGGTCCGCGCGCATCAGATGGCCGAACAGGTCGGTCTGCACCCGGGCCACGATGTGCTGCCCGACATTGTTGATCAGCACGGCATGGAAGTAGCCGGCGAAGCCCCGCAGCAGGAAGGCGCCGAACACCATGCCCGCCACCGGCCAGAGCCGGTCGGCGCGCTGCTCGGTGAAGATGTCGTTGATCATCGGCTCCATGAGCCAGGCGAGCGCGCCGGTGCCGGCCGCGTCCAGCGCCATCATCAGCAGCGCCAGCCCCACCGAGCCCCGGTGCGGGCGCAGGTAGGCGCCGGCCATCCGCTTGATCAGCGGCCAGGAACCGGTCGGCGGCGGCATTGCCGATGAGGGCGGCTGTGCGGTCAAGAGCGGGGTGCCCGGTCGGCCAGGGGAGCGGCGGCCTGATTAGCACGTTTGTCCCGGACGGGCACCGGGGAATGGCGGGTGAGGAACATAGTGCCCGCAAAAGCGGTTGATCTCTCCAAAGCCTTGCCACTCCCAGAGGGGAACCCGAGCCATGTCCCATCGCCTGCGCACCGCCGCGGCCAGCCTCGCCCTGGCCCTCTCCCTCACCGCCTGCGCCGAGACCGGCAGCCGCGACACCACGGCGGGCGTCTCGAACAAGACCATCGGCACGGTCGGCGGCGCCGCCGGCGGCGCGCTGATCGGCTCGCAGTTCGGCAAGGGCTCGGGCAAGACCGCCGCGACCATCCTGGGCGGCGTGCTGGGCGCGCTCGCCGGCCGCGAGATCGCCGACCGGCTGTCGGACGACGACCGCGACCGCGCCGCGACGGCCGAGCGCACGGCGGTGGCCCGCAACGAGACCATCACCTGGAACAACCCGGACACGGGCAACCGCGGCACCATCCAGCCGCGCCGGACCTACACGTCCAACGACGGCCGCACCTGCCGCGACTACTCCCACACCGTCTATGTCAACGGGCAGCCGCAGGAAGCCAACGGCACGGCCTGCCGCCAGGAAGACGGCACCTGGACGCTGGTCGGCTGAGATCCCGCCGGACGCCGCCCGCTCAGGCCTGTGGGTCCTGGGCGGGCGAGCGGCCCTTGGTCCAGCCGGCCACGATGGCGCCCACCCCGTCGCGCAGGAACACGATGCCGGCGCCCCCGGGCGCGTGTCGCACCACGCGGAAATCGGCCCGGATCGGCGTCTCCGGCACCTCCAGCACGCCCTCGGTGCCGATCGGAATCTCCTCCGGCAGCGAGGCCAGGAAGGCGCCGCCGGGCGACACGTCCGAGACGGTGCATTCCAGCATGCGGCCGCTGAGCGCCAGGGTGACGCGGGCGTCGACGGTGTCGCGGTCGAAGACGCGCCGGTTCGAACCGTCGCCGCCGATCAGGCGGCGCAGCGGCCGGGTGATGAGATCGAGCATTCCCATGGTCACGTCCCCCGGGTGACGCAGATGGCGGTGAGATCGTCGGCGAGCGGACGCGGCACGCGCCGGTCGAACGCCGCGAGCAACCGGCCTAGCCTGCCAGCCCCGCCGGCGAGGGCCTCCGCCACCATCGCCGACAGCCCGTCCTCGCCCACCGCATGGCCGCCCCGGTCGAGCGCCTCGGTCATGGCGTCGCTGTAGATCAGCAGCGATGCGCCCGGCGGGAACGGGACGACGTCGGAGGTCAGCAGCGGCGAGGCCGACACCCCCAGCATCAGCCCGCTGGCGTCCAGCATGCGGGCGCGGCCCTCGTGCCACAGGATCGGTCCCGGCGCGCCGGCGGCGGCATAGGAGATGGTGCCTTCCGTCCGGTCCAGGATGCAGTAGAAGGCGGTGGCGAACTGGCCGACCGGCAGCAGGTCCTTCAGCGGCCGGTTCAGCATCCCCAGCCATTCCGCCGGCTCGTAGCCGTGCGGCTGGATGCGGCTGATGAGTGTGTGGAACCGGAAGGTGTTGATCGCCGCGGAGATGCCGTGGCCGGAGAAATCCACCACCAGAATTCCCAGCCGGTCGGGCCCGAGTTCGAACAGCGTCCAGAAATCGCCGCCCAGCTCGTCCGACGGCTCGAAATGCCCCTCGATCGCCAGCCCCTGCCGGCCGCCGACGGACGCCATCACCCGCTGGTCCGGGATCAGCGACAGCTGCATGTTCCGGGCGAGCTTCAGGTCGCTCTGCAGGCGCCGGCGGAAGATGGCGAGGTCGCGGTGGTCGTGCAGCCGCTCCAGCTGCAGCCGGATGCGCGCCGCCGCCTCGGCCGCGACCAGGGGCCGGACCAGCACGTCACTGGCGCCGGCCCCGAAGCACTCGGCCGGCGAGGCGCGGCCGTCCGGCCGGGTCACCATGAGGACCGGCAGTTCCGTCCGTGGCTGCGACGCCCGGATGGCCCGACAGGCGGCGAGGCCCCCGCCGGCCATGTCGGCGTCCACCACCACGAGGTCGACCGCCATGCGTGTCAGCAGGTCCAGCGCCGCGGCCTGGTCGCCGGCGGCCTCGGTCCGGACGATGCCCAAAGCATCCAGCAGCGGCGCCAGCCCCTCGAGCCCGTCGCCGAGCAGCAGCACGCGGAAATCCGCCAGAGACGGCGTCGCGTCCGCCTCGACCGCTGCCGCAAGAGCCTCGATCATCGCGCGAATCTCAGCGTCAGCCGGCGCCCGCCATCGCCGATGCAAACGGCGGAGGCCAGTTCCCGCATGATCTGCAGGCCGCGCCCCGATTTGGCCGAAACGGACGCCGTGCTGGAGGCGGCGGGCTCGTAGCCGTCGCCCTGGTCGGCCACGGAAATTTCCAGGAAGCCGCCGTCCCAGCCAGCCTCGATCTCGACCCGGCGGGCGGCGCGGGCCGGGTCGGACAGGCGCCGGCGCACCTCGTCGTAGAAGGCGCTGAAGGCGCCTGGATCGTCCGACGGGCCGCCGGTCAGCCCGAGGTTACCGTGGACGACGGCATTGGTCAGAGCCTCGTGAAGGGTCACCTCGATCTCGTGGAGCTTCGCGCCGGCCGGCGGGCAACGCTCGGCCAGCGCCCCGGCGACCAGGGCGGCGGTGTCCAGCGAAAAGGCGGTGCCGGTGGAGAGCGACAGGTGGAGTTCCAGGCCGCGCGCCGCCGCATCCAGCGCCGTCGGCGGCAGGCCGCCGCCGTCGAGTTCCACCAGGGCGCGGGCGCCGGCCCGCAGCGCCTGCCGCGCCCGGTCGCCATCCAGGCTGCGGGCCACCGCGACCAGGGCGCCGTCGCCACCGATGGCGTCCCCCAGCGCGCAGGGGCTCAGCCCATGCTGCCCCGCCAGCCGCGCCACCTCCCCCGCCCCCAGGTCCAGCCCGGCGAGGCGCAGAGGGAAGCGGAGGGTGGCGGTGGGAGCGGACACGCGCGTCAGGCCTCGACGGTGAAGAGCGTATCGAACTTGGCGATGCCGAGGATCCGCTGCACGCCGTCCCGGGCGCCACGCAGCACGATGTCGATGCCGCGGTTCTGCGCCACGTCGCGCGCGATCAGGAACATGCCCAGGCCGGAACTGTCCACGAACTCCAGGCCGGAGAGGTCGAAGACGCAGCGGCCTCCCTCCATTCCCTCAAGCGTGTCCACCACGGACCTGAAACGGTCGTGGTCGACGAGGGTCATGCGCCCGCTAAGCTTGATTTCGAGGCCGCCATCGATGGGGCGCGCCGAATAGTCCATCAGCGTCTCCGTACTGCGCGGGCCCGCCGGTTAGACCCGATCCGGCGTGCTCCCGTCCGCCAAGGAGCGGACCCTCGCCAATCCTGCCCCCACTTCGACAGGGGAATCAACAGGAGAAGGTCCCTAACCCTTGGTGGTAGTGACCATTACTCCTCGATCGGGAAGAGCGTGTGGAAGCAGGCGACCTCCAGCAGGCGCCGCACCGGCGGCTTCGGCTGCCGCAGGACGACGCGCTTGGCCTTCTCCTTGGCCGTGTCCTGGATCAGCAGGAAGAAGCCCAATCCGGCGCTGTCGATGAAGTCCAGCCGCGAGAGATCCAGCACGCAGGTGCCGCCGCCGCTGTCGCCGATGCTGGCGACGAGAGTCCGGAACTGTTCATGGTCGCGCATGGTGAGCTTGCCCGACAGGGCGATCTCCAGGCCGGCGGGCCCTTCCCGTGTCGCATATTCCATGATCCGTTCCCCCCGCGTGATTTTCCCGGATTATCGGCCCGCCCCGGCGCTCCCGCAAGGGTCGAATGCCCTGATAGCGGGACCGCCCCCGCGTGCGGCGCGGGCGGGCTGGGCGGAGAGGCGGCGGATCAGGCGCTGCGCCGCAATGCGCGCCGGTTCTCCCGCTGTCGCGGCAGGTCGCGGCTGAGCTCCAGGAGATAGAGCGCCAGGTTCTCGCGCTCCTCGTCCGAGGCCCCGGCATAGACGCTGGTCCGCCGGAACGCGGCGAGGATGTCCTCGGCGTCCTTGTCGGCGTCCCGTCCGTCGGGCCTGTTGTCGAGCCGGGTTTCCATGATGCGCGCAGGCAGTTCAGGTTAACGCATTCTTAATTTCGGGGTAGGAATAGGCCAACTGGGGAAAGGGGGTAGGCGGATGGGAGGGGTTGCGCACCGCTCATCCGCCCCGCGCCACTTCGCCGAGCGGCGAGAGGCGCAATGGCCCCATTCGCCGGGAGCGCGTGGACAGACGCGGCGGCCGGGTCTATTCCTCTGCCGCCGCGACGGGCCCTCCGCTGCCCGCGCGTACAAGACGAGAGTTCAAAGGAGTCCTCCCATGTCCCGCCCCCTGCTCGCCCTCCTGCTGGCGGCCCCCGTCGCCGCCGGCGCGTCGGCGGCCCATGCCCGCAGCGCCTTCGACGGCTTCTATGCCGGCGCCTCCGTCGCCATGACCGACCTGAAGGGCCCGGCCACCAGCACGCTCGCCGGCAGCACCAGCACGCAGCGCCTGAACGGCGACGGCCACGCCTTCGGCGCCTACACCGGCTTCGGCTGGAGCCTGGGCCCGGCCTATCTCGGCGCCGAGGCCAATGCCGAGCTGGACAACGCCCGTGCCGACACCATCGCCGGCGTGTCCACCATCCGCATCGGTACCGAGGAGAGCTACGGCATCGGCGGCCGCGCGGGCATCAGCCTGTCCGACTATGTCGCGGACGTGCTGCTCTACGGCAAGGCCAGCCGGCAGTGGACCGACCTGAAGATCGCGCAGACCCTGGCGTCCAGCTCGCTCGGCAACGAGACCTCCAACGCCACGGCCTGGCGCTATGGCGGCGGCGTCGAGGTGGCGTTCTCCTCGGACATGTGGGTCCGGCTGGAGTACACCCGCACCAACTATGACCCGATCACAGTCGCGACCGGCACGCTGACCTCCAGCGCCGACCTGCGCACCGACCAGTACCGGATCGGCATCGCCTTCCGCTTCTTCTGAGCGGATTGCCTCTGGTTCGACAGCACGCCCGCCCGGCTCCCGCGCCGGGCGGGCGTTTGTTTTCCGGCCGCACCATTGTCCCGGCGGCATTTCGGGTTTGGTAAGAATCGCCCGGCATCTTCCCGCCACCGAAACCCCGGAGGCGTCATGCCGATCACCAGTGTCGAGGCCGATCACGCCTCCGACGGCACCAGCACCGTCCTGACCTTCACCACGCCCGACGGCGACGTGCGGCTGGCGCTCGACCACACACAATGGGCGCCGCTGCTGGCCAGCCTGCTGGGCGAGATGCAGACCTCGGCGCGGCTGCGCTCGGAGTCGCTGCGCGGCGCCGACGCCCGCAGCTTCTACCCGGTCTCGCCGCTGAACGTGGCCGAGATCTCCGGCGCCGTGACCCGCGACGGCACCCCCATCCTCTGCCTTAAGCTGGCCGGCGGCGCCGAGATCGACCTGGCCCTGGACATCGGCAGCGCCACCGACCTGGCGCGCGGCTTCGCCCGCCTCGCCGAGGGCTCGCTCAGCCGCATGCCGGCCCGGGTGAACTGAGGCGCTTCCAGAACGGACGCCGCCGCCGCCTGTTGGAACCAGTCCCGACAGAGGAGGCTGAGATGGCCGACAAGCGCATGGAACGGATGACCCACATCACCACCGAGCCCGCCCCCCAGGAGACGGGCAAGGAGGCCGAGGCCACGAAGGCGGCCGAGAAGGCAGCGGCGATGGGGAAGATTACGGACCCGGAACAAGCCGCCAGGGTCTCGGCCGCGGATCGCGACCGGGGCGGCAAGACCGATATTTAAGGGGTGGTGATCCCGCTGGGACTCGAACCCAGGACCCCATGATTAAAAGTCACGTGCTCTACCGGCTGAGCTACGGGATCGCCTGTGTGCGGTGCCCTGTTCGGGGCACCGCCGGGGTGGCCGCACCATATAGAGGGGGCTTGGCCGCCGTCAACGGTCAGAGGGCCGCACCCGGCCCCGGCATGCCACCTATTCCTTCAGCGTCTGCAGCCCCTTGGCGGCGCTGGCCTGGCTGGCGGCCTCGGCCGTGAAGCGCTCCGCCAGCCGCGCCGACACGCGCGGGCTGACGAACTGGCTGATGTCGCCGCCGAGACGCCCGATCTCCTTCACGAAGCGCGAGGAGATGAACTGGTGCCGCTCCGACGCCATCAGGAAGACGGTGTCGACCTCGGGGTTCAGCCGGGCGTTCATGCCGGCCATCTGGAACTCGTACTCGAAGTCCGACACGGCGCGCAGGCCGCGGACGATGACCTGGGCGCCGCAGTCCACGGCGAATTTCATCAGCAGCACCTCGAAGGGCCGGACCTCGACGCTGAAGCCCTTGTCGGACAGGACCTTCAACTCGTCCCGGACCATCTCCACCCGCTCGTCGGTGGAGAAGAGCGGGCCCTTGCCGGCGTTCTTCGCGACGCCGACGATGAGATGGTCGAGCATCCCCGCGGCGCGCTGGATGATGTCGAAATGCCCGTTGGTAACCGGGTCGAAGGTGCCCGGGTAGACACCGATCCTCTTGCGCGCCATCACCAGCCCCCTTCCCGCCGCATCGTTGATCGCCGCTCTTGCCGGCGGCGCTGATCGTGGCCGGGGCTGCCCGCCCCGGCCGTTCCCCACTCAGCCCGTCACGCCTCGCTGGCGGCCGCGCCGCCCTCGGCGCCTTCCACCGAGGGCAGGTCCTCCACGTCGGCGCCGGTGCCGTCCTCGCTCTCATCCTCCGCCAGCCGCGCGACCCGGACCACGCGCTCGTCCGCGCCGACGCGGAACAGCGTGACGCCCTTGGTCTTGCGGGCGGCGATGCGGATGTCGTGCACCGGCATGCGGATGATCTGCCCGCCGTTGCTGACCATCATGATCTGGTCGGTCTCGGCCACCGGGAACACGGCGGCGACGGCGCGGTTCTTGTCGCCCATGTCCATGTTCCAGATGCCCTGGCCGCCGCGCCCCGTCAGCCGGTACTCGTAGGCCGAGGTGCGCTTGCCGAAGCCCTGCTCGGAGACGGTGAGGATGAACTCCTCCTTCGCCGCCAGCTCGTCGAAGCGCTCCTGGGCCAGCACCAGGCTGGTGTCGACGGGCGTCGCCTCGACGTCGGGATTCTCCGCCGTCTCATCGGCCTCGCCGGTGGCGCGGCGGAGCGCGTTCGCCTGGCGCAGATAGGCGGCGCGCTCATCGGCGGTGGCGTCGACATTGCCGATGATCGACATGCCGATGACCTCGTCGCCCTCGACCAGCCGGATGCCGCGCACGCCGGTGGAGGTGCGGCCGCTGAAGACGCGCACGTCGGCGACGGGGAAGCGGATGCAGCGGCCGCTGCGGGCGGCCAGCAGCACGTCGTCATTCTCGGTGCAGGTGCGGACCGAGATCAGCCGCTCGCCCTCCTCCTCCAGCTTCATGGCGATGAGGCCGTTGGCGCGGATGTTGGCGAAGTCGGACAGCTTGTTCCGGCGCACGCCGCCGGTGCTGGTCGCGAACATGACGTTCAGCTCGCCCCAGCTCTCCTCGTCCTCCGGCAGCGGCATGACGGTGGAGATGGTCTCCCCCTCCTCCAGCGGCAGCAGGTTCACCAGCGCCTTGCCGCGGGTCTGCGGCGTGCCCAGCGGCAGGCGCCAGACCTTCAGCTTGTAGACGATGCCGCGGTTGGTGAAGAGCAGCATGGGTGTGTGGGTGTTGGCGACGAACAGGTCGCCGACCGTGTCCTCCGCCTTCAGGTTCATGCCGCTGCGGCCCTTGCCGCCGCGCGCCTGCGCCCGGTAGGTGGAGAGCGGCACGCGCTTGATGTAGCCGCCCTGCGTGACGATGACGACCATGTCCTCGCGCTGGATCAGGTCCTCGATGTCCGACTCGAACTCCAGCTCCTCGATCTTGGTGCGGCGCGGCGTGCCGAACCGCTCCTTCATCTCGACCAGCTCCTCGCGCATGATCTTGAGCAGCAGCTCGCGCGAGGCCAGGATCTCGAGGAAGTGCTTGATCTGGTCGACGATGGCGCGGAGATCGTTGCCGATCTTGTCGCGCTCCAGGCCGGTCAGGCGGTGCAGGCGCAGCTCCAGGATGGCGCGGGCCTGGGTCTCCGACAGCTTGTAGGTGCCGGCCTCGGACAGGACGCGGCCGGGCTCGTCGATCAGCGCGATCAGCGGGCCGACGTCCGATGCCGGCCACTCGCGCGCCATCATCTCCTCGCGCGCCCAGGTCGGGTCGGGCGCCCGGCGGATCAGCGCGATCATCTCGTCGAGATTGGCGACGGCGACGGCCAGGCCGACCAAGGTGTGCGCCTTCTCGCGCGCCTTGCCCAGCTCGTATTCGGTGCGCCGGGTGATGACCTGCTCGCGGAACTTCAGGAAGGCCTGGATGATCTGGCGCAGATCCATCAGCTCGGGACGGCCGCCGTTCAGCGCCAGCATGTTGACGCCGAAGCTGGTCTGCAGCGGCGTGTGGCGGAACAGCTGGTTCAGCACCACGTCGGCGACGGCGTCGCGCTTCAGCTCGACCACCACGCGTACGCCGTCGCGGTCCGATTCGTCGCGCACGTCGGAGATGCCCTCGACGGTCTTCTCCTGCACGACCTCGGCGATGCGCTCCAGCAGCTTGGACTTGTTGACCTGGTAGGGAATCTCGGTGAAGACCAGGGCCCAGCGGTCCTTGCGGATCTCCTCCACCTCGTGCTTGGCCCGCATGACCACCGAGCCGCGGCCGGTCGTGAGCGCGGAATGCACGCCGCGGCGGCCGAGGATCATTGCGCCCGTGGGGAAGTCCGGCCCCGGGACATACTGCATCAGCTGCTCGGACTGCAGGTCCGGATCGTCGATGAAGGCGCAGCAGGCGTCGATCACCTCGCCCAGATTGTGGGTCGGGATGTTGGTCGCCATGCCCACGGCGATGCCGCCGGCGCCGTTCACCAGCAGGTTGGGGAAGCGGGCTGGCAGGACGTCCGGCTCCTCCGTCGACTCGTCGTAGTTCGGGTGGAAGTCCACCGTCTCCTTGTCGATGTCGTCCAGCAGCGACTCGGCCGACTTCGCCAGGCGCGCCTCGGTGTAGCGCATGGCCGCCGGCGGGTCGCCGTCCATCGAGCCGAAATTGCCCTGGCCGTCGATCAGCGGCAGGCGCATCGAGAAGTCCTGCGCCATGCGGACCATGGCGTCGTAGATCGCGCTGTCGCCGTGCGGATGGTACTTACCCATCACGTCGCCGACGATGCGCGCCGACTTCTTGTAGGGCTTGCCGCTGTCGTAGCCGCCCTCCTTCATCGCGTAGAGGATGCGGCGGTGCACGGGCTTCAGCCCGTCCCGGACGTCGGGGAGCGCGCGGCTCACGATCACGCTCATCGCGTAATCGAGGTAGCTGTTGCGCATCTCCTCTTCGATCGTGATCGGGGCGATGTCGCCGGCGGCGGGGGGCGTCGGGGAGGTGACCAAAACGAACCCTGGGGTCTTGGATGAAGATATCGGCGGCCAGCACCAAGGGCCGGCCGCCGGGTCGGAATTCAGCGCGCGATTTGTACCATTATTCGCGGATGCGAACAATGAAGCGCATCCCAACAGATGGGGATGCCGCCCGCTTGTTCACCCCATCCCTGCCCCATTCCTGCCCTGGGGACGCAGACGCCGTCAGCGCCGGGACAGCCACCAGAAGCGCGCCGACAGGATCGCCACGGACACGACGCTGGCGATGAAGATGCCCTCGTACAGCCCCAGCACGCCGCGCCCGGCCCAGAAGGCCAGCGCCGCGCCGGCGGGGATCATCACGGCGTAGTAGCTGACGAAGTGCAGCGCCGTGGGAATCCAGGCGTCGCCACGGCCGCGCAGCGCGCTCGCCATCACCACCTGGCCGCCGTCCACCACCAGGATCCAGGCGCTGAAGCCGATCAGCGGCAGGATGGCGGCGATGAGCTCCGGCTCCTTGGCGAAGGCGCCGGCGATCGTCTCCGGCAGCAGCCCGTAGAAGGCGCCCGCCACCGCCAGGATGACCGAGGTGACGGCGAGCCCCATCCAGCCGGCGGTCACCAGCTCGCGCCGGTCGCCGGCGCCGTGCGCCGCCCCCACCCGCACCGCCGTCGCCGAGGCCAGGCCCAGTGCCGCCATGAAGGGCAGCGCGAGCAGGTTCAGCGCCACGGTGTAGGCCGCCAGCGCCAGCGCCCCCAGCATGCCGGCGAACAAGCCGAGCGCGCCGAAGGCGGAGGATTCGAGGCCCTGGCTGAGGCCGGCGGCATAGCCTAGCCGGCGCTGCTCCGCCCCGTCGCGCCACCAGCCCCGCAGCGTCCCCCGCGAGGCGAATCGCTCATGGTCCGCCATGGTCAGCACATAGACGACCAAGCCGATGGCGGTGGCCCAGCGCAGGCTCGTCGTCGCCCAGGCGGCGCCCTCCGCCCCCATCTCCGGGAAGCCGAGCTTGCCGAAGACGAACACCCAGTTCAGCCCGACATTGGCGACGTTGGCGAGCAGCATCGCCACCATGCCCGGCATCGGGCGCTTCAGACCCTCCAGGTAGAAGGCGGTGGTGATGTAGATGGCGCCGGCCGGCATGCCGTAGCCCAGCACGAGGATGACCCCGGCACCGCCGCGCGCCAGGTCGGGCTCCTGCCCGGCCAGCAGGAACAGCGGCTCCGCCACCAGGCAGACGGCCAGGAAGGCGAAGCCCACCAGGGCCGCCCAGGGCAGCGAGCGCCGCCACACCGCCCCGCACTCGGCCGGGTTGCCGGCGCCCAGCGCCTGCGACGCCATGACGATGGTGCCCATCATCAGCCCGACGATGGTGGCGAAGAAGACGCCGACGGGCGTGCCGCCCAGCCCGAGATAGGCCAGCTCGACCGCGCCGTAGTGGCCGACGAACAGCGTGTCCACCACCGCCATGACGATGATGCCGGCGCGCGCCACCATCACCGGGATGGCCAGGCGGAGCAGTTCCGCCGCATGGCGCTTCAGGCGGGCGTTGCCATGGTCGAGGGCGATGCTGGACATGCTGGGAACCGTGCGGATCGGGACGCTCATACTTCCGATGTCGGAAGTGTTCAGCCGCAGAAAACCGCAGGACCCGCCCTCCGGTCAAGCCGCCGCGCCGCATGGCCGGCCAGCGTCGTCGGGGGAACCCGGAACCGCCTCTCCGCGGCCGGGTTCTAGTGGTGACCCCAACCAGGAGGCCCGCCATGGCGCCCAATCCCCGCCCGCCGCAGGAGACCGAGATTCCCTCGCCCCGCGAGGACCAGGACATGCCCGGCAGCATCCCGCGCGAGCAGCCGGACATCCAGCAGCCCGACATCGGCATCCCCAGCCCCGACGTGATCAGCCCCGGCTCGATTCCGGAGAGCCCGACTCCGGGGCAGTACTAGAAAGGTGAGCGGCTCGGCATGATCGGTACGGCTGTTCCCCTCCACCGTCACCCCGGCGCAGGCCGGGGCCCAGGGGTTGCAGCAATGCATCGCCGATGAAGAGCACCCGTAGGTCGCATGGAGGCGAAGCCGTAATGCGACACACCGGCTGGGAAGTCGCACTGCGCCTGCGGCTCCATGCGACCTACGAACCAAATCAGCGCTGCATCGGGCGTATCCCGCTGCAACCCCTGGGTCCCGGCTTGCGCCGGGATGACGGTTGGGGGGACGGGCGACGAGCCCTACCAGCGGGTGACCGACGGCGCCCTAGCGCTGCCGGTCGAACACGTAGCCGCCGCCCTTCGGTCCCCAGGCATGCTGGCCGTCGGCGGTCCAGCCGCGGTCCCAGATGCGGGTGGCCGACATGTCGAGCGTGATCTCCGACGACATGGCGGCGGCGCCCTTGTAGCCGTTGGGGCACTTGCGCCCGTCGGTGCCGCCGGCGAAGGCGGCGCCCTGGCGGGTGAAGCGCATCTCGCAGCCGGTGAGCGGCTTCAGCGCATCCGGGCTGGCCCGCTCCAGCCGCGCCGGCTCCTTCCAGGCGCCGACCAGGGCGGTAGGCTCGGCCGGCTGGTGCACGATCACCTCCACGGCGCCGCCGGCCGCCGGGCGCAGCTGGTAGAAGCGCTGGCGGTAGGGCCGTTCCGGCGTGGCCGCCATGTGTTGCTCGACATAGAGCCAAGTGCCGTCGCTCCGCCCCGGCCAGACCGGCACGACGTGCAGCTCGACCGGATCGTAGGCCGGGTCGCGCTCATGCTGGGCCCTGGACGAGAAATGGCCCGCCATGAGGCGGGCCATCTCCGAAACCTCGTCCGCCCGCACGGGCGGCGAGAAGGTGAACGCGAGGACCGCGCCGGCGGCCCCCATCAGAGTGAGGAAGCCGGCGCGCCGCATCAGAACGGGATCTCGTCGTCGAGATCGTCGGCCGGACGCGCACCACCCCGCTGCTGACCGCCGGCGGCACGGTCGTTGCCGTACCCTCCGCCGCCGCCCCGGTCATTGCCGTAGCCGCCGCGCGACCCGCCCCCACGGCTGCCACCGCCGCCGCTGGAGCCGTAATCGTCGCCGCCGCCACCGCCGTAGTCGCCGCCATAGTCGCCGCCGCCCGATGAGGCGCCGCCGCCCTCACGGCCGTCGAGCAGGGTCAGCTCGCCGCGGTAGGGACGAAGCACGACTTCGGTCGTGTACTTCTCCGCGCCGGACTGGTCCGTCCACTTGCGGGTCTCGAGCTGGCCCTCGACATAGACCTTCGAGCCCTTCTTCAGGAACCGCTCGGCCACGCCGATCAGCGCCTCGTTGAAGATGACGACCTGATGCCACTGGGTGCGCTCCTGGCGCTCCCCCGAATTCTTGTCCTTCCAGGTCTCCGAGGTGGCGATCCGCAGGTTGCAGACCTTGCCGCCGCTCTGCATCGAGCGGACCTCGGGGTCCTTGCCGAGGTTGCCTAGGATGATGACCTTGTTGACGCTTCCAGCCATGTCCAATCCGTCCTGAATCTGGAGTTGAGCCCGCAGCCTACACGCGGCGCGCGGGCGGCACCATGGCCGTTCCGCCCACCCCGGGCACTTTGCTGTGGACAACTCCGAATATAGAACATAACGCGAACGTTGAAAAGAGTGCGGAGCGCGGTACCCGCATCGGCATGGCCGTCCCGGTGACACGGCCTCTGTCCAGCCCCGAGTCGCCCGGTGGCACACCGCCCGCGCATGGCCGCCATGGCCCAGGCGGGGGCGCGCCCCACGGATTTCACGAGCGGGTTACTACCCCAACCCTTGACCCTGGCCCATATTGGCGCAGGTTTCGTCGGCAGCCGTTGCGCGGCGACTTTGGCGCGGGTAGACTAGAACGCACCATGAACACGCACACGATCTCCGTCCGCGGCGCGCGGGAGCACAATCTCAAGAACGTCGACGTGGACCTGCCGCGCGACTCTCTTGTCGTCATCACCGGCCTGTCCGGCTCGGGCAAGTCGTCGCTCGCCTTCGACACGATCTACGCCGAGGGACAACGCCGCTACGTCGAGAGCCTGTCGGCCTACGCGCGCCAGTTCCTGGAGCTGATGCAGAAGCCGGACGTCGACAGCATCGAGGGGCTGTCCCCGGCCATCTCCATCGAGCAGAAGACGACGAGCCGCAACCCGCGCTCCACCGTCGGCACGGTGACGGAGATCTACGACTATCTCCGCCTGCTCTACGCCCGCATCGGCATCCCCTACTCGCCCGCCACCGGCCTGCCGATCGAGAGCCAGACGGTCAGCCAGATGGTCGACCGGATCATGGCGCTGCCGGAGGGTACCCGCCTCTACCTGCTGGCCCCCGTCGTGCGCGGCCGCAAGGGCGAGTACAAGAAGGAGCTGCAGGAGCTGCGCAAGCGCGGCTTCCAGCGCGTCAAGATCAACGGCGAGATGATGGAGATCGACGACGCGCCGGCGCTGGACAAGAAGCTGAAGCACGACATCGAGGTGGTGGTCGACCGCATCGTGGTGCGCGAGGGGCTGGGCAACCGGCTCGCCGACAGCATCGAGACGGCGCTGGGCCTGTCCGAAGGGCTGCTGTTCGCGGAGAACGCCGACGACGGTCAGCGCACCGTCTTCTCCGCCAAGTTCGCCTGCCCGGAGAGCGGCTTCACCATCGAGGAGATCGAGCCGCGGCTCTTCTCCTTCAACAATCCGTTCGGCGCCTGCCCGGCCTGCGACGGGCTGGGCTCCAAGCTCTACATGGACCCGGAGCTGGTGGTGCCGGACGAGCGGCTGAGCCTGCGGGAGGGCGCCATCGCCCCCTGGGCCAACAGCACCTCGCAGTATTATTCCCAGACGCTGGAGAGCATCGCCAAGCACCACGGCGTCTCCACCGCCACCCCCTGGCGCGACCTGCCCGAGGCGGTCAAGGACACGATCCTGTTCGGCTCCAAGGGCAAGCCGATCACGCTCCGGTACAATGACGGGCTGCGCTCCTACGACACCAACAAGCCCTTCGAGGGCGTGGTGCGGAACCTCGAGCGGCGCTGGAAGGAGACCGAAAGCGCCTGGATGAAGGAGGAGTTGCAGAAGTACCAGTCCGCGAAGCCCTGCGAGGCCTGCGGCGGCGCGCGCCTGAAGCCGGAGGCGCTGGCGGTCAGGATCAACGGCAAGCACATCGCCGATGTCAGCCGCATGTCGATCCAGGAGGCCGGCCGCTGGTTCACCGACCTCGACAACCACCTGACGGCCAAGCAGCGCGAGATCGCGGTGCGCATCCTGAAGGAAATCAACGAGCGGCTGGGCTTCCTGAACAATGTCGGGCTGGAATACCTGGCGCTGGACCGCGCCTCCGGCACGCTGTCGGGCGGCGAGAGCCAGCGCATCCGGCTGGCCTCCCAGATCGGCTCGGGCCTGACCGGCGTGCTCTACGTGCTGGACGAACCCTCCATCGGCCTGCACCAGCGCGACAATGACCGGCTGCTGGAAACCCTGAAGCGCCTGCGCGACCTCGGCAACACCGTCATCGTCGTCGAGCATGACGAGGACGCCATCCGCCAGGCCGACTACCTGGTCGACATGGGCCCGGGCGCCGGCGTCCATGGCGGCACGGTGGTCGCCGCCGGCACGCCGGCCGAGGTGCAGAAGAACGAGAACAGCGTCACCGCCGCCTACCTGACCGGCCGCAAGTTCGTGGCGGTGCCGCCGGTGCGCCGCCCGGGCCATCCCGGGCAGTTCCTGGAGGTGCGCGGCGCCCGCGGCAACAACCTCAAGAATGTCGACGCCAGGATCCCGCTGGGCACCTTCTCCTGCGTCACCGGCGTGTCGGGCGGCGGCAAGTCCACCCTGGTGATCGAGACGCTGTACAAGGCTCTGGCCAAGCGGCTGAACGGCGCCCGCGAGCACCCGGAGGCGCATGACGAGATCCGGGGCGTGGAGTTCCTGGACAAGATCGTCGACATCGACCAGTCGCCGATCGGCCGCACGCCGCGCTCGAATCCCGCCACCTACACCGGCGCCTTCACGCCGATCCGCGACTGGTTCGCCGGACTGCCCGAGGCGAAGGCGCGGGGCTACGGCCCCGGGCGCTTCAGCTTCAACGTGAAGGGCGGCCGCTGCGAGGCCTGCCAGGGCGACGGCGTCATCAAGATCGAGATGCACTTCCTGCCCGACGTCTACGTCACCTGCGACGTCTGCCATGGCAAGCGCTACAACCGCGAGACGCTGGAGGTCCTGTACAAGGACAAGAGCATCGCCGACGTGCTGGACATGACGGTCGAGGAGGCCGCCGACTTCTTCAAGGCCGTGCCCTCCATCCGCGACAAGATGGAGACGCTCGACCGGGTCGGCCTGGGCTACATCCATGTCGGCCAGCCCGCCACCACGCTGTCGGGCGGCGAGGCACAGCGGGTGAAGCTCGCCAAGGAGCTGGCGCGGCGCGCCACCGGCAAGACCCTCTACATCCTCGACGAGCCCACCACCGGCCTGCATTTCGAGGATGTGCGCAAGCTGCTGGAGGTGCTCCACGCGCTGGTCGAGCAGGGCAACACGGTGCTGGTGATCGAGCATAACCTCGAGGTCATCAAGACGGCCGACTGGATCATCGACATGGGCCCCGAGGGCGGTTCCGGCGGCGGCGAGATCGTCGCCGAGGGCACGCCGGAGGATGTGGCGGCGTCCAAACGCAGCCATACCGGCCACTACCTCGCCCCCTATCTCAAGGCCGCCGCCAAGGCGCGCAAGCGGGCCTGATCCATGGCGGACGGGAGCCAGGCGCCTCACCCGGTTCCCGTCCGCCGCCGACTCGCCGCCTGGGGCGTCCACCTGCTGACGGCCAGCGGCGCCGTCATTGCCTTCCTGTCGCTGCTGGCGGTGTTCGAGGGCGAGCCGGCGCAAGCGCTGCTGTGGCTCTGCCTGTCGCTGCTGGTGGATGGGCTTGACGGCCCGCTCGCCCGCCGCGTCCGCATCCGCGACTCGGTTCCTGGGATCGACGGGGCGGCGTTGGACCTGATCGTCGACTTCCTCACCTACGTCTTCGTGCCGGCGGCCATCCTCTGGCGGTTCGGCATGCTGCCCGATCCGCTGGCGCTGCCGCTGATCGCGCTGGTCCTGCTGAGCTCGCTGCACCTGTTCGCGAAGACGGACATGAAGGCGGCCGACAACCATTTCGTCGGCTTCCCGGCGGTGTGGAGCGGGGTGGTGCTGGTGCTGTTCCTGCTGGGCACCCCCCCGGCCCTGAACGCCGCCGTCACGGTCCTGCTGGTGGTGCTGACCTTCGCGCCGCTGAAGGCGGTGCATCCCTTCCGGGTGGAGCGCTGGCGGGCCCTGACCCTAGTCGTGACGGCCGCCTGGGGCCTGTCCGCCGTCGCGCTGCTGTGGCTGCATCCCGCGCGGCCGGGATGGCTGCTGGGCATCTTTGTCGCTGGCGGGCTCTATCTCGTGGCCGTAAGCCTCTGGCGCACGATCGCCGACAGGGGCGCCGACCGCATGGCGAAATAGCCACGGCGCGTATAAACCCCTGCGACCTCAATCATATTCCCCTTTTCCGTCGCGTCCGTGCCCCTTTTCGGTCACAGGCCGGGCGGATCAAAGGACATCAACACCCCCACGGAGCATCCCCATGAAGCGCGTTCTCCTCTCCTCCCTGCTCTGCCTCGGCCTGGCCGCCTGCGCCTCGCCCGGCGAGGACAGCTCGGCCACTTCGACCGGCGGTGCCGGTGGTTACGGCGCCGGCGGCAGCGCCCCGGTCACCGCCGTCGGCGACGCCATGCAGGGCGGCATCCGCGAGCAGCTGGCCCAGGTCGGCGACCGGGTGTTCTTCGGCACCGACCGCTACGACCTGTCCCCCGAGGCGACCGCCACGCTCGACCGGCAGGTGCAGCTGCTGCGCAGCCAACCGGGCGTCCGCATCACGCTGGAGGGCCATTCCGACGAGCGCGGTACGCGCGAGTACAACCTCGCGCTGGGCGACCGCCGCGCCGCCGCCGCGCGCGCCTATCTCGTGGCCCAGGGCATCGATGCCAGCCGCATCACGACGCTGAGCTACGGCAAGGAGCGGCCCGCCGTTCCGGGTGCCAGCGAGTCGGCGTGGCAGCAGAACCGCCGCGCGGTGACCGTCATCGCCGAGTGACGGCCTGGGGCTGGGGGCGAGGCGCGGCATGCCTTCGGGCTGCCGCGCCCGCGCCTTCATCTCACCGTGTTTCCCCGATAAACCCTGTGCTAGGTTTGCCGCCAACCAACAAACCTCGCCGGTCCAGTCACACCGGTCCAGTCACAGGGAGACCCACGGGATGAAGCTGAAATCCACGCTCCTCGCCGCCGCCGCGCTGGCCGCCGTCATGGGCGCCGCCCCGGCCTGGGCGGAGATCAAGGTCGGCCTCGGCGCGCCGCTGACCGGCCCCAACGCCGTGTTCGGCGAGCAGCTGCGCCGCGGCACCGAGCTGGCGATCAAGGACCTGAACGAAAGGGGCGGTGTGCTGGGCGAGAAGCTGGTGATGATCCCCGGTGACGACGCCTCCAACCCCAGCCAGGGCGTCGCGGTCGCCAACCGCTTCGCGACCGAGGGCGTGGCGGTGGTGATCGGCCACTTCAACTCGGCCGTCTCCATCCCCTCCTCCAAGGTGCTGGCCGAGGAGGGCATCCTGATGATCTCGCCCGCCTCCACCAACCCGCAGCTGACCGACGCCGGCTACGACACGGTGTTCCGCACCTGCGGCCGCGACGACCAGCAGGGCGAGGTGGCCGCCGCCTACATCGCCAAGAACCACAAGGCCGACAAGATCGCCGTCGTCCATGACCAGACCACCTACGGCAAGGGCCTGGCCGACGCGACCAAGAAGGCGATGAACGCCGCCGGCGTGAAGGAGACGATGTACGAGGCCGTCACCGTCGGCGACCGCGATATGTCCGCCCTCATCACCAAGATGAAGGACTCGGGCATCCAGGTCGTCTATTTCGGCGGGCTGCACACCGAGGCCGGGCTGATCGTCCGCCAGATGGCCGACAAGGGCATGAAGGCGCAGTTCATCTCCGGCGACGGCATCGTCAACAACGAGTTCTGGAACATCACCGGCCCGACCGGCGAGGGCGTGCTGATGACCTTCGGCGCCGACTTCCGCAAGCGCCCAGAGGCGGCCGAGGTGGTGGCGAAGTTCCGCGCCCAGAACTACGAGCCCGAGGCCTACACCCTCTACTCCTACGGCGCGGTGCAGGCCTGGGCCCAGGCGGCCGAGCGCGCCAAGAGCACCGACAGCGCCAAGGTCGCCAAGGAGATGCGCGGGACGGACGCCAGCACCGTGCTGGGCAAGCTCGGCTTCGATGAGAAGGGCGACCGCAAGACCACAGACTACGTCTTCTACCGCTGGTCCGGCGGCACCTACGCCGAGCTGCCGCAGAAGTAAGGCGGGCGGGCACACATGCGAAGGGCGCCATCCCCCGGGGGGTGGCGCCCTTTTTCTTTGGCGGCTCCGTTATCCTTCTCCCCTTGAGGGAGAAGGATGGGGCCCCAAGCCTGCTTGGGGAGGATGAGGGGTGCCGCGAAGCGGCCACTCGACCGGTAATCCTGGAACAGCGGTGGAGAACGTTGGGCTGACGCCCGCCGACCCCTCACCCTCCCACGCTCCGCGTGGGTCCCTCCCTCTCCCTCAAGGGGAGAGGGACTGTTCACCCCAGCTTCGCCCGCAGCTCCCGCATCCAGCCTTCAACGCGCGCGCGGTTCACGCCGAAGTCGCGGATGCCGAAGACGGCGCGGCTGTAGGCCAGCACCACGCTGCCGCCCTCCACCCCCCGCACCTCGATGGCGGCGAAGTCCGGGTAGCGCATCAGTCGGGTCTGCTGCACGGCGGTGAAGCTCAGCCCGTCGGCCGAGGTCTGGAGGATGCGGGTCGAGGGCTGGGCCTTCACCACCTCCATCAGCGCGGCGGCCACCCGGGCCGGCGGCTGCGGCAGCACGTCGGAGACCGCGTGCGCCTGGGCGCGGGTGGCGCCGGCGGGCGCCATCAGGAACTGGTTGGGCTTCCAGGTCAGCTCCAGCGTGGAGAAATCCACCGCCGCGCCGTGGCTGCGCTCGAGATTGCCGACATAGATCGCGATGAAGATCTGCCACGCGACGAACAGCGCCACGATTGCGCCGACGGTCCAGCCGAGCACGGTGATCAGGACGTCCAAGGCTCTTCCCCTCCGCATGATGTCGTTACCCCTTTCGGTAGAGCTTAGCAGCAGTACCCCGGGCGGCGCCATGCGCCTCGCCGTTCGGCGTCGCGCGGCTTGACTAGCGGGGCGCCTTGACCCCACCTACTGCGCCATGACGAACCCCATCCATATCATCGGCGGCGGCCTTGCCGGGAGCGAGGCCGCGTGGCAGGTCGCCCAGGCCGGCATCCCCGTCGTGCTGCACGAGATGCGCCCGGTCCGGCGCACGGACGCGCACTCCACCGACAAGTTCGCCGAACTGGTCTGCTCCAATTCCTTCCGTTCGGACGACGCGGAGTACAACGCCGTCGGCCTGCTGCACGAGGAGATGCGGCGCTGCGGCTCGCTGATCCTGGCGGCCGGCGACACGCACAAGGTGCCGGCCGGCGGCGCGCTGGCGGTCGACCGCGACGCTTTCGCCGACGAGGTGACGGCGCGGCTGGCGGCGCATCCGCTGGTGACGATCGAGCGCGGCGAGGTGGCGGGCCTGCCGCCCGAGACGTGGGACAGCGTCATCGTCGCGACCGGCCCCCTAACCTCGCCCGCCCTGGCCGAGGCCGTGCGGAGCCTGACCGGCGAGGACCAGCTGGCCTTCTTCGACGCCATCGCGCCGATCGTCTATCTGGAGTCCATCGACCTGTCCAAGGCCTGGTTCCAGAGCCGCTACGACAAGGAGGGGCCGGGCGGCACGGGCAAGGATTACATCAACTGCGCCTTCGACAAGGATGGCTATCTGGCCTTCATCCAGGCGCTGCTGGACGCGCCCAAGACCGACTTCAAGGAGTGGGAGAAGGACACGGCCTACTTCGAGGGCTGCCTGCCCATCGAGGTCATGGCGGAGCGCGGCGTGGACACGCTGCGCTACGGCCCGATGAAGCCGGTGGGGCTGACCGACCCGCACACCAGCCGCCGCCCCTATGCCGTGGTGCAGCTGCGCCAGGACAACAAGCTGGGCACGCTCTACAACCTGGTGGGATTCCAGACCAAGCTGAAATACGCCGAGCAGGCCCGGGTCTTCCGCATGATCCCGGGCCTGGAGAACGCCGAGTTTGCGCGGCTGGGCGGGCTGCACCGCAACACCTTCATCAACAGCCCGCGCCTGCTGGACGCGACGCTGCGGCTGAAGGCCATGCCGCGGCTGCGCTTCGCCGGCCAGATCACCGGCTGCGAGGGTTATGTCGAGAGCGCCGCCGTCGGCCTGCTGGCCGGTCGCTTCGCCGCCGCGGAGCGGCAGGGCCAAGCGCTGACCCCGCCGCCGCCCACAACGGCGCTGGGCGCCATCTTGGGCCACATCACCGGCGGCGCCGAGGCGGAGACCTTCCAGCCCATGAACGTCAATTTCGGCCTGTTCCCCGCGCTCGACGAGCGGCAGGCGAACGGGCGGGAGCTGAAGGGCAAGGACCGCAAGCTCGCCTACACGCGCCGGGCGCTGGCGGCGCTGGATGGCTGGCTGGGCGCGCGGCTGGCGGCGGAATAGCTAACCTTTGGCATGTATTGCCTGACGGGGTACTCCCTGGGAAGATAGGGCATGACCGATGCCCTGCCTTCCCGTCCCCGCGCCGTCCATGGCCTCCCCGAGCGCGCGAGCGAAACCGCCGCGCCGAGCCGGCTGGAAACGCTGAAGCTGTGGCTGGACCTTGGGCCGCGGCTGGTGGCGACGCTGGTCGTCGTCTTCCTGCTCGCCGACAACTACGCCGACGTGAAGCAGGTCATCCACACCCTGGCCCAACCCGAGAATTCCGAGAAGGTGCTGAACTACCTGATCGGGGACAAGCCGGCAGAGACCGAGGAGACGGCCGAAAACGGCCCGCATGGCCGCGGCGATCAGCCGGAGCATCCGGCGGACCAGGCCGCGGCCGCGCTGGACGCCTATGGCGACCTGATGCGGGCGGCGGCCAACATGGGCACCGGCGATGGCGAGATCGTCAAGCTGGCCGGCGCGTACAAGGACTTCGCCGACAAGGCCGGCGCCGCCTCCTCCGCCCAGGCTGAGCAGCTGCGCGAGGAGCTGAAGGCTCTGCACCGCCGCCGCCACAAGCTGGCACAGGACTACGCCGGCGGCTGAACCCTACCAGCGCCCCAGCAGCGACCGCCAGGCGAGCTTGGCGTGCCGCAGCGGATGGGCCAGCGCCACGCGCGGCGCGAAGGGATCGTGTCCCGCCTTCGCCAGCACATCGAGATAGAGCTCCGCCAGCACGGCCGGCAGCAGGGCCGGCAGCGCCGCCTTCGGCACCTCCGCCCGGCGGCTCCGCGCCTCCGCCAGATGGCTGCGGGCGACCTCCGCCACCTCGCGGACCAGCTCCCGGATGCTCTCCTGCGGCTTGAGGTCGAACAGGCGGGGTTCGCTGACCCCGTGTTTCGCCAGCAGATCGGCCGGCAGGCGGGTCCGGTGGGCGCGCGCCAGGTGCGGCACGCTGCGCAGGATTCCGGTCAGCGAGTAAGCGATGCCGACATGGCGGCCGGCCGCCATCGCCGCCTCGCCGCGCGCATCCGCCGCCTGCAGCGCCAGCTGCACCAGGGGGGAGGAGGTCGATTCGGCGTAGTTGACCAGACAAGCCAGCGTCTTGGGCGGCGCGTCGTCCAGGTCGGCCTCACGCGCGTCGACCAGGCGTTCCAGAAGTGGCCGCGACAGGCCCCCCCGTTCGACGGCGGCGGCCAGGGCCGTCACCACCTCGTGCCGGCGCGGCTGGCCCTCATAGATGCCCTCCACGCTCTCGCGCCACCATTGCAGCCGGATCTGGCCCAGCATTGGCTCGGTCACCACCTCCCGGGTCCGCGCGATCTCCGTGTTGAAGGCATAGAGCGCGAACAGATCCTCCCGCAGCTCCGCCGGGGCGAACAGCGCGGTGAGGAAGCGGTCATTGTCGTGGCGGCGGACTTCCTGCCCGCAGTAGGAGAGCGTCGTGTCGGACATGTCTTCGGCAAGGCGGCGGGACCGGCCCCTATATGGACCCGATGCGGCTGGATTGCCACCGCTCTCGGCCGCAAGGCGCCACCAAACGAAGTACCGACTGCGCGTGCGGGCTTGCACTTTCGGAGTAGCGTCTTACAGTCCAGCCCATCCGGCAGGGCGTTTCCTGCATTGGGAGGGACTAAGAACAATGGCAAGCATCCTCGAGAATCTCTATCGCGCGCTGGGGCTGGGCATCCTGCTGGCCGTGGCGCTGATGATGGGCCTGCACGGCGCGAACGTCAGCGCCGAGCCGGCCTACCTGCAGGCCTTCTTCCGCTACCTGCACGTCTTCTTCGGCATCCTGTGGATCGGGCTGCTCTACTACTTCAACTTCGTGCAGATCCCGACCATGCCGAAGGTGCCGGCCGAGCTGAAGCCGGGCGTTTCCAAGTTCATCGCCCCGGAGGCGCTGTTCTGGTTCCGCTGGGCGGCGCTGCTGACCGTCGTCACCGGCCTGTTCGTTGCCATGTTCAGCGGCTACCTGGTCGAGGCGCTGACGCTGGCCGAGGGCCACCGGCTGATCGGCGTCGGCATGTGGCTGGCGCTGATCATGGCCTTCAACGTCTGGTTCATCATCTGGCCGAACCAGAAGAAGGCGCTGGGCCTGGTCGAGGCCGACGCGGACACCAAGGCCAAGGCCGCCCGCGTCGCGATGCTGACCAGCCGCACGAACTTCGTGCTGTCGATCCCGATGCTCTACGCCATGGCGACCTTCCAGTCCGTCGGCGGCTGAGTCCCTGGGAACAGCGGTACCGTGCGAGGGGGCGGGGCCTGCGGGCTCCGCCCCTTTTTCGTGGCCGCGCGGCATTGATCCAAAGATTGGTTCATCGCGTACGCAGGGTCTGGCACAGTGAGCCCGATGCGCCCGGCGAGGTCCCTTTCCATGGCCGATTTCCGCACCGTCCCCAGCGCCGGCGAGGCCGAGCCGACCGCCCGCAAGGGGGCCACGGAGGAGAACTTCCCCGTCGCCTCGCGGCTGGTGCCCAAGCATTTGCGCCCCCATGTCATGGCCTTCTATGCCTTCGTCCGGCTGGCCGACGACATCGCCGACGACCCGCACCTGGAGCCCGAGGCCAAGACCGCGCAGCTGGACGCGCTGGAGCGGGCGCTGGTCAGCGGCACCGGCAACCAGGCGTGGCTCGCTCCCGCCCTGCAGCTGAAGGCAAGCCTGACCGCCACCGGCGTTTCCGGCCTGCATGCCCGCCAGATGCTCCAGGCCTTCCGACGCGACGCCCAGGGCGGCCGCTGCAAGACCTGGCAGGATCTGGTCCTCTATTGCCGCTATTCCGCCAATCCCGTCGGCCGCTACCTGCTGGAGCTGCATGGCGAGAACCTGACCGCCGCGGCGTCCGCCGACGCGCTCTGCACGGCGTTGCAGGTGCTGAACCATCTGCAGGACTGCCGCGACGACTGGGTGCGGCTGGGGCGCTGCTACCTGCCGACCGCCTGGTTCGTGGAGGCCGGCGGCGACCCGGAGCAGCTGGTGGAGACGCGCTCCAGCCCGGCCGTGCGCGCCGTCATCGACCGCACGCTGGACCAGGTGGACGGGCTGCTGGAGCGCGCCTCGCTGCTGCCCGGCCTCGTCGCCGACCCCGGGCTGCGTCTGGAGTCGGCGGTCATCCTGCGCCTCGCCCAGACGCTGTCCGCCCGCCTGCGCCGCCGCGACCCGCTGGCCGAACGGGTGGAGCTGGGCACGGTGGCCCGCGGCGCGGCCGCCGCCCGGGGACTTCTGCTGGGGCTTCGCGTCGGGCGCCGCAACAGGGCCTCGCGCGCCGCCAAGCCGCGCTTCCAGGGCGGCAGCACCTTCTACTGGCCGATGCGCCTGCTGCCCGAGGCGCAGCGGCGCGCCATGTTCGCCGTCTACGGTTTCTGCCGCCGCGTCGACGACATCGTGGACGAGCCGGGCCCGCCCGAGCTGAAGCGGAGCGCCCTGGCCGACTGGCGCCAGCGCCTGGCCGAGATTTATGCGGCCGTGCCGCCGCGGGGACCCGAGGCGCCGCTGCTGTCAGCCATGGGCGAGGCGGTCAGGCGCTACCGGCTGCCGCGCGCCGAGTTCGACGCCATGATCGACGGCATGCTGATGGATCTGGACGGTCCCGTGGTGGCGCCGACGCTGAAGGAGCTCACGCTCTATTGCCGCCGCGTCGCGGGCTCGGTCGGCATGCTGTCGGTGCGCATCTTCGGACACTCGGATGCGCGCGCGGACGCCTTCGCGCTGGCGGTGGCGGAGGCGCTGCAGCTGACCAACATCCTGCGCGACGTGGGGGAAGACGCCCGCATGGGCCGGCTCTACCTGCCGGACGAGCTTCTGCGCGACGCCGGGATCGACGGCACCGCCCAGCCGCCGGAGGAGCTGCTGTCGCACCCCGCCCTGCCCGGCGTCTGCGAGAATCTCGCCGACATCGCCGAGGCGCGCTTCCATGAGGCGCGCGGGGCGCTGGCGGAACTGAACGGCCGCTCGCTCTGGGCCGCAGCGGCGATGATGGTGCTGTACCAGCGCCTGCTCGTGCGGCTGCGCCGGCGCGGCTGGGCCGACCTGGACAGCCGGCCGCGCCTGTCCGGCCGCGAGAAGTTCTCGGTGGCGCTGCGCTGCGCCGCCGGCTGGGTGCCGGCGCGCTGAATTGAGCGGCACGGTCCACATCGTCGGCGCGGGCCTCGCCGGGCTCGCCTGCGCCACCGCGCTCGCCGCCGCGGGGCGACGGGTGGCGCTGTACGAGGCGGCCCCCCAGGCCGGCGGACGCTGCCGCAGCTACCACGACCCGGTGCTGGACCGACGCCTCGACAATGGCAACCATCTGGTCCTGGGCGGCAATGCGGAGGTTTTCCGCTATCTCGACCGGCTGGGCGCGCGCGGCGGCCTCGCGGCACCCGCCACGGCCGCCATCCCGTTCGTCGACCTCGCCGACGGCGCGCACTGGAGCCTGGCGCCGCGCGGGCGGCTGCCGCTGTGGCTGCTGGACCGGGACGCGCGGGTGCCGGGCGCGGGCGCCCTGGCGCACCTGGCATTCCTGAGGCTGGCGGCGGCAGGGTCGGGCGACACGGTCGCCGACCGCTTCGACACGGCCTCCCCCCTCTGGCGGCGGCTGTGGCGGCCGCTGGCCGTCTCGGTGATGAACACGGCGCCGGAGGAGGCGTCGGCCCGGCTGCTCTGGGAAGTGATGCGCCGCACCCTGCTGGCCGGCGCCGAGGCGTGCCGCCCCTTCGTCGCCGATGAGGGGCTTTCGGAGGCCTTCATCGACCCGGCCCTGGCGTTCCTGGAGCGCCAGGGTGCCACGGTGCGGACGACGGCGCGGCTGCGGGCGGTCGAGACGGACGGGAACGCGGTGGCGGCGCTGGCCTTCGACGGGGTGCGCGTGCCGCTGGGTGCGGGCGACTCGGCGGTTCTGGCCCTGCCGGTCCAGGCCATGGCGGAGCTGCTGCCGGGGCTGGTGCGCCCGCAGCCCTGCCGCGCCATCCTGAACCTGCACTACCGCCTGCCCGCGCCGCCCGCCCTGCCCGGCAGCGCGCGGCTGCTGGGCGTGGTCGGAGGGACGGCGGAGTGGCTGTTCCTGCGCGGCGACGTCGTCTCGGTGACGGTCAGCGCCGCCGACGCCCTGTGCGAGCGTCCCTCGGACGAACTGGCGGCCCTCATCTGGCAGGATGTCCGCAACGCCCTCGCCCTCCCCTCAGGCCCCGCCCCGAGGCATCGGGTGGTGAAGGAGAAGCGGGCGACGCCGGCGCAGACGCCGGCCGCCGTGGCCGAGCGGCCGGCTTCGCGCACGGCGTTCGCGAACCTGCTGCTGGCCGGCGACTGGACCGACACCGGCCTGCCCGCGACCATTGAGGGGGCGGTGCTGTCGGGACACCGGGCCGCGGCGCTGCTGCTCGGCAGGAGGTAACTCGGTCGGGCGGGTTCACAGATCGGGCGCCGGGGCCTACCTAGGGCGACACTTCCCGGCAACCCGCCACGAAGAGGACCCCCCATGGCCTTCGAACTGCCCCCGCTGCCCTATGCCCGCGAGGCGCTGCAGCCCTACATGTCGGCCGAGACGCTGGAGTTCCACCACTCCAAGCACCACCAGGCCTACGTCACCAAGCTGAACGAGCTGATCGCCGGCACCGAGCTGGAAGGCCAGGATCTCGACAGCATCGTCAAGGCGAGCTTCGGCAAGCCGGAGCGGCAGGGCATCTTCAACAATGCCGGCCAGCACTGGAACCACCTGCTGTTCTGGCAGTGGATGAAGCCGAGCGGCGGCGGGTCGATCCCGGGCGAGTTGGAGAAGCGCCTGGTCTCCGACTTCGGCAGCGTCGACGCCTTCAAGAAGGCCTTCTCGGATGCCGGCGTGGCGCAGTTCGGCAGCGGCTGGTGCTGGCTGGTCGAGGATGCGGACGGCAAGCTGAAGGTCACCAAGACGCCGAACGCCGAGAACCCGCTGGCGCACGGCCAGAAGGCGCTGCTGGGCTGCGACGTGTGGGAGCACTCCTACTATATCGACTACCGCAACCGCCGGGCCGACTATCTGAAGGCCTTCCTGGACAATCTGGTGAACTGGGAGACGGTGGCGCAGCGCCTGTAAGGCCAGCCGAAGGTCGCATGGAGCGGAGCGCAATGCGACAGGAAGGGCCTTCGGGACTTGTCCCATCGCATTGCGCCTGCGGCTTCATGCGACCTACGGGGTTTCAGGCCGGGAGCAGCGCCGCGGCGACGCGGCGCCCTTCCGACAGCAGCACGTTATAGGTGCGGCAGGCGGCGCCGGTGTCCATCACGTCGGCCCGCAGGCCGGCCGCCTGCATGTCCCGGCGCTTGGCCGACAGCAGAAGCTGCATGCGCGGGCCGCTGCCGATCAGCAGGAACTCGATCGCCGGCACATAGGCGGCCACGGCCGCCAGGCTGGCGGCGGTCACTTCGTCCCAGGCCGAGACGGCCCATGGCTCCACGCGGTCCGGAAAGACCAGGACCGGATGCCGGTAGACCTCGTTGGAGATGCGGAACAGGCCGGGTCCGTAGGTGTCGATCACCTTGCGGTCGGCGGGGATGAGCGGGGTCACGTCCATGGCGGCGATCCTTCGTCAGGACCGCCATATGGCGACGGCCCCGCTCCCTGTCGACCTTACTTCTTCACCGCGTCGGCGGCGGCCGGCTCGGTCTTGGCCAGCACGGCGGAGATGGTGCCGCGCATGACGCGGACCCGGACGCCCTCGGCGATCTCCACGGTCAGCTCCTCGCCGCCGTCGACCTTCACCACCGTGCCGACGATGCCGCCGCCGGTGACGACCCGGTCGCCGCGGCGCAGCGCGTCCAGCATGGACCGGTGCTCCTTCAGCTTCTTCTGCTGCGGACGGATCAGCAGGAAGTAGAAGACGACGAAGATCAGGACCAGGGGCAGCAGCGACATCAGGGTCTCGGCGCCGCCGGGGGCGGGAGCGCCCGCGGTCTGCGCCAGGGCCGTGGAGACGAACATCCGGGAACTCCTGTTGGGACAAGGATGGGGCTGAACTTGTGACCGCGGGACTATACAAGCCGTCCGCCGGCTTGCAACCCAAACCGCCGCCCACGGGACCCGCCCGCGCTTGGCAGCGCCGCCGGCCGGGGCTAGGGTCCCGGGGCGTCCCGGATATGGGGTGCGCTCTCCCTTTTCGCAATCGGTGCCCCGATGAGCCAGCCACCCGATCTCCTGCCGCTGCTGACCCGCATCGCCGAGGCGCTGGAGCGGCTGGCGCCGACCGCCGCGCCCGCCATCGACCTCGGGGCGGCCGACGCCTTCGTGTGGCATGCCGAGGCCGGCCGGCTGGAGCCGGTGCCGGTGGTCGCGCGCGTCGATATCGGCCTGCTGCAAGGCGTGGAGCGGCAGCGCGACCAGTTGCTGGAGAACACGCGCCGCTTCGCCCGGGGCCTGCCGGCCAACAACGCCCTGCTCTGGGGCGCGCGCGGCATGGGCAAGAGCTCGCTGGTCAAGGCCGTGCACGCGGCGGTGAACGCCGAGACGCCCGGCAGCCTGGCGCTGGTGGAGATCCACCGGGAGGACATCCCGTCCCTGCCCCGGCTGCTGGCGGCGGTGCGGGCGTCGGAGCGGCGTTGCGTGCTGTTCTGCGACGACCTGTCCTTCGATACGGGCGACCAGCACTACAAGTCGCTGAAGGCGGTGCTGGAGGGCGGTGTCGAGGGGCGGCCGGCCAACGTGCTGTTCTACGCCACCTCGAACCGCCGGCACCTGATGCCGCGCGACATGATCGAGAATGAGCGCTCCACCGCCATCAACCCGGCCGAGGCGGTGGAGGAGAAGGTCAGCCTGTCCGACCGGTTCGGGCTGTGGCTGGGCTTCCACAATTGCGACCAGGAGACCTTCTTCGCCATGGTCGAGGGTTACGCCACCGCCTTCGACCTGGCGGTGCCCGCGGAGGAGCTGCGGGCCGGCGCGGTGGAATGGTCGGTGACGCGCGGCAGCCGCTCCGGCCGGGTCGCCTGGCAGTACATCCAGGATCTGGCCGGGCGGCTGGGGAAGCGCCTGGACTGACGCTTCCCCGCCCCGGCCTCAAGCGGCCTTGATGTCCGCCAGGAAACGCTCGACGCGGCCGCGCAGCGCTTCCGACTGCTGCGACAGCTCGCGCGCCGCGCCCAGCACCTGGGACGCGGCGGCACCGGTCTGGCCCGCGGCCTCCGTCACCTGGACGACGTTGCTGGAGACCTCCTGGGTGCCGGTGGCGGCCTGGGACACGTTGCGGCTGATCTCCAGCGTGCTGGCGCCCTGCTGCTCCATCGCGGCGGCGATGGAGGTCGAGATCTCGTTCACCTGCTCGATGGTCTGGCCGATGCTGCGGATGGACTCGACCACCTCCCCCGACGCCTGCTGCACGGCGGCGATCTGGGCCGAGATCTCCTCGGTGGCCTTCGCGGTCTGGTTGGCGAGGCTCTTGACCTCGCTGGCCACGACGGCGAAGCCCTTGCCGGCCTCGCCGGCCCGGGCGGCCTCGATCGTGGCGTTCAGGGCCAGCAGGTTGGTCTGGCCGGCGATGGACTGGATGAGTTCCACCACTGCCCCGATGCGCTGAGTCGTTTGGGCAAGCCCCCCAACCACCTGGTTGGTGAGCAGGACGCTGCTCGACGCCTGGTCGGCGATGGTCTTGGAATGGGCGACCTGGCCGGCGATCTCCCGGATGCTGGCCGCCATCTCCTCGGCGGCGGAGGCGACAGTCTGCACGTTGGCCGTCGTCTGCTCAGCGGCGGCGGCCGCCGATCCGGCCTGACGGTTGGTCTCCTCGGCGATCGCCGCCATGCTCTGCGCGGTGGCATCCAGTTCCGTGGCCGACGCGGCGACGGCGCGAAGCACCGTGGCGGACTCGGTGTCAAAGGCGCGGACCAGCGCGTCCACTGCGGCGGCCCGGCGCGCTTTGACTGCCTGCTCTTCCTCCTGGGCGGCGGCGAGGCGCGCGTTCTCGACCAGTCCGTCCTTGAACACCTGCACCGCCCGGGCCATCGCGCCGATCTCGTCGGAACGATCGGCGCCGACCACGTCCACCTTCAGGTCGGCGGCGGCAAGGCGGGTCATGATGCCGGTCATCTGGTCCACGGACGCGGCGATGCGGCGCTCGAAGAACCAGACCAGCCCGGCCAGGAGACCGGCGACGACCGCGAGCGCGCCGCCGACATAGAAGAGCGACGCGCTGTAGATAGCCTGGGCGGCGGCGGCCTCCTCCGCGGCACGCTTGCCGTCGATCTCGATCAGGGCGACCAGGTCGGCGCTGACCTTGTCGAACAGCGGCTTCGACGCGCGGAAGATGTCGTTGGCCTTCTCGTTCTCGTTCTTGCGCGAATGGGCGAGCAGGGTGGCGCTGCCGCGCAGATACTCGTCCCAGGTTGCCATGGCGGCCTGCAGGGCCTGCCGGGTCGCGGGCCGCAGCTCGAAGGCGCCGTACTGCTTGAAGGTGTCGGCGGCGAGAGCGCGCAGCCGCTCGATCTCGCGGTCGGCCTCAGCCTTGCGGGCTTGGTCCGTGGAAAGAATGTGCGTCGCTTCGGCGATCCGGTAGTCCGAGGTCGCCGTGTTGACGACGCCGAGCAGGTTGGCCCGCGGCAGCCAGATGGTGGTCATCTCGGTCGTCTTCTGGTTGACCGTCGACAACCGATCCAGCGCGAACACCCCCAGACCGATGACGAATACCGCGAGGACCGCCAGCGCGACGCGCATCCGGCCCCGCAGCGTCTTGAGCCCCTGTCCCATCATTCCAAACCCCCTGCTCCGATGGTTCCGGCTGTGCCGGACTCTTCTTTCGGATGAGGAGTTGGAGCGGCTTCTGATTTAGGCAAACTATACTTTAGTTGGGGATGAAGTCCGTCCAGCCCTCAGCGACGAGGGCTTCGTCAGCACCCGCCGGGATCTAGCGCCGCTCCAGCTGCTCCATCGGGTCGAGCGCCTGGTTGCCCTTGCGTATCTCGAAATGCAGCTGCGGGCCGCGGACATTGCCGGTGGCGCCGACGGTGCCGATCCGCTGGCCCCGCGTGACCCGCGCGCCGCGTTCGACCAGAAGCGTGTCCAGATGCGCATAGGCGGTGACGAAGCCGTCGCCGTGGCGGATCAGCAGCAAATTGCCGAAGCCGCGCAGCTCGTTGCCGGAATAGGCGACGACGCCGTCCTCGGAGGCGACGACCGGCGTTCCCTTCGGCGCGCCGATATTGATGCCGTCATTGTGGGCGCCGCCCGGCTTCGGCCCGAAGGAGGAGAGCATGGTCCCCGACACCGGCCAGGCGAACCGCCCGGCGCTCCGGGGCGGCGGCGCCTCGACCGGCGCGGGCGGCGGGGCCGGCGGCGGCAGGGCGGCGACCTGTTGCGGCGGGGGCTCGGCCGGAGATGGCACGGGGGCGATCGCCCCCGGGCCGGCGGCAGGCGCCACCGCCGACGGCTGGGAAATCGGCGGCGGGCCAGCTTGCGTGGCAGTCTGGGGCGGCAGCGGCGCGGCTTCGACGCCCTGCCGCGCCGGCTGAGTGGCCGGAGCCGGCACGGAGGGCGCCAGCGGACGCCCCTGCCCGCCACCGGGCGGCGGCAGTTCCGCCACTTCGATACCGCCGCGGGTCGGCGTGCCCGCAGGCGCGCTGGTGACCGGGGCCGGCGGCGGCGCCTGCGTCACCGTGGGCCGGGCGGCTGGGGCGGGCGCCGAGGCCGTCGGACGCGGCGCCGGCGGGCGGGCGGCGGCGACCTGCGTGCCCTGCCCGGCGCCTTGCCCCGCCGTCATGGCGCGCGCCGAGGGCAGCCGCAGTGTCCGACCGGCCTGGATGCCGTAGGGCGGCGCGATGGCGTTGAGGCGCACCAGCTCGCTGACATCGACATTGTAGGTGCGGGCGATGCCGTAGAGCGTGTCGCCGGCCCGCACCTGGTACTCGCGCGGGGTCGGCAGCACCAGCCGCTGCCCGGCCTGCACATTGTAGGGCGGCGCCAGCCGGTTGGCCTCCAGCAGATCGCGCAGCGGCACGCCGTAGCGCTTGGCGATGTCGTAGACCGTCTCGCCGCGCGACACGAAGATGCTGTTGGCGGGCGCCGGCGTCACGGGTGCCGCGGGCCTCGGCGGCGGCGCCACCGTCTCGGCGCAGCCGGCCAGCAGCAGCGCGGCCGCCAGGACAAGCCGGAGCCGCATGGTCACGCCGTCTCCGCGCTCAGGCTGGGCGCGTTGCTGTCCGGCAGCTCCGGCAGCAGCGGCACGAAGCGGACGGGCCAGAGGTCCTCGCGCGTGAAGCCGCTCTCGGTCCGGCGGATCTTGACGATCTTCTGCTCGCGCCGGTCGGCGCCCAGCGGGATCACCATGATGCCCCCCGGCGCCAGCTGCTGCAGCAGCGCCTCGGGCGGCTCGGCCCCGCCGCCGGCGGTCACCAGGATGCGCTCGAAGGGCGCCGCCTCCGGCCAGCCGCGCGTGCCGTCGCCATGGCGGGTGGTGACGTTGTGCAGCCGCAACTGCTGGAAGCGCCGCTCGGCGTCGGCCAGCAGCGGCCGGTGCCGCTCGATCGTGTAGACCCGCCGGCAGATCTTGGACAGCACCGCCGCCTGGTAGCCCGACCCGGTGCCGATCTCCAGCACCCGGTGCCGGTCGGTCAGCTCCAGCACCTGGGTCATCAGCCCGACCACCAGCGGCTGGCTGATGGTCTGGCCGTGGCCGATCGGCAGGGCCGTGTCCTCATAGGCCTGGTCGTGGAAGGTCGGCGGCACGAAGGCCTCGCGCGGGACCAGCTCCATGGCGCGCAGCACGCCGGTGTCGCCCACGCCGTTGCGGCGCAGCAGCATCAGCAGCCTGATCTTGCGCGCCGCGGTGCTCACGCGAAGGCCCCCCTCAACGCCGCCAGCGTATCGTAATGCGTCAGGTCCATGTAGATCGGCGTAACGGAGATGCCGCCCTCGCGCACCACATGCACGTCGGTGTCGGGCGCCACGGTGCTGTCGGCCCGGACGGGCCCGATCCAGAAGTAGCGCCGGCCGCGCGGGTCGATGCGCTCGTCCAGCTGGTCGCCGATCTTGCGGTTGCCGTGGCGCACCACCTCGATGCCGGTCACCTGGTCGGGCGGGCGGTGCGGGAAGTTCACGTTCACCAGCACATGGCGCGGCCACTCCACCGCCATGGCCTTGCGCACCACCTGCGGGCCCCAGGCCTCCGCCGTGTCCCAGTGCGGCGCGCCCTCGTCCGACACGCGCTGGCTCATGGCGATGGCGCGCACGCCCAGCAGCGTCGCCTCCATGGCGCAGGCGATGGTGCCGCTGTAGGTCACGTCCTCGCCCAGATTGTTGCCGTGGTTGACGCCGGACAGCACGAGATCAGGCCGGTGGTCGGCCATGAGGTGGTTGATCGCCAGCAGCACGCAGTCGGTCGGCGTGCCGTCGACCGTGTAGCGCTTCTCCCCCACCTCCTTGAGGCGCAACGGGCGGTGCATGGTCAGCGAGTGGCTGGCGCCGGACTGCTCGGCCTCCGGCGCCACCACCCAGACGTCGTCGGAGAGCTGGCGCGCGATCCGCTCCAGCACGCCGAGGCCCGTGGCGTGGATGCCGTCGTCGTTGCTGATGAGGATGCGCTTGCCGCGCAGGTCCGCCTCAGCCATGGCGCGCGATCCGCTCCAGCCCGCCCATGTAGGGGCGGAGCACCTCCGGCACGAGGATCGAGCCGTCGGGCTGCTGGTAGTTCTCCATGACCGCGATCAGGCAGCGGCCGACCGCCACGCCCGAGCCGTTGAGGGTGTGGACGAACTGGGTGTTCTTGTCGCCCTTGGCGCGCCAGCGGGCCTTCATGCGGCGGGCCTGGAAGTCCCCGCAGTTGGAGCAGCTGCTGATCTCGCGGTAGGCGTTCTGGCCGGGCAGCCAGACCTCGATGTCGTAGGTCTTGCGCGCCCCGAAGCCCATGTCGCCGGTGCACAGCACGATGGTACGGAACGGCAGGCCAAGACGGGTCAGGATCGTCTCCGCCGCCCTGGTCATGCGCTCATGCTCCGCGTCGGACTGCTCCGGCGTGGTGATGCTGACCAGCTCCACCTTGTAGAACTGGTGCTGGCGGATCATGCCGCGCGTGTCCTTGCCGGCCGAACCGGCCTCGGAGCGGAAGCAGGGCGTGCGGGCGGCGAAGCGCCAGGGCAGCTCGTCCGCCTCGATGATCATGTCGGCCGCCAGATTGGTCAGCGGCACCTCGGCCGTGGGGATCAGCCAGAAGCCGTTGGTGGTGGCGAACAGATCCTCGGAGAATTTCGGCAGCTGGCCGGTGCCGAACATGGCGGCGTCGCGCACCATCAGCGGCGGCGACATCTCGGTGTAGCCGAACTCCTCGCCATGCACGTCCAGCATGAAGTCGCCCAGCGCGCGCTCCAGCCGGGCCAGCGCGCCGCTCAGCACGGTGAAGCGGGCGCCCGACAGCTTGGCGGCACCGCCGAAATCCATCAGGCCCAGCGCCTCGCCCAGCTCGAAATGCTCCTTGGCACCCTCGATCGGGCGCGGCTCGCCGACGCGGCGCAGCTCGACATTGCCGTGCTCGTCGGCGCCGTCGGGCACGTCGGCGGCGGGCAGGTTCGGCAGCGAGGCGAGGATCGTCTCCAGCTGCTCGGCGACCTCCTTCTCCTCGGCCTCCGACGCGGCGATGCCGTCCTTCAGGCTCGCCACCTCGTCCATCAGCGGCTGGGCGTCGCGGCCTTCCTTCTTCGCCTGCCCGATCTGCCGGGAGACGTCGTTGCGCCTGGCCTGCATCTCCTGGAAGGAAGTCTGGGCGGCGCGGCGGCGCTGGTCGAGCGCCAGGATGGCCTGGGCCTGGGGCTCCAGCCCGCGGCGCTTCAGGCCGGCATCGAAGGCGTCGGGATTGTCGCGGATGGCGCGAAGGTCGTGCATGTCGGCCGGATCGGTTCGGGTTCGGGTCCCTGCTTATACGGCCCCGCCCCGGTCCGGTCCAGTGACCCCGGGGTGTGGCCCCTACCCCGAAACCGCTTCCTCCGCCGCCTCCTCGGCCGCGCGCTTCTTCTCGATGCGGCGGGCGATGATGATGGACACCTCGTAGAGCGCGATCAGCGGGATGGCGAGGCCGATCTGGCTGATCACGTCGGGCGGCGTCAGGATGGCGGCGGCGACGAAGACGAAGACGATGGCGAAGCGGCGCTTCTGCGCCAGCCCCTCTGCGCTGACGATCCCGACTCGGGCCAGCAGCGTCAGCAGCACCGGCAGCTGGAAGGCGATGCCGAAGGCGAAGATCAGCGCCATCACCAGGGACAGATATTCCGCCACCCGCGTCTCCGCGACGATGGGGAGAGAGCCCTGGCCGCCGGCGGTCTCGAAGCTGATGAAGAACTTCAGCGCCATGGGCATGATGAAGAAATAGACCAGGCAGCCGCCCAGGGTGAACAGCACCGGCGTCGCCCAGAGAAAGGGCAGGAAGGCCTTGCGCTCGTGCTTGTAGAGGCCGGGGGCGACGAACTTCCAGATCTGGTTGGCGATGACCGGGAAGGCCACCAGCGCGCCCGCCCAGAAGGCGATCTTCAGATGGGTGAGGAAGGCCTCCTGCGGCGCCGTGTAGATCATGCGGCGCGCCTCCACCTTGTCGCCATAGGCGACCACCAGCGGCTGCATGAGCGCGTCGTAGATCTGGGGCGCGAAGAAGTAGCAGGCGACGAAGGCGATCAGCAGGGCGCCCACCGACTTCATCAGCCGGTCGCGCAGCTCGATCAGATGATCGAGCAGCGGCATCTTGCTTTCGTCGAGATCGTCCTCGGGGGCGCCGGTCATGCGCGCTCCTCAGGCTTGGCGGGCGGTACTGCGGACTGCGACGTCGGGGTGACCGGAGGCGTCGGGACGACCGTCGCATGCGTCGCCGCCGGCGGCGGCACCGCGGCGGGCGTATCGGTGGGCGGCAGCGGCGTCGAGGGACGCGGCTTGGCGGCGGGGTCCTCGAAGGGGCGCGGCGCGTCGGAGAACTCGTCCACGCTGAGCGCGCCGCCGATGAAATTGTCGGGGTCGACGGCCTTGGCGATCTGGTCCTGGACGTTGAAGTTGCGGACCTGCTGCGCCTGCTTGCGCAGATCGTCCAGCTCGGCCTCGCGCATCATCTCGTCGATATGGCCCTGGAAGTCGCGCGCCATCAGCCGCGCCTTCCGCACCCACTTGCCGACGGAGTAGAGCGCCTTGGGCAGGTCCTTGGGCCCGATCACCACCAGGGCGACGACGGCGATGACCACAAGCTCCGGCCATCCGATATCGAACATGCGGGTATCCCGTTGCGGGCCGGCGGACCGGCCGGGGGCGCGGCCCGGTCAGGCGGCGCTCAGCCCTTCAGGGCCTGGTCCTGGCGGGCCGGGTCCTTGACGGCCTCGGTGGCGACGGTGGTGCCGCCGCCGATGGTCTTCGGCTCGGCCGGCGTGGCGGCGGCGGTGTCGTCGCCCTCTTCCTTCAGGCCGGACTTGAAGTTCTTGATGCCCTTGGCGAGGTCGCCCATGACCTTCGGCAGCTTGCCGGCGCCGAAGAGGATCAGAACCACGACGAGGACGATCAACCAGTGACCGATGCTGAAGGTACCCATGGCGGCGTCCGTATCCCTGGATGCGTGAAGTTGGGGGTCCCGAAAGGCGCGGCACTATGGCATGCGCACATGCCCGCCGCAACGCGCCGAACGGCCGTCCCTTTCAGATGGGGTCTTGCGACGGAAATACAAAGGCTTGGCGGGGATCGAGCGACACGGCGACGTGCCGCCCCTCCTCCGGCAGGAACAGCCCGGGCACCCGGGCGTGCAAGTGGACGGTGCCGCCGCGCCCGTCATGGACGCGGAGATGCACCAGGCTGGTGCGGCCCAGCAGCCGCGCCGCCTCCACCCGCGCCAGGTTGGGCGGGCCGGAGCCGGGATCGGCGTCCAGGCGCAGCGCCTCGGGACGGATCAGCACGCGCACCGCCTCGCCGTCCGCATGGCCGCCGGCCAGAACCGGGCCGACCGGCGTCTCCACCCGCCCGTCGCGCACCGTGCCGCGCAGCGCGTTGACCTCGCCGAAGAAGCTGGCGGCGAACTCGTCCACGGGACGCATGTAGAGATCGGCCGGCGCGCCGACCTGAACGACCCTGCCGTCGCGCATCAGCACGATCCGGTCGGCCAGGAACATGGCCTCCTCCGGATCGTGGGTCACCAGCATGGTGGCGGCGCCGCTGGCCTTCAGCACGTGCAGCGTCTGGTCGCGCACCTGCTCGCGCAGCCGCGCGTCGAGCCCTGAGAAGGGCTCGTCCAGCAGCAGCACGGCCGGATTCGGCGCGAGCGCCCGGGCCAGCGCCACCCGCTGCTGCTGCCCGCCCGAGAGCGCATGGGGGAAGCTGGCGGCGAAGCCCTCCATCCCGACTTGGCGCAGCCGCGCCATCGCGCGCTCGCGCTGCTCCGCCGGCGCCAGCCGGTTCAGCCCGAAGCGGACATTGTCCAGCACCGACAGATGCGGGAACAGCGCGTAGTCCTGGAACACCAGCCCGATGCCGCGACGTTCCGGCGGCAGCGCGTAGCCGGGGCCGGCGATGGGCGTGCCGCCGATGGCGACCATGCCGGTCTGCAGATCCTCGAGGCCCGCCGCCAGGCGCAGCAGCGTCGACTTGCCGCAGCCGCTGGGGCCCACCAGGCAGACGATCTCGCCGGGATGGATCGCGATGTCGACGCCGTCGACGGCCAGCTTCTGCCCGAAGCGGTGGCTGACCTCCTGCAGGGTCAGCGCCGGTGTCGCGGCCGCGGCGCGCGGCATCGCGGGTGCCATGCGGTCGACGGGCGCTGCCCGGCTGGCCGGCGTCGCGGCGTCGGGTTCATCCCGGACGGCGGTATCCCTCAGGGTCTGGTCCATGACGGCAGCGCGGCGCCTTTCGTGGAACGGGTCGCCGGACAGGGCCCGGCGCGTCCTTCCTATTAGGGCACGCTTGCACGCGAATGCAAACGACTCTTATTTCGGCGGGCAAACCGATGCTCAGCCTTCGGCCGGTTCCCTCTCACGCTCCTCGGCGGCGGAGAGGACCGGATCGGCCTTCTCCAGAATGCCGGAGACGGCGGGACGGGCGTCCAGCAGCCCCGCCGCGCGGAGATCGTCGATGCCGGGCAGGTCGCGCAGCGACTCGAGCCCGAAATGGTCCAGGAAGCCAGGGGTGGTGATCCAGGTCAGCGGCCGGCCCGGGCTCTCGCGCCGCTTGCCGGGCCGGATCCACCCGGCCTCCATCAGGATGTCCAGAGTGCCCTTGCTGGTGGCGACGCCGCGGATGCTCTCGATCTCGGCGCGGGTCACCGGCTGGTGGTAGCCGATGATCGCCAGCGTCTCGATGGCGGCGCGGGACAGCTTCTGCTGGACCTCGGTCTCCAGCTTCAGCGCGTCCGCCAGGTCGGGTGCCGTGCGGAAGGCCCAGCGACCGCCGGACGCCACCAGGTTCACGCCCCGGTGCGCGTAGAGGTCGGCGAGGTCGAGCAGCAGCCCGCGCACATCGGTCCCCTCGCCCAGCCGCGTCTGCAGCGCCTCCTCCGGCACCGGCTCGGCGGAGGCGAAGAGCAGCGCCTCGACAAGGCGGAGCTGCTGGGTGCGGTCGTCGAATAGGGTGGACATGGAACCTGTCTAACGTGTGCCAGCCGAGGCGGTCCAGTGAAAGCGGCGTGACTTCAGGCGGCCTGGGCCTGCGCACGCTGCCAGAGTACGGTGCAGGGAATTTCCATCAGGTCGCTCCAATGCACGTCGTATCCGTACTCGCCGACCGTCGCCCGGTCGAACAGCCCCGGGTCCTCGCGCATGCCGGCATAGAGCGGGTGTCCCCCGACGATGTCCGACACGTCGACCGTGCTGACGGCGCCGGTCTCCCAGGTCACCACCAGACGGTAGCCGGGCAGCGGCGATACGGCGGATATCCTTGGCGCGGCCATCGTCACCTCCGACCCGGGTTGAGGGCTGTCCAGGCGTTCATGAGCACGTCCCGGTTCTCGGCGCCCACGCCATGGCATCGGCGGCCCGACGGACATCGCCTTCCATGACCCTCAGAGTAGCGATTTCCACCAGCGCCGAGAAGTCCGGCCCCACCACATGGAAATGCGGCGGCGGATGATCGGGTCCGTAGAGCGCGAGCTTGCACGCTGCGAAGCGCTTGATCGTCGTCACCGCCGCCTCACTCCTGCGGCGGGCGGCGCATGTAGATGGGCTGGAAGGCGCCGTCCTGGCGGAGTTCGAGCCGGCCGGCCTTGGCCAGTTCCAGTGTGGCGACGAAGGTGGCGGCGAGCGCCGAGCGGGCCTTCAGCGCGCTGCCGCGCCAGCCGCCCGGCAGGAAGGCGGAGAGCCTGGTCCAGTCCGGCAGGCGGCCCAGGATCTCCTCCACCCGGCGCACCGCATCCTCGATGGAGTAGAGTTCCGTTGCCTTGATCTGGAAGGGATCGTGCTTCTGCTGGCGGCGCTTGTGGTCACCATAAGCCTTCAGCAGATCGTAGAGCGTCACGTCGAGCACGCGCTTCTCGAAGACCGGCAGGTCCTCCGGCGCGCCGCGGGGGAACACGTCGCGGCCCAGCTGCGACCGGGCGAACAGGCGGGCGGCGGCGCCCTGCATCGCCTCCAGCCGCTGCAGCTGGAAGGCCAGGGCCGCGGCCAGCTCCTCGCCGGTCGGCTCCTCCGTCTCCGGCTCCGGCAGCAGCAGGCGCGACTTCAGATAGGCCAGCCACGCCGCCATCACCAGATAGTCCGCCGCCAGCTCCAGCCGCAGCGTGCGGGCCTGCTCCACGAAGGCCAAGTACTGCTCGGCCAGCTGCAGGATGGAAATGCGGGTCAGGTCGACCTTCTGGTCGCGCGCCAGGGCCAGCAGCAGGTCGATCGGCCCCTCGTACCCGTCGATGTCGAGCAGCAGGGACGATCCGGGATCGACCCGGTCGCGGACCTCCTCGAAATCATCGTTGGCGGGGGTCTCGACCATGGGCGCCGCTCAGCTGCTGAGCCCGGTGAGGCTCACGATGAGGTCCACTACGTAACCCGCTGGAATCCCGACCAGCCAGGCCATGGGATCGAAGTTCAGCCCGGCCTCGCGCGCGGCGTAGGGCAGCAGGAAGACGCCCAGGACCAGGATCAGGATGCCGTAGCGCTCCAGCTTCGCCAGTGGCCGCGCCAGCGGGGCCGGCAGGATGCCGACCGCCACCCTGCCCCCGTCCAGCGGCGGCAAAGGCAGCATGTTGAAGACGGCCAGGATCACGTTGATCCAGATGGAGATTTCCAGATTCTGCCGGACCCATTCCGAGGCGAAGCCCGGCAGGAACGGCGTGACGTGGTAGAGCAGCGCCGAGGCGATCGCCAGGATGATGTTCACCCCGGGCCCGGCCAGCGCCACCCAGACCATGTCGCGCCGGGGATTGCGCAGGTTGCGGAAATCCACCGGCACCGGCTTGGCCCAGCCGAACAGGAACCCTGTCGACAGGAACATGATGGCCGGCAGGATCACCGTGCCGAAGGGATCGATGTGGCGCGCCGGGTTGAAGCTGACGCGGCCCAGCATGTAGGCCGTGTCGTCGCCCAGCCGCCGGGCCATCCAGCCGTGCGCCGCCTCGTGGAAGGTGATGGCGACGATCACCGGCAGCGCCATGACCGAGAGCCGCAGCACGATGTCCTGCAGGCCCTCCATCAGGCGATTCCCGTTCCCAGCAGCATGTCCAGCTCCAGCTTCAGCGCGGCGGCGTCCACGGGCTCCGCCGCCTTGACAAAGCCGCGGGCCCTCTCCCACCGCGCGGCGGCCTCGGTCGTCAGCCGGGGCGCCACGGCGGCGATGGCCTTCATCTGGTCCATCTCGCCGTTGCAGTGAAGGGCCACGTCGCAACCTGCGGCAAGAACGGCCAGGGCGCGCTCGGCGGGCCCGCCCTTCAGCGCCTCCATGCCGAGGTCGTCACTGAACAGCAGCCCGTCGAAGCCGATATGGCCGCGCACCACCTCGCCGATGACCCGGGCGGAGGTGCTGGAGGGCGACAGGCTGTCCACGGCGGTGTAGACGACATGCGCCACCATCGCCATGGGCAGGTCCGCCAGCGCGCGGAAGGGCGCGAAATCGGTCGCCTCCAGCTCGGCGCGCGGCGTCGGCACCACGGGCAGCTCCTTGTGGCTGTCGACATGGGCGCGGCCATGGCCGGGGATGTGCTTGACGACGGGCAGCACGCCGCCGGCCATGAGCCCCTCGGCCTGGGCCCGGGCCAGCTCGGCCACCAGGCGCGGCTCGCCGGCGAAGGCGCGGTCGCCGATCACGTCGTGGGCGCCGGGCACCGGCACGTCGGCCACCGGCGCGCAGTCCACGTCGATGCCCAGCGGCTCCAGCATCGCCGCCAGCAGCCGCCCGTGCAGCCAGGCGGCGCGCGTGCCGCCCGGCGCCAGCAGCCCGGCGGCGGGCAGCGCCGGCCAGTGCGGCGGGCGCAGCCGGGCGACGCGGCCGCCCTCCTGGTCGATGAGGACGGGAGCCGCGCGGTCGACGCTGTCGCGCATCTCCGCCACCAGCCGCCGTACCTGCTCCGCCGAGTCGCAGTTGCGCCGGAACAGGATGAAGCCGAACGGGTCGGCGTCGCGGAAGAAGGCCCGCTCCTCCGCCGTCAGGTCCGTGCCGGCGCAGCCATAGACGACGGCGGTGGCGTCAGTTCCGGACAAGGATGCACCCGTCGGCCTGGGCCTTCATGGCGTCGCAGATGCTCTTGGCCCGCGCCTCGTCGGTCGGGCCGGCCTGGACGCGGTAATAGACGCCCTTGGCGCCGAGGTCGGCCTTGACCACCCGCATGCCGAGCCCGCCCATGACACCCGCATGCTTGCGCGAGAGGCGCTGCCATTCCTTGTTGGCGATGTCCTCGCTGGGCACCGACGCGATCTGGATGCGCACGCCGCCCGCGACGGGCGCGGCCGGAGTCGCGGCGGGCGTGGCGGTCGCCGGCGCGGTGGCGGGCGGCTTCACCGCCGCCTGCGGCTGGGCGACCGGCACCTGGGCCGTGGCTGCAGGAGCCGTGGCGCCGGGCGCCGGAGACGCCGGTGCGGGCGCCGCCTGGGCCGGAGTCGCGGCGGGAAGCTGCTTCGGAGGCGCCAGCGGAGTCGGCGCTGGCGGCTGCGCGGCGGCAGGCGGGGTCACGGCGGCCTGCGCGGCAGGAGCCGGCTGCGCGGGGGCCGGGGCGGCCGGCGCCTCCTCGGGCGGCAGCTCGGCGACCTTCGGCTCCGGCGGCAGGGGTTTGGGACGCTCCAGCGGCGCTTCCGGCGGCGGCAGCAGGCGCTCCACCCCGGCCTCGTTAGCCGTCGGGTTCAGCCGGTCGTAGACCAGCTTGTCCTGGTGCGGGACGTCCATGCCGCCCGGCTGCTCCGGCCGGATCTTGGTCGGGCTGGGGTCGGCGCGGACGATCGGTGCCACGCTCTCGGTCCCGGCCCGGGTGCCCTGGTTGTAGGCGTACCAGATGATGCCGCCGAAGGCACTCAGCCCGAGCGCCACCACCAGCGGCCCGACGAGGCTGCGCCGCGCCGGCGGGGCATCTTCCTCGTCGGTCACGTAGTACCCGCCCTGGCCCTGATCGGCCCGGAAGTCGTCGTCACGCTCGCTCATGCTTCACCGCATCTCCTCGGCCGGCTCCACGCCCATGATGGCGAGACCGGACGCGACGACAAGGGACAACGCCTTGACAAGGGCGAGGCGGGCGCGGGTCACCGCGTCGTTCCCCTCGATCAGGAAGCGCAGGGAGGCGTCGTCCTTGCCCTTGTTCCACAGGGCGTGGAAGCCCGAGGCGACGTCGTGCAGGAAGAAGGCGACCCGGTGCGGCTCGTGCGCCTCGGCCGCCGCCTCGACGATGCGCGGCCAGCTGAGCATGGTGCGGATCAGGTCCAGCTCCTCGGGCGCCGTCAGCGGCGACAGGTCGACGCCCGCCAGACCCTGGCCCGACAGGTCCCAATCCTTGTGCACCTCGGCGGCGTGGCGCAGCACGCTGCGGCAGCGGGCATGGGCGTACTGCACGTAGAAGACCGGGTTGTCCTTGGACTGCTCGGTCACCTTGGCGTAGTCGAAATCCAGCGCCTGGTCGTTGCGGCGGGTCAGCATGATGAAGCGCACGACGTCTCGGCCGACCGTGTCGATCACGTCGCGCAGCGTCACGAAGGTGCCGGCGCGCTTCGACATCTTCACCGGCTCGCCGTTCTGCATCAGATGGACGAGCTGGCAGATCTTCACGTCCAGCGCGGCCTTGCCGCCGGTCACGGCGGTGGTGGCTGCCTGCATGCGCTTGATGTAGCCGCCATGGTCGGCGCCCCACACGTCGATCAAGACGGAGGAGCCGCGGCGTTGCTTATCAAGGTGATAGGCGATGTCGTTGGCGAAATAGGTGCCCGACCCGTCGGACTTCTTCAGCGGCCGGTCCACGTCGTCGCCGAACTGGGTGGCCTTGAACAGGGTCTGCGGGCGCGGCTCCCAATCGTCGGGCTTCTTGCCCTTGGGCGGCTCCAGCACGCCGACATAGAGCAGCCCCTGCTCCTCCAGCGACTTCAGCGCCGCCTCCACCGCCCCGCTCTCGACCAGAGAGCGCTCGGAGGTGAAGACGTCGTGGCGGATGTTCATCGCCGCGAGGTCCTCGCGGATGCCGGCCATGATCTGGTCGATGGCGAAGGCGCGGACCGGGGCCAGCCATTCCGCCTCCGGAACGTCCCGCCACTTGGCGCCGTCGCGGGCGGCCAGGGCGGCGCCGACGTCCTTCAGGTACTCGCCCGGATACATGCCGGCGGGGATCTCGATGTCCGCCTCGCCCAGCGCCTCGCGGTAGCGCAGGTGGGTGGAGCGGGCCAGCACGTCGACCTGGGCGCCGGCGTCGTTGATGTAGTATTCGCGGGTGACGTCGTAGCCGGCCTTCTCCAGCAGCGCCGCCAGCGCGTCGCCGACCACCGCGCCGCGCCCGTGGGCGGCGTGCAGCGGGCCGGTCGGGTTGGCCGAGACGTATTCGACATTCACCTTCACGCCGCACCCGAGCTCGCTCTTCCCGTACTCGGCGCCGGCGGTGAGGATGTCGGCCACACGGCCGCGCCAATAGTCGGCCGAGACGCGCAGATTGACGAAGCCCGGGCCGGCGATCTCGGCGGAGGTGACCTCCGGCAGTGCCGCCAGCTTCGGCACCAGCGCCTCGGCGATCTTGCGCGGCGGCTGCCCGGCCTGCTTGGCCAGCACCATGGCGGCGTTGGTTGAGATGTCGCCATGCGACGCCTCGCGCGGCGGCTCCACCGCCAGACGGGACAGGTCCAGCCCCTGCGGCAGGGCGCCGGCGGTGACGAGCTCCTCGAGCGCGGCCTTAATCTTGGCCTCGAAGTCCTTGAAGACGTTCATGTCAGTCCAGATAGGTCAGAGTGTACGCGGTTCATGGCGAGGGGCTCGCCTCATCAGGGGCGCACGCTTCCCGAGGTCGGCAGCGGGGGTGGTGTGCGTGCTTCGACAGGCTCAGCATGAGGGGTGTATTGCTGCTCCCGGTGAAAGAACCGGGCGTGCCTAGCGTACCCCAACCCTCATCCTGAGCCTGTCGAAGGACGCACCACCTCGCAGCCTCACCCGGTCGCGGCGCTCTCGTGCGAGCCCAACGGCGGCGCACCATAACCCGTCCCGGCCCCAAGGCGAAGCCAGGGTTTGAGCAAAAAAGCTCAGACCTACCCCGCGATCAGCTGCGCCTGCCGGAGCGCGAAGCGGTCGGTCATGCCGGCGACGTAGTCCAGCAGGCTCCGCGCCCACTCCACGCGCTCGAAGGTAAGCTTTCGGGCGCCCTGCATGGTTTCCAGCAGCGAGGCCGAGCGGCGGGGCAGCGTGCCGCCGGGGCCCAGCCGCTCGCGCTCCAGCAGCGCCTCGCCATAGGCGTCCAGCAGGGTGGTGATGGTGCGGGCGGCGATGATGTCGGTCTCGCAGCGCTGCTGGCCCCGGTAGATCTGCTCGTAGCTGACCCGCTCGATCGCCTTCAGCGCCTTGGCGCGCTCCGACATGTTCAGCAGCGGCGGGCAGCGCTTGCCCTCCATCAGGTCGGGCAGATGGTCGCGGAACTGCTCGGCGGCGTCGCGCACCAGCTGGTCGATGGCGCGGGCGCGCAGATAGATGAGCTTGCGGTCCTCGTCGTCGATGGTGCCGTACTCGCCCTGGTCGATCTCGACGCAGTGGGCCAGCAGCTCCTCCGCCTCCTTGAAGCTGACCATGCGCATCTTGCAGGCGTCCTCGATGTCGACGACGCGGTAGCAGGCGTCGTCCGCCGCCTCCACCAGATAGGCCAGCGGGTGGCGCTGCCAGCATTCCTCGCCCTGTTTCTCCAGCCCCGTCTCGGCGGCGACCTCGGCGAACAGCTCGCGCTCGCTGGAGAAGAAGCTGTATTTCCGGGCGTGCGGGCGGGTGTCGCCGGCATGGGCGGGCGCTGTCCAGGGATACTTGGTGTAAGTCGCCAGGGTCGCTGCGGTCAGCTGCAGCCCGCCGGTGGCGCGCCAGCCCTGCAGCCGGGTCAGCACCCGGAAGCCCTGGGCGTTGCCCTCGAAATTCATCAGCTCGTGGCGCTGCTGCTCCGGCAGCCCCTCCAGGATGCGCTGGCCGATCTCGCTGCCGCGGAACCAGTCGCTGATGATGTCCTCGCCGGTGTGGGCGAAGCAGGGCGTGCCGAGGTCGTGCGCCAGCGCCGCGGCGGCGACGACGTGACCGATGTCGAAGGGCGTGGCGTTGATCGTGGGGTTCTGCTCGACAATGGTGCGGCCGACCCAGGTGCCGAGCGAGCGCCCCACCCGCGCCGCCTCCATCGAGTGCGTCAGGCGCGAGCGGACATAGTCGGAGCCGCCGATGCCGTGCACCTGCTGCTTGTCCGCCAGCCGCCGGAAGCTGGTGGAGAAGGTGATGCGGTCGATGTCGATCTCGAAGGCGCTGCGGTAGGGCAGTTCGTCGCCGCCGCCGGGCTTCGCCAGCCGCTTGCGGCTCAACAGCCGGTTCCAATCCATCGACGCCATGGCACCCTCCACCGGAGCGAGGCTTTACGCTCCCCTTCCGTCCGCCTACATAGTAACCAACAGTTTGTCCAGGATACCTTCGGAGGCCGACTTGGCCGATACCGGCATGCAATCCCCCGCCCCCCCCGCAGCGCCGCCCCCGGGCCGGTCCGTGGGCCTGACCGCCAGCGCCGCCAGGCGCATCCGCGTCCTGGCGGAGAAGGAGGGCAATCCCGGGCTGAAGCTGCGCCTGTCCGTCTCCGGCGGCGGCTGCTCCGGCTTCCAGTACGGCTTCACCTTCGATGACGCCGTGTCGGACGAGGACCATTCCTTCGAGCGCGACGGCGCCACGCTGCTGGTCGACGACGTGTCGCTGGACCTGCTGGCCGGTGCCGAGGTCGACTTCGTCGAGGATTTGATGGGGGCCTATTTCAAGGTCCAGAATCCGAACGCCAGCTCGTCCTGCGGCTGCGGTTCCTCCTTCTCGGTGTAGACATCTTGCGCATCGCCACCTGGAACGTGAATTCCGTCCGCAAGCGCCTGCCCAACGTCATGGGCTGGCTGGCCGACGCCAAGCCTGACGTGCTGCTGCTTCAGGAGCTGAAGTGCGAGACCGGCAGCTTCCCGCTGGCGGACTTTGAGGCGGCCGGCTGGCGCTGCCAGGTGGTGGGGCAGAAGTCCTACAACGGCGTGGCGCTGCTGTCCCGCGAGGAGGCGACCGATGTCGTCGACCGGCTGCCCGGAGGGGACGGGGACGAGCAGGCCCGCTATGTCGAGGCGACGGTGCGCGGAATCCGCATCGCCAGCCTGTACCTGCCGAACGGCAATCCGGTCGGCACGGATAAGTACCCGTACAAGCTGGCCTGGATGGACAGGCTGAAGGCGCATGCGGCGTCGCTGCTGGCGCGGGAGATTCCCGTCGTGCTGGGCGGCGACTACAACGTCATCCCCGGGCCGGAGGATGTGTACGATCCGGCGGCCTGGAGCACCGACGCGCTGTTCCGCCAGGAGACCCGGGCGAAGTTCCGGGAGATCCTGAACCTCGGCTACATTGAGGCCTTTCGCGCGCTCCACCCGACGCGCAGGCATGCCTACAGCTTCTGGGACTACCAGGCGGGCAGCTGGCAGCGGGACCGCGGCCTGCGCATCGACCATTTCCTGCTGTCTCCCCAGGCCGCTGACCGGCTGACCGCCTGCGAGATCGACAAGAGCCCGCGCGGCGAGCCCGAGGCATCCGACCACACCGCCGTCATCCTGGAACTGGCCGACTGAACCTCGCCGCCCTTCCGCTGTTTGCCTGACAGGGCGACGGCGCGGAGGAACGATGGCGGAAGGCGGGACGCTGGAGGGCGGGTGCCTGTGCGGCGCCGTCCGATACCGGATCGAGGGCGGGCTGAAGGCGGCCGGCGCCACCTACTGCCATTGCAGCCTCTGCCGCAAGGCCTCGGGCGCGCCCGTGATGGCCTGGGCCACCTTCCCGACCGCGGCGCTCTGGGTGACCCAGGGCACGCCCGCCTCCTACCAGGCGACGCCCACGGCGCTACGCCAGTTCTGCCGGGACTGCGGCACCCAGCTCTTCTTCTCCTATACGGTCGGCGAGCCGGAGCTGGACGTCTCCATCGCCAGCCTGGACACGCCGGAGGCGGTGCGGCCGAGCTATCACATCTGGGCGGCCGAGACCCTGCCCTGGCTGGACATCACGGACGAGCTGCCGCGCTATCCCGACGACGGGCCGGACGGCTCCCCGGAGCGGGATGCGCTGAAGAGCGCCTAACCGCGCTTCCGAATGATCGACACACCGCCACTGACCTCCAGCACGGCGTACTTGACCTGGTCCCCCCGCTCCAGCCCCTGGAGGGCGCAGGCGGGGCGTCGGGTTTACCCGAGTCGGAGGAGATCAGGCCCGCTGGTCGAGGCAGGCGGCGAGTTCGGCGGCGCGTTCCGCCGGCCGGTTCTCCTGGCTCGTTGAGGCCTTGACCGAGCGGACGCAGCCTGAGAAGGCCGGATTCTCCGCTACCGTCTCGCGCGGGGCGGTACCGGTGCAGGCGGCGAGCAGGAGGGGGAGCAGGAGAACGGGCAGGACGCGCATGGGGCCGGGGCTCCGCAAGGCTGGGACAGCGGGGCCGAGCATAAGCGTCTCCCGCACCTGCGAAGTGACCGCCGTCATCGACGCGGAGCCCGGCCGGGACGAGACTTTCCGGGCCGGGGCGTGACATCTCAGGGACGCATCGGTGAAAGCTTTGGCAGGTGGAAAGCATCGCTTGTCATCGCTTTGGATACCACGCAATCATGGTGATGCTCCCCGTCACGGGGTAATCCAGGAGGCGCGATCCGCCATGTCCGTCCCCCTCCCCACCCGGTTGTCGGAGCCGCACGCCGTCATCGCCGCGAGCTTCCCGCAGAGCCTGGCGCCGCGCCCTTCGGCCGCCGGCCGGTCGCTCTATCCCGACGCCTTCATGCTGGGCGAGGGATACCCGACGGAGGAGGATTTCGTCGTGGCCCGCCAGGAGGACGGCAAGGGCCTGGGCGTCTACACCAAGCGCGCCTTCCCGCGCGGCTACCGCATCTGCCTGATCAGCGGCGTGGTGGTGCATGAGGTCATGCAGCACACGCTGCAGATCTCGCCCGACAGCCATCTCTACGACCCCTACTTCACCGGCTTCCTGCTGCACAGCTGCGACCCCAACTGCTTCCTGGACATGGCACGGTTCGAGCTGTGGGCGATCAAGGACATCGCGCCCGGCGAGGCGCTGACGATGGACTACGCCAGCACCGAGGACGTGCTGTTCAAGCAGTTCCCCTGCCTGTGCGGCGCGCCGAACTGCCGCAAGTGGATCAGCGGCCGGCGCGAGCCCGCCCGCATGCCCGCGATCGCCGAATAACCCGAACCGTTCCGGATCCGACATGACCCCCGACGACCAGGCCGCCCCGCTCACCCGCGCGGCGCAGGGCGATGCTCTGCTTTGGTGGGAGCGCCCCGACCTCGGCTATCAGGGCCGCGACCTCCGGCTCGCCGGCCGCAGCCTGGATGAGCTCGCCCGCGCCGCCGGCGGCCCCGCCTTCTTCTATTCGGGCGCGCGGGTGCTGGAGAATCTCCGGCGGATCAAGGGCGCGCTGGAGACGACCGGGCTCGACCACCGCATCTGCTACGCCATGAAGGCCAACCGGTTCGGGCCGCTGCTCACCTGGATCAAGGGGTCTGGGCTGGCCGGCATCGACGTCTGCTCGCCGAACGAGCTGCTGTTCGCGCGCCAGTGCGGCTTCGAGGCCGGGGAGATCTCCTACACCGCCACGTCGGTCTCGTCGGCCGACCTGGACGTGCTGGCACGGCACCCGGGCACCTGGGTCAACGCCGACAGCCTCAGCACCATCCGCCGGCTGGGCGAGCGCTGCCCGGGCCGCAGCATCGGCATCCGCGTCAACCCGGCCATGGGCGTGGGCTATGGCGAGAACCAGCTGCTGCGCTACAGCGGCGACAAGACCAGCAAGTTCGGCATCTACAAGGACCGGTTCGAGGAGGCGCTGGAGCTGGCGGCCCGCTACGGCATGAAGGTCGAAGGCATCCATTTCCATACCGGCTGCGGCTATCTGAACGGCCAGCTGCCGGCCTGGCGCGAGATCGTGCGCGAGTGCCTGTGGTTCCTGGACCGGCTGGAGGCGCCGCGCCTTGTCAATCTCGGCGGGGGCCTCGGCGTGCCGCACGTCGAGTCTGATCGGGCGCTGGATCTGGAAGCCTGGGCCGGCGTGATCCGCGATAGCTTCCAGGGGCGTGGCGTCCGCGTGACGGTGGAGCCCGGCGACTACATCGTGAAGGACGCCGGCGTGCTGGTGCTGCAGGTCAATACGGTGGAGCGCAAGCGCGCGACGACCTTCGTCGGCGTCGATGGCGGCTTCAACCTGGCCATGGAGCCGGTCTTCTACAAGCTGCCCTGCGAGCCCGCGGTCTGCCGCCTGCCGGCCGACCGCGCCGAGGCCTTCGCCGCCGCGCGGACGGTCACCGTCGCCGGCAACATCAACGAGGCGCTGGACATCTGGGCGGAGAACGCCGCCCTGCCGGCCATCGAAGAGGGCGATTACCTGGCCCTGCTGAACGCCGGCGGCTATGCCTCCGCCATGGGCTCGAACCATTGCATGCGGGCACAGGCGCAGGAGTTCCTGCTGGTCTGACCGGCCCCGTTGGAACGCGGCGGGGCGAAACCGCCGCGTTACAACTCGAAACAGCGTTGATACAGGGTTTCCGCTACCGTCCAGGCCCCGTTCACCCCACCTGGAGGAAACCCATGTCCCGTCGCACCGCCCCTGCGACCGTCCTGACTTTGGCCGCCCTGGCCGTGACGGCGCTCGCCGCCTCCCCCGCCCTCGCCGGCGCCCGGCAGGAGGCACAGGTCAACATGCCCAAGGACGAGCGCGCCCGGAAAATCTTCGAGGAGTGGGGTTTCGCCGACAGCGTGCGCCATGGCGACACCGTCTACCTCTCGGGCGTCGTCGTCGGCCTGCGCCCTGGTGACACCGACCTGGACGCCGCCTATGCCCGCGCTTTCGACCGCATCGGCAAGATCCTGGAGGAGGCCGGCGCCAGCTGGGACGACGTGGTCGACATGACCACCTACCATACCGACGTGCCCGGCCAGCTCGACGCCATCGTGAAGGTCAAGCACCGCTACGTGAAGGCCCCCTTCCCCGCCTGGACCGCCATCGGCATCACCCGGCTGGTGCCGGACAACGGCATCACCGAGATCAAGGTGGTGGCAAAGGTGAAGCCGAAGGCGCCCTGAGACGCCGCGCCTTACGATCCCTCTCCCTTGACGCGGCTTTGCATTGGCTGCTCGGGCATGGCTGCCGTCCCCTCTCCCCGGGGAGAGGGACAGGGAGAGGGGGTACGGGAACGCGGAGCAGGGACAAACGTCGATGAAGCGCCCTTCCCCAACCCTCTTACCCCCCACCCCGGCCCTCTCCCCCTGGGAGAGGGGGCAAGCGGCGTGGTTCCTGCGCTTCAGCAGGCCCTTAGGGTGAGAAGGAAACGGGGCCTCACACCGCGCTGAGGCGGCGCTGCAGCAGGATGGTCAGCTTCTCGCGCAGCGCGGCGACCGTCACCGGCTTGGCGACGAAGGCGTTCACGCCGAGGTCGCGTGCCTTGAGCACCGTGTCTTTGTCGGCATGGTTGGTCAGGAACATCACGGGGATGGCGTACCTGTCGTCCTCCTTCTTGCGCAGTTCGCGCAGGAAGGTGAGGCCGTCCATCGGCGCCATCTCGATGTCGCAGATGATGACATCAGGGCGGCGGTCGAGCGCGATCTCCAGCCCGACCGTGCCGTCCTCCGCCTCCATGATGCCACCGAAGCTCAGCTGCTTCAGGATCTTCACCACGACGCCGCGGATGAACGACTGATCCTCGATGACCAGGGCGCTGCATTTCGAGAAAACGACCATCGTCATCAGGCGGTCCTTGGTTGCCGCGGCCCGGAACTACTACGGAAATATCTCAAAGGTAGCAGGGCAAAGTCAAAGGTCGCGGATCGCACCTTCAACTCGCGCGAGCGCGGCGCGCATTCCGGCGGCCGCCCGGGCCGCCGTGGCGGTGTCGCCGCGGATCACCGCCTGCTCCACCGCGTCGCCGACAGCCCCTATTTCCTGCGCACCGGCATTCTTGCCGATGCCCGCCAGCGCGTGCGCCTGCTTGCGGGCCCGGTCCCAGTCGCCGGCCGCAAGCGCCTGCTCCACCGCCTCCACCAGCGGCCTGGCCGAAGCCAGGAACTCGCCAAAGAAGGCGCGGACCTCGTCGTCTATGGCACCGAAGATGTCCAGCGCCATGGACAGGTCCAGCACAGCGCTGGCCGGCGCGGCCGAGGCGGCGGCGGTCTCCGGCGCTTCGGCGTCCGCCGCCCCCGGCAGCGGCGGCAGCCAGCGGTTCATGCAGGCTTCCAGCTGCTTCAGGTCGATCGGCTTGGACAGGAAGCCGTCCATGCCCGAGGCGAGGCAGCGCTGCTCCTCGCCCACCATGGCGTTGGCGGTCAGCGCGACGATGGGGATGCGGCCCCGGCCCGCCCGCGCCTCCTCCCCCCGTACCGCCATGGTCAGCTCGAAGCCGTCCATCACGGGCATGTTGCAGTCGGTCAGGATCAGCCCGTAGCGCCCGGTCCGCCATGCCGCCAGCGCCTCGGCGCCGTCGGGGAGGATGTCGCAGGCGATGCCCAGCATCGTCATCTGCCGGCGCACCACCATCTGGTTGACCTTCTGGTCCTCCGCGACGAGGACCAGCCGTCCCTGACGGGCGGCCGTCTCTGTGTCGGGGGGCGGCTGGCGCCCCGGCTCGCAGGGAGCGCCCGCGGCCGGCGGCGGCGCCTTGCGGCTGGCGCGCCCTGCCGCCTCGGCCACCGCCTTGTACAGCGCGGCGCGGCGCACCGGGCGGCCGATCTGCGGCACGCCGTGCGGCAGGAACACCGGCCGCTGCGAATCCGCGTCGGCCACCAGCACGGCCGGGCGCAGCCCCGGCGGATCGGGCCAGGGGTCGGTGCCGAGCCCCGCCACGACGGCCACGTCCCAGCGCTCCGCGGCACCGGTCACGGCGCGGGCGCCCGCCACGCGCAGATATTCCGCCAGCGTCTCGCGCATAGGCCCGTCGGCGCCGAGCAGCAGCACCGTCAGGCCTTCCACATCGGCCTCCCCCGCCGGGTCGGCGGCGCCGGAGTCCGCAACCTCCTCCAGATCGACCGTGAACCAGAAGGTGGAGCCCCGGCCCACCTCGCTGTCCAGACCGATCTCGCCGCGCATAAGCTCGATCAGGCGCTTGCTGATGGACAGGCCCAGGCCGGTGCCGCCGAAGCGGCGGCTGGTGGAGCGCTCCGCCTGGGTGAAGGGCTGGAACAGCCGTCCGCGCATATCCTCGGGGATGCCGATGCCGGTGTCGCGCACCTCGATCCGCAGCCGCCGCCCGGCCGTGCCCCGGCCCGCCCCGGAGACGACGACCGACACGCGCCCGCGCTCGGTGAACTTGATGGCGTTGCCGGCCAGGTTGAACAGCACTTGCCGCAGCCGCGTGGGATCGCCGAGCAGCGCCGCCGGGATCGACGGGTCGACATGGACGTGGAAGTCCAGCCCCTTCTTGCGGGCGTTGGGCGCCAGCGTCTCCGCCACCCCCTCCACCAGCTGGGTGAGGTTCACCGGGTGCCGCTCGATGTCCATGCGGCCGGCCTCGATCTTCGAGAAGTCGAGGATGTCGTCGATGATGCGCAGCAGCGTCCCCGCCGACTCGCGCGCGGTCGACAGCATCTCGGTCTGGTCGCGGTCGAGCCTGGAGTGCGACAGCAGCTCCAGCATGCCCAGCACGCCGTTCATCGGCGTGCGGATCTCGTGGCTCATCGCCGCCAGGAAGTTGGACTTCAGCTTGTTGGCGCTCTCCGCCGCGCGGGCCGAGCGGATATTGTCGAAGGAGCGCAGGCCGGTGACGATGGTGATGAAGAGCTTCTCGGAGGTCAGCTCCGTCTTCGACTTGTAGTCGTTGATGTCGTAGTTGACGATGACGTCGCGGACCGGGGCCTGGCCCGGCTGGCCGGTGCGCAGCACGATGCGCACGTCGGTGTTGCCGAACTCCTCGCGGATCTTGCGCGCCAGCCGCAGGCCGGCATCGTCCGTCTCCATGACGATGTCGAGCAGGGCCACGGCGATGTCGTCGCGGGCCTTCAGCAGCTCCTCCGCCTCGGCGGCGGAATGGGCCAGCAGCAGTTCCAGCGGGCGGTCCTTGTAGCGCAGCTTGCCCAGGACCAGCCGCGTCATGATGTGGACTTCGTCGTCGTCGTCCACGACCAGGACCGGCCAGGGCGGGCCGCCGGCGGCGGGGGCGTCCGCGATGGCCTCGTCCTCTTCCGGCGCGAAGAGGGAATCAAGATCGTCGTCGCTCATGCCCGCCCCCTGGCTCGGCCGCCCCGCGCGGCCGGTCAGCAACCCCCGTTATAGCATGGCGCCGCCGTCCGGCCACCGAAAGAGGTAGTCAGAGCCGCGGCGCGGCGGATTCGTGCCAAGGGATCACCAGCCGGCGCAGCGCCCCGACGGCGGCGTAGAGGACCAGCCCCAGCAGGGACAGCTGCAGGATCACCGCGAACAGCCGGGCCGTGTCGTAGGCGTTCATGCTCGCGACCGCCAGATAGCCCAGCCCCTCGTTGCCGCCGAGATACTCGCCCACAACCGCGCCGATCAGCGCCAGAACGACGCCGACCTCCATGCCGGTCAGGATGTACGGCAGGGCGCTCGGCAGCTCCAGCCGCAGGAAGCCGTCCAGCCGGCCGGCGTTCAGGCTCCGCATCACGTCACGGTGGCCGGGGTCGACCGACTTCACCCCCAGCAGCGTGTTGGAGAAGACGGGAAAGAAGGCCAGCACCGCCGCGACGATGACCTTGGTCGTGATGCCGAAGCCGAACCAGACGACGAAGAGCGGCACCAGGGCGATCTTCGGCACCACCTGGCTCGCCACGATGAAGGGGTTCAGCGCGCGCTCCAGCCAGCGCAGCTTGCCCAGCACCGTGCCGAAAGCCACGCCCAGCACCGTGGCGATGACGAAGCCCACCAGCGTCTCGTAGGCGGTGACCCAGCTGTGCCTCCAGGCCGCCGGCTCGCGCAGCAGCGCCCACCAGGCCTCCGCCACCTGCGCCGGGGCCGGCAGGATGAAGGCGGAGACCTCGAACGCCGTGACATAGGCATGCCACGCCCCGATCGCCACGACCACCAGCGCGGTGCCGGTCAGCGCCGCCAGCAGATCCTCGCGCCGCCTCACTTCATCGCCTCCAGCCGGCGGCGCAGGTCGCGGACGATGGCCTGGAACTCCGGCGTGGTCTGCAGGTCCGGCGACCGCGGGCGCGGGAAGGTGACGGGGAGCACATGCTCCACCTTCCCCGGCCGGGGCGACAGCAGCACGATCCGGTCGGCCAGGAACACGGCCTCCGAGATGGAGTGGGTGACGACCACGACCGTCTTGCCCGTCTCCATCCAGATGCGCTGCAGCTCCAAATTCATGGCATCGCGGGTCATGGCGTCCAGCGCGCCGAAGGGCTCGTCCATCAGCAGCACGGTCGGCTCGTAGCTCAGCGCCCGGGCGATGGCGGCGCGCTGGCGCATGCCGCCCGACAGCTCGCGCGGGCGCCGCTTCTCGAAGCCGGAGATGCCCACCAGGCGCGCGAGGTCCGCCGCCCTCGCCCGCCGCTCCGCCTTGGGGATCCGGCGCAGGGCCAGCGGCAGGGCGATGTTGTCCTCGATGCTGAGCCAGGGGAACAGGTTCGCGTCCTGGAAGACGAAGCCCAGATCGAGTGCCGCGTCGGCGTCGCGCGCTCCATCGCGCCAGAGCGGCCGGCCGGAGACGGCGACCGTGCCGGCGCTGGGCGGCAGCAGCCCCGCCATCAGCCGCAGCAGCGTGGTCTTGCCGCAGCCCGAGGGGCCCAGCAGCACCAGCAGCTCGCCCTTGCCCACGGACAGGTCGGTGCGGCTCAGCGCCTGCACCTCCGCCCCGCCCGAGGCGTAGCGCTTCTCGACGCCGTCGAGGACGATCTCGGCGCTCATGCGTGGATCCGCGCCACCAGCTCGTTGGTGTAGAGCGTCTCGGGCGCGCCGGCGTCGCCAAGCCCGGCCTCGCGCATCAGCCGAACCGCGTCGGTCCAGCGCTGCGGGTTGTTGCGCAGCAGGTTCTGCGGCCCGTCCTTGTACCAGTCGGTCCGCTGGCGCTCGAGCACGCCGCGGATGACCTCCGGCTTGTCCTCGCCGGGCATGTCGTATTTCGCGGCCAGCCGCGCCACGACGCCGTCCAGCCGCTCCGGCGCCATCTCCTCGACCGAGGCTTTCACCCCGCGCAGGAAGGCGACGATGGCGTCGGCGCGCTTCGCCACGGACTCCCGCGTGGCGACATAGACCTCGCCCGGCATCGGCACCAGCGCGTCGGTGTTGAGGTGGTGGATCGGCGCCTTGGCCGTGAGCAGCCCGACCAGCACGTCGGTGCTGGAGATCATCGCGTCGATGCGGCCGGCCTGCAGCAGCCCGTAGGCGCCGGGATTGTTGCCGACCGCCTGGCGCTTGACCAAGGCCGGATCGATGCCGGCGCGGATCAGCATGAGGTTCAGCAGGTTCTCGGTCACTCCGCCGACCGAGATGATGCCTACAGTCTTCCCCGGCAAATCCGCCGGCCCCTTCACCGGCTTGGCCTCCGGGCTGATGAGGGAATAGACGGAGCCCTGGATGATGGTGCCGACCGCGACGACCGGCACCTTCTGCGTCGCCACCGCCCGGATCACGTCGACCGAGCCGACCCGGGTCAGCAGCGCCCGGCCCGCCAGCACCTGCTGCAGCGCGCTCGCCGAGCCGTTGCCGCCGATGATCTGGACGTCCAGCCCCTGCCGCTCGAAATGCCCGCCGGCCGCCGCGTTCAGGACAGGCGCGAAGGTGCTGAGGAAGCCAAAGGGCGTGATGTAGGTGACCGCCTCCGCCGCCCGGGCCCGCCCGGGCGCCAGCCCCGCCCCGGCCAGGGCGCCCAGCGCCAGCCCCGAGCCCAGCACGCGGCGGCGGCCCAAGCTCCCCTGCTTCAGGTCGAACGGCGTCATGCGGCACCTCCCCTTTTCCGCCATCCTAGCGGCTCGGCGGCGGCGGGCCAGCGGAAACTTGTCCGGACAAGCGGCCGGCGCGGCGCCGGCCCCCTCGCTCCCCCTTGCCCTTACGCCCCCGCGCGGGCTAGAGGTTCTCTGCCGGATGGGTGGCCGAGTGGTTTAAGGCAGCGGTCTTGAAAACCGCCGTAGGTGTGAGCCTACCGTGGGTTCGAATCCCACCCCATCCGCCAGCTCCCTTACCCTGCCGTCTCCACCTCTGCCACACGGCCGTCCGCCATCTCCGTGCGGTTGCGGCCGGCCATCTTGGCCCGGTACATGGCGGCGTCGGCCTCGCGGAGCAGCTGCGCGATGCCCTGGGTGGTGGCGTCGGTGACGGCGACGCCGATGCTGACGGTGAAGGACACGGCGTTGCCGCTGGCCTCGACGCGGCGGGCGGCGATGTCCTGGCGCAGGCGCTCGGCCAACTGCCAGGCGCCGTCGGTGCCGGTGTCGGGCAGCAGCACCACGAACTCCTCGCCGCCGAAGCGGGCCGGCAGGTCGCTGCCGCGCACGCCCTCGGTCATGGCGTCGCCCAGTTCCCGCAGAACCCGGTCGCCGACCTCGTGGCCGAAGCGGTCGTTGACGCTCTTGAAGCGGTCGCAATCCAGCATCAGCACCGCCAGCTGCCGGCCGGAGCGGCGGGCGGCGGCGAAGGCGCGCTCGGCCGCGTCGATGAAGGCGCGGCGGTTGGCGAGGCCGGTCAGGGCGTCGGTGGCGGCGGCGAACTGCAGCGCCTCCTCCGCCAGCTTCAGGTCGGTTACGTTCTCGTGGCTGACGACGACGCTGCCGTCGGAATGGCGCAGCGGCGTCACCCGCATCTTGAACCAGCGCCGCTCCGCCGGGCCGTGGCAGGGATAGAGCTGCTCGAAGCTCGGCAGGGCGCCCAGGATCACCGAAGCGATGCCGGCCGCGGCGGCGCGCGACTGCTCGCCCTCCTCCCCGTCCACGCCGGCGCAGATGTCCAGGTATGGCTTGCCGACGAAGGCGCCGGGGTCCGCGGCGCCGTTCTCGCGCGCGAATTGCCGCCACGCCTTGTTGACCCCGACCACGTGGCCGTCGCGGTCGAGGATGGCGATGTGAGGCGCCACCGAGTCCATAACCGCCTGGGCGAAGTCGCGGCTGGCCTCGACGCTGCGCCGCGCCTCCATCTCGCGGCGGAAGGCGCGCAGCTGCATGGACATGGAGATGCCCAGGACCAGCAGCACCACCGTCAGCACCGAGGCGGAGGCGAGGAAGCGCGCCTCGAAGCCGCTGATCAGCTGCCGCAGGTCGAGCGTCGCCAGCACGACCAGCGACAGATCGTCGGCCCGGCGGAACGCCACCAGCCGGTCGGTACCGTCGATCGGAGAGACGTCGACGACCATGCCGGTGACGGCGTTCGCGATGTGCTCGGCGAACAGCGGGTGGCGCGATAGGTCCATGCCCAGCAGCGACTCCGCCATCGGCTCGCGCGCCAGCGGCTTGCCATCCCTGCGGAACAGCGCCACCGTCGCCCCGTCGGGCAGGTTGAGCGACCGGTAGAAGTCCAGGAAGTAATCCATCTCCATGGTCGCCAGCAGCACCCCGGCGAACTCGCCATCGGCGCCGGAGATACGGCGGCTGTAAGTGAAGGCCAGCTTCCGCGTCGTGCCGGTGATGATCATCGGCCCGAGATATCGCTCCACCCCGTCGCGGTGCGCGACGAAATAGTCCCGGTAGGCGAAGTTCGCCGGTGGGAACGGGAAGCGGGTTGACAGCAGGCGCATGTTGCCGTCGGCGTCGACGATGCCGACGCTGCTCAGCTGCGGCAACTCGTCCACCAGCGTGCGGATGCGCTGCCAGTCGGTCTGCGAGCCCGCCACAGCCGGGATGCCGCGCGCCGCCACGTCCTCCGTCAGCCGCCGGAGCGTCAGGTCGGCCGAATCGAGGCTGCGGCGGATATGCTCCTCCAGCACGCGGGCGAGGTTGGAGGCCTGGATCTCGGCGTCGGCACGGGTGTCGCGGTAGTCGGTCCAGGTGACGAAGCCCCAGACCAGCACGCTCGCCGTGCCGAAGGCCAGAGCCGACCCGACCACCAGCCCGCGCTGCGGGATGCGGCCGGCGGGGACGAAGCGCGGCAGGCTGCCGAGGAACAGGCCCGCAGCGACGAGGGAGAGGCCCAGGACGGTATGCGGCGCCTGCGACCAGAGCAGCGCCCCCTCCTGCCCCTGCCAGAGCCAGGATGCCACCCCGCCGCCGGCCGCCGCCAGCAGCACCAGGCAGCAGAGGGAGAGCACGCCGGCCACGGCGCCGGGACCGCGGCCAGCCACGCGCCGCACCACGACCGACGCCGACAGCAGCAGGATCGAGAAGCTGGTCAGCGGCGCCATCGGCCCGAAGGCGGCATCCAGGGGCCGCGGCAGCGCCGGGGCGCCGGCCGGAAGCCAGGCCTGGTCCCGGGCGAGGCTGAGCAGCGCCTTCAGGACCGCGACGCCCAGCGCCATGTAGAGCGGCGGCGCGAGGTCCCGCCGCACCGACATTGCCGCCGCCGCGCCGAGCAGGAGGATGCCGAAGGCGGTCGCCACCCGCATCGGCGGCAATCCCTCTACCGGTGCGGTGAAAGCATCGATGCCGAACATCCAGCCGGCCAGCACCAGCGCGGAAACAGCCGCGGCCGCGAGACCGAAGGCCACGGGCGCCACTTGGGATGTACGGACCAATCCGCTGCCAGCCATGACCACCGGGGGGCGAAGAACGGCAGGGTAATCCCGCCTAGGGGAAAATTGTCCGCCCACGCATTAACGACGCCTTAACGGCCGCATCCCGGGCGTGAGGAAGCGGCCGTTCGATGCATTCCGGACGGGCATGCGGCCACCCGGCCCCGGGTCGAACGGCATCACGCGGCGCTCCCTGCTTCCGCCATCCTGGCCGTCCGGCGGCGGAGGGCTCACGGCACCTGGACCAACCAGCGGGGGAGCCGCATCCCGCCTCCGCCAGTTCCCCTTTCCACATCGCCCCGGCGCGGACCAGAAGTTTCACGCCGGGATTCGGGACTGACACAGGTTCGAGCCCATTCCACCCGCCACCCGGCGGGGTACGCCAGCCTAGCTGGTGCGAGCGGCTTGCCGCTCGGGTGAGGCATTGGGCTTCGCTTCCGGCGCGGCATCCCGTTGCGCACCGCCCGCAGCCGTACCGGAACCACCTCCCCGGTTCCGTTCGATCTCAATCCTATAATCGTCAATCGACTTAAGCAGAGCCAGGCTCCACTCCTTCGTTTCCCCTAGCGTAAGATCATAAATAATCCGGCAGTAACCTTCCAGAAGGTCGAACGCCTTCTCGTACTCTTCATTGCCTATCCGTATTCGATTTTGGCCTTGCAGCCTTTTCCACTGAATAGCCACCTCTGACATGGCCCGTTCCAGACTGATCTGCGTCGTGACGTACCTTATGTGGCCCCGGCTGAATCCGAACAGGTTATCGGCCGCGAAGCAGGCGCCGGCCAAGCCGAACGCGAAATACCCCCAACCAAGCACCTTCAGATCCGAAGCGGCTGCCAGAAGCGGAAACATCAACCCGCTCGTACCGAAAAACCAGCCGAGGCCCTTGGCCCACTGTGCCAAAGACCGATGCTTTCCCCGCCGGCGCTCATAATATTCGATCTCAGATAGGCAGATCTCGTTTAGAGTGCGGAATACTGAGTTGATACAGGAGATCGCGGTATCGTCGCGCCACTGCAGACCATCCAACGCTTCAAGCGTCTCCCGCAGCTTACCGGCTTGCTCTCCCGCACTTTTGCCCATGGATGAATATCCCCGAAAGGTTGCATACGCGTCAGCACGGAGAGGTTTAATCGCAAAACTCTCCCGGGTCTAAAACTTCTTTGAAGGAGCCCGGCAGGATGCGGCACCTGCACCTGGAAGCCAAACGCCGTGGCCCAGCAGCGAATGGCCGGAACGCGGCAGGGACGAGCGCTCCAGCCTTACCCCGTTGGGCGGGGGCCTAAAACTTTGTCAATTGTGTCAATTATTTATGATGCGGCCTGTACGCCCGGCCTATGCCCTGTGCGGGCGTCTATGTCGGATGACGACGAGCGTCGAGGACCGTCGCGGCATTATGATCGTCATCTATTCCAAATCGCTCCTCGCCCGCCGGACATGTTCCGGCGGGCGTTTTCTTGACGGACCATCGGAGGTCCGTCGACGGCGGCGCATGTTCATTTTCCGGGGTGGCGCCTACCCCGCAGTTGCGGGAGCGAGGCGTGGCCGATAAGGCTTGCATGCATGACCCCGTTGATACAGGCGCCGGTGCGGAACTCATGAATGATGTGGACCGGACCCTGCGTCTCCTGCCCTCCTTGTCGGGACCGGCCGGCTGGCTGTTCGCCGCGGCCGCGTTCGGCGTGGCGCTCGCGGCCAGGTTCGTGCTCGATCACTCGCTGCCGCCGGGCTTCCCCTTCCTGACCTTCTTTCCCGCCGTGGTGCTGACGGCGCTATTCGTGGGCCTGTGGCCGGCGGTGGCCGTGTCCGTCCTGTCCTTCTTCAGCGCATGGTGGTGGTTCGTCCCGCCGGCGAACTCGTTCGCGCTGACCGGCGGCAAGGCGGTGGCGCTGGTCTTCTTCGCGGTCATCGCCGCGGTCGACGTGGCGGTCATCGAGGCGATGCGCCGCGCCCTCGACAATCTGGAGCGGGAGCGCGCCCGGAGCGAGAAGCTGGCGGAGCGCAACGCCACCCTGTTCCGGGAGATGCAGCACCGGGTCTCCAACAACCTCCAGACCGCCGCCTCGCTGCTGTCGGCACAGCGGTGCGGCCTCACCGATCCGGCCGCGCGCCAGGCGCTGGGCGAGGCGGTCGAGCGGCTGGCGCTGATCGGGCGGGTCCACCGGCTGGCCCACGACCCGCACGCGCGAGGCATCGCCGCGGCCGCCATGCTGGCCGAGCTGTGCGACGACGTGGCCGCCACCGCGGGCGCGCCGCACGGCACCTGCGGGGTAGAGGCCGACCCGACCATCCTGCTCAACCCCGACCAGATGGTGCCCGTGGCGCTGGTGCTGGCGGAGCTGGTCGCCAACGCGCTGGAACACGGGCTGCACGGCCAGCATGGGCGCATCGCGGCCCGCATGGTGCGCGGCTCGGCCGGCGCAGCCGTGCTGGAGGTCCGGGACGACGGCCGCGGTCTGCCGGAGAGCTTCGACCTGGCCGCCTCGCGCACGCTCGGGCTGACCCTGGCCAAGGCCCTGACGCGGCAGCTGGAGGGGACGCTGGAGATCGGGCCGGCCCCGGGCGGCGGCACGCTTGCCCGGCTGAGCTTCCCGCTGGCGGCGCCTGTTACAGAACCGTAACCAGCGGGGCCTTTCCCCGGCCATCCGGCTTGCCTAGCCTGCCCGGAACCACAAGGAGAGGAAACCCCATGCGCTCCCCGCTTCGCCGCCGCGCCGCGGCCCTGATCCTGGCCGCCCTCGCGGGCGCCGCGCCCATCGCGCTCGCCGCCGCCTCCGCCGCCGCGCAGCAGGCGGCGCCCAAGGCCGACGCCTCGGCGCTGGACGCGTTCTTCGAGCGGCAGTTCCAGCAGGCGCTCGACCTGTCGCCGGAGTTCCAGACGCAGCTCGGCATCAAGAAGGACCAGGGCAAGTGGTCCGACCAGAGCGACGCCTTCGCCCAGCGCCTCCAGTCTCTGAACGAGGCGGCGTTGAAGGAGCTGCGCGGCACCTGGGACGTGAAGCAGCTGGGCGGCACCGCCGCCATCAACTACCGCCTGTTCGAGAGCAATGGCGAGCGGGCGACGGAGGCGTACAAATGGCGCTTCCACGACTACCCGATGAACCATCTGAACGGCCGGCACAACAACGTCCCGGCCTTCCTGATCAACTTCCACCGCATCGCGTCGGTGGAGGACGCCAAGGCCTACATCGAGCGGCTGAACGGGCTGCAGGCCAACATGGACCAGCTGATCCAGGTCAGCCGCGAGAGCGCCGCCAAGGGCGTAATCGCGCCGAAATTCTCGCTCGAGCGCATGCTGCCCGACCTGAAGTCGACCATCACGGGCCAGCCCTTCGACCAGGGCCCCGCCCCCTCCACGCTGCTGGCCGACTTCGAGACCAAGGTCGCGGCCCTGCAGATCGACGAGGCGCAGAAGAAGGCGCTGGGCGAGGAGGCGCGGCGCGCGCTGCTTGGCTCGGTCAAGCCGGCCTATGAGAAGCTCGTGGCCCATGTCCAGGAGTTGTCGGCCAAGGCCACGGCCGACGACGGCGTCTGGAAGCTGCCGGACGGCGCCGCCTACTACGCGTTCAAGGTCCGCCAAGCCACCACGCTGGACGTGTCGCCCGACGCGGTGCACGAGACCGGCAAGCGCGAGCTGGAGCGCATCCACGGCGAGATGCGCGCCATCCTGCAGAAGGTCGGCTTCAAGGGCTCGCTCCAGGACTTCTTCAAGGAGCTGCGCAGCAGCGACCGCTTCTACTATCCCGACACGGATGAGGGCCGCGCCGCCTACCTGAAACAGGCGGAGGACTACATCGCCGCCATGAAGCCGAAGCTGGACGGGCTGTTCGTCACCAAGCCCAAGGCCGACGTGGTGGTGAAGCGGGTCGAGGCCTTCCGCGAGAAGTCGGCCCCGCCGGCCTTCTACAACCGCCCGGCCCCGGACGGCTCGCGGCCCGGCGTCTACTACGCCAACCTCCAGCGGATGAAGGAGAATCCCAAGTACACGCTGGAGGCCATCGTCTACCACGAGGCCATCCCCGGCCATCACATGCAGATCGCCATCCAGCAGGAGATGACCGGCCTGCCGAAGTTCCGGCAGTTCGGCTTCTACGGCGCCTACATGGAGGGCTGGGGCCTGTATGCCGAGCGGCTGCCGAAGGAGCTTGGCTTCTACCAGGACCCCTATTCCGACTTCGGCCGGCTGACGACCGAGGCGTGGCGCGCCATCCGGCTGGTGGTGGATACCGGCATCCACGCCAAGAAATGGACCCGCCAGCAGGCCATCGACTACATGATGGCGAACGCGCCCCTGGCCGAGGATTCGGTGGTGCGCGAGATCGAGCGCTACATCGTCAGCCCGGGCCAGGCGACCAGCTACTATATGGGCCTGCTGAAGATCCTGGAGCTGCGCGAGCGGGCGAAGAAGGAGTTGGGCTCCCGCTTCGACATCCGCGGCTTCCACGACGTGGTGCTGGTGAACGGCGCCCTGCCGCTGGACGTGCTGGACGAGCAGGTCAGCGCCTGGATCGCCCAGCGCAAGAAGGCCGCGTAAGTGCCTGTGCGGCCGGGACGATCGCCCCTTGCGGCGGCGTCCCGGCCGGCCCTACCCTCGCGTCCATGAGGACCGGCCCGCGAGAGGCCGGCCGACCATCAGGGAGTGCCGCATGTTCCCCGCCCCCAGCCGCCGCGCCGTCCTGCTCGCCGGCGCCGCCGCCACCGCCCTCGCTGCCTCCGGTTCCCTGCCCGCCCTGGCCGCGGACGAGTCCAAGCTCGACGCGTACTTCGAGCGCAAGTGGCAGCTTTTCCTCGCCCGCAGCCCCGAGCGCCAGACCTCGCTCGGCATGCGCGATCCCGCCTCCTACGGGCGCTGGGACGACATCTCCGAGAGCTTCGAGGAGGGCACCCACCGGCTGCGGCTGGCGGCGCTGGACGAGCTGCGCCGCGACTTCGACCCGAAGACGCTGGCGGAGCGCGACCGGCTGAACCACCGGCTCTACGAGTATGTGCTGCTGCGCGACATCGAGGGCTGGCGCTGGCGCCACCATTTCTACCCGATCGAGCATTTCAACGGCCGCCACGGTGACCTGCCGACCTTCCTGATCAACTTCCACGCGGTGAAGAGCCCGGCCGACTTCGAGGCATGGCTGTCGCGGGTGCGCGGCATCGGCGGCGCCATTGACCAGCTGATCGAGAGCAGCGAGGCGTCGGCCAAGGCCGGCATCATCGCCCCGCGCTTCTCGGTGGCGAAGTGCCTGCTGGAGAGCCGCGGCGTCATCCTGGGCGCGCCCTTCGAGGAGGGGCAGAAGGACAGCCAGCTCTTCTCCAACATCAAGGGCAAGATCGCCGCGCTGAAGCTGCCGGAGGCAGAGGCCGCGCGCATGACCGCCGAGGCGGCCACCGCGCTGAAGGAGAATTTCGGCCCCGCCTACGGCAAGCTGGTGACCTACCTGGAGGGGCTGGAGAAGCGCGCGACGGATGAGGACGGCGTCTGGAAGCTGCCGGACGGCGACGCCTTCTACCGCTACTGCCTGAAGCGCCACACCACGCTGGCGCTCGACCCCGACGCCATCCATGCCAAGGGGCTGGAGCAGGTGGCGCGCATCCACAGGGACATGCGCGCCATCATGACCCAGGTCGGCTTCAAGGGCGACCTGCAGGCCTTCTTCCAGTTCCTGCGCACCGACGACCGCTTCTACTACCCGGACACGCCGGAGGGCCACGAGGCCTATCTGGCGGAGGCGCGGCGGGTGCTGGACGAGATCGACGCCAAGATGGACACGCAGTTCATCACCAAGCACAAGGCGAAGGTGATCGTGCAGCGCTTCCAGCCATACGAGGAGCCGAACCAGGCCATCGCCCGCTACAGCCAGCCCTCGGCCGACGGGTCGCGGCCGGGCATCTACTACACGAACTTCATGAACATGCGGGAGATGCCGAAATACCAGCTGGAGGTGCTGGCCTTCCACGAGGCGATCCCCGGCCACCACACGCAGATCGCCATCGCCCAGGAGCAGACGGGCCTGCCGAAGTTCCGCCGCTTCGGCAGCCACACGGCCTATGTCGAGGGCTGGGGTCTGTACAGCGAGCGGCTGCCGAAGGAAATGGGCTTCTACAAGGACCCCTATTCCGACTTCGGCCGCCTGACCTTCGAGCTGTGGCGCGCCATCAGGCTGGTGGTCGACACCGGCATCCATGCCAAGAAATGGACCAAGGAGCGGGCGATCGACTACTTCACCGCCAACTCCTCCTTCCCGCGCGAGTCCGCCGCGCGCGAGGTGGAGCGCTACGTCGTCTATCCCGGCCAGGCCTGCGCCTACATGATCGGCATGCTGAAGCTGCTGGAGCTGCGCGACCGCGCCAAGACGCAGTTGGGCGCCCGCTTCGACATCCGCGAGTACCATGACACGGTGCTGCGCCACGGCGCGGTGCCGCTGCCGGTGCTGGAGGAGCTGGTGGATTCGTGGATCGGGGCGCGGAAGGCGGCGTGACAGTATGGGACGGGGACCGGACGCACCGTCCGGTCCCCAGCCTGTCGAAGGCTCAGGCCTTCTTCTTGAAGACTTCCTTGCAGACCTGGTCGGCGAAGCCCTGGGAGAGCTTCGTCTCGGCATCGGCCATGATGGCCATGCCGAGCAGGCCGCCGCCGCCCTGCATCTGGTCGACGAAGTACTCGCCCAGGACGGTGCCGTCCTTCGGGTCGATGAACTTCACCAGGCCGGCGAGCTGCGTCATGTCGCCGATCAGGATGGTCTTGAGGCCGTCCTGCTCCTTATAGCTGTCGACGCGCACGGTCATCTTCACCGGCACCGTGCCCTTGGCGCAGCCCGGGAGCGTCGTGTTCAGCGCGGCCTTCAGCTTCTCCGGCAGGGTGGCGCGGGCCTCCTGCACGGCGAGCTCGACACCGACATCGGCGACCGCGAACTCCGCAATCCGGTCCGCCGGCAGCGACTGCACGGTCTTCACCGGCGTGGCGCAGCCCGACAGCAACGCGGCCGCACCGGCCGCGATCAGAATAGTCTTACGCATTCACCCCTCCTGGTTTGGCTCCAAGCGTGTCTTCACGTTTATTCGTTCACACTCTTGTATCTGGAGAGGGTAGTGAATATGCATCGTGACGGGCAATAACACTTTGCGACGAAATTGTGTGGTAAGCCCGTGATGCTAACCGCGCCTTAACCGGAGATTTGGATGCCGCTCCACACCCATCGCTCCCGCCGCCGTCCCGCCGTTCGCCTGGCGCTTGCCGTGGCCGGACTCACCGCCCTGAGCGCCTGCGGCGAGACGGTGAAGCGGCACAGCCTGTCCTCACCCGGCCTGTCGGCGCCGGTGGATCGGGTCGTGGTGAAGGGCGCGGCGGGCTTCCGGCAGACCGTCACGCCGATCTCCACAGCCTGCGGCGCGATGAAGTACGAGGTGGATTTCACGAATTTCGCTCAGGATGAGATCGCCAACCTCGTCCACCGGAAGCTCGTTGCCACGCCGGGCTACAGCGCCTATCCGGTGCCGGTGACGGTTGAGCGCAGCCAGATGCTGGTGAATTGCGGCATGACGGGCACCTGGAGCGGCGCCTGCACCGCGGAGACCCGGGTCACCCTGACGGCCGAACCGCCCGGCCGCCCCGCCGTCAAGGCCGTGTCGGATACCCTTGAGCGCGACGAGAAGGGAGACTGCCAGACCGCCGGGAGCATCCTGGAGCGCACCACGCGCAAGGCGGTGACCGAAGCCGCCGGCAGCCTTGCCGACAAGCTGACCGGCGCCCCGTGACCCGCCCGCGGATCAGGCCGTGACGATGCCCGCCGCGACCGGCGGCGGGTTCTTCAGGGTCTGGTAGATGACGCAGTAGCGCTCCGTGAGCTTCAGCAGCGTCGCCCGCTGCTCCTCGGTGAGGTCGCCCTCGAGATCGAAGGAGAGGCGGATGTCGCGGAAGCCGACGGGCGCGTCCTTCGCCACGCCCAGCGTGCCGCGGAAATCCAGCTCGCCCTCGGCCCTGACCGTGCCGCCGCGCACCGGCAGGGCCAGCGCCGTCGCCACCGCGCGCAGCGTCACGCCGGCGCAGGCGACCAGCGCCTCCAGCAGCATGTCGCCGGAACAGGCCGACAGCCCGTCGCCGCCGGTGGCCGGATGCAGCCCCGCCTCGACCAGGGCGCGGCCGGTCTCCACCTTGCAGGTCAGCGCCCCCTCCTCCAGCCGGCCGCTGGCCCGCAGGGTCACCAGCGCCGTATCGGGCGCATCCTTGTAGCGGGCCTTGATCGGCGCCTGCAGGGCGCGGAGTTCGTCGGCGTTCATGGGGGCAATCTCCCTCTCGGCGGTTCGCAGTCCCTTGAGTGCCCCAGCCGGCAGCGCCGGTGCAAGGCCGATGCTGGGCCCCTGTGATCAGCGGCCTCTTACAAAAGCCATAGACCCCCTGGACTGGCGTTGGGGTTGCGACATCTTCCCGAATAGCCTAACCAACGGCATGGGAATTCCCGCCCGGGCGGGGCGCTCCGGAGGTCGGAAGAACCGGCCCCGCGGCGCCGCGTCGGAACCGTTCCTTTTCCTTGCAAGCCTGAGCACCCCCGCCCTGATGGGAAACACCGACACCGCCTCCCGCCCCCGCATCCTCATCGTGGAGGACGACGCCCTGGTGGCGCTCGGCATCCGCATGACGCTGCTGGATCTCGGCTACACCGTGCTGGGCATCGCCGCGTCGGAGCCCGAGGCGATCAAGCTGGCGCAGGAGGCGGTTCCCGACCTCGCGCTCATGGACATCCGGCTGAAGGGCCCCGTGGACGGCATCGACACGGCGCGGCGGCTGCGCAACGAGTTCAACGTGCGCTCCCTCTACCTCTCCGCCTACACGGATGAGCAGACCATGGCCCGGGTCAGCCAGACCTATCCGTTGGGGTTCGTCCAGAAACCCTACTCGGCAAACCAGCTGAAATCCGCGTTAGATCTGGCGCTGCGGCGTCTCGGCGGGACCGCCTGAGGGCTTTGCCTTACTTTTGCCCTCGCTTCCTGGGAATAGAGAGGGGCCGCGGCGTGTTATCCCCGTGCTGGCAAGTCGGCCGACGCGTCACGCGGAGGCTGCGCCCGGCGAACAACGATGACTAGGAGAGCGATATGCGATCGAAGCTTCTGCTTCTTGCGCCGGTGCTGATGCTGGGCCTGGCGGCGTGCGGTGACAGCGGCTCCAACACCGCTGGCAGCGGCGGCAGCTCGACCCCGACGGCCACCTCGAGCCCGCCGCCCGCGGACACCGGCTCGACCGCCGGCTCCACCACGACGCCGCCCGCCAGCGGCTCGAGCACCTACGGCACGACCGGCTCGACCGGCACGACCGGTTCCGACACCACGGGCTCGACGACCGGCGCCACCGGCTCGACCTCGACGACCTCGGGCGACCAGACGACGACCACGACGACCAACCCGTCGACCGGTTCGGCCACGACCACCACGACCCCGGCTCCGGCGACCAAGCCGTAAGCCTTCGTGTGGCGTATCGGGCCCGCCCCCTCCCCGGGGGCGGGCCCTTATTCTTTATGGGCTTAGTCGCCGGCGATGCGCCGGGACTTCCGGTCCTCGCCGATGGCGACGTAGGTGAAGACGCCCTCCGTCACCTTGATGGCCTCGGCCTGGATGCCGCGGCGGACCCAGGTGTCGATCTTGACCCGGATCGATGTGTTCCCGACCCGCTCCACCCGGGCGTAGAAGTTCACCTCGTCGCCGACATGGACGGGGCGGTGGAACTTCATGGCCTCGATGCCGATGGTGGCGATGCGCCCCTTGGCCCGCCGCGCCGCGACCACCGCGCCGGCCACGTCCATGTGCGACAGCACCCAGCCGCCGAATATGTCGCCGTTGGTGTTCACGTCGGCCGGCCCGGCATAGACGCGCAGCGCGGGCGCCTTGTCGAAGTCGGGCATCTGCTCGGTCGTCTCGGCGCTCATGTCGGGTGTCTCTTCCTGTGACTGAAAAGGGACCGCCAGACACTAAATCTGGTGGCTGGAGCTTGCGCGGACCGCCACATGTCCTTGAACAGCGGCCCCTCCAGCCCTTATAATGGGGCATGAGCGATCTCTTCCAGAATACCGCCCGCAAGCAGGACAGCTATTCCGCCGAGGACATCGAGGTCCTCGAGGGGCTGGAACCCGTCCGCCGCCGTCCCGGCATGTATATCGGCGGCACGGACGAACGCGCCCTGCACCACCTCGTCGCCGAGGTGCTGGACAACGCCATGGACGAGGCCGTCGCCGGCCACGCCACCCGCATCGACCTGGAGCTGGCCACCGACGGCACGGTGACCATCCGCGACAATGGCCGCGGCATTCCCGTGGACGAGCATCCGCGCTATCCGGGGAAGTCGGCGCTGGAGGTCATCCTCACCACCCTGCATTCGGGCGGCAAGTTCTCCGGCAAGGTCTACGCCACCTCGGGCGGCCTGCACGGCGTCGGCCTGTCCGTGGTGACGGCGCTGACCGACCGGCTGACGGTCGAGGTCGCGCGCGACCGCCAGCTCTTCACCCAGAGCTACAGCCGCGGCCATCCGCTGGGCCCGCTGGTCAATGCCGGCCCGGTGAACAACCGTCGCGGCACGACCGTGAAGTTCCACCCGGACGAGCTGATCTTCGGCGAGGGCGCGCATTTCAAGCCCGAGCGGCTGTACCGCATGGCCCGGTCCAAGGCCTATCTCTACCGCGGCGTCGAGATCCGCTGGAGCTGCGACCCGTCGATGCTGGCGGCCGACGCCACCATCCCGGTCGCCGAGACGCTGCATTTCCCGAACGGCCTGCTGGACTACCTGACCGGCGCGCTGAAGGACCGGAAGACCGTCACGCCCCAGGCTTTCGCCGGCCAGGCCGAGTTCCCGAACCAGGCCGGCCGCGTCGAGTGGGCGATCGCCTGGCCCGAGGATGACGAGGGCTTCAGCCACACCTACTGCAACACGGTCCCGACGCCCCAGGGCGGTACGCACGAGCAGGGCCTGCGCGCGGCGCTGACCCGCGGCCTGAAGGGCTATGGCGAGATGGTCGGCAACAAGCGCGCCGGGGTGCTGACCGCCGACGACGTCATGGACGGCGCCACCATCCTGCTGTCGGTCTTCATCCGCGACCCGCAGTTCCAGGGCCAGACCAAGGAGAAGCTGGTCAGCGCCGAGGCCGTCCGCCTGACGGAAGCGGCGGTGAAGGACCATTTCGACCATTGGCTCTCCGCCGCGCCGGACGCCGCCCGTACCCTGCTGGACCGGCTGATCGAGAAGGCCGAGGAGCGGGCGCGCCGACGGCAGCAGAAGGAGATGCAGCGCAAGACGCCGACCCGGCGCCTGCGCCTGCCCGGCAAGCTGGCCGACTGCGCGCGGCAGACCGCCGACGGCACCGAGATCTTCATCGTCGAGGGCGACTCGGCCGGCGGCTCGGCCAAGCAGGCGCGCAACCGCGAGACCCAGGCCATCCTGCCGCTGCGCGGCAAGATCCTGAACGTCGCCTCCGCCACGGTGGACAAGCTGCGCGGCAACCAGGAGCTGGCGGACCTCGCCCAGGCGCTGGGCTGCGGCACCGGCAAGGACTTCTCGGTCGACCGGCTGCGCTACGAGCGGGTCATCATCATGACCGACGCCGACGTGGACGGCGCCCACATCGCCTCGCTGCTGATGACCTTCTTCTACCGCGAGATGGCGGGCCTCATCCAGAACGGCAACCTCTACCTGGCCCTGCCCCCGCTCTACCGCCTGTCCCAGGGGACAAACGTCCGCTACGCGCGCGACGACGCCCACAAGGACCAGCTGATGAAGAAGGTCTTCAAGCCGAACCAGAAGGTCGAGATCAGCCGCTTCAAGGGCCTGGGCGAGATGCAGCCGGCGCAGCTGAAGGAGACCACCATGGACCCCGCCAAGCGCACGCTGCTGCGCGTGGTGGTGCCCGACTTGCGCGACCCCGAGCAGGTGGACGACGCCGAGGCGACCAAGTCGCTGGTGGAGAGCCTGATGGGCCGCAAGCCCGAGCTGCGCTTCAAGTTCATCCAGGAGCGGGCGCGGTTCGCGCAGGACCTGGACGTGTGATGCCTTTGCGCCCGTAGGTCGCATGGAGCCGCAGGCGTAATGCGACACACCTCGGCCAGGGAGACGTCGCATTGCGGCTCCGCCTCCATGCGACCTACGGCTGCTGCACCGGCATCCCCCCTTCCCTCCGGCACGCCTCCCGTGTAAATGCCCCCTTCGTCGGCGCGGCCCGAGCCCCCATCTGATCGGGGCCGCGCCACCAGGAGGACTGCATGATCACGGCCCGTACTTTCCGCATCCTCGCCCTCGGCACCGCCCTGGCGCTGACCGGCGGCGCCTTCCCGGCCCATGCCCAGCAGGGCAAGAACGTCGTGCGGGCGGAGGTCGGCAAGCCGGTGCAGGAGGCGCAGTCGCTGAACAAGCGCGGCCGCTTCAAGGAGGCGCTCGCGGCGGCGCAGCCGGCGGTGGATGCGGCGGGCAAGACGCCGTTCGAGACCATGGCGCTGGAGCTGACCCTGGCGCAGTCCTATCTGGGGCTGAAGGAACCGGCCAAGGCCGCCGCCGCCATCGAGCGCGCGGTCGCCACCGGCGAGATGACCAAGGAAGACAGGGCGCAGCGGCTGGACACCATGGCCCGCCTCTTCTACCAGGCCGGCGACTACAAGAAGTCCGCCGCGACCGGCCAGCAGGCCATGGCCGAGGGCGCCACCAACATGGAGCTGCGCGGCATGGTGGCCCAGGCGCTGTTCCTGGAGAAGCGCTTCAAGGAGGCGGCCGAAATGGTGCTGCCGGTCATCCAGGATTCCGAGAAACGTGGGCAGAAGCCGCAGGAGGACTTCCTGCAGATGCGCGCCAACGCCTTCCACCAGACGGGCGACCGCAGGATGCTGATCCCGGCGATGGAGCAGCTGATCCGCCACTATCCCAAGCAGGATTACTGGAACGGGCTGCTGCACGAGCTGACCCAGATGCAGGGCTTCAGCCCCGAGCTGGCGGTCGATGCCGGGCTGCTGCGCATGCGCACCGGCTTCCTGCTGAAGCGCGGCACCTTCATGGAGCTGGCGCAGGAGGCGCTCTACATCAAGCTGCCGAACCAGGCGCTGGCGGTGCTGGACAAGGGCTTCGCCACCGGGGCCCTGGGCAAGGAGGGTCCGGGCGTGGACCGCGAGCGGCGCCTGCTGGAGTTCGCCCGCAAGCGGGTCGAGGAGATCCGCGCCCTGCTGCCGGAACTCGAGGCCGAAGCCCGCGCGGCGGAGAGCGGCGACCTGCTGGTGGCGCTCGGCCGGACCTACGCCGACTACAAGGACTTCACCCGCGGCGTCGCGCTCATGGATGACGGCTTCCGCAAGGGCAAGCTCGCCAACCTCGACCATGCACGGCTGCGCCTGGGCGTGGTGCTGCTGGAGGCCGGACAGAAGGACCGCGCCGAGAAGATCCTGCGCACCGTGAAGAGCGAGGACGGGTCCGCCCAGCTCGCCCGCCTCTGGCTGCTGCAGCGCGCCCCCTCCTCCTAAGTACCGCGCCTGCGCCATTCGCCCGACCTTCCACGTCGGTGCCCTGGAACCTTCCAGACCCCTTTCCTACATCGTTGAGGGGTGGAACACGCGTGCGTGTGCCACCCGGGGACGGAGTCGAACGGGGTAACGAACAATCGGGAGGGTTTCATGGCGTATCCGGCACAGCGGCCGACCGGCACGGGCATCCGCACCGCGCCTCTTGAGATGATGCGCGCGGCGCTTCTGGCGACGGCGCTCGCGCTCGGCGGGGCGGCGGTCCTGACGGTGGCGCAGCCCACGCAGGCCAACGCCCAGGAGAAGAAGGCCGCGCGGCCCGAGGTCGGCAAGCCGCTGCAGGAGGCCCAGGCGCTGGCGAAGAAGGGCCAGCACAAGCAGGCCCTGGCGCAGATCGACAAGGCCAAGGCCGTCGCCAACAAGACCCCCTACGAGACCTTCCTGGTCGACCAGACCTCCGCCTTCATCTATCTCGGCATGAAGCAGCCGGAGAAGGCCGCCGAGGCGCTGGAGGCGGCGCTGAAGACCGGCAATCTCTCGCCCGAGGACAAGCGCGACCGCCTCGAGGCCATCGCCAAGCTGCACTACCAGGCGGGCAACCACGACCAGGTCGTCGCCTATGCCGACCGCGCCATGAAGGAAGGCGGCGACGACGGCAGCCTGCGGGTGCTGATGGCGCAGTCGCTGTTCATGCAGAACAAGCACAAGGAAGCGGCGGCGACCATGCTGCCGGCGGTGCAGGCGGCCGAGAAGGCCGGCAAGGCCCCGCCGGAGGAGCAGCTGCAGATGCTCGCCAACGCCTACTTCCAGTCCAACGACAAGAAGAACTTCGTCGGCGCGATGGAGCGGCTGGTCCGCCACTATCCCAAGCCCGAATACTGGAACGGGCTGCTGGGCGACATCACCGCCCAGCCCGGCTTCAGCGACCGGCTGAACTTCGATGTGGCGAAGCTGCGGCTGGCGACCGGCACGCTGGAGGATGCCCGCGCCTACAACGAGATGGCGCAGCAGGCGCTGATGGCGCGCTTCCCCAACGAGGCCAAGCAGATCCTGGACCGCGGCATGCAGGCCGGCGTGCTGGGCAAGGGTGAGAACGCGCAGCGCGAGCAGCGGCTGGTCGACTACGCCAACAAGCAGGCCGAGGAGGGCAAGGCCGGGCTGGCGGAGCGGGAGAAAACGGCCAAGACCGGCGACGATCTGTTCAACGCCGGCCGCGCCTATGCCAGCTACGGCGACCACCAGAACGGCATCCGGCTGATGGAGGCCGGCATGAAGAAGGGCGGCCTCTCGAACCCCGAGCATGCCCGCCTGCGCTACGGCGTGGCCTTGCTCGAGGCGGGTCAGAAGCAGAAGGCCGAGGCCGCGCTGAAGGCCGTCAAGGGCACCGACGGCGCGGCGCAGCTGGCCGGGCTGTGGCTGCTGCGCAGCCAGACCGGTGCACCCGCCACGACCGCGGCCGCGCCCGCCGCACCGGCGGCGACCACGGCGACCGCGACGGCCAAGCCGCGCTGATCGCCGGGCTCAGCGGTGCCCCAAGGCTCAGTGGTGCCCGTGGCCGTGGCCATGGCCGTGATGGTCATGGTCGCGGGCGCCCGCCGGGCCCGGCACGGCGACGATGCAGATGGCGGCCAGGACGCTCAGGCCGATGAAGATGCCGATGCCGAGGGCGGCCATGGTGACGCTCCGTTGAGGGGGTGATCCGTTCCGGCCGGGAACCTAGCCGAAAGCTCAGGGATAGAGAAGCCACTGCCGCATCAGCGCGGTGGTGGCCTGCGGCTGCTCCAGCGGCGCCAGATGGCCGCACTGCTCGATGACGGCAAGCCGCGCGCCCGGCACGCCCGAGGCCATCTCCTCCGCGCGGTCGGGCGGCGTCAGCGCGTCCTCGCGCCCGACGATCACCAGGGTCGGGCACGCGATGCGGCCGAGGTCGCCCCGGCTGTCCGGCCGCGCCAGGATCGCCGTCTGGTGCCGCAGGAAGGCGTCGCGCCCCACCCGCTCCGCCATCGCCATCACGGTGCCGGTGATCGCCTGGTTCTCGAGGTTGACCGGGCTCAGCAGCATGGGCAGCAGGCTGGGCGTCACGCCCTTGAACTTGCCGGTGCGCGCCAGGCTCATCAGCATGCGCCGGCGCTTGGACTGCTCCTCGCTGTCGGCGCGGGCGCTGGTGTCGACCAGGCAGAGCCGGTCCACCCGCTCCGGCGCCTGGCGCATGATCTCCAGCGCGACGTAGCCGCCCATGGACAGGCCGGCCAGCGCGAACCGCTCCGGCGCCTCAGCCAGCACATGCCGCGCCATGTCGGCGACCGAGTCGTGCCGGGTCAGGTCCGGAACGGCGATCCCGGCCAGCTCGCCGAGGTGTGCCACCTGGTGTTCCCAGAGCGCGCGGTCGCAGAGAAGGCCGGGAAGAAGCACTAGGGACGGTCGTGAAAGGGCCGGCATCGCGTAAATCCTTGCTTGTGCGCGCTGGAGTTGATATCGATCCGGCGATCCCAAGGAAACCCTTTCCCGCCGCGATTCCGCGCGGGTTAGATCCAAGGGATAGGATCTTGCGGAACGGGGAACGCGGTTTCCCGTTAACTAGCCGATCCCTGCGGCTTCCGGTCCCTGCGGCTGATGTCGCGGCGTCTATCGTTCCAACCATCAAAGACATACAGGCCTGATGCTGTTTTCGGAACTTGGGCTCAGCCCCGAAGTCCTGCGCGCGGTCGAGGACGCGGGCTACACCCAACCGACGCCGATCCAAGAGAAGGCGATCCCCTGGGTGCTCCAGGGCCGCGACGTGCTGGGCTGCGCCCAGACCGGAACCGGCAAGACCGCTTCCTTCACCCTGCCGATGATCGAAATCCTGGCGAACGGCCGGGCCAAGGCGCGCATGCCGCGCTCGCTCATCCTGGAGCCGACGCGCGAGCTGGCCGCCCAGGTCGCCGAGAATTTCGAGACCTACGGCAAGTACAACAAGCTGAACATGGCGCTGCTGATCGGCGGCGAATCGTTCGGCGACCAGATCAAGAAGCTGGAGCGCGGCGTCGACGTGCTGATCGCGACGCCCGGCCGGATGATGGATTTGTTCGACCGCGGCAACATCCTGCTGTCGGACATCAAGGTGCTCGTCATCGACGAGGCCGACCGCATGCTCGACATGGGCTTCATCCCGGACATCGAGCGCATCGTCAGCCTGCTGCCGAAGATGCGCCAGACGCTGTTCTTCTCGGCCACCATGCCGCCGGAGATCCGGCGCCTGGCCGACGCCTTCCTCATGAACCCGCGCGAGATCACGGTCGCCCCGCCCGCCTCCCCGGCGGCGTCGGTGACGCAGGCCGTCGCGGTGGTGAACGAGGAGGACAAGCGCAACGCGCTGCGGCACCTGCTGAAGACGGAGGAGGTCAAGAACGCCTTCATCTTCTGCAACCGCAAGAAGGACGTGGCATTGCTGCACCAGTCGCTGACCCGGCACGGCTTCAACGCCGGCGCGCTGCACGGCGACATGGTCCAGAGCAAGCGCACCGAGACGCTGGAGGCGTTCAAGCAGGGCCAGATCGAGCTGCTGGTCTGCTCCGACGTGGCCGCGCGCGGCATCGACGTCGCCGGCGTCAGCCACGTCTTCAATTTCGACGTGCCCTTCAACGCCGAGGATTACGTCCACCGCATCGGCCGGACGGGCCGCGCCGGCAAGAGCGGCCGCGCCTTCACCCTGGCGGCGCCGGACGACGGCAAGAACCTCGTGGCGATCGAGAAGCTGATCAACCGCGAGATCCCGCGCATCCCGATCGACGGGCTGGAGTCGCCGGAGCTTGACCTGGAGGGCTCGGGACGCCGCGGGCGTGGCCGGGGCGGCCGGGGCAAGGCCAAGGACGAGGCGCCGCGCAAGGCGGAGCGCTCGGCCGAGGAGGGTTCGTCGCGCCGGTCGCGCGGCCGCCGCCGCGACGAGGCCGGGCCCGCCGTGGAAGCGCCGGTCGAGGCGGTCGCCGCAGCGCCTGAGTTCGAGGCGCCCCGTCCCGAGCGCCAGGAGCGCGCCGAGCGGCAGGACCGCCCCGAGCGGGCCGAGCGCCAGGACCGGCCGCGCCGCGACCGCGAGGACCGCGCCGCCCATGACCGGGGCGACCGCGGCGAACCGCGGGGCGAGCGCAACGGCGACCGGCAGGAGCGCTACGGCCGTCCCGAGCGGGACGAGCGTGGCGGTCGTGACCGCGGCCGTGACCGGGGCGGCCGCCGCCGCCGTGACGACGAGGATGACGACCGGACGCCGGTGATCGGCTTCGGCGACGACGTGCCGGCCTTCATGCTGCGCGTCGCCCGCCCCGTCCCGCCGACCGAGTGAGGCCCCGCCCGTGCAGACCATCTTCGTCCTGGTGAAGTGCCAGCTCGGCAAGGCCTACGAGGTCGCCGACGCCGCCGTCCAGGAGGTGTCGGAAGTCTCCGAAGTGCATTCCATCTCAGGCCAGTACGACCTGATGATGAAGTGCTATCTCAGCGACGGCGACGACATCGGGCACTTCGTCACGGGCAAGCTGCAGGTCCTGCCCGGGGTGAAGGACACCTTCACCATCATCACCTTCAAGGCCTTCACCTAGGCACCTGGGCTGTCGTAGGGTCCGGCTGCCGGCCGGACCCACCCGCCCGGTTCAGCCTTCCGCGCAGGGCGCCTCCCGCCCGAGCCGGGTTGACTCGCCTCCCCGCTTCGGGAAAGTGTCCCTCATGGCAAGGATTTCGGGCAAAGCCCGCCGGGTGCTCGGCGGGATGAGGGACCGGCTGCTGCGTGGCGCGGCGCTGGCCCTGGTTCTGTCGCTCCCCGCGATCGGGAGCGCCGTCGCCCAGGCTCCCGCACCGGCCACGCCGGCCCGCGAGGACAAGCCGCCCGTCCTGTTCAACGCCGACACGCTGACCCATGACGAGGAACTCGGCATCGTCACGGCGACCGGCAATGTCGAGCTGTCGCAGGGCACCCGCATCCTGCTGGCCGACACGGTCAGCTACAGCCCGAAGAACAATGTCGTCGTCGCCTCAGGCAATGTCCGCATGCTCGAGGGCACCGGCGAGGTGATCTTCGCCGACTATGTCGAGCTGACCGAGGACATGGGCCGCGGCTTCATCGACAATGTCCGCATCCTCATGGCCGACAACGCCCGCATCGCCGGCGCCCAGGGCGAGCGGCTGGACGGGCGCTACACCCGCATCTCCCGCGCCGTCTACTCGCCCTGCAGCCTGTGCAAGGACGATCCGACCCGTCCGCCGCTGTGGCAGATCCGGGCGGCGCGCGTCACCCACGACCAGGAGAAGCGCGACATCTACTACCGCGACGCGGTGATGGAGCTGTTCGGCGTCCCGGTCGCCTACGTGCCGTTCTTCGCCCATCCCGACCCGACGGTGGAGCGGCGCTCCGGCTTCCTGGCGCCGGGCGGCGGCCACAGCTCGGACCTCGGCACCTTCGCCCGCGCCTACTACTACTGGGATATCGGCCCCAGCATGGACGCGACCTTCGAGGTCACGCCCAGCACGGAGGACGGCCTGCTGCTCGGTGGCGAGTGGCGCCAGCGCTTCGGCAACGGCAGCCTGACCCTGTCGGGCAGCGGCACCTACGCCACCCGGTTCGAGGGCTTCGGCGAGCAGCGCACGACCGAGAAGGACTTCCGCGGCCACCTGTTCGGCACCGGCCGTTTCGACCTGGACGAGGCGTGGCGCTGGGGCTTCGACCTGCAGCGCGTGACCGACAACGCCCATCTCCGCCGCTACGACTACAGCGACGAGGATCTGCTGCGCACCCGGATCTTCGCCGAGCGGTTCGTGGCGCGCGACTACCTCGCCATCAACGCCTACAGCTTCCAGGACCTTCGCCCCGGCAACCCCGAGGAGGAGCCGACCGTGGCGCCGCTGGTGACCTACAGCGCGCTGGGCGAGCCCAACGCGATGCTGGGCGGCCGCTGGTCGCTGGACGCCAACCTGCTGTCGCTGACCCGCGGCAGCGGCATCGACACCCGGCGCGCCTCCACCGAGGCCGGCTGGATGCGCAGCTTCGTGGCGCCGATCGGCCTGGTCTCCAGCCTGGGCGCCAGCGCCCGCGCCGACGCCTACCACGTCACCGACCTGAACAGCGCCGGCATCGCCGGGGACGACGATTCGCTGGACAAGCTGCGGCTCTTCGCCCGGGCGCATTTCACCACCAGCCTGCCCATGGCGCGTACCGTCGGCACGGTGAACCAGCTGGTCGAGCCGATCGTGTCGCTGACGGCGGCGCCGCGCTCCCCCAATGTCGGCCGGCTGCCGAACGAGGACAGCCAGGACGTCGAGTTCGACCACACCAACCTGTTCCTGCCCTCGCGCTTCCCCGGCATCGACCGGCTGGAGGGCGGGCAGCGCGTGACCTATGGCGTGCGCGCGGGCCTCTACGGCTTCGGCGGCGGCAGCAGCACCCTGTTCTTCGGCCAGAGCTACCGGCTGCAGCGCGAGAACGACTATCCCGGCGCCTCCGGGCTGGACACCCGCCTGTCCGACTATGTCGGCCGGATCGAGATCACGCCCAGCCCCTGGATCGACGTCAGCTACGGCTTCCGCCTGGACAACACGGACTTCCAGCCGCGCCAGCACGATCTGTTCGGTGTCGCCGGCCCGCCGCAGTTCCGGGTCAGCGGCAACTATCTGTTCATCGACCGGCTGGCGCTGGAGGGCGGCACCGCGTCCCGCGACCGCGAGGAGATCACGCTCGGCATCAACTCCACCTTCTCCCAGAACTGGTCGGCCGGCATCAGCCACCGCCGCGACCTGGCGGAGGATGGCGGGCCGATCTCCACCGGGCTGGTGCTGACCTACCAGGACGAATGCTTCGCCTTCCAGCTGGTCGGCGAACGCGACTTCACCCGGCGCTCGGGCATCGAATCGGGCGACCGCGTCTTCTTCCGCCTGGTCTTCAAGAACCTCGGCGAGTTCGTCGGCCCCTCGCTCTCCGGCACCGGCCTGCTGGGCCCGGCGGAGACACAGCGGTAAAGGCCGGGGCGCCGCGTAATCCTTCTCCCCTTGCGGGAGAAGGATGGGGCCCCAAGCCTGCTTGGGGAGGATGAGGGGTGCCGCGAAGCGGCCGCTCGGCGGCTGATCTTGGAACAGCGGGTGAGAACGTCGGGCTGCGCCCGCCGCCCCCTCACCCTCCCGTCGCTTTCGCGCCGGGTCCCATCCCTCTCCCGCAAGGGGCGAGGGATACCCCCTACCCCACCAGCTCCCCGAACCGCCGCGCCGCCTCTTCGATGTCGGCGACGCGGTCGGTGGCGTCGGCGCTGTCGATGCCGGTGCCGTGGGTGACCAGCACGCGGCGCGGCACCCCCGCCCTGAGCGCCGCCGTCATGTCGGTCGGCTGGTCGCCCAGCATCAGCGAGCGCCCGGGATCCAGGCGCAGGCGGCGGGCGGCGTCCAGGATCATGCCGGGGTTGGGCTTACGCCAGAAACTGTCCCGGTCGTAGGGCGGGCGGCCCGCCGTCGGGTGGAAGGGCGACCATTGCACCAGCGCGATGTCGACGCCCCGCTCCCGGAAGCGCGCCACCATCCAGTCCGTAAGTTCCCGGAACTGCGCCTCGGTGTAGTAGCCGCGGGCGATGCCGGCCTGGTTGGTCACCACGACAAGCCGGAAACCGGCGTCCTGCGCCCGCCGGGTCAGATCGAAGATGCCGGGGGTGAAGTCGAAGTTGGCGGCGGCGTGGACATAGCCGTGGTCGACATTGATGACGCCGTCGCGGTCGAGGAACAGGGCGCGCAATCCAGGGGCTCCCGGCTGGACGGCGAGGAATTCGCCGCTATCTTGGGCAAGCACCGTTACCATCCGGCCCTTGCGGAGACCACACCCGATGCGCAGCCTCGTCCCGACCCTCTCGTTCCTGCTGCCCGCCATGGCCTTCATTGCGCTGGCCACGATTCAGCCGGCCCAGGCCGCCGGCGCGCACGATTTCCGCTTCACCGCCATCGAGGGCGGGGAACTGCCCCTGTCCGGCTACAAGGGCAAGGCCGTGCTGGTGGTGAACACCGCCTCGCTCTGCGGCTACACGCCCCAGTACAAGGGGCTCCAGGCCCTGTGGGAGCGCTACCAGGACAAGGGGCTGGTGGTGCTGGGCGTGCCGGCCAACGATTTCGGCGGCCAGGAGCCGGGGTCCGAAAAGGAGATCAAGGAGTTCTGCGAGGTCAACTTCGCGGTCGACTTCCCCATGACGACCAAGGAGCCGGTCACCGGCCCCCAGGCGCACCCCTTCTACAAATGGGCCGCCGCCGAGAAGGGCGCGCCCAAGTGGAACTTCCACAAGTACCTGCTGGACGCCCAGGGCAATCTCGTCGCCGCCTTCCCCAGCAAGGTCGCGCCCGACTCGCCGGAACTGACGAAGGCGGTCGAGGCGGCGCTGCCGAAGGGCTGAGCCCGCGCGCGGCTTGAGTTTGCGGCCGGTCATGGCTAGGGTTCGCGCGCGACGGCCCCCACCCGTCGCGGTACCCCCAACCGGCTAGCTGGCAGGCCCGCCTCCATGAGCTTCGGCTACGACTACAACCGCCGTTACCGCCGCCGCTTCTGGGTGCGCCTGGCGACGGTCGCGGCCGCCGCCGTCGCCATCGGCCTTCCCGCCGCCTTCTCCTACCAGCTCGGCGCCGAGCAGATGAAGAGCCGGGAGCGCACCGTGTCGCAGGAGCTGGCGGAGATGACCGCCGCCCGCGACGCCGCCGACCGTCGCGCCGCCCAGTACCAGACGGCGCTGCAGAACGCGCAGATCCGGGTGAACGAGCTGGAGGTCCGCTACAACCGCGAGGTCCCCACGGGCGACATGGCGCGGCTGCGCGACCTGCTGGCCCGCAAGCTGGCCGAGGGCGTCGACGCCAACCGGCTGGCCTTCCTGATCGAGCAGACCGGCGCGCAGCGCAAATGCACCCCGCCGGAGAAGAAGCGCTTCGTCGTCGCCACGCCGGTCTACAAGGGTTCCAACACCTCCGTGGCCTTCGCCGAGGGGGCGCTGACCGTCACCGGCGAGGGCGTGCCGGATCGCACGCCCACCGGCAATGCCGAGGCCTGGTTCGACCCGACCAAGCCGATCACCGTCCGCTTCGTCCAGGTCGACGGCAACAAGACCGAGGCGACGGGCCTGCTGCCGCTGACCCATTCGGTCGTCATCGGCGGCACCGAGCACCGCTTCACCCTCACGCCCGGCTCGCGCTCCTTCGTCGAGGTCGTCTCCGACCGATGCCCCTTCCCCTGAACAGGGGATAAGGGGTGAGTTGATGGTCCGCCGGTAACCACCGGGCCTCTGCGGTGTTCATAGGGCACCGTAAGGCAAGGAGTGCGGTCGTGGAGGACGTCAACCGGCTGAGGAGCGACTGGGTCTATCCGACGCCCATCCGCTTCGGCGCCGGGCGGATCACCGAGCTGGCGGCCGCCTGCCGCGAGCTGGGGCTGGAGCGGCCGCTGCTGGTCACCGACAGCGGCATGGTGGGGCTCGGCATCTACAAGCGGGTGCGCGGGCTGCTGGACGAGGCCGGCCTGCCCGTCGGCGTCTTCTCGGACATCCGGGCCAACCCGACCTTCCCCCAGGCCGCCCAGGGCGCCGCCCTCTACCGCGACGGCCGGCATGACGGGGTGATCGCGCTGGGCGGCGGCACTGCCATGGACGCCGCCAAGGCGATCCTGCTGGCGGCCGGCCAGGAGCATCCGCTGGAATCCTTCGTCTGCTTCCAGGACACGCCGGTCATTCCCCGCCTGCCGCCGCTGGTGGCGGTGCCGACGACGGCGGGCAGCGGCGCGGAGGCGCGGCACTACGCGGTCCTGACCTGCCCCGAGGAACGGCGCAAGCGCGTGCTCTGCCATCCCGGCCTGATGCCGGCGCGGGTCATCGCCGATCCGGAGCTGACCATCAACCTGCCGCCCTTCATCACCGCTGTCAGCGGCATGAACGCGCTGTCGCACAACATCGAGGCGCTGTGCGCCGAGGTCTACGACCCGATCGCCGACGGCATGGCCGTGGAGGGGGCGCGGCTGGCGCGGGATGCCCTGCCCCGCGCCTACCGCAACGGCGCCAACCTGTCGGCCCGGGCCCACATGATGGGCGCGGCCATGCTGGGCGGGATCGCCTTCCGCAAGGGGCTGGGCGCCATCCAGGCGCTGGCCGACCCGATCGGCGCCCTGCGCGACACCCACCACGGCCTCGCCGCCGCCGTGCTGATGCCCTACGTGCTGGTGCACAACCGGCCGGCGGTGGAGCCGAAGATCGACCGGCTGGCGGCCTATTGCGGGCTGGACGGCGGCTTCGACGGCTTCCTCGCCTGCGTCCTGTCGCTGCGGGAGGAGCTGGGCATCGCCCACACGCTGCGCGGGCTCGGGCTGGACGAGGACCGGCTGTCGGAGCTGGTGGAGGCGGCGGCGGCCGACCCCTTCGCCGCCTCCAACCCGGTGCCGCTCGACGCGGGCAGCATCGCCGGGATCTACCGGCGCGCGCTCGAGGGCGAGCTGACCGCGCCGGAGTGAGCTACTTCTTCGACCAGCGGCCGGCCGCGTTCATGACGTACTGGCCGCCGGGGGTCTCGGCGATCAGCCGGTCGCCGGCCACCGCCTGCACCTCGGCCAGCGAGCGGCCGGTGGAGCGGGCGATCTCTTCGTACTTCTGGCGGCGGCCGTCATTCACCTCCTCCACCAGCGAGCGCACCTTGGGCGGCACACTGTCGGCGACATAGCCGACCAGCCCGTCCGGCCGCTCGCCCACCAAGCCGGCGGCCTTGGCGGCGGAGATGCTGTCCTGGGCCAGGGCCGGGCCTGCCAGGAGCAGGCCGGCGCCCAGCACGGCGGCGCCCAGGCGCGTCATCATGGCTCGGCGGCTCGTCATTTCTTCTTCTCCTTATTGTCCGTCGGCAGCCCGAACAGCTCGGGGTTCTTGCTGAAGGCCTCGTCCAGCTCGCGGTCGATCTTGACCCGGACCTCCTGCTCGATGCGGATGTTCAGGTTGATCTCGATCGGCTTGTCGGGCGCCTGCACCTTGACCGTCGGCGAGCAGGCCGCGGCGGCGCAGGCCGCCGCTCCCGCCAGCGCCAACCGCCGTGCGCCGCGTTTGGTCTCGGGTCCTTGAGAGGGGGCCGGAATCATGGGGCCGGTGCTCCTTGCTGGCTGTACTCTTCTATTCTCTCCCGAACTGTGTCGGGAATGCGGTAGCTGCCGAGGCCGGCCTGCACGATGCTGCCGAGCGCCCCGCTGAGGTTCACGTTCAGCTTCACCGGATAGCCACCGTAGAAGTCGGGATTGGCCCCGTCCACCCGCAGCGTCACCTTCATCTCGCGCCCGGCGGCGCCGTCGATGGTGACGGCCAGGTCCTTGTACTGGAAGTTCTGCAGCGCCTGCATGGCGAGCGCCACGCTGCTGTTGCTCTTGGGATCCATGAAGGCCGGCGGGTTGGCCGGGTCGTAGGCGATGCGCCCCGGCGCCCGCGCGCCGAGCCGCCCGTTCTCGAACCGCAGGTCGGTGCCGGCCAGCGACATGGGGATACGGCCGTCCAGCTTCCCCGAGCCCGCCAAGCCATCCACCGTCGCCAGCGACAGCACCCGGCCGAGATCCAGCCCCACCGCCTCCAGCACGAAGTTCCGCCGGCGCTCATGGATATGCGTGCGGAACGGCAGCACCCGGACCGAGCCGCCGGCCCAGCCGAACTCCGCCTTGTCCAGGCGCAGCGTCTCGTCCTTCTCGACCTCGAAGGAGATGATGCCGCCCTCCAGCGGGATGCCAGCCTCCAGCAACCCGACCGACAGGGTCTGCGGCGGCATCACCAGCGGCGTCAGGCTGCTGGCGGTCAGCACGCCGCTCAGCCCCCGCACCGCGCCGGCGGGGCCGACCAGGGTGATGCGGTCCAGCAGCATCTCGGCACTGCCCTTGGGCCCCTTCGGCCCCCAGCCCACCCGCGCCCGGAAGCCGAAGGTCCCCGAGCCCTCCTCGATCCGGCCTTTCAGCGCCGGCAACAGATCCTGGGGCTGGCGCGATCCCGGCAGGAAGGTGATCGGATGGAGCTTCAGCGCCACGCTGCCGCTGGCGTCGCGCATGTCGTGGCGGGCATTGGCGTCCAGCACCAGCGCGCCGCCGGCCCCTTCCAGCGCCGCCTTGGCGGTCATCACGCCGAGAGGGTCGCCGCCCGCCGTCAGCTCCGCCTTCAGCGCCGGCAGCACCGGCGCCGCGCCGGTGCCCCGCAGCCCGGCGGCGGCGGTGAGCGCCAGCGGCCGCTCGCGCCCCGCCAGATAGTCAAGCACGAGCGACAGCCCGTCAGCGGCGACGCCGCGCGCGCCGTCGGTGACCTGCCCGTTCAGCAGCCGCAGGGCCGCCTCGGCCGGGCGCCCCTCCGCCAGCCGCAGCCGCGCCTCCGGTACGCCGCCGCCCAGCACGTAGGGCCCGGCCTCCAGCCCCAGCGCACCCTCATAGCGCCAGACCGTGCCGCCCTCCGCCTGCTCCTGGACCAGCCGCATGGAACCGTCGCCGGCCGGGCGCAGGGCCAGGAACAGCGGTTGCCCGGCGATCCCCTCGGGCAACCCGGCGGCACCCCTGCCCTCCAGGCTCCAGGGCTTGGTCGCCTCGATCCGCAGCCCGGTCTCTCCCTGCGTGGCGGTGCCCGCCATGGCGAGGGTGGCGCGGGTGGCGAGGCCCGGCACCGTCAGCCCCTTGCCGGCGGTGGTGAATGTGACGGGCGGCAGCCCCTCGGCCACCTTGCCCGCCGCCTTGGCGGTGATCTCCAAGGTGCCCGTGAGCCCCGGCCGCAGCTTGGCGAGGTCGGCAGCAGCGAGGCTCAGCTCGGCCTTCCCGACACCCCCGCCGGGCAGCGCAGCCTTGATGTCGGCGGTGACGCCATGGGTGGTCTTGAAAGCACCGGTCGCCTCGTGCCCCCCCTCCGCGCCCCGGTAGGCCAGGGTTCCGCTCACGGCGGCGCCATCCGGCAGCGGGAAGGATGAGGCGGCGAGGTCGGCGGTGATGCGGTGCGCCGCGCCCGCGGGCACCTCGGCGTCGACGCGGGCGGTCAGCGCCGGCGTCCCCTCCGCGCCCGCCGGATCGAGCGCCAGTCGGACGGCCGTGCCACCGGTGTCGTGGCGGGCGTCCAGCACGACCGTGCCGGCGAGCCCGCCCGGTTCCACGCGGTAGGTGCCCTGGCCCAGGAAGCGGCCCTCCTCCGGCTGGCGCAGGGTCAATTCCAGCGGCAGGGTCATCGGGCCGGCGGGGGTGTCGGCGCTCAGCACCCCGTCGCGCAGGACGATCTCGCCGACGGGAACGCGCACCGGCCCCTCCGCCGGCGGCGCCTGGGGCTGCGTCCGCCCCTTGAGCGAGACCCCGCCCGGCCCGACCTCCGCCGCCAGCCGCAGCCCCGTCAGCTCCAGACGGTCCAGCCGTCCCTCCGCCAAGCCGCCCAGGCTATAGGTGGCGACGGCGTTGGAGATGCCCTGGCCGGGCGCGAGGTCGATGCCGAGTTCGGAGGAGCTCACGCCCAGACGCCGGACCTGGACCGCGGCGTCAGGCCAGCCGGCGTCGCGCAGGGCCGACTCGGCCCGCTCCTCCACCAGCGCCGGCAGCCCGGCCGTGGCGAACAGCAGGGCCATGGCGGCGATGCCCGCGGCCACCGCGCCGATCCTCGCTCCCCTGCCGCTCTCCCGACCGTCCATGGCCTCATCCTACAAAGGCGCCGGCGCGCCGGCCTGGGGGCGGGCGCAGTACCCCGCCCTTCTCTACAGCCTTCCAGCGCAACGCGGCGACATCGTGGCGCAGGACGGGGCGGCTGGCTATGGTGGCGCATCGCCGACAGGAACGCCCGCCATGCGCCGCCTCATCCTCGCCGCCCTCGCCCTGCTGGCCGCCGGCCCCGCCTACGCCGCGGATCCCGAGAACATCCTGCATCTCGAGCTGACGCACGGCCGCGTCGTCATCGAGATGCGGCCCGACGTGGCGCCGCGCCATGTCGCGCGGATCAAGCAACTGGCGCGCCAGGGCTTCTACGACGGCTCGCCGTTCCACCGGGTGATCGAGGGCTTCATGGCCCAGGGCGGCGACCCGACCGGCACCGGCGAGGGCGGCTCAGGGAAAAAGCTGCCGCTGGAGCCCTCGCCGCTCAGCCACACCCGCGGCACCGTCTCCATGGCGCGCGCGGACAACCCCAACACCGGCGACAGCCAGTTCTTCATCATGTTCGACGACAAGCCCCAGCTGGACTGGAACTACACGGTCTGGGGCAAGGTCGTGTCGGGCATGGAGTTCGTCGACCGGATCAAGCGGGGCGCGTCCGAGCTGAACGGCAAGGTGGACGAGCCCGACCGGATCATCTCCGTCCGCGTTGCCGCCGATGCCGACAAAGGGCCGTCCTGACGGTTCCCAATCGCGGCGCACCCGTTTATGGTCGCAGCCAACCGAGAGGAGGAGACCCCGATGGACCTTGAGAACACCCTGTACCTGGACCTGGAGCACGGCCGCGTCGTCATCCAGCTGCGCCCCGATCTGGCCCCCGGCCACGTCGCCCGCATCAAGGAGCTGACGCGCCAGGGCTTCTACGACGGGCTGAACTTCCACCGGGTGATCGAGGGCTTCATGGCCCAGGGTGGCGATCCGCGCGGCGACGGCACCGGCGGGTCCGGCCAGAAGCTGAAGGCGGAGTTCAACGCCGAGCCGCATGTCCGCGGCACCTGCTCCATGGCCCGCGCCCAGCATCCCGACAGCGCCGACAGCCAGTTCTTCATCTGCTTCGCGCCGGCCTCCTACCTGGACCGCCAGTACACGGTCTGGGGCAAGGTGGTCGAGGGCATGGAGCATGTCGACAAGCTGAAGCGCGGCAACCCGTCCCGCGGCGGCACCGTGACCGACCCGGACAAGATCGTGAAGATGCAGGTCGCCGCCGACGCCCAGGCCGCCTGACCGCCCTTCGCTTTTTCCGCGATGACCGCCGCGCTCCCCCCGGGGGTGCGGCGGTTTTCGTTTGGGAGCACGCGTTTCTCACACCGTCATCCCCGCGGAGGCGGGGACCCAGGCATTCCCTTTGCACTGGGGTATCGAGTTGGGAGCGGCGTCTATCTTTGCACCGGTCCACACGCCGGATAGCACGCTCATCACCTGGGTCCCCGCCTCCGCGGGGATGACGGGTTGGATGGTTCGAGTGGCACAGCTGAAGACCCTGCCGGGCAGAAACTTCCCCCTCCCTGCGCCTCGCCCGCCCCGCCGCCGTGCCAAACCTGCCGCCCACGCCACACCTGCCGGCTAAGTCATTGAAAACCCGTACGCCCCGTCTCTGGCACGCCGCCTGCAAATAGGATCGCCGACAAGACGAGTGGCCGGCAACGTCCGGTTCAGTGACGAGGCTAGTACGATGGAAAACCCGATCTACGTGGCATTGAGCCGCCAGGAGGCGCTGCGCCGGCAGATGGACGTGGTGGCGAACAACATCGCCAACATGAACACCACCGGCTACAAGCAGCAGCGCATGCTGTTCCAGGAATACCTGGAGGAGCCCGGCCGGAACGAGCGCGTGTCCTTCGTCCAGGATTACGGCCTGATGCGCGACGTGCGCCCCGGCATCCTGACCGTCACCAACAACACCTTCGACCTGGCGCTCCGCGGCGAGGGCTACTTCACCGTCGAGACGCTGGCCGGTCCCCGCTACACCCGGGCCGGCGCCATGCAGCTGAACGAGAACCGCGAGCTGGTGGACGCCAACGGCCTGCCGGTGCTGTCCGAGGACGACGCCCGCATCACCATCCCGGCCAACGTCGCCAGCATCGCCATCTCCGGCGACGGCACCGTCTCCACCGAGCAGGGCGAGGTCGCCAAGCTGAAGGTCGTCACCTTCGACGACCAGCAGCTGATGAGCGAGCTGGGCGGCGGGCTCTACGCCACCGACCAGGAGCCGGTGCCGGTGGCCCAGCCGCAGGTGACCCAGGGCGCGCTGGAGACCTCCAACGTGCAGCCGATCGTCGAGACCACCCAGATGATCGACGTGCTGCGGAAGTACCAGAGCACCCAGCGGATGATCGATACCGAGCACGAGCGCCTGCGGACCGCGATCCAGCGCCTCGGCCGCGTGCAGTAAGGGGAGACCAGGACGATGCGCAGCCTTTCCATCGGTGCGACCGGCATGTTGGCCCAGCAGACCAACGTCGAGGTCATCTCCAACAACATCGCGAACATGACGACGACTGGCTACAAGCGCCAGCGCGCCGAGTTCCAGGACCTGCTCTACCAGAACATGCGCCGCGTCGGCTCGGCCTCGTCGGACGCCGGCACGATCGTCCCCTCGGGCGTGCAGATCGGCGCCGGCGTCAAGACCGCCGCCGTCTACCGCATCAACGAGCAGGGCAACATCAACCCGACCGGCAACGTGCTGGACGTGGCGATCAACGGCCAGGGCTACTTCCAGGTCCAGCTGCCGGACGGCCAGACCGCCTACACCCGCGCCGGCTCCTTCCAGCTGAACCCGCAGGGCACGATCGTCACGGCGGACGGCTACCAGGTGCAGCCCGGCATCGTCGTCCCGCAGAACGCGGTCGACATCAGCATCAACCCGAACGGCGAGGTTCTGGTGAAGCTCGACGGGCAGGTCCAGCCGCAGAATGTCGGCCAGCTGCAGCTCGCCGTGTTCCCGAACCCGGCCGGCCTCGAGGCCATCGGCGACAATCTGCTGCTGGAGACGCCCTCCTCCGGTCAGGCGGTCGGCGGCGCCCCCGGCGCCCCGGGCTTCGGCCGCGTCATGCAGGAGGCGCTCGAGACCTCCAACGTGAACATCGTGGCGGAGATCACCAGCCTCATCACGGCGCAGCGCGCCTACGAGATGAACTCGCGGGTGATCAGCACCTCCGACCAGATGCTCCAGTCCATCTCGCAGATGCGCTGAGGAACCGGATCATGAAGCGCATCGCCGTCACCCTCCTCGCCGCCGCCCTGCTGGCCGGCACCGCCGCCCCGGCCCTGGCGCAGGTCATCCCGGCCGCCACTCAGGCCACCGCCCAGGCCACCGCCCAGACCACCATTGTCCGCGCCGACATCGAGAAGGCGCTCACCGAGGCGCTGGCCGCCGCGGGTGCCCCTGCCGGGACCCAGGTCACCCTCGACAATCCGCGCCTCGCCCTGGCCGCCCCGGCCGGTGCGGCGGTGACCGTCGAGAACCTCTCCTGGGACGCGCCGCGCAGCCGCTTCGCCGCCGAGCTGGTGGCGGTGGTGGACGGGACCCCCACCCAGCGCCAGAAGGTCGGCGGCAAGGCCGTCGCCATGCTGGAGCTGCCGGTGCTGAACCGCCGCGTCATGCCGGGCGAGGTCATCGCCGAGGGTGACGTGGACTGGATCTCCCTGCCCCGCGACCGCGCCGGCGCCGGCGTGCTGACCGAGCCCACCGCCCTGGTCGGCCAGACCGTGCGCCGCGGCGTCGCCCCCTTCCAGCCGGTGCGTGCCGGCGATGTCCGGGCGCCGGTCGTCGTCGCCCGGGGCGCCCTGGTCACCATCATGCTGCAGAGCGCCACCATGACCCTCACCGCCCAGGGCAAGGCCATGGCGGAGGGCGGCATGGACGAGACCATCCGCGTCGTCAACACCGCCAGCAGCCGGGTCGTCGAGGCCCGCATCGCCGGTCCCGACCTCGTCATCGTCGCGCCGCCGGCCCAGGCCCGGCAGGTCGCCGCCAATTCCAGCGCCGCGCGCTGAGGGAGATTGAAATGAACGCCGCCATGATCCGCCTCGCCGCCGCCGCTGCTACCGCCCTGCTGCTGACCGCCTGCGGCACCGCCGACCGCCTCGCCAATGTCGGCAAGGTCCCGGCCATGTCGCCGATCGAGAACCCGCAGGCCCTGACCGGCTACCAGCCGGTGCGCATGCCGATGCCGGCCCCGGTGGCGCAGGAGCGCCAGGCCAACTCGCTGTGGCAGGCCGGCGCCCGCGCCTTCTTCAAGGACCAGCGCGCCAGCCAGATCGGCGACATCCTGACCATCGAGATCCAGATCGACGACAGCGCCGAGATGGAGAACACCACCGAGCGCAGCCGCTCGGGCTCCGAGGGCCTGGGCGTGCCCAGCCTGTTCGGCCTGGAGAACAACATCGCCCGCGCCCTGAACCAGGGCGACAGCACCAACCTGCTGAGCGCCAACGGCAACAGCAGCAGCACCGGCGAGGGCACGATCGAGCGCTCCGAGCAGATCGAGCTGAAGGTCGCCGCGCTCATCACCCAGGTGCTGCCGAACGGCAACCTGGTGGTCCAGGGCCGGCAGGAGGTGCGGGTGAACTACGAGGTGCGCGAGCTGCTGATCTCCGGCGTGATCCGCCCCGAGGACATCAACTCGCAGAACACGATCGGCTACGAGAAGATCGCGGAAGCCCGCATCTCCTACGGCGGCCGCGGCCACATCTCCGACGTCCAGCAGCCGCGCATCGGCCAGCAGATCGTCGACATCATCTCCCCCTTCTGAGCCGGAGGGAGCCGCAGGAACAACGCTTCGAGCACCCGAGCCTCGCCCGTCTTGTCAACGCCCGAGCCTCGCCAGTCACTCAGTCTCGTCAGTCACTTGGTCTTGTCAGTCTTGTCAGTCTTGTCATCAGAGGCCGTCTTGTCACACTGCCTCGGAACTATGCGGGCCGGTCCACTGGACCGGCCCTTTCTTTTTGGCGAAGGGGCGTTGTGCGCTGGCGCGCTCGGTCATCTCTACCCGTCATCCCGGCGAAAGCCGGGACCCAGGGGTTGCAGCCATGTAGGATCGATGGAGCGCACCGTAGGTCGCATGGAGCGGAGCGAAATGCGACGTCACGGCCGGGGTGTCGCATTGCGGCTCCGCCTCCATGCGACCTACGAATCAGATGAGTGCTGCATTCGGTGGATCCCGCTGCAACCCCTGGGCCCCGGCCTGCGCCGGGGTGACGGTTAGGATGGCGCCAGCGTCACAGCCCAAACGACATCCGCCCCATCCCTCCCACGCAGCAAAAAGCCGCCCGCGGCCTGTCCGGCGCGGGCGGCTTGGTGCGACTCGGGGCGGAGCGTCGGCCGGGACTATTCGTCCCGGTGCGTGCGCTCCAGGCGCTCGTGGCGCTCCTGCGCCTCGAGGCTGAGGGTGGCGATCGGCCGGGCCTCGAGGCGGCGGACGCCGATCGGCTCGCCGGTCTCCTCGCAGTAGCCGTACTCGCCATCCTCGATCCGCTGCAGCGCGGCGTCGATCTTGGCGATCAGCTTGCGCTCGCGATCGCGGGTCCGCAGCTCCAGCGAGCGGTCGGTCTCGGCCGAGGCGCGGTCGGCGATGTCCGGCTCCTGGATGCCGCCGTCCTGCAGGTTGTTGAGGGTTTCGGTGGATTCCCGGAGCAGCTCGGCGCGCCAGCGCAGAAGCTTCTGACGGAAGAACTCCGTCATGACCGGGTTCATGAACTCCTCGTCCTCAGAGGGACGGTAGTCCGGGGAGAGCAGCGGTGACGACATCCTGGCAGTCCGGATCCTGTGGCGGGTCGAGACGGCGCGGAGTATAGGGAGACAGTTTCCCGCCCGCAACAACCACCGCTATGTCCAGCTCACCGTGTAACTAGCTGGAAAAGATAAAATTTTTCTGAAGAGCGCGACAAAGCGCCGCTCAGCGCTCCAGCTTGGCGAGCTCGACCTGGGCGCGGAGTTCGATCTCGTCGAGCGTCTCCTGCATCGCCGGGTCGTCCACGCCGGTCCGCCGCGACTGCACGATGCGGACCAGCTCATGCAGCTTTTCCCTAGGAAAAGTGCCGAGAAGCAGGCCGATGCGCAGCTCGTCCAGCCGGTCGAGGATGTCCTCCGCCCGCTCCCGCGCCTTCTTGCGGCTGTTCAGCGAGTCGTCGACCTCCTGCAGCCCCAGCAGCGGGCTGATGGCCATGGCCGTCTGCGGCGCCGACACGCCGCGGGCGGCACCGTCGTCGCCCTGGATGTGGCTCAGGAAGTCGGAGCCGCTCTTGCCGGGCGCCTTCTTGACCTGGCCGGGACGGAGTGAACCGGGGCCTTCGATCTTCATGGGTAGGGTGACCGCTTCTGCCTGGCGGCATCGGGCACGCCCATAGCTGGGCGCCCACTGGCCGCACATACACTATAGGTACCACCCGCGAGAAGTTCGCGGCTAGGGCAAATTTTGCCCACGGGCAGGGCCGGCAAGGGTCCGGGCGCCCCTCCGGCGCGTCGGGAGCACAGCGTTTCCCTGGGTTTGCGGCGGACATGGCCTGTGGCACGCTTTTCGCTACATGCCGGACGACCCTCCCCGGAGTGGACAGGCCATGAGCACCGATTTGACCCTCGCCCCCCTCGCCCGCCGCCTCCTGAAGGCGCTCACCGTCGCCGGACTCGTCCTGGCGGCCGCGCTGCCGTCGGGTGCTGCCCTGGCGCAGTCCCGCCTCAAGGACATCGCCGACGTCGAGGGCGTGCGCGACAACATGCTGGTGGGCTACGGCCTGGTCATCGGCCTGAACGGCACCGGCGACACCATCAACAACTCGCCCATGACCGAGCAGAGCCTGATCGGCATGCTGGAGCGCATGGGCGTGAACGTCCGCGGTCAGACGCTGCGCTCCAAGAACGTCGCCGCCGTGATGGTGACGGCCACGCTGCCGCCCTTCGGCACCCAGGGCACCCGAATCGACGTGTCGGTCGGCACGCTGGGCGACGCCAAGAGCCTGCAGGGCGGCACGCTGCTGGTCACCCCGCTGATGGGTGCCGACGGCGAGGTTTACGCGGTCGCGCAGGGCGCCGTCGCGGTGGCCGGCTTCACCGCCCAGGGCGCGGCGGCCAGCGTCACGCGCGGCGTGCCCACCGCCGGCCGCATCGCCGGCGGCGCGATCATCGAGCGCGAGATCGAGTTCAACCTGGCAGACCTGCCCTATGTGCGGCTGGCGCTGCGCAACCCGGACTTCACCACCGCCCAGCGCGTGTCGGAGGTCATCAACAGCAGCTTCGGTGCGAACACCGCCCGGGCATCCGACCCCTCCTCCATCGTCGTCAACGTGCCCAACCAGCGCCGCGCCGACCTGGTGGGCTTCATCCGCGACATGGAGCAGCTGCGCGTGCAGCCCGACCAGCCCGCCCGCGTCGTCATCGACGAGGCCTCCGGCGTCATCGTGATGGGCGAGAATGTCCGCATCAGCACCGTCGCCATCGCCCAGGGCAACCTGACCGTCCGCATCACGGAGACGCCCCAGGTCTCCCAGCCGAACGCGCTGAGCCAGGGCGGCCAGACCGTGGTGGTGCCGCGCACCGACATCCAGGTCGAAGAGGGCGCGGGCAGGAAGCTCGCGGTGATGCCGGCCGGCGTCAGCCTGCAGGAGCTGGTGCAGAGCCTGAACGCCCTGGGCATCGGCCCCCGCGACATGATCTCCATCCTGCAGTCGATCAAGGCGGCCGGCGCGCTGCAGGCCGAGATCGAGGTGATGTGATGAGCCCCGAGATGAGCACCCTTCCCTCCATCCAGGGTCCGCGTCTGCAGGCCGCCAAGGCCGACATGGCGAAGGTCGACAAGGCCGCCCAGGAGTTCGAGTCGGTCTTCCTCAACCAGATGCTGTCGCTGATGTGGGAGACGGTGGATGTCGACCCGACCTTCGGCGGCGGCCACGGCGAGGAGATGTTCCGCAGCGTCCTCATCGACGAGCAGGCCAAGGCTATCGGCCGCAGCGGCGGGCTCGGCCTCGCCGCCAACATCAAGGAGCAGATGCTGCGCATGCAGGAGACGGCCGAGGGCCGGTCGCCCACGCAGCAGCTGCTGGAGGGCGGCCGCCCGCTGGCCGCCCGCATGACCGACGCCTACGCCACCACCGGAGACCTGCCGTGACCGCCAGCCTCGCCCGCGCCGAGAACCTGATCGACGCCATGGAGCGCCTGACGGAAATGTTCGGCGAGGAGTGCGCTTTCATCCAGGCGCAGGACATGGGCAGCGTCCGCGCGCTGGCCGACCGCAAGCAGCTGCTGGTCCGCGCCTACGAGGACGCCGCCAAGACGCTGCGCGTGGATCTGGAGGGCTTCGCCCAGCTGGACGGCGCGGTGAAGGAGCGGCTGCGCCTGGCGGCGCTGGCTTTCCGCGAGGCGGCCGAGCGCAGCGCCTCGGTCCTGCGCGCCGCCACCTCGGTGCGGCAGAGCATCGTCAACAACACCGTCGCCGCCATCAACAAGGAGCGGGCGGAGGAGTCCGGCTACACCGTCAAGCGCGGCGTGCCGATTCCCGCCGGATACCGGCGCAATGCCGCCATCGCCCCGACGGCGCTCGACACCCGCCTCTGATCCCGATCCCTTCCAGGCCATGGGCCGGGGCGCGTTCCGCCCCCGCTCCGTCCTGCGCGCGGCACCCGCTCCCGGCAGGAAGTGCCACCGGGGCGGGAAGTTTCTGCCGGGGTCCCTCGCGCCGGCCCGATACTGCCGGGTCCCACCCCGCCAAAAGCCCGGAATCACTGGGTGGGCCGGCTGGCATTCCCCTTGCAGATGGTATCCCGACCAACGCTAGGGATGCCTCCCGATGGACAGTGTGACCAGCCTCGCCCCGCTCGGCGCTCCTCTCGCCGGCCTGACCCCGTCTCCGGCGCCCTCGACGGCCGCGCCGACGGGCGAGGATGCCGCCGCCCTGTTCCAGCAGATCCTCGGCGGCCTGCTGGAGGAGACCCCGGCGGAGCCCGCGACCGCGGAAGCGGCGTCAGCCGACATCGCCACCGCCGACAAGACCCCCGCCGCCGAGCTCCCCGCCCCGCTTCCGCCGCGCGCCGAGACCGTCCCGGACGGGCTGGTCGCCGCCGACATGCGCTTCCTGGCGACGCAGGTGCTGGCCCTGGCCCCGCTGCCGACGGAGGCGCCGGCCGAGGCGCCCGCCGCCGACGACGAACCCGTGGCCGAGTTGGTCCCCGCTGACACCAACGTGTCGCCCGTGACTTCCGATGCGGCGCCTGTCCAGCTTGCCTCCACTGCGGCGGCCGCCCCAACTGCCCCGGTCCCGGCCGCCTCCGCCCCGGCTACCGTACCGGTGCCCGCGGCCGCGCCGGCGCCCGCGCCCGTCGCGCCGGTGACACCGTCCACGGCCGCTCCCCCGTCCGATGCCGCCGCGCCGCCTGCCAAGGCCGAGCGGCCGCGCGCGGTTCCGGCCGATGGCCCGAACCCGAAGGCCGCGCCGGCCGCCCATGCCGCCCATGAGCGTGTCGCCGACCGCCGCGAGGCCCGTGCCGCCCGCCCCGCCCGGGACGCCGCGCCTGCGGCCGAGGTCGAGGACGAGTCTGGAGCCGCGCCCGCCGCTCCGCCGATGGAGACCGGGGCCGCTCCCTCGGTCGAGCCCGCGCCGAAGGGCAATCGCAAGGCCCTGCCCGAGACCGCCGCCGAGGCCGCCACGCTGGCCCGGGCCGAAGCGGCGACGGCCCAGGACGCCAAGCGCGCCGCCCGCGGCGACGATCGTCCCGCTTCCGCCGCCGCGCCCGTCACCGGTGCCCCCGACGCGCCGGCTGCCGTCAGCGCCACCGCTGCCGCCGGGACCACCATCGCGGCCGCCACTCCGCCCACCACCGAGACTGAGACCGAGACCGAGACCAAGGCCAAGACCGAGGAGCGTCCCACCGCCCCCCGGGCGTCAGGCAAGCCGGCCGAACCGGTGAGGACGGAGGCCGTCCCGGCCAGCCAAGCCGCGGCCCCCGCCGCCATGCCTGCTTCCCGTCCGGTCGAGGCTGCTCCGGTGACGATCGCCGCCACCGACAGCGCCGCTCCGGCCCGGCCCGCTCCGGCGACCGCGGCCGTCACGGCGCCGCAGGATGCAGAGGCAAGCGCGCCAGCCGCGCCGAGCGTCGAGACCACGCCGCGCGCTGCCGAGGAAAAGGTTGCGCCGGGCATGGTCCGGATGCGGGTGGTCGGCCAAGCCGACGCCGCCCCGGCCCCGGCAGCAGCTCCGGCCGCCGCTACTGCCGCCGCCCCTGCCGCTGCTGACCCCGCCGCCACCCTCCCCGCCGCCGACGCCATGCCCGACACCGGCGCGCCGGTGTCGAAGGCCGAGGCGAAGCCGGACGCCAAGCCCGCCGAGAAGCCGCGCGCCGCCAAGGCGGAGACGCCCGCCCCCGTCGCCGCGCCGACCGCCGCGACCGAGACCGCGGAGGCGCCCGCCGCGCCGGTCGAGACCGATGATGAGGCGGCGCCCGCACGCGCCCGCGCCGCCGAAACCGCCAAGCCGGCCGTGACCACCGAGGCACCCGTCGCCGAGGATGCGTCCGAGGAGTCAAAGTCCCTGCGCGCCGCCCGCGACGCCGAGGACCGGGACGCGCCGGCCAGGCGCGAGGCCCAGGCCGACCGCGATGCCGCCCGGCGCGCGCCGCCCGCCCAGGCGGAGGCCGCCGCCCAGGCCCAGGCGCCCAAGCCGGCGCCCACCCCGGTCCAGCCTCAGCCGGTCGCCGCCGAGCCCGCGATCGCCGCCGTGGCGACCGCCGGGTCGGGCCGCGACGCCGCCGGCGAGCAGGCCGACAGGGGCCTGGAGCGCGGCACCGACGCCGAGCTGCTGCGCGGGCTGCATTTCGGCCTGGAGCCGCTGAAGCCCGCGGCAAGCGAGTTCGCCCAGCATCTGGCCGCCGTCCGCTCGGGCCGGCCCAACGTGCCGCCGCCGGCGCTGCAGCAGGTCGCCGTGCAGATCCAGCGCGCCGCCCAGGACGGCCAGGACCGGCTGACCGTGCAGCTGCGCCCCATGGATCTCGGCCGCATCGAGGTGCAGCTGGAGTTCGGCCGCGACGGCCGAGTCCGCGCCAAGGTGATCGCCGAGAACCCGCACACGCTCGACATGCTGCAGCGCGACGCCAAGGGTCTGGAGAAGGCCCTTCAGGACGCCGGGCTGAAGACCGACGCCGGCGACCTCAGCTTCGATCTGCGCGGCGACGGTCGCCAGGCGCAGGAGGAAAGCGGCCGCCGGGCCTCTTCCGGGCGCTTCTCGCTGAGCGACGGCACCGACCCCGACACCCAGGCCGCAGCGCCGCCGCCACGCCTCCTGGCGCCCGGCCGCGTCGACGTGCGCATCTGACGGACGAGAGCAGGAACCACCACCATGTCCACTTCCGCCCTGAACAACGCCAGCAACCCCGCCCTGTCCGGCGTCGGCACGACGTCCAAGGAGCAGAGCGCCAAGGCACTCTCGTCCCTGGCGGACAATTACGAGACCTTCCTGTCGATGCTGACGGCGCAGCTGCGCAACCAGGATCCGCTGCAGCCGCAGGACAGCGCCGAGTTCACCAACCAGCTCGTGCAGTTCGCCCAGGTCGAGCAGCAGATCAAGACGAACTCCGAGCTGAAGGAGATCAAGGAGACGGTCCGCCAGTCGCCGGCGACCCAGGCGCTCAGCTATGTCGGCAAGTATGTAGAGCTGGAGTCCGACTGGGTGCCCAAGGCCACCGGCGACACCGTCGTGCGCTACAACCTGTCCGAGGGCGTCCAGTCCGCCGCCATGGTCGTGACCGACGGCGAGGGCAAGGAGGTCGCCAAGTACCCGATCTCCAACCAGGCCGGCGAGCGCACCTTCCGCTGGGACGGCAAGGATCGCGCGGGCAAGGACATGCCGGCCGGCCTCTACCGCTTCAACGTCGCCATCGCCGCCAAGGAGGGCGCCTCCAACGTCAGCGGCAGCGTCAGCAGCCAGTACAGCCCCTATGGCGGCGACGCCGTGAATGTCCGCTACGATCTCGGCGACTCGATCGAGGAGCCGGTCATGGTGGTGCGCGACAGCGGCGGCTCGGTGGTGCGCAAGCTGCCCATCACCGGCGCCCTGGGCCCGCAGACCGCCACCTGGGACGGCAAGAACAACGCGGGCCAGACCATGGCGCAGGGCTATTACGACATCAGCATCGTCTCGGACGTCACCGGCAGGCCGCCTGCGAACCTGCGGATGTCGGTCCTGCAGAAGGTCACCGGCGTGGACATGAGCAACGGGCAGAGCCTGATGATCGGCGACACGCCCGTGCCCATGAGCCGCGTCAGCAGGCTCATCGACGGTTGAGGAACTACCTGGCCGATTTAGGTAATTCTTAACGGGGATACCTCTAATTTGCTCAGGTCTGCCGTGAAAGCAGGATCGAGAGCGATCAGAGAATGCCGTCCTTGCACCAAGTCGAGACCGCCTACCAGACCGAGACCCGCGCCCCGCGCGCGGCCGATACGGCCCCGGCCGTCACCGTCGCCTCCATCGACGACCTGCCGCCGCCCGACACCAAGCGCTGGGTCATGCGCCGCAAGGCCGAGGTCGTCGCCGCCGTGAAGACCGGCCTGCTGTCGCTGGAGCAGGCCTGCGCCCGCTACAGCCTGTCGGAGGAGGAGTTCCAGTCCTGGCAGCGCCTGATCGAGGCGCACGGCATGCGGGCGCTCCGCACCACGCGTCTGCAGGATTATCGCTGAGCCGGCGGGCCCGCGCCGGTCTGGAGAGGCTGGAGCGTGGTGCGTCCTTCGACAAGCTCAGGATGAGGGACGGCGGTTCCAGGCATCCCTCTTTCCCTGCCCACCGGGAGCAGCAACAAATCCCTGATGCTGAGCTCGGTCAGAAGCACGCACAGCCTGAACGCTGCCCCTGACCGTTCCCTACATATTGTCCGCTATCGCCCCCAACCCGCGGGAGCGCAGGAACTGCTGGCGCTGGAAGTTGCGGCGGGCGTCGATCGCCTTGGACACGGCCTCGCCGCCCGTCAGCGTTCCGTCCGGCCCCTTCAGGCGGCCGACCAGACGCTCCAGCAGCTTCTGGTCCGACGACGGGTCCAGGCGGTTCAGCGCCTTGTCGCTGCCGATCTCGGCGACCAGCCGCTCCATCAGTACGGCCCGTGTCTGGGGAAAGCGGCCGGCATGCAGCCGGTCGACGATCTGCGTCAGGATGGGCGTCGGGCAGTGGTCGAGCGACTCCAGCCAGTTCGCCAGCACATCGGCCAGCGCGATGAGGAAGGAGCCGAAATTCGGCTGGTTGCCGAACAGCTCCTTGATGACCTCGCCGAAGCAGACGATATCCGCGACGATCCCGTCGAACAGCGGATCCAGCTGCGGCGCCGCGTCGCTCCAGGCCAGCACCGCCTCCAGCTTGCCCATCAGCGAGCGGTGGTCGGCCAGGGCGATGGTCATCATCGACAGCATGACATGGTCGTGCCGCTGGTCGCCGACGATGCCGCGGATCGTGGCGCTGTAGCCGCCGATGTCCTTGGCCGTGAACTCCGGCAGCCGCTTGCGCTCGGCGGTGAAGTCGCGCGACAGGGTCAGCACCTCGCCGATCAGCCCGTCGAGCGTGTTGCAGCGCTGGCGCGCCGGCTCGCCCGTGATGCGCGCCTGCTCGGTGCCGACGCGCTGCACGGCCGACAGCAGCAGGCTGCCCGTGTCCTGCAGCTTCTTTTGGTGCGACCAGCCGTGCAGCAGCTCGGTCGGCGTCAGGTTCATCTTGGTGAAGTATTCGCGCAGGATATGGGCGATGGCCCGGCGGCTGGCCGGCCCGAACATGTCCTGCACCGTCCCGCACACCTCGACGTTGCGCGGGGCGTTGGACACGGCGATGGGCCGCTCGGCGGCCGGTGGCGCCTTCTCCTCGAAGATCACGCGCTCGGTGCTGGTGCCCATGAGCAGCATGGTCCGGTGCTGCACCACCTTGACCGCCTGAACCTTGCCCGAGGCGAGCGCCTTGCGGGCGTCGATGATGGCGAGGTTCTCCTCGGGGCCGTGGCAAAGCATCTGCCAGCGCCCCTCCAACATCACCATCACGTCGAACTGGTAGCTCCGGCCCTTGAGCAGCAAGTCGCCGCCCTCCTCTGCTTCGATCATTACACTAGCGTATTAGATCGAAGGAGGCAAAGGCCCGAGTATTGGCCGGTCAGTCCTTGTCGAACGGGTTCTCGCTGCCCTTGCGCAGCAGCATACGCAGCGGCACGGCCGGCAGGTCGAAGCTCTCGCGCATGCCGTTGATCAGGTAGCGCGTGTAGTGCTCCGGCACTTCCACGGGACGCGAGGTGAAGAGCGCGAAGGTCGGCGGCCGCGACTTCACCTGCGTCATGTAGCGGATCTTCAGCCGGCGCCCGTCCACCAGCGGCGGCGGGTGGGTCTCCAGCATGCCGCCCAGCCAGCGGTTTAGCTGCGCCGTGGGGATGCGGCGGTTCCAGAGGCGGTAGACCTCCAGCACGCTGTCCAGCAGCACGTCCAGCTTCTGGCCCTTGAGCGCCGAGATGGTGATGGTCGGCAGGCCGCGCACCTGCGGCAGCGAGGTCTGCAGCCGGTCGCTCAGCTGCTGCAGCGCCTCCGCCTTGTTGGCGACCGCGTCCCACTTGTTGACGGCGATGACGAGGCCGCGCCCCTCCTCGATGACCATGCGGGCGATGGTCAGGTCCTGCTTGTCCAGGATGGCGTCGGCGTCCAGCACCAGCACGACAACGTGCGCCAGCCGGATGACGCGCAGCGTGTCGGCGACCGCCAGCTTCTCCAGCTTGGTCTCGACCCGGGCACGGCGGCGCAGTCCGGCGGTGTCGACCAGCCGGATCGGCCGGTCGCGCCAGGTCCATTCAACGCTGATGGCGTCGCGGGTCATGCCGGCCTCGGGGCCGGTCAGCACGCGCTCCTCGCCCACCAGGCTGTTCAGCAGGGTCGACTTGCCGACGTTGGGACGGCCGACGATGGCGAGCTGCAGCGTCTTCTCCAGCCCCGCGGCCTCGGCGGCCTTGGCGGCCTCCTCCGACTCGCCGGCGGCCGTGTCGTCGATCTCCGGCTCGGCCTCGCCCTCGGCCTCCTCGGGCGGGATGTAGGGCAGCAGAGCCTCGACCAGGTCGGCCAGCCCCTCGCCATGCTCGGCCGAGAGCGGCACCGGGTCGCCCAGGCCCAGCTCGTAGGCCTCCATCAGCCCGGGGATGCCGACATTGCCCTCGCACTTGTTGGCGGCGAGGATCACCGGCGTGCTGCCCTTGCGCAGCCAGGCGGCGAAGTGCCGGTCCAGCGGCGTGATGCCGGAGCGGGCGTCCACCAGGAACAGGCAGAGGTCGGCGGCCTCGATGGCGCGCTCGGTCTGGCGGCGCATCCGCGCCTCCAGGCTGCCGTCGAAGGCCTCCTCCAGACCGGCGGTGTCCACCACCGTCAGCTCGATCCCGGCGAGGCGCGCGGGCGCGGAGCGCCAGTCGCGCGTCACGCCTGGCGTGTCGTCGACGATCGCCAGCTTCTTGCCGGCGAGACGGTTGAACAGGGTCGATTTCCCGACGTTCGGCCGTCCTACGATGGCGAGCGTCAGCCGGCGCTTTTCGGCCATCGGAACTATCCTTTTCTCAGCGGTAGGCGACCAGGTCGCCGTCGTCCGTCAGCACGTAGAGCGTGCCGCCGGCCACCACCGGGGGAAGGCTCGAGCCATCGGGAAGTTCCCGGCGCGACGAGATTTCGCCGGTCTCCGGCGACACCTCGATCATCTCGCCCTTGTCGCTGACCAGGACCAGGCGACCGCCGGCCAGGACCGGGCCGGACCAGGTGACGGGATCGTCGCGGTCCTCCGGGTCCTCGTAGCGCTCCAGCTGGGTGATCCAGCGGACGCGGCCGGCGTCGCGGGTCATGGCGACCAGCTGCGCGTCGTTGGTGACGGCGAAGATCCAGTTGCCGGCGACCCAGGGGGTCTGGATGCCGCCGACATCCTGCTCCCAGACGCGCTGGCCGGTGCGCAGGTCGATCGCGGCCATGCGGCCGGAATGGCTGACGGCGAAGACCAGGCCGTTGTCGATCACGGGCATGCCGCGGATGTCCGCCAGGCCCGACAGGTTGGCGCCGCGGCGCACCGCGGCCAGATTGTCGGACCAGGCGGGGCGGCCGTTCTCGACGCGCAGCGCGAACAGCTCGCCCGAGGAATAGGGCGCCACGACCACGTCGTTCTCGACCGCGCCGGCGGCGCCGCCCAGCAGCGCCGTGGCCTCCAGGATGCCGCTGTGGGTCCACTGCAGCACGCGGTTCTCGGCCGCCAGCACGATCATCTGGTTGTCGAGCGTGGTGACGAAGACGCGGCCGCCGGAGACGACCGGGGCGGTGCGGATCGGCGCCGCGATGCGCTGGCGCCAGATCACCTCGCCATTGGCCGGGTTGACCGCGATGGTCTCGCCGAAGCCGGTGGTGACGAACAGCCGGCCCTCGCCGAAGCTGACGCCGCCGCCCAGCGCCGTGTCGTCCTGGCCCTCGCGCTGGACGCTGACGCGCCAGATGCGGGCGCCCGACGCGGCGTCGAAGGCGTGCAGGTCGAAATCGGTGTCCAGCACGTAGACGCGGCCCTCGGCGACCACAGGCGTGGTCAGCAGCCGGGCCTCGGTCTGGTTGCCCTCGATCCCGGCGCGCCAGACCTCGCGGACCGTCGCCGGCAGGGCGAGATGGCCGGGATTGTGGGTGGCGTTGCCGCCGGGCTGGGTCCAGTCGGCGTTGGCAACGGGCTCCGGCAGCTGGACGGGCTGGCCCTGCAGCTGCGGGTCGGTCTCCAGCTGCTGCTCGAGCTGCAGCACGGAGATGCGGTTGCCGGCCAGGCGCGGGCCGTTGTCCTCGCTGTCGAACCAGTCGGCGATGCCGCAGCCGGCCAGGACCAGGCAGGCGGCGATGCCGGTGGTCAGGCGCAGGCCGCGGGAGAGGCCGGCGACGATCGTGCTGCGGGGGGTGCGCGGGGTGCGGGTCATTTCTGCTCGGCGTAGAGGGCGGCCAGGTCGGCGGCGCGGCTGCGGATGCCGGCGGGGGCCTCCGCATCGGAGGAAATCTGCTGGAACAGCTCGGCCGCGCGCTTGCGGTCGCCGGCGCGGGCGGCGAGCGCCCCGGCCAGTTCGCGGGCGGAGTGGCGCCAGGGGCTGGTCTGGGCCAGCAGCGGCTGCAGCCGGGACTGCAGCTGGGCGGGGTCGCCGCCATCCATCTGGTGCAGCACCGACATCAGCAGCGCCAGGTCGCGGAACAGCGGATCGACCTCGCCGCTGCCGGCCAGCTGGTCGTAGAGGCCGACGGCGCCGGCCGCGTCGCCGTTCGCCGCCATGACGCCGGCCTGCTGCAGCCGGGCCAGCGCCTGGGGCGCGCCCTTCAGCGCACCGGCGGCGCCGGACAGCGCGGCGATGGCGTCGGCCGGCGTGCCCTGTCCCTGGCGGGTCGCCTGGACCTTGTCCACCGCCTGCAGCAGCACGGCGGTGCGCTCGGCCTGCTGCCGCTCCTGCCAGCGCTGCCAGCCGACATAGGCGGCCGTGGCGAGCACGATGGCGGCGGCGCCGGCGATCAGCACCGGGCCATACTTCTTCCAGAGCTTCTCGGCGCGTTCGCGGCGAAGGTCTTCATCGACTTCGCGAAAGATATCGGACATCGGCTCACTCCCGGCGCGAGGGCCGGCACGGTACGGATCAAAGCGCGCCGATACCACCCGGGCGCATCCGGGTCAAGGAGACACGGCGGCGCCGGGCGGGCGACAGGCACGCGCGGGCTGGCCGGACGGCGGAGGTTCTGCCCCTCCTCCGCGCCGGTCTTCGCCGCCTGGGTGCTGGACCCGGCGCGGCTTTTCCCTGAGACTTGGCGCCACGGGCGTTCTATATACCGCATCCCGCCGCCCCGCCGATATCGCGAATGACCCACCTCATCAGCCTCTCCGACTACAGACGCCGGCGGCCGAGCGTCTATTTCGACCGCAGCGAGCTGACGCTGCTGCTGGCGCTTTATTCGGAGCGGGTGGCGCGGGGCGAGTGGCGGGACTACGCCATCGACCATGGCAGCGGCACGGCGGTGTTCAGCGTCTTCCGCCACGCCATGGACGGGCCGGTCTTCACCGTGTCCAAGGCGCCGGGCCGGCGCGGCCGGCCGAACAGCTATACCCTGCTGCAGGGCCGCGAGAGCGTCGGCAGCGCCACCACTCTGCCCGACCTGCTGGCCCTGCTGGACGCCGGCGCCGGCTGAACCCGCCGATCATCCTACCGAAATCGTATGTAGCTGAGGCCACCCGCCTATCCGGGCGGCGCGCCCCACCCCTTTCACGCAGGCGATTCGGTGCGGCCGCGGCGCGACGGGCGAAGGGCGGCTGCGCGCATGGTCCCATGCGCTAACCATCTGCTCCAACTTACCTTTTCAGCGCGTCGATTATCTTTGAAGAAGTTCCGAAAAGATCGCTCCCCGACGGCCGGGCATCGCAAGTCCCAGCAGGTACTACCGTTTCGCCTGAAGCGAATACCCCCAATGCCACATACGAAAAATCTCTCCGGCCGAGGACGAAACGAGAATTCGAACTGTTGTTACGGCACGCGGACCACATCGAAAGAGCGACGAGATGGATGCGCACCAGGATCGCGCCTCGGAGCAAGCCAACAAGGCCCGCAGGGGCAAGGTGAGCACGATGCACGTAGTTCTTGTACCGGGAGACGAGATCGTCGCGGGGCAGATGCTCGCCGCGTTCGAGAAAGCGGGGCGGCACCGGGTGACGGTGTGCCACGACGTTTCCGACCTGAGCCAGACCGCGACGACTCCGGACGTGATCCTGATCGACGTCCAGCAGTTCGCGGCCCTGCGCGAGAACGAGCCGATGGTCTATCTCAGACTGTCCCGGCGCTCGCGCATCATCGTCATCCTCAGCTCCCGTGAGCTGCTTGACGCTTCGCACATCCTGGCCTTCGCAGATGCCTGGGTGTTCGAGGACATCAACCTCAGCCGTGTCAGCGAGCTCATCGAGCTAGGCCTGGAAGGCCACTGCATCCTGCCCAAGCAGTTCCTGTCGCGGATGGGCGTGGACGAGATAAGGTTGTCGCTGCTGCCGCGGCTGACCGACGTCGAGTTCCGCTGCCTGCAGCTGCTCGGCCAGGGCCTGAACAACCGCACCATCGCCGAGAAGCTGAACCTCTCCGAGGCGGTGATCAAGTCGATGGTACGGAGCGTGCTGGCCAAGCTGCACTTCCGCAACCGCACCGAGGCCGGCGTCTTCGCCGCCCGGCAGCAGCACGCGCTGCTTCCCGCCCGCCAGGGCGAGAGCAGGCAGCCGATGGACGAGGCCCGTTCGGCCTGACCCGGCCGGGCACCTTTTCCGGAGCGGGCAAGCAGAAAGGGGCGGTCCCCGTCGGGGCCGCCCCTTCTTCTTTGCGCGGATGCCGGGCCATTCTTGCCCGGGGGCGGAGACCGGACACGAAAAGGGCCGGACGCGCTGGCGCCCGGCCCCTATCCGTCCCGCCCCATGACCCGGTCAGGCCGTGGCGGCGTTGCCCTGCATGGCGCCGCCGGCGTTGAACTCGCCGCCGATGCCGTTGTTCAGCGCCCAGATCGCCGCCTGGGTGCGGTTCGAGGCGTTGATCTTGCGCAGCAGGCTCTTGAGGTGGACCTTCACGGTCGCCTCGGTGATGTTCAGGTGGTTGGCGATCATCTTGTTGCTGTCGCCGTTCAGCAGGCAGCGCAGGATCTGGATCTCGCGCTGGGACAGGCCCTTGCGCGACACCGGCATCTCCAGACCGTTGCCGTTGACGCGGCCGCTGATCAGCAGCGCCGCCAGGTGCGTCGGGAAGACCTTCTCGCCCATCATGACCAGGCGCAGCGACTGCGACAGGGCGTCGGAGGAGAGATCCTTCATCAGATAGCCGTCGGCGCCGGCCTCCAGCGCGTTCGACAGGCGGCGCGTGCAGAGGTCGGTGGTCAGCACGACCATCCGCGTTGTCGGCAGCATGGCGCGCAGGCGACGCATCGCCTCGGCCTCATCCTCGCCGCCATTGACGAGATCCAGAAGGATCAGGTCGGGCTTCACGCCCTGCTCGACGATCGAGGCGCCCTCGCGGACATTGCCGGCTTCGGCGACGATCACGAAGGGGCTGTCGTCCAGCAGCCGCTTCAAGCCTTCGCGAAACAGCTTGTTCGCATCGATCAGGAAAACCTGAACCTGTTCCATCGTGTGCTCCCGCGCTAGAAAGGCTGAATGGTTATTATTGGACGCCCCTTCGGGCTCTCCGGAGCGACGTCCGTGCGCCTCTCCGGAAGAGGGGTTGCGTTACCGATCCCCTCTTTCGGATGAAAAATACTCCGGCTGTGCCTGCAATGATATCTCCCCTACGCATTAAATACGGGGCGCTTTCGGTCTATGCCCTCCAGCCAGAGCAGTAATGGCCACTACTCGGAAGTAGCAGCCATAGACCTACCTGATATTGTGCGCGATTTAGTGGTACAGGTCTTCAACGCGATCACACGTTGGTAGCGCCGATGGATTTTTCCCAGGCGCATCCTACTCTTCATAGAGAGGATCATCGCGGAAGTTTCTTTTATCGAAAGAGAAGAACTAATTGGGCATGGATGGGGCGCGGGAGGGCTCGCCGGTCTCGGGCAGGGATGCCGTTAACCATATCTTGTGGCGGGCAGCGCACCCTCGCGCCACCTCTGGTGGCAACCGCGCCGGCAATCCCGCGTCCTATGACTTTCGGCGGAGCACAGTCCGCGTTCACCGTCCCTGCCCCGCGAGGTCCAGCCACACCCACGCGAGCAGCAGCCAGGGGATCACAGCGGCCGCTCCCCAGGCCAGGAGCCGGAGAACCGGCCGGACCGGCGCCAGTTCCGGTTCGGGATAGCGCGTCGGCGGCGGCTCGGTCACCAGGGGAACCGCCTCGGCCCCGCCGCCGGCCATGGTCCTGCCGCCCGGGGAGAAGGCGTTGTCGTCGGCGGCGATGGTCAAGGGCGTCTCCCCGGGGTGCCGGTCAGATCAGGCCGCGGTCCTCGGCCTGCGAGATCAGGATGAACTGCCGCATCATCTGGTTGCGGAAGCGCAGCCGGTGGCCACCGGCCAGGATCACCCGCTGCAGCAGCGCGTCGGGTCCGTCGGTCAGCCGCGCCAGCACCGCCTCCACGGTCTCACGGGGCGGCACCCGCGCCATGCGGCCGCCCGAGCTCGGCAGGTCGGCGGCGCGGAAGCTGCCCCAATCGTCCAGCGGCGCTTCGGCCGCGAGGAACAGCACGTCGCACATGGTGCGGTCGCCCTCGGGGCCGAGCGCCCGGTGATAGGCCTCGATGATGCCGCGTTCGGACTCGTCCCGGGCGCGGCGGACGCCGGCCAGCAGGTCGTCGCGCCCGACGATGTTGGAGCCGCGCGTCGCCGCCGCCCGTGCCGCATGCAGGCCCAGCAGCTGCGCGTAGTAGGGCAGCCCCTTCGCCAGCCAGACGATCGCCTGGCGCGAACTGTCGTCGAAGCGCATGCCGGCCGCCTCGGCGCCGGCCAGAAGGATGCGCTCGATCTCCTTGTCGCTCATCAGCGGCAGATGCACCGCCACCAGCGCGCGCTGGATGGAGGGGTGCTTGCCCAGCAGCTGGTCGACATTCTCCGCCACGCCGATGACGAACAGCGTCAGCGGGCTGCCGGTATCGGTCATGGTCTTCATGAGCTCGGCCAGCTTGTTCTTCACGTCCTCGGACGCGACCCGGTCGAACTCGTCCAGCGTGACCAGCACATGGGTGCCGGAGATCTCGCACAGCACGTCGTTCAGCTGCCCGACGCTGAAGGGGCCGGGCGGCAGACGCTCGTCGAAATTGTTGAAGCTGCGCAGGCTGGAGAAGGGATTCTCCACCGAGGCCTTGAAATAGGTGGAGGGGATGCGGCGCAGGATGCCCCGGAACATCTCCTCGAAGCTCAGCTCGGCCGAGCAGGTGACCTTCAGGGTCATGTAGCCGGCCTGGGCCGCGATCTGCTCCACCGCGTTCGACAGCGAGGTCTTGCCGCGCCCGCGGTCACCATAGAGCACGACGTGCGCCCGTTCCTCCTCCACCGCCGAGATGATGCGGCGGAGCGTCGCCAACCGGCCGACGAACAGGCTGTTCACCTGCTGCTTCGGCCGCGTCGGGGTGAAGGCCTCGCGCAGCGCCTGGCTCATGGTGTTGGAGACGCCGGAGACGGCCGCCGTCCCCTCGCCCAGCGACGTGCCCCTGATCCCGCCGGCCACCGGCATGGTGAAGCGCGGCATCGCCTCGCCGTCGCCCGAGGTGCGGGGCGGCGGCGCGGGACGATCGTCGCCGCCGCCGAACAGCCCACCCAGGCCGCGTCCCAGCGGACGCTCGGCCGCGAAGGCGGGCCGGTCCGGCGCCACCCCGTCGAAGACGCGGCGCTCGGGGGCGCGGTCCGGCGTACGCTCGAAGGCGCTCCCCCCGAAGGCGGCGGGCGGAAGGTCACGGGGGCTCCAGGCGGGTTCCTGGAGGGCGACCGGTTCCACGGCCACATCGGCGGTGGTGACCTGGCGTTTCTTGAAGAAGCTTCGCATCTTGCTCTCTTGGCCGTCATTCCGGCGGTGCGCCGGCGCAGGCACCGGTTCGCATCAGCAACAACGCCCGGCGGGGCCGTTCGGTCCCATTGCCACGAAAGTGCCACAACCCAGGGGAGCGGCGGCGAGGCCGCTCCCCCGCATAGTCGTCAGAACAACCGCTCGGGCACGCGCACGACGTCGTCCGGCAGCAGCGGCGTGTTCAGCGGCGCGCGCCGCTCCAGCACCTGACCGTCGACATTGCGGCTGATGATCACGTAGTCCTGGCGGCCCCGGTAGGTGTGCCCGCCCGCCATGGCGATGGCGTTCAGCGCCGTCGTGCCGCTGGCGTAGGCGAACTTGCCGGGATTGTTGACCTCGCCCATCACATAGACCGGCCGCGCGCTCAGCACCTCGGCGCTGACGCTGGCGTCCTTGACATAGCCCTCGTTCAGCTGCTGGGCGATGCGCTTCTCGAGCTGGCGGGCGGTCAGCCCCTTGGCGTTCACCTGCCCGATCAGCGGCACGGCCATCTGGCCGCCGCCGTCCACCGCGAACTCGCCGGACAGCTGCTCCTGCCCGAAGACCACCAGGCGGACCCTGTCTCCCGGGCCCAGCGTGTACTCGCCCGCGCCCGCCGGATTGGCCATGGCCGCTTCCATCGGGGGCGGAGCCGACTGGCAGGCGGCGAGGGTCGCCGCGACCGCGACCAGCATCGCGCGGAAAGTATTCGACATGATCTTGCGCTCCTCATTCACAACTTCGGATGCGGCCCGGAGGAAGGGCGCCGCGACCGAGCATGAACGCCATTCTAGGGACGCCGGGTCCCCGGACGGCGGGGGGTAGAAGCGGAGGGCACGCGGTCCATGCGGCGTACGCCCGCGCGCCGAGGCCGCCGTTCGGAGCACTCCCCCGGTACGGGCGCCCCCAGGAATCGGGGGACCTTTTCGCCGCCCCGCCCGTTCCCCTGGCCGGAACCAGCCACGGAGGAACGGCCCATGACCGGAGCATCGGGAAAGCCCAAGGCGGAGAAGGCGGAGGGGCCGGTGCCCCCGGTCTCGCCGCGCCATCCCTCGGACGACGCCATGCCGCCCTACGCCCCCGGCGGCGTGCCGGAACCGAGCCGCGACCCGGCCGCCCAGCCGGACTCCGGCGACGCCGGTTCGACCCTGCCCCCGCGCCAGAAACCCTGAGGCTCAGCCCTCCCGCCGACGCTCCAGCGCGGCGGCGAGGGCGTCGAGCAGCGCGCCGACGGACGCGATGTCGGGCAAACGGTGGGTCGCCGCGGTCGCCTGCCCATGGTCGCCGACCTGCAGCCCCAGCGCGGCGCCCGCCGCCCGGCCGGCCAGGGCGCGGAACGCGTCCTCGTCGGTGAGATCGTCGCCGACATAGACGGGCAGCCGCCCCTCCATCCGCTCGGCCTCGATCAGCGACAGGACGGCGTGGCCCTTGTCCCAGTCCAGGTCGGGCCGCAGCTCCAGCACCTCCTTGCCGAAGGTGAGGCGGAGGCGGCCGCTCTCCGCATGGGCGGCCTCGACGGCGGCGCGCACCCGCGCCTTCGACGCCTCGTCCGCCACGTTCCTGGTGTGCACGGCCACCCCGAAGGCCTTCGCCTCCATCAGCACGCCCGTGATGCCAGCGAGCTCCCGCCCCAGCCGCTCCGCCGCCGCCTGCAGCGCCGGCCGGTACTCCAGACCGAACTGGCGGCCGCCCGACGGCGCCTCGATGTCGAAGCCGTGGCTGCCGGCGTAGATCAGCCCGTCCAGCCCGACGCGCCCGCGCAGATCAACCAGGTCGCGGCCGCTGACGATGGCGACGGGGCACAGCGCCGCCAGACGCCGCAGCCGCTCGCGCATGGCGGGATCGAGGACCGCCATCTCCGGCCGGGAGACGATGGGCGTCAGCGTGCCGTCGTAGTCCAGGAAAAGCGCGGGTGCGGCCTCCGCCATCCGCTCGGCCAGGGCCACGATGGCCTCATCCGCGACAAGAGGGGGCGCCCCTTGCGGGGAAGTGGGGACTTGGGCGGTACGCCGCGCGGCCGGTGCGGCCTCAGGCTGGGGCTGCTGCACGCCAGGGGCTCCGTTCTGGATCAGGGGCTTGCAGCGGATAACGTCGGGAGCGGCGGAACGGTCCCCGGAAATGGCAGCGGCCCCACGAGGGGGCCGGCTGCACTTCCGCTCCGGTTCGGCCGGAACATTTTACGCATCGCGGCATTGTTGCCGCGTGCCCTTTATCGGGCGTTTCCTCCCCTGACTCGGGCCGCTCCGCGAGGAGCGGCCCTTCTTCTGCCAGATCGGTGGCTCGGCCACAATAATCCAGGCGGCTTTAGGCTCAGCTGAAGGTCTTAGACCTGATCGCATTGTGGATAAGTCTGTGGAGAGCGCCCACCCCTAAAGCGTGCGCACCTGCTCCGTCGCGGATGTCTCTGCGGACATCCTCACCAGATGTGGTGCCGCCCGGGCGCGGACGACCCAGCGGGTTCACCTGGCCGCGCTCCGAGCTCACTCCGGAGTAAGCGCCTTTCCATGGTCGGGCGTTGTGGAAACAGGCGCTGGGCTTAGCTCTTCGGGAATATGCTCCCTACCCCGCTCCCCGAACGTTCTGCAGCACGAGGCAAGGAATCGCGCCCTTCCGGTCGCGCCCGCACCGCCCGCCGCCCGGCGGAGGGGGTGAGGGTGCCGCCTTTGGCGCCGCGCGATCCTCCTATGCCCCGACCGCCCAAGGCTTCGCAGGACCTAAAGTGCTCAAACCCGTTCAAGCAGAAGGGCCCATGGTGAACCAGCCACCGCAGAGCGGCGGACAGCGCCGCGCCACGCGTGACGCCGCCTCCATGGCCGCCGCCCTGTCCCAGGGGGCGGCGATCGAGGAGGACGACGTCTATAACGGCCTCATGCTCGCGGTCATCGGCCGAAGGCGCCTGATGGTGCTGCTGTCGGAGGACGACGCGCGCCGCGGCGCCCTGGTCCGCCGCCTCGCCCGCAATGTCGACAGCGACGGCTCCCTGGCGATGCTGGTGCAAGCCGGCCGCGAGGCGGAGGTGGAGCATCTCGTCGCCGCCGGCGCCCGCGGCCTTCTGCCGGCCGGCCAGCCCGATCCCGGCTTCGAGGCGCTGGTCGACCTCGCCGCCGACCGGCTGGAACAGGCCGGCGCCGGCGTGCTGGTCGTGGAGCGGGCCGACCTGCTGCCGGCCAAGACGCTGCGCGACCTGCGCGAGCTGTCGGACACGCCGAGCGCGTCGGGCCGCTTCCTGCAGATCCTGCTGGCCGGCACCCCGGCGCTGGAGCAGAAGCTGGCCGGCGCCGGCCTCGGCCCGGCGCTGCAGGAAACGGGCACGCTGTACCGGCTGGCCGCACCCGCGCCGGAGCGCCGTGCAGCGGCCCCCGCCCGCCCGGCGGCGGCCACTCCCGCAGCTCCCGCCGCGCCGCAGCCCGCCTCCCAGCCGGCGGCCCAGGCCGCCCCCAGGCAAGCCGCTCCGGCGGCACCGGCGGCCCGGCCCAACCCCGCTCCCCGGCCCAGCCCCGCTCCCGGGCCCGTCGCCGGCGTGAGCGCCGCGCCCGCACGCGGCGTGGTGAAGGCGCCGGTCCGCACCCCGCCGGCCGCCCTGGCCGCCGACGCCCGCCGCACCGAAGGGTCGGGCCGGCGCTCAGGCGCCCTGTGGCTCGCCGCCATCCTGCTCGCGGCCGGTGCCGGTGGCGCCTATCTCTATGGCCGCTACGGCGGCGAGCTGCCCGACATGACCGGGGAGCGGACGGCCGCGATCGACGCATCCGCCGCCGACCCGCGCCCGCAGGCCGATCCCGGCATCACGGCGGCGCCCCTGCCCGTTCCCGCCGCCCCGACGGCGTCCCGGCCCGATACCGTGGAGCCGGCGCCAACCCGTCCGACCGATCTTGCCAGCGCGGCTCCGGCTCCGGTGACGTCGGCCCCCACCGAGACGGCGCCGTTGCCGGTTCCGCAGTCTCCGGCCGCGCAGCCGCCGGTACCGCAGTCCCCGGTTCCCCAGTCGCAGGCCCAGTTGGCCGCGCCGACCCAGCTGCAGCCGCCGTCCCGGCCGGCCGAGCGCCCGGTCGCCCAGGCGCCCGCCCCGGCGGACGAGCCGGTGTCGGACCGCGAGGTGGCCGGCCCCCGCCCGCCCGCCCTGCCTCCGGCCGAGGCCGTCCAGCCGGTCTCGCCGTCGGCTGACCTGGCGGCGCTGCTGTCGCGCGGCCGGCGCCAGATCGAGGCGCGGCAGATCACCACGCCCGGCCCGGACAATGCGCTGGGCACGCTGCGTGAGCTGGAGGCGCTGGCACCGGGCAGCCGCGAGGCCGCCATCCTGCGCGCCGAGATCGTCGGGACCTACCGCCGCTGGGCCAGCCTGGCCGTGCAGCGGGGCGAGATCGCGAACGCCCGCGTCTACTACCAGCGGGCGCTGCGGGTCGAGCCGCAGAACCGCGAGATCACCGACGCGCTGGACCGGCTCGACGAGCGTCCCCCGGCCCGCCGCCGCCCCGCCCCCCGGCCGGCCGCGACCGACCCGGAACCGGAGCGGCCGGTCGATCCCTACGCCCCGGCCCCACCGCGGCTCCGTCCCTGAGACGCGGCCATCAAGCGCGGAAGTTGCGCGGCATTTGAGGAAAATACCACCCGGGACCGGCGCGTGATCTCGCGCCCCGGTCCCGGGCGGCTCCCTCCCGGACAAAAAAAGAGCCCCGGTATCCATGGGATGCCGGGGCCTTGAAGTCTTCTAGGGAGGAAACGCAACCACAGTTGCCAGACCGTTTTACCGCCGGCTGGTTAAGCGGGGGTTAACCGCGTCGGCCAAAATCAGAAAAATACATCGATACCACTTAATCGTGGAACTTCCTTTCCTTGCCGGCGCCGCGCCGGTCCGCCGATCCGCACTTCGATGCTGGCACCCCGCCGCATCCTGCGCTAAGCACGCTGCTCCTCCGTACCCAGCCGGACCGAGACAGCATGACCGACAAGACCCTCGCCGCCCGCATCGCGGCACAGATCGCCGCCGACATCGCCGCCCGCCCGCAGCAGGTGGAGGCCGCCGTGGCCCTGCTGGACGAGGGCTCGACCGTCCCCTTCATCGCGCGCTACCGCAAGGAGGCCACCGGCGGCCTGGACGACACCCAGCTGCGTAATCTGGAAGAGCGCCTCCGCTACCTGCGCGAACTCGAGGAGCGCCGCGCGGCGGTGAAGGCCTCGGTCTCCGAGCAGGGCAAGATGACGCCCGAGCTGGAAGCGCAGATCGACGCCGCCGACACCAAGACCCGGCTGGAGGACCTCTACCTCCCCTACAAGCCCAAGCGTCGCACCAAGGCCATGATCGCCCGCGAGGCCGGTCTGGAACCGCTGGCCGACCTGCTGCTGGCCGAGCCGACCCGCGATCCCGAGGCCGAGGCCGCCCGCTTCGTCGATGCCGACAAGGGCGTGGCCGACGTGAAGGCGGCGCTGGACGGCGCCCGCGCCATCCTGGTGGAGCGCATGGGCGAGGATGCCGAGCTGGTCGGGGCCTTGCGCGCCTACTGCACCGACCATGGCCGCATCGTCTCCACCGTTGTGGAGGGCAAGACCGAGGAAGGCGCCAAGTTCTCCGACTATTTCGACTTCTCCGAGCCGCTGAAGGCCGTGCCCTCGCACCGGGCGCTGGCGCTGTTCCGCGGCCGTTCCATGGGCGTGCTGGATCTGAAGATGGTGGTCGGCGAGGAGATCCCCGGCCAGCCGCATCCGGCCGAGGCGATGATCGCCGCCCGCTACGCCATCCGCGACGCCGGCCGCCCGGCCGACAAGTGGCTGGCCGACACCTGCCGCTGGGCCTGGCGCACCAAGATCGCGCTGCATATCGAGCTGGACCTCATGGGCGTGGTGCGCGAGCGGGCGGAGGACGAGGCCATCGCCGTCTTCGGCCGCAACCTGAAGGATCTGCTGCTGGCCCCGCCGGCCGGCCAGCGCGGGACGCTGGGCCTGGACCCCGGCATCCGCACCGGCGTGAAGGTCGCGGTGGTGGACGCCACCGGCAAGCTGGTGGACACCGCCACCATCTACCCGCACGAGCCCCGCCGCGACTGGGACGGCTCCATCGCCGTGCTGGCGGCGCTCTGCCACCGCCATGACGTGTCGCTGATCGCCATCGGCAACGGCACCGCCAGCCGCGAGACCGACAAGCTTGCGGCCGACCTGAAAGCCCGGCACCCCGAGCTGAACTTCACCAAGGTCATGGTCTCGGAGGCCGGCGCGTCGGTCTATTCGGCGTCGGAGGTGGCGGCGCTGGAGTTCCCGCAGCTGGACGTCAGCTTGCGCGGCGCCGTCTCCATCGCGCGCCGGCTGCAGGACCCGCTGGCCGAGCTGGTGAAGATCGAGCCGAAGGCCATCGGCGTCGGCCAGTACCAGCACGACGTCTCCCCCACCAAGCTCGCCCGCGCGCTGGACGCGGTGGTGGAGGATTGCGTGAACGGCGTCGGCGTCGACCTGAACACGGCCTCGGCGCCGCTGCTGGCCCGCGTCTCCGGCCTGTCGGAGGGTGTCGCCAAGAACATCGTCGAGTTCCGCGACCGCAACGGCGCCTTCCGCTCGCGCCGGCAACTGACCGACGTGCCGCGCCTGGGACCGAAGGCCTTCGAGCAGGCCGCCGGCTTCCTGCGCATCCGCGACGGCGAGAACCCGCTGGACGCTTCTTCCGTCCACCCCGAGGCCTATCCGGTGGTGGAGCGGATCATCGCGAAGACCGGCAAGAGCCTGGGCAGCCTGATCGGCGACGTGCGCTTCCTGCGCTCGCTGAATGCCGAGGACTTCACCGACGAGCGCTTCGGCCTGCCGACCGTCGAGGACATCCTGAAGGAGCTGGAGAAGCCCGGCCGCGACCCGCGCCCCGAGTTCAAGACCGCCACCTTCAAGGAGGGTGTGGAGGAGCTGAAGGACCTCGTGCCCGGCATGGTGCTGGAGGGGGTGGTCACGAACGTCACCGCCTTCGGCGCCTTCGTCGATGTCGGCGTGCACCAGGACGGCCTCGTGCACATCTCACAGCTGGCCGCCAAGTTCGTGAAGGACCCGCATACGGTCGTGAAGGCCGGCGACATCGTGAAGGTGAAGGTCCTGGAGGTCGATCTGAAGCGCAAGCGCGTGGCCCTGACCATGCGCCTGGACGAGCAGGCCGCCCGCCCGGCTCCGCGCGAGGAGCAGCGCCGCGACGAACGTCCGCAGCAGGGCCGCCCGCAGCAGGGCAGGCCGCAGGGCGCCCGGCCGCCGCAGGGCCAGCCCAAGCCCGCCCCGGCGAAGCAGCCCATGGCTGCCGGCAACGCCTTCGGCGGCGCCCTGGCCGAGGCCTTCGCCCGGGCGAAGACCAAGGGCTGAGGCCAGGAGAGGGGCGGCCGCAAGGGCCGCCCCTCTCCCGCGGGCCTCAGCGCAGATAGGCCGCCGCCGCGTCCCGGACGGCGTGCATGTGGGTGAAGAGGCAGAAATGCCCGCCCCCGTCGATGCGCATCAGCCGGGCGCCGGGCACGCCGGCGGCGACGGCCTCGGCATGGGCGATGGCCACCACGTCGTCGTCCATGGCGTGGACCGCCAGCACCGGCGCCCTGACTGCCGCCAGGGGCGGCACCGGCAGCGTGTCGAGGCGTCGCGTGTCGTTCAGCGTCCCCGGCATGCGCCGGTTCAGCCCGTCGAGGATCGACTCCTGGACGGCGGCCAGCAGCGGCCCGGCGTCGGGATCGGCGAAGGTCCGGGCGCGCAGGCCGGCATCGGGAATGCTGCGCGCCCGCGCCTTCCCGGGATCGGCCGCCAGCTTGCGGCGCAGCAGCGCCGTCACGCCGGGAATGCGGGCCAGCAGCGCCATGGTGCGCATCCGCCTGAAGCGCTCCGCCGACACCTCCATCCGCCCGCTCGCCGCCGATACCAGCACCAGGCCGCGGCAGCGCCCGGGATGGCGGACGGCGAAGTGCAGCGCCGGCGGGCCGCCCGCCGATACGGCCGCGACCGCCGCATCGCGGATGCCGAGCGTGTCGAGCAGGGCGGCGAGAAGGTCCGCCTGCTCCTCCGCCGTCTCGGCCAGCGCCAGCGGTGTGCCCAGATAGCCCGGGCGCGAGACCGCGACCACCCGGTGGCTGCCGATATCGGGCAGCAGCGCCCGCGCCAGCAGCCAGGACTGGTCGCAGCCGCCCATGCCGCCGTGAAGGGCCAGGATCGCCGGCCCTTCACCGTGGTCGATGCATTCGACGGGGCCGAGGGACGTGCGTACGGTCTTAGGCGACGGCATCGCACCGCCCCCGTGGGTTCTGATCGTCATGATTGGATCTCCCGCGCTTGGCTCAGCACCGCCGCGCCGGGCGGGCGGGAGGATGGCGAAGACGGGAAAGGCCGCGCGTGGCGGCCATGAGGGATGGTCCGGACATGCCTGTTCTCCAGGTGCCGTTTCCTCAGGGGATGTCGGTGGTCACCGGCTTGCGACGTGGCACGGGGAAGAGGTCGTGTCGCGGGCGTGAGAAGCGCAGGTTTAGCTCCCCTCGCGGGGCGGTGACGCCTGGGTGGACTGCGGACCCGGGCTTCTTCTACCTCTTCCGGCGGCGGCGGCGCAAGCGCGGCGGCTCAGAGCCCGCGCCAGCCGCGTACGAGCCCGGCCAGGTGGACGGCCCCGATCGCCAGGCAGATCGCCGAACTCCAGATCCAGAAGGAGAGCGGGCCGCCGGCGCCCGCCACCTGCACCGACCCGTCGGCGGCGCGCGGCGCCAGCAGGATCGGCAGCACGGCAGAGCCCCGCAGCAGGTAGACCGCGGTGACCGCCACCAGCCCGGCCTTCAGCAGCGGCGGCCGCGGCAGCAGCCCCGCCCCGGCGAGCGCGAAGTACGCCCAGGCCGCCAGCACGCCCGCGATCCCCAGGGTCATCACGGTGGGATACCAGTGCCCCGCCGCCGCCATCTCGGCCATGCGGCGGCCGGCGCCGAGCGCCAGGTACATGGAGGGGCCGACCAGGATGCAGGCGAGATGCAGCAGCGACGCCGCCGCGCTCAGCAGCCCGCCGGCCAGCAGAAAGCCGTTGAGCCCGGCCGCCGGCGCCAGCGCCTCACCCGGGACGGCCATGGCGCTCAGAACCGCTTCTGGGCGAAGGCCTTGGCGAGCGCCCGGACGCCGGCGGCCTGCTTCTGCGTGCCCTCGGCCTTGGGCGGCGGGGCGCCGTTCAGGATCGGCGGCAGGTCGGCGCGGCGGGTGCTGAGCTTGGAGAGCACGCTGTCCAGCTGCTCCTGGGTGATGGCGGGCTTGCCGGCGGGGGCCGTGGGACGGCGGGCCGGCGGCTCGGCGGTGGCCGGCATGCCGCGCGAGACGCGCTGGATGGCCGAGCCGACGATCGCCTTCAGGAAAGGCCGGGTCAGGCCGGCCAGCAGCTGCTCGTCCTGCATCGCCCACTGCATCAGCAGGCGCTGCGCCTGGCCCCGGCTGCCCTGGGCGGCGGCCAAGGCCTCCTTGATCCGCATGGTCACGTAGGTCTCGGCCATGGCCCTCGCTCCGAACCGGCAACGAAACAGTCCAGCCAGGGTAGCCAATCCGGCGGGGCGGCGATACGGAAATCAAAGGGGCTGCCGGGTCCCCGTCCTTGCCCCTCGCCTCTCCCGATTTGCGCGCTATACTGGCGGGATGCTCATCGAGATCTTCGCGGACCTCATCTGCCCGTGGTGCTACATCGGGAAGCACCGGCTCGACCAATCCCTGGCCGAGCGCCCGACTCTGCGCGCCGAGCTGCGCTGGCTGCCCTTCCAGCTGAACCCCGACATGCCCGCCGGCGGCATGGACCGCTACATGTACCTGGCGGCCAAGTTCGGCGGCATCGAGCGTGCCCGGCAGATCTACGCGGTGATCGAGCAGACGGCGGCGCGCGACGGGCTGCCGCTGAATTTGGACCGGGTGCGCCGTACCCCCTCCACCCTCGACGCCCACCGGCTGATCCGGCTGGCCGACCGGCGCGGCCGCTCCAACGCCCTGACCATGGCGCTCTACCGCTCCTACTTCCAGGACGGGCAGGACATCGGCGACCGCGAGCTTCTCGCCTATCTCGCCGGTAGGGTCGGCATGGACCGCGACGAGGCGGCCCGGCACCTGGCCGGCGACGCGGACGTCGCCGCCGTGAAGGCCAGCGACGTGCAGGCCCGGCAGCTGGGCATCCAGGCCGTTCCCTGCTTCATCTTCAACCGCCGCTACGCCATCGCCGGCGCCCAGGAACCGGCGGCGTTCGAACCGCTGTTCGACCTGTCGGAGGACACGGCGCAGGTGAGTGCGTAATTCCCGGCGCCATGCCGTAGGTCGCATGGAGGCAGCGCCGTAATGCGACGTTGACCCGGCGGAGCATGTCGCATTGCGCTACGCTCCATGCGACCTACGGGTCGCGCTTCATCCCGCCCTCAAAACTTCCGGAAATACTGCGTATTCCTTCCCAGCCGCTTCACGTTCACTGGCTGCGGGGGCGGCGGGGGTGGAGGCGGCGGCGGAGGGGGCGGCAGGTCGGCGTCGATGCCGTTGGCCATGTTGGCGAGCGCGGTCATCAGGTGGCGCACCCCGTCCATGCGGCTCTCCGGGCTGTCCCAGGGGCGCAGCAGGACGAGCTTGTGGTCGGGGCGCATCTTGGCGCTGCCGGCCTGGGACTGGATGAAGCGCACCAGCCCCTCCGGCCGCTTGAACTTGTTGTCGCGGAAGCCGACGACGGCGCCCTTCGGCCCCGCGTCCAGCGTGGCGACGCAGGCCTCCTTGCACAGCCGCTTGATCTCGACCAGGCGCAGCAGATTCTCCACCTCCGCCGGCAGCCGGCCGAAGCGGTCCACCAGCTCGGCGGCGAAGGCGTCGATCTCCTGCCGGTCGGCGAGATCGCCCAGGCGGCGGTAGAGCGACAGGCGGATGCCGAGATCCGCCACGTAACTCTCGGGGATCAGCACGGGCATGCCGAGATTGATCTGCGGCGACCATTGCGTCTCGGCGATCTGCTCCTCGGTGCGCCCGCCACGCGCCGCCGCCACCGCCTCCTCCAGCATCTGCTGGTAGAGCTCGACGCCGACCTCCTTGATGTGGCCGGACTGCTCCTCGCCCAGCAGGTTGCCGCCGCCGCGAATGTCCATGTCGTGGGAGGCGAGCTGGAAGCCGGCGCCCAGGCTGTCCAGCGTCTCGATCACGTGCAGGCGCTGCTGCGCCGTCTGCGACAGCACGGTCTTCGGCGCGTAGGTCAGGTAGGCGTAGCCGCGCACCTTGGCCCGGCCGACGCGGCCGCGGATCTGGTAGAGCTGAGCCAGGCCGAACATGTCGGCGCGGTGGACGATCAGCGTGTTGGCGGTGGGGATGTCGAGGCCCGACTCGATGATGTTGGTCGCCAGCAGCAGGTCGTAGCGCTTCTCGTCGAAGGCGGTCATCACCTCCTCCAGCTGCGCCGAGGGCATCTGGCCGTGGGCGGTGATCACCTTGATCTCCGGCACCAGCTCCTCCAGCCGCTGCTGCAGGCGCGGCAGATCCTCGATGCGCGGGCAGACGTAGAAGCTCTGCCCGCCGCGGTAATGCTCGCGCAGGATCGCCTCGCGGATCACCACCGGGTCGTAGGGCAGCACGAAGGTCCGCACCGCCAGCCGGTCGACGGGCGGCGTGGAGATCAGCGACAGCTCGCGCACACCGGACAAGGCGAGTTGCAGCGTGCGGGGGATCGGCGTGGCGGTCAGCGTCAGGACGTGCACGTCGGCGCGCAGCTGCTTCAGCTTCTCCTTCTGCTTCACGCCGAAATGCTGCTCCTCGTCGACGATGACGAGGCCCAGATTCTTGAACTGCACCCCGCCCGCCAGGATGGCGTGGGTGCCGATGACGATGTCGATGGTGCCGTCGGCGAGGCCGGCCTTGGTCGCCGCTGCGTCCTTGGGGCTCACCAGCCGCGACAGCTGGCCCAGGCGCAGCGGGAAGCCGGCGAAGCGCTTCTCGAAGCTGCGGGTGTGCTGGCGTGCCAGCAGCGTGGTCGGCACCACCACCGCCACCTGCTGCCCGCTCATCGCGGCGATGAAGGCGGCGCGCAAAGCGACCTCGGTCTTGCCGAAGCCGACATCGCCGCAGACCAGCCGGTCCATGGGCCGGCCGGAGGAGAGGTCCTCCACCACCTGCTCGATGGCGGTCAGCTGGTCCTCGGTCTCTGCATAGGGGAAGCGGGCGGCGAACTCGTCGTACAGCCCCTCCGGCATGGCGATGGGCTCGGTGGTCTTCAGCTGGCGCTCGGCGGCGATGCGCAGCAGCGCGTCGGCCATGTCCTTCAGCTTCTTCTTGACCCGCGCCTTGCGCGCCTGCCAGCCCGCGCCGCCCAGCTTGTCCAGCTGTGTGACGCCCTCGTCCGAGCCGAAGCGCGAGAGCACCTCGATGTTCTCGACGGGGACGTAGAGCTTGTCGCCGCCCTCGTAGATGACGCGCAGGCAATCGTGCGGCGCGCCAGCGACGTCCAGCGTCTCCAGCCCGTCATAACGGCCGATGCCGTGGTCGATATGGACGACCAGGTCGCCGGGATTCAGGCTGGCGGCCTCGGCGATGAAGTTGGCGGCGCGGCGCTTCTTCTTGGCCGGGCGCGCCAGACGGTCGCCGAGGATGTCCTGCTCGGAGACGACGGCGATGTCGCCCGCCGTGAAGCCGTTGTCCAGCGGCAGCACCACGACGGCCGTGGTCTTCGGCGGCAGGGCCAGCGCCTCGGCCCAGCTCTCCACCGCCTGCACCGGCTCGATCCGGTGCTCCTTCAGCACGGTGCAGAGGCGGTCGCGGGCACCCGCCGTGAAGCCGGCCACCAGCACGCGGCGGCCGTCGGCGCGCAGCCGGTCGATATGCTCGCGCACCGCCTCGAAGACGTTCACGTCCGGGCGGGCGCGGGCGTCGGCGAAGTCGCGGCCGCGATGGCCGCCGCCATCCAGCAGGTCGGCGTTGGCGCCGCCCTCCACCGCCTGGAAGGGCGAGAGCTGGGCGACCGAGCGGAAGGAGAGCTGGCGGTCCCAGGCTTCCCCGTCCAGGAACAGCGTGCCCGGCGGCACGGGCTTGTAGACCGGTGCGCCAGACGATTTCTCCGCGCCCTGGAGATTGCGCCGCGCCTCGTAGAAATCCTGGACCTGCGCCAGGCGGCTGTCGCGGCTCTCCTCCGCCTGGTGGTCCAGGCTGATACCGGCGCCGGGCAGATAGTCGAAGACCGTATCGAGGCCGGAATGGAACAGCGGCAGCCAATGCTCCATGCCCGCCTGCTTGCGCCCGGCGCTGACCGCCTCGTAGAGCGGGTCGTCGCCCGCCACCGCGCCGAACATCTCGCGGTAGCCGGTGCGGAAGCGCTGCACCGACGCCTCGTCCAGGAAGACCTCGGACATGGGCTTCAGCTCGACGCCCGGCCGCTTCTCGGTGGTCAGCTGGGTCATCGGATCGAAGGCGCGCACCCCGTCCAGCTCGTCGCCGAACAGGTCCAGGCGCAGCGGTTCCGGCGTGCCCGGCGGGAACAGGTCGATGATGCCGCCGCGCACGGCGAACTCGCCCGGCTCGCGCACCGTCTGGGCGCGGGTGTAGCCGTTGTTGGCAAGGAAGCGCTGCAGCTCGTCGACATTGATGCGCTGGCCGACCTTGGCGGTGAAGGTGGCGTTGCGGAAGGCCAGGCGCGGCGGCACCTTCTGCAGGGCGGCGTTGATGGTGGTCAGCACCAGACGCGGGCCGGTCGCCGGCTGCAGCAGCCGGGTCAGCGTGTCGATGCGGCGCGCGACGATGTCGCCGTTGGGCGAGACGCGGTCATAGGGCAGGCAGTCCCAGGCCGGCAGGTGCAGCACCTCCAGCTCCGGCGCGAAGAAGGCCAGCGCGTCCGCCAGCCGCGCCATGCGGTTGTCGTCCAGCGCCACATGCAGCAGCCCCTTGGGCCCGCAGTCGCGGGCGAGTTCCGCCAGCAGGCGCGCGTCCTGCCCCTCGGGCGCGCCGGCGATCAGCAGGCGGCGGTGGGCGTCCGGCGAGAAGGGAGCGGCCAGCAGGCGGGTATTGTCAGGCAAAGCGGTGGCTCTTCAGCAGCTGGAACACGTCGTTGTCATGCTCGGGCGGCACCGGTTCGTGCCCGGTGATCCAGTTGTAGACGTCGGGGTCCGACAGGTGCAGGAATGCCTCGTAGCGGTCCAGCTGGCCGACGTCGAAGCCGGGCACATGGCGGTCGGCGAAGCTGCCCATCAGCAGGTCCATCTCGCGCGTGCCCCGGTGCCAGCTCCGGAAAATCAAGCGCTTGCGGCGGATCGCTGTCTGCTCGTCTGAACTCTGCTGGATCATGGGCTCGGCCATCTATCACTGCTCCCCTTCGCGGGCGGGGTAGGATATAGAACCGTGAGCGTCACAAGTCAGCAGCCCTTCCGTTGCGCCCTCCCATCCTCTTCCCGCTGTTCGCGCCGGTCACCACCCTGCCCGGCCTGGGTCCGCGTCTCGGCAAGCTGGCCGAGCGGCTGGCCGGGCCGCATGTGGTGGACCTGCTGTGGCACCTGCCCAGCGGCATCATCGACCGCGCCTTCGCGCCCACCATCGCCGAGGCGCCGGAGGGTCGCGTCGTCACGCTGACGGTGCGGGTGGACGGGCACATGCCGGCGGTGCAGCGCAACCGTCCCTACCGCATCCGCTGCACCGACGCGACCGGGACGATGGAGCTGGTCTTCTTCCACATCAAGGGCAACTGGCTGGAGCAGAAGCTGCCCGTGGGCCAGCGCATCATCGTCAGCGGCAAGGCGGAGCGCTTCAACGGACAGCTGCAGATCCCCCATCCCGACTATTACGCCCCGGCCGAGGAGGGCGCGCCGCCGGTGGGCGCCGAACCGGTCTACCCGCTGACCGGCGGTCTCAACCCCAAGCCGCTGCGCACCGCCATCCTGGGCGCGCTGGAACGGGCGCCCGACATGCCGGAGTGGCAGGATGCCGCCTGGCTGCGCAAGCAGGGCTGGCCCGCCTGGAAGGACGCCATCAGGGCCGCGCACGAGCCCAAGGGCGATCCGGACATGGAGCCGATGTCCCCCGCCCGGGCTCGGCTGGCCTATGACGAGCTGCTGGCGAACCAGCTGGCCCTGGCCCTGGTGCGCTGGCACCAGCGTCGCCTGGCCGGCCGGCCGATCCGGGGCGACGGAAGCCTGCGGGCCAAGGTGGCGGCGGCCCTGCCCTACGAGCTGACCGGCGCGCAGAAGCAGTCGCTCGAGGAGATCTACGCCGACATGGCGGAGCCCACGCGCATGCTGCGGCTGCTGCAGGGCGATGTCGGCTCGGGCAAGACCGTCGTGGCGCTGATGTGCCTGCTGAACGCGGTGGAGACGGGCAGCCAGGGCGCCCTCATGGCGCCGACGGAGATCCTGGCGCGCCAGCATGCCGAGAGCCTGGGGCCGCTGCTGGACGCCGCCGGCGTGCGCATGGCCGTGCTGACCGGCCGCGACAAGGGCAAGGCGCGGCAGGCGCTGCTGGACCGGCTGGCGGCCGGCGAGATCGACATCCTCGTCGGGACCCACGCCGTCTTCCAGGAGGAGGTCCAGTTCAAGGACCTGGCCGTCGCCGTCATCGACGAGCAGCACAAGTTCGGCGTCCACCAGCGCCTGCAGCTGGCGGCCAAGGGCCGGGGCGTCGACACGCTGGTCATGACCGCGACGCCCATCCCGCGCACCCTGACCCTGACCGCCTATGGCGACATGGACGTCTCCCGCCTGACCGAGAAGCCGCCGGGCCGCAAGCCGGTGGTGACCAAGACGGCGCATTGCGACCGGCTGGAGGAGGTGGTGGAGCGCGTCGTCGCCGCCACCCGCACCGGCCAGCGCGTCTACTGGGTCTGCCCGCTGGTGGAGGAGTCGGAACAGGTCGACCTCGCCAATGCCACGCTGCGCCACGCCACGCTGCGCGAACGCATGGGCGACCGGGTGGGCCTCGTCCACGGCAAGATGAAGGGGCCGGAGAAGGACGAGGTCATGGCCCGCTTCGCGGCGGGCGAGCTGGACGTGCTGGTCGCCACCACGGTCATCGAGGTCGGCGTCAACGTGCCCGAGGCCACCGTCATGGTGATCGAGCATGCCGAGCGCTTCGGCCTGGCCCAGCTGCACCAGCTGCGCGGTCGCGTGGGCCGCGGCGAGCGCCCCTCGGCCTGCCTGCTGCTCTACTACCCGCCGCTGGGCGAGACGGCGGGGCAGCGGCTGAAGGTCATGACCGAGACCGAGGACGGCTTCGTCATCGCCGAGATGGACCTGAAGCTGCGCGGCGCCGGCGAGGTGCTGGGCACCCGGCAGAGCGGCCTGCCCGAGTTCCGCCTGGCCGACCTGGCGCCGCACGCCGAGCTGCTCGCTGTCGCCCGCGACGACGCCCGCCTGATCATCGAGAAGGACCCGGAGCTGCAGAGCCCCCGCGGCGAGGCGCTGCGGACCCTGCTGTACCTGTTCGAGCGCGACGCGGCGGTGCGTTATCTCAGGTCGGGGTGACGCTACTTATCCTTCTCCCCTTGCGGGAGAAGGATGGGGCCCTAAGCCTGCTTGGGGAGGATGAGGGGTCGGCGGGCATTAGCCCGACGTTCTCGATCGCTGTTCCAGAACCACCCGTGGAGAAGGCCCGGCTTCGCCGGACCACCCCTCACCCTCCCACCGCTGCGCGGCGGGGCCCATCCCTCTCCCGCAAGGGGCGAGGGATCGCTCAGCCCTTCCCCATCGTCGGGTCGGCCCGCAGCCAGCCGGTGATGCTGTAGCGGCCGGCGGCGGCCAGCGGGCTCACGTAGCTGACATGGTGGTTGGCCGGCACGGTGAAGAGGTTCAGCGTGTTGAAGCGCGGCACGAAGCCCTCGGCGACGTTGCCGTCCGCGTCCAGGAACTCCAGCACCCCGCCCCACTCCGCCTGCCAGGCCGGCGAGAGGTTCAGCACATAGGCCAGACGGCGCCCCTTGCCCGGATTCTCGTCGGTATGGCGGGTGAGGAAGTCGCCCGGCCCGAAGAGGGTCGCCTGGGCGTCGGCCATGGTGATGTCGCCCTGCCCCGTGACCTCGCGGATGAGGCCCAGGAACTCCGGCCCGTTGACGAACTCCATGAAGCGGAAGGCATAGAGGTCGGGCGCCCCGCCCTTGGCCCAGATGTCCCAGAGCGGATAGCTGCGGAACAGGAACTGGAAGCCGTAGCGGCCATGCTCCTCCGTGAAGCTCTTCAGCCAGGCGCGGTGGCCGTCGGTCATCGCCTCGATCTGGTTGGGGAAGATGGTGTGCACCTTCCCCTTGTCGTCGTTGAAGGTGATGTTCCAGGCGACCTCGCGCCGCAGGCATTCCAGCAGGCGCCGGGCCGCCGCCTCGGGCAGCAGGTCGCGGATCTGCGCCCGGCCCCTGGTGCGCAGCGCCTCGGCGACGGCGGCGCGGTCGATGCGGTCGGAGAGGCGGAGCGCGGGATCGGCGGCTTTGGTCATGGCGGCGCGGTTCGTCCCTGGTTTCCCGGCAGTCTAGCGCCACCGGGGGCCGCGGTCCCCGGCCAATGGCACGATGGCTGCGCGGACCACCCGCTCACCGCCCCGTCCTGGCCTGCTCCTCGACCGGCGGCAGCGCCACCGGGACGGGCCGCTCCGCCGGGCCGACGATGCCCATGGAGACGACCAGCTTCAGCCCCTCCTCCACGCTCATCTCGAGGCGGCGCACCTCGGTCTCGGGCAGGTAGAGCATGTAGCCGCCGGTCGGGTTCGGCGTGGTGGGCACGTAGACGGTCAGCATGCCCGGCGCCAGATGGTCGCCGATCTCGCCCTTGGGCTCGCCGGTGATGAAGCCGACGGTCCAGGCGCCGCGGCGCGGAAACTCCACCAGCACGCATTCGCGGAAGCTGTTGGACTTCTTGGACAGCACCGTCTCGAAAATCTGCTTGGCGGCGCCGTAGATGCCGCGGATGACCGGCAGGCGGCCGACCAGCGACTCGCCCGCCGCGACGACCAGCCGGCCGAGATAGCCCGCCGTCAGCATGCCCACCAGGATCAGGAACAGCAGCACCAGCAGCACGCCCAGACCCGGCACCCAGAAGGGCAGGAAGGTCTCGGGGTTGTAGGGAGTCGGCAGCATCGCCGCGACCAGCCCGTCGATGCCCGAGATGACGAAGCGCGCGATGTAGATCGTGACCGCCACCGGCGCCGTGACCAGCACGCCGGCGATGAGATAGGCGCGGATGCGGGCGCCGAACGTCATGCGGGGGGTCTTGTGCGGCTCGGCCGGCGTCTCGGTCGTGGTGGGATCGCTCACGGCTAATCCTTGGGGCGGGCGGGTCGACTGGCCGGAAGGTGATGCCTAACGCGGCCTTGCACAAGCGTTAACGATAAGGAGCAAATGGCCTCGCGGCGGGTTCGACCTATATGGCGGGTGAAGGTCCCGCCGTCCCCAGGGAAGAGACGACATGCCCGTGGCGAAAATACGGTCGGTTGCGACCGCCACCCCGCCCCACCGCTTCACGCAGGAGATGGCGCGCGATACCGCCCGGCAGGTGTTCTCGCACCGGCTGCGGGATTTCGACCGGCTCTCCCCCGTCTTCACCAATGCCGGCATCGAGGGCCGCCATTTCTGCGTGCCGCCCGAATGGTACGTGGAGCCGCGCGGCTGGACCGAGCGCAACGCGATATATCTGGAGAGCGCGCTCGACGTGCTGGAGCGGGCCACGGTCCTGGCGCTGGATCGGGCGGGGCTGCGGCCCGAGGACATCGACGCCATCGTCGCCGTCTCCTCCACCGGCATCGCCACGCCCTCGCTGGACGCGCTGATGATGGAGCGGATGGGGCTGCGCCGCGACGTGAAGCGCCTGCCGGTCTTCGGGCTGGGCTGCGCCGGCGGCGTGCTGGGCCTGTCCCGCGCCGCCACCTGGGCCGAGTCCATGCCGGGGAAGAACGTGCTGTTCCTGGTGGTGGAGCTGTGCGGCCTCTCCTTCCGCCACGGCGACCTCAGCAAGGCCAACGTCATCGCCACTGCCCTGTTCGGCGATGGCGGCGCCGCGCTGATCCTGCGCGCCGAGGAGGGCGACGCGCGGCCCGGCGGCGGGGCGGTGCTGGGCTCGACCGAATACACCTGGCCGGGCAGCCTCGACGTCATGGGTTGGAACGTCGAGGAGGACGGGCTGGGCGTCGTCTTCGCGCAGAGCATCCCTGTCCTGGTACGCGACCGCTTCGGCAGCGTCGTGAACCGGTTCCTGGACGAGCAGGGCCTGACCAAGGGCGATCTGGCCGGCACGCTGTGCCATCCCGGCGGCGCCAAGGTGCTGGACGCGCTCGAGGAGGTGCTGAGCCCCGCCACCGCCGGCCTTGACGACGCGCGCGACGTTCTGCGCGACCATGGCAACATGTCCGCCGCAACGGTGCTGTTCGTGCTGGAGCGGCGGATGGCCCGGGGCTGCACCGGGCCGCATCTGATGACGGCGCTGGGGCCGGGCTTCACCGCCGCCCTGGCGCTGGTGGATCTCTGAGGGGGTGGGCATGGAGCTGGGCGTACCGCACATCATCTTGGCTCTGGTGGCGCTGCAGCGCCTGGGCGAGCTGGTCTACGCCAACATGAACACAAAGGCGCTGCTGGCGCGTGGCGCGGTGGAGATCGGCGCCAGGCACTACCCGCTCTTCGTGCTGCTCCATGGTGGCTGGCTGATCACGCTGTTCCTGGCGGTGCCGGCCGACGCCCCGATCGTCTGGCCGCTGGTCTGGCTGTTCCTGCTGCTGCAGCTGGGGCGCGTCTGGGTGGTGGCGACGCTGGGGCCCTACTGGACCACGCGCATCATCACCCTGCCCGGCGCGCCGCTGGTGAGGCGCGGCCCCTTCCGCTTCGTGCGCCATCCCAACTACCTGGTGGTGACGGGGGAGATCGCGGTGCTGCCGCTGGCCTTCGGCGCCTGGGAGATCGCCCTGGTCTTCTCGGTGCTGAACGCGCTGCTGCTGCGCCACCGCATCCGGGTGGAGGAAGGCGCTCTGGAGGAACGGCGGCCGCTGCCGGCGGCGGGCTGACAAACCGAAGGTCATAAACTGCGGACGCTGGCAGCCGCCGCCGTCCGGCGCTATCCTGCCGGCCATGCACGACCATACCCATGCCGCCTCCCTCGACGGGATCGCCCTCTTCGCCGCGCTGACGCCGGAGGAGCGGGGATCGCTCGCCCGCCAGTGCGCCTGGCGGCACTTCCGGCCGCATGAGCAGATCATCGACCGCGCGTCGGACAGCCGCGACGTCTGCTTCATCGTCGAGGGCAAGGTCCGGGTCGTGAACTTCTCGCTGTCCGGCCGCGAGATCACCTTCGACGATGTCGGCCCCGGCGGCTATCTGGGCGAGCTGGCGGCGATCGACGGCGAACCGCGCTCGGCCAGCGTCGTGGCGCTGACCGAGGTGCAGGTCGCCTTCATGGCGCCGCGCCTGTTCCAGGAGACGGTGACGAAGCACCCCGCGCTCGCCACCTTCGTCATGCGCCGCATGGCCCGCATCATCCGCGCCTCCACCGGCCGGATCATGGATCTCTCCACGCTGGGCGCCAACAACCGGGTCCATGCCGAGCTGCTGCGCCTTGGCAAGCCGGCGCTGAAGCCCGACAATACGGCGACCATCACCCCCATCCCCATCCATGGCGACATCGCCAGCCGGGTCAGCACCACGCGCGAGACGGTGGCGCGGGTGATGAGCGACCTCACGCGGGACGGGCTGCTGGAGAAGCGCGGCAACTCCCTGGTGATCATCGATTTCGAACGTCTCGAAGGGATGGTGGAGGAGGTGCGCGGGGACTGACCCTTCCGGGGTACCCAAGCGCACTAAGCCGGGTGTGTCTTCAAAAACACGCCTTTCTCCCTTTTCATCGGGAGGCGGAGGGTCTATATATGAATTGCTTGACCGTTGCAGTTTTGGCACGGCCAAGCCTTCAACCTCCTTATGAGGCTCCCTTCATCTTCAGCCGGCTGTTCGCAGCCGGCTTTCTTTTTGGACGGATGGCGGGCTCCCGTAGGTCGCATGGAGGCGAAGCCGCAATGCGACGCCATGACCGGGGGATGTCGCATTACGCCTGCGGCTCCATGCGACCTACGGTCTGCGCCTACGGCGCCTTCACGATCTTGTACACGCCGCTCGCCGTCAGCATGGGCTCGCCCGCCACCTCAAGCCGCGCCTCGGTGAAGACGAGGGAGCGCGTGCGGCGGGTGACGGTGCCGTGGCCCAGGACCAGGTCGCCGCGCTTGGCGGCCGCCAGGAAATTCACCGTGAGGGTGACGGTCGGCACCAGGCTGCCCTCGCCGAGATCGTCCAGCGCGGCGCGGTAGCAGACGAAGTCGGCGAAGCTCATCAGGGCGCCGCCATGGACGAAGCCCTCGGGATTGGAATGACGCGCCTCCGCCTGGAAGGCGCGCACCCAGCGCCCCCGCTCCCGGCGCTGCACATAGGGGCCGGCCAGCTCCGAGAAGCCCTCCTGCGAGCCGCAGGGCTCCCAGCCCTCCGCCGCGGTCACGGCCGGATCAGCCGTTCAGCCGGGCGAACTCGCGGAAGGTGACGGCCAGCTTGTCCTCGACCATCGTCACCTCGCCGCGGCCGACCATGCGGCCGGACACGATGATGTCGGAGAGATCGTCGATCTTGCGGTCCAGCTCCACGATGGCGCCGCGGCCCAGCTTCAGCAGGTCGCGGACGCGGATGGTGGAGGTGCCCAGCACGACGCTGACCTCGACCTCGGTGTCGTAGATGGCGGACAGCTCGGTGGTGCCCTGCGAGCGCGAGCCGCCCCCGCCCCCACCGCCGGCTCCGCCGCCGCCGAACATCGCGTCGATATCGTCCTGGCTGCCCATGGCCCTACCCTCCGGCACCGAAAGTCGGATTCATCCCCGAAGGATAGCATGCGCCCGCCTTTCGGGGTGTTGGATTTGTGAGGCTTCGATGCCCGTTACAAAAGCGGGACCGGCCGCCCCCGCCCCTCGGAAAGCCTCGGCTAGCGGCCCATATGGCCTGAGATCTCAGCCTCAGGGGACCTCCGTCTTGGCCATCGACGACAAGCAGCGCGCCTTCCGCTCCCGGCGCATCGGCTCATCCGATGCCGGCCGCATCATGGGCGGCCGCTGGCAGGAGGTGTGGCTGGAGAAGACGGGCCGGACCCAACCGGACAATCTGGACTTCGTGCCGGCGGTGCAGATCGGCGTGGTGACCGAGCCGCTGCACGCGCGCTTCTGGCAGCGCCGCACCGGCATCGGCTGCTTCCCCGCGACCGACACCTGCGTTCATCCGGAGTTCCCCTGGATGGTGGCGAACCTGGATTTCCTGACCTGGGGCGAGCCGCCGCTGGACCCGTTCGCCGCGCCCGACACGATCCTGGAGGCGAAGTTCTGCGGCGCGCCGAAGGACGACCATGAGCTGGTGGACCAGTACTACTGGCAGCTGCAGCACCAGATGCTGGTCACCGGCCTGACCCGCTCGGTGCTCTCGATCCTCCGCCCCTCCTCCTACAGCTGGGTCCCGGTGCCGGCGCGCGCGGCGGACCAGGCGAACCTGCTGGAGACGCTGAAGGCCTTCTGGTGGCATGTCGAGACCGATACCGAGCCGGGCGACCCGCTCCCCGCGCATGTGCCCGACCTGGAGGAGCAGCGGGTGGTGGACATGTCCCAGCACAACGCCTTCGCCGTCCATGCCGCCACGCTGCTCACCTGCCGCGAGGGCTGGCTCGCCTACAAGCAGGCCGAGGCGGAGCTGAAGACGCTGGTGCCGGACGATGTCCGCTGCTGCCACATCAGCCTCGAGACGGTGCCCGAGTCGGGGGTCTCCGCCCTTTATGTCAGCCGTGCCAAGGACGGCAAGCTGTCGCTCCGCTTCGGCCGCCCGCCGGAGAAGCATCTGCGCCGGTCGGAGTACTGGAGCCCGCCGCTTCCCCAGGAAGAGCCTGAATTCTAAGGCTTTCCGCGCGGCCGCACGCCCCATGCGAAGTCGCAGTCCCGGCGGGATAACCCGATAGATCGAAAAGAGAACACTTTGCGAACTCGCAGCCCGCCGATTATCCTGGCGTGATCGCGGGCCGCAGGGGGTGGCCCGTGCAGGAGATCGGGCCGTGGACGGGATCCGGGACGCGCTTTACCGCTGGATGGATGGCGTTCTGCAGGGCCGGGGCTGGACCGCCGCCGCCTGGGCGCGGACCGCCGGCGTGACCCCGACCAACCTCACCCGTTTCCTCAAGGACCCGGCCAACGCCAGCCTGCCCAGCGCCGAGACGATCGGCAAGCTGGCCTGGGCGGCGGGGTCCGAACCGCGCTTCCTGCCCTTCCGCAACCGCGAGGAGCCGGGCCCGCGCCGCGTGCCGGTGCTCACCGTCTCGCAGCTGCGCTACGGCATGGAGATGGCGCCCGACGGCCGTGCCGTCTATCTGCGCGGCCTGGCGCGGACCGGGGCGCCGGTGCTGACCGTGGACGGCACCGTGACGGCCTGCGCCTTCGCCCTGCGGCTGACCTCGCTGCACATGAACGCCGGCGGGCTGCTGCCGGAGGACCACGTGGTCCTGGAGCCGCCCGCCGAGTTGGCGCCCGAGGAGGGCGACCTGGTGGTGACGCTGGACGGCGACGGCGTCTGCGGCTACCGCCACTACCCGCCCCTGCTGGTCCCGGTCAGCACCGACAGCGCCTGCCGCCCCCGCCCCCTGGAAGGCGCGCACCTGGTGGGCGTCGCCGTCCAGATGGTGCGGACGCTGAGGCGGGCGGGGTAGCGAGCCCTATATCCTTCTCCCCTTGAGGGAGAAGGGTGGGACCCGCGCCGAAGGCGTGGGGGGTTGAGGGGTCGGACGGCAGAGCCGGCCGTACTCGCCCGCTGTTCCAGGATCACCCGTTGAGAACGCCAGCCCAAGGGCTGTCGACCCCTCATCCTCCCCAAGCAGGCTTGGGGCCCCATCCTTCTCCCTCAAGGGGAGAAGGATAAGGAGGCCACCATCACTTCTTGTCGCGCTTGAAGCCCGGGCCGGTGTCGCTGCCGGTGTCTGCGACGAACTTCCAGGAGCCGTCGGGCTGCTTCTGCCAGATCGACAGGTACTGGGAGTTCCGCTCGACCAGCTTGCCTTCCTTGTCCTTCACCTTGCGGGTGGCGCGGCCCCAGGTCCAGCCGAGGTCGCCGGACGCGGACACGAAGGCCTCCTGCGGGTCCCAGTCCATCTGGAAGTCGGGCGGGAACAGCTTGCCGGTCTGCTCGGGCGTCAGCTTCGGGTCGGGCAGCGACACCATGCGGACGCTGGGCGCCGCGAACAGCTCGAAGGCCTTGCCGACGCCGACCTCCTGCGCCTTGGCGGCGAAGGCGCGGTCGGCGGCCATCAGCTCCTCCGAGGGCGAAACGGCGAGGACGGGGGCGGCGGCCCCCACCAGCAGCAGGGTGGCGACGGCGGCAAAGCGGGTGAAGGAGCGCATCGGGAACGGCCTCTCGGGCGTGGTTGCGGGATGTCCCCTTCCTGCGCCCGGCCGGCGCCTCCGTCCATGGCCGGCGCCCGAGCATTTGCCGATGAAGTGCCGATGGCGGCGCTTTTCCGGCCTATTCGGCCGCCTGGCGGGAGACGCGGCCGGCCAACTCGTCCGCCGCCTCGCGCAGCCGCTGGGCCAGGGTCGACCAGCGCGGCCGCAGCCCCGGCTCCGCCACGGCCCGGGCCAGCGCCGCCCGGTCGCCGACCAGCACCACCAGCTTCCGCCCGCGCGTCACCGCCGTGTAGAGCAGGTTGCGGCGGAGCATCGGCCCGTGCTCGGCCGACAGCGGGATGACGACGGCGGGGAACTCCGACCCCTGCGCCTTGTGCACGGTGATGGCGTAGGCGAGCGTCAGCCGGTCCATCTCCATGCCCTGGTAGGTCAGCGTGCGGCCGTCGAACTCCACGGCGATGCCATTGGCCTCCACGTCCACCACCGTGACGAAGCCGATCTCGCCATTGTAGACGTCGCGCTCATGGTCGTTCTCGACCTGCATGACCCGGTCGCCGACGCCGAAGGTCAGCGGGCCCCGGTGAAGCCGCAGGCCGGTCGGCGGGTTCAGCGCCTGCTGCAGGTCGAGCGACAGCGCCTGCGCCCCCAGCCGCCCCTTGTGCATGGGGCAGAGCACCTGCACGTCGCGCCGCGCGTCCAGCCCGAACCTCAAGGGGATGCGCTCGGCCACCAGCTGCAGCACCCGGTCACGGCAGGTGGCGGCGTCGCGCGCCTCCACCAGGTAGAAATCCGTCTCCGATCCGGCGGGCGGCGGTTCCGGCGCCTGCCCCCGGTTGATGCGGTGGGCCGAGGCGACGATGCGGCTGCCGGCCGCCTGGCGGAACACCTCCGTCAGCCGCACCACCGGCACCACGCCGGACGCGATCACGTCGCGCAGCACGTCGCCCGGGCCGATGGCCGGCAGCTGGTCCACGTCGCCCACCAGCAGCAGCGCCGCGCGCCGGGGCAGCGCCACCAGCAGCGCCTGCGCCAGCCGCAGGTCGAGCATCGAGGCCTCGTCCACCACCAGCAGGTCGCAGTCCAGCGGCCGGTCCGGCCCGCGCCGGAAGCGCCCCGCCGCCACATCGATCTCCAGCAGCCGGTGGATGGTGACGGCCTGGATGCCCGTGACCTCCGACAGGCGCCGCGCCGCGCGTCCGGTGGGCGCCGCCAGCGCCACCTTCACGCCGTTCCGGGCCAACCCGCGCACCAGCGCGTCCATCAGCGTGGTCTTGCCGACGCCGGGCCCGCCGGTCAGAACGGCGGCCTTGGACGCCAGCAGCCGGCCCAGCGCCGCCACCTGGGACGCTTCCAGCGCGCGGCCGGTGCGCTGCCGGTAGGACTCGGCCGCCTCCTCCGCCTGCAGGGGGCGCCAGGGCAGCGGCGCCGAGGCGATCTCGCGCAGGCGCCTTGCCAGCAGCGCCTCACCCCGCCAGGACCATCCGGCGAAGAGGCAGAGCGTGTCGCCCACATCCTCGATCACCAGATTGCCGGCCGCGACCTCCGCGTCGATCGCCTTCTCGATGCGCTCGGGCGGCAGATCCAGGACCGAGCAGGCGAGCGCGCGCGCCTCGGCCAGCGGCAGGCCGCAGCAGCCCTCCTCCGCCGCGCGCTCCAGCACATGCAGCACGCCGGCGCGCAGCCGGGCCGGGTCGTCGGACGGGACGCCCAGCGCGTGCGCCAGCTTGTCAGCGCCATTGAAGCCGAAGCCGCGCATCTCGCGGGTCAGGCGGTAGGGGTCGGACTTCACCATGGCGAGCGCACCGGCGCCGAACTGGCGGTGCACCTTCTCGGCGCGCTCCGGCGGCAGGCCGTGCTCGTGCAGGAACAGCGCCAGCTCGCGCATCGCCCGCTGGTCGGACCAGGCGTTGAGCAGGCTGGCCGCGCGCACCGGGCCGATGCCGGGCACGCCGCGCAGCCGCCAGGGCTCCGCCTCGATGATGCGGAACGTATCCTCGCCGAAAGCCTTCACCAGGCGCGAGGCGTGGATCGGGCCGATGCCGTCCACCATGCCGGAGCCGAGATACCGCTCCATCCCCTCGCAGGTGGCGGGCAGCGCCGTGGCGACCTTGTCGGCCTGGAACTGCAGCCCGTACTTCGGGTCGTTGACCCACCAGCCCTCCGCCTCCAGCCGCTCGCCGGGCTCGATGCAGCCGGTGCGGCCGACCACGGCAATGGGCTTCGGATGGCCCTTGGCCTTTACCTTCAGCACGGCGAAGCCGGTCTCGGGATTGCGGTAGGTGACGCGCTCCACCGTTCCGGACAGCGCGTAGCGCTCGTCCGTCGGCGGCAGCGGCGGCCCCAGCGATCCCAGATCCAGCTGTGCCTGTGCGGGCGCGGCCATCGGATACCTCAGGCCGCCTTGCGGCGCTTGCGGGCGGGCTCTTCGGCCGCGGGGGTCTCCACGACCGTCAGAGCCGGGCGGGAAAAGGCGCGCGCGGCGATGCCGGCCCGCGCGGTCTCCTGCAGCCGTTCCATTTCGGCCAGGGTGACCGGCTCGACATGCTTGGCCTTGGCGGCCTTCAGCAGCAGCTTCGCCTCGGCGATCTGGGCGGCATCCTCCAGCAGCAGCCACTGCCGGAGACCGCCCATCGACAGGGCCGCCTCGACGCGCTGTGAGACGCTCACGGGAGGGGTGGAACGGGGCTTCGCCATAGTGGTTTTTCTCTGATCCTAAAAGGACTTAGGCTTGAATTAGAGGGTCAGGGACCCCATATCTGATTCATCCGGAAATCGCCGTGGACCGGCCGCCCAGGGCACCCTGCCCGGGCTTCTCATCGGCCTTGGCAACGAACGAAACGGGAACACGCCACATGCACTTCCTCCCCTCCGTCGAGCTCACCGAGCAGGTGCGCCTGATGCTGGCGCGGGGTGCCCTGAAGCTCCATCCGGGCCAGTGGGTCCGGGGCGAGCGCGGCACCGGCCGCTACCTTCGAACCGACCCCCGCACCGGGGTCACCTACGTCTCCTGGGTCCGCCCCGGCGACAGCTGGGAAGAGCAGTCCCAGCGCTTCCACCGCGCCTGCCGCAACGCCTATGTCGGCAAGTACCGCGCGGCCTACGACCGGATGCGCACCGAGCGCGACGCGTACCGGACCGACTGGATGGCGGCGTGAGGGACCCTCACGCCGTCACCCTTTTCCCTTCTCACTCCGCCGCCATCGGGTAAGCCCCGTCGGCCTCGGCCGGGCGCTTGACGCCCAGGGTCCGGCCGACCTCCGCCACCGTCGGCTTGCGCACATAGGTCCCGGCATAGCGGTCCAGAGCCGCCAGGCACTCCGCCACCGTGCCGGCACCGACCGCGCGGCAATCCTCGAAAGCCGAGCCGTCGGGCTTGGTCCAGTGGGTGACGTAGGCATCGCCACCCGGGCCACCCTCCTCCTGGTTCAGGGTCAGGGCGACGCGGCCCTCCCCGCCCATGCGGTCATGGGCCCGGCGCAGGCGGGAGCGCAGCTGCCCGATCGTCATCTCGTCCGTGATCGCCTTCATCGCCCCTCTCCTGTCCCTCAAGCCGCCGCGCGTTTGGCGCCGGCGGTCGTCTTTCCGTTGCGCATGTCGCGGGCCCAGGCCGCGTCCTCCAGCAGCGCCGCCGACAGCACGGCGGCGTGGCCCAGCAGGTCGCCGCGGGCGTTCGGCCCGTTCAGCCGGCCGAGCTGAGCCGCCATGCCGAGTGCCGCCGCCTCCACCCAGTCGGCGAAGCGGCGCTCGCGCTCCTCTACCCGCCAGTACCAGGCCGGCAGCCGCCCGCCCGCCTCCAGCTCGCGCTCCCAGGCCGACCGGGTCAGCAGGCCGCTGGGCGGTCCTTCCAACGTCGGGTCGTCCATGGGATCACTCCTCGAAATGCGAAGTCGCAGCTCAGGCCGCGTTCTTCTCGGCGGCGATGAGCTCGGCCTTGCGCTGGCTGAAGTAGCTGGTGATGCGGTTCTGGGCGGCGCGGTCGACGATGCCGATCTCCCGCACCCGGGTGCTGACGCCGCCGCGCCACAGCAGGTCCAGCGCGTCGAGGTCGGCCACCTTCGCCAGCTTGTCCTTCGTCTCCCGCTCGAACGCCTCGACGGCGGCCGGCTGGGTGTCGGGATTGGCCTTGGCGGCGAAGTAGACTTCCGACTCCTCGCGGTACTTGCTGTCGTCGAACTGGCCCATATGGACGTCGGCGGCGAGGCCCAGCTGCACCAGGCACTTACCGACGGCGTCGGTGATGGACATCTTGAACGCCTCGTCGTTCGGCTCCTCCGAGCCGTCGCGCCGGCGCCGGGCGATCTCGGTGCCGCCCCATTGCGGGCCGGTCCAGGCGCGCTCGCCCGTCACCGGGTCGAGGTACCAGACGCGGACGCAGATGAAGACCATGCGCTCGACGACGGTCCATTCCAGCTGCTCGTAGCCCCAGCCCCGGCCCACCGGGCCGAAGGTCTCGGTCATCATCTGCAGGCGCCAGGTCGGGTCGATCTGGGTGCCGCGGAAGCCGCCGGAGCGCTGGAACGGCTTGGTCGCCTTCGGGTCCGTGCGCTTCAGCCGGTTCCAGACGTCGAGGTTGCCCGCGCCGATCGGCTGGCCGTTATGCATGGGCAGGTTCTTGGGCTCGCAGGGCGCTGCACCCTTGGCGACGCCCTCGGGGAGCTCGCCGTTGCGGACGGCCTCGGCGGCCGCGGCTTTCGTCTTCGTGACCATTCAATCCTCCTCGGACCGGGGCCGGACGCACTCCGGACCTGATCCACCCCACGGAGGCTTAATATAACTGCGATTTCGCAGTTCGCAAAGAACAGAACGGGAACATCGTGCGTTCTACCCCCTCTTTGCGGCGGTTGCCGGATTCCGAGTCGCGCCTTACCAGCCGCGGCGTTCGCGCACGTAGGCGCCGACCTCGGCCCAGGGCTCCAGCTGGAAGAAGCGCCGCGCCAGACCGGAGGGGGACGGCACGACGAACACCGCAATGCCCTCGAAGTCCGGCTGGCGGCCATAGGCGACCGGCGCACCGCCATGGAAGCTGCTGCCGGCGTTCTTGCTGTCGAGCGCGATGGCGGCCGGGCGGAAGGCGCGCATCTTCGCCTTGAAGCCCTCCACATCGTAGGCCGAGCGGGAAAGCTCGCTGTCCACGCCGAACTCTGTCTTGTTGAGGTCGGTCAGCCCGATCCCGAACTCCAGCACGCGCCGGTAGTCCGCAGGCCGGATGCGCTCGGGCGTCAGCCCCACCGCGTGCAGCGTGGGCCAGAAGGCGTTGCCGGGCTTGGCGTAGTAGGCCTGCGCCTCCTTCGAGGCGCGGGAGGGCGCGGTGCCGCACAGCACGAGGTGCAGCCCGGGCGCCAGGACGTCGGGCAGGATCATGCCCGGTATATGGTGCGCCGCTCCGGTCGTTTCAGGACCGGAGCGGTACTCGGCAGCGTTCGCGTGGTGCGCCCTTCGACAGGCTCAGGGTGAGGAAGAAGAGCTGCTCCCTGCGGGAACAGGAGTGCCTGGCATCTTCCCCCCTCATGCTGAGCTTGTCGAAGCACGCACCACGCGGGAGCCTACCTACACCCTCACTCCGCCGCCTGCACCGGAGCCTTGGGGCTGAAGTCGATGCGGGCGATCAGCCAGAAGTTCACGGCCACGCCGAAGGCGAAGAACAGGAAGCCGTCCAGCGCCATGCCCGCGTCGCGGGTGCCGGCGGCGAGGAACAGGCCGGTCAGGGCCACCAGGATGGAGATGATCGAGACGGTGGCTTTGCCGAGCATGGGTCGGGTCCTTTCTTGGTTGGCGGTTGGTCAGGCGCCTGTGCGGCGGGCCGGCAGCGGCCGGTCCTCGTCGAAGAGGATGCGGGTGCCGGCACCGTCCAGATCCTCCATCTGGCCGGAGCGGACCGACCAGAGGAAGGCGAGGAGGCCCATCAGCCCCAGGAACAGGGCTGCGGGAATGAGGACGAGGAGGACGTTCATGGGATGTCTCCCGAAAGACGGCGGCGTTTGGCGCCGGGGCGCGACAGGCGCATGGCGTTGGCCATGACCACCAGCGACGAGGAGGACATGGCGACCGCCGCCACCAGCGGCGTCGCGTGGCCCAGCATGGCGATCGGCACGGCGCAGAGATTGTAGGCCAGCGTGAAGAGCAGGTTCTGGCGCACCAGCGTCCGGGCCCGCCGCGCGACGAACAGCAGTTCGGCCACGGGGGCGAGCCCGTCGCCCTGGAAAACCGCATCGGCGGCGGTCTGGGCCACGTCGACGGCGGTGGAGGGCGAGACCGAGACGTCGGCGGCCGACAGCGCGGCGGCGTCGTTCAGCCCGTCGCCGACCATCAGCACCTTGGCCCCTGCCGCGCGCAGCTCCGCCAGCCGGGCGCACTTGCCCTGCGGATCGACGCCGGCGCTCCAGTCATTGATGCCGAGTTCGCGCGCCAGCGCCGCCACGGTGGCGGCCCGGTCGCCCGACAGCAGCTCGACCCGCAGGCCGCTCGCCTTCAGCGCCGCCACCGTAGCTCCTGCGTCTGGCCGGGGGATATCGGCGAAGGCGAAGCGCAGGATTTCGCGGCCCGGCCGCGCGAACCAGATCTCGGGCCCGACCTCCGGCGAATGGCCGGCCCGCACGCCGCAGAAGGGGCGGCTGCCCAGCCGGACGGGGCCCTCCGGCGTGTCCAGCTCCAGCCCGCAGCCCGGCACCTCGCGAACCCCCTCGGCGACATAGCCGGGACCGGCGGCGCGGGCCAGGGCCTTGGACAGCGGATGCCGGCTCGCCCGCGCCAGCCGTGCGGCCTCCTCCAGGTCGGCGGCGCTGCGGCCCGCGTCGGACAGCAGGTCCGGGCGGCCGAGCGTCAGCGTACCGGTCTTGTCGAACACGACCGTGTCGACCTCCGCCAGCCGCTCCAGCGCGGTCGGCGATTTCAGCAGCACGCCCCGGCCCATCAGCCGGGCGCTCGCCGCCACCTGGACTGTGGGCACCGCCAATGCCAGGGCGCAGGGGCAGGTGATGATCAGCACGGCGATGGCGATCAGCAGCGCCGGCTGCCAGGCGAGCCCCGCCCCCAGGACCCAGGCCAGGAAGGTGGCGAAGGCCAGGACGTGGACGACGGGCGTATAGGCGCGGGCGATCCGGTCGGCCAGCGCCACATAGCGGGCCCGGCCCTGCTCGGCATCCTCCATCAGCCTGATAATCTCGGCCAGCAGCGTGCCCTCGCCCGACGCCGTCACGGTCAGGCGCAGCGGCGCGGCCAGGTTCACCATGCCGGCGAAGACGGGCGAACCGGGCGCCACCGCCTGCGGCGCGGTCTCGCCGGTCACCAGGCTGGCATCGATCTCGGAGGCGCCCAGCGCCACCGTGCCGTCGACGCCGACGCGCTCGCCGGCCGCGACCAGGACCATGGCGCCCACGGGAACGGTCGAGGGCAGCGCGACGCTCACCGACCCGTCGGCCGCCAGCACCGTCACCGGCGCCCGGTTCAGCGCCAGCAGATGCTCGGCCGCCGATCGGGCCCGGCCCCTTGCACGGCTGTCCAGGTAGCGGCCGATCAGCAGGAAGAACAGCAGCATGACCGCGCCGTCGAAATAGGCGTGCTCGCCATGCTGGATCGTGACGGCCAGGCTCATGGCGCTGGCCAGCGTGACACCGACCGAGATCGGCACGTCCATGTTGGTGCGCCCCGCCCGCAGCGCGGCGGCGGCGGAGCGGAAGAAGGGCCGCGCGGCATAGGCCACGGCCGGCAGCGCGATCAGGGCCGACAGCCAATGCATCAGCGTGCGCGTTGCCTCGCCCATGCCGGTGGCGTGGCCGGACCAGACGGAGACCGACAGCAACATGATGTTGGCGGCGGCGAAGCCCGCGACCGCCATGCAGCGCAGCAATTCCTTCTCCGCCGAGGCGGTGGGATCGTCCGTCTCCGTCGCGCCGAAGGGGGCGACGCGGTAGCCGAGCTGCCTGACGATGCCGGCCAACCGGTCGGCCTCACCGGCCGCGCCGGCCCAGCGCAGGGTCAGGCGGCGGCTGGTCAGGTTGACGCGCGCGGAGTCGACGCCCGCCTCGCGGCCGAGCGCGCTCTCGATCAGCCAGACGCAGGCGCCGCAGGTCAGCCCGTCCACGCGCAGCCGCAGGGTGCAGGCGCCCCCAGGCGAAATCTCCACCTGCCCGGCCAGGTTGGCCACCGGCGCGTCCCCGTCACCGGCGGCGACAGGGGCCGCGTCGCGCCTGGAGTAATAGCCGTCCAGGCCGAGTTCATGGATCAGGGCGAAGGCGCCCTCGCAGCCGGCGCAGCAGAATTCCCCGGCTCCGGCGCCGACGGGCTGGGCGCAATGGCGGCAGGTGGCGGGGCCGACCTCCGCATCGAGGGCGATCGCCACGCTCATCGCACCACCAGCCGCTTGACCAGCAGATAGGTGTCGTTGCCGCGCACCAGCCGCGCCCGCAGCTCCCACAGGCCGGCCTTGGGCAGGTCGATAGCGGCGGCGTAGCGCCCCTCGCCTTCGGCACGGAAGGCCGCCGGCACGACGGCCAGCTGCTCCAGCGGCCGTTCCAGCTCGCCCCGGACTTCCAGCCCGTCCAGCGGCCGGCCCATGGACTGGACCGTGACGACGAGCGTTCCGTCCGCGCCGAGGACGGCGTCGACGCCCCAGCCGAGCCCGTCCTGGCGCGCCTGGGCGGCCAGCGCCTCGTTGTAGTGCCGGCCGCGCTCATAGGCCTTGGGCACGGCGATGCCGGGGAAGCTGCTCACCGAGAAATAGACCAGCCCCATATTCACCAGGAACACCAGCCCCAGCCCGGCCACGAACAGCCAGGGAATGAGGGAGCGCCTGGGCGCGGGGGGATGCATCGTCTGGACGGTCATGGCCGGGTCCTCAGCGCTTCGGGCCGAGGAAGACGGCGTCGTAGGTCTCGCCCTCCCCGCTTTTCGGCTCGCGCAGGGTGAAAGTGACGGGGGTCTTCGCGGCGGCGAGAGCGGCCTTGGGCGCGGTCACGAAGACGCGGAAGGTCTCGACCGCGTCGGGCTTCGCCTCGACCGTGAGGCTGCCCCGGTCGGCGAAGCCCAGGCCCTGGACCTCCATGGCGGCGCCCTCGATGCCCTGGACGGCCAGGACCAAATCCAGGCGCTCGCGGCGCTTGTTCACGACCTTGATCGTGTAGGCGTTGCGGATGTCGCCGTCCGACAGCGTCACGAACAGCGGCGCGCGGTCGCGCAGCACGCTGACATGGAGCGTGGCCCTGGTGGTCAGCGCCACCAGCATGATCGCGCCCACCAGCACCAGCGCCGCCGCGTAGATCACCGTCCGGGCACGCACCGGGGTCCAGCCGACACGGCCGCCCTTGGCCTTGGCCTCCTGGTTCGCCAGCGTGTCGAAGCGGATCAGGTTCGGCGGGCGGTTCACCTTCGCCATGATCTCGTTGCAGCTGTCGATGCACAGGCCGCAGCCGATGCACTCCACCTGCAGCCCGTCTCGGATGTCGATGCCGGTGGGGCAGACGGCGACGCACTGGCCGCAATCGATGCAGTCGCCCCGGCCGGCCCAGAGGTCCAGCAGCGGCGCGGGCTCGCCCGGGGCGGCCACCGGCTGCGGCGCGCATTTGGCGCCCTTCAGCAGCGGGCCGCGCTTCTCGCCGCGCCAGGCCTGGTAGGTGACGACCATGGACTGGCTGTCCAGCATGGCGCCCTGGAAGCGCGGCCAGGGGCACATGTAGGTGCAGACCTGCTCGCGCGCCCAGCCGGCCAGCAGGTAGGTGGTGGCCGTGAACATGCCGACGAAGAAGTACAGCTCGACCGAGGCGCGGCCGGTGAAGATGTCGGCGACCACCGTCGGCGCGTCGCCGAAATACATGACCACCGCGCCGCCGGTCAGCGCCGAGATCACCAGCCAGGCCGCGTGCTTGGCCGTGCGCTTGGCGATCTTCCTGATGGTCCAGGGCTGCTTGTCCAGGCGGATTCGGGCGCCGCGGTCGCCCTCGATCCAGCGCTCCACCAGCATGAACAGGTCGGTCCAGACCGTCTGCGGGCAGGCGTAGCCGCACCAGAGCCGGCCGAACAGCGAGGTCACCAGGAACAGCGCCAGGGCGCCCAGCACCATCAGGCCGGTGATGTAGTAGACCTCCTGCGGCCAGATCTCGATGCCGAAGAAGTACGCGCGCGGGGCGGCGAGGTCGATGAGCACCGCTTGGTTGGGCGCGCCCTCGCCGCGGTCCCAGCGGATCCAGGGCACCAGGTAGTAGACGGCCAGGCAGAAGGTCAGCATCGCCCATTTGACGCTGCGGAAGAGACCCTTGACCGAGCGCGGGTGGACCTTGACGCGGCTGGCGTAGAGCGACGCCTGGGGCGCGGGCTTGCCGACGGCCGGGGCCGTCGCGGCGGGCGCGGCCTTCTGGATTTTCTGTTCCATCCCCAGGGGCTCCGATGACGGATCGGCGGAACCCTGTCCGCCATGACCGCACCTTAGGACCGTGCGCCGGGCGCTTCCTTGAGGCAGATCAAATGGGGTCCGGGAAACGGTTGGGCGGGGGCATTTTCTGCGGCGCGCACCCCAGGCGAGACGGGTGGGAGAGGCTGAACCCGCCTGCGTCCTTCGACAGGCTCAGGATGAGGAAGGTGGATGCGAGGCACACCTCGAATCACAGGGAGCAGCAAGAACGTCCTCATCCCGAGCTTGTCGAAGGACGCACAACGGAACCGCTGCCCCATCCTCACACACCGGCCCATCCCTCTCCCGCAAGGGGAGAGGGATGAGGCGTGCCGGTCCTACTTCCCGCCGCCCAGATTGTGGACGTAGGCGGCCAGCAGCTTCACCGTCGCCGGGTCCAGGCGCTCGGCCCAGGCGGGCATGGAGCCCTTGCGGGCGAAGGTGACGGTCTCCACCACCGAGGCGCGGTCGCCGCCATAGAGCCAGATGGCGTCGCTGAGGCGCGGCGCGCCCATCTCCAGGTTGCCTTCCCCCTTGTCGCCATGGCAGGCGGCGCAGTTGTCTGCATAGACCTGGCCGCCGCGCGCCACCGCCGCCTGGTCGGACACCGGGGCGCTGAGCGACAGGACGTAGTCCGCCACGTCGCCGATCTGCTCCTTGGCCAGCAGCTGGTCCGCGCCGAAACGCGGCATCTCCGAGACGCGGGCATCGGCGTTGGCGTTGCGCACGCCGTAGGAGACGGTGTGCAGGATCTGCTCCGCCGAGCCGCCCCACAGCCAGTCGTCGTCGGCGAGCGTCGGGAAGCCCTTGGCCCCCGCCCCGCCGGCGCCGTGGCAGCCGGCGCAATTGTCGGCGAAGGCGCGGCGGCCGGCGGCCTGGACGAAGCCGGCCATCTCGGGGTCCTTCACCACCTGCTCGATCGGCGCGGCGGCGATCTTCGCCATCATCGGGGCGAGGCGTTCCTGCTCGGTCTTCAGGCTTTGAGCCAGCTCGCCGCGCTGGGTCCAGCCCAGCACGCCCTCGGTATGGCCCGACAGCGAGGGCCAGGCCGGATAGGCGACGCAGTAGGCGACCGAGAAGGCGATCGTGGCGTAGAAGCTGTACAGCCACCATTTCGGCAGCGGCGTGTTCAGCTCCTTGATGCCGTCCCACTCGTGGCCGGTGGTCTCGGTGCCGGTGATCTCGTCTTTTTCAATCTTGGTGGGCATGTCCGTTCACCTCGCAGTACCGGCCGCCGGCGGGTCGTCGCGCAGCGGAATGTTCGCCAGCTCGTCCAGCCGCCCCCGCCGCGAGGGCCAGTAGGCCCAGGCGACGATGCCGATGAAGAGCCCCATGAACCAGACCAGCCAGAGCTGGCGGAGGATCTCGTAGAGTTCCTGCATGATCCGGCCTCACTGCTTCAGATCGTCGGGGTTGATGTCGGTGAAGTCGACCAGCGTCCCCAGCATCTGCAGGTAGGCCACCAGGGCGTCCATCTCCGTCACCTCGGCCGGGTTGCCGTCGAAGTCCGCCACCACCGCCTTGGGATAGCGCCGCAGCAGGTCGGCGCCGTCGGCGTTGGGGTCGGCCTGGGTCCGCACGTCGGTGACCGCCTGGGCGATCTGCTCGTCGGTGTAGGGCACGCCGACCGCGCGGTTCGCCTTCAGATGCTCCGCCATGTCGTCGAAGCGCAGCGGCTTGTCGGACAGGAAGGCGTAGCCCGGCATGATCGACTCCGGCACCAGGGCGCGCGGGTCCTTCAGGTGCTGGACGTGCCAGTCGTGCGAGTACTTGCCGCCGACCCGCGCCAAGTCGGGCCCCGTGCGCTTGGAGCCCCACTGGAACGGGTGGTCGAACATGCTCTCCGCCGCCAGGCTGTAATGGCCGTACCGCTCCACCTCGTCGCGGAAGGTGCGGATCATCTGGCTGTGGCAGGTGTAGCAGCCCTCACGGACGTAGATGTTGCGCCCGGCCAGCTCCAGCGGCGAGTAGGGGCGCACGCCCTCCACCCGCTCGATGGTGGTTTCGACCGTGAACAGCGGGACGATCTGCACCAGGCCGCCGATGCTGACCGTGATCAGCGACAGGACGGCGAGGAGGAGGACGTTCTTTTCGATGAGCGCGTGACTGAGTTTCATGGCGTGTCCCTCCTCACTCGGCCGGGGCGAAGGCGGGGACGCCCTCGGGCGCCGCGGCCTCGCCGCTCCGCACCGTGCGGAAGACGTTGTAGGTCATCAGCAGCGCGCCGATCAGGAACAGCAGGCCGCCGAAGGCGCGGATGACGTAGTAGGGGTGCATGGCGGCGACGGTCTCGACGAACGAGTACTGGAGGAAGCCCAGCTCGTCGTAGGCCCGCCACATCAGGCCCTGCATGATGCCCGACACCCACATCGAGGTGATGTAGAGGACGATGCCCATGGTCGAGACCCAGAAGTGCCACTCGACCAGGGCCTTGCTCCACATGGCCTTCTTCTTCCAGAGGGCCGGGACCAGGTAGTAGATCATGCCGAAGCTGACGAAGGCGACCCAGCCCAGGGCGCCGGAATGCACGTGGCCGATGGTCCAGTCGGTGTAGTGGCTGAGGCCGTTCACGGCCTTCACCGACATGACCGGCCCCTCGAAGGTGCTCATGCCGTAGAAGCCGACGGCGGTGACCGAGAAGCGCAGCGAGGCGTCGGTGCGCAGCTTGTCCCAGGCGCCCGACAGGGTCATGATTCCATTGATCATGCCGCCCCAGCTGGGCATCCACAGCATGACCGAGAACACCATGCCCAGCGTCTGCGTCCAGTCGGGCAGCGCCGTGTAGTGCAGATGGTGCGGGCCGGCCCAGATGTAGAGGAAGATCAGGGCCCAGAAGTGGATGATCGACAGCCGGTAGGAATAGACGGGCCGGCCGGCGGCCTTGGGGATGAAGTAGTACATCATGCCCAGGAAGCCCGCGGTCAGGAAGAAGCCCACCGCGTTGTGCCCGTACCACCACTGGATCATCGCGTCCTGGACGCCGGCCCAGGCCGTGTAGGACTTCAGGCCCACGAAGCTGACCGGGACCGCCAGATTGTTCACGATGTGCAGCAGCGCCACCGTGATGATGAAGGCCAGGTAGAACCAGTTGGCGACGTAGATGTGGGGCTCGCGCCGCTTCATCAGCGTGCCGCCGAAGATCAGCAGGTACACGACCCAGACCAGCGTCAGCCAGAGGTCCACGTACCATTCGGGCTCGGCGTATTCCTTGCCTTGGGTGATGCCCAGCAGGTAGCCGGTGCCGGCCAGCACGATGAAGAGCTGGTAGCCGAAGAAGACGAACCAGGACAGCTCCGGCCCGCCCCAGGCGGGAGCGCGGCAGGTGCGCTGGACGACGTAGAAGGAGCTGCCGATCAGCGCGTTGCCGCCGAAGGCGAAGATCGCCGCGGAGGTGTGAAGCGGACGCAGGCGGCCGAAGGTCGTCCACTCCAGGTCGAAGTTCAGCGCCGGGAAGGCCAGCTGCGAGGCGATGAGCACGCCCACCGCGAAGGCGGCGATGCCCCAGAACATCGCCGCCAGCATGAAGGCTTTGACGACGGCCTCGTTGTATTCTTCCCTCGCGACGGGGCCGGCCGCCGCGTAGGGCGCGCCGCCTGTTATCGCTACACTCATGTTGGTCCCCCGGGGTTTGGCGAACGGTCGCCGGCGAAGGGGCCGCCGGTTCCGCAGTTGGCCGCACTGTCGCGGTCGGGGGGCTCGGCCGCATTGACCTGAATCAAGGAGCGGTTTCGCCGGCGCCGCGCTTTCCGCCCACCCGCCGGAGTGGGCCGGGACAGCGGGCCTGGACAAGCGTGCGACCGGCCGTGCGGCCTATCGCCGCTCTCATCCGAAAGTGCTAATCTGCGGGAAAGATCCGCCGCAGGGAGCAGCGTCCATGTCCGAAGGCCACATCGCCGGCGGCAGCCTCACCCACTCCTCCGCCCTGCCCGGCGTCGTCGCCGTGCCGGTCGACCGTCCGTGGCTCTGGCTGCAGCGCGGCTGGGACGACATGCTGGCGGCGCGCAGGGTCAGCCTCGCCTACGGCGCGCTGGTCGTGACGGCGAGCCTGGCCCTGGCGCTGGCGCTGCTGGGCACCGGCACCTTCCACCTGCTGCTGCCCCTGGCCGGCGGCTTCCTGATGCTGGCGCCGCTGCTGGCGGTCGGGCTGTACGAGACCAGCCGGCGGCTGGCGGCGGGCGAGCCGGTGACGCTGGAGCTGGCGCTGCGGGCCTGGCGGCGCAACGGCGTGCAGATCGGCATGATGGCGGTCGCCCTGCTGCTGCTGCACTTCACCTGGATCCGCGCGTCGCTGCTGCTCTACGCGCTGTTCTTCAACGGGCTGAACCCGTCGCTGGACAATCTGGCGGGCGTGGTCTTCACCTCGCCAGTCAGCCTGCCCTTCCTGATCGTCGGCACCCTGATCGGCGGCGCGCTCGCCACCGTCACCTTCGCCATCTCCGCCGTGTCGATCCCGATGCTGCTGGACCGGCCCGAGGCCAACGTCTTCTCCGCCATCGCCACCAGCGTCGGCGTGGTCCGCGCCAATCCGCAGGCCATGGCGCTGTGGGCCGGCCTGATCGCCTTCTTCACGGCGGGCGGGATGGCGACGCTGTTCCTGGGGCTGGCGGTGGCGATGCCGCTGGTCGGCCACGCCTCGTGGCACGCCTACAAGGATACGGTCGGGGATTGAGGCCGCTCTTCTAGGAGCCTCTTCCTTTTCCGTCATCCCGGCGAAAGCCGGGACCCAGGGGTTGCAGCTGGATGCGGTCGATGCCGGGCTTCGGAAACCATTACATTTCCGACCTATCAGATGGCCGGCTCCATCAAGCTCTCATGGCTGCAACCCCTGGGCCCCGGCTTTCGCCGGGGTGACGGGTGAGAGAGGGACGTCGGGTGAGAAAAGCCCAGGATGGCCTCACCCGACCATCGTGTGCCAGGCCATCATCGTCAGCACGCCGGCATTGACCAGCATCAGCGCCGGGGCCGCGACCCTCACCGCCTGCCGCCAGGCGGCCGCCGCGGCGGTGCCGGCGAAGCCGACCATGAGGAGGCTGGGCATGGTGCCCAACGCGAAGGCGGCCATGGCGGCGAAGCCCTCGACCGCGCCGCCGCTGCCCACCGCCGAGGCCAGTGCGGCGTAGAGGAAGCCGCAGGGCAGGAAGCCCAGCGCCACGCCCAGCGCGAAGCCGCCCGGCCCGCCGGGCCTGGACAGCAGCGGCCGCAGCAGCCGGGCCATCAGCATGGCCGAACCCGAAGGTCCGCCTCCGCCCGGCGCGGAGGGCATCATCCAGGCGGGCAACCAGGGCGACAGTCCCCTCAGCCCCTGGCGCAGGAACAGCAGCGCCGCCACCGCGAGCGCCGCCGCCAGCAGCCAGCGGAACCCCGTCGCCGCCACCACCAGCCCGGACATGCCGCCGACCACGGCGCCCAGCGCCCCGTAGGTCAGCATCCGCCCGGCATGGTAGGGCAGCAGCAGCGCGCCCCGGACCCGCGTCAGCACCGGACCCGACGCGCCCGGGCCGGCCGCCCCCGGCCGGCCGGCCTGGGCCAGCACGAAGGGGCCGCACATGGGCGCGCAATGGCCGAAGCCGCCGACCAGCCCGGCCATGAACAGGGCGGAGATCAGGCCCTTGGCGCCGTCGATCGCGGCCATGCAGCTGGAGAGGTCGATCATGGTCGCGTCACCCGGCGAAGCGTTCGGGGACGACATTAGGCGCGCGGTCGGCGCCGGTCCTTGAGATGGATCAAGACCGGCGCGACCACCGCCTCAGGGCGCGCGGCGCAGCGTCGCCCGCGCCATCGGCAGGGGCTTTCCGTCCCTGAGGATGAAGTCCTGGACGGTCAGGCTGCCATCCGCCTCGACCGTGTAGCGGCTGGTCCCCGCCGCGGTGCCGTCCGGGCCCCAGGTCGATTCCAGACGCCCCTCCCGCCATTCGTGCGTGACGGTGAACTGGTTGCCCCGGGAGTCGATCCACCGGCCCTTGCCGCCGGGTGCGGGGGCATAGGTCGCGCGCCCCTCGAACGCGCCCGCCTCACCGGGGGGCTGCGGCGCCGCGGCCTCCGCCCGGAACGACAGCTCCCAGAAGCGACCGGCGAACAGCGGGCGGAACTCCACCGAGAAGCGGGCCGGCGTTCCGCCGAAGGTGCCCGTCCCCTGCCACCGCCCTTCCAGCGCGGGAAAGCCGGAGCCGGCGGCCGGTGCCGGCGCCAGGGGGAAGAGGATGAGGCAGGCGGCGAACCAGAGGCGGAGCGCCGTGGCTGGGATGCGGAGGGTCATGGTCGGGGAACTCCCTTTTTCTTGCAGCGATGCGGGCGGACAGTGCCGCCCTGTCCCCGTGACGATCGGACATCCGCGGAATCTACATGGCCCCGAAATTTCGGATAGGCCCCATGCCGGACCGTCCGGCGCTCCCGCGCGTTATGCAGGCTGAGCCGTGGCAAGCGGAGGGCGCACCCGTGCCTGCGAACATCACCTACGAGAAGGTCGAGGAGATCATCCGGCTGGCCGAGAAGGCCGCCGCGCCCGCGCCGGCCGGCGCGCGGGACCGGCCCTTCGACCCGCACCGGGAGGGACCGACGTCGGAGGCGCGGCGCGGCACCGACCTGCCCTGCACGCCGCTGGAGCCGCAGCCGGCCGGCGACTGGCGCGAGGCCTTCCTGCTGTATCTGGAGGATCTGCCCGGCCCGGCGCTGTCGGAACTGATCGGGCTCTATCGCTTCGGCCGGGGCGAGTTCGACCAGGCGGAGCTGGCGATCCAGGTCGTCTCCCGGCACCCCGACCCGCCGGACGAGCAGGTCGCCTACCTGTCCAGCCGGGCGGATCTGGCCAACGCGCTGCGGACCGCGCTGCAAAGGCGGTAGGACCCTTCCCCTCAGGCCCCGCCATGCCGATCTTAAGGGAATGAAACCCGCCCTCCTCCTGCCGCTCCTGCTGCTGGCCTCGCCGCTCGCGGCGCAGGACAACCCGCTGCTGTCGCCCGGGCCGGCGGTGCGGCCTTCCATGCCCAGCGACCCGATGCGGGCGATCGATCTGGGCATCGAGCAGCGGCGGCTGGAGAACCTGGACGCGCGCGGCAAGCTCGACCCGATCGAGCAGCGCGAGCTGAACGATCTTAGGCTGGAGCGGCACCGGGTGGAGCGGGCGCTGGCCGCCCCGGCCGCGGCCCTACCGAACGTTCCCGACGCGCAGCTGAACGACACGCTCCGCCGCGAGCCCCTCCCCGGCAGCGGCTACCCGCCGGGCCGGCTCGGCCGCGGCGGCGCGACCCTCAAGCCGGGTTCCAAGCCAGGTGAGAAGCCAGTCGCCCGGCCGCCCGCCCCGGCAGCGCAGCAGGGCGGCGCGCCAGCGGGCGTGAAGCCCGTCGGCCCAGCGGGCGTCAAGCCTGTCAGCAAGGTCCCCGCCGCCGAGGACCGCCCCCTGCCCCCGCTCCCGCCCACCGACCGCGACGTCGGCGGCACCCGCCGCTACGGCTTCCAGCCGCCAGCGGGTGACGCAGGCGTTGGCCTCCAGCCGCCGGGGTCCAAGCCTTAGGACCACACCCGGCACGCCCGACGATTCGGCGGCCAGCTGCAGCCGGCGGCTGGCGGTCATGTCCAGCTCCGCCGCCTCGCCCAGCACCGCGCCGACGGATGGGCAGCGCAGCGCCTCCTCCAGCGCCCAGAGCGCGTCGGCGTCGCTCTCCGCCTGCACCAGGATCAGGCGCCCCGGCTCGATCCCCAGCGCCGCCAGCCCCGGCGCATAGAGGTCGCGGCCGCGCGTCACCCAGAACAGCGGGCCCCGCCCCGCCGCCAGCCGGCCCAGCAGCACGGCGGCGAATCCGGTGGCGGCCCCGGTGTCGAGCCGCCGGTCCATGCCCAGCACCTCGTGCACCGCCCCCAGCGCCAGCCCGCCGCCCGGCAGGGCCGCGTCCAGATCGGGCACGCCCAGCGGCGCCACGGCGCGCCCGTCCGCCCCGCCGATCCCCTCGATCCGGCGCACGCGCTCCTTCAGTTCGGCGAGCAGCCGCGTCTTCTCGGCTCGTGTGGTCATGGCCCGGGCTCCGGAATGTTCCCTTTATGTTCCATTCCGGACCCCGGGTCCGTCAAGAGGGCGGAGCGGCTAGACCGGTCGCGCGGCGGTCATGGAACGCGGCGCCCCGTCCGGGGTTGTCCTCTCCGAAAGCGTCGCAACGGAGGGCACCATGGATATCCTGCGCATCCTGCTGGCGATCCTGCTGCCGCCGCTGGGGGTGTTCCTGCAGGTCGGCCTGGGCCTGCAATTCTGGCTGAACATCCTGCTGACGATCCTGGGCTACATCCCCGGCATCATCCACGCCATCTACATCATCGTGAAGTACAAGTAGGCGCGCATGACCCGCCACACGCCCAAGCCCCTGGACCAGGCGCAGCTGGCGCGCCTGCGGGCGCTCGCCAACCTCATGGACAGCCGCTGGCGCATCCCCGGCATCGGCGTGCGGGTCGGGCTGGACGGCATCGCCAGCCTGATCCCCGGCGTCGGCGACACGCTCACCGGCCTCGTCTCCGCCTACATCGTCTACGAGGCGCACAAGATGGGCGTGCCCCGCAGCACCCTCATGCGCATGGTGGCGAATGTCGGCATCGACTGGGCGGTGGGCTCGATCCCCGTGGTGGGCGACCTGTTCGACTTCGCCTTCAAGGCCAACACCAAGAACATGGCCCTCCTCCAGCGCCACATCGGCGAGTTCGAGGAGATGCAGATGGAGCGGATGCAGGTCATCAACGAACCGCCGCACGAGGCGCGGCGGTAGAGTCCGTCAGCCGTTGGCTCAGAGGGGGAAACCCCACCACCCGTCATCCCGGCGCAGGCCGGGACCCAGGGGTTGCAGCGGGATACGCCGAATACAGCACCGTAGGTCGAGAGGAGCGAAGCGCATCCCGACACCATCGGCCGGGGTTTGTCGGGATGCGCCTGCGGCTCCTCCCGACCTACGGGCGTGCTTCATCGGCCGCTCATGGCTGCAACCCCTGGGTCCCGGCCCGCGCCGGGATGACGGTCGAGGGTGAGAACGACCGGTAAGAGCGGTTCTCTGACGAACCTTAGGCCCTCACGCCTGTGATAGGCTCAACCAGGTCGGCACCATCCTCTCCATCCGGCTGGCGAACCATGAAGAAGCGCTCCTATTCCATGCCCGCTGACGCTCAGGACCGCACGGACGTGGACGAGGTCCGCGCCCGGACGGACGCGAGCATCGACTATTCGGACATTCCGCCGCTCTCGTCCCCGGCCTGGGCGCCAGGGGAGCCGCGTGCCACGGGTGGAAAGACGCCGGAGCGCAAGAAGCCCGCCGCCTGAGCGCCTCGTGCTGGCACCGCGGGCCCGTCTCATGTAGAGAGGCGGGATGCCCGCCTGGACTCCCACCGCCGCCTTCCTGGCCAGCTTCGCCCTGGCCCTCGCCCTGACCGGCCTCGCAACGACGCTGCTGAAGCGCCGGCAGGTGCTGGACCGGCCGAACGAGCGCTCCAGCCATGTCATCCCCACCCCGCGCGGCGGCGGCTGGGGCGTGGTGCCGCCGCTGCTGCTGGCCTGGGCCGGCATCGCCTGGATGGCCGATGATTGGGGCCGGGTCTGGCCGGTGCTGGCCGCCGCCTTGCCGCTGGCGATGATCTCCTGGGCCGACGACCTCTCCCCCGTGCCGCCTCTGCCACGGCTGGCGGCGCAGGTGCTGGCGGCGGCGGTGGCGCTGCTGTCCATGCCGCCGGACGCGCTGGTGTTCCAGGGCTGGCTGCCGCCCGTGGCCGACCGGCTGCTGGCCGGCATCGCGCTGGTCTGGTTCGTGAACCTGTACAACTTCATGGACGGGATCGACGGCATCACCGGCGTGCAGACGCTGGCGATCGGCCTGGGCCTCGCCGCCGTCGGCTGGGCGGCGGGCGTGGCCGACCCGGCCAAGGCGGTCGATCCGGCCTACGCCCTGGCGCTGGCGGGCGCGGCGCTGGGCTTCCTGGCCTGGAACTGGTACCCGGCCAAGGTCTTCCTGGGCGACGTCGGCAGCGTGCCGCTGGGCTTCCTGGCGGGCTGGCTGCTGCTGCAGGCCGCCGGTAACGGCTACTGGCTGCCGGCGCTGATCCTGCCGCTCTACTATCTGGCCGACGCCACCATCACGCTGGGGCGGCGCCTCGCCCGCGGCGAGAAGGTCTGGGAGGCGCACCGGCAGCACTTCTACCAGCAGGCCGTCCGCCGGCTGGGCCGGCATGACCAGGTCGTGCTGGCGGTGCTGGTCGGGAACGTGCTGCTGGCCGCCGTGGCGCTCACCTCGCGGGACGAGCCCGGCTACGCCCTGCTGGCCCCTGCGGTGACCGCCGCCCTGCTCCTCTGGATGCGCCGGCCGAGCTACTGAGGGCACCCGTCCGGTCCCCGGCATTCGAGATGAATCCCCGCCTGAAGAGGCAGAGGTATGTCCTTGAGGCCACAGGCCGAATTTTATCCCTTGGGGGCATAATTGTCCCTTGCGCGCAGGCGCGAAATGCATAAATAACAATCACAGACGCACCCGCACGTGCCCCTGGCCCCTGGCGGCTCAGCCTCCTTGGTGTTTAAGCAACGACGTTAGGCGTCCTTTTTGGCAGAGCCGGTCGACAGTGGGCCGGTCCCGAGAGGGAGGTCGTCATGCTTTCACTCCGCCGCAGGGCCCACAGCCCCTAAGCGATCTCTGGTCATTCCCGGCGTCTGCTGACGCTTTGAGGCACTCCGGCCCCCTGCCCCGCAGGCATGGCCGGCCAGGCCCGGCTATCGCGGCTCCCGACCAGAGCACTCCGGACAATCCGCTGCGCCGCCCGTCGGCGTGTCGTTTTCACCGTCTCGGCCGCCGGTACCACTCCGGCGCCCTGGAGGGTCGCTTCATCCATGGGTCAGATCCGTTTCCGTTCGGCCGTCGCGCCGCTGCGCAAGAACTTCGCTCCCGCCCCGGCCCACCTGCCGGGCGTGGACAAGGCCGTCGCCGAGCTGCAGCCCAGTGAGCCGCTTCACTGCCTGCGGCCGCAGGTGCTGCGCGCCACCGCGCGCCGCTTCGTCGACGCCTTCGCCGAGGCCGTGGGCGGCCATGTGCTCTACGCGGTGAAGTGCAATCCCGATCCGTCGGTGCTGCGCCACCTGGCCAAGGGCGGCGTGAAGCATTTCGACTGCGCCTCGCCGGCGGAGATCCGTCTGGTGCGCTCGATGTTCCCGAACGCGCCGATCCACTACATGCACCCGGTGAAGAACCGCGCCGCCATCCGCGACGCCTACTTCAACCAGGAGGTCCGCGACTTCAGCCTCGATTCGGACGAGGAGCTGACCAAGATCCTGGAGGAGACCGGCTATGCCGGCGACCTCGGGCTGATGATCCGCCTCGCCATGCCCAAGGGCCAGGCCGCTTACGACCTGTCCGCCAAGTTCGGCGCGCCGGTCGAGGAGGCAGCCTCCCTGCTGCGCCGTGCCCGCGGCGTCGGCCGGCGCGTCGGCATCTGCTTCCATGTCGGCTCGCAGTGCATGAACCCGCAGGCCTACGAGGTCGCGCTGGCCCTGGCCGGCGAGGTCATCCGGCTGGCGGGCGTCGAGATCGACGTGATGGATGTGGGCGGCGGCTTCCCCGTCTCCTACCCCGACATGACCCCGCCCCCGCTGGCCGACTACATGGCCGCGATCAAGCGCGGCATCGCGGCGCTGGACCTGCCGAAGACGACCGAGATCTGGTGCGAGCCGGGCCGGGCGCTGGTGGCGGCCGGCGGCTCCATCGTCGTGCAGGTCGACAAGGTGAAGGGCGACGAGCTGTTCGTGAATGACGGCGTCTACGGCAGCCTGTCGGATGCCGGCGTGCCGGCCTTCAAGTTCCCCTGCCGGGTGATCCGGGCCGAGGGGGTGCGGACGCAGACGGCCGAGCTGAAGCCCTTCGCCTTCTGGGGCCCGACCTGCGACAGCGCCGACCGCATGGCCGGCCCGTTCTGGCTGCCCGCCGACATCCGCGAGGGCGACTGGATCGAGATCGGCCAGCTCGGCGCCTATGGTGCCACGCTGCGGACCGCCTTCAACGGCTTCGACCAGGCCCGCCTTGTCGAGGTCTCGGACCTGCCCCTGCTGGCGACTCCGGGGTATGGGATCGCGGCACGGTTGCCAGACAGCATCGTTTAAGCCACCCTGTAGCCATTCACACCGGCGCCGGACGCTCCTGACGGGGCGACCGGCGGCGGTTTTCTGCGTGCAACTTCCTGTCAACCCAATCCCAAGGGACGACCCGATCGAGAACGCGCGGCGCCGGAGAGGTGCCAAACCGGAGTTCAAACAAAAATGAGCCACAGCACGAAGTACATCGCCCTTCCGGGCCGTCTGGTCATGGTCGGTTGCGGCAGCATCGGTCAGGGCGTCCTGCCCCTGATCCTGCGCCACATCGACATCACCGCCGACCGGATCACCATCGTGACCGCCGATGAGCGGGGCCACGACGTCGCGGACGAGTATGGCGTCCGCTTCATCAAGGAGCCCCTGACGCGCGACAATCTCGAGCGTGTCATCAAGCCTCTCCTCGGCAAGGGCGACTTCCTGCTGAACCTCTCGGTGGACGTGTCCTCCATCGCGCTGATCGAGCTGTGCCAGCGGGCCGGCGCGCTGTACCTGGACACCTGCATCGAGCCCTGGCCGGGCGGCTACACCGACCCGAACGCCACGCCCTCGCAGCGCTCCAACTACGGGCTGCGCGAGCAGGCGCTGGCGCTGCGCAAGACCCACGGCACCGACGGACCGACGGCGGTGCTGACCCACGGCGCCAACCCGGGCCTGGTCTCGCACTTCATGAAGAAGGCGCTGCTGGACATCGCCCGCGACGTCGGCATGGCCGTCGACACGCCGCGCACCCGCGAGCGCTGGGCGGCCCTGGCGCACGAGCTGGACGTGAAGACCGTCCACATCGCCGAGCGCGACACCCAGGTGTCCGCGGTGCCGAAGAAGCGCGGCGAGTTCGTGAACACCTGGTCGATCGACGGCTTCGTCAGCGAGGGCTGCCAGCCGGCGGAACTCGGCTGGGGCAGCCACGAGAAGCACTTCCCCAAGGACGGCTCCCGTCACGAGGAAGGCTGCGGCGCGGCCATCTATCTGAACCGGCCGGGCGTCACCACGCGGGTGCGGACCTGGACGCCGCAGGAGGGGCCGTTCCACGGCTACCTCATCACCCACGGCGAGGCGATCTCGATCTCGGACTACTACACGGTCCGCAACGATTTCGAGGTCGTCTACCGGCCGACGGCGCACTACGCCTATCATCCGTGCGACGACGCCATCAAATCGATCCACGAGTTCGCCGGTAAGAACTTCGTGCAGCAGGCCGAGCAGCGCCTGATGATGCACGAGATCACCGGCGGCATCGACGAGCTGGGCGTGCTGCTGGCGGGGCATAAGAAGGGCGCCTACTGGTACGGCTCGCAGCTGTCGGTCGAGGAGGCGCGCCGCCTCTGCCCGCACAACAACGCCACCAGCCTCCAGGTCTGCGTGGCGGTGCTCTCGGGCATCGTCTGGGCGCTGGAGAACCCGAACCGCGGCGTGGTCGAGCCGGACGAGATGGATTTCGAGCGCTGCCTCGAGATTTGCATGCCCTATCTCGGGCCGGTGGTCGGCGAATACACCGACTGGACCCCGCTGGAGGGACGCAACAAGTTCTTCCCCGAGGACATCGACCCGGGCTGCCCCTGGCAGTTCAAGAACATCCGGGTGGCGTGAGGTACGGACGGGCGGGAGGAAACTCCCGCCCGTTCTCTATTGGCACTTAGCTCTGGCGGCCGCCGCCGCCCTGCTCGTCCTTGCGCACCATGCCGTCGGGCTTGGCCGGGTTGTCGCCGTAGCCGGCGCGCTCCTGCAGCTGGCGGATGCGCTGGTCCGCCTCCGCCGCCGTCATGCGGTCGCCCTCCTGGAACTCCTCGCCCACCTCCTCCGACAGCACGCGCAGATGTCCAGCCTGGTTCTCGGTCATCGGACCGTCGGGATTCTGCCGCGCCGCCTCGGCGCTGGGCGATTCGTGCGAGTTGTCGCGGTCGGTGCGGTTGCCGGTGGCCATGGCGTCCTCCTGTCTCGTCGAGAGGCAGGCATCAATGGACGCCGGCGGGTGAAGTTCCGCCCAGGCGTTCAAGGACAAGTCGCCCGCCCGGCTGGTCGACCGTGAAGCGGAAGCGCCTGAGCAGGCCGAGCCCGATGGTGCCGTGCTCCGCCGACCGGAACAGCGTCCCGCGCGGGGCGACATGAAGCTCGACAGAGCCCATCTCCTCCCCCGCGAGCGTCAGGCCGGACGCCCCGTGCCGCCGATAGGCGAAGCGTCCGCCCGCCGCCATGGCCTGGCGTTCCTCGCCCCCGCCCAGCGCGTCTTGCAGGCGGAGACGCCGGACCGCGTCCTCGTAGAGCGTCACTTCCCCGAAGTCGCCGGTGTCGATCTGCAGCAGCACCCGGACCCCGGCTACCGCCGCCTCCACGGCGGGCAAGCCATTCACCATCCGGATCGGCAGGATCAGGGCATCCGATGGCGGCGTGTATCCCGACGAAAGGGTCATCCGCCCGGCGGGCGCGTCGATGGTGACGGCATAGGCATGGAACAGCGGCTGTCCGACGACGCCGGCGAAGCGCGGGGCCTGTTCCCGATCCGTCATCCCGTCCGGCAGCGCCATCACCGCCACGGGCGGGCGCTCCATCACGACGGGTCCGATCGACACGCTGTCCACGGTGGTCAGGCTCGCGCCGGAATATCCGGACCAGCTGCCGACCAGGGTGACGCCCCGACCCGAGAGCCCCAGCGCCACCGCCGCGGGGCGATCCAGCACATGCGCGTCGCTCAGTCCCGTGTCGAGCAGGAAGGGCGCCGGCGCGCCGCCATTGACGGAAGCCTCGACCACCAGCCCCGCCGGTTCGACCGCGACCGGCATGCTCACCGGGTCGGGCAGTGTCCGCGGTGGTGGCGACGGCGGCAGGGCTGCGCAGGCGGCCAGGAAAGGCAGCATCGCTGCCACCACCCAAAAGCTGCACGAGAGACGGCGCATTCCCTTCTCCGACGGTCACGCCCTCGCGCTTAGCAGCCCCGGCCCATCAGGTCCAGCCCCGCACATGCCGGCCCCCTCCCCCGCGCGGGACGTTTTGGTTTGCCCTGGGGCGGGTTGCGGTCTAAAGACCCTCACCGGGCACTGTCGCCCTGCCGGCCCGGGACTAGCCGCACCATGACCGATGCACGCGATCCGTCGCTCGCCGCCAGGGCGCTGCTGCCAACGGGCCTGCGCGACCTGCTGCCGCCCGACGCGCAGCACGAGGCCGGCGTGGTCGAGGGGCTGCTGGGCGAGTTCGCCCGGCGCGGCTACGACCGGGTGAAGCCGCCGCTGATCGAGTTCGAGGAGGGGCTGCTGTCCGGCCCCGGCGCGGCGCTCGCCAACCAGACCTTCCGGCTGATGGACCCGGTGTCGCAACGCATGATGGGCGTGCGCTCGGACATGACGCTGCAGGTCGCCCGCATCGCCGCCACGCGCCTCGGCAAGGCGCCGCGGCCGCTGCGCCTCTCCTATTCCGGCCAGGTGCTGCGGGTGAAGGGCACGCAGCTGCGGCCCGAGCGCCAGTTCGGCCAGGTCGGCGCCGAGCTGATCGGTTCGCTGCGCCCCGAAGCCGATGCCGAGATGATCCTGCTGGCCGCCGACGCGCTGGCAGCATTGGGCGCCACCGGCATCAGCGTCGACCTGACCCTGCCCACGCTCATCCCCGCGGTCATGGACGCCCTATCCCTGCCCCACGGTACCCGTGAGGCGGCGCGCGGCGCGCTGGACCGGCGCGACGCGTCGGAGGTGGCGGCGCTGGGTGGTCCCGCCGCGGAGCTGCTGAACGCCATCATGGCCTGCTCCGGCCCGGCGCCCGCCGCCGTCGAGCGCCTCGCCCGGGTCAACCTGCCGGCGTCGGCCGAGCCCGAGCGCGCCCGCATCACGGCCGTGGTCGGGCTGCTGGAGGCGGCGGCGCCGCACCTCGCCATCACCATCGACCCGGTGGAGCGGCGCGGCTTCGAGTACCAGACCGGCCTGTCCTTCACCCTGTTCGCGCGCGGCGTGCGCGGCGAGCTGGGGCGCGGCGGCCGCTACCGGGCCGGCGGAGACCTGATCGCGGGCGAGCCGGCGACGGGCTTCACCCTCTATACCGACACGGTCATCCAGGCGGTCCCCGGGCCCCGCGCGCCGAAGCGGCTGCTGCTGGAGCACGGCACGTCGCCGGCAGATGCGGCGCGTCTGCGGACCGAGGGCTGGCAGACGGTGGCGGCGCTGGAGCCGGTCGGGGACATGGCAACGGAAGCGAAAAGGCTCGGTTGCGGGCATTACACGCGCGGCGGCACGCCGGTCGCGGTCTGAGGAGAGCACATCATGGCGAACGTCGCGGTCGTCGGTTCCCAGTGGGGCGACGAGGGCAAGGGCAAGATCGTCGACTGGCTGTCCAGCCGCGCCGACGTGGTGGTCCGCTTCCAGGGCGGCCACAATGCCGGCCACACGCTGGTGATCAACGGCGTCGAGTACAAGCTGTCGCTGCTGCCCTCGGGCGTGGTGCGGCCGGGCAAGCTGTCGGTCATCGGCAACGGCGTGGTGGTCGATCCCTGGGCCCTGCTGCGCGAGATCGACGGCATCCGCGCCAAGGGCGTGGAGATCACGCCGGAGACGCTGATGGTGGCGGAGAACGCCACGCTGATCCTGCCGCTGCACAGCGCGGTGGACAAGGCGCGCGAGGAAGCGCGCGGCGCCTCCAAGATCGGCACGACCGGCCGCGGCATCGGCCCGGCCTACGAGGACAAGGTCGCCCGCCGCGCCATCCGCCTCTGCGACCTGGCGGACGAGAGGGTGCTGGAAGAGAAGGTCGACCAGCTGCTCTTCCACCACAACGCGCTGCTGCGGGGCCTCGGCGCCGCCGAGATCGACCGGGCGGAGCTGCTGGCCCAGCTGCGGGAGGTGGCGCCGAAGATCCTGCCCTACGCCAAGGTCATCTGGCAGCGGCTGGACGACATGCGCCGCGCCGGCAAGCGCATCCTGTTCGAGGGCGCGCAGGGTACGATGCTGGACGTCGACCACGGCACCTACCCCTACGTCACCTCCTCCAACACGGTGGCGGGCCAGGCGGCGGCCGGCGGCTCCATGGGCCCGGGCGCCATCGGCTACGTCCTGGGCATCACCAAGGCCTACACGACGCGCGTCGGCTCCGGCCCCTTCCCCACCGAGCTGCTGGACGACACCGGCGAGCTGATCGGCCAGCGCGGCCGCGAGTTCGGCACGGTGACGGGCCGCAAGCGCCGCTGCGGCTGGTTCGACGCCGTCATGGTGCGCCAAGCCATCAAGGTCGGCGGCATCAACGGCATCGCGCTGACCAAGCTGGACGTGCTGGACGGCATCGGCGACCTGAAGGTCTGCGTCGGCTACCGCTACAAGGGCGAGACCATCCAGCACCTGCCGGCCAGCCAGACCGCCCAGGCCGAGGTCGAGCCTGTCTACGAGACCTTCGAGGGCTGGACCGACAGCACCAAAGGCGCCCGTTCCTGGGCGCAGCTGCCGGCCACGGCGATCAAGTACATCCGCCGCATCGAGGAGCTGATCGAGGCGCCGGTGGCGCTGCTGTCGACCAGCCCCGAGCGCGATGACACGATCTTGATGCACGACCCCTTCGCCGGCTGAGGATAGGATTCGGCCGGTCCGGCGTCCGGCCGAGTTCGTTCCGCCTTCCCAACGATAGGCATAGCCCTATATTTCGGGAGGGTGGGTTGTAGGTCCGGTGCCGGTCTGAGATGATCGGGCGTCGGCTCCAGTCCGGACCCGGCCCCGGGTGCGGCGGTAGCCGCGTCCGGACTCCCCCAGGGTGATGATGGCCACCGCCGCGCATATAGCCGACGCGCATCTCGAGTTCCCCCCGGCCGATCTCGGCGGCCGGTGCGAGATCTTCCCGACCTCCCCCCTGCCGGGGCTGGATGGGCCGGGCGGGGCGGCCTATGTCTGCCGCAACCTGCGCAACCCGCGCGAAGAGCATTTCGCCATCGTCTGCGACGCGCCGGCCCCGCCGCGCATCGAGTCGCTCGCCACCTTCCGCACGCTGGACCATCCCTCCCTGGTGCGGGTGGTCGACTGGGGCACGGTGGAGTGGGCGCCGGACGCGGTGCGCCGCTTCGTCATCTGCCTGGAGCGCCCGAGCGGCCGCCGGCTGATGGACAGCCTGAACGACATGCGCGAGCCGATGCCGGAGGAGCAGCTGGTGCGGGGCTTCCTGCCCGGCATGCTGTCCCTGCTGAAGGAGGCGAGCCGCGCCGGCCTTACCTGCGGGCGCATCAACCCGACCAACCTCTACGTCAAGCACGGGGTCACCGGCTCCGCCGTGCTGGGCGACTGCGTCAGCGGCCCGCCCGGCTACGGCCAGCCCCTGCTGTTCGAGACGATCGAGCGCGGCATGGCGCAGCCCGCGGGCCGGGGCCCCGGCAGCGTGGCAGACGATCTCTACGCGCTGGGCGTGACCCTGATCGTGCTGATGTTCGGGCGCAACCCGCTGCGCGGCATGGAGCCCGAGGAGGTGCTGCAGGCCAAGATCGAGCGCGGCACCTACGGCGCGCTGATGGGCGGCATCCGCCCGCCGCAGAATCTGGTGGAGCCGTTGCGGGGCCTCACCACCGACGACCCGAAGCAGCGCTGGACGCTGAACGATCTGGACCTTTGGCTGCAGGGCCGCCGCCTCAGCCCGAAGCAGCCGCAATCGACCAAGCGGGCGCAGCGGCCGCTGGAGTTCGACGGCAAGGAGCTGTGGACCGCCCGCGCGGTGGCCCACGCGCTGTCCCGCAACATCCCCCAGGCGACCCGGCTGATCGCCTCGGGCGAGCTGGACAAGTGGCTGCGCCGGGCGCTGAACGACGAGCTCAGGGCCGAGCGCGCCCAGCAGGCGGCCGACGGCGCCGGCGCGGGCCGGCCGGGCAGCATCGAGGAGCGCACGGTCGCCCGGGTCTGCGTCGCCTTGGACCCGGCCGGGCCCATCCGCTACAAGGGCTACGCGGTCATGCCAGACGGCATCGGCCCCGCATTGGCGGAGGCGACCGCCACCGGCGACGGCGTCCAGGCCATGGCCGAGATCGTGCTGTTCCAGATGGTGGGTTTCTGGGTCAACTGCTTCCCGGACTTCCGGCCCGACCATATCCCGCTGCTGCAGAAGTTCGACAGCCTGCGCACCCTGCTGGAGCAGAGCGGCCCCGGCTTCGGCGTGGAGCGGCTGCTCTACGAGCTGTGCCCCGCGGTGCCCTGCATGAGCCTGCAGGTGCGCGAGCAGTACGTGCTGTCCCTGGCCGAGCTGATGACGGCGCTGGACCAGGTGGCGGTGAGGCCGCTGCGCGGCCGCGAGCCGGTGGACCGGCACGTCGCCGCCTATATCGGCACGCATCACCGCAAGCTGACCGAGCGGCTGCTGCTGCCGCTGTCCGCCGCCAACGAGCCGGTGGTGCGCGCCAGCGCCATGCTGGCCCTGCTGGTCGAGGTGCAGCGGCGCTACGGCCCGGCCAAGGTGCCGAACCTCGCCGGCTGGCTGGTGACCCTGCTGGAGCCGCTGATCAAGCGCTTCCACAACCGCACCACCCGCGAGCGGCTGACCCGGGACGCCTTGGACGTGGCGGAGGACGGCGCGTTGGACAAGGTGCTGGCCGTCATCGACGATCCGCAGGCGCTGAACAAGGACCAGAGGGGCTTCGCCTCGGCCATGCGCCAGTACGAACAGCTGACCCAGCGCATCCGCCAGCTCCGGCAGAGCGCCGGCGACCGCGGCGGCATCGCCGTCAACACCGGCCGCCAGGTCGCCGCCGTGGCCTCCAGCGTCGTCGGCATGATCGTGCTGGTGGCGATCGTCATCCACATGGCGGGTGGCATATGAGCCGCTCGACCACACGCCGCGACGCCGCCGGCGGCATCGCCCTGCTCCTGGTGCTGCTGCCGCTCGGCGTCGTCGTGCTGCCGACGACGGTACTGATGGGCGCCGGCCTGATCCCGACGCTGGTCGCGGCCCTGGTCGACCGCGACCCGGAGAAGTCGGCGGCGCTGACCGTCGGGGCCATGAACCTCTGCGGCGTCATGCCCTTCGCCATCGAGCTGTGGCAGTCCGGCCATACGCTGGACCTGGCGCTGGGGCTGCTCGCCACGCCCTATACCTGGCTGGTCATGTACGGCGCCGCCGCCATCGGCTGGGGCTTCTACTTCGCCATCCCGCCGCTGGTCGCCGGCTTCGTCACCATGCGCGACGAGGACAAGGCCCGCCGCCTGGAGCAGGAGCGCGACGCGCTGGTCGAGGAATGGGGGCCGGAGGTCGCCGGCCTGCCCGCCCCGATCGCCATGTCGGGCGCCGAGACCGAGGATGAGGAGGAGCGGCTGGTGGAACCGGCGGCTTGAGCCCTTTCATCCTTCTCCCCTTGCGGGAGAAGCAAGGACCCGTTGCGCAGCAACGGGGGGATGAGGGGTATCGGGCGAGGCTGGCCCCTGGTGCGTCCTTCGACAGGCTCAGGATGAGGGGTGGGAGATGCCAGGCACTCCCGTCCCTAGGAGGCCGATCTTCGCCGGGAGCAGCAAAATCCTCCTCATGCTGAGCTTGTCGAAGCACGCACGACGGCGCCGCAGCCCCTCACCCTCCCACGCTGCGCGCGGGTCCCATCCCTCTCCCTCGGGAGAGGGATCTTCACACCAGCCGCTGCTCGATCGCGGCGTTCTTGATCGACTTCTGCAGCTTCTCGAAGGCTCGGACCTCGATCTGGCGGACGCGCTCGCGGCTGATGCCGTACTGCTGCGAGAGGTCCTCGAGCGTCGCCGGGTTCTCGCGCAGGCGGCGCTCCATGAGGATGTGGCGCTCGCGCTCGTTCAGCCCCTTCATCGCCTCGGTCAGCAGGGCGCGGCGGCGGCCCAGCTCCTCCTGCTCGGCGAGGCGGACCTCCTGGGTCTCGGTCTCGTCGACCAGCCAGTCCTGCCACTCGCCCTCGCTGTCGGCGCGCAGCGGCGCGTTCAGGCTGTGGTCGGGCGCGGACAGGCGCCGGTTCATGTTGACGACGTCGTCCTCGGGCACCGAGAGCTTCTCGGCGATGGCCTTCACCGTCTCCGGCGCCAGGTCGCCCTCCTCGATCGCCTGCATCTGGCCCTTCAGCTTGCGCAGGTTGAAGAACAGCTTCTTCTGCGCGGCCGTGGTGCCCATCTTCACCAGGCTCCAGCTGTGCAGGATGTATTCCTGGATGGCGGCGCGAATCCACCACATGGCGTAGGTGGCGAGGCGGAAGCCGCGGTCGGGGTCGAAGCGCTTGACCGCCTGCATCATGCCGACATTGCCCTCGGAGATCAGCTCCGACAGGGGCAGGCCGTAGCCGCGGTAGCCCATGGCGATCTTCGCCACGAGCCGGAGATGGCTGGTGACCAGCTGGTGCGCCGCCTTGGAATCCTCATGCTCCTGCCAGCGCTTGGCCAGCATGTACTCCTCCTCGGGAGCCAGCATGGGGAACTTGCGGATCTCCTGCAGGTAGCGGGAGAGATTGCTCTCCGAACTGACGACGGGGATCGCGGGCAAGGTGCTCATCTGCTCAACCCTCCGGGCCGGTGGCCGGCCTCGCGGTGGGATCGGTCCCCTTCTCTCGGGTGTCCGGCCGGGATGCCGTCCCCTGGGGGTCCAATCCGCTCGTTGGTAGGTTAATCGACTCTGGCGCTTCCACAAACACTCTTTAGACGGATTCCAAAACTGCAACCAGCTGCTGCATGTCACTCGGCAGTTCGCTCTCGAACCGCATCGTCTCGCCCGATGTCGGGTGCCGGAATTCCAGGGACCAAGCGTGCAGGGCCTGTCTCGGGAAGCCAACAACCTCCATCCTGACCCGTTCCGGAAGACCTTTCCCCAGGGACGTACGGGCTCGTCCATAGAGGGGATCACCCAGGAGCGGATATCCTATATGGGTAAGATGCACCCGAATTTGATGGGTACGCCCCGTCGCGAGCTTGCATTCCACCTGCGACAGAATGGCATCGGCCGTGCCGACGCGCCCGCCATAGGCCCTGATCATGCGGTAGCGGGTCAGGGCCGGCTTGCCGCCCTTGGGCAGCACCGCCATGCGCTTGCGGTCGCTGGGGTGGCGGCCGATATTGCCCTCCACCTCCCCCGCCGGCGGCACCGGCGCGCCCCATACCAGGGCGCGGTAGGTGCGGCTGAGCGTCCGGTCGGCGAACTGCGCCGCCAAGCCCTGGTGCGCCCGGTCGGTCTTGGCCACGACCATCAGGCCGGAGGTGCCCTTGTCCAGCCGGTGGACGATGCCCGGCCGCGCCACGCCGCCGATGCCCGAGAGCCCGCCCCGGCAATGGTGCAGCAGGGCGTTCACCAGCGTGCCGTCGCGGTTGCCGGCGGCGGGGTGGACGACCATCTCGGCAGCCTTGTCGATCACCAGCAGCTCCGGGTCCTCGTAGAGGATCGTCAGCGGGATGTCCTGCGGCTCGGGAACCGCCGTCTCAGGCTCGGGCAGATCTATGGCGAAAATCTGGCCCTGTTTGACCCGGTGGGAGGCATCCACTATCGTCCGCCCGTCCGCGGCGACACGCCCCTCCTCGATCAGCGACTTGAGGCGGGAGCGGGACAGCCCGGCCCCTTCCGGCCGGTCGGCCAGCGCCGCCGCCAGCGCCTTGTCCAGTCGCTCGCCGGTGAGGGCGTCGGGCAGGGCCAGGCTGAGGCCCGCGCCCTCCTCCGGGAGGTCGTCGGTGTCGGGGTTTGCGGGGCCGAGGTCGGCGGAAGTGGGGTCGGGCGTGCTCATCGCCTGAGCTTATCCTGATGGAACGGGTCTGGGGCGGAAAGTGCGGGCATTACTGGCATTCGTAACATTGATGGGCCTCCTGATCCTGGCAGGCTTCGGCTTCCTGGGCTGGGAGGTCTACAAGCGCGCCACCGATCCGAACCATCCCCGCTCCTGGGTTCGGACCGCCGAGCAGGCGCAGCCGGGTGCCGACGGTGCGACTCCGTCCGCGCCCGCCGGCCCCGCCCTGCCCGCCCCCACCACCCTGCCCGCCGGCAGCCGCATCGACGAGCTGCAGACGCTGGGCAACCGGGTGCTCTACCGCGTGACCCTGCCGGACGGCTCACAGCAGGTACATCTGCTGGACCCGCGCAGCGGCCGTGCCCAGATCCTGACCGCGACGGAACAGCCCGCCGCCCGTTGATCCATCCTTTCCACGCACCGGCGCGCCGGAACCCTGCGCGGAAATCTGCCTGAGGACTCCTCCAGCATGAATTTCATGAGCGACAACGTGGCCGGCGCCGCGCCCGAGATCATGGCGGCGGTGCAGGCCGCCAACGACGGCACCGCCCCCTCCTACGGCGCCGATCCCTGGACCGCGCGGGTGGAGAAGCGGCTGGAGGAGCTGTTCGAGCGGCCCGTCACCGTCTTCCCCGTCGCCACCGGCACGGCGGCCAACGCCCTGGCCCTGTCGGTCATGACCCCGCCCTGGGGTGCGGTGTACTGCCATGCCGAGAGCCACATCAACACCGACGAGTGCGGCGCGCCCGAGCTCTATACCGGCGGCGCCAAGCTGGTGACGCTGCCCGGCGCGCACGCCAAGCTGGATCCGGCCACGCTGGAGGCGGCGCTGGCCGAGGCGCATCCCGGCTTCGTGCATGCGGTGCAGCCGGCGGCCCTCAGCCTGACCCAGGCGACCGAGGCCGGCACCAGCTACACCCCCGCCGAGGTGGCGGCCCTGACCGAGATCGCCTGTCGCCACAAACTGCTGGTCCACATGGACGGCGCCCGCTTCGCCAACGCCGTCGCGCATCTGGGCTGCAGCCCGGCCGAGGTGACCTGGAAGGCCGGCGTGGACGCCCTGTCCTTCGGCGCCACCAAGAACGGCGCCATGGCCGCCGAGGCGGTGGTGTTCTTCAACCGCGACCTCGCCGAGAGCTTCGGCTACCGCCGCAAGCGCGCGGGACACCTGCTGTCCAAGATGCGCTTCGTCTCGGCCCAGCTGGACGCCTATCTGGCGGACGGGCTGTGGCTGAAGCTGGCGGGCCACGCCAACGCCCAGGCCGCCCGCCTGGCCGAGGGTCTGACCGCCCTGCCCGGCGTCAGCTTGCGCGATCCGGTCGAGGCCAACGAGCTGTTCGTCGCCATGCCTGACGCCCTAAAGGACGGGCTGGAGACGCGCGGCTTCAAGTTCTACCGCTGGGACGACCGGGTGATTCGATTGGTGACCGCCTGGAACACCGAGGCCTCGGCCGTGGAGGCCTTCCTGTCGGCGGCGCGCGAGCTGTCGTCCCGGGCCTGAAACCGCATGTTCACTGGGGTTTGCGAGGCTTTGACAAAAAAGGGGAAAAAAGCGCTTGACCACCCCCGGCCCACCCTCTAAATAACCGCCCACCGCACGGCCTCGTCCCCTTCGTCTAGAGGCCTAGGACACCGCCCTCTCACGGCGGTAACAGGGGTTCGAATCCCCTAGGGGACGCCATCCGTACCGATCCAAAGCCCGGCCTCGTGCCGGGCTTTGTCGTTTCCGGGCACCTGCGGGCGATCTTGCTGTTTCTACGGCGAGGCCGTAGGCGTGACGCATATCCTGTCGTGGCTTGAGTGCCCCTGAATGCTTCCCCTTTCCGTCACCCCGGCGAAAGCCGGGGCCCAGGGGTTGCAGCTATGAGACATCGATGAAGCGTGCCCGTAGGTCGCATGGAGCGCAGCGCAATGCGACATGCTCCGGGCGGAGCGTCGCATTACGGCTCCGCCTCCATGCGACCTACGAACCATACGGGTGCTGCATCACTCACATCCCGCTGCAACCCCTGGGTCCCGGCCTGCGCCGGGATGACGGGAACAAGGACGGTGGTAATCTTCATCGAGTGAATTCAGTCCACCGCATCATCACCCTGAGGAAAGCCAATGACCGCGAAACGCGACGTTATCTTTCCGACGGCTGAGGAAGACGCGGCGATCACGTCGGCGGCCCTTTCCGACCCGGACAACCTTCCCCTCTCCGAGGACGATCTCCTGCGCGGCCGCACGGCCATGCTGGCGCGGGAGGCGCGGGCGGCGGGGTTGTCTCAGGAGAAGTTCGCCGAGCGCTACGGCATTCCCGTGGGCACGCTGCGCGACTGGGAACAGGGCCGCAAGGCGGCGGACCAAGCGGGGCGGAACTATCTCAAAGTCATCGCCCGGCTGCCGGCCGAAGTGGCGCGGGTGCTGGCGGCCGAGTAGCGGCCGTCGGCCCCCTGCCCGCCGCATTGCGGCTCCGCCTCCATGCGACCTATGGCTCGATTCAGCCGAATGGGTTCTTCACCTTCTTCACCGCCCCCTCCTCCACCTGTGGCGCGGCCTTGGCGGGCAAGTCCCCCTCCGCCTCCAGCGCGGTGACGATGGCGGCCAGCAGGTCGCGCAGCGCCTTGGCCTGCTTCAGCCCGGTCTGGTCGCGGGCGATGTCGAGCGAGCCGTGCAGCGCGATGCGGTCGGTGCCGTTCTCCACCTCCAAACCGCCGACGCTCACCGCCTGCTCGTCGTTCTGGAACGGCTTGAATTTCGCTGCGGGCATCGGGTCACCCCTGGTTGCGGGAGCGGCGGCCGGTGGCGGTGCGCTCGGTCGGGTCGGGCAGCGGAAGGGCCCGCTGCTTGGCAGTCTCGGGCATGGAGGGGAACGGGTCCACCCCGACGCGCTCGCGCAGCTCGGCGATGGAGATCACCTCGTACTCCTGCTCCGGCGCGTTGCGGGAATAGTAGGCGGCGGCGGCCCGGCGGAACGGGTCATAGACGGCCTTCCAGTAATGCGAAGGCACCAGCACCCTGCCCTTCAGGCTCGCTATGTCGCCATTCTCGTCCGGCTGGAAGGCGACGCCGGTAACGACGAACAGCTCGCCCCGCTGCGACGCCAGCCGGCGGACGGCCTCCTCGATCAGGCGCCAGATGCCGCGGTTGTGCTCGGGCACCTGCGGCGCGATGTTGGCGAGGCTGAAGCTCTCGCGCGCCTGCTCCGGTTCGGGGAAGTCACCGTTCGGCGCGATGTGGCCGCGGTCGTAGCCGGAGCGGGTATAGTCCGCCAGCCGGGCGCGGGCGCGGGTGGGGATGCGCTTCTCCTCGTGGAAGGCGTTCTCGCGGACGTCGCCCCGCGCATCCCGCACCCGCTCGCGGGTCAGGCGCAGGGCGGAGTAGAGCCCGGTGCGCGAGACGCCCGATGCGAGGTTGGCGTAGCCCAGGAAGCAGAGCGCGTGGGTGTCGCGGGCCAGCGGCGCCGAGACGATGTCCGGCGCCTGCCCGCCGGCGAAATGCTCCGGGCAGGCGGTGGGCGCCGCCGCCGCGCCGCGCGTCAGCAGCAGCGCCAGCAGGGCCGAGGCTAATACCGACGCCGTCCCGCGCATGGGAGGTCACCCCCTGTCCATCCGACAGGAGCAACAGCCCATCGCCCGAAAGAGCACGCGCCCGCTAAGCGGCGCTCGCCGCCCGGCCGGCTTCGCCCAGCCGTTCCATCAGCCCGAGCGCATCGAAGGGCGCGCGCACCTGCGCGTCATTGTCGAAATAGACATAGACGTCACCCCGGGCCATCCACTGCCGCACCCGGTCGGCCCAGAGGTTCAGGGCCTCGTCCTCGTAGCCGCTCCAGTAGAGGACCGGCGTGCCGTGCAGGCGCACATAATGGAAGTCGGCGGTGACCTCGAGCGTCAGCGGCCAGTCCGGCGTGTCGGCCGTGACCAGGGAGACGTTGCGCTCGCGCAGCAGCTCGATGAAGCGCGGGTCGAGGAAGCTCTGGTGCCGGATCTCCAGCGCGTGCCGCAGCGGCCGGCGCGCGTCGGTCTCGGTCCAGGCGCGGCCCTCCATGCGCGGCTCGTGGCGGCGGGCCAGATCGGCGGCCTCTTCCGTGTCCCGGGGCAGCAGGTCGAGGAAGCGGGCGATGCGGTCGGGATCGAAGCGCAGCCGCTCCGGCAGCTGCCAGAGCATCGGCCCGAGCCGGTCGCCCAGCCGCAGCGGGCCGGACGCCAGCACGTTCGCCAGCGGCGCCTCGACATCCACCAGCTTCTTCATGTGGGTGATGTAGCGCGAGCCCTTCACCGCGAAGACGAAGCCCTCGGGCGTGTCGGCGGCCCAGCGGGCGAAGCTGTCGGGCCTGGGCAGGCCGTAGAAGGTGCCGTTGATCTCGATCGAGGTGAAGCGGCCGGCGGCGTAGGCCAGCTCGTCCTTCTGCCGCAGGCCCGGCGGGTAGAAGACCCCGCGCCAGGGCCGGTAGGTCCAGCCCGATATGCCGATATAGGCCCTGCCCGCCATTCCCCGCTCCCCGGTCTCTCCACAAGGAGGAACAGCGGCGGGGCCGGGGCGTCACCGCTGGCGGGCCAGATCCATCATCTGGATGTCGATCTCGTTCTGGATCAGCCGGGAGATCACCAGCGACTTGCCGTCCGGCCTGAGCGCGATGCCGGACATGGCATTGAAGTCCGCCATCTCCGCCAGCTGCCGCGACTGGCCGGTGGCGAGGTCCAGCACCTTCAGCGCGGTTCGTCCGGTGCCCGGGCGGGTCACGTAGTAGAGCGCGTCGGCGGTCGGCAGGAAATTCGGCCAGTCGACCGCGCTGTGGTCGGGCACGACCAGCTCCTCGGGCGCGTCGACGGCGAGCGCGCGGCGCCAGATGCCGGGGACCAGGGTCTTGACGTAGTAGAGCGTCCGGCCGTCGGGCGAGAGGCGCGCCGAGCTCACCAGATCGCCGGTCACCGGTTCCAGCTTCGAGGGATCGGCCGCGTCCAAGCGCCAGATGCGCCAGGAGCCGCTGCGGCGCGAGGTGAAGTATATGGAGGCGCCGTCGGGCGACCACAGCGCCTGCATGTCCTCCGACGGGTCGTCGGTCAGGCGCACCGGGGCGCCGCCCTCGCGGCCGATCCGGTACAGGTCGAAATTGCCCTTGGTACCCACGGCGAAGACCAGCGTGCGGCCGTCCGGCGACCAGCGCGGGCCCTGCAGCATGGAGCCGCCCATCTGCGTCAGGCGGCGCGGCTCCCCGCCCGGTTCCAGCAGCCACAGCTCCGGCGCGCCGGTGCGGGTGGAGACGAAGGCGACGGTACCGTCCACCGGCGAGATGTCGACGTCGCCGTCCACCGCCGTGGAGGGGGCAAGCGCCGTCATGCGGCCGGGCTCGCCCACCAGATCGACCTCGAACAGATTGGCGCGGAAGCTCATGCTCTCGAAGGCCAGCCGGTCCACCGAGCGGGCAGCGGTCAGCCCGGCCACGTCCTTGAGGCCCAGCGACAGGCGCCGCGGCTCGCCGCCGCCCGTGGAAATCCACCAGAGGCCCAAATCGCCGGTGCGGCTGGAGGAGAAGAACAGCCCCTGGCTGTCCCAGTCCCAGGCCAGCCCGCTGACGCGCTGCCCCTCCTCCGTCAGCCTGGTCTCCTGCCGCGTCTCAAGGTCCAGCAGGACGATGTCGGAGACGCCCCAGGCATAGGATCGGACGAAGGCGACGGTGCGGCCGTCGGGCGAGACCACCGGCTTGCTGTCGCCCCAGGTGCGTGGCGGGCTGGTGGTCAGCGCCTCGACCGTGCCGTCGTCCAGGTTCACCCGGTGCAGGCTCATGGCGGCGGCCGGTTCGGGGCCGTCGCTGTAGACCAGCGACCGGCTGTCCGGCATCCAGGACAGGGTGGTGATCTCGGCCGCCTTGCAGCGGTGGACCATGCGCGGGTCGCCGCTGGGCACCGCCAGCAGCATGATGCGGCAGGGCTCGCCGGCGCGGTAGGTGACATAGGCCACCTGCGAGCCGTTCGGCGCCCAGGCGGCGGCGATGTCGTTGCCGGGATCGGTGGTCAGCCGGATGGGCGAACCGTCCAGGACCGAGCGCTGGTAGAGGTCGACATTGCCCGCGTCCATCACCCGGCCGCTGAAGACCATCTGCCCGCCGTCCGGCGACAGGGTCGGGTAGATCTCGCGGCCGGGATATGTGGTGACCGGCTTCATGCGCGCCACGGTCCAGCCGGCCGGCGCGCCGCCGCCCAGCAGCAGCGCCACCGCGCCGAGGGCCACCGCCACGGCGGCACCCGCGACCCAGGGCAGCGGCGAGCGGCGCTGCGGCTGCACAGGGGCGGCGGCGGGCGGCGGCACCGGGTCGGGATCGGCCGCGAAGCCGCCCGGCAGCGGCGCCCCCTCCAGCTCCAGCGGCGCGTCGAGGTTCATGATGTAGCCGACGCGCGGCACGGTCTCGATCGTGACGCCGGTGACGCCCAGATCGCGCAGCGCCGCGCGCAGGCGGACGATGCAGCGGTTCAGCGCGTCGTCGCCGACCACCACCCCGCCCCAGCAGGCCTGCATCAGGTCGTCGCGCGAAACGACGGTGCCGTTGCGGTGCGCCAGCACCACCAGCACCTGCATCACGCGGGGCTCCAGCCGCTGCACCTGCTCCCCGAGCGCCACCTGGTTCAGGGACGGGCGCACCACGCAGCCGCCGCCAAGCCGGAAGGCCGGCTCGCGGGCCAGCGTCACCGCGTCCAGCGGCGGCGCGAACGGCGAGCGGATGGAGGTGACGCCCATCAGGGTTCCCGGCTGAAATCGAGCTTCAACCTTGATCCGAAGCCCCGCCCGATGCAAGCAGGCAAATACTTGGAACTATGTGTAGAATTGTTACCGGACGGTAACGTGGCCGGGCTCAGTGGCAGGCCGGGGGAACCGCCGGCGGCAGCGCCGCCGCGACCACGCCGACCGGGTCGGGGCGCTCCTCGTCCGGCGGGGCCGCCGGACGCGCCTCGGCCACGACGCCGTTGACGCGGTCGCGCAGGGCCCGGCCCTGGTCGGTCAGCCGCACGATCTTCACCCGCCAGTCCTGCGGCCAGGCGCGCAGGTCCAGCAGCGCCGGCCGCTTGCCCTGCGCCTCGGACAGGTAGGCGACGGTGCGGGTGGCGGTCGACCGGCTGGTGCCCAGCAGGAAGGCCAGCTCGCCGACGCTGATGCCCTCGTTCTCGCAGACATAGAGGAAGGCGCAGACATCCTTGATCGCCACGTCGGGATCAAGGCGGCGGAAGATCTCCAGGATCTCCAGCGGCGTGCTGCGGCGGCGGCCGGCTGAGCGTTCGGTGGCGCAACGGTCGGGGGGCGGACGGTCGCTCATGGCCGGCCTCAATGCTCGTAGGCCGGCAGGCGGCCGGTGCGCGGGACGATGCGGGCGACGCTCGCGGCGGCGGCGCTGTCCGGGGCCGGGCGCAGGCGGCGCTCCTTGAACTCCAGGTTGGCGCAGCCGTAGCGGTCCTTCAGCTCCTGCTGCAGTTCGCGCAGCCTCGCCTCGTGCTCGCCCGCCTGCATGTAGTCCGTCACCTCGATGTCGATGGTGAGCGTGGCCCTCATCCGCATGATCGCCTCCTGATACCGTTGCGAGTCCGGAAATGTCGGTACCAGCGGTGACAGCATCGCCGCGGCCCTGCCATGGGGGCGCTCCGATGAATTGCCGATGAATTGGTGATGGCCGCTTAAGAGCTTATTCCCATGTGGAAATTCCGACATGGCAAGCCTGGTGGGGAGGGGTTAGTACCGGCGCACCATGGGGGTCCGCACCCCTGCCGTGGCAGTATGGGCCCATGACGAACGCATATGCCGCCCTTGCCGAGCGCCCCATCCCCTCCCCCGCAATTGCGGGGCGGCCGGATGGTTCCACCGCCTCTTCCGAAACCGTCGCCGAGGCCGTCGTCGGCCACTTCTTCGCGCTTGATACCGAGCGCCGCGTCGCCTGGCCGATCCGGGTCCTGAAGCTGGCCGACGACACGCTGCTGGCCGAGCGCTGGCGCTTCGGCCGCTGGGTGAAGGGTGCCGAGCTGGCGGCCTTCCTCAATGGCGAGGACGATCTCTGGACCGAGGCGACCGCCGAGGAGGTGGAGGCCTGGATCGGCCGGGAGATGCGGCGTTGCGGCCTGAGCCAGCGCGCCCGGGCCCTGGCGGCGGCCTGATCCGCTGCCCGGTCAGCGGTAGCGGGCGGCGATGGCCTCGGCCGTGCCGTCCGCCCGCAAGGACTCCAGGGCGGCGCGCAGCTTCCCCACCAGCGCGTCGGATGTCGTCAGGCTGCAGGCCATGCCCAGTTCCGCGCTGGTCAGCCGGTAGGCCTGCTTGACCGACAGCCCCGCCTCGCGCGCCATCCAGGGCCCGCCATAGGCGCCCAGCGCCGCCAGCTCGGCGCGGCCGTTCATCAGCATCGGCAGGATCGAGCGCATCGGCACCGGGTTCACCGCGATGCCCTGGCGTTTCATCCACTCCTCCAGCGCGCCGCCGGCCTGGACGATGACGCTGCGGCCCTTCAGATCCTCGATCGACCTTATCTCGCCCTGCCAGTCCGGCCGCGCGAACAGCATCCAGCCGCCCTCGGCCAGCGGCCTGATCCACTTGAACAGCGGCATCCGCTCCGGCGTCGGGTTGGCGACGAAGACGCAGGTATCCGTCTCCGTCTGCGCCTTGGCGTAGGCCCGGTTCCAGGGCAGGACCTCGATGTCGTAGGCGATGCCCGCCCGCTCCATCAGCTTGGGGATCATGTCGCCCGCCAACCCGGCCAGCTTGCCCGTGGCGGGATCTGTGTAGTTGTAGGGCGGGTTCTCCTCGGTCACGAGGTGCAGCCGCGCCTCGGCCGCGCCGACCGCCGGGGCAGCCAGCAGCAGCGGCAGCGCCGCGGCGATGGCCAAGAACCGGCGCCTCATTCGTAGCGCTTCGCGATCTCGTCGACCACGCCCTCCGCCCGCAGCTGCCGCAGCGCGGCATGCATCCGGTCGACCAGGCGGTCGTCGGTGGTCAGGCTGCAGGCGATGCCCAGTTCCGTGGTCGACAAGCGTAGGACCGGCTGCAGCTCCACGCCGGCCTGCCGGGCGAGCCAGGGGCCGTTGGTGGCGCCGATGGCGACCAGGTCGGCGCGGCGGTTGGCCAGCATCGGCATCATGGTCGGCAGCGCCGTCACCGGCACCACCTGGATGCCGGAGTCGACCAGCAACGCCTCGATCCCGCTGCCGGCCTGCGCCACCACGGGAACGTCGCGGATGTCCTCCAGCGAGCGCACCTGGCGCGTCCAGTCCTGGCGGCCGAACAGGGTCCAGCCGCCCTTCGCCACCGGCGTCACCCATTTGAAGAGCGGCCGGCGCTCCTCGGTCAGGTTGATGGCGAAGACGCAGGTGTTGGGCTGGCGCTGCGCGGTCTCATAGGCCCGGCGCCAGGGCAGCATGCGGATCTCGTACTCGATGCCGGCCCGCTTCAGCACCATCGGCACCAGCTCGCCGGCGATGCCCGACAGCCCGCCCGTGGACGGGTCGGTGAAGTTGTAGGGCGGATCCTCCTCGGTGTTCATGACCAGGCGCGGCAGCGCCTCGGCGCGCGCGGACGCGGCCGCCAGCACCAGCGCGGCCGCGAGGCAGGCGATGCGGAGAATGAGGATCAACGGCGGCTCTCCGCTACAAACGTGTTAACCCGGTCCTTTGTAGCAGAGCGCAGGTCCGGCAACGACTCCCATGATGGGATATGGCGGCGCTTGACCAGCGGCGACGCCGGGGCCAGATTCTGGTCAGTCTGGTCAGAATGCCCGGAGGACGGTGATGAGCACATGGCAGCTGCAGCGGGCGAAGGCACAGCTGAGCGAGGTGGTCCGCCGCGCCAGCGAGGAAGGCCCTCAATCGATCACCGTCCATGGCCGACCGGTGGCGGTGCTGATCTCCGAGGCGGAGTATCGATCATTGAAGCGCCCTTCGGGCAGCATCGTCGACCACATCCTTGCCATCCCGCCGGCCGGTCCCGACGAGGAGGGCGACATCTTCGAGCGGTCGAAGGATTCCGGACGGAACTTCGATCTGTGACTTACCTGGTCGACACGAACATTTTCTCCGAACTCCGGAAGCGCTCGCCCGAGGCGACAGCCTGGATACGGTCAGTCGACCCGGCATCGATACATCTCAGCGTCGTGACGGTCGGCGAGCTTGCCAAGGGCGCAGCCCTGAAGGCGCGCCGCGATCCGGCCGGAGGGGCGGCCCTCTCGCGCTGGCTGGACACGCTCAGGCATCAGCATGCCGGACGGATTCTTCCGATCGACGAGAAGATCGCCCTTGCCTGGGCCCTGATCGCCGCCGAGCGGCCGCGCGGTATGGCGGACGAACTGATCGCCGCCACCGCCCGCGTCCACGGCATGACCGTGGTCACCCGCAACGGCGCGGATTTCGCCGATGCCGGCGTGCCCGTGCTGAACCCGTGGGACCTGTTCCCGGCGGGATAGGTAAGCGGACGGGAGCGGCGGGGGAGAGATCCGCCGCCCCCGTCCCCTTGGCGGCCGGACCCCGAGGGAAGGCGGGAACCGGCCAGCGCCGCCCTAGGCGCGGCGGCGCAGCTGGCTGGCCTCGCGGGCCAGGTCGGTGATGCCCTGCCAGTCGCGCGCGGCGACCAGCTTGGCGGGCGCCACCCAGGAGCCGCCGATGCAGGCGACGTTGGGCAGCGCCAGATATTCGGGCGCCTTCTGCGGCGTGATGCCACCGGTGGGGCAGAAGGTGACCTGCGGCAGCGGTGAGGCCAGCGAGCGCAGCAGCTCGACGCCGCCGACCGCCTCGGCCGGGAACAGCTTCTGGTGGCGCACGCCGCGGGCCAGCAGCGCCATCGCCTCGGACGGGGTGGCGACGCCCGGCAGGTAGGGCACGCCCGATTCCAGCGCCGCCTCGACCAGCGCCGGATAGGCCCCGGGGCTGACGATGAAGCGGCCGCCGGCATTCTGCACCCGGGCCACCTGGCTGGGGGTCAGCACCGTGCCGGCGCCCACCACCGCGTCGGGGACGGACTTGGCGATGGCGGCGATGGCGTCCAGCGCGGCGTCGGAGCGTAGCGTCACCTCCAGCACCCGCAGACCACCGGCGACCAACGCCTGGGCCAGCGGCACGGCGTCGTCCAGCCGGTCGATGATCAGCACCGGCACGACAGGCGCGAGGCCCAGGATGGCGGCGATGTCCAGGCGGTTCTGGACGGGAGGCGTCAGGGCGGCGGCGCTCATGGCTGGGTTCCGTAGAGGGAGCTGGCGCCCTCCTCCGCCCCGCCGACGGCGGCACGGAAGCTGGCGAAGAGGTCGCGGCCCATGCCCCAGCCGTTGCGGGACATGTCGGCCGTGGCGGGCGCGCGGGCGGCGAATTCGGCCGCGTCGACCAGCGCCTCCAGCGTACCGGCCTCGGCGTCCAGCCGGATCAGGTCGCCGGTGCGCAAGCGGGCCAGCGGGCCGCCGGCCAGGCATTCCGGCGTGACGTGGATGGCGGCCGGCACCTTGCCCGACGCCCCGCTCATGCGGCCATCGGTGACCAGCGCCACCTTGAAGCCCTTGTCCTGCAGCACGCCCAAGGGCGGGGTCAGCTTGTGCAGCTCCGGCATGCCGTTGGCGCGCGGACCCTGGAAGCGGATGACCGCCACGAAGTCGCGCTGCAGCTCGCCGCGCTTGAAGGCGGCGATCATGTCGTCCTGGTCGTCGAAGACGATGGCCGGCGCCTCGACGATGCGGTTCGCCGGCTTGACGGCGGAGGTCTTGATGACCGAGCGGCCGAGATTGCCGGTCAGCAGCTTCATGCCGCCGCTGATGTCGAAGGGCTCGGCATAGGGGCGGACGACCGAGGTGTCGGCGCTGGTGCGGGCACCCGGGCGCCAGGCGACGCGGCCGCCATCGGCCAGGAACGCCTCCTCGCGGTAGGCCTCCAGCCCGCCCTCGCCCGCCACCGTCTTGACGTCGCCGTGCAGCAGGCCGGCGTCCAGCAGCTCGCCGATCAGGAACTGCATGCCGCCGGCGGCATGGAAATGGTTCACGTCGGCGACGCCGTTCGGATAGACGCGGCAGAGCAGCGGCACCGCCGCCGACAGGTCGGAGAAGTCCTGCCAGTCGATCCTCACGCCGGCCGCGGCGGCCATCGCCACCAAGTGCAGCGTGTGGTTGGTGGAGCCGCCGGTCGCCAGCAGCCCGACGATGCCGTTCACCACCGCCTTCTCGTCGATCACGTCGCAGATCGGCGTATACTCGCCGCCCTGGGCGGAGATGCGGGCGGCGCGCTCGGCCGCCGCGGCGGTCAGCGCGTCGCGCAGCGGCGTGTTGGGATGGATGAAGGAGGCGCCCGGCAGGTGCAGCCCCATGATCTCCATCAGCATCTGGTTGGAATTGGCCGTGCCGTAGAAGGTGCAGGTGCCCGGCCCGTGGTAGGAGGCGGACTCGGCCTCCAGCAGCTCGGCCCGGGTGGCCTTGCCCTCGGCGTAGAGCTGGCGGATGCGCGCCTTCTCCGGGTTCGACAGGCCCGAGGTCATCGGCCCGCCCGGCACGAAGATGCCCGGCAGATGGCCGAAGCTGAGCGCGCCGATCAGCAGGCCCGGCACGATCTTGTCGCAGACGCCGAGATAGAGCGCCGCGTCGAACATGTTGTGCGAGAGCGCGACCGCCGTGCTCATGGCGATGACGTCGCGGGAGAAGAGCGACAGCTCCATCCCAGGCTGGCCCTGGGTGACGCCGTCGCACATGGCGGGCACGCCGCCGGCGAACTGCGCCACGGCGCCGGCATCGCGGGCGGCGCGCTTGATGATCTCGGGGAAGCGCTCCAGCGGCTGGTGCGCCGAGAGCATGTCGTTATAGGCCGAGACGATGGCGAGGTTCGGCTTGGCCGCGCCCTTCAGGTCCGCCTTGTCGGCCGCCGGGCAGGCGGCGAAGCCGTGGGCGAGGTTGCCGCAGCCCAGCACCTGCCGGTGCGGCCCCTGGCGCGCGGCGCCGTGGCTGCGCTCCAGATATGTCGCGCGCGTGGCGGCGCTGCGCTCGACGATGCGGTCGGTGACCCGGCGGATGCTGTCCTGGACGGACATGCGCCTTCTCCTCAGAACTCGCTGTCGTGCCAGCGGCGGTTGTCGCGGTCGAGCAGCAGGGCGGCGCTGATCGGCCCCCAGCTGCCGGCGGGATAGGGCTCGGGCCGGACGTCCATCTCCTCCCAGGCTGTCTGGATGGTGTCGATCCAGGCCCAGGCGGCGTCGACCTCGTCGCGGCGCATGAACAGCGACGGGTTGCCCCGCACGATGTCCATCAGCAGCCGCTCGTAGGCCTCGGGATAGCGGTCGGTGAAGGTCTCGGCGTAGGAGAGGTTCAGCGGGACCGAGCGCAGGCGCAGGCCGCCCGGGCCCGGCACCTTGGTCATGACCGAGAGCTTCATGCCCTCGTCCGGCTGCAGGCGGATGACCAGCTTGTTGGCGGTCAGCTCGCCGGCGCCGCGGCCGAAGACGTTGTGCGGCACCGCCTTGAACTGGATGACGATCTCGGAGCAGCGGGTCGGCATGCGCTTGCCGGTGCGGAGATAGAAGGGCACGCCGGCCCAGCGCCAGTTCTCCACCTCCGCCTTGATCGCCACCAGCGTCTCGGTGTTGGAGGTGTTGCGGCCGCCCAGCTCCTCCAGGTAGCCCGGCACCGGCTGGCCGTCGATGGCGCCGGCGCGGTACTGGCCGCGCACGGTCTTGGACTTCACGTCCATCGGGCCGATCGGCCGCAGGGCGCGCAGGACCTTGATCTTCTCGTTGCGGATCTGGTCCTCGTTCAGGCTGGCCGGCGGCTCCATGGCGACGAGGCAGAGCAGCTGCAGGAAATGGTTCTGCACCATGTCGCGCAGCGCGCCGGCCCGGTCGTAATAGTCGGCCCGGCCCTCGACGCCGATGCGCTCGGCGACCGTGATCTGCACATGGTCGATCCAGCTGCTGTTCCACAGCGGCTCGAACAGCGCGTTGCCGAAGCGCAGCACCATCAGGTTCTGGACCGATTCCTTGCCCAGATAATGGTCGATCCGGTAGATGCGGTCCTCGGGGAAGACCTTGCCGACCTCGTCGTTGATCGCCTGGGCCGACTTGCGGTCCTTGCCGATCGGCTTCTCCAGCACGACGCGGCAGCGGTCGGACACCAGCCCGGCCTCGTTCAGATTGCCGCAGATGGCGCCGAACAGGCTGGGCGAGGTCGCGAGATAGCAGACCCGCGCCTTCTCCTCATGCCCCTTCAGGATCTTGCCCAGCCCGTCCCAGCCCTGCGACCTGGTGGCGTCCAGCGCGACATAGTCGATGCGGCGGGCGAAGCGCTCCCACACCGCGCCGTCCTGATCGGCGGCCGCGACGTACTTGTCCAGCGCGTCGCGGACGGCGTGGCGGAACTGCTCGGCCGTCTGGTCGGTGCGCGAGACGGCGATGATCCGGCTGTCCTCGGTCATCTGCTGGTCGCGCTCGCGGTAGTACAGGCCCGGCAGCAGCTTGCGCAGCGCCAGGTCGCCGGTACCGCCGAACACGACGAAGTCGAAGGGATTCACCTGCATGAGCTCGGCCATTGGGGCCTGTCCGTCCTTGGCTGGAGGAACCTTGCGGAGGCGACGGGTCAGCACCCCTCCGGTGGTCAGGATGATGGGGTGCCGCCTGTAACCGGTCAAGGTAGTTTTACTACATACCTGCCGGCGCCGACCCGTTCGGAACAGCATGACTGTCCCCGGGTGAGGCGGAGGCTACATTGTAATTCCTTTACATTCCGTAAGCCCGCCGACGCATTCCGCCGCCCGGGGGCGCGCCTGGACAGGGCTTCCGGCAACCCGTAGAGTCCGCGCCGCGAACGCCCCCTTCCAGGACCCGTCATGCGCCTCCTTCCCCTTCTCGCCGCCGCCTATCTGGCCGCCCTCCCCGCCGCGGCGCTGGCCCAGAACCAGCCGGCGCCCGTCGGTCCCACGGCCGGCAACTGGCAGCGCAACTGCGCCGTCTTCGTCGACACGCTGTCGGGCAAGTCGAACGGCAGCGACGCCGAGATCTCCTATTGCGTCGGCCAGACCGAGGGCATCGTCGGGGCGCTGAAGACCGGCAGCCAGATCGGCGCCCTGGCCTTCGGCGGGCTGCTGGTGGTGGAGGCCGGCATGAACGAGCAGGCGGTGTTCGACCTTTTCGAGCGGGCCGACCCGGACCGGCTGCTGGGCGTCTGCATGCCCGCCGGCACTCAGACGGCGGCGCAGATCGAGACGGTCTACAAGTTCCTCGACCGCCAGCCCGCCAAGCGCGAGCTGCCGGTCACGGCCGTCTTCTTCGAGGCGCTGCAGGAACGCTACCCCTGCCCCAAGGCGCCGACGGCGCGGCCGCAGTAAGTCGGGCGAGGCTCCCGCGTGCTGCGTGCTTCGACAGGCTCAGCATGAGGGATGGGATGCGCGAGGCAGCGCCGTTCCCATTGTGGGAGCAGCACCAACCTCCTCATGCTGAGCTTGTCGAAGCACGCACGGCCTCAACGTTGCCAGCGCTAAAAGAAAGGGCCGCACCACCCACCGGTGGCGCGGCCCTTGCCGTTTCCGTGACCTCAAACGCCTGACAGAATCCGCCGCCGGGCGTCCTGGTACTCCTCCTCGGTGACGAGGTTCTGCTGGCGCAGTTCGGTCAGCTCGCGCAGGCGCTGGGCGACCGTCTTGGCGCCGCCGGGGGCCGCCGGGGCGGACGTGCCCGGGGCGGACGGCGCCGGCGTCGCCAGATCGGCGGCGGGACCCGGCAGGATCGGCGCACCGGACAGGGCGGCAGCGGCCTCCTTGGCCGAGGGCGTGTAGGCCTTCGGCTCCTCGCCCGGCTGGGCCGGCTGGCCGGGGGCGCGGGCGACAGCCGCCGGGCCGCTGTAGGGCTCGAAGGCGGACTGGTTGCGGCCCGTCGGCACCATGCCGACCAGCTTGGGCATGCGGCCGGACACCGCGTCGTAGTCGCGCAGCATCCGGGGCTGCAGCGCGCCGTCGGAATGCAGGATGTCGACGATGGCGGGCTGGCCCGGATCGGCGCTGCCCTTCAGCCCGAAGGCGTCGGCCTTCCGCCCGAAGGCGACCGGGATGGTCAGCAGCGAGAAGCCGTCATCCTTGAAGGGCATGTCGACCACGCGCTGGCGCGGCTCCACCACGGCGCCAGTCACGAAGGCGGTGTAGGCCCAGGCCGGGTTCGCCTTGCTGGTCAGGAACTGGTCCGGCACGAAGAATCGGATCTCGCGCTGGTTCACCTGGACCTTGGTCGGGAAGAAGTAGCGCTGGTCGAAGGTCTCGTTCAGCGACTTCTGGATGTTGGTCTGGTCGGCGCCGGTCACCTGGCCCACCTGGGCGCGGCGCTGCTCCTCCAGCACCCGGGCGGCGTTGGCCAGCAGCAGCTGGCGGGCGACGTCGGGGCGCGGCGTCAGGATGACCGCCTTCTCCCAGGCGTCCCGCCGGTCGACCTGCACGCCGCGGCCGGGCACGGTGGCGGTGTTGCCGGAACCGGGCTTGCGGTCGGTGTCGATGTAGAGGTCGAGGTTGAAGGTGTAGAAGCCCAGCCGCGCCACGCGGTCCAGCCGCTCGGGCCCGAGTTCGCTGGTGCGCTCGCCCGGCTTGCGGATCGGGCTGGCGAAGGTGGCGGTGAACCAGGTGCCGCCCTTGTCGGACTCGGCGGTCAGCGACAGCAGGTCGAGGTCGCCCGGCTGGAAATCCTCGCGGTCGGGATAAAGCAAGTCGCCGCTGCCGGCATCGTCCCCGCGCGGGTCGGTCAGGGTGAACAGGCCGAAATTCTGCGCCTGGGCCGGGCCGGCGAAGGCCGCGAGCGCCACGGCGGAGGCCGCCGCCAGGGCGAGACGGGACAGGGCCCGACGGAACAGCAACGAACGCAAGATGACCGCCTCCGCAAGGGGCCGCGAACCGGGGCGGCCCGTCTGAGCATCACATAGGGATTACCCCCGTGCCGGGGGCATCCACAACATCGAAAATGGGGCCGAAAAAGGGGCGGCGCGGAACCGGTCCGCGCCGCCGGCCTGGAAGTCCGACGGGAACGGGGGCGGCGCATGGCCGCCCCCGCCCGGTCCGGGGTGCTTAGAACTGCACCTTCAGGAACGCCTTCATGCGGTAGGCATCCAGTTCCACCTTGTCCGTGCTGATGTTGCCCAGAGGGGTGATGACCGCGCCGTTGGCGGCGCGCTGGATGGTCTGGCCGCTGCCGGCGCGGAACTCGGGGGTGAACTCGCCCCAGAGGTACTGCACGTCCGCGCCGATCTCGATGCCCGACAGGAAGTAGGAGGTCTGCAGGGCCACCTTGTTCTTGGTGTGCTCGCCCGTCAGATACTCCGCCCAGCCGAACTCGTTGCTGGCCTCGAAGCCCAGGCCCGACGGACCCACGTTCGTGGTGCCGTCGAACAGGTCGACATACTGGTACTCGTAGACCGCGCGGGCGAACAGATCCTGGAAGATCTGGTAGCCGGCGGAGGCGCCGAGGGTCCAGTACTCGGCCTTGCGGTCGTCGTCGCCAACGCCCGACACGACGCGCTGACCCAGCGGCAGGGCGCTGTAGTCGGCGTTGCCGCAGCAGTAGTTGTTGCCCACGGCGTAATCGTAGGCATCAGCCAGCTTGGACGGATCGGTGACGCGGTTGTCGGCGTCGCGCTGGTACTTCACGCGGCCGCCCAGCTGCAAGCCGCTGCCGACGTCGACCGTGTAGTTGCCGTTGAGGGCCACGATCCACAGGTCGCGGTCCTGGTACGGCGCGAAGGGCGAACGCCAGTCGCCGCCCAGGCCCCAGGCGTGCGTGCCTTCCTGACGCGGGAAGATGCAGCTATCCTTGGTGGCGCCGCCGCAGGCCTGCCAGTTGGTGTCGAAGGTGATGTACGACACCTCGCCCTGCAGCTCGAGATCGCCGGCGCTGTAGCGCGGAACGACGGTCAGGCCTTCCCAGCCGATGACGCTCTGCGCCGCCCGCTCGTCGAAGTCCGTGAAGTCGTTGTCGGCCGCCAGCGCGACGACCTGGTCCATGTGGCCGTTCCAGCCGCCGTAGCCGATCTGGGCGCGGGCGTTGTTGTTGGCCGGATTGCCGAAATTGTAGTCCGGACGGCTCCAGGCCCAGCTGCCCTCGCTGCCCTCGGTCAGCAGGATGTCCGCCTCGCGGCGGGCGGCCACGACCGACATGTACTCGGCGCCGATGTGGAAGGCCTGGGCCGAGATGGTCAGGTTGGGCAGCAGGTCGGCGAAGTCGGCGTTGATGAACGCCGCGATGTCCTCGGCGTCGCCGGCCAGCGTCGGGCTGAAGCGGCAGCCGCCGTTGAACGAGCCGGGGCCGCAGAGGCTGTCCGAGATGTTGAACTCGGAGTAGTAGGCGGCCGCCGACAGGTCGACGCCGGGGATGCCGGTGAACTGGCCCTTCAGCGCGCCGACATAGTTGCTGTAGCGGTTGGTCGTGCGGACGCCGTTGCGGATGTCGTTGTCGGTCGCATCCACCTCGTCGTCGTTGATCCCCATGAGGATCACGCTGGTGTTGAACACCGGCGACGCGGCGAGCTTCACCTGGCCGATATAGGCCGCGTCCTGCGCGTGCAGGGCGCCGGTGCTGAAGCCCGGGCCGGCCCACAGCTTCGGCAGCGACAGGCGGGCGACGTCCCACTTCACGGCGCCGCCGCCGGCGGTGCCCTGGGCGATGATGCCGGCCGCGTTGTCACGGTCGATGTAGCGGAACTTGCCCAGCGTCAGCGGGTCCCAGAGACCGAAGTCGCTGTTGCCGATCAGCACGCTGTCGACCCACTGGTAGCCCGGCGTCAGGCGCGCGTACACGCCGCGCAGCTTGATGTACTGGGCCTTCAGCGGATCCTCCTCGTCGTCCGAGAAGCCGCCGAAGTTCGACCAGTAGTTCTGGTTGAAGCGACCCTGCAGGCGGCCGCCGACCTCGACCTGGCGCGAGACCTGGTTGCGGAACAGCAGCTCGAACTCGATGCCCTGGCCGAGGTCGCCGTTGCCGAACTCGGAGTTGCCGTAGAGGCCGTTCTGCTGCTTGCGGTTACCGTCGAGGAACTTGGCGTAGACGGAGCCGAACCACTCCATCTTGCCGGTTTGCTGCGCCATGGCGCCGCCCGAAGGCAGCGCCGTGGCCAGGGCGAGCAGCGCCGCCCCACCCATGAGACTCTTCTTCATCTTCCTTCATCTCCAATTTTTTCCCCGGGGGTTATTCCCCCGGGGTTCATCCGCGCGGGTTTTTCCCGCGTGGTATTCTTCTGCTTACTTCTTCACCATCGGGACGGTGGCGAGCTTCTTCGCCTCGCCCTCGTCGCCGCACTCGAAGGCGCCGAGCGCCGCGTGCTGCGCCTGCACTTCGTCGGCCCCACCGGAAGCCTTGCCGGCCAGGATGTCCATGACGTGCGGGTCGCACATGCCGTCATTGCCGCCGCCGAAGCGGTGCTGGCCTTCGAACTCGTTGACGCGACGGCTCAGCAGGTCGCCCTTGGCCGGGAAGCCCTCGTTCGACTGCACCACCACCTGGTACTTCCAGGTCGAGGGATCGCTATCGGCGATCTCGGCCTTCTTCACCGTGGCGGAGATGGTCTTGCCGGTGCCCTTGGTGCGGCCGGGGACGATGATGTCCTTCTGGAAGTCGGCGGCGTTGTTGCGCACCTCGGCGCCGACGCGGGCCGGCTTCTGCGGCGACAGGACGACGACCTTCTCCCAGGCATCCTCGGGGGCGAACTGGACGTTCAGGCCCGGGACGCCCTTGGTGTTGCCCGAGCCGGCCTTGCCGTCGGTGTCGATGAAGACGAACACCAGCTGGGTGGCGAAGCCCACGCCCATGCCCCACGGGTCGTTCAGGTTGGCGGCGACGCTGACCTGGAAGTCCAGGTTGCCGCCGTCGTCCACCACCTTCAGGCCGGTCAGGTCGAAGGCGCCGCGCAGATAGGCCGCGTCAGTCGGGTAGGTGTACTTGCCCGGACCGTTGTCGTCGCCGGTCGGGTCCTTGAACTCCACGCCGGCGGCCTGGGCGGCCGTCGCCAGGAAGGTGGCGCCGAGCGCGCCGGCCAGGACTTTCGCGAACTTCTTCATGGTTGCGCTTCCTTGAATTTTTGAACAGTTGCTGGAAACCAGGGGCGTTCGACCGGGCGCCTTGGGCGGTCCGGGACGGGCCGCCTCAGCCCTTCACACCTCCCGCCGTTAGACCGGAGACGAGGTATTTCTGCAAGTACAGGAACAGGATCACCACCGGGACCGAGACGATGATCGATCCGGCGGCGAAATAACCCCACTGGGCTGAAAAGCCGCCGACGAAGAACTTGAGGCCTACCGGCGCGGTGTAGCGCGATTCCTCGCTCATGAACACCGAGGCCAGGATGAACTCGTTCCAGCCGGTCATGAAGGAGAAGAGCGCCGTCACCGCCACCGCCGGCTTGGCCAGCGGCAGCACGATGCGGAAGAAGATCGTCGAGCGCGAGGCGCCATCCATGATGGCCGATTCCTCGATCTCGATCGGGATCGTGTCGAAATAGCCCTTCATCATCCAGACGCAGAAGGGGATGGCGGTCACTGCGTACACCAGCACCAGGCCGAAGTACGAGTTGCCCAGGCCCAGCCAGCTCACGACGATGATGTAGAGCGGGATCATCATCAGCGTGCCGGGGAACATCTGCGAGATCAGGAACATCAGCATGCCGCTCTGCCGGCCGGGGAAGCGGAAGCGGGAGAAGGCGTAGGCCGCGGTGCAGGCCAGGAAGACGCCGACGATGGTGGTCAGCCCCGCCACGATGGCGCTGTTCATCAGCCAGATGGCGAAGGGCTGCTCGGTCAGGACGTCGGTGAAATTCTGCAGCGAGAAGGTCGCCGGCCAGGGGGTGATCGCCCGCAGCCGGTCGAGGAAGCCGGCATCCGCCGGGATCGAGGCGATGCTGAGGCTCTGCTGGCCGGAGAAGGCCAGGCTCAGCACCCACAGGATCGGATAGCAGGACAGAAAGGTGAAGACGATGAGGACGATGTGCAGCAGCCAGTGGCCGCTGCGGTCCTTCACCCCCTCCCCGCTGGAGGCCTTGGTACCGGCGATGCCGGCGGGAGTCGTCACGACACTCGTCATCGCACCTGCTCCGTGGCCTTGCTGACCTTGTTCTGGAAGACGCCGTACGCCAGCAGGATCAGGAAGATCACGAAGCTGTAGGCGGCGGCGTAGGCGTACTGGTAGCGCTCGAAGGCCAGCTTGTAGGCCTTGGTGATCAGGATCTCGTTGGCGCCCGCGGGCTCGCCGCCGGACACCAGGTAGATCACGTTGAACATGTTGAAGGTCCACACCACCGACAGGATGATCGCCGGAATCAGCGCCGGCTTCAGCAGCGGCAGGGTGATGCTCCAGAACTGCTGCCAGCGCGTCGCGCCATCGAGTTTGGCGGCCTCGTACATGTCGGTCGGGATCGACTGCAGCGCGCCCAGGCTCACCACCATCATGAAGGGGAAGCTCAGCCAGGCGTTGGTGGCGAGGCCCGTGATGAAGCTGGTGAACACGTCGTCGAACCACTGCACCGGCTCGCCGCCGAACATGACGATGGCCTGGTTGATGACGCCGAACTGCTGGTGGAACATGCCTTTCCAGATCAGCGCGGTGATGTAGTTCGGGATGGCCCAGGGCAGGATCAGCAGCACGCGGTAGATGGCGCGGCCGCGCAAGTTCTCGGTGTTGAGCGCCAGCGCCAGCATCAGGCCCAGCGTCACGCCGATGGCGACGTTCGACACGGTCCAGCAGATCGTGATGAAGAGCGTCCAGTAGAAGCTCTCGTAATTCACGCTCCAGCCGTCGGCGGTCCAGCGGATCACGTCGAAATGGCCGAGGATCTTCACGTAGTTGTCCAGCCCGACCCAAAGCTCGGTCAGCGGCACGCCCTGGTTCAGCAGGGTGCGGTCGGTGAAGGACAGCATGACGCCGTAGGTGAAGGGGAAGAACACCAGCAGCAGCATGCCGACGATGGCCGGCAGCACGTAGGAATAGGCGCTGCGGTGCTCGCGCACCGTCTCGGCCAGGCGGCGCATCTGGCCCAGCGCGAACAGCGCCGCCAGGCCGGCGGCCAGCAGGCCGGTCCACCAGAGCTGGTCGCGGATGGCGCCGACATTGTCGGACACCGACTCGTCCAGCTTCGGCACGTTCAGCTGGCCGTCCGGGCCGATCTGGCCCAGCGGGCGGCGGAACTGGTCGACATCCAGCGGCACGGTGCTGGGCACGGTCGCCCCAACCTGCGCCGCCGCCGCCTGCGAGCTGGCGGAGAAACCCTGGTATGTGGCGGCCACCTCGGATGCCCGCGCCTTCTCGTACGAGGCCAGCTGCTGCAGCTCGTAGCGGCCGAACAGGACCGCGACGACAGCCAGCAGCACGCCGACGGCGGCCAGGTGGACCCAGCGGTCCGGCAGGCCCAGGGGCACCGCCCGCAGCACGAAGGCCAGGGCGAAGAACACGCCCACGGCCACCGCCAGCATCAGCCCGGCGCGGCCGTAATCCCCCCCCGCGGCCGGGGTCGAGCGCTCGCGCTCGACCTGGGCGATGCCCCAGTAGGCGTCGCCGACGAAGATCGGCACGGTGACGCGCAGCAGGTCGTCGCGCACGCCCTCCACCGGGGCCTCCGGCAGGCGGTAGCCCTCGGCGCGGTTGCTCTCGACATTGCCGCGCAGCTGCCCGGTCAGGTCGAAGAGCGGCTTCTCCTCACGCACCAGCCGGCGCGGCAGGGCGCCCTTGGCGGCGTCCGCCGCGACCGAGCTGTAGACGAGCTGGGCGCCCTGCTGGCGCACCAGCCTGACATCGCGCACCAGGGCGTCGCCCTCGCGCCATTTCTCGATGGCGGGGGCGAGCGCCTCCGGCGGGGCGCCCACGGTCTCCAGGGCCGCGACCGTCTCCGCGAGGCTCATCGCGGCCACGGTGGTCTTGCGCACCTCGGCTTCACGTCGGGCGTTCTGGTTCTCCAGCGACACGAACCAGAGGCTCATGCCGAAGAACAGGATCAATCCGAAGAGCAGGCCGAGACCCGCGTCGAGGCCCGGAAACCGTGTCGTCCTCATCGAGTCTTCCTCAGCGCGTCAATGTCGGTGGTCAGCGACTTCTGGGCCTCGTCGAAGGCCGCCTGCGGCGCCGAGGTGCCCTTGACGATCTTGTTCATCGCCGTCGTGACCGGCGACCACATCAGCGTCATGACCGCGTAGTTCGGCATCGGCACGGCCGTGTCGGCCTGCTTGCGGAAGCCGGACATGACCGGGTCGTTGGCGATCTCGGGAATGGCGAAGGCCGACTTGTTGGACGGCAGCTGGCGGCCCTCCACGGCCATGACCTTCGCCGCCTCGTCCGAGGTCAGGTACTTGATCAGGTCGTAGGCGGCTTCCTTGTTCTTGCTCTGCGCCGAGATGTACAGGCCCTCGATGGTCATCCAGGGCTTCATCGGCGCGCCGCCGGCCTCGTCGACCGTGGGCAGGTTGGTGACGCCGACCTCGATGCTCTTGTCCACCTCGCCCAGGAACCAGGGGCCGGAGAAGACGATGTTCGTCTTGCCCTCGTTGAACAGCGAGGTGATCAGCGCCGTGGAGGGCTCGGCCGGGAGGATCTTGTCGTCCTTGTACCACTTCATCACCAGGTCGACCGACTTGATGTTGGCCGGCTGGTTGACCGTGGCGGTCGGCAGGGCCGCCGCGCCCTCCTGCTTGAAGACGCCGCCGCCGAAGGCGTTCATGACGGCGGCATGGTAGAAGAAGTCGCCGTAGACATAGCCCAGGCCGTACTTGCCCGATCCGGAATCGGTGTTCTTCTTCGCCCACTCCACCAGCTCCTTGGTGGTCTTGGGCGGGCTCGCGACGGCCTTCTTGTTGTAGATCATCGCGATGGACTTGAAGTTGAACGGCAGTCCGTAGGCCGTGTTGCGGTAGGTCACCGCCTCCATCATGTTCGGCAGGAAGCGGCCCTTCACCTGGTCGTCGATGTAGAAGTCGACGGGCTCCACGATGTTGCCGGCCTCGATCCAGCCGCCCAGGCGGTCCTGGGCGAAGATGAAGACGTCGGGGCCGGTGCCGCGCGGCACGGCGGCCGAGATCTTGTCGGCATAGGCGTCATAGGGCACGGCCAGGGTCTTGGCCGAGATGCCCGCCGCCTTGTTGGCCTCGTTGAAGGCGTTCACGGCCTTCTCGAAGGCGGCCTTCTCGCCGCCGCGGTAGGCGTGCCAGACGGTCAGCTGCTTCTGCGCGGCGGCCTCGCCGGCGAAGCCCGCGACCAGCAGCGCCGGCGCCGCGAAGGCGGTCACCCGCAGCAGCAGCCGCCGGAGCGTGGAATGCTTGAACTCGCTCATCTTTCTTCTTTCCTCCCGAAACGGCCGCCGTGCGGCGGCTGAATCCCTCTTGTGCGGCTCAGGCGTGCTCGAGCTGGCCGACCCGCTCGGGCAGGCGCTGCTCGGTCGTCGGGTCGAACAGGTGCAGCCCGTCGGCCTTGACCACCAGCTCGATCGGCTCGCCGAGGCGCGGCAGCAGCATGCCGTGGCCGCGGATCTTGCCGATCACCACCTCGTCGCCGACGCGGAAATGGATGACCGCCTCATGGCCCAGCGTCTCGACGATCTCGATCACGCCGCGGATCGGCGCGACCTCGTTCCACTGGTGCTCGACCGCGTGGCCGACATGCTCGGGCCGGAAGCCGACCGCGACCGTGCGGCCCCGGTAATTCTCGATCCCCGCCTTGTAGGAGGCCGGCACCGGCAGCACGAGGTCGTGGTACTGCAGGCTGGTGCCGTCGGCACTGACCTGCATCATGGTGATGTTCATCGAGGGCGTGCCGATGAAGCGCGCGACGAACAGGTTCCTCGGGTTGTCGTACAGCTCCAGCGGCGTGCCGACCTGCATCAGGTTGCCCGCGGGATGGCGCTTCAGCGGCGCCAGCACGGCGATGCGGTCGCCCATGGTCATCGCCTCGACCTGGTCGTGCGTGACGTAGACGGTGGTGATCTTGAGCCGGCGCTGCAGCTTGGCGATCTCGGCGCGCATGGTCACACGCAGCTCGGCGTCCAGGTTCGACAGCGGCTCGTCGAACAGGAAGACGCGCGGCTTGCGCACGATGGCGCGGCCCAGCGCCACGCGCTGCCGCTGGCCGCCCGACAGCGCGCGCGGCTTGCGGTCGAGATACTCGGTCAGGCCCAGCATCCCCGCCGCCTCGTTCACCAGCGAGTCGATCTCGTTGGTGGGCATCTTGCGGATGCGCAGGCCGAAGGCGATGTTCTCGCGCACCGACATGTGCGGGTAGAGCGCGTAGCTCTGGAACACCATCGCCACGTCGCGGTCCTTGGGATGGACGCCGTTCATCACCCGGTCGCCGATGGAGAGCTGGCCGCTGCTGATGTCCTCCAGCCCGGCGATCATCCGGAGCGCGGTGGACTTGCCGCAGCCGGACGGGCCGACGAAGACCATGAACTCCTGATCGCGGATCTGGAGGTTCAGGTTCTCGATGACGGAGACGTCACCGAACCGCTTCGCGACATTGTCGAAGATGATCTGGGCCATCGGGCGCTCTTCTCTTTCGCTTACTGGACGGTGAGGTACTGGGCGGTGAGCGCCGGGACGGACAGCGCGAAGGCGGCCGAGCCGGTGCCCAGGGACTTGCCGGTGATGGCGTCCTTCACGGTCTTGCCGTTCCAGGCCTCCGGCAGGGCGACGGTGCCCTGCTGCGGCTGCTCCGAGCGGTTGACCGCGACGACGACGGCGTTGCCGCTCTCCGCGTGGCTGCGGCTGAAGACCAGCAGGTCTCCCTCCTTCGCCAGCTCCTTGTAGTCGCCGTGGGCGAAGGCCGGGTTGGCCTTGCGGGCGGCGATCAGGCGCTTGTAGTAGTCGCGCAGCTCGGTGTTCGCCTTTTCCTTGCTCCCGGGCTTGGTGCCGTCGGTCCAGGGCATGTCGGAGCGGTTCTCCGGCCAGTCGCCGCCGGCGCGGCCGACCTCCTCGCCGTAATAGATCTGCGGCATGCCGATGCTGGCCATCTGCAGCGCCGCCATCAGGCGGAAGCGCGGAATGTCGCCGCCCAGCTGGAACAGCGCGCCTGGCACGTCATGGCTGGACAGGTAGTGCGACATCACGAAGCCCGGCCGCACCTTGTGGCGCTTCTGCAGGAAGCGGCTGTAGGCGGCGGTGCGCCCCCTGCCCTGCACGAAGGCCAGCGTCTCGCCCTGGAAGGCGAAGTCCAGCGCGCCGTCCATCTGGTCGGCCTCGAAATACGGATCGGCGACCTGGTAGTCCGCCCCGAAGATCTCGCCCAGCAGGAAGAAGTCCTTCCCCATGGCGTCGCGCGTCATCTTGCGGTGGGTATTCCAGAACTCCGGCAGGACGTGCTTGACGGTGTCGAGGCGGTAGCCGTCCACGCCCGCCTTCTTGGCGCGCGGGATCTGCGACTCGATCAGCATCTTCGCGACCTCGGGGTCCTCGGTCTTGAAGTCGGGCAGGCCGGCGAGGCATGAGGTGATGTCGTCGCCCTCGGGCCCGCAGGTGCCGAAATCCTCCGAGCGCAGCAGCTTCCGCGCGTCGGGGCGCTTGGTGTAGGCCGAGCCGTAGCCGGCATGGTTGTAGACCACGTCCAGCAGGATGCGGATGCCGCGCTTGTGCGCCTCGTCCACCAGGGTCTTCAGCTCGTCCTCGGTGCCGAAGCGCGGGTCCATCTTGCTGAAATCGTCGGCCCAGTAGCCGTGGTGGGCCCAGTGCGGGAAGTTGCCCGACACGTAGCCCGGGATGTTCAGCATGATCGGGTTGATCCAGATCGCGGTGATGCCGAGATCCTTCAGCTCGTCGAGCTTCCTGGTCAGGCCGGCGATGTCGCCGCCATGGAAGGTGCCGGGCTCGTCCCGGTTGACGTCCATGTTGTTCTTGTCGCTGCCGTCGGCGAATCGGTCGAGCAGCAGGAAGTAGAGCACGTCCTCGGCCCAGGGGCGGGTCGGCTTCTGCGCGGCCTGGGCCACCTGCGTGCCGGCCGACGGCAAGGCTTGGGCGCCCTGCGCGTGCGCGGAAAGGGGGAAGGTCGCGCCGGCGGCGAGCACGGCGGCCATGGCGCACCCATGGAGCAATCCCCGAAGCGGGGATTTCCGGACAATCGGATTGGACACCAGCGTTTCTCCCTGCAGCGTTACGCCGGTTCCCGCGCCCGGGGGACCTACCGACTCCCCCCGAACCGCAGCGTCCGGCGCCGCCATTCACTTTGTAGTATCATTACAAACCCGCTTTCCTTTTCCTGACAAGAGGCTTCATGGCCCCGGGCCGCGATTCCGCATGGCACTGTGGCAAGGAATCCCCCTATGACGCAGTGCAACAAAGCTAATTTATCCCTGGCCTCCGTAAGGTAATGCCGTTACCTCGGCCACCGCGTTACCTCCGATGGGTTGCTCCGGGCGCGCCGCCGTCTCTTTCACTTGCCAAGCCTGTCGTTTGGGCGTGTAATTTCCCTACATGGCGGCCAGACAGCGAGTCGCCGGGGAGGAACGCGTGGGGACGGACCACTGTGCTTGAGCGTATCAGGGGCATGATGCCGGGGCTGAGGCGGTCCGAGCAGAAGATCGCCGACATCGTCCTGCGCAAGCCGCACTCGATCGTCAACGCCTCGGTCTCCGAGGTCGCGCGCGAGGCGCTGGTCAGCCAGCCCACGGTGGTGCGCTTCTGCCGCTCGGTCGGCTGCTCCGGCTTCCAGGACTTCAAGCTGCGGCTGGCGCAGGACCTCGCCACCGGCACGCCCTACATCCATTCCGACGTGTCGCCGGAGGATCCGGTGGCCGACGTCGCCGCCAAGGTCATCAACCGCGCCATCACCGGCCTGACCCGCGTGCGCAACCAGATCAACCCGGAGAGCCTGGAGCGCGCGGTGACGCTGCTGGCCGCGGCCGAGCGGATCGAGCTCTACGGCTTCGGCGCGTCCGGCGTGGTCGCCATGGACGCGCAGAACAAGTTCTTCCGGCTGGGCGTGCCCACCGTCGCCTACACCGATTTCCACGTCCAGGCCATGTCGGCCGCCATCCTCGGCCCCGGCGCGGTGGTGGTCGCCATCTCGCACACCGGCCGCACCCGCGAGCTGCTGCACAGCGTCGAGCTGGCGCTGGACGCCGGCGCCCAGGTGATCGCGGTCACCACGGGCGGCTCGCCGCTGGCCGACATGGCGACGGTCGCGCTGCTGGTTGACGTTGTGGAGGACACCAGCGTCTACACGCCCATGAACTCCCGCCTGGCGCATCTGGTGGTGGTCGACGTGCTGCAGGTGGCGGTGGCCCTGCGCAAGGGCACGGACCTCGCCGAAAGCCTCGCCCGCTCGAAGCGGACTATCCGAGAGCGTCGGATGACAAAACCCTCCTGACCTGTTGTTGCTGTCGGCCGCCCCGGGCGGCCCCGCCCACGCCCGCCCCACCCCGCCGTCCCATCCCGGACCGGTCCACCCCCGCCCCCAAGACGGAGGAAGCAACATGGCCCTCAGCACCGACATCATCGCCGCCATCGCCGCCGGCAACCACGCCGATCCCTTTGCCGTGCTGGGGGCGCACCGCGACCCCGACGCCGAGGGACAGGTGGTGGTCCGCGTCTTCCGGCCGGACGCCGAGGCGGTGGAGCTGCTGGGGCTGGACGGCAACCCGCTGGGCGAGCTGCGCCGCCGCCACGAGGCCGGCTTCTTCGAGGCCTCCTTCGCCGGTGAGCCGCCTTTCGGCTATCGGCTGCGCCTGCGCCGCGGGCCGCATTCCTGGGAGATCGACGATCCCTACCGCTTCCCGCCGCTGCTGGGCGAGATGGACCAGTACCTGCTGGCCGAGGGCCGGCACTGGCGCTCCTACGAGAAGATGGGCGCGCATGTCGACACGATCGACGGGGTGCAGGGCGTGCGCTTCGCCGTCTGGGCGCCGAACGCCCGCCGCGTCTCGGTCGTCGGCGACTTCAACAACTGGGACGGCCGCATCCATGTGATGCGCCTGCGCCTGGGCGCCGGCATTTGGGAGCTGTTCGTCCCCGGCATCGGCGAGGGCGCCCACTACAAGTACGAGATTGTCGGGCCGCATGGCGGGCTGCTGCCGCTGAAGGCCGATCCCTACGGCTTCCGGGCGGAGATGCGGCCCCACACCGCCTCCATCGTCGCCCGCTACGACAAGCACCGCTGGCAGGACGATGCCTGGATGGCCGGCCGGGCCGAGCGCAACGCGCTGGGCGCGCCCATGTCCATCTACGAGGTGCATCTGGGCTCGTGGAAGCGCGGCGAGGACAACCGCTACCTGACCTACCGGGAACTGGCCGACCAGCTGGTGCCCTATGTCAGGGAGATGGGCTTCACCCACATCCAGACCATGCCGGTGAACGAGTTTCCGTTCGACGGCAGCTGGGGCTACCAGCCCGTCGGGCTCTACGCGCCGACCAGCCGCTTCGGCACGCCGGAGGACTTCCAGTATTTCGTGGATGCCTGCCACCAGGCCGGCATCGGCGTGCTGATCGACTGGGTGCCCGGCCACTTCCCGAACGACCCGCACGGGCTCTACGAGTTCGACGGCTCGCACCTGTACGAGCATGCCGACCCGCGCCAGGGCTACCATCCCGACTGGAACACGGCGATCTACAATTACGGCCGGGCGGAGGTCTCCAACTTCCTGATCTCCAACGCGCTGTACTGGCTGACGCACTACCATATCGACGGGCTGCGCGTGGACGCGGTCGCCTCCATGCTCTACCTCGACTACAGCCGCAAGGAGGGCGAGTGGATTCCCAACCGCTTCGGCGGCCGGGAGAATCTGGAAGCCATCGACTTCCTGCGGCGCATGAACGAGCTGGTCTACGGCACCGACGAGGGCCAGGGCGGTGGCGCCATCACCATCGCCGAGGAATCCACCGCCTGGCCCGGCGTGTCGCGGCCCACCTATGTCGGCGGCCTGGGCTTCGGCTACAAATGGAACATGGGCTGGATGCACGACACGCTGCGCTACATGCAGCGCGAGACCGTGTTCCGCCGCTATCACCACAACGACCTCAGCTTCGGGCTGCTCTACGCCTTCTCCGAGAACTTCATCCTGCCGCTGAGCCATGACGAGGTGGTGCACGGCAAGGGCTCGATCCTGACCCGCATGCCCGGCGACGCCTGGCAGAAGTTCGCCAATGTCCGCGCCTATTACGGCTTCATGTGGACCCACCCGGGCAAGAAGCTGCTGTTCATGGGCGGCGAGTTCGCCCAGGGCCGCGAGTGGAACTTCGACGGCAGCCTGGAGTGGCACCTGCTTGACGTGCACTGGCACGAGGGCGTGCGCCGGCTGGTGCGCGACCTGAACCGGCTCTACCGCGAGGTCCCCGCCCTGCACGAGCGCGACTGCGAGGCCGACGGTTTCCGCTGGATCAAGGGCAACGCCGCCGACGAGTCGGTGCTGGCCTATGCCCGCTTGGGGAGCCGGCCGGACTCGCTGGCGGTGGTGGTCAGCAACTTCACCCCCGTCCCGCACGAGGGCTACCGGATCGGCCTGCCCGAACCGGGCTTCTATGCCGAGCGCCTGAACTCCGACGCCGAGCAGTATGCCGGCAGCGGCCTGGGCAATGGCGGCGGCATCACCGCCGAGGCCGTGGAATGGGACGGCCAGCCCTACAGCGCCGAGATCATCCTACCGCCCCTGGCGACCGTGGTGTTCGTGAAGGAGTGAGCCAGGAGTCCTTCTCCCCTCGGGGGAGTAGGATGGAATGGCAGCGGTGGCGTGATGCGGCCTTCGACAGGCTCAGGCCGAGGTGCGGTTGGCTGCACCCTTAGGTCGCATGGAGCGGAGCGCAATGCGACACACCCCAGCCGGGGAACGTCGCATTACGCCTGCGGCTCCATGCGACCTACGAAGGGACGGAAGTGCCTGGCATCCCCCATCCCTCATGCTGAGCCTGTCGAAGCACGCAGCACGGCCCAGCCTCTCCCTCAGGGCCCCTCACGCCGCCGCGACCAGCCCCACGCCCGCCGTCGCGCGGAAGGCGGTCGCCAGCAGGGTGGCGGCGCGGTCGGGGGACAGGGCGTAGAAGGCGCGCCAGGGTTCCGGGCCCTCCGCCTCGGCACCCTCGCCCCGCAGCGTCCGCCAGTGCAGCCGCACCGCCTCGGCGATCAGCGGGTCGAGCGCCAGGGTGCCGGCGATGCGCAGGGCCGGCTCTGCGCGCACCAGCTCCGACACGGCCCACAGCGCCTCGATGGAGAGCTGGCGGTAGCTGGGCTCGGCGATGCGGTTCAGCAGCCCCTCCACCATCAGCGCGAAGTTGCGCTCGCCCGGCGTCATGTCGCTGCGCAGGACCGAGCTGCGCAGCTGGTTGGCCGGGTCGGCGGGATCGGCGATGACGATGCCGTCGCAGTGGCGCAGCACCTCCCAGACCCGGCTGTAGAAGTCCGCCGGCACCGGCGTCAGCACGCCCGTCACGTCGCGCCAGACCGTCCAGTCGCCGGCCACGGCCCAGCCCGACTCCGCCTCGGGCAGGGCGAAGATCGCGGCCGGCGCGGCGCCGGTCGGGTTGATGAGCACCGGCGCCCCGACCAGGACCGGCAGGCAGCTGTCGCCCGCCGTGCCCGGGCAGGCGGCGATGGCGATGCGGATGCGGGTGAGGATGTGGTGCGGGCTCTCCGCCAGCAGCCGGTCCAGCGCCGCCTCGGGGTCGAGACCGCGCTCGCGCTGCACCATCCGGTGCAGCACCCCGACCATGTCCAGCGGCCGCAGGGTCAGGGAGTGGCGGAACAGCGCCGGCGAGGCCTTGATGATGGTGCCGCAGAACAGCAGCGCCTCCTCCACCAGGCTGGCGATGGTCGGCTCGGCGCTGGCGAAGCGCCTGACGCGCTCGATCACGGCGCGGTTGTCGACCGGGTTCTGCACCAGCGCCTCCGGCGCCGTCGGGCGGCCCAGCAGCACTTGGCGCTGGCGCACCACGATCTCCTTCACCGCGTCCTGCAGCCGCTCGTCATGGCGGTCCAGCAGGCCGGCGGCGCGACGCACCACGGCCCAGTGGCCCAGCAGCCCGGCCTGCTCGTAGAGCCGCCCGGCCAGGGCGCGCAGGCACAGCCCCTCGCCCGCCGGATGATCGGGCCCGTGCCGCTCCCACAGCACCGAGATCAGCTCCAGCCGGCGCAGCGGGTCGGCCTCCCCGGCCAGCCGCTCGGCCACCCTGTCGCTGGTCTCGGCCCGCCAGTCGGCCATCTCCTCGAAGCTGGGCGGCGCCGGCCGCTCCACCGGCGCAGCACCATCCAGGTCGGGCGCCGGGCGCGGCGCGATCGCCTCGCCCGCCGGCACCCCGTCCAGCACCACGGTGCGGGCGCCGCTGAGGCCGCGCCCCAGCGTCACCGCCTGCACCGCCAGCTCCGGCACCCGGCCCAGCGTCAGGTCCTGCAGCATCCGGGCGAGCGCGCCGAACTCCGCCGCCGCCGCCATGCCGCGGGTCACCAGCAGCACCAGCAGCGGGCTCTCCGGATAGAGCCAGGAATGGTTGATGTAGGCGATCTCCGCCGTCAGCCGCTCCACCAGCAGCCGGTTGTCGAAGCTGAAGTAGAAATCGTCGGGATCGAAGAAGGTCGGCACGAAGACGGTCGGCTGGCCCGACAGGCGGAAGGCCTGGCAGGTGATCAGGCTGCCCAGCCGGCGCTTCGGCCGGCCCGTCAGCCCCAGTCCCGGGCAGGCGCCGACCTGGCCCAGCACCTGGTTCAGCAGGTCGGCGTGGCAGACCCGGGCGGCGAGGTTCGGCGACAGCGTCTCCGCCTCCACCCCCTGCGCCTTCAGCGCCAGCCGCACCGCCTCGTCCTCGGCCAGCAGCACCAGCCCGGCCGGCACCGCCGGGCGCAGGCCGGGGCGCAGGCGGCGGCCCAGCGGGTCGATGTCGGCCGGGCTCAGCAGCCCGTCCTCGATCAGCTGGCCGACCACGAACAGGCTCTGCGCCCAGAGCAGCGGCACGTTCTCGTTGGGCAGGCGCGGCTGGCTACCGGGGGCGGCGCGCTCGGCCTCCGCCAGTTCGGCCGGGACATAGTAGAGTTCCGGCAGCATCGGCTCGCCGTCGCGGTTGACCGCCAGCGCGTCCAACCGCTTCCTGTAGTTGGCGGCGGTCTCCGTATCGCCGGTCAGCAGCGCCGAGAGGTAGACATAGGTGAAGAACAGCGGCCACTCGGACTCGATGCCCTCGAACCGGTGCAGCTCGCCCGCCTCGTAATGCAGGCGGCTATGATCCTCGATGGCGGTCTGGTGGCCGTCGCGCAGGAAGCGCTTGCAGCCGTAGGGCCCCTGCAGCTTGCCCAGCACCTCCGCCATGGTACGGCGGATCAGCTCGGGGTCCTCCACCGCGAAGGCGGGGAATCCCACGACGCCCAGCAGCGCCGCGTCCACTTCCTTAGACCCGGACTCGCGGGGCAGCAGCGCCTCCAGCGTGGCGCGGGCGCGGGCGACCTCGTCCGGCACCACCTGGATCACGGCGATGCGGCCGCCATCCTCGCCGAACATGTCCAGCCCCTGGATCGCCTCCAGCGCCGCCTTGGCCATGCCGATGGAGCTGGCGTTCAGCTCCGGCGCGCCGTCGTTGATCTTGCGGCCGCGCTCCCAGATGCCGTAGTCGGCGATTCGGTAGGCCGGGCCGATGTAGTGGACCAGGTTCTGGACGAAGGCGACCTCGTCCATGGTGAACAGCACCGGCAGGCCGGAGCGGGTCATCTGCGCCAGGAACAGCAGGAACAGCGACGTCGCGTCGACCTGCAGATGGCCCCAGCCGTCGTCCGGCGCCACCGCCTCGCCCGTCGCCGCCGAGTAGATGGCGTGCAGGCTGTCCAGCGGCGCCTGGGTCTGCTTGAAGCGTTCGACCTTCGCCGCCTGCTTCATCATCGCCTGCAGCAGGCCGCGCATGGTCTTGAGCACGCTCTGCTCCAGCAGGCGGGCGCGGGCGGCGGCGTCGCCGCGGCGGCGGTAGGCCAGCGCCAGCGCCCAGGGCGCCAGCACCGAGTAGACATTGTCGCGCACCCAGGCATGGGTGTAGTTGCCGTGCACCGTCACCGCCGTACTCGCGGGCAGCAGGCCGGTCACCGGATGCTGGCGCGCGAGGATGCCGCGCGTCACCTGGTCGTACAGCCGATCCAGCGTGCGGCGGGCGGCGTCGGGAACGTCCCCGCCCTGCGGCCGGCCGGCCGTCGCGGTCTTCTCGGTAATCTCGTTCATCATCCCTCACGGGGGAACCGGGCGCCGGGACGATACCGGCGGCCGCGACCCTTGCCCTGTCGCGCTTCCATGTAACTTTACTACCTTGCGCCGGGCGCGCAACCCTCCCGGTCGGCTAGGGAACGCTGATCTAACGCGGCCGGGCGCGAAAGGTGTTGGCCCGACGCGGAGGTAACATTACTATCCTACCCAGGACGGCGCGGTCGAGGAAGCCCGCGCCGTTGCCACACCTGCATCCTGCGAACATTCCGTCTCCGGAACAATCTCGGACCGATCCTGCCATGCTCGAGACGCGCGCCAGCGGCATCCTGTTGCATCCGACCTCCCTGCCTGGGGGGCACGGCATCGGCGATTTGGGACCGGAGGCGCGGGCCTTCGTCGACCAGCTTGCCCGCATGGGGCAGTCCCTCTGGCAGATCCTGCCGCTGGTGCCGACCAGCGCCGGCGACAGCCCCTATTCCGGCCTCAGCACCTTCGCCGGCAACCCGCTGCTGGTCAGCTTCGATGATCTGGCGGCCGACGGCCTCGCCTCGGCCGAGGTGATGGCGATGCTGCCGCCGAACCGCGAGGGGCCGGTGGATTACGGTGCCGTGGGTGCGGCCAAGATGCCGGCGCTGGACCGCGTCTGCGCCGACTTCCTGCGCCGCGCCGACGAGGAGATCCGTTCCGACTTCGAGCTGTTCCAGGCGCGCAACGATGCCGATTGGCTGGATGATTACGCCCTGTTCGTGGCGCTGAAGGCGCAGAATGGCGGGCGCAGCTGGGTCGAGTGGCCCGACGCCCAGGTCCGGCGCGAGCCGGCGGCCATGGAGCAGGCGCGGCAGCAGCTCGGCCACGAGATCCTGAAGATCAAGGTCCAGCAGTTCCTGTTCTTCCGCCAGTGGGACCGGCTGCACCGGCACGCCCGGGACAAGGGCGTCGCCATCGTCGGCGATATCCCGATCTTCGTCGCCGGCGACAGCGCCGACGTGTGGAGCCGCCCCGACCTGTTCGAGCTGGACCAGCACGGCCGCCCCCTCGTGGTCGCCGGCGTGCCGCCGGACTATTTCAGCGCCACCGGCCAGCTCTGGGGCAACCCGCTCTACCGCTGGGACGCGCACCGGGCCGAGGGCTTCGCCTGGTGGCACCGGCGCCTGGCCAAGACGCTGGAGGCGGTGGACTGGGTGCGCATCGACCATTTCCGCGGCTTCGAATCCTATTGGGAGGTGCCGGCGCACGAGACCACGGCCATCAACGGCCGCTGGGTCCCCGCCCCCGGCTACGAGCTGTTCCAGAGCATCCAGGACCGGTTCGGCCGCGCACCGATCATCGCCGAGGACCTCGGCATCATCACCGACGAGGTCGAGCGGCTGCGCGACCATTTCGGCTTCCCCGGCATGCGGGTGCTGCCCTTCGAGTTCGGCGAGGATTTCTATCCCGAGCGCTACGACCCGCACCGCTTCCCGGAGAACCGGGTCTTCTACACCGGCACCCACGACAACGACACGATCCTGGGCTGGCTGGCGCAGATCGGCGGCGATGAGGGTCGCTCGGGCCGCGCGGTGCTGGACTATCTCGGCTCCGACCGCCACGCGCCGCACTGGGACTTCATCCGCTTCGCCCTGAACACCAACGCCCGCTTCGCGGTGGTGCCGGTGCAGGATCTGCTGGGGCTGGGGACCGAGGCGCGGATGAACGTGCCGGGCCGGGCCGAGGGCAACTGGGGCTGGCGCCTGGCGCCGGGCCAGCTGAACGACGGCACCATGGACTACATGCGCCGGCTGACGGCCGACAGCGGACGGCTGAGCCCGGCCGCCGCCGGGCTGGAACCGGCACGGGTCTGAGGCGCCTGACCGAACGGTCTCCTGGGAAGGGGGTGCCGGGTGTTCATCAAGCTCGCCAGGCCCGGTAGCTTCGCCCTGGGCGTCGGCCTGCCCTGGGACCGGCCGCTGGAGGAGTGGCCGGACGAGCTGCTGGTGCAGATGCCCCGCGGCATCAGCCGCAACGTCGTCCGCTTCGTGCCCGGCCACGAGGGCGACGTCTTCGCCCTCAAGGAGGTGCCGGAGCGCGTGGCCCTGCGCGAGTACGAGCTGCTGCGTAGCTTGCGTGACCGCGGCCAGCCGGCGGTGGAGCCCGTGGGCTTCGTCACCGGCCGGCAGACCGCCGAGGGCGCGCCGCTGATGAGCATCCTGATCACCCGCTACCTGGACCACGCCCTGCCCTACCGGCTGCTCTTCGAGAGCGGCGACCATGCCGCCAGCGGCGACAGCCTGCTGGACGCGCTGGTGGACCTGCTGATCCGGCTGCATCTCTGCGGCTTCTACTGGGGCGACTGCTCGCTCTCCAACACGCTGTTCCGCCGGGACGCCGGGCGGCTCGCGGCCTATCTGGTGGACGCCGAGACCGGCGAGCTGCACCCGGACCTGTCGGAGGGCGTGCGGCTCTACGACGTGGAGCTGGCGCAGATCAACGTGGCGGGCGAGCTGATGGACCTCGCCGCCGGGCCCGGCCTGCCCGAAGGATTCGACCCGCTGGCCGTCGCCGACGAGCTGGGCGAGCGCTACCGCTGGCTCTGGTGCGAGCTGACCCGGGACGAGGTCTTCGCCGCGACCGAGCAGTACCGGGTGCAGACGCGGCTAAAGATCCTGAACGACTACGGCTTCGACGTGGACGAGCTGGAGATGCAGACGACCGATGGCGGCCACCGCATGGTGATGCGCGCCAAGGTCGTCGAGGCCGGCCACCACAAGAAGCAGCTGCACCATCTGACGGGGCTGGAGGCGGAGGAGAACCAGAGCCGGCAGCTGCTGAACGATCTCAGCCGCTACCGCGCCCGGCTGGAGCTGGCGGAGGGCCGCCCCATCCCGGAGCAGCAGGCCGCCATCCGCTGGCTGCACGAGCGCTACGCCCCGACGCTGGACGCCATCCCGGAGGAGCTGCGCGGCCGGCTGGACGATCCGGAGCTGTACTTCCAGATCCTGGAGCACCGCTGGTACCTGTCGGAGGCGCAAGGGCGCGACGTCGGCCGCGACGCCGCCATAAGCGACTATATCGACCATGTCCTCTCCCGTCTGCCCGACCGCCCGGTCGGCGCGCTGCAGGAGCCCTATCCGGAGCCGTGAACGGGCCGCCCGCCCTCCGGTGGAACCCGCCCCCTTCCTTCAAGGTTTGCTGATGGAAGGGGCGCCGGAAGCCCCGGGCTGGGAGGACCCAATCGTGCTGCTCGTCCTGCTGCTGCTCGTCTCCATCGCCTTCATCGTCTTCGCCACGGCGAAGCTGAACCTGCATCCGTTCCTGGCGCTGCTGCTGACCGCCTTCTTCTTCGGCATCGCCTCGGGCATGCCGCTGGCCGACGTGGTGAAGTCGGTCAATGACGGATTCGGCGGCACCATCGGGTCGATCGGCATCGTCATCATCGCCGGCACCATCATCGGCATCTTCCTGGAGCGGTCCGGCGGCGCCTTCCGGCTGGCGGCGAGCATCCTGCGCGTGACCGGCGAGCGCAACGCGCCGGCCGCCATGTCCGTGATGGGCTATGTCGTCTCCATCCCGGTCTTCTGCGACAGCGGATTCGTCATCCTGTCGTCGCTGGTGAAGGCGGTCGCCAAGCGCGCGGGCATGACGCTCGCCGCCCCGGCCATCGCGCTGGCGCTGGGCCTCTACGCCACCCACACCATGGTGCCGCCGACGCCGGGCCCGGTGGCCGCCGCCGGCATATTGGGCGCCGATCTGGGTCTGGTGATCCTCTGGGGCATGATCATCGGCGCGGTCGCCGCCGCGGCCGGCTGGCTCTTCGCCGTCACTGTGGCGGCGCGGGTCCATATCGAGCCCTACCGGGCGGATGAGACCGCCGACGAGGCGGTGCCGGCCTCACCCGGCGTGGTGCCCGGCGCCGCGGCGATCCCGGCGGAGGCGGACGCGCCGGGCCCGTTCAAGTCGCTGCTGCCGATCGTCGTGCCGATCCTGCTTATCGTGCTGCGCTCGGTCGCCGAGCTGCCGGGCAAGCCGCTGGGCGAAGGCACCGCCGTGTCGCTGCTGAGCTTCCTGGGCCAGCCGGTGGTGGCGCTGATGATCGGCGTGGCGCTGGCGCTGCTGCTGCCCAAGCGGCTCGACCGGGACATGCTCTCGACCAAGGGCTGGGTCGGGCAGGCGGTGCTGGACGCCGCCATCATCATCGTCATCACCGGCGCCGGCGGCGCCTTCGGCAAGGTGCTGCAGAACTCCGGCATCGCCAAGGTGATCGGCGACACGCTGGCCGACGCCAACCTCGGCCTCTGGCTGCCTTTCATCATCGCCGCCGGCATCAAGACGGCCCAGGGCTCCAGCACCGTCTCGATCATCACCACGGCGGGGCTGATGGCGCCGCTGCTGCCGGCGCTGGGCTATGACGAGCCGACGGCTAGGGCGTTGGTCACAGTCGCCATCGGCGCGGGGGCGATGGTAGTCTCCCATGCCAACGACAGCTTCTTCTGGGTCGTGACCCAGTTCTCGAACATGGACACGAAGACGGGCTTCCGCCTCCATACGGTGGGCACTGCGGTGCAGGGTCTGGTCGGCGCCACAGCGGTGTGGATCGCCGGGCTGGTGGTGCTGTGAGCGTGGCGCCGCGCGCCTTCCTGCGCTCGCTGTTCCAGGCGGCGCTCGACGCCGTCTCCGCCGACGCGCGGCTGCCGCCGCACCTTCCCCCGCCGCCCAAGGGCCGCACGCTGGTGGTCGGCGCCGGCAAAGGGGCCGCCGCCATGGCGAAGGCGGTCGAGGACCATTGGCCGGGGCCCCTCTCCGGCCTGGTGGTGACGCGCTACGGCCACGGGCTGCCGACGCGGCACATCGAGGTGGTGGAGGCGGCGCACCCCACGCCCGACGCCGCCGGCCGCGCGGCGGCGGAGCGCATCCTGGCCCTGGCGGGGGAGCTGACGCCCGACGATCTGCTGCTGTGCCTGATCTCCGGCGGCGGTTCGGCCCTGCTGGCGCTGCCGGCGCCGGGGGTGGAGTTCGAGGAGAAGCGCGCGGTCAACAAGGCTCTGCTGCGCTCCGGCGCCGCCATCGGCGAGATCAACTGCGTGCGCAAGCACCTCTCTTCCATCAAGGGCGGCAGGCTGGCGGCGGCGACACGGGGTCGGGTCGTCACCCTCGCCATCTCCGACGTGCCGGGCGACGATCCCGACGTGATCGCCTCCGGCCCCACGGTACCCGACCCGACGAATCTGGCCGACGCCCGCGCGGTGCTGGCCCGCCACGGCATCGCCCCGCCGCCGACCGTCGCCGCGGCCCTGTCCGACCCCGCCAACGAGACGCCGAAGCCGACCGACCTGCCCGCCCCCGACTACCGCATGATCGCCACGCCGCAGGACGCGCTGGAGGCCGCCGCCGCCGCGGCCCGGGCCGCCGGCGTGACGCCGCTGGTCCTGGGCAACGCCATCGAGGGCGAGGCGCGGGAGGTGGCGAAGGTCCATGCCGGGCTGGCGCTGCAGGTGCTGCGCCACGGCCAGCCCCTGCCCCGCCCCTGCGTGCTGCTGTCGGGCGGAGAGACCACGGTCACCGTGCGCGGCCAGGGCGGGCGCGGCGGCCGCAACGTCGAGTTCCTGCTGGGCTTGGCGGTGGCGCTGGACGGCGTGGCGGGCGTCCACGCCATCGCCTGCGACACCGACGGCATCGACGGCACCGAGGACAATGCCGGCGCGCTGCTGGGCCCCGACACGCTGGCGCGCGCCAGGGCCGCCGGCCTGGATGCCAAGGCCATGCTGGCCGGCAACGACGCCTACAGCTTCTTCCAGCGCCTGGGCGACCTGGTGACGACGGGCCCCACCCGCACCAACGTCAACGACTTCCGGGCGGTCTACATCCCCTGACCTTGCGTACTTAGCGGCGCGGGCATACGTTACATGTAACGCCACAGGGAGGTCGCCATGACCGCCACGCCCAAGAGCAGTCGCGAGCGCGTCCGCGCCGCGCCCATCGTGCCCGGATGAAGGCGCAGGGGCTGCGGCCCGTGCAGCTGTGGGTGCCGTTCATCAGCGATGAGGAAGCGCGCCTCCAGTGCGAGCGGATTAGGGACAATCCCGGCGAGGCCGACAACATCGCCTTTGTCGCGTCCCTTTGGCAGCTGGATGACGATGAAACGCGGTGATGTGGTCACCGTCGCTGGCGGCAGCGGCTACACGGGCAAGCCTCGCCCGGCCGTGATCATCCAAGCCGACAAGTTTGGCGGCACTGGATCCGTGACGCTCTGCACTTTCACATCCAGTCTGGTGGAGGATGTCGCCTTCCGGGTCTTGGTCGAGCCGACAGGAGCTAACGGTTTGTCTGTGCCAAGCCAAGCGATGGCCGACAAGGTGGGGTCTGTTCCACGAGCGAGTATCGACCGGATCATCGGCCGCCTGTCCCCCGAGGACATGACGCGCGTCGACCAGGCGCTCCTCATCTTCCTCGGGCTTGTGCCCTGATCCGCCGGCCGATGCCGAAGGGCCGGTTGCCGCCGGGGCGGCCCGGCCAATATGCTGAGGCCATGGAAGAATTCCTCGTCGCCCCCACGCCCGAAGACCCCCGCCTCTCCCGGCCGGTGGAGGGCATCGATCATACCGGCGAGCGGGTCGCCTCCGCCGTGCCGGTGGAGCGGCCGCTGACGCTGTTCCTGAACGGACAGGAGATCGTCACCATGATGACGATCCTGGACTATCCGGAGGACCTCGCGCTCGGCTATCTGCTGAACCAGAACATGCTGCGCGCCGACGACCGGGTCACCGACATCGTCTATGACGAGGAGACCGAGGTCGTGGTGGTGCGCACCGAGCGCAAGACCGATTTCGAGGAGAAGCTGCGCAAGAAGACGCTGACCTCCGGCTGCGCCCAGGGCACCGCCTTCGGCGACGTGATGGAGCGGTTCGGCTCGGTGCGCCTCAATCCCGACGCGCGTCTGCGTACCAGCTGGCTCTACGCCCTGCTGAAGAAGATCAACACCGCCCCGTCGCTCTATCTGTCGGCCGGCGCCATCCATGGCTGCGCGCTCAGCCAGGAGGACCGGGTGGTGGCCTATATGGAGGATGTCGGCCGGCACAACGCGGTCGACAAGATCGCCGGCTGGATGTTCCGCAACGGCGTCGCCGCCGAGGACAAGGCCTTCTACACGACGGGCCGGCTGACGTCCGAGATGGTCATCAAGACGGTGCAGATGGGCATCCCCATCCTCATCTCCCGCAGCGGCTTCACCGCCTGGGGCGTGGACCTCGCGCGGCAGGCGGGGCTGACGCTGATCGGGCGGGCGCGGGGGCGGCGCTTCCTGGCGCTGAGCGGGGCCGAGCGCATCGTCTTCGACGCCGACTGGCGCCATGTCGAGGAGGAGGACCGCCGCCACCGGCGCAAGGGCGCCGAGGGCGATGAGTGAGATGAAGCCCTTGGGCGTTCTGCTGGCGGGCGGCCTGTCCTCGCGCATGGGCGGCGGCGACAAGACGCTGCGCACCGTCGCCGGCCGGCCGATCCTGGACCATGTGGTGGAGCGGCTGCGGCCTCAGGTCGGCGCGCTGATCCTGAACGCCAACGGCGAACCGGCGCGGTTCCAGCGCTGGGGCCTGCCGGTGGTGCCGGACGGGGTGCCGGGCTTCGCCGGGCCGCTGGCCGGCATCCTGGCGGCGCTGGACTGGGCGGCGGATCATGCGCCTGACGTAACGGACGTGCTGAGCGTGCCGACCGACTGCCCCTTCCTGCCGCGCGACTTGGTGTCGAGGCTGGAGGAGGCGCGCGCCGCCACCGGCGCGCCGCTCGCCTGCGCCCGGTCCGATGGTCAGACGCATCCGGTGGTGGGGCTGTGGCCCGTGCAGCTGCGCGCCGACCTGCGCCATGCGCTGGTGGTCGAGGACATGCGCAAGATTGACCGCTGGACGGCCCGCCACGGCGTCGCCCATGCCGATTTCGCGACCGATCCCGTCGATCCCTTCTTCAACGCCAACACGCCGGACGACGTGGACGAGGCGGAGCGGCTGGCCCGGCTGGCGCCGTAGCCGCCGTAGGTCGCATGGAGCGCAGCGCAATGCGACGTGCCCGGCCGGAGCATGTCGCATTCCGGCTCCGCCTCCATGCGACCTACAGGGGCCTAGCCCAACGCCGAGAACGGCAGGTAGGGCACCGCATCGCCCGGCGCCACCTGCGTCACCTCCTCGCCCAGTTCCGCCAGCCCGTCGGCCGCCACCAGCGAGGAGAGCAGCCCGGCGCCGTCGCGCGGGAACTTGCGCGCCTCCAGAACGCCGTCGGGGCCGCGCTCCAGCCACACCCGGACGAACTCGCGCCGGTCGCGCTTCTTGCGGTAGTCGAAGGCGGCCCGCACCGGGAAGCGCGGCGGCTCCTCGGGCTTGGCGCCGGCGAGGTGCAACAGCAGCGGCCGGGCCAGCAGCAGGAAGGTCACCATGCTGGCGACCGGATTGCCCGGCAGGCCCACCAGCGGCACGTTTCCGAGCTGCCCCAACGCCACCGGGCGTCCCGGCTTGATGGCGAGGCGCCAGAAGTGCAGCCGTCCGCCCGCAGCCTCCAGCGCCGCCTTGACATGGTCCTCCTCGCCGGTGGAGACGCCGCCGGAGCAGAGCACCAGATCGTGGCCGCCGGCTGCCCCCGCCAGGGCGGCGGTAATGCCGGCGCGGTCGTCGGCGAGGATGCCCAGATCGGTCACGGCACAGCCCAGGCCCCGCAACAGCACCGCCAGCATGGCGCGGTTGCTGTCGTAGACGCCCCCCGGCGGACGCGGCCGGCCCGGTTCGGCCAGTTCCGTCCCGGTGGAGAGCAGCGCGACGCGCAGGGCGGTGCGCACCGGCAGTTCGGTCAGGCCCAGCGCGGCGGCGAGGCCGATCTCCTGCGCCCGCAGCCGGCTTCCCCGCCGCAGCGCCATGGTGCCGGCCGCCACATCCTCGCCCGCCAGCCGGCGGTTGGCGCCGCGCTTCAGGCCGGGGCGCAGGCGGACGGCGCCGTCCTCCTCCACCGCGTCCTCCTGCATCATGACGGTATCGAAGCCGGGCGGCATCGGCGCGCCGGTGAAGATGCGGACGGCGCAGGGACCCGCCGGCGGCGCCTCCGGCCACTGCCCCGCCGCCACCCGGCCCGCCAGCGGCAGGACCGTCTCGGCATCGGGCGACAGGTCGGCATGGCGGACGGCATAGCCGTCGACCGCGGAGTTCTCATGGCCCGGCACGTCGAGCGGCGCCGCCACGTCGGCCGCCAGCACCCTCCCCGCCGCAGCGTTCAGCGGCACGGTCTCTGTTCCCGCCACGACCGGCAGGCGCCCGCGCAGCAGGTCGACCGCCTCCTCGATCCGCAGCAGCGGGCCGCCGAAGGCGAAGCAATCGTCGGAGAGCTGTGCCATGGCTAGCGCCCCTCCCCCTCCAGGATCGCCAGGATGCAGTCGGCGATGCCGGCCACGTCGTCCAGGTGCCTCCAGGGCAACGCGCAGCCGTCGGGCTTCACGTCGCCGGCGATGGCGCGGATATACGGGTCGTCGGGGTGCAGCAGCGGCTTGCCGACAGCGCTGCGCCAGACCTCCAGCTTCGGGTGGCGGTCGCGCTTGAACCCCTCCACCAGCACCAGGTCGACGGGGCTGAGGCGGCAGACCAGCTCTTCCAGCGTCGGCTCCGGCGCGCCGCGCAGCTCGCGCATCAGCGCCCAGCGGTTGGCCGAGGCGACCAGCACCTCCACGGCGCCCGCCTCGCGGTGGCTGTAGCTGTCCTTGCCGGGCTGGTCGACGTCGAAATTATGGTGCGCGTGCTTGATGGTGGAGACCCGCAGGCCCCGGCGCGCGAACTCCGGCAGCAGCTTCGTCACCAGGGTCGTCTTGCCGCTGCCGCTCCAGCCCGCCAGCCCGAATAGCTTCACCCGCCGCCTCCGCAGTTCCGGTACCGGACCTTAGCACCCGCCCTTCCGGCGCCCAACCCGGCCAAGTGGATGAAATGGCTGGACGGCCGTCCTAGCGCGGCAGGGAACATAGGCTCGGGCGGCATGTTCTTCCCAACGAGACATGCAACCTGGCCGGGACCCCAGCCGCGATCGCCCTGATATGGCGACCCTCCGGCCGCGCGAGCCGGCCGCTTGGGCGCCTGATGGGCGCCACGAGGATCCGATGCCCGCCAACTCCTTCGTGATCGAAACGGCCAGCCATGCCGCGGGCGTGGCCGTCGCCGACGACGGCCAGTTCCTGTTCTTCGCGGCGGGGCCGCTGTTCATGCCTCTGGACGGCAAGCGCTTCGCCAGCGTCGCCGAGATCGAGCGCGCCTGCCGCGAGCGCGAGGCCGCCTCCGGGCGCCCGTCTTCCCGCCAGCGCGACGCGGCCTGACGCGCTCAGCCGGCCGTGGGCGGCGCCGCCGGCGCGTCCAGATAGCTCTCCTGGAACTCGGCGATAAGCTCCGCCGCGTCGCGCACCAGCGCCTGGATGACGCGGCGGTCCGGCTCGGTGCAGAGCGTCTCGGCCACGGCCTTGCCGAGGCTGGCCTGCGCCTGCGCCAGCAGCTTCACCGCCAGCCTCTCCTCCATCCTCATCGCCGACCCCGCCTGTCTCCGGTCCTGCCACCGGGATAGCGCATGCGCGCGCGCCTTGCCAGCACGCGGACGTGAAAAGGGCCGCCCTTGCGGGGCGGCCCCTTCGTTCCCACGCGTCCGGCCGGGGTCACTTGACCCGCGGCAGGATCTCGAACTGGTGGAAGGGCGGCGGGCTGGAGACCGTCCATTCCAGCGTCGTGCCGCCCGTGTCCCAGTAATCCGCCCCGACCCGCCGTCCGGCGAAGATCGTGTAGAGGATGGTGATAAGGAACACCATGTGGCCGGCGAAGGTGATGTAGGAGCCCAGGCTCGCGACCGCGTTCCAGGCATGGTAGGCGTCGGGGTAGTCCGGGATGCGCCGGGGCATGCCGGCCGAGCCCAGGAAGTGCATGGGGAAGAACAGCAGGTTGGCACCGATGAACACCAGCCAGAAGTGAATTTTGCCCAGCAGCTCCGGGTACTGGCGGCCGCTCATCTTGCCGATCCAGTAGTAGATGCCGGCATAGATCGAGAACACGGCGCCGAGGCTCAGCACATAGTGGAAATGGCCGACGACGTAGTAGGTGTCGTGCAGCGCGATGTCGATGCTGCCGTTCGCCAGCACCACGCCGCTGACGCCGCCCACCGTGAACAGGAAGATGAAGCCCAGCGCGAACAGCATGGGCGTGTCCAGCCGGATGGAGCCGCCCCACATGGTGGCGACCCAGCTGAAGATCTTCACGCCGGTGGGCACCGCGATGATCATGGTGGCGGCGGAGAAATAGGCGCGGGTGTCGACGTCCAGGCCGACCGAGAACATGTGGTGCGCCCACACCACGAAGCCGACGACGCCGATCGCGACCATGGCATAGGCCATGCCCAGATAGCCGAACACCGGCTTCTTGGAGAAGGTCGCCACCACATGGCTGATGATGCCGAAGCCCGGCAGGATCATGATGTAGACTTCGGGGTGGCCGAAGAACCAGAACAGGTGCTGGAACAGCACCGGGTCGCCGCCGCCCGCCGGGTCGAAGAACTTGGTGCCGAAGTTGCGGTCGGTCAGCAGCATGGTGATGGCGCCGCCCAGCACCGGCACCGCCAGCAGCAGCAGGAACGCCGTCACCAGCATGGCCCAGACGAACAGCGGCATCTTGTGCAGGGTCATGCCCGGCGCGCGCATGTTGAAGATGGTGGTGATGAAGTTCGCCGCACCCAGGATCGAGCTGGCGCCCGCCAGGTGCAGCGAGAAGATGGCGAGGTCGACCGAGGGCCCGTCATGGCCGACCTTGGCCGACAGCGGCGGGTAGATGGTCCAGCCGGTGCCGGCGCCGGTGCCGACGAAGGAGGAGGCCAGCAGTAGGCCGAAGGCCGGGACCAGGAGCCAGAAGCTGATGTTGTTCAGCCGCGGGAAGGCCATGTCGGGCGCGCCGATCATCAGCGGCACGAACCAGTTGCCGAAGCCGCCGATGAGCGCGGGCATGACCACGAAGAACACCATGATCAGGCCGTGCGCCGTGACGATGACGTTCCAGAGCTGGCCGTCGGTGACGTGCTGCAGGCCCGGATGGTGCAGCTCCATGCGCATGACGATGGAGAAGAGCGCGCCGATGATGCCGGCGATGGCGGCGAACCACAGGTACAGCGTGCCGATGTCCTTGTGGTTCGTGCTGAACAGCCAGCGCTTCACGAAGCCCGGCGTGTGGTGGTGGTCGTCATGGCCGTGCGTGTCGTGCACGCTGACGCGCTCCGGCGTCTGGTGGCCGGCTCCACCCGCGGCCGCGCCGCCCGTGGTGGCGTAGACCTTGGGCCCGAGGTTCGGGTTCTGGTGGTCGTTTTCGGTCGCCATCGCTTCATTCCCCCGCGGCGGTCTTCGGATCGGCGGGCACCGCGGGGCGCTCGGCCGTCTGGGTCAGTTCCGGCGCCTTCGGCCCGCCGGCGAGCTTGGTGGGTTCCAGCGGCTCCATGCCGGCAGCCTGACGTCGCTGGTTGACCCAGGCGGCGAACTGCTCGCGCGGCACCGCCTCGATCACCATGGGCATGTAGGCGTGGCCGGTGCCGCAAATCTCGGAGCACTGGCCGTAATAGACGCCCTCGCGCTCGATGCGCATCCAGGACTCGTTCAGCCGCCCCGGGATGCCGTCGCGCTTGATGCCCAGCGCCGGCATGGCCATGGCGTGGATGACGTCGCCGCCGGTGATGATCAGCCGGATGGTGGTGTTGGCGGGGACCACCATGCGGTTGTCGACCTCCAGCAGCCGCTTGCCGCCGGGCGGCAGCTTGTCGTCCGGGATGATGTAGCTGGAGAAGGTGAAGGCGCCGTGGTCCGGGTACTCATAGTCCCAGTACCATTGCCGGCCGACGACCTTGACGGTCATCTCCGTGTCCTGCGGCAGGGTCTCCATGTAGTAGAGCGCGCGGAAGGACGGGACGGCGATGACCACGAGGATGATCACCGGGATGGCCGTCCAGGCCACCTCCAGCAGCGTGTTGTGCGTCGTCTTGGACGGGACCGGGTTCCGCTTGTGGTGGAAGCGGAAGATGACGTAGGCCAGCAGCGCCGAGACGAAGACGCAGATGGCGATCATGATGATCAGCAGCAGCTTGTGGAAGTCGTCCAGCTGCTGCATCACCGGCGTCGCCGGATCGGTGTGCCAGAGCTGCCATTGATAGGCATGGGTATCCGGCGCCGTCTCCGGATCGGAGGGCTGGATACCCAGCAGTCTTTCCAACCATTCCATCCCTGATGTCCCCCTGCCTTCTCCACACGGTCACTGCGGGCAATTCGCCGTGCCGGGACAACACCGCCGGAGGCCGTGCGTCACACCAAGGGGGTTCACTCTTTGGGGGTGCGTCCGGCGGTCGCGGAACCGGCGCCGGCCGGGCGGGGTTAGCGGCCCGCATGCTTCCCCTCGACCCCACCCTGCCGCCGCCCTGGCGCCGCACAATCCACGGCGCGCCCGACGGGTTGGACGCCCTGCTGCTGGCCGAAGCGGCCCGCCGCATCGCCCCCCGCCCGCTGCTGCACCTGGCGGAGAGCCGGCACCGGCTGGAGCTGCTGGTCCGCGCCGCCGCCTTCTTCGCGCCCGATGTCGAACTGCTGGCCCTGCCCGGCTGGGACTGCCGCCCCTATGACCGCATCGGGCCCGGCATCGCCGTGATGAGCAGGCGGCTGGCGACGCTGTCGGCCCTGGCCCGCCCCGCCGCGGGACCCCGGCTGGTGATCGCCACGACGGCGGCGGCGCTGCGGCGTCTGGCCCCGCCCGATCCCGAGGCCGCGCTGACGCTGGCGCCGGGCGACGCGGTCGATCCGGAAACGCTGCGCCGGCGCCTCACCGATCTGGGCTACCAGCCCGCGACCGATCCTGGCGAGCCCGGCGACTTCAGCCTGTCGGCCCAGGCGCTGTGCGTGGTCGCGGCCGATGGCGGCCGGATCGAGGTGCCGGTCGAGGACGGGACGGCGGCGTTGGAAGCACCGCTCACCCTGCCGCCTGTCTCCGAGCTGGTGCTGAGCGCCGCCGCCGTGTCGCGCTTCCAGACCGGCTACACCAGGCTGTTCGGCCGGCCCGAGGGGCGCGACCCGCTGCTGGACACGCTGGAGGCCGCCCGGCGGCCGGCGGCGGCGGAGCATTGGCTGCCGCTCTTCGTCGAGCGCACCTGCTCCCTGTTCGAGCTGATGCCCGATGCCGTCCTGTCGCTGGACGAGCGGGCGGAGGAGATCCGCGACATCCGCCTGGCCGAGATCGCCCAGGCCTTCCGTGCCCGGGAGGCGCGGCGGGCGGTGGACGCCAAGGCCGGCCTGCCCGCCTACAACGCCATCCCGCCCGACCTCTCCTTCCTGACGGCGGAGGATTGGGCGGAGGCCGTGGCTGACAGGGCGGTGATCCATCTCGACGACGACCCGCCGGAAGCGGACGGCGCCGATGCGGGCGGCCGGCGCGGGGCGGCGCTGGGCGATGCCGAGGACGGGGGTGCGGTGAAGGCGCGCCTGGACGGCTGGCGCGCCGAGGGCCGCCGCATCGTCGCCTCGGTCGAGCGTCCCGCCCAGGCCGCCGGCATCGCCCGCCTGATCGAGCGCGGCGGCCTGGGTTCCGCCGCCCCGGTGGCGAACTGGCCGGAGGCCGAAGCGCTGCCGCCCGGCACCGTCGCGGTGGCGCCGCTGGCCCTGGAGGAGGGCTTCACCGCGCCCGGGCTGGTGCTGGTCGGGCGCGGCGAGATGGCCGGCGGGCGCGCGGCGCCGCAGCCGGCCGAGGACCCGCTGGCGACCGCCGACGGCCCCACCCTGGCGCTCGGCGAGCTGGTGGTGCATCGCGAGCATGGCATCGGGCTGGCCGACGGGATCGAGCGGGTGGAGGCGGCCGGGACGGTCAACGACTGCCTGCGGCTGGTCTACAAGGGCGGCGACACGCTGCTGGTGCCGCTGGACGCGCTGGACCCGGTGCGCCCCTACGGCCCGCCCGGCAGCGGCGCGACGCTGGACAAGCTGGGCGGCGGCGCCTGGGAGAAGCGGCTGGCGGAGGCGGAGCGGGCCGCCGGCGAGGTGGCGCGGCAGCTGGTGGAGCGCGCCGCCGCGCGGCTGAAGCGCGCGGTCGATCCGATCCGCCCGCCCCGCCGCCCCTGGCGCGCCTTCCTCTCGGGCTTTCCCTACGACGAGACGCCGGACCAGCAGGCGGCCATCGACGCCGTGCTGGCCGACCTCGCCGCAGGCCGGCCGATGGACCGGGTGGTGGTGGGCGATGTCGGCGTCGGCAAGACGGAGGTGGCCCTGCGCGCCGCCTTCGCCGTCGCCATCTCCGGGCGGCAGGTGGCGGTGGTGGCGCCGACCACGCCGCTGGCCCGCCAGCACGCCGCGGGGTTCCGCGAGCGCTTCGTCGGCTTCGGCATCGAGGTCGCCTATCTCGGCCGCGGCACCGATCCGGAGGAGGCGGCGCGGGTGAAGGCGGGCCTCGCCGACGGCAGCATCCGGGTCGCGGTGGGCACGCACGCGCTGCTGTCCGAGGGCGTGCGCTTCCGCGATTTGGCGCTCGCGGTCATCGACGAGGAGCACCGGTTCGGGGTCAAGGAGAAGGAGCGGCTGGCGGCGCTGTCCCCCACCCTCCACCAGCTCGCCATGAGCGCCACCCCGATCCCGCGTACCTTGCGCATGGCGCTGGCGAACCTGCGCGACATCAGCATCGTCGCGACCCTGCCGGCCGACCGCCGGCCGGTGCGCACCGAGGTGAAGCCGCTGACCGACGAGCTGCTGCGCTCCGCCCTGATGCGCGAGCGCGAGCGCGGCGGCCAGAGCTTCCTGGTCTGCCCGCGCATCGAGGATCTGGCGCCCCTGCGCGAGCGCCTCGCCGGGGTCGTGCCGGAACTGGAGGTGGTGGAGGCGCACGGGCGGCTGGAGCCCGAGGAGCTGGAGGACCGCTTCTCCCGCTTCGTCGAGGGCGGCGCCGACCTGCTGCTGGCGACCAACATCGTGGAGACTGGCCTCGACATTCCCAACGCCAACACGATCATCATCCACCATGCCGACCGCTTCGGGCTGGCGCAGTTGCACCAGCTGCGCGGCCGGGTCGGGCGCTCGCGCATCCAGGCCTACGCCTGGCTCGCCTACGATCCGGGCAAGCCGCCGGAGGGGCCGGCGCGGGAGCGGCTGGACAGCCTCGCCGCCCTGTCCGGCGCCGGGGCGGGCTATGCGGTCGCCAGCCGCGACATGGACATGCGCGGCGGCGGCGAGCTGCTGGGCGAGCAGCAGTCCGGCCATATCAGGGATATCGGCCCGGTGCTGTTCCAGGAGCTGCTGGGGCGCGCCGTGGCAAGGGCCCGGGGCGAGAAGACGGAAGCGGACTGGGCGCCGCAGGTGAACCTCGACCGCCCCGCCTTCGTGCCGGAAGGCTACGTCGCCGATCCGGGCCGGCGGCTGGAGCTGTATCTGAAGCTGGATTCAGCGGTCGGCGGGCGGTCGACCATGGAGGCGGCGCTGACCCGCCGCTTCGGCCCGCCGCCGCCGGAGGTGGATTCGCTGCTGGATCGCATTACGCTGCGCCGCCTCTGCCGCGCGGCCGGCATCCAGCAGCTGGACATCGGGCCGAAGGGCGCCCTGCTCACCCCGCGAGACACGAAAAAGCGGCCGCGGGTGAAGGGGGCGGAGCGGCGCGAGGACGGCAAGCTGCGCGTCACCTGGGACGACCCGGCCCAGCGGCTGGACCGGGTGCGCGCCGTGCTGGAGACCCTGGCCGGAAGGGCTTGACCCGGTTCGGCGACCGACGCACTCTGCCCGCATTCCAAGGGGAGCCCCGGCAAGGGGCTGAGACACCGCTTGCGCCGTCTTCGGGCGGCAGGCGCGGATACCCTTAGAACCTGATCCGGGTCGTACCGGCGTAGGGATGGAATCTTAGGGACCGCGTCAGGGCACCAGGCCCGCCGCCCGACTCTTCCGCCAAACGCACACCCGGATCTCCTCGACCAACGTTCGCAGGGGATCCCGATGCCTGACATCCAGCTTCCGCCCGATTTCACCGTGACGACCGGCCCGCTGCCGTCGTCGCGCAAGGTCCATGTGGCGGGCGACCGCCACCCGGACATCCGCGTCGCCATGCGCGAGATCGACCTGACCCCCGCCGCCGGCGAGCCGCCGCTGCGGGTCTACGACACCTCCGGCCCCTACACCGACCCGGCGGCATCCATCGACATCCGCCGCGGCCTTCCCGACCTGCGCCGCCCCTGGATCGAGGGACGCGGCGACGTGGAGGCCTATGACGGCCGCGAGGTCCGGCCCGAGGACAACGGGTTGAGGGCCGGCGAGGCCAGCCCGGTGCCGCTGTTCGACCGGACGACGCGCCGGCCGCTGCGGGCCAAGGGCGGCAAGGCGGTGACGCAGCTGGCCTATGCCCGCGCCGGCATCGTCACGCCGGAGATGGAATATGTCGCCATCCGCGAGAATATGGGCCTGGCGCGGCTGCGCGAGGCCGCCCGCGACGGCGAGGATTTCGGGGCCGCGATCCCCGACCAGGTGACGCCGGAGTTCGTGCGCGACGAGATCGCTCGCGGCCGCGCCATCATCCCCAGCAACATCAACCACCCGGAGTCCGAGCCGATGATCATCGGCCGGAACTTCCTGGTGAAGATCAACGCCAACATCGGCAACTCCGCCGTCACCTCCACCGTGGCGGAGGAGGTCGACAAGCTGGTCTGGTCGATCCGCTGGGGCGCCGACACGGTCATGGACCTGTCGACCGGCCGCAACATCCACACCACCCGCGAATGGATCCTGCGCAACAGCCCGGCCCCGATCGGCACCGTGCCGATCTACCAGGCGCTGGAGAAGGTCGGCGGCCGGGCCGAGGATCTCACCTGGGAGATCTTCCGCGACACCCTCATCGAGCAGGCCGAGCAGGGCGTGGACTATTTCACCATCCATGCCGGCGTGCGCCTGCCCTACATCCCGCTGACCGCCAGCCGCGTCACCGGCATCGTGTCCCGGGGCGGCTCGATCATGGCGAAGTGGTGCCTGGCGCACCACAAGGAGAACTTCCTCTACACGCGGTTCGAGGAGATCTGCGAGATCATGAAGGCCTACGACGTGGCCTTCTCGCTGGGCGACGGGCTGCGCCCCGGCTCCATCGCCGACGCCAACGACGCCGCCCAGTTCGCCGAGCTGGAGACGCTGGGCGAGCTGACCAAGGTCGCCTGGAAGCACGACGTCCAGGTCATGATCGAGGGGCCGGGCCATGTGCCCATGCATAAGATCAAGGCCAATATGGACAAGCAGCTGGCCACCTGCGGCGAGGCGCCCTTCTACACGCTCGGGCCGCTGACCACCGACATCGCGCCGGGCTACGACCACATCACCTCGGGCATCGGGGCGGCCATGATCGGCTGGTTCGGCACGGCGATGCTCTGCTACGTCACGCCGAAGGAGCATCTGGGCCTGCCCGACCGCGACGACGTGAAGACCGGCGTCATCACCTACAAGATCGCCGCCCACGCCGCCGACCTCGCCAAGGGGCACCCGGCGGCGCAGCGGCGGGACGACGCCCTGTCGCGGGCGCGGTTCGAGTTCCGCTGGAAGGACCAGTTCAACCTGTCGCTGGACCCCGACACGGCCGAGCGCTTCCACGACCAGACCCTGCCGGCGGAAGGGGCGAAGCTCGCCCATTTCTGCTCGATGTGCGGGCCGAAATTCTGCTCGATGAAGATCAGCCAGGACATCCGGGATGCCGCCGCCGAGGCCGGCATGCAGGAGATGTCGGAGGCCTTCCGCAAGGACGGGGCGGAGATCTACCAGACGATCTCCAACCCCGTGGCCCGCAACCCCGTCCCCGCGGAGTGACCTAAACCCTACTCGTAGCGCAGCGCGTGGATCGGCTTGGCCCGGGCCACGCGCACCGCGTGACCCGCCACCGTCGCCCAGGCCACCATCAGCGCGGCCAGGGCGGCGGCGGCGAAGTAGAGCGGACTGAGGTCGATGCGGCGGTCGAACCCGTCCAGCCAGTCGCGCAGGAACAGGTAGGCCAGCGGCCAGGCCAGCAGGTTCGCCAGCAGCACCGGCCGCGAGAACTGCCAGACCAGCAGCCGCACGATGGCGAAGATCGTGGCGCCGAACACCTTGCGCACGCCGATCTCCTTGGTCCGCCGCTCCGCCGCGAAGGAGGAGAGGCCGAACAGCCCCAGGCAGGCCACCAGGATGGCGAGGCCGGAGAAGGCGGCGAAGGCCGCGGCCTGCCGCCCCTCCTCCGCATACTGCGCCGTGATCAGGTCATCGACGAAGGCGGCTGTGAAGGGCTGGTCCGGCACCATCTGCTTCCACAGCCGCTCCACCTCGCGCAGCAGCGCCGACGGGTCGCCTTCGAACCGCACCGACAGGTCGTCGAAGGCGGCTTCGCCGTGGAAGTAGAAGGTCGGCTGCACGTCGAACTTCAGCGAGCGGAAGCGCACATCCGGCACCACGCCGATCACGGTCCCCGTCGTCGCGCCGGTGCGGAAGATGCGGAAGGTCACGGTCTGGCCGACGGCGTCGGCCGGCTTCTCGAAGCCCAGGCGACGGGCGGCGGACTCGTTCAGCACGATGCTGCCGGTCGAGGGATCGCCCTCCTTCTCCGGCCGCACCAGCGGGTCGGCGCCGCGCTCGAGCTGGAAGGTGCGCCCGGCCAGGGTGGGGATGCGGTAGAGCTCGAAGAAGCCCTCGCCCGCCGCGATGTAGTTCATGCCCTGCGGCGGCGCGTCGCGGCCCGCCGCCTGGATGCCGGTGCTGTTCTCGTCATTGTCCGTCGGCACGTCGGAGGAGCGGGCGACCTCCCGCACCTGCGGCAGGCGACGCACCTCCTGGATGAAGGCGTTGGCGGTCGCCACCGGCACGGCGCTGTCGCCGGCGCCGCGCACCACCAGCACATTGGCCCGGTCGAAGCCCAGCTGCGCCTGGCGGACGAACAGCGTCTGGCTGAACACCACCGCCGTCACCGTCATGAGGCCGACCGAGATGGCGAACTGCAGCACCACCAGCGCCGTGCGCAGGCCGCCGCCCCCGCCCTCCTTCAGCTTCTCGCCCTTCAGGATGCGGGCCGGCTTGAAGCCCGCCAGGTAGAGGGCCGGATAGGCGCCGCCGATGGCGCCGACCAGCAGCACCAGCGCCAGCAGCCGCATCCACAGGCCGGGATCGGCGTAGGCGAGGTCCAGCTCCTTGCCCAGCAGGCCCGACAGCCAGGGCGATGCCAGCTCCGCCAGGACCAGCGCCACCAGCACGGACATGGCGGCCAGCAGCACCGCCTCGCCCAGGAACTGGCCCATGATCTGCGCCCGGCCGGCGCCCAGCACCTTGCGCACCGCCACCTCCTTGGCCCGGCGGGTGGAGCGCGCCAGCGACATGTTGGTGAAGTTGATGCAGCCGATGATGAGGATCAGCGCCGCCACGATGGCGAGCGTGACCACCTGGGTGAAGTCGCCCGAGGGCTTCATGTCGCCGAGGTCGCCGGCCTGGGCGCGGCTGTGCAGGCGCAAATCGCCCACCTTCATGAAGCTCTGGTGGATGACCGAGCTGGCCTTGGTGCCGTCGCGGTTGGCGCCCAGGTGCCGGTCGATGAAGGCGTCGTTGTCGGCGGCGATGCGGCCGATGTCCGCCCCCGGCTTCAGCTTCAGGTAGGTGTGGACGTTCACCGACGTCCAGGTGTTGAAGATGTTGGGGAAGGCCTTGAACAGCTCCTCGTCGATGCCGGTCAGCATCTCCACGCGCAAATGGCTCTCGCGCGGCAGATCCTCGAACACGCCGGCAATGCGGTAGTCCACCTTGTTCGAGCCGGCGCAGCAGACGGTCAGGGTGCGGCCGACCGGGTCGGCGTCGCCGAAATATTTCCGCGCCGCGGTGCGCGACAGCAGGATGGCGGTCGGGTCGGCCAGCGCCGCCCGCCCGTCCTCGCCGGTCACCATGCGCACCGGGAAGATGTCGAGGAAGGCCGGATCGGCGAAGACCACATTGTCGGCGAACGGCTCGTTGCCGCGTGTCACCGTCAGCTGCGCCGGGAAGATGCGCGCGGCGGTCTCGACCGCGTCGCCGTAATCCTCGACGAAGGCGCCCTTCATCAGGCCGGCCGAGCGGATGGTGCGGAAGGGCGAGCGTCCCGGTATGTCGGTCGTGGTGTGCACCCGGTAGACCCGCTCGGCGTCCGGCACCCAGCGGTCGTAGGAGAACTCGTCCTCGACATGCATGAGGATCAGCAGGCAGCTCGCCAGGCCGACGGCCAGGCCCAGCACCGTGATCGCGGCGTGCAGCCGGTTGCGCAGGATCTGGCGCACCCCGACGGTCAGATAATTCGCCAGCAGCATGGCCGCCTCCCCCTCTTCAGTACTGTTTCAGTCGTGCCGCAGCGCCAGGACGGGCCGCTGCACGGCGACGCGGGCGGCATGGCCCGCGACGGTGACCCAGGCGATCGCCAGGGCGGCGATGCTCGCCGCCAGGAAGAAGGCCGGGGACAGGTCGATCCGGTAGACGAAGCCCGCCAGCCAGTCGCTCATGACCAGGTAGGCCAGCGGCCAGGCCAGCAGGTTCGCCAGCAGCACCGGCTTGCTGAACTGCCAGACCAGCAGCCGCACGATGTCGGCGACCGTGGCGCCCAGCACCTTGCGCAGCCCGATCTCCTTGGTGCGCGCCTCTGCCGCGAAGGCGGCGAGGCCGAACAGGCCCAGGCAGGCGATGGCGATGGCGAGGCCGGCGAAGGTCGCGAACAGCGTCCCCTGCCGCGCCTCCGACGCATAGAGCCCCTCGTAGCGGTCCTCGATGAAGCTCGATCGGACCGGCAGCCCCGGCACCAGCCGCGCCCAGGCGCCGCGCACCCGCTCCGCCTTCGCCGCCACCTGGCCCGGCGCGAGGCGCACGGTCAGGAAGTTGAACGGGTCCGCGGGGGCGTAGAACAGGGTCGCCTTGACCTCCTCGCGCGCCGAACCGAGACGGGCATCCTCCAGCACGCCGACGATGCGCCAGTCCACCGTGCCGCTGCCGGTCAGGCGCTGGTCGACAGCGGCCTCCGGCGAGGCGAAGCCCAGCGCGCGGGCGGCGGAGCGGTTCAGCATCAGCGACACCTCGGGCCGCCCGCCCTGGCGCGCGATCTCGGCCTCGGACGGTTCGCGGTCGGTGGCGCGGGCGGCGTCCAGGGCGCGGCCGGCCAGCAGCGTCAGCCCGTAGGTCTCGACGAAGCCGGCATCCACGCCGAAGGTGCCCAGCGGCGTCGCGGCGGGTGCGCCGGGCACCCGGACGTCCATGTAGTTCTCCGGCACCTGAGTCGGGATGTCGGACGAGCGCGCCGCGGCGACCACGCCGGGCAGGCCGCGCACCTCGTCCAGCAGCGCCCGCGCCGCGCTCTCCGGCGCCTGGCCGAGGCCGGCCAGCACCATCAGCCCCTGGCGCTCATAGCCCAGCGGCACCGAGCGCAGATAGGCCAGCTGGGCGTAGACGACGGCCGTCGCCACCATCAGCGAGATGGAGATGGCGAACTGGAAGACCACCAGCAGCGTGCGGACGCCGACGCCGCCGATCGCCTCGCGCTCGCCCTTCAGCACCCGGGCGGGATCGAAGGCGGAGAGGCGGAAGGCCGGGTAGAGGCCGCCGGCCAGGCCCACCGCCGCGGCGACCGCGACCGAGCCGAAGGTCAGCACCGGGTCCGCCGTCCAGTCCAGCGCCAGAGGCCGGCCGACGAAGGCGGCGAAGCGGGGCAGCAGCAGCTCGGCCGCGGCCGTCGCCAGCGCCAGCGCGACCAGCGAGAGCACCACGGCCTCGCCCAGGAACTGCGCCACGATCTGCGCGCGGCGGGCGCCCAGCGCCTTGCGCACGCCGATCTCCTTGGCGCGGCCCAGCGCGCGGGCGGTGGCGAGGTTGGTGAAGTTGATGGCGGCGATGGCCAGGATCAGCAGCGCTACCACCGTCAGCCCGGTCACCACCAGCGCGTCGCCCCGGTCGGCGGTCTCGCGGAAGCGGACGGAGGTGAGATGGATGTCCGGCACCGGCTGCAGATCGTAGACGACGGTGCCGCCGGTATCGACGTCGGCCGGGCGCATCCGCTCCACCGCCTGGCGCAGGCGTGGCAGCAGCGCCGCAGGGTCGGTGCCGGGCCGCAGCCGCACGAAGGTCTGGACCACCGTCATGTTCCAGGCGTCGTCATAGCGCTTCAGCAGGCTGGCCTTGCCGTCCATGGCGATGATGGCGCGGGGCTTCAGGAAGCTGGGCGCCTCCTGCTCCGCCAGCACGCCGGTAACGGTGTAGGCATGCTCCCCGTCCAGCGTCACGCCGCGGCCGACGGGGTCGGCGTCGCCGAAGAGCCGCCGGGCGAACTCCGCCGACAGCACGATGCCGTCGGGCCGTGCGAGCGCCGTGGCGCGGTCGCCGGACTGGAACTCCAGGGGGAAAAGGTCGAGGAACTGGGGATCGGCCGCCGTGACGATCTCGGTCAGCGTGGCGTCGCCCTCGCCGAAGACGACGCGGTAGCGGCCGGCGCGGGCCGCCGCCTCCACCTCGGCCAGCTGCTCGCGCAGCAGCCCCGCCAGCGGCATCTGCGTCGCGGCCGAGGGCTCCATCGGGTGGCCCGCGACGGTGATGTCGGCGGTGACGCGGTATGTCCGCTCCCCCGCCGGCCAGAAGCGGTCGTAGGACAGCTCGTGCCGGACGAACAGCCCGATCAGCAGCGCGGCCGTCAGCGCCACCGCCAATCCCAGGATATTGATCAGCGCGTAGAGCCGGTGGCGCGCCAGGTTGCGCATCGCGACGGTGGCGTAGCTCCTGAGCAGCATGGCGGGCCCTCCCCTACTCGTAGCGCAGCGCGTTGACGGGCTTGGCGCGGGCGACCTGGACGGCATGGACGCCGACCGTGGTCCAGGCGATGACCAGCGCCGCGGCGCCGGCCGCCAGGAACACCAGCGGGTTGAGCGTGATGCGGTAGGCGAAGCCCTCCAGCCAGTCACCCATGGTCCACCAGGCGACCGGCCAGGCGATCAGGCACGCCGCCAGCACCGGCTTGCTGAACTGCCAGAGCATGAGGCGCAGGATGTCGCGGGTGCGGGCGCCCAGCACCTTGCGGACGCCGATCTCCTTGGTCCGCCGCTCGGCCGTGAAGCTCGCCAGCCCGAACAGGCCGAGGCAGGCGATCAGGATGGCGAGGCCGGCGAAGGCGGCCAGCACGGCGCCCTGCCGCGCTTCGGTCTCGTAGAGCTGGCGGATGCGGTCGTCGAGGAAGTCCCGGCGCAGCGGCACGCTGGGGAAGCGCGACCGCCACGCTTGGTCGATCGCCGCCAGCTCCTCCGGGCCGCGGCCGCTGGCCAGACGCACCACCAGCACCCCCAGCGCGTTGCGCTCGATCAGGAAGACGGTCGGCACGACCGGGTTGCGGGCGGTGGAGAACTGGATGTCCTCGACCACGCCGACCACGGTCAGCACCATCTCCACCCCCTGCCCGTTCGGCCCGTCGCTCGGATAGAGGAGCGTCCGGCCGACCGCCTCCTGCGGCGTGCGGACGCCGAGGACGGGCAGCATGGATTCGGTGACGACGGTGGCGGCTTCCAGCCGGGCGCCGGGCTGGGTCGTGTCCGGCAGCGCATCGGTCTCCCGCGCCTCCTGGAAGGTGCGGCCGGCCAGCACGCGCGCGCCCAGCGTCTCGAGATAGCCGAAATCGACGGGCTCGGTGCGCAGGGTCAGGCGCTGGTCAGGCGCCGAACCGGGGAGCCGGTAGCCGGAGGTCCGCTCCGAGGCGTCCGACGGGACCCAGGAGGTCAGGGCCGCCGACACCACGCCCGGCATGCGCCGGATCTCCTCCACCAGCCCGTCGCGCCCCGACCGCACCTCGTCGATCAGCAGCGAGCGGATCACCACCAGGTTCTCGCGGTCGAAGCCCAGGCGCTGGGTGCTGGCGAAGCGCGTCTGGGCCAGCATCACCAGGGTGCAGACGCCCAGCGTGATGGCGATGGCGAACTGCACGATCACCAGCGACGCGCGCAGCCGCCCCGCCCCGCCGCCGACGCGCCCGCCCTTCAGCACCGTGGCCGGCTTGAAGGAGGACAGGACCAGCGCCGGGTAGGCGCCGGACATGAGCCCGACCAGGGCCAGGACGGGAAGGCCAGCCAGGGCCAGTTCCCAGAGGCTGATCCCCTCGGCCAGGCGGGGGATGCCGAGAAGGTCGCGGAAGCCGGGCGACAGCAGTTCCACCAGCGCCAGGGCGACCGCGCCGGATACCAGGGCGAGCAGCACCGATTCCGCCAGGAACTGCCGCATCAGCCGCCCGCGCGTGGCGCCCAGCGTCTTGCGCACCGCCACCTCGCGGGCGCGGAGCGTCGCGCGGGCCGTCGTCAGGTTGACGAAGTTGATGCCGGCGATCAGCAGGATCAGCGCGCCGACCCCGATGAAGCCCAGGATCACGGCGATGGGCGTGCCGCGCTCGCCATCCTGCGGGTTGGTGTGGATCTCCGTCAGCGGCTGCAGCGACAGGCTGAAGCTGACGCGCCCCTCGGCCTTCTCCGGCGGCAGATAGTCGGGAGCGCGGACGGCCAGCACCTCGGGCATGCGGCGCTCCACCGTCGCCGGGTCGGTCCCCGGCGCCAGCAGGACGAAGGTGTGGATCCAGCTGCTGTCCCAGCGCGGTTCGCGGCGGCGGAACTGGGCGTCCGCGCCGTCGCTGAAGCTGGTCCCCATGGCGGTGAAGAGCCCGTAGCTCTCGAACATGGAGTTCGCCGGCGGGTCGGCGATGACGCCGGTCACCCGCCAGACGCGGCCCGTCGTCATCTCCAGCGACCGGCCGACCGGGTCCTCGTCGCCGAAATATTTGCGCGCCCGCGATTGCGTCAGCACGACGCTGTTCGGCTCCGAGAGGGCGGCCTCGGGCGAGCCCTTCAGGAAGGCGAAGTCGAACAGCCGGAAGAAGTCGCCGTCGACGCGCCCGACCCGCTCCTGGAAGGTGGTGTCCTGGCTGCGGACGATGGTGCCGTAGCGCGCCACCCGCACGGCCGCCTCGATCTCCGGGATGCCGTCCTTCAGCGCCGGGCCGGCGGGCATGGCGGTGATCGCGGAGGTGGCGGGCGTGCGGCCGGGGATGAACTCCGTCCGGTTCACCCGGTAGATCCGCTCCGCGTCCGTATAGAACTTGTCGTAGCCCGTCTCATGGCGGACGAAGAGCGCGATCAGCGCGCAGGCGGCGAGGCCGACCGCCAGCCCGATCACGTTGATGGCGGCGTACAGCTTGTGCCGGGCGAGGAAACGGATCGCCACCGTAACGTAATTCCCGAACATGTCCCCTTGCCCCCGCACACGCGTCACTGAGGAAGGCCGGGACGCCGCTCCGCCCCCGGAGCGGGTCCCGGCCCCGATGCTTACTCGTACCGCAGCGCCGCCACCGGCTTGGCCGACGCCACGCGGGTCGCGTGCATGCCGACCGTCAGCCAGGCGATGAGCAGCGCCGCCAGGCCGGCCCCGACGAAGGGCAGCGGGTTCAGGTCGATGCGGTAGGTGAAGCCCTCCAGCCAGCGGGACGCGCCGTACCAGGCGATCGGCCAGGCGATGATGTTCGCCAGCAGCACCGGCTTGCTGAACTGCCAGACCAGCAGCCTGACGATGTCGGGCACGCGGGCGCCCAGCACCTTGCGCAGGCCGATCTCCTTGGTCCGCCGCTCCGCCGTGAAGCTGGCCAGGCCGAACAGGCCGAGGCAGGCGATCACGATGGCGAGGCCGGAGAAGGCGGCGAACAGCTGCGAGGTGGTGGCCTCGCGCAGGTACAGCTCCTGCAGCCGCTCGTCCAGGAACTGGCGGCGCACCGGCAGGTCCGGATAGACTTGGCGCCACACCCGGTCGATGGCGGTCAGCGCGGCCTGCACGTCGCCGGCCTTCAGCCGCACCGCGACCGTCGTCTGGTCGTTCGGGTCGACCAGGAACATGCCGGCTGAGATCGGGTCGGTGACCGAACGGTAGTGGAAATCCTCCACCACGCCGATCACGGTGAGCTCCAGCGTGGCGTTGCTGCCCGAGTTGGCGGACGGGTCGCCCGAGGTGAAGGTCTGGCCGATGGCGGCCTCGGGCGAGGCGTAGCCCAGGCGGCGGACGGCGCCCTGGTTCAGCACGACCGAGGCCTTGCGGGTCGTCGGCGCGGCGTCGGGAGCGGCCGGCTGCGCGCCCGGCGGGTCGCGCGGGATGGCATCGCCGACGCGGTCGCGGTCGAAGTCGCGGCCGGCGATGATGCGCATGCCCATGGTCTGGAAGTAGCCGAAGCCGACGCTGTCGTTGCGCAGGGTCAGGTTGGCGTTGGGATCGCCGCCCGGGACGCGCACGCCGACATTGTTCTCGTCGCCGTCGCCGGGCATCACGCTGGTGGAGGCCACGGCGGCGACCAGCGGCTCCTTGCGCAGCTGCTCGATGAAGGCCTCGCGGCGGTCGCGGGCGTCGCGGCGGCCTACCCCTTCGACCGCGACCACGTTCTCGCGGTCGAAGCCGAGGTCCTTGTTCATGGCGTAGCCGCGCTGGCCGTAGACCACGGCGGTGGCCGCCATCAGCATGATGGAGATGGAGAACTGCACCACCACCAGCGCCGTGCGCAGCCGGCCGGAGCCGCCGCCGACGCCCGACGCCGAGCCCTTCAGCACCGCCGCCGGCTTGAAGGAGGACAGGAAGAAGGCCGGGTAGGCGCCGCCGGCGACGCCGACCACCAGGGTCAGCGCCAGCAGCATCGCCAGCAGCGAGGGCTCGGACAGGTAGTTGAAGACCAGGTCCTTGCCCAGGAAGTCGGAATAGGCCGGCAGGGCCAGCTCCACCACCGCGATCGCCAGCAGCAGGCCGATCACCGTCAGCAGCACGGACTCGCCCAGGAACTGGCCGACGATCTGGGAGCGGCTGGCGCCCACCACCTTGCGCACGCTGACCTCGCGGGCGCGCTGGGTGGCGCGGGCGGTGGCCAGGTTCATGAAGTTGATGCTGGCGACGACCAGCACCAGGGCGGCCACGGCCGAGAAGGTGTAGATCTCGGTCATGCTGATGCCCGGGCGCATGTCGCCCAGCATCGGCTCGGTGTGGACGTCCTTGACGTTGCGCAGGCCGATCTTGAAGGCCTCGGACGGGCTGAAGCTGCCGGTCGGGCCGTTCTGGTCGGGCGCCTTGGCCTTCATGAAGGCCTGCAGCTTGCCGCGCACCTGCGCGATGTCCACGCCCTCCTTCAGCTTCACGTAGGTGAAGCAGCACAGCGCGCCCCACTGCTCGAAGAACTCGGGACGGGCGCGGGTCGCCTTCGACTTGTTGTTCAGCAGGATGTCGAACTGCAGCTGGGTGTTGGCCGGCAGGTCCTCGATCACGCCGGTGACGCGCACCGGCTCCTTGTTGTCGAAGGTGAGGATCTGGTTCAGCGGGTCCTTGTCGCCGAAGTACTTGCGCGCCGCGCTCTCGGTCAGCACGACCGAGTCGGGCTCGTTCAGGGCCGAGGCGGCGTCGCCGCGCAGGAACCTGTACTCGAAGAACTGGAAGAAGTTCGGCGTCGTGGTCACCAGCTGCTCGGAGAACAGCGCCTCGCCGTGCTTCACGACGGAGCCCTGGTTGATCATCAGCAGGACGTCCTCGATCTCCTCGGGGAAGTAGTCCTTGATCGCCCCGGCCAGCGGCGGCATGACGCGGGACAGGCTGGTGGTGGGGCGGCCGGGAATGGTCGCCTCCGCCGTCGCCTGGTACACGCGGTCGGCGTTCGGGTGGAAGCCGTCGTAGCTCAGCTCGTTGCGGACGAAGAGCAGGATCAGGATGGCGGCGGCAAGGCCGATCGCCAGTCCGAAGATGTTGATCGCCGAATAGAGCCGGTGCTTCACCAGGTTCCGGAAGGCGACGGTCAGGTAATTCCCGAGCATCGGTGGGTTTCCTCGGATTGGAATTATTCGTAGCGCAGGGCTGCGGAAGGCTTGGTCATGGCCACGCGGGCGGCGTGGCTGGCGACGGTGCCCCAGGCGATGGCGAGCGCCACGGCGCCGGAGGCGGCGAAGAAGAGCGGGTTCAGCTCGATGCGGTAGGCGAAGCCGTCCAGCCAGTCGCGCATCAGCCACCAGGCCAGCGGCCAGGCGATCAGGTTCGCGATCAGCACCGGGCGGGAGAACTGCCAGACCAGCAGCCGGACGATGTCGGCGACGCCGGCGCCCAGCACCTTGCGCACGCCGATCTCCTTGGTCCGCTTCTCGGCGGTGAAGGAGGCCAGGCCGAACAGGCCCAGGCAGGCGATCAGGATGGCGAGGCCGGCGAAGGCCGCGAACATCTGGCCCTGGCGCTCCTCCGCCGCGTAGAGGGCGTTGAAGCTGTCCTCCAGGAAAGCGCGGCGGATCGGGGTGCCCGGCACCATCCGCTTCCACAGCTCGTCCACCCGGTTGACGGTGGCGGACAGGTCCTTGCCGTCGAGGCGCAGGAGCATGACGGGGTAGGACGTGCCCATCACATACATCATCGGCTTGACCGTGGCGCGGACCGAGCCCTGGTGCACGTCCTCGACCACGCCGATGACGGTCACGGGCGCGGTGTTGCTGCCGTCGATGCCGATGCGGAAGCTCTGGCCGACCGCCGTCTCGGCGTCCTTGAAGCCCAGCCGGCGCACCGCGGCGCGGTTCAGCACCAGGGCGGAGGCGCGCTGCTGCGCCTCGGCGACGTTCTCGGGCAGCAGGTCGGTCGAGCGGGTCCGGTCGAAGGTGCGGCCGGCGATTGTGGCGACGCCCAGCGTGCGGAAGAAGTCCTGGTCGGCGGTCTGGGTGCCGATGACCAGCGGGTTGCTGGGATCGCTGTCCGGCAGCTGCACGATGTTGTTGGTCTCGTCGCCGTCGGTCGGGTAGCCGCCGCCCATGCCGACCGAGACCACGCCCGGCAGCTTGCCGATCTCCTGGCGCAGCGTGTCCTGCACGCCGCGGGCGGCGCCGCGGTTCATGCCCGAGAGAACCAGGACGTGCTCGCGGTCGTAGCCCAGCCGCATGGACTTGGCGTACTGGGTCTGGGCGTACACCACGGCGGTCGCGACCATGAGCGCGATGGAGATGGCGAACTGCACCACCACCAGGGCGGCGCGCAGCCGGCCGCCGCCGCTGGACGATTTGTTGGCCTTCAGCACCGCCGCCGGCTTGAAGGCGGAGAGGACGAAGGCGGGGTAGGACCCGGCCGCGATGCCGACCAGCACCGTCAGGCCCAGCAGGGCCGCGATCTCCGGCAGGCTGTCCAGGTAGCCGATGGCGAGCGGCTTGGCGACGAAGCCGGAGAACCAGGGCAGCGCCAGCTCCACCAGGGCCACCGCCAGCACCAGCGCCAGCAGCGTGACGATGACGGACTCGCCCAGGAACTGGGCGACGATCTGGCGGCGCTGGGCGCCGGCCACCTTGCGGACGCTGACCTCGCGCGCCCGGCCCGAGGCGCGGGCGGTCGCCAAATTCATGAAGTTGATGCAGGCGATCCCCAGGATCAGGACGGCGATGCCGGTGAAGGCCAGGACGACGGTGATGTCGCCCGGGTTGTCCTCGCCCTGGAAGGCCTGGGAGTGGAGGTGGATGTCGCCGACCGGCTGCAGGTCGAACCTGAAGATGCTGGCGGCGTCGACGGCGCCGCCGGGCAGCGCGATGCTGCCGGCGCGGCGCACCACGAAGTCGTTCAGGCCGGAGCGGACCTCCGCGGCGTCGGCGCCCTGCTTCAACAGGACGTAGGTCGTGCCCTGCATGGTGACCCAGCTCTCGCGGACCTCCTGGGTCATGCGGTTGCTCTTGGACTCCATGGCCGCGAGATAGCCGACCTCGTTCAGGTGGGTGTTGTGCGGCAGGTCGCGGACGACGCCCGTGACCTCCAGCAGGTGCTGGCCGTCGAGCTTCAGCGTCTCGCCCAGCGGGTCGGCGTCGCCGAACCATTTGCGGGCGGCCGCCTCGCTCAGCACGATCGTGCCCGGCCGGTCCAGCGCGCCCTCCGCCCGCCCCTTGACGAACTCGAAGCCGAAGACGCGGAAGAAGCTCGGATCGACGTAGGTGACGATCTCCTGCGAGGGGGTGTTCGCGCGGTCCACCAGCGTGCGCTGGGGGATCATGCGGGTCAGCTCCTCGACGGCCGGGAAATCCTCCTTCAGCAGCGGCGCCGCGACGAACGGGCTCTGCCCGACCGTGAACGGGTCGCGGCCCGGGATGGAGAAGGTCATCGACAGCCGGTGCATCCGGTCGAGGTTCGGCCAGAACCGCTCGTAGCTGGTCTCGTCGCGGACGAAGAGGGCGATCAGGATGCAGGCCGCCAGGCCCACCGCCAGCCCGGCAATGTTGATCGCCGAGTAGAGCCTGTGCTTCAGCAGGTTCCGCAGGGCGGTTACGATGTAGTTGCGCAGCATCCCGAAGCCCCCCTCTTCCCTTGTTCCCCCGGCCGCCGGATCAGGCGGCGCGGAGGTTCTCGGCCACGACCTGGCCGTCGAACAGGTTGATGATGCGGCGCGCGTACTGGGCGTGCGGCATGGAGTGGGTGACCATGACGATGGTCGTGCCCTCGGCGTTCAGGTCGGTCAGCATCTTCATGACCTCGTCGCCGTTGGCGCTGTCGAGGTTGCCGGTCGGCTCGTCGGCCAGGAGCATCTTGGGCTTGGAGACGACGGCGCGGGCGATGGCGACGCGCTGCTGCTGGCCGCCCGAGAGCTGCTGCGGCAGGTGGCTCTCGCGATGCGCGATGTTCACCTTCTCCAGCGCCGCCTTGACCCGCTCCTTGCGCTCGCGCGCCGGGATGTCGTGGTACAGCAGCGCCAGCTCGACATTCTCGAAGACGGTCAGCTCGTCGATCAGGTTGAAGCTCTGGAAGATGAAGCCGATGTTGCGCTTGCGGATGTCGGCCAGCTTGCGCTCGCCGTAGCCGGCCACGTCCTCGCCGGCGAACCAGTACTCGCCCGAGCTCGGGTTATCGAGCATGCCGATGATGTTCAGCAGCGAGGACTTGCCGCAGCCCGACGGGCCCATGATGGCGACGAACTCGCCGTCCTTGACGTGGATGTTCACGGAATTGAGGGCGGTCGTCTCGACCTCCTCGGTGCGGTAGACCTTCTTCAGGTTCACGAGCTTCAGCATTATTTTGCTCCCCTAATGATCAGGCGTGTGTCGGTGCGGTTCAGTTGAGCTGGATGCGGTCCATGCGGGCCATGTCGCCATAGGCCGAGGTGATGACCCGCTCGCCGGGCTCCAGCCCGCCGCGCACCTCGATGGACTGGGCATTGCGCCGGCCGAGCTGGACGCGGCGCTTGGTGGCGTACTTGCCGGAGCCGTCGACCACGAAGATCCAGTCGCCGCCCGTGTCCTGGAAGAAGGCGCCGTTCGGGATCAGCATCGCCGTGGTGGTGGCGCCCAGCTTCAGGCGCATCTGCAGGGTCTGGCCGCTGCGGATGTCCTTGGGCGGCTCGGCCGCGAACTCCAGGTCGACGCGGAACTGGCCGTCGCGGACCTGCGGGTAGATCTTGGCGATGCGCAGGGCCGTGGTCGTGCTGCCCATCTGCACCTCGGCGGTCTGGCCGACCTCCAGGCGCGGCAGGTAGAACTCGTCGACCTGCGCCGCCACCTTGAAGCCGTCGATGCGGTCGACCCGGCCCAGCCGCTGGCCGCGCTGCATGGTCTGGCCGATCTCGGCGTCCAGCTGGGTCAGCTGGCCGTCCACCGGCGCCTTGACCACCAGGTTCTCCATGTTGCGCCGGGCGAACTCGAGGTTCTCCTGCAGCTTCACCGTGGCGGCCTTCAGCTGCTCGTACTGCTCGGTGCGCATGCCGTCGGTGACGCGGATGTTCTCCTGCAGCACCTCTCGGCGCTTCTGGAAATACTCGAACTCGTCCTTGGTGTCCTCGTACTTGGCCTGGGAGACGGCGTTCGTCTTCACCAGCTGCGCGTTGCGGTCCAGGTCGCGCTTCAGCTGCACCAGCTTGTACTCGACCTCGACCAGCTCGCGCTTGTTGGACAGGCGGTTGGTCTGCAGGCCCAGCTCCACCGTGCGCAGCTGGTTCAGCTGCTCGATCACCTGCGCCTCGCGGCCCAGCACCTCGAGCTGCAGGTCGGTGTTGGACAGCTCGACCAGCGGCTGGCCGGCCTTAACCATCTGGCCGGCCTCGGCGAACTTGCGCTCGACCCGGCCGCCCTCGACCGAGTCCAGGAACACGCTGTTCAGCGGCTCGACCGCGCCGCGCACCGGGATGAAGTCCTCGAACTGGCCCTGGGTCACGGGCGCGACCACCAGCCGCTCCTCCGCCACCCGCACCGTCGTACCGCCCGAACCGCCGGCGAAGAACACGCCCGCGGTGCCCAGCAGCAGCGCGCCCACGGCCGCGCCGATCAGGTGCTGGCGCTTGAAGCGCGACTTACGCTCGATCTTCTTGTCCATGCCCATCTTGATCTCGTTCCCGCTCGAAGTTCCGTCCCCGCCCCCAGTTCCGCCGGGGGGCACCAGCTTCAGATCAGGCCGCCCAGGCACCGGATCACCACGACGACAAGGGCGCTGGCCAGCCAGACGTCCGGATTGACCGCGGTGACGGCGTCCTCGAAGCGCTCCACCGCGCCCCGCCCCTCGCCCATGCTGGCCTCGGTCTGTTCGGTCATGATCGCAACTCCCCCGGATGCACTGGTTCCGCCCCCTTACTGGCAAGGGGCGTGCCAGCGGCTAAGTACCTGGAATCGCTTGCAGCGGGGGACGCATCGCCACGTCCGTTTCCGAACAGTGTCCGAATGCGGACATCGCGGGCGGACAGGGTCGCAGCGGAGCGATGGGAGGATGCGAAGCCCCTCCCTGCGGCCAAACGCCGATCCGCTTCCGAGCGGCCCCCGCCGGAGTACGGCGCGTGCCCGTCTTGCGCCAGGGCGGTTGCCGGCCTCTGCTCGCACCGGGCGAAACGCGGGAATGCGGCGACGATGACTCCGAACGCGCGGTTGCGGGCCGAGCAGCTGATCCGGGCCTGGGGAACGCGGCGGGCGCTGGAGATCGCCGAGCGCTACGTCACCGATGCGCAGCGGTCGGGCGCCGGGGCCATGCTGGACCTGAACCAGTCCATCCGCGACGAGGTCCGCCGCCTCGCCTTCGTCGCCACCCCCAGGCACTGATGCGCTTGGCCGGGCTCAGCTCGCGTCCTCAGGCTTCCAGATACCGGCCAGCACGCGGCCGACCAGCGTTTCCAGCTCCAGCACCTGCCAGGGCTTGCGCAGGTGGGGCAGGTCCGAGGGGCCGGTCCAGGGCGCGGCCGAGGTCATGATCAGCCCGACATCCGGCTTGATGCCCCGGGCCATCTCGGCCAGCTGGAGACCATCGGTCCCGCGCAACGCGACGTCGATGACCAGCAGGGCGATGCCCGGATTGCCGGCCAGGAGATCCAGTGCCTGGAAGGCGTCGTCAGCATGATGGAGCTGAAAACCAAGACGGTTGAACTGTTCCTGGGCTTGGCGATGGATCATTTCATCGCCGTCCACAACCAGAACTGTGGCTCGTGTTGGCATGTTCTTGTCGGAAAGACCGGAAATCCGTGCATGCCTTAGCACAGGACGCGGCTTCGCACTGTGATAAGCGACAGGGTTACCACTTAAGGAGCAAACATAGGTTAACTCCCATCCAAAGTGGTTAATCCCTTGCACATAGCCGAACACCGTAGTGCTGATGACCACGGGGCGGGTATTTCCACCGAAACTGTGGATAAGTATGTGCACAGCTCCACCGGAAGGGGTGCCCGCGATTGCGAACCAGCCGCAACGCCCCTCATTGCCCAGTTTTTGAGCAAGCCGCGCTCCGACGCTCTAAGCCGAAGCGTATAGTCGCCAGCCCTCCCCACCCGATGTTCCTAACCGTGGCTAGTCTGCGAGCCCGCTACCTAGCCGTAGGTCAGGATTTCCGTTACGCATCTCCAAAGGTAAGCAAACCTTCGGAACCTGCTGCGAGCGACGGATGAGCCAGGCGATCAATCAAGGAGCGGAGATCCTGGTGGTCGACGACCACCCGGTCGACCGTTACCTGCTGGCCCACGTCTTCGAGGATCTGGGCTATACCGTCCACCAGGCCTACAGCGCGACCGAGGCGGTGAAGGCCCTCGATCGCCATCCCGGGATCATCGGCCTTGTCGCCGACATCGTCATGCCCGGGCTGGACGGGATCCGGCTGGCCGAGATGGCCTGCGAGCTGCGGCCGGGCCTCCGCGTGCTGCTGGTGTCCGGCCAGGTCGCCGCGCCGCAGCCGTCCGCCTTCCCCTTCCTCTCCAAGCCGCTCAGCCCGGAGACGCTGCGACGCGCGGTGGGGGCCATCTTCCCGGCCAACCGCGACGATCCGCACGAGGAAGCCGCCCTGGAAGGCCCGCTCCAGCGCAGCCAGTAGGCCGGCGCGGGCTGCCCCTCCCGGACCGGCCCCCGGCGTCGGGATGAGCCCCCGGCGCTACCCCGTCATGCCCCGGGCGGTTCCGGGAACGGCGCCCCGGCGCGGCCGTTCCGGTCGCGGGCTTTCGGGGGACGCGGCGCCGGCCTGACCGGCATTTCCCTGAAACCGCCTCATTCCCGCCGGGTTCCCCTTCTATCGATAGGGCCTCGCGGGTGTCCCCGGCGAACCGAACCTGGAGCGGTATGATGAAGGCGAGCGTGTTTGTTGTGATGGCGGGTCTGGCCCTGGGCATGTCGGCCCCGGCGCAGGCGGGCAGCGGCGCCAAGGACGCGGCGCTGGGCGCCGGTATCGGCGCGCTGGGCGGCGCCCTCATCTCCAACGGCGACACCAACACCACCGTCGGCGGCGCCGTGATCGGCGGCCTGCTCGGCTACGGCCTGTCGGGCGACAGCGGCAAGAAGAAGGTGGTCGAGCACCATCACCACCACTATGTCAGCAAGGACCGCCCCGGCCCGCGCCGCCACAAGCACGACAATGGCCGCCGCCGCCACGGCCGCGACTGACGTCCCTCCCCTCCGCCAAAAAAATCGGCCCGCCCTCGGTTTCCCGGGGGCGGGCCAGGTCTGAGCAGGGAAACGGGTCAAGCCTGCTCGGTCTTACTGAAACTCACTCGTAGCGCAGCGCGTGGATCGGCCTGGCGGCGGCGACGCGCAGCGCGTGGCCGGCCACCGTGATCCAGGCGACCAGAAGCGTGGCGAGGCCCGCCGCCAGGAACAGGGCCGGGCTCAGCGTCACGCGCTGGGCGAAGCCCTCCAGCCATTGGCTCATCAGCAGCCAGGCCAGCGGCCAGGCGATGAGGATCGACAGGGCCACCGGCCGCGAGAACTGCCACACCATCAGGCGCACCAGCCCCGGCACGCCGGCGCCCAGCACCTTGCGCACGCCGATCTCCTTGGTCCGCCGCTCGGCCTCGCTGGCTGCCAGGGCGAACAGGCCGAGGCAGGCGATGACCAGGGTCAGGCCGGAGAAGCTCGCCAGCACGCCGGCCAACCGCTGCTCCTGCAGGTACATGGCCTCCAGCTGGTCGTCCAGGAAGCGGCGGCGGACGGGCAGCTCCGGCGCCATGCGCTTCCAGGCGGCGTCGATCCCTGCCAGGGTGGCGTCGAGGTTGCGGCCTTCCAATGCCACCAGCATGTAGCCCTGGGCGTAGCGCCCCACCGGTTCCGCGATGTAGAGCGCCGGGCGGATGGCGCTGCGCGTGCTCTGCTGGCGGACGTTCTCGCTGACGCCGACGATGACCAGCGTCATCGGGTCCCGCCCGTCATCCTGGAAGATGATCGTCCGGCCCAGCGCCTCGGCCGGCGAGGCGAAGCCCAGGCGGCGCGACGCCTCGGCGTTGATGACGGCGTTGACCGTGCCGCCGGCCGGCGCCGACGCCTGGGCGGCCGGGGTGCCGACGACTGATGTGCCGGCGGCCGGGATCGGCATGCTGTCGCCGGTGTTCTGCCGCGACAGGGTGCGTCCGGCCAGCATGCGCACGCCGAGGACATCGTGGTACTCGTGCCCGATGCGGAAGAGTTGGACGTTCATGTTCTCTTCCGGCGGCTGGTCGGTGCGGCGGATGGGTCGACCCTGCGAGCCGGAGGCGCCCGGCACGATCCAGGCGGTGGTCGCGTTGACGACGCCGGGCACGCGCAGCAGCTCCTGGCGCAGCGCTTCCTGCTTGGTGGCCAGCGGTGTGCGATCGATGCCGGGCAGCACCACCCGCAGGTCGCTGCGGAATCCCAGGTTGGCGCTGCTGCCGTAGCGGGCCTGCGCATAAACGACCGCGGTGCAGATGGCGAGCACGACGGCCGTGGCGAACTGCACTACAACCAGGGTCTGGCGCAGCCGCGAGGCCGGCCCGACGCCGATCCGGGCCGAGCGCAGCACCGCCGCCGGCCGGAAGCCGCTCAGCACCAGCGCCGGGTAGAAGCCGCCCAGCACGCCCAGCACCAGGGCAATGATCACCCCGGCCAGCAGCACGACCGGTTCCTGCAACACGCCCGAGGTGAACTTCAGGCCGAGATGGTCGGCGAATGCGGCCTCGGTCAGCTCCACCAGCACGATCGCCAGCACCAGGCCGACGAGCGAAAGGGAGACGGACTCGCCGATGAACTGGCGGACCAGCTGCGCCCGCCCAGCGCCCAGCGTCTTGCGCAGCCCGATCTCCTTGGCGCGCAACGTGGCGCGGGCGGTGGAGAGGTTGGTGTAGTTGATCGCCACCATGGTGAGCAGCGCCAAGCCGATGCCGATCATGGCGTAGACCGTGTCGGCGGAGGCCGGAGGCACGTTCATCTCCACCCAGCGGCCGGAATGAAGGTGCGTGTCGGTCAGCGGCTCCAGCACGATCCGGAAGTCGCCATTGTCGTCGCGTGCCTCCTGCGGCAGCAGCCCCTGCAGCGTCTCGTCCAGGCGGCGCTGCAACTCGGCGCGGTCGAGACCCTCGCGCGCCATGATGAAGCTGGGGCCATTCTGGTTCATCCACTGCGCCTTGCCGGAGAACCGGTTGTTGACGTTGATGTAGATCTCGCCGCGGAACTCGGTCGGCCCGGGCGGATCGTCCAGGACGCCGGTCACGCGATACAGGTCCATGTTGTTGACCAGGATGGTGCGGCCCACCGGATCGCCGTCGCCGAAGTATTTCCGCGCCATCGCCTTCGACAGCACCATGCCATCAGGCGCCTTCAGGGCCGTCTCGCGGTCGCCGTAAAGGAAGGGGAAGTCGAAAATGCGGAAGAAGTCCGCATCGACCGTGCTGGCCCGCTCGAAGAAGCGGTCCTCGTCGCGGGCGAGGATCAGCCCGGCCGACTCATAGCGGCTGGCGGCCTCGATGCCCAGCCGGTCGGCCGACTGCATCAGAAGCCCGGCCAGCGGCTGCGGCGACAGCGCGTCCTTCACCCCGTCGCCCTGCGGCGCGTTCAGCGGCTCCATCGCCAACCGGTAGATGCGACCAGCTTCCGAGAAGTGCCGCTCATAGGCGAACTCATGCCGCACGAACATGAAGATCAGCAGGGCCGCGGCCAGCCCCACGCTCAGCCCCAGCAAATTGATCGCGGCGTGCAGCCGGTGCCGGGCCAGCGAGCGCCAGCCCACGGTCAGATAATGCGCAAGCATCGGTTCCCCTCCCCGTCAGGTACCCTCTGCCTCTTGTCAGGCATGCCCCGTCCTCGTCCCCGCGCGAGGCGCCCCCTCCCACAGGGGCGCCCCCGCCCTCGTACTCTCACATGAAGCCGGCGAACAGCTTCACGGTCACGCAGGCCAGCGCCGCCGCGACGGCCAGCGTCGGATCGGCCAGCTCGGCCCCCACGGCGCGCAGGAAGGCGCCGATGCGGGCGAGGCTGTCGGTGCCATGGGCGGTGGTGTGCGTCAGGTCGGTCATGGTCGTCTCCGTCGTGCGGCGTTGAACCCTGCACTCACAATGGCAAGCGGCGTGCCAGAGGCCGGAGCCTCGATTCTCCACGGGTTCGAAGCCGCCCGCCGGAAAGCAGATGCGTTCACATCTGGTCATGTGTACGTTATCGGACACCGATCGTGTCCGCTGACGGACACCTCTTCCGGAGAGTTTCCCCATGGCCACCGCCGGCCGCGTCCTCATGGTGGACGACGATCAGGACATCCTCATCGCCGCGCGCCTGCTGCTGAAGCGCGAGGGGATCGCGGTCCATACCGAGTCGCAGCCGGACCGCATCCCGGTGCTGCTGAAGGAGAACGCCTTCGACGCGGTGCTGCTGGACATGAACTTCGCCATCGGCGCCAACACCGGGCGCGAGGGCTTCCAGTGGCTGAAGCGGGTCCTGGAGATCGAGCCGACCCTGTCGGTCATCCTCATCACCGCCTATGGCGACGTCGGCACGGCGGTGGACGCCATGAAGCAGGGCGCCACCGACTTCGTGCTGAAGCCCTGGCAGAACGAGCGGCTGGTGGCGACGCTGCTGTCCGCAATGAAGCTGACGGCCAGCCGGCGCGAGGCGGCGGACCTGGGCGCCAAGAACAAGGAGCTGACCTCGGCGCTGGACGGCCCGCCGACGGCGCTGGTGGGCTCGTCCGCGCCGATGCGGCGGGTGCTGGGCATCGTCGACCGCGCCGCCCCCACCGACGCCAACGTGCTGATCCTGGGCGAGAACGGCACCGGCAAGGAGGTCATCGCCCGCGAGATCCACCGCCGCTCCCGCCGGGCCGACCAGGTCTTCGTCTCGGTCGACCTGGGCGCGGTGGCGGAGACGCTGTTCGAGAGCGAGCTGTTCGGCCACAAGCGCGGCGCCTTCACCGACGCCAAGGAGGACCGCATCGGCCGCTTCGTCGCGGCTAACGGGGGCACCCTGTTCCTGGACGAGATCGGCAATTTGCCGCTCTACCTGCAGAGCAAGCTGCTGTCGGTGCTGGAGCAGCGCGTGGTGCAGCCGGTGGGCGGCAACAAGCCGGTGCCGATCGACGTGCGACTGATCTGCGCCACCAACATGCCGCTGGACCAGCTGCAGAGCGAGGACCGGTTTCGCCAGGACCTGCTCTACCGCGTCAACACGGTGGAGCTGATGCTGCCGCCGCTCCGCGACCGGCCCGACGACATCCCGGCGCTGGTGGAGCATTTCATCGGCATCTACGCCCGCAAGTACAACATGCCGCGCAAGCGCGTCTCGGCCGAGACGCTGCAGCGGCTGATGAGCTACCGCTGGCCCGGCAACGTCCGCGCGCTGCGCCACGCGGTGGAGCGCGCCATGATCCTGGCCCCGAACGAGGTGCTGGAGGCGGACGATTTCTCCCTGCCCGGCACCGGCGGCCAGTCGCCGGCGCCCGCCCCCGCCGCGGCCGTCCCCCTGGTGCCGCCCAGCGACGCCGAGCTCAGCCTGAAGACGCTGGATCTTGAGGCGGTGGAGCGCGAGGTCATCCGCCGGGCGCTGGACAAGCATGCCGGCAACATCAGCCACACGGCGGAGGAGCTGGGCATCACCCGCGCCTCGCTCTACCGGCGGATGGAGAAGCATGGCCTATAGGACCAACCGCGGCCTCGGCTCCCGCGCCTTCGAGCTGAACGTCACCATCCGCGTGGCGCTGCTGGCGCTGACCTCCATGCTGCTGGGCATCCTGCTGGTGGCGACCGAGTACCGGGCGACCTCCTTCCTGGTGGCGGTCGGCCTGCTGCTGCAGATCGGCGGGCTGCTGCGGGTGGTGCAGACGACCAACCGCGAGCTGTCGCGCTTCCTGACCGCCATCGCGCATTCCGATTTCCAGCAGAGCTTCTCGATGACGGGCCTCGGCACCGCCTTCGACGAGCTGGGCGCCGCCTTCTCCCAAGTGCTGGACCGGTTCCGCGCCGCCCGCGCCGACAAGGAGCAGCAGGCCGACTATCTCAACGTCCTGGTGGAGCATGTGCCGGTGGCGCTGGCGACCGTGTTCCCCGACGGCCGCGTGGAGCTGCTGAACAACGCCGCGCGCAAGCTGCTGGGGTTCGACGAGACCAACGCCAGGCTGGCCGAAGGCGGCACGCTGGGCGACGCGCTGCGGACGCTGAAGGCCGGGGAGAAGCGGCTGATCAAGGTCGCCGGCGGCCCGTCGGTCCAGCAGCTGACGGTGCAGGCGACGCAGCTCAGCCTGGGCGGCGAGACCCGCACCATCGTCTCGCTGCAGAACATCGGCGGCGAGCTGGAGGCGACCGAGGTCCGCGCCTGGCACGACCTCGTGCGGGTGCTGACCCACGAGATGATGAACTCGCTGACGCCGGTCTCCTCGCTGGCCCGCACCGCCCAGTCGCTGCTGCACGATCTGAAGGACCGGCTCGACGACCGGCCGGAATTCGCCGAGGACCTCAAGGACGTGGCCGAGGCGATGGACACGGTCACCCGCCGCGCCGGCGGGCTGCTGCGCTTCGTCGAGCGCTATCGCCAGTTCACCCAGGTGCCCCGGCCGCAGATCGAGCGCGTCCGGGTGCGCGAGGTGCTGGACCGGCTGGACCGGCTCATGGGCGGCGCGCTCGCCGAGCGCGGGGTGAGGCTGGAGACGCTGGTCCTGCCGCCCAGCCTGGAGGCGGGGTTCGATCCCGACATGCTGGACCAGGTGCTGATCAATCTGGTGAAGAACGCCGCCGAAGCCCTTGGGAACAAGGAGGGCGGCCACATCCGCGTCACCGCCCATCTGGACGATTACGGCCGCATCGTCCTGTCGGTCGCCGACAACGGCCCGGGCATCAACCCGGAGGTCGCTGACAAGATCTTCGTCCCCTTCTTCACCACCAAGCGCGAGGGCTCCGGCGTCGGCCTGTCGCTCTGCCGCCAGATCCTGCTGGCCCACGGCGGCACCATCGGCGTCGGCGAGGCCGAGGGCGGCGGGACCGTGTTCACGTTGAGATTTTGAGAGGCGCGGGCCAGCCTCGTAGGTCGCATGGAGCCGGAGGCGCAATGCGACGAACCCCGGCCTTGGCATGTCGCATTGCGCTGCGCTCCATGCGACCTACTCTTTCGACGCTCGTCGCACTCTCCACCGTCATCCCCGCGGAGGCGGGGACCCAGCCATTCCCTTAGCGCCGGAGGGTGGGGGAGGAAGCGCCACGTTGCCCGCAGCGCCGTTCCGACCAAGGGCTAGGACGCTCATTAGCTGGGTCCCCGCCTCCGCAGGGACGACGGGTGAGAGTGGAAGCGACGGAAGCGCTCCATCCGCCCTTCGCAGCCCCTCAGACCCACCCACACCCCGGCAGCTCCAGCCGCCGGGTCCCCGCCGGGCCGGAGAGGGTCAGCACCATGGACGGCACGGCGCCCGGCACCAGCCTCACCACGCCGGCGGCCTCGAGCGCCCGCAGGTCCGCGCCCGGCTCGCCCGAAACGTCAAGCTCCACGCTGACGATGTCCGTCAGGCCGGTGGCGGTCTGCCGCTCCCCCGCCCTTCCGTCGGTCCAGGCGTCAGGGCGGGTGGCGCCGGGGGAGACGAAGATGAAGGGCTGGGCGGGGTCCTCGGAACCGAGGGACACCGGAATGGCCATGCCGGGCGGCAGGTAGGGCGGGGTGAAGTCCCAGGTCGGGAAGGGCAGCCCCTCCCCCGTCCGCCGCAGCCCGATGCCGAAGGGCGAGGTGCCGGTCTCCCGCCAGCGCGAACGCTCCGCCAGCCGCGTGCGGGCGATGGGCGGCGAGGCCAGCTCGCCCGCATCCTCGACCCACAGCAGCTCGATATAGGCGTTGTCCAGGCAGTAGCAGACATTCGTCGTGCCCTGCCCCGGATGGCGCCGGCGGAAGCTCTCCCGCAGGCCGGCCGCCTCCAGCGCCGCGCGCTCCGGCGCCCCGGGCGAGACGAAGGCGAAGACGTGGCAGAGCGCCAGCTCAGTCATAGGGCCATACCTTGGCGTCCAGCAGCCGGTGGGCCTCCTCGCGGATGCCGTCATGCAGGTCGCGGATATGGTCGCCCTCGGTCGCCAGCAGCTCCTCCAGCTTCGTCGAACGGTGACGCTGGAGGAGCTGCGCGAGTTGGCGGCAAAGGCGCGACAGCGGCGGGAAGGCGGCCCCGAGGCTGATCACCTCCTCCCGGTAATCCGCGCGGATCACGTTGGGATAGAGGCGGTCCATGCGCTCGAGCGCCTTCTCCAGCTGGACGCGGTTCATGATGCGCTCAGGCCTTCAGGCCGATCTCGCGCAGGCGCTGGTCGAGATACTGCTCGGCCGTCAGTTCGGCGCTCAGCTTCACCTCGGGGCGCGGATGCAGGAACATCGGCATGGAGTAGCGCGGCACATTGTGCTCCGGCGGCGGGTTCACCACCCGGTGCGTCGTGGCCGGGAAGTAGCCGTTCGAGGCCACCTGCAGCATGTCGCCGCCATTCACCGCGATCATGCCGGCGTCGCAGGGCACGGTGTGCCAGTTGCCGGCCGTGTCCTTGGCCTGCAGGCCGGGCTCGCTGCCCGTGACCAGCAGGGTGATGAGGTTGATGTCCTCATGCGCGGCCGCACGCACCGCGCCCGGCTCGTAGCCTTCGCCGATCGGCGGGTAGTGCAGCACGCGGAACAGGCTGCGGTCGCTGTCGCGCATCATGTCGGGCAGCGGCTCGGAAAAGCCGTTGCGGATATCGGCCGGGACGTTGTCCTGCAGCCAGCCCAGCAGGGTGGAGCCGAGCGTCGCCAGATCGGCATACATGCGCTTGGTCGCGTCGGCCACCTCGGGCGGCACGCGGCCGTTCGGGTAGAAATGGTAGAACTCCTTCAGGTCCTTGACCGGGCTGTCCTTGGCGTTCTCGGTCTTGAAGGGGAAGAAGCCGTCCTGCTTCACCTTGTCGAACAGATAGTCGTGCTTGGTCTCGGACGCGAAGAAGCCCTTCCACTCCGCATAGAGCCGCTCGATCAGGTCGGTGGCGATCGGATGGTTGCGCACCACCGCGAAGCCGGTGCTGTGCAGCGAGCGGGTGAACTGGGCGGGGGCGTCGGGGGACCGGAAGTCCACCGTCTCGATGTTGAACATGGCTGTCCCGGATGGGTGTGAGGCATCGTTGCCGGCCACTATCGTGATCCGGGGGGCGCGGCGTCAATGGTCGTGCGGGGCGATGCGTCCGACGGCAGCAGCCGCCTTCCCCAGCCCGGCCGGTCCACGGCGCCCCAGCAGTACTTGTAGGGCTCGGCTCCCCGCAGGAAGTCGAACTCGGCGCAGCCATCGGCCGTCGCCTCGGCGATGCCATGGGCCAGCAGCAGCGCGCCGGGACTGACGTGGGAGAGATCAGGGTCGAAGCCGCCGAGGTAGTAGTGGAAGCGCCGCTTCGCAGATATGCCGTACTGCAACGCCGCCGGCCGTTCGCCGACGCGCAGCCGCCAAAGCCGCAGCAGCCCGGCCCGGTCCAGCGCAGGCGCGGCCAATGCGTGGAAGGCGGCGACCGCCCCGTCCGCCAGCACGCCCTCCTCCCCGCGCGTCCGCCAGCGGGCACCATGCAGCGCGGTCAGTTCCTCAAGCGCCGCCAGCACGGCCGTGCCCGCCACGCGCTCGACGGTCACAGGACCCAGCCGCTCCGCCCGGTTGCGCGATGTCCTGATGTTCTGGCGGTGACTCCTGGAGAAGGTCGCCGGCAGGGGCAGGACAGGCCAGGGCTCGCAGGACCAGCGCTCCTCCGCCCAGCCAGCGGGCACCGGGTGCTCCAGCAGCGGCCCGCGCAGATCCGGCAGGTCGATAGGCATCCCCTCCCCGCCTACCACCGCCAGCAACTCGTCCAGCCGGTCGAAGCCAGGGTCCAGCAGGGGGCCGCAATGGTCGGTGATGCCGGCGCCGAGCGCGATCAGGCGGCCCTCGAAGCGGAAGAGCGGCAGCAGCGCGTCGAGGCGCCCGTCCCGGCAGGCAACCACGGCCAGCGCCGTCTCCGGCTGGAAGGTCTCCGCCCAGGGCAGCAGCCAGGCGGGGCTGTGGAAGGGGGTGGCGTCCGGATCGCGGCGCCAGAGGTCCCACCAGGGCTCCTCCAGCGCGCGCAAGCCCACCAGTCCGGGGACGAGCCGGACGGTCACGCCGCGCCCGCGGCCGCGCGCTGGCCGGCGAGGTCCGCATAGACGGAGAGGTAGCGCGCCGCCATGGCGTCCAGCGAGTAGCGCGCCCGGGCGGCGGCGCGGCAGGCGTCGCGGTCGAGGCGCGAGCAATCATGGATCGCGTCGGCCATCTGCGCCGCATCGTCGACGATGAAGCCGGTCAGCCCATGCTCCACCACCTCCGGCAGGGCGCCGGATCGGAAGGCGACGACCGGCGTGCCGCAGGCCATGGCCTCCATGGCGGTCAGCGAGCTGGTCTCCTGGCAGAGGCTGGGAATCAGCACGGCCCGGCTCATCCCCATCAGCCGCCGCTTGGGGTGCAGGCCCATGGGCCCGAGGAAACGCACCCGGGGACCCAGGCGCGGCTTCAATACGCTGTCGAAATAATCCAGGTGCGTCCTGTAGGGATAGACCCGGCCCGCGAGGAAGAGCGGCACGCCCGCACGCTCCGCCGCGTCGATGGCGTGCTCGAACCCCTTCTCCGGGCAGATGCGGCCGAGCGAGGACACGAAGCCGCCGGTGCGGCCGCGCCAGTCGAGATCGTCCACCGGCACGCCGTTGGGGATGGGCGCCAGCAGATTGCCGCAGGGCGGGCACTGGAGGCGCTGGCTGTCCGAGACCGGATGCAGCCAGGTGTCGGGCCGGGCGATCTCCCAGGTCGCATCCGGATACCAGGCCGGCGGCAGGTGCAGAGTCGCCAGCACCGGTACGCCCGGGTCCGGCAGATATTCCATGAAGTCGATGCCGTGGAGATGGACCAGATCGACCTTGTGCCGCTGCAACGCGTCGGCGATGGCGGCGCGGTGGCGGGCCTGGGCGGCGCGCTTGGCGTCGTCGTCCAGCTCCCCCCGGGGCATCGGCATTTCGATCAGCGTGCCGGCGACCGTCGAGCCTTCGCAGGCCAGCACCAGCGAGGTGTGGCCGGCCGCCACCAGCGCCCGGTCCAGCTGCGACAGGATCTGCTCCGCCCCACCGACGGCGCCGGGTCCGACGGGGGCCAGCGGATAGGCGACGGACAGCACGGTCAGCGCCATGGCGGCGCCTCCAGCCCCAGCTGGGCGATGCTGGCGGCGGCCTCGCCGCGCCACCGCTCGCCGTCGACGCCCCAGTCGAACTGCTCGTAGAACAGCCGGCCCGGATGGGGCGGGGCGAGGAAATCGTAGGAAGGCGCCGGCCGCACCCGCTCCACCTCCAGCGGGAACTGCTCCAGCATGGCGCGCTGGGTGCGGTGGCAATCGAACAGGCGGCGCTTCAGCATCTGCTGGTCCATGTCCAGCAGCAGGGCGACCTCCCGCCCCGGCCGCGGCAGGAACAGGCCGGTGCGGATCCGGCCGTCCGGCCCGGCATGGTAGCTCGCCATCTCCAGAATGTCGGGCGCCGGCAGCCCCTGGCCGCGCAGCAGCGCCACGGCGGCATGGACCGCGAAACATGTCGCGTCGTGATCAGGGTGGCCGCCCTCATAGGGGTGGGTCAGCACGGCGCCGACGTCGCCCCGGTCGAACAGCTCCGCCAGCCGGCGCGCCAGGCCCGGCATGACGAAGCTCGCCTCCTGGTCGGCGATGCCCAGCCCGACGACACGCATCGGCGGAATGCCGGCCACGGCCATGGCCGCCTCCAGCTCGTCGCGGCGGGCGGCGGCGTATTCCTCGCGGGTGTCGAAGCCGTAGGCGCGGGCGTCCGCCATGTTTGCCGGCGCGCCGTCGGTGACATGGACCACGCGCACGCCCGACAGGCGCGGCAGTTGGGCGCCGAGCCCGACGCTCTCGTCGTCGGGATGGGCGACGACGAGCGCCACCCGGCGCGCGTCCAGCACCCGGGGCAGCACCCCGGTCCCTTCCGCCTCCAGCTCGCGCAGCAGCGCCTCGCCCGCGGGCTCCCGTCCGCCCTTCACCTTGGACGGGCGGCCGGCGGAGGATCGCCCCCCGGCCGGCCGGCCGTTGCCCTGGCTCACGCCGCCTCGGTCTCCGGGGCGGGTTTGGCGACGCTGGACGGCGCGTAGCGCTTCGTCATCTCCACGCAGAAATCGGCGAATTCCTGCGGGTCCTGCGGCGGGCTGGTGTAGTGCGGCTGCACGCCCTTGTGCTCCGGCGTGAAGCAGTAGGTGACGGTGACGTCGAAATCCTTCAGTGCCTCCATCTGCCGGTCGAACCAGGCGATGGCGTCCGGCCGGTAATAGTCGGCCCAGCTGATGCCGGTGCGCAGGTAGGTGACGCCCATCTCCTTCAGCCGCCGCACCGCATCGTCCAGCCGATGGTCCTGGTAGTGGAACCACTGGCAGATGCCCATCTCGGGCGCGAAGCGGTTGAAATGCTTGTAGGCCAGCTTCTCCGACCCGTCCTCGCGGACCAGCCCCATGTAGAAATGGCGGTAGTAGCTGCTGCCCTCGGCCTCGCGGTGGCGGGTGGTGGCCGGCCAGGCCTTGGGCAGGTCGAACAGGCTGTACCAGTGGATGCGCGGCACCCGGCCGACCAGCAGCTCGGCGGTGCGCTGCAGGCCGAACTCCTGCACCTCCTCGGCGCCGAAGGTGGAGATGCCGACCTCCGACACCCACAGTTCCTTGCCGGTGACCTGCCGGATCTCCTCCAGCTTGTCCGGCCACTCGTTCAGCTGCCAGTGGTTCCAGTCCAGCGGAAAGCCGTGGACCGCGACCACGTCCAGATCATCGAGCGCGCCGCGCCGGTCCAGGTTCCGGATGAAGTTCGGGTCGATGGGGGAGATGCCGCCCAGGACGCGCGGGACCGACGGGCAGGCCTCCTTCAGCGCCTTCGCGGTCACCCGGGTCATGTCGGCAAAGGCCGCCCATTCGGGATCGAGCTCCAAATCCCAATGGGACTTGTTGTTGGGCTCGTTCCAGATCATCACGCTATCGAGCATGTCGCTTCCCCTTACCGACCCTTGTTCTTGTCAGCCGGCCCTTTCGCCGGATACACCGCGCCCGGCCCATAGGGCGGCTCCACCACCCGGCAGATGAAGACCTCCTGCTCGGGATGGTCGACCACCTGGAACCCGGCGCTCCTCAGCATGGCCTCGGCACAGGCGTTGTTGGGAACCCACCAGTTCGTCCAGTCCTGGGCGTATTCATGCTCGACGAAATGCATCTTCGGATAGCCCGGACGGTCGAAGATGTCCGTCGTCCAGAACGGATAGTCCTTCTCGAGGCTGTCCACCTCGGGGCTGCCGCGCTGCATGGACTGGAAGACCAGCAGATCCTTGGCGACGTGCTCGCGGATCAGGTCCAGCGCCAGCAGCGGGTGGCGCAGGTGATAGAGCACGCCCATGAAGATCACGACGTCGAACTTCTCGCCCAAGGCACCCACGTCGTAGACGGAGAGCTTGCGGAACTCGACGTCCGTGAAGCCCAGCACTTCCGCGGCGAAGCGGGCCTGCTCCAGATACTGGTCGTCGAAATCGACACCGACGACGCGGGCAGCACCCCGCCGCTTCATCTCGACCGAGTAGAAGCCGGCGTTGCAGCCGATATCCAGGACGGTCTTGCCCGTCAGATCCTTCGGCAGCGCGTGTTCGAAGCCCCGATACTTGACGCGCGGATAGTCGCCCAGGAAATGGTCAGGCGCGGTCGCCACGCCGTTCAGGTCGAGATTGTGGAACCAGGGCCCCAGCGCCTCGGCCCGCGCCCTGATCTCGTCCGGGGAGAGGTTCCCCTTGGCCGCGCTCCCGTCCATCATCGCGCCTCCGCATCCTCAGTGGAACCCGTCGTCTCCCCCGGGGCGGCACCCGCGCCCGGCGGCCCTCCGTCGCCTGCAAGCAGGCCGATCGCGGCGCGGTAGCCGTGGATCGTGCCGACATCGACGTAGGAGGTGCCGGCCCGGATGCCCACGGCCCTGCCGCCGCGCTCGATCCAGGCGTTCACCAGCGTCCCCATGAACTCGTCCCGGCGGTCGCGCTCGCGCCAGAGGTCGTGCAGCTCGTGCAGCACATGGCCCGGCATCTTGAAGGCGCCCCAGATCCAGTTGCTGGTGGCGTTCTGCCGCTTCACCTGGATTTCGCGGACCGTGCCGTCGGCATCGGTCTCGACCGCGTCGAAGAACTCCGGCCGCTCCACAGGGAACAGCAGGAAGGACAGCTTGTCGTCCGGCAGCGCCCGCAGCGCATGCTCGGGGAACCAGACCGTGTCGGGCAGGCCGATCAGGACCGGCTCGTCCGGCCGGATCAGCGGCAGGGCGCGGAAGATGGCGTCGCACAGGCCGCCCGGCCGGGGCTGGACCACATAGGCGATGGAGGCGGTGCCGTAGCCGCCGCCGTAATATTCCAGTATGTCCGACTTGCCCGGGCCGATGACGAAGCAGACCTTGTCCGCCCCGCCCAGCACCATGCGCTCGATCAGGTACTCGGAGACGGCGCGCGGCCGCTCGGTCTCACCGTCAAGGCGGCTGCCCACGGGCAGCAGCTCCTTGGAGAAGGCGAGCGGCTGGATGCGCGTGCCGCTGCCGGCGGCCGGGACGATGCCCCACATCTGTCACTCTCCGTGAATGGTGCCGCCGGCATCGCCGGCATGGGGGACCGGCCGTGGGGGGCGGCTCGCGGAGGACAACGAGGCCAGCAGCGTCTCGGCCCGGCTGTCGGCCGTATGCTCCGCCAGCACCCGTTCGCGCGCGGCCTCTGCGACGCGGCGCAGCTCGGTGTCCGTCAGGTCGATGGCGGCCACGGCCTCCGCCGTGTCGCGCGCCACCAGGATCTCCTCGCCGGGCGTGAAGAAGGCGTCCAGCCCCTCCCAGCTGTCCGACAGGATCGGGCAGCCGCAGGCCGCAGCCTCGAACAGCCGGCCGCTGGGGCACCAGCCCATGGCGGCCATGGCTTGGCGGGTGACGTTCAGGGTCAGCCGGCCGCTGGAGAAGAAGGCCGGATGCTCGGGTGGCGGCAGGTGGCGGACGAAGTGGATGTTGTCCGTCCAGGGGAAGTCCGGCGGATACTGCGCCCCGCCGATCAGGAAGCGGCGGCCGGGCAGCCGCCGGGCGGGCTCGATGAACAGCCGCTCCAGCATCGCCTGCCGGTCGGCGGCGTAGGTGCCCATGTAGCTGAGGTCGGCGCGGTAATGCTCCTGCGGCCCGACCGGCCGGTGGACGGACGGGTCGACATGGCCGTAGAGCGGCAGGACGGTGCGGGCGCCGAGCCGGGTCCGCAGCTCGTCCAGCGCCTGCCCGCCGGTGTAGCTCAGCACCAGGTCGAAGCCGCCGAGGCCCCGCGGCCCGATATAGGCCAGCCCCTCCCCCGCCGACAGCGCCGCAAGCGTGACCGGCGTGTCCAAATCGTAGAAGCAGCGGATGCCGCGCGCCTCCTCCAGCACCAGCTCCGTCGCCTCGATCCCGTCGGGGCAGTAGCTGGTGACCATGGCGAGGTCGGCGTCCTTGATGTCGGCCCTGGCGCGCTCCTGCACGCCCTCCCAGTCCGGGTAGAGCACCAGCTCGCCACCCGGCAGCTCCCACAGATCGCGGGACCCGGCGTACCAGCTGACGTCCTTCTCGTAGAAGACGACGCGGCAGCCGCGGCGGGCCAGCGCGGATATGAGCCCGCGCCAGAGCGTCGCGTGGCCGTTGCCCCAGGAGGAGGAAACGGTGAGCCCGAAGATGACGATCTTCATGCGGCCGGCACCCGCTCGTTCACGGACAGGACGCGCACGCCCCACTCGGCCAGTTCCAGCCGCGACAGGCTGGCCGGCGCCACCTCCAGCCGCAGCATCAGGTCCAGCGTCATGCCCAGCGCCCAGGCCAGCGTCGCGCGGATCGGGTCGGCATGGCCGATGACGGCGACGGTGCCGGTCGGCTCCTCCCGCCTGATGCGCTCGAGATGCGTCACCATGCGAAGCTGCACCTGCTGCATGCTCTCGCCGCCGGGGGTGACGGCGCCGGAGCGGAAGGCGTTCCAGCGCAGCCAGCGCGGGTCCCCTTCCAGCTCGGCGAAGCGGCGGCCGGTCCACTCGCCGAAATCGACCTCGGTCACCTCGGGCGTCGGCTCCACCGGCACCCTGATGCGGGTGGCGATGATGGCGGCGGTCTCGCGGCAGCGCTGCACCGGGCTGGACAGCAGGCGGGTGATTCCGGCGCGCTCAAGCACGCCCGCCAGCCGCTCCGCCTCCTCGCGCCCGGACGCGCTCAACCCCACGCCCTCCATCCGCCCGGCAAGGGTGCTGCCCAGCAGGTCGTGGCTGCCGTGGCGCACCAGCAGGAAGTGCGTCATAGGCCGTAGTCGCCGTCGATGAAGCTGCGGGTGCGCTGGCGCGCCTCGGCGTCGGTATATTGCTGCGGCGGCGACTTCATGAGGTAGCTGGAGGGGCCGTCCAGCGCCCCGCCCTCGCCCCGGTCCATCGCCAGCTTGGCGCAGCGGACCGCGTCGATGACGACGCCGGCGGAGTTCGGGCTGTCCCAGACCTCCAGCTTCAGCTCCACGTTCAGCGGCACGTTGCCGAAGCTGGTGCCCTCCATGCGGATGTAGGCCCATTTGCGGTCGGTCAGCCAGGGCACGTAGTCGGAGGGACCGACATGCGCGTCCTCGTTCGCCAGGGGCACGTCGAGCTGGCTGGTGACGGCGTTGGTCTTGCTGATCTTCTTGGACTCCAGCCGCTCCCGCTCCAGCATGTTCTGGAAGTCGGAGTTGCCACCGAAGTTCAGCTGGTAGGTATGGTCCAGGCGCACCCCGCGCTCGCGGAACAGGTTCGCCAGCACGCGGTGGACGATGGTGGCGCCGACCTGGCTCTTGATGTCGTCGCCGACGATCGGCAGCCGCGCCTCCTCGAACTTCCGGCGCCATTCGGGGCGCGAGGCGATGAAGACCGGGATGCAGTTCACGAAGCCGCAGCGCGCCTCGATGGCGGCCTCGGCATAGTACTCGGTCGCCTTCTGCGAGCCGACCGGCAGGTAGGAGACGACCACGTCCGTGCCGGTGTCGCGCAGCACCTTGGGCACGTCGGCGACGGCCACGTCGCTCTCCCGCACCGTTTGGCTCAGATACTTGCCCAGCCCGTCCAGCGTCGGCCCACGCCGCACCGGCACGCCGAGATGGGGCACCGGGGCGAAGCGGAAGGTGTTGTTGGGCGGGGCGAGGATCGCCTCGGACACGTCCAGCCCGACCTTGTCGGCGGAGACGTCGAAGGCGGCGGAGATCTCCACATCGCCGACATGGTACCCCCCGAGCCGGACGTTCATCAGCCCGGGTACCGCATCGTTGTCGCCGGCGCGGCGGTAGAACTCGATGCCCTGCACGAGGGACGAGGCGCAGTTGCCGACGCCGACCAGCGCCACGCGCACTTTCCGTTCAGCCAATTTCCCAGGCTCCCGACCCGTGGCCCCCACCGGGGCCGACGCCCCCGCGGGAAGGTGAAGGGGCGACGGGACGAGCCCCGCCGCACACCCGGCCGACGCCCCCCGCAGGCCCCCGGCGTACCGGCCACGGCCGGATGCATAGGCACCAACGCCAGGGCTCCGGCGTGGTTCCTATGTAGAAGGATGCTCAGGCGTGTGGGGAGACTGGCGTCCGGGGTGCCCCATGGGTCCCCGCATGCTCCCATCCCCGCGCGATAGGTCCGCTCAAGCGCGCGAATGGGCCTAGCCGGATGGGGAGTGGGACGGGGTGGAGCGCCGTTTCATCCTTCTCCCCTCGCGGGAGAAGGAGGGACCCACGCCGCAGGCGTGGGGGGATGAGGGGGCGGCCGCCATGGGCGGACGTTCTCGACGCTTTTGCCAAGCTGAACTGGTGAGAAGGCCCGGGCTTCCGCCCGGTCCACCCCTCACCCTTCCCATGCTGCGCATGGGCCCCTTCCCTCTCCCGCAAGGGGAGAGGGAGAGTTCCTACGCCCGCCCGCTCCACACCGGGGCGAAGGGCATGCCGGCCATTTCCATGGCCTCGTCGATCATGTCGTCGCTCTTCTGGTCGAAGATCTGCATCAGCAGGTCGTCGACGGCGCGCTCCTCGATGTGGCCGCATTCGGCGAAGACGCGGGCCAGCACCTGGGTCTGGAAGGCGCGGCGGCGCTCCTCGTCGCCGGTGTAGCGCATCTCGCGCACCACGTTGATGGCGGACTGGAAGGGCTCCAGCAGCAGGGCGGAGATGCGGGCCTTGTCCATGACGGCGCGCAAGCCCTGCTCGCCGGCGTCGAACAGCAGCACCTGGGCGTTCACCGGCTGGATGGCGGCCCGCACCGCGACGCCGGCCACGAACAGGCCGATGTCGCCGGCGCAGAGCGCGCGGAACAGCAGGCTGGCGGTCAGGCGGCCGTTCATCTGGAGGTGGCGGGCCAGCAGCTCCACGTCGGTGGAGCGGCGCGCCGTCGGCTGCAGCAGCAGCACGGTCGCCGCCTCGCGCCCCTTCACGATCAGCTCCGCCATGACGCCGGGCGACAGGCGGTAGCGGTCGGTCAGCATCTCGCGGATGTCCTCGGACACCTGGTTGATCAGCCGCTCCACCACCGTCACCGGCAGCTGCGGCCGGGCGGCCAGGGGCTCGGCGACGAAGGGCACGTCGCCGTAGCGGTCGGCCACCTTCTCCAGGGTCGGCGGCTCGATGTCGGCGGTCTCGTTCGCCAGCAGCGTGCCGATGGCCTTGAGGTTTGCGGTCTCCACGATGGCGTCGGCGACCTTGGGCGAGACGCCGTCGCGGCCGGCGATGGCGACCTGCTTCTCCGCGTCGCGCTGGCCGATCACCTCCAGCAGGAAGTCGTCGGCCAACCGTTCGGAATAGCGCAGCACCGGGAAGGCCACCTTGCCCACGTCGTTGGCTAGGCGCCGGGCGAGGTCGTCCGAGAGCAGCGGGCTGTTGTAGATCTGCCAGGCCACGGCCTCGCGCACGGCCGCCTCGGCGTCGCGGGCGAACCGGCTGATGACGTCGTGCGCCAGCCTGGCCTCCCGGTCGTCCATCCGGTTGGCTTTGAAGTCCTGGACGACCTTCGCCATCGTGTCGATGCGGGCCTCGGCGGAACGGTCGATCAGCAACCGCTCGACGTCTGCGCTGCTGAGGGAATTCGCGGTCATCGCCCTTCTCCAGTCGGACCGGGCAAGGCTCCGCCCGCCACGGCCGGGGTCCATCCCCGCCGCGTCAGCGCATTTGCCCGGTATTTCTCTAAAACTTTCAACGTCTCCTGGAACCCGGTCGCCCGGTCGCGCAGGGCGCCCGGACGGGTCGCGTCACTCGTAATCGAACGCGTCGTACCGGATGACATCGGTCCAGGTCCGCTCCAGTCGGCGTAGCGTGCGGTAGGTGGCGTCGAGATCCTCGGCCTCGGTCTCGTTCCGGGCGAGGCCCTCGATGTGCGAGGCTTCCAGCTGCTTCAGCGCGGCGCACAGCTCGGCGCCGCGGGCCGACAGCTTCAGCCGGGCCGAGCGGCGGTCGCGCTGCGACTGCGCGCGGTCGACATAGCCGGCCTCGACCAGGTGCTTGAGATTGTAGGAGGCGTTGGAGCCCAGATAGTAGCCGCGCTCGATGAGGTCGCGCACCGACAGCTCCTCGCCGCCGATCGTCATCATCATCAGCGCCTGCACGGGCGAGATGTCCTCCACCCCCAGCCGCGCCATCTCGATCCGCACCACGTCCAGGAAGCGGCGGTGCATGCGCTCGATCAGGCGGGCGAGGTCCTGGACGCCGCGCATGGCCGGCTGGCGCTCGGGCCGGGCGGCGAGCTTCGGCTCCACGGACTTCAGGTCGGCGGCGGGCCCGGCGCTCATGGGGCGCCAGCCTGCGCGGGGCACGTCGTGCCGGCCGCACTATTCGGGCAAATCGGCATGGTTATGGTCGCCATCATGTTGCGTCAAATTTTACCGATTGTTTAGATTTCCACCGCCCCTCTACTTGGACGAGGATACCAAGCTTTGCCGAACTGACCTATAACTACCCTACCCATCTAGAAGGGAGTATGACGGTTGTCACAGCTACGCCACAGCCTCGCCGTCTTCCTGCTGCTGGCGCTCACGGCGGGCTGCGCGACCGGCCCGGACGCCTCGGCACCCCGGACCAAGGCCGCCATGACGGCGGAGGATTACGACGCGATGGTGCGGGTGGCGACGACGGCCCGGCAGCGCGGCGACACCGGCATGGCCTTCACGGTCTTCACCAACGCCGCGATCGGACGCCCCGACCGTCCGGAGGCGCTTCTGGGGATGGGCGACACCGCCTGGGCGATGCGGCTGGCGGATGTGTCGCGCGAGGCCTACCGGAAGGTCCTCGTCCTGTCCCCGGGGAATGTCGAGGCGCTGCGCGGTGTCGCCCGGGCGGAGATCGCGCTCGACCGGCCGGCCGAGGCCGCCACCGCCTACCGCGAGGCACTGGCCAGAGCGCCCGGAGACGCTGGCCTGCAGGGCGGGTTGGCGGTCGCGCTCGATCTGTCGGGCGACCATGCCGGCGCGGCGGCGGCGTTCGAGAAGGCGCTGGCCCTGGCGCCCGGCGACCTGGACATCCGCGCCAACTACGGCTGGTCGCTGGCCCGGCGGGGCGACGCGCGGGGCGTCGAGCTGCTGGACCGGGTCGTGGCCTCGCCGGGCGCCACCGGGCCCCACCGCGCCACCCTCCAGGCCGCCCGCGAGCGGCTCACCCGGGGCCACTGACCGCCGGCCTCCGGCATCCCCCTTGCACTCCTCACCCCGGCAGAGGGGCGGGGCGCCGATTCGTTGCGCTCTGCAAAGCGGAGGGCATGGGCTGGCCGGCGGTTCGTTGCCGAATGCGTGTCTGTGGAGTCACACTCCCGGTGAAATAGGCAAAAATTTCCCATCGGGTTAAGCTCCCATTCACCGAATGGTCCGTACAACCCTCGCAATTGGGGATAGCGACGTATAGACTCGAAGCCGGTCCGAGTGGCGCCAGTCGGGAGCTGACATAGTGGACGCCCTACTTCAGACGTTGAAGAATCTTGGCGGAGGCCGGCTGGCCGCCATGGGCGGCGTCGCCGTCGTCATCATCGCGGGCTTCCTGTACGTGATGACGCAGGCGTCGTCACCGAACATGTCGCTTCTATACTCCGATCTGAGCCCGTCGGACGGCGGCGCGATTGTGCAGCAGCTCGAGGCGCAGCAGATCCCCTACAAGGCCAGCGTCGACGGCACCCGGATCGAGGTCGCCTCCGACCAGGTCGGCCGCGTCCGCATGCTGATGGCGCAGCAGGGCCTGCCCAGCGGCGGCAATGTCGGCTACGAGATCTTCAACCAGCCGGAAAGTCTCGGCACCACCAACTTCATGCAGAACATCCAGCAGCTCCGGGCGCTGGAGGGCGAGCTGGCGCGCACGGTGCAGACGCTGCAGCCGGTGCAGGCCGCGCGCATCCACCTGGTGCTGCCGAAGCGCGAGCTGTTCTCGCGCGAGACGCAGGGCGCCACAGCCAGCGTGTTCCTGCGCCTGCGCCCCGGGGCCAGCCTGGGCAAGGAGCAGGTGCTGGCGATCCAGACGCTGATCGCCGCCTCGGTGCCGCAGCTGGACCCGGGCAAGGTCGCCATCGTCGACGAGAAGGGCAACCTGCTCGCCCGCGGCACCGGCACCGACACGCCCGAAGCCCAGCTGAACACGATCGAGGAGAAGAAGCTGGCGATGGAGCAGCGGCTGGTCCGCACCATCGAGGACCTGCTGGCCCGCTCGGTCGGCATGGGCAAGGTCCGCGCCGAGGTCTCCGCCGACATCGACTTCGACAAGATCGTCACGAACTCCGAGATCTTCGATCCCGAGGGCCAGGTCGTCCGCTCCACCCAGAACGTGGCCGACCAGCAGGAGCGGCAGGACCGCGACGGCGTCGACCCGGTGACGATCGCCAACAACCTGCCCACCGCCGACGCCACCCAGAACTCCACCGGCGGCTCGTCCGAGAAGACGAACCGGTCGGAGGAGACGGTCAACTACGAGATCAGCAAGACCACCAAGGTCCATGAGCGCAACCCCGGCCAGATCCGCCGCCTGTCGGTGGCGGTGCTGGTGGACGGCGTCTACACGCCGGGCGAGAACGGCACACAGGCCTATGCCCCGCGCAGCCAGGACGAGCTGCAGAAGCTGGAGGCGCTGGTGCGCTCGGCCATCGGCTTCGACGCGGCGCGCGGCGACACGGTCGAAGTGGTGAACATGCAGTTCGCCCTGCCCGACAGCGACCTGGCCGGCATGGAGGACCAGACGCTGTTCGGCCTGCCGAAGCAGGACGTGTTCCGCATCGCCGAGACCGTGGTGCTGGCGATCGTGGCGATCCTGGTGATCCTGCTGGTGATCCGCCCGCTGGTGGCCCGCGCCCTGGACCGCACGCCGCAGCTGGACGAGGAGCCCGACCTGCTGTCCGACCAGAGCGGCATGCCCGCCCTGGCGGGCCCCGGCGGCGGCGCGCTGGCCCGCGAGCTGGCGATGGAGGCCGCCCAGGCCAACGAGGAGCTGGAGCAGATGATCGACATCAACCGCGTCGACGGCCGCGTCCGCGCGTCCTCGCTGCGCAAGGTGGGCGAGATCGTCGAGAAGCACCCCGAGGAGGCCGTCTCCATCATCCGCAACTGGCTCTACCAAGAGAATTGATCGGAGCCGGCGCGGATCATGTCCAGCATCCACAAGTTCCAGTTCGACGTCTCCTTCGACCCGCAGGACCCCCGTCCGGCCGGCGAGCCGCAGGCGGCCGCCCCGGAGCCGGAGCCCATCCCGGCGCCCGAGCCCGAGCCGCCGCCCCCGCCGCCCGAGCCGACCTTCTCCCTGGCCGATCTTCAGGCGCAGGTGCAGATGGCCCGGCAGCAGGGCATCGAGATGGGCCGCGCCGAGGGGCGCCAGCAGGCCGAGGTGGATGCCGAGCGGGCGCTGACCGACGCGCTGAACCGGGTCGACCAGCACATGGTCCAGCTGATCCAAGCCGAGGCCGCGGGCCGGCACAGGCGCGACGAGGACACGCGGCGGCTCGCCCTGGGCATCGTGCGCAAGCTGTTCCCGACCCTGGTCCGCCGGCATGGGCTGGCCGAGGTCGAGGGCACGGTCGCCACCCTGCTGGACGAGCTGCGCGACGAGCCGAAGCTGGTGATCCGCGTGCATGAGAGCTGGCTGGAGGCGATGCGCGAGCGGATCGAGGGCATGGCCGCCCGCCACGGCTTCGCCGGGGTGGTGACGGTCCTGGCCGATCCGCGCTGTGGCGAGCTGGACTGCCGGGCCGACTGGGGCGACGGCGGCGCCGAGCGCGACGTGGGCGCCCTGCTGGCCGAGATCGACCGCATCACCGGCCGCGTGCTGGACGGCTTCGCCGGGCTGAAGGCCGGCGCCGCCTGAGCCGATACGAGACACTAGCGCCGGCCGCCGCCGGCAAAGAGGACCGAGATGAGCATTGAGGATTTCGAGAGCGAGGCCGGCGCCGACGGCGCACCGATCGTCAAGGACCTGGAGGCGGTCTACGACATCCCGGTGCAGATCTCGGCCGTGCTGGGCAAGTGCACCATGCAGGTGAGCCAGCTGCTGAAGCTGGGCCGCGGCGCGGTGGTGGAGCTGGACCGCAAGGTCGGCGAGGCCATCGACATCTACGTCAACAACCGGCTGGTCGCCCGCGGCGAGGTGGTGGTCGTGGAAGACCGCCTCGGCGTGACCATGACCGAAATCATCAAGTCCGACCGCTCGTGACCGACCGCGGCTCCACCAGGACGGCCGCACGGCCGAAGCGCGAGGGCGCCCGGATGCCGGCCGAGGGCGCGCCGGTGGCGCTGCCGCGCCCCGTGCTGGCGCGCGGCGGCATCGACCTGGCGACCGTGCTGGGCCTCGCCGGCGGGCTGGTCCTCGTGGCGGTGGCGCTGATCGCCGGCGGCAATGTCGGCGCCTTCTACAACGTCCCCTCGCTGCTGATCGTGCTGGGCGGCACCATCGCCGTCACCGTGATCAGCTTCTCGATGGAGGATGTCGGGGTCGCCCGCCGCCTGACCATGCGCGCCGTCGCCAAGCCGGTGCAGAGCCCGCGCGACACCGCCGAGTTCGTGCTGCGGCTGGCGGAGGTCGCGCGCCGCAGCGGCCCGCTGGCGCTGCAGCCGCTGGTCTTCCAGCTGCCGCCCGACGGCACGCTGCGCCGCTCGGTGGAGATGACGGTCGACGGGCTGCCGGCCGACGACGTCGAGCGCATCCTGCGCACCGAGATCGAGGCCGAGCAGGCTCGCGCCCGCAACGGCGCCGCCGTGCTGCGCCGCGCCGCCGAGGTCGCCCCCGCCATGGGGCTGATCGGCACGCTGGTGGGGCTGGTGCAGATGCTGGGCAGCCTCCAGGACCCGACCAGCATCGGCCCGGCCATGGCCGTGGCGCTGCTGACCACCTTCTACGGCGCCATCCTGGGCAGCATGGTGCTGGCCCCGCTGGCCGGCAAGCTGGAGCGCAACGCAGAGGCGCAGGCGCTGGTGGACACGCTCTACATGCTGGGCGCGGTCTCCGTCGCCCGGCAGGAGAATCCGCGGCGCCTGGAAATCCTGATGAACACCGTCCTGCCGCCCGAGCTGCGGACGGATCTTTACGACTGAGCCCGGTCCTTAGGGACACGAGTATGGGGACCCGGAAAGGGGTTTGAGCGATGCGACTGCTGATCGTTGGAACGCTGGAAGGCTACATCACCGCCGCCGGCAAGATCGCCATGCAGAAGGGCGCCAAGGTCGCGCACACCGACAGCATCGGCGGCGCCATGAACGCGCTGCGCAGCGGCCAGGGCGCCGACCTGGTCATGGTCGACGTCAAGATGGACGTGGGCATGCTGGTGGAGAGCCTGAAGGCCGAGCGCTTCGCGGTCCCGGTGGTCGCCTGCGGCATCGGCACGGACGCGGCCGCCGCCGTCCGCGCCATCCGCGCCGGCGCCAAGGAGTACATCCCCCTGCCCCCGGACGCGCAGCTGATCGCCGCGGTGCTGGAGGCGGTGACCGAGGAGAGCCACGCCTTCATCAGCCGCGATCCGGTGATGGGCCGGTCCATGCAGCTGGCGGAGCAGATCGCGCCGTCCGACGCCTCGGTGCTGATCACCGGCGAGTCCGGCACCGGCAAGGAGGTCATGGCGCGCTTCATCCACCGCAAGAGCCGGCGCGTCAACGCCTCCTTCGTCTCGGTCAACTGCGCCGCCATCCCGGAGAACCTGCTGGAGAGCGAGCTGTTCGGCCATGAGAAGGGCGCCTTCACCGGCGCCGTTGCGCGCCGCGTCGGCAAGTTCGAGGAGGCCAACGGCGGCACGCTGCTGCTGGACGAAATCTCCGAGATGGACATCCGCCTGCAGGCCAAGCTGCTGCGCGCCATCCAGGAGCGCGAGATCGACCGGGTCGGCGGCACCCAGCCGGTGAAGGTCGACATCCGCGTGCTGGCGACCTCCAACCGCAACCTCGAGGAGGAGGTCCGCGCCGGCCGCTTCCGCGAGGATCTGTATTTCCGCCTGAACGTCGTGAACATCGCCCTGCCCGCCCTGCGCGAGCGCCCGCACGACATCGCGGTGCTGGCCCAGCACTTCGCCCGGAAGTACTCGGAGGCCAACGGCCTGCCCGAGCGCATCGTGACGCCTGAGGCGCTGGCCATGCTGCAGACCCACCACTGGCGCGGCAATGTCCGCGAGCTGGAGAACACGATGCACCGCGCGGTGCTGCTGTCGCGCGGCACGGAGATCGGGCCGGAGGCGATCCTGCTGACGGGGGCCGAGCCGACGCCGTTGCGCCCGGCCGCGGCCGCCGCCCCGGCCAACGCCGCGCGCAGTGCCGCGACGCCGGGCTTCCAGCCGGGCTACCCGAACGCCACCCAGCCCGGCTCCTCGCCGGCGGGGGAGACGGGCACCGCCGGGCTGGTCGGCCGCACCGTGGCCGACGTCGAGCGCGACCTGATCATCGACACGCTGACCCACTGCCTGGGCAACCGCACGCACGCGGCCAACATCCTGGGCATCTCCATCCGCACGCTGCGCAACAAGCTGAAGCAGTACAGCGACGAGGGCGTCGCGGTGCCGCCGCCGGCGGGCGGCGACCTCGACCGCGCGGCCGGCTGAGCTAGGGACGCGCGATGACCGACCAGACCCAGGGCAAGAACCCGCTGGCGGGCCTGAACCTTCAGGCCCTGCTGGGCGGCTATGCCAAGCGGACCGAGATCTGGTTCGCGCTGGGCATCGTCATCATCCTGGTGATGCTGATCATCCCGCTGCCGACTTGGCTGCTGGATCTCGGCCTCGCCTTCTCCTTCACCTTCTCCGTCCTGATCCTCATGACGGTGCTGAGCATCCAGAAGCCGCTGGAGTTCAGCTCCTTCCCGACGGTGCTGCTGGTCTCCACCATGCTGCGCCTGGCGCTGAACCTCAGCTCCACGCGCCTGATCCTGGAGAAGGGCCACGAGGGCACGGACGCCGCCGGCCACGTCATCGAAGCCTTCGGCGGCTTCATCATGGGCGGCAACTTCATCATCGGCGTAACCGTGTTCTCGATCCTCGTGCTCGTGAACTTCATGGTCATCACCAAGGGCTCCGGCCGCATCGCCGAGGTCGCGGCGCGCTTCACCCTGGACGCCATGCCCGGCAAGCAGATGGCGATCGACGCCGACCTGTCCGCCGGCCTCATCGACGAGGCGGCGGCCAAGGAGCGGCGCAAGGAGCTGGAGGATGAGAGCCAGTTCTTCGGCGCCATGGACGGTGCCTCCAAGTTCGTCCGCGGCGACGCCGTCGCCGGCCTCATCATCACCTTCGTCAACGTCATCGTCGGCATGATCATCGGCGTCGGGCAGAAGGACATGTCCTTCACCGACGCCGGCCAGACCTACACGCTGCTGACCGTCGGCGACGGCCTGGTGTCGCAGATCCCGGCGCTGATCGTCTCGCTGGCCGCCGGCCTCATGGTCTCCAAGTCGGGTTCCGCCGGCTCCACCGACAAGGCGCTGTTCGGCCAGCTGAGCTTCTACCCGGCCGCCATGGGCATGAGCGCCGGCCTGCTGATGGCGATGTCGCTGCTGCCGGGCCTGCCCTTCCTGCCCTTCGTCTCGCTGGCGATCCTGCTGGGCGCCGGCGCCTACTATCTGCCGAAGCTGAAGGAGGCGGCGGAGAAGCAGGCGGCCAAGGACCCGGCATCGGCCGCGGCCGCATCGGGCGCGCCGCCCGCCCCGGTGGCGGACGAGCCGATCTCCACCGCTTTGGCCATCGACCTGATCCGGCTGGAGCTGGGCTACGGGCTGCTGTCGCTGATCAACACCGAGGCCGGCCACCGGCTGACCGACCAGATCAAGGGGCTGCGGCGCCAGCTGGCGGGCGAGATCGGCATCATCATGCCGGCCGTCCGCATCCAGGATAACCTCCAGCTGCCGCCCAACACCTACGTGATCCGGGTGAAGGAGATCGAGGCCGGCCGCGGCGACGTGCGCCCGAACATGCTGCTGTGCATGGACCCGCGCGGCGAGCCGATCCCGCTGCCGGGCGAGAGCACGACCGAGCCGACCTTCGGGCTGCCGGCGATGTGGATCGAGCCCGCCTACCGCGAGGAGGCGCTGTTCAAGGGCTACACCGTCGTCGATCCGCCGACGGTCGTGACCACGCACCTGACCGAGGTCATCAAGGACAACATGGCCGACCTGCTCTCCTACGCGGAGACGCAGAAGCTGCTCGACGAGATGGGCAAGGAGCACCAGAAGCTGGTCGGCGACGTCATCCCCGGCCAGATCAGCGTCGGCGCGCTCCAGAGGGTGCTGCAGAACCTGCTGGGCGAGCGCGTCTCGGTCCGCGACCTGCCGACCATCCTGGAGGGCGTGTCCGAGGCCTGCGCCTATACCCGCAACATCACCCAGATCACCGAGCATGTCCGCGCGCGTCTGGCCCGCCAGATCTCCGACGCGCACACCAACGAGATGGGCTACATCCCGCTGGTCACGCTCAGCCCGGACTGGGAGCAGGCCTTCATGGAGTCCATCGTCGGCGACGGCGACGAGCGCCAGCTCTCCATGGCGCCCTCGCGGCTGCAGACCTTCATCACGTCGGTGCGCCAGACCTATGAGCGGATGGCGATGGCCGGCGAGGCGCCGGTGCTGCTGACCAGCCCGTCCATCCGGCCCTATGTCCGCTCGATCATCGAGCGCTTCCGGCCGGCCACGACGGTCATGTCTCAGAACGAGATCCATCCCAAGGCCAAGATCAAGACCATGGGGCAGATATGATGCGCCGAGAGCGATCCGGGGCGCGCGCCGCAAGGCCGGAGGCGGTAGGATGATGCGCTGCATCGGGAAAGTAGGTCGGCCATGCGGTTGAAGTCCTTCCACAGCCCCACGATGGCCGAGGCGATGCGTCAGGTGCGCGAGGTGCTTGGCGACGACGCCATCATCGTCGCCACCCGCGAGGAGGAAGGCGTCGGCGTCCGCGTGACCGCGGCGGTCGAGGAGGATGACGGCTATTCCGCCTCCCCCGCCCCGCGCGGCGCGCTGTTCTCCCACGCCGAGCCGGTCGGCCCCGACGTGCTCGACATGGTCTCCGAGGCGCTGCTGCGCCACGGCGTGCCGGCCGAGCTGAACCAGCGCCTGATCGACACGCTGGACGATTTCGATGCGCGCGACGCGCAGATGGCCCTGGGCGCCGCGCTGGACGCGGTGCTCTCCTTCCAGCCGCTCGCCGAGGCGCGCTTCTCCCGCCCCGTCATGCTGGTCGGCCCGCCCGGCAGCGGCAAGACGCTGACGGTCGCCAAGCTCTGCGTCCGGGGCGCGATGCGCGGCCACAAGGTCGGCGTCGTCACCACCGACACGGTCCGCGCCGGCGGCATCGACCAGCTGCAGGCCTTCACCCGCGTGCTGAAGCTGCGGCTGATCACGGTGGAGGACCCGCTGTCGCTGTCCGACGCGCTGGAGGTGCAGCGCGGCATGGACCAGCTGCTGATCGACACGGCCGGCCGCAACCCCTACAGCGCTGCCGACATGTCGGAACTGCGCGACTTCCTGGTCGCCGCCGACATCGAGCCGGTGCTGGTGCTGCCCGCCGGCATGGACCCGGTGGAGGCGGCCGAGACCGCGCACCTGTTCAAGGCGCTTGGCTGCCGCCGGCTGCTCCCCACCCGGCTGGACGCGGCGCGCCGCATGGGCGGGCTGCTGAACGCGGCGGCGCAGGCCGGGCTCGCCTTCTGCGATGCCGGCGTCACCCACCAGGTGGCGGACGGGCTGAAGCCCCTGTCCCCCACGTCCCTCGCCCAGATCCTGATGCCCGAGGCGCCCGCTTCCGCCCAGCATCGCCCCAGCAAGACGGGGACCCATTCATGACGACCGCTCCCATCGCCACGGCCAAGATCATGCAGCTCCATCGCCAGAACATTCTCGCGGTCGCCAGCGGCAAGGGCGGCGTCGGCAAGACCTTCTTCTCCATCACGCTCAGCCACGCCCTGGCGCGGTCGGGGCGCAGGACGCTGCTGTTCGACGGCGATCTCGGCCTCGCCAACGTCGACATCCAGCTGGGGCTCATGCCCAAGCGCGACCTGGGCCAGGTCATGGACGGGCTGGTGACGCTGGGCGGCGCCGCCACGCGCTACCCGGAGGGCGGGTTCGACGTCATCGCCGGCCGCTCCGGCTCCGGCAGCCTCGCCAACCTGCCGCCGGCCAAGCTGAACGAGCTGCGCATGGAGCTGACCGAGGTCGCCCGCACCTATGACTGGGTGGTGATCGACCTGGGCGCCGGCGTCGACCGCACGGTGCGCACCTTCTCCGGCCCGGCCGGTACCACCCTGGTGGTGACGACCGACGAGCCGACCTCCATCACCGATGCCTACGCCTTCCTGAAGCTGAGCTACCAGGCCAACCCCTCGGCCGACCTGCGGGTGGTGGTCAACATGGCCCAGACCCGGAACGAGGGCGAGAAGACGTTCGAGACGCTGACCAAGGCCTGCCGCAAGTTCCTGAACAAGGAGCCGCAGCTGGCCGGCATCGTGCGCCGCGACCTGAAGGTGCGGGAGTCGATCAAGACCCAGACGCCGCTGCTGGTCCGCTTCCCCAACTGCGACGCGGCGAACGACATCGAGGCCATCGCCGCGCGCCTCAACCAGGGCTGAGCGGAGGCGGTCGCCATGGGCGGCGCCCCCCTCCTGCCGCCCGGCCTCCAGACCGCGTCCGCGGCGCCGTCGCAAGCGGCGCCCGCGCCTGTGCCGCTGGCGGAGGTGACGGTCGCGGCGCTGCCGGAGAAGCTGGTCAACCTGCCGCGCGCCGTCACCATCGGCGGGCAGGTGGTGGCGCAGGCCGACGGCCAGGCGACCATCCGTACCCCCGCCGGCGACGTCACCGTGCGCACGCCGACGCCGCTGCCGACCGACCGGCCGGTGACCCTGCAGATCCCCGCCGGCCAGGTGCCGGGGGCGACCGGCACGCCGGCCAGGGCGGTGGCGCTGGCCCCGCCCGGCCCGCCGCCCGCCGCGCCGACGCCGCCCCAGGCCGCCCCCGCCCCGGGCGCCGCACCCCAGCTTCCGCCGCTGCAGCCGGGCGTGCCGGTCGCCGCCCTGATCATCGGCCCGCCGCCCCGCCCCCCGGCCCCGCCCGCCCCACCATCATCGCAGGCACCGGCAGCGCCGCCCCCGTCGGTACCGGGCCTCGGCCTGATCCTGCCGCCCCCCGGCCAGGGCGGCGGCACAAGCGGCGGTTCCGGCCAGGGTACGCCCGGCCAGCCGGCTGCCGCGCCCGTCCCGCCTGGCGCCCCGCCGCCGGCCGCACTCGTTCCGACGGCCCTGCTGGCCGCTGGGGGCGCGCCCGTCCCGCCGGGCCAGCCGCCGACCGCCCCGGCTGCGGGCCCGGTCCTGCCCCTGCCCGCCGGGGCGCCGGTGCAGCTTCCCGGCCCGATCCTTCCTCCGGACGGTTCCGCTCCGGCCCCAACCGTTCCGGCCGGCGCCACCCTCACTCTTCCCAGGACGCTTCCCGCCGGACCGAGGCCCGCGACCCCTCCGGGCCGCGCCGCGCCGGTTCCGCCCGGCGGCGCCCCCGCCGCGTCGGCGGAGGGATCGGCGAGGCCTGCCGCCGCGCCGCCGCTACCCGCATCGGCGGCGCCGGGATCAGCGATCCCCGGCCCGCCCGCTTCCGGCGTAACCCTTCCCGGCGTCTCCGCTCCGGCGACGTCCACCCCGGCGGCGCCCACCGCCGCGCCGTCGCGGCCAGGTCCGCCTCAGCCCATGTCGCCCGCGCCGCCGAGTGGCGTGGCGGTCTCCCCAGGTGGCAGCCAGGTGGTGCCGGCCGCCAGCCCGGCGGCGGCAGTTCAAGCATCGCTCCCGGCCGGCCGCACCGGCGAAGCGATGCCCCTGGCGGGCTTGCCGGCCGACACCCCACCTCCCGCCGAACGCCCCACGGCCGAAACGCCCCCCGCCGCACCCCCGGCGAAGCAGCCGGGCCGGCATGCCGCCGAGGCGCTGCGGCGCTCGACCGGAACGCTGGACCAGCATTTGCGGGCGCTTGAAGCCGACCGTCCGGAAGCGCGGCGGGCTGCGGCGCCAGCCTCGCCGGCGGCGCCCCGTCCCGCCGACCCGAATACGGCGACCTTCCCGGTGCCCGGCGCTCCCCGTTCCGTATCGCAAGCACCGGTGCGTGCGGATGCCGGGGCGGCTCCCGGGGCCGTTCCCCCGACACAGCCCGCGACCGTACCGTCGCCCGACTCGCCGCCTGCCCGGCTACCGCTTTCCGCCGGAATCGACGGCACCACGCCAAGCGCTCCGGCCGCGCCCGCCGCACGGTTCCAGGCGCAGGCCCCGGTACCGCTGGCCGGCACGGCCGGGCCCGGGGCCCCGCACAAGGCGGGCACCGCGGAGGCGCCGCAGGAGACCACCGCGCGCCCCGCCGGCGTCGCCGCGCCACAAGCGGCGGTCGGAGCGTCTGCGGTCAATGCCGCAACACCGGCTGCCGTCGGCACGCCTGCTGCCAGTGCCCCGACGCCTTCCACTCCGGCACCGGACGCCACCGGGCGCCCGGACAGGTCGGCTGGTGCCCGATCGGAGCAGGCGGCTGGCGCTGCGAACTCCGGCACCCCGGGACGCATCGGGGATATAACGGCATTCCCGCCCAGCCAAGCGACCACGGCCGCCGGGGCTGCCGCAGCGGCGCCCGGCCCGCTTGCCGACCGCGCACCCGCCGGCCCGAGTGTCTCAAGCCCGAGCGTCCCAGGCCCGAGTGTCGCCGGCCAAGCGGCCGCCATGCCGGCACCTGACAGACAGGATGCCGCCGGCCGGGAACCGGCTGGACGAACTCCCGCCGTTGCCGCGCCCGTCGGTCCGGCGTCCAACCTTCCAGCCGCCGGCTCCGAGGCAGGTCACCGGCAGGAAGGCGGCGGCCTTGACGGTCGCGCGACCGCGGCGCCGTCCACGCGCGCCTCCAGTCCACCTGCCCCCCAGGATGGCCCCTCCAGCGCCCGGGCGGCGCATCCGGCGCCCATCCCAACTGGGGCGGCTTCCTCGCCGGAAACACCGGCCACTCCGGCCGGCGCGCCGCCCCCGGCGTCGTCCCCGGTCGCCGGACAACCGGCACCGCCGACGGGAGAACGCCCCGCCCTGGCGCCGGGTACGACGGTACGGGTGACGCTGCTGCCGGACGATGCGCCCGACACGCCGTCGCGGGTGGCGGGCACGGTCGCCGGCACGACCTCCACCGGCCAGCCGATCGTCTCGACCCCGCTGGGCACGCTGGTGCTGCAGGCGCGGAGCGGGCTGCCGCCCGGCACGGCCGTGCAGCTCTCCATCCAGGGAGGCGCCGCCTCTTTCACGCCGCCGGCCCTCGACCCGCTGCGGGGCCGCGACTGGCCGGCGCTGAAGGAGGCGATGGCGGTGCTGACGGCGAGCGACCCGGCGCTGGCCAAGGTGGTGGCCGATACCCTGCCGCAGCCCAACCGCCGCTTCACCCGGGCCCTGGCGCAGTTCATGGGGGCCGCGCGCGGCGGTTCGGCGGAGGCTTGGCTGGGCGGGGCCGCGCTGGAGGCGCTGGGCCGCGCCGGCCGCGACGACGTGGCGGGGCGCCTGGCGGAGGATTTCCGCGCGCTCTCCCGGCAGGCGGCCGAGCCGCTGGCCGAGGGCTGGCGCAGCCTGGCCGTACCCCTGCTGGACGGTCTGCGGGTGGAGCGCATCCAGCTGGCGACGCGCCGCGCCGGCGAGGATGAGCGCGGGGAGGAGGCGGGTGCAGGCCCGGAACTGGCCCGCCGCTTCCTCATCGATCTGGAGTTCACCGCGCTGGGCGCCATGCAGCTGGACGGGCTGGTGCGCGGCGCCCGCTTCGACCTGGTGGTCCGCACCGCCCAGCTGCTGCCGGCCGAGCTGAAGCGCGACCTGACCGGCATCTTCACCGGCAGCGTCGAGGCGGTGGGTTACGCGGGGGCCCTGACCTTCCAGACCGGCGCGCATCTCTGGGTGCGGCTGAAGGGCGGCGGCGCGCAGGCGCGGGCGTGAGGGATCAGCTTAAATCCTTCTCCCCTTGCGGGAGAAGGAGGGACCCGTTGCGCAGCAACGGGGGGATGAGGGGTGGACCGGGCGGCAGCCCGGGCCTTCTCGACGAGTGAGCCTGTGATGGGTGTGGAGAACGTCCGGCTTCGCCGGCCGACCCCTCACCCGCCCACCGCTTCGCGGCGGGTCCCATCCCTCTCCCGCAAGGGGCGAGGGATCAAAGGACCACCTACTCCTCCTGCTGGCGCTGGAAGCGCTGGCTGGCGACCTCGTCCAGCATCAGGGCCTCGGCGCGGGCGAACTTGGCGCGTTCCTGGCGGACGCGCTCCTCCTCGGCCAGCTCGAAGCGCTTGAGTTCCTGGAAGGCGTCGGTCAGGGCCTGCTCGGCCTGATTGATCTTGGCGGCGATGTCGCGCTGCACCTGGGCGAACTGCTCGCGGCGCTGGCGGACCTGGCCGACGAAGGCGCCGTAGGTCATCGACGCCTCCAGGCTCGATCCCGCGATCAGCTTCTCCTGCTCGACCTCCTCCTCGAACAGGCGGCGCCGGTGCTCGACCTGCTCGGCCATGGTCTGCAGCTCGACCAGGTGGCGGCGCCGGTCGTCGACCTCCTTCTTGTGGAGGCGGATGAGGGTTTTCAGCCCCTTCACGCGTTACCCTCGCCGCTCATGCCGAGGATGGCGGCGAGCTCCTGGTAGCCGGTGGCGAGTTCGCTGCGCTCGGTCTTGCCCTGGCGCAGGAAGGCCTCCAGCGCCGGGTTGAAGTGGATGGCCTCGTCAACCTGCTGGTCACTGCCGCGGCGGTAGGCGCCCAGCCGGATCATCTCCTCCATGTCGGCGTAGGAGGACATGAGCCGGCGCGCCCGCGTCACCAGCATGTTCTCCTCGTCCGAGTTGCAGCCGGGCATGGTGCGCGAGACGCTTCGCAGGATGTTGATGGCGGGATAGCGCCCGCGCTCGCCGATGCGCCGCTCCATGACGATGTGCCCGTCCAGGATGCCGCGCACCGCGTCGGCGATGGGCTCGTTATGGTCGTCGCCGTCCACCAGCACCGTGAAGAGGCCGGTGATCGTGCCCTGCCCCGGCCCCGGCCCGGCGCGCTCCAGCAGGCGCGGCAACTCGGCGAAGACGGTCGGCGGATAGCCCTTGGTGGTCGGCGGCTCGCCGGCGGACAGGCCGATCTCGCGCTGGGCCATGGCGAAGCGGGTCACGCTGTCCATCAGGCAGAGCACGTCGCGGTCGGTGTCGCGGAAATGCTCGGCGACGGCGAGCGTGGTGTAGGCGGCCTGGCGGCGCATCAGCGGCGGCTCGTCGGAGGTCGCCACGATCACGACGCTTCGGGCCAGCCCCTCCTCGCCCAGATCGTCCTCGATGAATTCCTGCACCTCGCGGCCGCGCTCGCCGATCAGCCCGATGACGCTGACCGACGCTTCGGTGTAGCGGGCCAGCATGGACATCAGCACCGACTTGCCGACGCCCGAGCCCGCGAAGATGCCCATGCGCTGGCCGCGGCAGCAGGACAGGAAGGTGTTGATGGCGCGCACGCCCAGGTCGATCTTGCCGCCCACCCGGCGGCGCGTGCTGGCCTGGGGCGGGTTGGCCTTGACCAGCGCCGGATTGGCCCCCTGGGGCAGCGGCCCCTTGCCGTCGATGGGCTCGCCCAGTGCGTTGATGACCCGGCCCAGCCACGCGTCGGTCGGGTAGAGCGACGCCTGCCCCTCCGCCACCTCCGCCCGGCAGCCCAGGCCGACATCGTCGAGATTGCCGAACGGCATCAGCAGCGCGCGCCCGTTGCGGAAGCCGACCACCTCGCAGGGGATCACACGTCCCCCGCGCGAGATGACCCGGCAGCGCCCGCCGATGGAGAGGCGCCGCTCCACGCCGCCGACCTCCACCAGCATGCCGAGCACCGAGGTCACGCGCCCGAAAATGCGGTAGTCGGGCAGCGAATTCAGCTCGGCGAGGATGTGATCGGGATCGAGCAATGATGTCACGGAAATGCCCCCCCAACTCGGGCGCAATGATCGTTAACCAATCGCTACCGGTTCGGCCGCGAGAATGGTGCATCCGGTACCCCGAACGGGGACGGCCGGCGCGCGTAGCATAATGCCGGAGCGTCTGTTAACATAGTGCCAACCATGTCGAGCGGCCTTTTCGGTTCCCTCCTCCCGTAAGGAAATCGCCCATGAGAGTCCTGCTGGTCGAAGATGATACGTCGATGGCCAAGAGCATCCAGCTGATGCTCCAGTCAGACGGCTATATCGTCGATACGACTGATCTTGGGGAGGATGGTCTCGAGATCGGCAAGATCTACGATTACGACATCATCATCCTCGATCTTATGCTGCCGGACATCGATGGGTACGAAGTCCTGCGCCGTCTGCGGGCCGCGCGGGTGACGACCCCGATCCTGATCCTGTCCGGCCTCGCCGACATGGACAACAAGCTGAAGGGGCTGGGCTTCGGCGCCGACGACTATCTGACCAAGCCCTTCGACAAGCGCGAGCTGCAGGCCCGCATCCAGGCCATCATCCGGCGTTCCAAGGGCCATTCGGAGAGCGTCATCCGCACCGGCCGCCTGACCGTGAACCTGGATGCCCGCACGGTGGAGGTGGACGGCCAGCCGCTGCACCTGACCGGCAAGGAATACGGCATCCTGGAGCTGCTCTCGCTGCGCAAGGGCACGACGCTGACCAAGGAGATGTTCCTGAACCATCTCTATGGCGGCATGGACGAGCCCGAGCTGAAGATCATCGACGTCTTCGTCTGCAAGCTGCGCAAGAAGCTGGCGACGGCGACGGACGGCGACAACTACATCGAGACGGTCTGGGGCCGCGGCTATGTGCTGCGCGACCCGGCCGAGGGCCGCCAGGCCGCCGCCGGCTGAGGCGGCCTTGTCCGGGGGCTGGGGAGCGCGGCTGCGCGGTTGGGCCAAGGCCCTGAAGCGCGACGTCGTCGCCCTCTGGCTGGCCGCCCGCGACCCGGCCGTGCCGCTGGGCGCCAAGCTGCTGGCCGGCGCCGTCGCGGCCTACGCCCTGTCCCCCATCGACCTGATCCCGGACTTCATCCCGGTGCTGGGCTACCTGGACGATCTGATCCTGGTGCCCGCCGGCATCTGGCTGGCCGTCCGCCTGATCCCGCCCGACCGGCTGGCCCTGCACCGCGCCGAGGCCGCGCTGCGGGCGGAGCGCCCGGTCAGCCGGGCGGGCGCGGCGGCGATCGTCGCGGTGTGGGTGCTGGCGCTGGGGGCGGCCGTTTGGTGGTGGAACAGGTAGGTCGCATGGAGGCGGAGCCGCAATGCGACACCCGGCCGGTGCATGTCGCATTACGCCTGCGGCTCCGTGCGACCTACGGCGCTCCGCCTGGGAAAGCGCCTAAACCGCCGCCTTCACCGGCGCGCCGCCGGCGAGCGTGTAGAGGCCGCGCTGGCCTTCCATGGGCTTGAACTTCTCGGTAATGCCCAGGACCGTCTCGGCGCCGCCGAGATAGAGGATGCCGTCGGGCGGCATCAGCTTCGCCATGGACTCCAGCACCTTGCCCTTGGTCGGCTGGTCGAAGTAGATCAGCACGTTGCGGCAGAAGATGACGTCGAACTGGCCCAGCGGCGTCAGGTCGGTCAGCAGATTGTACTCGCGGTAGGTGACCATCTGCCGGATCTCCGGCACCAGCTGCCACTTGTCGCCGTTCTGCTTGAAGTACTTGACCAGCAGGGTGATGGGCAGGCCGCGCTGCACCTCGAACTGGGTGTAGACGCCGGCGCGCGAGCGCTCGACCATCTCGGAGGACAGGTCGGTGCCGACGATCTCGAACTTCCAGCCGGCGAGCCGCGCGCCCTCCTCCTTCAGGAGCATGGCGAGCGAATAGGCCTCCTGGCCCGAGGAGCAGGCGGCCGACCAGATGCGCACGGTCTTGCGGGCCGCGCGCGTCTCCAGCAGGTGCGGCAGCACCACGGCCTTGAACTGGTCGAAGGGCTTCTGGTCGCGGAAGAAGGACGACTCGTTGGTCGTCATCGCCTCCGTGATGTCCTTCAGCAGCGCCTCGTCCTTGCGGGCGCGCACGGTGGCGGCCAGCTCGTCCAGGCTCTTCAGGTTCCACTTCCGCGCCACCGGCATCAGCCGGGACTCCAGCAGGTAGGCCTTGTCCTTGGTCAGGACGAGGCCCGAACGCTGCTTCAGCATGGTGCAGAACATGTCGAAATCTTCGACCTTCATGCCGCGGCCCTCGAAGCGATCTTGCGGATGAACGGCCCGATCTCCTTGAGCGGAAGGATCGCGCTGCACAGGCCCGCGGTGGCGACGGCGCCGGGCATGCCCCAGACGACGCTGGACGCCTCGTCCTGGCCGACGACCATGCCGCCGGCCTCGGTCACGACCGTGCAGCCCTTCTGCCCGTCATGGCCCATGCCCGTGAGGATGACGGACAGCACGCGCCGCCCGTAATGCTTGACGATGCTGCGCAGCATCGGGTCCACGGCCGGACGGCAGAAATTCTCCGGCGGGTCCTTGGTCAGCTGCAGCGTCGGCGTGCCGTTCTTCGTGACCACCAGCATGTGGAAGTCGCCCGGCGCCACATAGGCGCGGCCGCCGACGATCGCCTCCCCGTCCTTCGCCTCGGCGCACTGCACGCCGCACTGGCGGGTGATGTGCTCGGCCAGGATGGTGGTGAAGGTGGCGGGCATGTGCTGGGTGATGAGGATGGGCTGGCTGACGCCCTCCTTCAGATGGCTCAGCACCTCGAACAGCGCCTGCGGGCCGCCGGTGGAGCTGCCGATGGCGATGACCTCCGGCCGGCCCTCCACCATCGGACGCAGGGTCAGCGGCCCGGTCTCCGGCTTCACCCGGACGGGCGTCGGCAGCGTGTAGGGCGAGCGCGCCTCGCCGGCCGCCGGCGCGGCGGCCACCGCCATCGGCCGCGGCGTCAGGCCGGGCTGCGGGCTGGCCTTGCGCGGGTCGGCCCGGCGGGCGGCCTGGCCCAGCGCCTTCACCTTCTCCACCAGCTCGAGCTTGAACTGCTCGGCGCCGGTCAGCTCGCGGGTGGAGCTGGGCTTGGTGACGTAGTCGGCGGCGCCGGCCTTCAGGGCGCGCAAGGATATGTCCGCGTTCTTGGCGGTGAGGGTGGAGGCCATCACCACCTTCACCGCCGGGTCGGCGGCGATCAGCTGCGGCAGGGCCGTCAGCCCGTCCATGATGGGCATCTCGATGTCCAGGACGATGACGTCCAGGGACTGCCGGTTCAGCGTGTTGATCGCCATCTGGCCGTTGGCGACCGAGGCCACGACCTTGATCGCCGGGTCGCTTTCCAGCGACCGGGTCAGCAGTCCCCGGATGACGGCGGAGTCGTCCACCACCATGACCCGGAAGGGCTCTGCGCCCGCCGTCGCACCTGCGGCCATGGGTCGTCCGGTTAGCTCGCTCATCACACTCGGCTCCGGGCTAGATCAGCCCGACCTGCTGGAATTTCGTCTGGATGATCTCGCTGTCGAAGGGCTTCATGATGTACTCGTTCGCCCCCGCCGACAGCGCCTCCTGGATGTGCGCCAGATCGTTCTCGGTGGTGCAGAACACCACCTTCGGCGCTTGGCCGCCCGACATCTTGCGCAGGCGGCGCAGGAATTCGATCCCCGTCATGACCGGCATGTTCCAGTCGAGCAGGATGGCATCCGGCATCGTCTTGGCGCAGTGGTCCATCGCCTGCTTGCCGTCCTCGGCCTCGGCGCAGGAGAAGTTCAGCTCTTCCAGGATCTTGCGCGCGACCTTGCGGACCACGCGGCTGTCATCGACGACCAGACAGGACTTCATAAAGAGACCTCTGTGACGGACCGCGGGGTCAGGCCGCTTCGACGTTGGCGAAATTCAGCAGGCGGGAGACGTCGAGCACAACCAGCAGCGTGTCGCGCAGCCGGTAGATGCCCGTGGACACCTCGCGCCAGCGCAGGTCCATGGTGGCCGGCTGCCGCTCGAAATCGTTGCTGGAGAGGCTCAGCACCTCGCCCACGCTGTCGATGATGAGCGAGTAGAGCTCGCCCTTATGATCGACGACGATGCTCATCCCCGGCTTGTCCGAGGCGCGCTCGGGCAGGCCCAGGCGCTTGCGCACGTCGATGGCGGTGACGATGCGGCCGCGCAGGTTCAGCGAGCCGGCGACCTCCGGCGGGGCCAGCGGGATGCGGGTGATGCGCTGGGGGCCCAGCACGTCCTGCACCTGCAGCACCGGGATGCCGAACAACTGGTCGGCGATGGTCATGGTCACGAAGTCTTCGTTCTTCGCGACGGTCAGCTCCGTGGACTGACCCTTCTTGACGGGCAGGCGGGCACTCATGCGGCACCTTTCATCTCGGAGAGCGTCTGCGACAGGGTGTAGAGCAGCGCGTCACGGTCGAACTTGGCGACATAGTCGTTGAAGCCGGCTTGGCGGCCCTTCTCCAGGTCGCGCGGGCTGGCGTGGCTGGACAGCGCCACCAGCGGCAGGGCGGCCCAGCGGCTGGCGCGTACCGCCTGGGCGAATTCGAGGCCGGTCATGCCGGGCATCTCGATGTCGCTGACGATCACGTCGAAATCCTCGCCCGCCTCGCACAGCGCGAAGGCCTCGTCGGCGCTGGCGACGGCCACCACCTCGTAGCCCGACACCGACAGGACCGGCGTCAGCAGGTTGCGGAAGAAGGGGCTGTCGTCGACCAGCAGCACCCGGTGCGCCCGCTCGTCCTCGAAGCCCTCGGGCTTGCCGGAGCCGAACCAGTCGCGGAAGGCCTGGGTCAGGTAGAAGCCGGCGTCGATCACGTCGGTCGCCTTGCCGGCGATGATGGCGCTGCCCATGAAGCCCTGGCGCTCGGTGCCCAGTTCCACCTGCAGCTTGTCCTCGACGATGTCGACGATCTCGTCGACCACCAGGCCCATGGAGCGGTCGCCGTCGGCGAAGACCAGCACCGGCTGGCGCTTGTCGCGGACGACCTGCCAGGCCGGGTCGATCGGGACCAGCGGCATGAGCTTGCCGCGGTACTGCACGACCGGCGAGCCGTTGGACAGCTCGACCTGGTTGAGGTCGATGTCCTCCAGGCGGGCCACCAGCGACAGCGGCACGGCTTTGGGCGCGCCCTCGCCGGCGCGGAACAGCAGCAGGGCCATGCGGTCGTCCTGGCGGGAAGCATGCTTGTGCGCCTCCTCGGCGGCGGCCGGGTGGTCCTGCACGGCCATCTCGCCCGACAGGTTGGCGATGCCGTTCGGGTCCAGGATCATGATCACCGAGCCGTCGCCCAGGATCGTGTTGCCGGAGAAGAGCTCGATGTGGCGCAGGATCGGCGCCACCGGCTTCACCACGATTTCCTCGGTGTCGAAGACGCGGTCGACGATGATGCCGAAGGTGGAGTTGCCGACCTGGGTGACCACGATGAAGGTCTCGCGGTCGTCCTGGTCCTCCTCGCCGAGCTTGAGCAGCCCCTGCAGGCTGACCAGCGGCAGCAGGCGGTTGCGCAGGCGCAGGACCGGCGTGCCGTTGATGCGCTCGATCTTGTGCTCGCTGTCGTCGGCGGCGCGGACCAGCTCGACGACGCTGATCTGCGGGATGGCGAAGCGCTCGCCGGCGCACTCGACGATGAGCGCGGAGACGATGGCGAGCGTCAGCGGGATCTTGATGGTGAAGGTGGTGCCGCGGCCCTCCACCGACTTCATCTCGATCGTGCCGCCGATCTTCTCGATGTTGGTGCGCACCACGTCCATGCCGACGCCGCGGCCCGAGACGCTGGTGACGGCGGCCGCGGTCGAGAAGCCGGCCTTGAAGATGAACTGCTGGATCTGCTGGTCGGTCATAGAGGCCAGCTCGGCCTCCGTGGCGAGGCCGTTCTGCAGCGCCTTGCGCCGGATGGCCTCGATCGCCAGACCCTTACCGTCGTCCGAGATCTCGATGATGATGTGGCCGCCCTCGTGGAAGGCGTTCAGCGTGATCCGGCCGGTCTCGGACTTGCCCTTGGCGGCGCGATCCGCCGGCTTCTCCAGCCCATGGTCGGCGGAGTTGCGGACCATGTGGGTCAGCGGGTCCTTGATCAGCTCCAGCACCTGCCGGTCCAGCTCGGTCTCGGCGCCGAGCATCTGCAGGTCGATCTTCTTGTGGAGTTCGTGCGCCAGGTCGCGCACCAGGCGCGGCAGCTTGGCCCAGGCGTTGCCGATGGGCTGCATGCGCGTCTTCATGACGCCTTCCTGCAGCTCCGACGTCACATGGTTCAGGCGCTGCAGCGGCGCGGCGAACTCGCTCTCCTTCTGGCCGCGCAGGATCTGCAGCAGCTGGTTGCGGGTCAGCACCAGCTCCGAGACCATGGTCATCAGGTTCTCGAGCAGGTCCACATTCACGCGGATGGTCTGGTTGGCGACCGCCGACTCCTTGTCGGCGCTGCCGCGCATGTCCTCGCCGGCCGGGCCGCGGTCGACCACGGGCGCCGGCGCCGGGGCGGCGGGCTCGGGCGCGGCGACGGGGGCGGTCACCGGCGCGGCCGTGACCTCGCGGGCCGGCTCCCGGGGAGCCTCCGCGGCGACCATGGCCGAGGCCTTCACCGGCACGAAGCCGAACTCGTCGGGCTCCTCCTCGGCGGGAGCGGCGGCGGCGGGCGCCGGGGCGGCGGCCGGCGCGGGCGCGGCGGCGGCGGCGCTCTCGCTGCCGTCCTCGCGGCCCTCGGCCAGCGCGTTCAGCCGGTCGATCAGCTCCTGGTCGTGGCCCGGCGGCTCGGCCTCGGTGGCCTCCAGCACGGACAGGATGCCCTTGATGGTGTCCAGCGACTGCAGGATCAGCGTCACCGCGTAGGGGCTGACATGCAGCTCGCCGTCGCGGAAGCGGCCCAGCACGTTCTCCGACGCGTGCGCCACCGCCTCGAGCCGCGGCAGGCCGAGGAAGCCGCACGTGCCCTTGATGGTGTGGACAAGCCGGAAGATGTTGCTGAGGAGGTTAGGGTCGTTCGGGTTCTGCTCGAGCTTCACCAGCTCGATGTCGAGGACCGCGAGGTTCTCGTTCGTTTCGGTTAGGAATTCACTCAGCAGATCATCCATGGTCCTCAGCCCCGCTCCAAAACCATGCCCGGCTTAGCCACCGCCGACGGCGCAGAATGGGCGCCGCGGCAGAGATCCCGTGGCGCCGCTGACCCTTGGCCGGCGCCCGACTGATCCCTTCGGAAGTGGTATGCCACGATTCCGATTAAGATTGTCCTACTACCGAAAGATTGATGGCGCGGACCCGGCGGCAAGACAAGCGATAAACGCTACCCCATACGAAATGTTGAGGTAGGTCACCCCTCTAGGCCGGTCGCGGCCCGGGTCAAGCGGGGGATAGCAGGAAAGAGACGCCCTCGCCGCCGGGCTCCGGGACCAGGGTCAGGCCGAAATGCTCGGCGAAGCGGCCGGTCACGTAGGCCTGCACCGTGCGCGGCGTCAGATCGCCCGGGTCCACCCCGCCGGCCAGCGCCGCCGCCGATTCAGGGCGCAGCGCCGCGGACCGGCCTGATGTGACGACGCGCAGCCCCTGCCCGGCCCGCTCCACGCGCAGATCGCCGCCGCTGCCGATCGTCTCCTCCCCCAGCAGGGCGAGGTTCAGCAGGCACTTCCACAGTCCCCGGGGCGGGTCGTCCAGATCGTCGGCTCGCCAGTCCAGCTTGACGCGCCCGCCGCGGAACCAGCCCTCCAGCACGGCGCGCACGTCGCGCCCGGAGAGGTCGGACTGCGAGCCGGCGGCGCCGTAGGCGAGGCGGAAGACGCGCAGCCGTCGCGAGGCCTGCTCGGCGCTGCTGGAGATGAGCTCCATCGCCTCGGCCTCCATCCCCTCGCCCATCTCCTCGATGAGCTCGACGCCGTTGCTGATGGCCCCGACCGGGCTGACCAGGTCATGGCAGAGGCGGGAGCAGAGCAGCTCCACCACCCGTATGTCCAAGGCGACCGCCATGATGTCCTCCCCCGCTTGCCGCAGATCGGCGGCGGGCAGCATAGTGGAAGCGACGACGGCGGAGGAACACGCGCGAATGGATGAGGGAATCGTACCCGGCGCCCTGGTGCGCCTGCCCGCCCGGCCGGACTGGGGCCTGGGCCAGGTCCAGTCGGCCGTGGGGCTGCGCGTCACGGTGAATTTCGAGCATGCCGGCAAGCAGGCCCTCGACCTCGCCGCCGCCACGCTGGAGGTGGTCGATCCGGGGGAGCTGGAGTGAGCCTTCAATCCTTCTCCCCTTGCGGGAGAAGGATGGGGCCCCAAGCCTGCTTGGGGAGGATGAGGGGTCGGCGGGCGGCAGCCCGACGGTCTCGACCGCTGTCCCGGGATCCAAGCGTGGAGAACGTCAGCCTGCGGCTGCCGCCCCCTCACCCTTCCCACGCCTCCGGCGCGGGCCCCTTCCCTCTCCCGCAGGGGGCGAGGGAAAAAGGCATCACTGCCCCGTCGGCGGCTTCGCCCCGCCCAGGCCCTGCAGCAGGCCCTTCAGCGCCGCGCCAGGGTCGCCGGCGGCGCCTTCCTTCAAGCCCTTCACCGCGTCCTTGACGCCCTGCACCTGCTCCTTCACCGCACTGGGGTCGGTAATGACCTGCTGGGCCACCGCGGACATGTCGGGCGTGTAGCTGAGCTTCTCCCAGGGGCCGCGGATCAGGATGGGGACCGACAGGCCCTTCTGGTCGGTGCGGGCGGTCCCCTGCCCCTCGATGGAGGCGACCAGCTTCGGTACGATGCGGAAATCCGCCTGGCGCTGGCCGACATCGACCGCGCCGCCGCCATTCACCCGCAGCAGCGGCGCCAGCAGCCGGAAATCCTCGTTGCGGGCGACGCCTTGGGATATCCGGAAAGCGCCGCCCATCTCGGCGAAGTCGGTCTGCGGCGGCTGGTCGGTGGCGCCGCCGCCGGTCAGCGTGCGCAGCAGCTCGGCGACGTTGATGCCCTTGACCGCGCCATTGCGGAAGATCAGGTCGCCGGAGCCCGCCAGCGCCTTCATCATGGCGTCCTGGCTGGCGCCGGTGGCCTTCACGTCGACCGTGCCCTCCATGGTGCCGGACAGGCGCTTGAAGCCGGCCAGGCGGGTCAGCAGCGGCTCCGCCTGCACCCCCTTGACCTGGGCCCGCAGCTCCACCGCCGGACCGCCGGCGTTCAGAACGAGGTCGCCACCCAGCGTGCCGCCGAAGATCTGCGTCGGGGCCAGACGTGCCGCCAGCCTTCCGTCCTTCAGATCGATGCTGAGATTGGTGGCGCCGACCTCGATCCCCTTGGCGCGCACCCCGGCGACGGCGACGTCCACATCGACATCCGCCGCGCGCAGGCCCGACAGGTCGATCGGCTCCTTGCTCCACCCGGCCGGGGTGGCCGTGGGCGGCTCCTCGGCGGCGGGCGGCAGGAAGCGGTCCAGGTCGAGCTGGCTCACCTGCAGCTTGCCCGCCAGCGCCGGTCGGGCGCCCGCCAACGACAGGGTGAGGTCGCCCGCCGCCGCGATCTCGTCGGCGTTCAGGTTCATGGCGGCGATGGAGAGCTTGGCCGGCGAGCCCGAGACGCGGCCGGCGAGCTTCAGCGTCTCCACCGGTAGCCCCTCGGGCCGGGTACCGCCCAGCCATTCCATCAGGCCCGCCAGCGACTTCACGTCGGCCGTCAGATCGCCGGCCAGCGCCGTCTCCCCGCCGACCGGCTTGGACAGCTTGCCCTTCAGGCCGAACTCCAGCCCCTGCGCCTTGGCCGCCAGGGACAGCGGTGCCTCGCCGCCCTCCAGCAGCACACGGGCCCGGCCGACCTCCAGGTCGATCTCCGCCGGGCGACCGTCCAGCCGCAGCGCGGCGTCGAGCGACAGCGGGTCGTCAAGCCCGTCCATGTGCAGCGTGGCGTTCAGCCCGTCCACGGTCCGCTTGGTGCCCGCGGCGGCGTCGGCATAGGTCAGCTGGCCGTCGCGGATGAAAACGTCCCCCAAATCGATCTGCTGCAGCGGCATGGCGCCGCCCTCCGAGGACGGCGTGCCCGTCTGGATGTCCCAGTTGGCGCGGCCCTTGGCATCCTTCTCCAGCGCGATCCGGGGCTGGACCAGCACGAAGCGGTCGACCCGCGCCTCGCCCGACAGCAGCGGCATGAGCTTCAGCTGTAGGTCCAGCCGGCCCAGCGTCAGCAGGTCGGCGCCGCCCGGCAGGCCGGCGAAGCGCACGTCGCGCACCGTCACCGCCAGGTCTGGCAAAACAGAGAAATCGACCGGGCCGCGGATGTCCAGCGTGCGGCCGGTACGGGCCTTCACCTCCTGCTCCAGCCGGGCGACGACGGCCTCCTTCGGCACCAGGAGGGGGATGGCGACGATCGCGGCGGCCACCAGGGCCACCACCACCAGCACGCCGATCAGGACCTTGCGCATGCTATCCTCCAAAGGCTCCACGGCCACCGCCATTTTCGGACCTGTGTACAGGAGCCTCGGCGCCTTATATGAGAGGGTCGAGTAATCCTGGACGCGGGGCATGATGGCCGGAGCGGATGGCATGATCGTGGCGGATGGAACGCCCCTCGTCGACCCGTACGGACGGGCGATAACCTATCTGCGCGTGTCGGTAACCGACCGGTGCGACTTCCGCTGCGTGTACTGCATGTCCGAGGACATGACCTTCCTGCCCAAGGCGGACATCCTCAGCCTCGAGGAGCTGGACCGGCTCTGCACCGCCTTCATCCGCTCCGGCGTGCGCAAGCTGCGCCTCACCGGCGGCGAGCCGCTGGTGCGGCGCGACATCATGCATCTGATCAAGGGGCTGGGCCGCCACGTGGCGAGCGGCGCCCTGGAGGAGCTGACGGTCACCACCAACGGCAGCCAGCTCGCCAAGCACGCCGAGGGCCTGCGCGAGGCCGGGGTGCGGCGCATCAATGTCAGCCTGGACACGCTGGACGCCGCCAAGTTCCAGGCCATCACCCGCTGGGGCAGCCTGCCCAAGGTGATGGACGGGCTGGCCGCCGCCAAGGCCGCCGGGCTTGAGGTCAAGATCAACGCCGTGGCGCTGCGCGGGGTGAACGATGCCGAGCTGTCGGACATGGTCGCCTGGGCGGGCGATGAGGGCTTCGACCTGACCTTCATCGAGGTCATGCCCATGGGCGACATCGACGGGGTCGGCGGCGCCGCCGCCCGGGCCGACCAGTACCTGCCCCTGTCGGAGCTGCGCGCCAACCTCGCCCAGCGCTGGACCCTGACCGAGCTGGACTACCGCACCGGCGGCCCGGCCCGCTATGTGCGGGTGGAGGAGACGGGCAAGCGCATCGGCTTCATCACCCCGCTGACCCATAATTTCTGCGAGAGCTGCAACCGTGTGCGGGTCACCTGCACCGGCCGGCTCTTCATGTGCCTGGGCCAGGACGACCAGGCGGACCTGCGGGCGCCGATGCGCGCCGCGCCCGGCGACGACGGCCCGCTGATGGACGCCATCGCCGAGGCCATCGGCCGCAAGCCCAAGGGCCACGACTTCATCATCGACCGCCGCCGCAAGGGCCCTTCGGTCAGCCGCCACATGAGCGTGACCGGCGGCTGAGCCCTCCTTCAAAAGCGGAGCGGCTGGGGCGTGGTGCGTCCTTCGACAAGCTCAGGATGAGGAATCGGGTGCGCCAGGCACTCCCGTTTCCCACCGCCACGGGCTTGTCCGTGAGCGCTCTCCATCATCGGCCGGGAGCAGCACCCACCCCCTCATGCCGAACCGGTCGAAGCACGCAAAGCCTCAACACTGCCCACGTTTGCAGCATTGAAAATCAGTGGCTTAGCATAAAGCCGGCCGATTGGACCGCGCGGTCCGCAAGTCCCCACGCCTATGCTCGCCCGGCGGGAGCAATGCCGGCTGGCGAGAGGTCGTGATGGAGCCCAACCGTTTCCTTCCCTACACCGCGTTCGTGATGCGTGTCGCCATGGGCGCGATGCTGCTGGGGCACGGCTTCTACTACAAGATCATGCTGGCCGGCCCGGACAAGGTGGTGCCCTATTTCGAGAGCATCGGCTATCCCGGCTTCTTCGCGTACCTGGTGATCTTCGGCGAGGTGGCGGGCGGCGTGGCGCTGATCCTGGGCGTCTTCACCCGCCTCGTCTGCCTGCTGCTGCTGCCGATCATGCTGGGCGCCACCTGGCAGCATATCGACAATGGCTGGCTCTTCACCGCCAAGGGCGGCGGGTGGGAGTTCCCCTCCTTCTGGATCACGGCGCTGCTGGTGCAGGCCAGCATCGGCGACGGCGCCTTCGGCCTCAGCCGCCGCGCCGCCGCCTTGCTGCCTGCGCCATCGCTGGCGGCCAGCCCGCTGCTGCGCTGACCATCGGCGGACTGGGCGCGGCGCGTCCGGGTCGGCTAGGCTGCGCCCGTCGCACCAGGAGGCACACCGCCATGACCCGCATCCTCATCACAGGCCTGAACGGCACGCTGGCGCCCAAGGTGGCGGAGGCCGCCCGGCGGCGGGGCCATGAGGTCGCCGGCTGGGACCGGGCCGCCGTGTCCCCCGACGATGCGGATGCCGGCCGGCGCTCCCTGGAGGGCGGGCGCTTCGGCGCCGTGCTGCACCTGGCCATGGGGTCGGAGGACTGGGCCGGGCGGCTGGCGGGCTTCGCGGCCGGGGCGGGCATCCCCTTCGTCCAGACCGGCACCGCCATGGTGTTCGACCATGAGCCGGACGGCCCCCACCGCCCCGGCGACGCCCGCACCGCCAAGGACGAGTACGGCCGCTACAAGATCCGCTGCGAGGATGCGATCCTGGTCGCCAATCCCGGCGCCATGATCGCCCGCATCGGCTGGCAGATCGATCCCGACGCGCGCGGCAACAACATGCTGGCGCATCTGGACGGCTGGCAGCGCGACCAGGGCCGGGTCGAGGCGAGCCGGCTGTGGACGCCCGCGACGTCGTTCATGGCCGACACGGCCGAGGCGCTGCTGGACCTGATGGAGGCGCCCGCCCCCGGCATCCACCATCTCGACAGCAACGCCGTCGAGGCGCACCGCTTCGACGCGGTCGCCCGGGCGCTGGCCCGCACCTTCCGGCGCGACTGGCGAGTGGAGGTGACCGACTCCTACCGGCACGACCAGCGGCTGGCGGGCGGCGAGGCGCGCATGCCGCCGCTGTCGGCGCGGCTGGAGGGGCTCGCCTGACGCGTGCAACCGCGCAGCGCATCGGCTACCCTCGCCATCCCCGCGGGTGCGTGAGAGCCGTTCGAGCATGAGCGACAGCCAAGCCCTGGCCTTTGTGGCCGCCGAGACGCCGGAGGCGCAGAGGGCGCTGCATCGGCTGGCGCACCGCTACGGCAATGTCCGCCCGCACGAGGCCGGCACCATCGTGGCGCTGGGCGGCGACGGCTTCCTGCTGGAGACGGTGCACCGCTTCCTGTCGCTGGGCCTGCCGGTCTACGGCATGAACCGCGGCTCCGTCGGCTTCCTGCTGAACGACTTCCACGAGGACGGCCTGTCCGAGCGCATCGCCCGGGCGCAGCGGGTGACCCTGGACCCGCTGCGGATGATCGCCACGACGGCGCGCGGCGTCTCCGACGCGCTGGCCTTCAACGAGGTGTCGCTGCTGCGCGAGACGCGGCAGGCGGCGAAGCTGCGCATCGTCGTGGACGGGAAGGTGCGCATGGACGAGCTGACCTGCGACGGGGCGCTGGTCTCCACCCCGGCCGGCTCCACCGCCTACAACCTCTCGGCCCATGGGCCCATCCTGCCGCTGGGCGCCGGCATCCTGGCGCTGACGCCGATCAGCGCCTTCCGCCCCCGGCGCTGGCGCGGCGCGCTGCTGCCGCACGGTGCGCGAATCGTCTTCGAGGTGCTGGAGATGGACAAGCGCCCGGTCTCCGCCGTCGCCGACTTCACGGAGGTGCGCGACGTGCTGAAGGTGGAGATCTTCGAGGATGCGAGCGTCTCCTCCACCCTGCTGTTCGACCCGGAGCTGAACCTGGAGGAGCGCATCCTCAAGGAGCAGTTCGCTCCGTGAGGTCGGGTTAGGGATCGGGAGGGGCTGGAACGTCGTGCGTCCTTCGACAAGCTCAGGATGAGGGGCGGAGTACGCGAGGCACCCCCGGCTCAATCCGCCCGGCCTTCGCGGGGAGCAGCAAAATCCCCCTCATGCTGAGCTTGTCGAAGCACGCACAGCCCCAACACTGCCCCCCTACTCCGCCGCCCGCCGCAGCACCCGGTCGGCGGCATAGGCGGCGATGGCGCCCATCAGCCGCTCCAGATCCTGCAGCAGCACCTCGAAGCCCGGATGCGGCTGCAGCGTCTCCTCATGCATGTAGAGCGACCGGTCGATCTCCAGCTGCAGGCTGTGGCGGCCGCGCGCCGGGTCGGAATAGCGCCGCACCAGCTCCACGCCCTTGTAGGGCTCGTTCAGCCGCACCTTGTAGCCCAGGTCGGACAGCACCTCGGCCACGTAGCGGGTGAAGCCCGGCTCGCAGGTGGTGCCGTCGCGGTCGCCCAGCACGAAGTCCACGGCGGGCCGGCCGTCGCCGCCGGGCCCGAGCGTCGGCATGGAGTGGCAGTTGACATGCCAGACCTGGCCGAAGCGGGCGTGCATGCGGTCCAGGGCCAGGGCCAGCTCGGCATGGTAGGGCAGCCAGCAGCGCTCGATCCGCGCCTGCACCTGCGCGGCGGTCAGGCGACGCGGGTAGAGCGGCACGCCCGGCCGGCAGTGCGTGCGCACCAGCCCCATGCCCAGGGCGCTCTTCTCGGTGGGGCGCAGCGGCATCGGGAAATCGCCGTCGACATGGGCGGCGTCGATATCGTCGGGCGCGCGGTTGACGTCGATGTAGCTGCGCGGGAACAGCGCCTGCAGGAAGGTGATGCCGTGCGCCGGCGCCCGCGCGAACAGCGTCTCCACATGCGTGTCCTCGGCCAGGCGCAGCACGCCGATGGGACAGGTGAAGGCGAAGTCGGCCGGGTAGATCGTGCCGCTGTGGGGGCTGTCGAAGACGACCGGCACCGGGGCCACGAGGGGGTCCTGCCGCACCAGCACGTCGTCGATCACAAAGCTCATCACCCACCCCGGCCGTTACGCCCTGACGGTGCCACGGAACGGGCCCGCGTTGCATCTGCAAAGGCCCGGACTGCCACTCCTGCGCGGCGCATCCGCTGCCTCGGGCGCGCCTATCGACAAAAGCCAACCATCCCCGGCATCCTTTGTCGCGGGCGGAAGCGGAGACAAGAAGTGGCCGACAGGGGCGCCATGGGCGGCATCGAGGCGGCGGTGGAGCTTTTGCCCCCGGACCTGGGGCCGCACGCCCCGGGCAACACGGGCATCCCCTACGTCTGGAGCTTCGAGGGCCCGGCGCCGGGCCCGCACGTGCTGCTGAACGCGTTGATGCACGGCAACGAGCTGTGCGGGGCCATCGCGCTGGACCGGCTGCTGCGGGCGGAGCTGCGCCCCCGGCGCGGCCGGCTCAGCCTGACCTTCGCCAATGTCGAGGCCTTCGCCGCCTTCGACCCGGCGCATCCGGTGCTGTCGCGCTACCGGGACGAGGACATGAACCGGGTCTGGGCGCCCGGGCAGCTGGACGGCCCGCGCCGCAGCGCGGAGCTGGACCGCGCCCGCGCGCTGCGGCCGCTGTTCGAGACGGCGGACCTGCTGCTGGACATCCACTCCATGCAGCATGCCACGCCGCCGCTGACGCTGTGCGGGCGATCGGCGCGCGGCCGGGCGCTGGCGCTGCGGCTGGGCCATCCCTCCTGGGTGGTGGCGGACCAGGGGCACGCGGCCGGCCTGCGGCTGATCGACCATCCGCGCTTCGCCGGCCCGGGCGCCGCCACCGCCATCCTGGTGGAGTGCGGCCAGCATTGGGAGCGCGCCTCGGCCGAGGTGGCGCTGGCGACGGCGCTGCGCTTCCTGCTGCTGGCCGGCAGCATCGACGCGGGCGACGCCGAGGCGCTGCTGCCCGGCGGCCCGCCGCCCCCGCCCATGCCGCCGCGCCTGGTGGAGGTCACGGAGGCGGTGACGGTCCGCCATGATTGCTTCGCCTTCGCCGCCGACTACCGCGGCATGGAGATCATCCCCCGGGCCGGCACGCCCATCGCGCGGGACGGCGACGAGCCCGTCCTCACCCCCTACGACGACTGCCTGCTGATCATGCCGTCGCGCCGGCTGGCCCGGGGACACACGGCGGTGCGGCTGGGGCGGATCGTCGCGTGACAACAGCCGAGGCCCGCCCCTTCGCCGCGGCTTTGCTGCTGGGCGGGCTGGGCGGCTACCTGTTCTTCCGGCTGCACCTGCCGCTGGCCTTCCTGATCGGCGCCATGGTGGCGACGACGGCGGCCAGCATGGCGGGCCTGCGCACCGCCGTGCCGGCCCGGTTGCGCGACCTGATGGTGGCGATCCTGGGCGTGCTGCTGGGCAGCGGCTTCTCTCCCGCCATGATCGAGCGGCTGGACGAGTGGGCTTTGAGCCTGGCCGGGCTGCTCGTCTATGTCGCGGCGGCGGGGGCGGCCGGCATGCTTTACTTGCGCCGCGTCGCCGGCCAGGACCCGGTCACCGCCTATTTCGCCGCCATGCCAGGCGGGTTCAGCGAGATGGTGCTGATGGGCGGCGCGCTCGGCGGGGACGAGCGGGTGATCTCCCTCAGCCACTCGCTGCGGATCATGCTGGTGGTCATGACCGTGCCCTTCTGGTTCCAGCTGACGGCGGGCACCGAGGGCCCCGCGCGCGACTGGAGCCTGCAGGGGCTGGGCCCGGGGCTGGCGGAGTTGCCCTGGACGGATGCGGCGCTGCTGGCGGCCTGCGGCCTCGCCGCCTTCCCGGCGAAGCGCCTGGGTATTCCGGCAGGCATCCTGGTCGGGCCGATGCTGGCCAGCGCCGCGCTGCACCTTGCGGACGTTACGGCGGGCAAGCCGCCGGGCCTGCTGGTGGCGGCGGCGCAGATCGTCATCGGCGCCTCCATCGGCGGGCGCTTCGCCGGCGTGGCGATCGGCACTGTGTTGCGCGCGGCGCGGGTGGCGCTGGGGCTGACGGCGCTGCTGCTGGCGCTGACGGTCGCCCTGGCCTGGGCGCTGCACGCCGTCACCGGCCTCCCCCTGCCCGCGCTGATCCTGGCCTACGCGCCAGGCGGCCTCGCCGAGATGAGCCTGGTGGCGCTGGCGCTCCACATTGATCCGGCCTTCGTGGCGACGCACCACATCGTCAGGATCATGCTGGTGATCCTGCTGGCCCCTGCGGCGTTCCGGCTGCTGCGGCGGCGCTGGCCGGGAAGGCCCGTCAGGTGAACTGGGCCTTGTTCAGCAGGTCGTAGAAGTTCCGCACGACGGCGGCCTTCTCCTCGGCGGTGGCGAGGCCCTCGACCAGCTTGCCGTCGAAGTTCGGCTGGCGCAGATGGCCGATGATCTGGTCGCGCACGATGCGCCGCGCCTTGGGGCTGGACAGCACGTCGGTGGCGGCGAACTGCACCAGCCGGGTGGCGCGGATGCGCAGATGCGCCGAGGGGTCGTCCAGCTTCTCGATGACGCGGCTCTGGACGATGTAGTCGGCGACCATGTCGTCCAGCGTTGAAGCCATCCTCAGCCGGTCGTTCTCCGGAAAGGCGGAATTGGCCATGGCGGTGTAGAGGCCGGCCATGGACTGCATCTTGGCCTTCAGCGGCGTCGCCGGCGGCACCAGCCCGTTGACCCCGGCGGCGCCGTGCAGTAGCGACCGGGCCTTGCCCAGCACCGTCTGCATGTCCTTCTGCGCGTAGTCCGACCCACTGAGCGCGACCAGGTAGGACAGGCGCTCCGCCCCGGTGGGGATGCAGCCCAGCACGCCGTCCAGCGCCAGCCGGCGCCCCTCCACGCCGCCCTGCTCCAGATAGCGCAGGAAGCCGTGGACGAAGGCCTCGGCCATGCGCGGGCCGCCCAGGATGCCGTCCACGGTGGAGACGCGGCCCAGCAGCGCCTTGAAGATCGCCCGCTGCGCCTCGCCGTCGCCGTAGCTCAGCTTGGCGTTGCCGCGGATCTGGCGCTGGATGAAGTCGACCAGCACCTCGCGGGTCTGGGTGCCGGCATGGCCCGCTATCCAGCCGCCCAGCACGGCGGAGACCTCGGGCGCCTGCTCCTTGGGCGTCGGCTCGAACCGGCCCTCGATGATGTCCATCAGGCGCAGCAGCGCCGTGCCCAGGTCGGGCTGGCGGCCCAGCAGGTCGCGCACCGTCTCGGGCGAGCTGAGGATGTCGGCCACGATGCTGTCCAGCAGGCCGGCGTGGCGCTCCTCCAGCTCGCCGGCGGTCGCCAGCTCCATGACCCATTCCGCCTTGCCCAGCAGGGTGCGGATGTTCACCAGGTCGCGGCAGAGGATGACCTTGGCCAGGTACTCGGCCTCCTCCGGGTCGCCCTTCACCGCCTGCTCGACCCGCTCCATGGTCGCGCCGAAGCCGATCTCGCGGGGATAGGGCAGGTTCTTGTAGCCGGCGGCCTTCTCGGCCCGGCCCTTCAGCTCGTCCAGCACGGCGTAGATGGCGTCGCGCCGCTCGCGCGTGTCCTCGCCGCTGGCCTTGCACTGGATGGTGGCGACGCGGCTGACGGCGTTCGGCACCAGGCTGTCGAAGGCCATGACCTTCTTCATCTCGCCCGGATGATGCATCAGCTCGGTCGGGGTCAGCGAGCGCTCGTCCAGGTACTGGCGCAGCAGCTTGGAGATCAGCGTGCGGCTCTCCAGCTGGAAATAGTCCTTGGGCGACTGGCAGTAGTGCGCCTCCTCGATCGGCGTGATCGTGATCGGCTTCTTCGAGACCTCGCGCATCTCCGTGAAGATGACCGTCTCGGTGCTGGCGGCGCCGTCGGGCCGCATGAACTCGCGCAGCACGCGCACGCCCTCCCGCATCGGCAGGATCTTCTGGGCGAGCGCCAGCGCCTCCTCCTCGGTGCGGCAGACGGTCTCGGTGACCCAATGGTCCTTCTTGAAGAATTGGACCTCGAAGGTGACGCCCGGCACCCTGGTGCCGGTGGCGCCGCCCCCGAGGAAGGACATCAGCTTGCCCATGTCGCCCCCAGGCGGGTCCCGCGCGGCCCGCCCCCGGTAATTCGCAATTCGGGTGAAATTCCCCTCAATACGGCGCGATCTTGGGTTACCCCCCGCCCGCTTGTCAACGACGGCCGGGCGGGCCCGTACGAATGACCGGCAGCTGTGGCGGCTCAGTTGGCGGGCTTGCCCTTGGTCCAGGTGGCGTTGGCGGCGAAGAGCGGGACCGTGGAGATGGACATCTTGGCCGAGCCCTCGGTCACCCGCCGGCTGTAGATGACGTAGACCATGGTGTCGTTCATCCGGTCGTAGATGCGGCGGATGGCGATGGACTTCCAGATCAGGCTCTGGCGCTGGGCGAAGACCTCCTCCCCCTCCTTGTCCGTCTCGATCTCGCCCACCACCACCGGCCCGGTCTGGCGGCAGGCGATGGAGGCGTTGGACGGATCCTCGAACCAGTTGCCCTTGGACAGCCGGTCGATCAGCCCGCGGTCGAAGCTGACCATGTGGCAGGTGATGCCCTGGACCTTCGGGTCCTGCACCGCCAGCACCTCCAGCTCGTTGCCGGTCCAGTCGTTGTTGAACTCGCCGACCAGCTGCTCGTCGGCCCGGGCGGGCGCGGCCTGCAGCAGGATGGCGGGCGCGGCGGCCAGCAGGGCGAGCGCGAGGCGGAGGGGCGCGAGGCGGCGGATCATGCGGCGGGGCTCCTGGTGCGGCGGATCTGGATGCTTAACGGAGACACAGCCTACTCCGCCCGGCAAGCCGTAAGGGGTGCGGACCCCCGCCCCCGGCGGCGGCGTTATGGGGCGGGACGGTCCATCAGCGGGTGCTGCACATGGCGCAGGAGACCACGGTTCAGGTGACCCTGGCCGAGGCGCGGGAGGAGCAGGCGGCGATGCCGCCGCACGATCCGATGCGCGTGGTGAAGATCAGCCTGGTCTGCCTGCTGTCGCTGGCGGTGATGTACACGCTGTACTTCGCCGAGGACGTGCTGCTGCCGATCTTCCTGGCCTTCCTGCTGAGCCTGCTGCTGCGGCCGCTGGTGCGGCACCTGCGGCGCGTCGGCATCCCCGAGCCGCTGGGCGCGGCGCTGATCGTGGCGGCGCTGATCGGCATCATCGGCGTGGGCGTCTGGGAGCTGCGGCAGCCGGCGTCGGACTGGATCCAGCGCGCGCCCACCATCACCCGCGAGATCAGGACCAAGCTGGGCGAGCTGCAGCGGCCCCTGCAGCAGGCCCGCCAGGCGACCGAGCAGCTTCAGAACATGACGGGGCCGAACAAGGACAGGACGCCGGAGGTGGTGGTCAAGGGACCGTCGCTGGCCGACGCGCTGCTGACCAGCACGCAGGTCTTCCTCGTCCAGACCTTCATGATCATCGTGCTGCTCTATTTCTTCTTGGCGTTCGGGCGGACGACGCTGGAGGCGGTGATCCGCTCCATGCCCCGGGTGGAGGCGCGGCTGCACCTGGCCGACATCGTCAACACGGTCCAGATCAACATCGCCTCCTACCTCTCGACCATCACCTTCATCAACATGGCGCTGGGCGCCATCACCGGCGCCGCGCTCTGGCTGCTGGGCGTGCCCAACCCGGTGCTGTTCGGCATCCTGGTGGGGGTGATGAACTTCATCCCGATCGTCGGACCCTTCATCATGGCGGGGGTGCTGCTGGTGGTCGGCCTGCTGACCTTCGACACGGTCGGCCGCATCCTGGCGCCGGCGGCCATCCACCTGCTGTTCCACGGCATCGAGAGCAACATCGTCACCCCCGCCATCATCGGCCGGCGCCTGACGCTGAACCCGATCTTCGTCTTCGCCACGGTGCTGTTCTGGGGCTGGCTCTGGGGCGTGCCGGGGGCTCTGCTGGCGGTGCCGATCCTGGCCGTCTTCAAGATCCTGTGCGACGCCACCCCGTCGTTGCGCACGCTGGGAGCCCTGCTCGGCGGCACTTGATGGCCGGTGAGTCCCTTCCCACATGGTGGTTATACTGGAACAAGAATACCACCACTGCGGGAGACCTCCATGGAAGGCCTGAGTCTGTTCGTCCTGTTCCTCGTCGGCTTCGCCGTCGTGCTGCTGTTCCTCGGCGTCAAGACTGTGCCGCAGGGCATGGAGTACACGGTGGAGCGGTTCGGGCGCTATACCAGGACGCTGCGGCCGGGCCTGAACTTCATCGTCCCCGTCGTCGACCGGGTCGGCTCGCGCCAGAACATGATGGAGACGGTGCTGGACGTGCCGTCGCAGGAGATCATCACCAAGGACAACGCCATGGTGAAGGTCGACGGCGTCGTCTTCTTCCAGGTGCTGGACGCCGCCCGGGCCGCCTACGAGGTCAACCAGCTGCAGGTCGCCATCCTGAACCTGACCATGACCAACATCCGCACGGTCATGGGCTCGATGGACCTGGACGAGCTGCTGTCGCAGCGCGACCAGATCAACAGCCGCCTGCTGCATGTGGTGGACGACGCGACCCAGCCCTGGGGCGTGAAGGTCACCCGCATCGAGATCCGCGATATCCAGCCGCCGCGCGACCTGGTGGACAGCATGGCGCGGCAGATGAAGGCGGAGCGCGACCGCCGCGCCGTCATCCTCGAGGCCGAGGGCCTGCGCCAGGCCGCCATCCTGAAGGCCGAGGGCGAGAAGCAGGCCAACATCCTGGAGGCCGAGGGCCGCCGCGAGGCCGCGTTCCGCGACGCCGAGGCGCGCGAGCGCGAGGCGGAGGCCGAGGCCGCCGCGACCCGCATGGTGTCGGACGCCATCTCCGGCGGCAATGTCCAGGCGATCAACTACTTCGTGGCCCAGCGCTATGTCGACGCGCTGAAGGAGTTCGCGCACGCGCCCAACCAGAAGATCCTGTTCCTGCCGGTGGAGGCCGCCAGCGTCATCGGCGCGCTGGGCGGCATCGCCGAGATCGCCCGCGACAGCTTCGCCAAGGACGCTCCGCGCGCGGCGGCTCCGTCGGTGTCCGGAAGCCGCATCCCGCCCGCCGGGTCCGCCACCGGGCCCTGGACCCAGCCGACGCCCGAGAGCTGAGGAGACCGGCCATGGAGCAGCTGCAGTTCTGGCACTGGTGGGTCCTGGCCCTGGCGCTGGGGATCGTGGAGATGCTGGCGCCGGGCGCCGCCTTCCTCTGGCTGGCCCTGGCGGCGGGCCTGGTAGGCTTGGCGCTGCTGGCCCTGCCCGACCTCGCCTGGCAGTCCCAGTTCATCGCCTTCGCGATGCTGGCCGTGGCGCTGGTGGCGGCGTCGAAGTTCCTGATCCCCAAGCCGCGCCCGGAGGAGACCGACCAGCCGACGCTGAACCGGCGCGGCGAGCATTATGTCGGCCGCACCTTCATCCTGGAGAGCGCCATCGTCCAGGGCCGCGGTCGCGCCATCGTCGGCGACACGCTCTGGACCGTTTCGGGACCGGAAGGACTGCCGGCTGGCGAGACCGTGCGCGTGGTCGCCGCCGACGGGGCGCTGCTCAGGGTCGAGCGGGCGCTGGTGGAGTAGGCGCCACCCGTAGGTTGCATGGAGGCGAAGCCGCAATGCGACAGTCAGGCCGGGGCATGTCGCATTGCGCCTGCGGCTTCATGCGACCTACGGGTGGCAGCGTCGGTGCTGTGCGTGCTTCGACAGGCTCAGCATGAGGTGGGTTTAGCTGCTCCCGGCCCAAGCCCGTGCGGATCGAATCCAGCAGTGCCCGGCATCCCCCGTCCTCATCCTGAGCCTGTCGAAGGACGCACCACGTTGCAGCCCCTCCCTTTCGCGCCTGGCGCGACGGGCTGAAGCTTCCTCAAACCTCGCCGTCGGTCAGCTCGTCCATGGTCTGGCGGACGATCTGGACGATGGCGGCGCCGTGACCCTTCACCGGGTGTCCGGCGGCGTTGGCGATGACCGAGAGCTCGATCTCGGTGGTGGGGGCGTAGCGGGCGATCTCCGCCACCAGGGCGCCGGGCAGCACCTCCTCGCGCTCCACCCCCTGCGCCCGGGCGACGTCGCCGCGCCAGGCGTTGATGGCGCCCATGATGGCGGACTCGATCTGCGCCGTCTCCTCCTTGCGGCGGAGGTCGCGGTAATGGACCAGCACGCGCCAGGCGCCCTCGGCATAGGCCGTGTCGACGCGCTGCACGTCCACCGTGCGCAGGAAGGCGGCGAGCGCCGCCTCGTCCTCTTCGGCGACGGCGTCCCGGATGGCGAAGGTGCGGATCTCGACATGCATGACATGCTCTCCCCTGGGTAGAGGAAGCATAGCGCAGCCGGCCGCCGCTTTCACGCCCGCGGCGTCTCTCCTATCCCGAAAAATAGGCTCGAACACGGGGCCCCGATCCGCTATCCCGGACACGGGCCCGGCACGGTGCCGGGCGGCCAACCGGGGAAGAGCATGAGCAAGCTGACGGTCATCGACCGCGAGGGCGGCGCCCACCAGCTCCAGGGCGACACGGACGTGTCGGTCATGGAGAACATCCGCGACAACGACCTGCCGATCCTGGCCTCCTGCGGTGGGTCCTGCGCCTGCGCCACCTGCCACGTCTATGTCGACCCGGCCTGGGCCGGCAAGCTGGCGGCGCCCAGCCTGGACGAGCTCGACCTGGTGTCGCAGAGCTCCTACTACCGCGAGGGCCAGTCGCGCCTGTCCTGCCAGATCCAGTTCAGCGCCGCGCTGGACGGGCTGACGGTCACGCTGGCGCCCGAGGAATAAGCAGCGACCGGAACGATCCGGCAGCGCAAGGAAAAAGGCGCGGGAGCCTGGGCCCCCGCGCCTTCTTTCTTGCCGAACCGGTCCGCCCGATCAGGCGGCGGCGGTCTCCTGGCCGCGGTCGGCGGCGAGGTCGGTCAGCACGTTCCAGCGGCCCAGCGACAGCATGTGGGCGTAGACCAGGCCGATATAGCCGCGCTTGCGCCACTCCAGCCACTTCTCGTCCGGCAGCTCGTTGAACTTCTTCTCGTCGACGATGCTGAAGCCGCTCAGCGTCACGCGGCGCTGGTCCGGCAGGACCAGGTCGGCGCGCTGCTCGACCAGCAGGCCGGCGGCCTTCAGCTCCTGGCAGAACACCGTCGTCGCCTGGGCGGACTGGTTGAACATGCCGCAGAAGTTGAGGGCGTCGTTGCCGGCGTCCGAGGCCTTGTCGCCGTCGAACAGCGGGAACTCGCCGTCGGTGCCGACCACCGCCGGGTCCTCCTCGACGCACAGGATCAGGCGGTCACGGTTCTCCGTCTCCATCAGGACGAACGGATAGCGGCGGACATAGGCCGGGATCGGGTGGCCCTTCTTCCAGCTGCCGTCGGCCTCGATGAACAGGTTCTCGTTCGGGCGCAGGCCCATGAGAGCCACCACGGTCGGCTGGTCGCCCGAGGTGAAGACCAGCGGGTAGTGGGCCTGCAGGGCCGGGAACTCGTCGGCCACGACCGGGACGGCGTTGGTGCCGGCGGCGTAGGCGAAGGACCGGCGCTGCTTCACCTTCCACTCGCGATGCCGCTCGATCTCGACGGGCATCGGATTCTTGTAGAAGAGCGGCAGCAGGGACTGCTGGTCGGTGTTCGCGGCGTCGGTCATGGGATCAGGTTCCGGACTCGGGATGGTTGCTGGACCAGGGCCGGAAGGCCCGGGAAGCGCCCCAAGTGCCGGAAAGCGACGCGCATGTCAATGCCGGTTCTAAACCGCCCGGGGTACCCCCGGGATCAGGGAACCGCGTTGACCAAGGCAGCGGCACGACCGAGCTTTTTCGGTCCCTTCTGTGCCCCCACCCATATCACCAGCGTCGCCTGGCCGCCGATGATCTGCAGGCTCTTCTCCGCCTTCGCGGGCATGCGCACCTTGCGGCTCATGCAGTAGTGCACCAGCGCCGCCGCCGTCTCCATCTCGGAAAAGGGGATCTCGTGCAGCGTGCCGTAATCGTCCTGGATGGGCAGCACGATGGATGCCGGCGGCCCCTCGCTCGCCCGCGCGTCGTTGACGGTGCCGGGCGGCAGCTTGCGCTTCAGCCGGCCGGCGAACTCGATCAGCGCCGTGGTCAGTTCCCGCTCGGTGAAGCTGATCGCCCTGAGTTCACGCACCTTCTGCCGTCCCCGCCGCTGAATACCGATGCCGCATGGTACACATGGGCCGGCGGAACGCCACGCCCGGGCACCACTCTATACTTAATTACTTGGCGGGCGCGACCTCCCGTTCAAGCCGCTCGTGCAGGAAGGACAGCACCGCCGCCTCCTCCGCCGACAATCCGGCCAGTTCCTCCTTCAGATCCTGCTCCACCAGTGCCTTCACCTGCCGCAGCTGCGACTCCTCCAGGTAGGCGTTCATCACCTCGGGATGGACGTAGCATTTGCGGCAGACGGCGGGCGTGTTGCCCAGGCGGGCGGAGACCTTGCGGATCGCCTCGGTCAAATTGCGCTTGGCCGCGGCGTGGCTGTCCACCTTCTCGAACTCGCCCAGCGCGAAGGCCGCCAGCACCGTGCCGGCCCAGGTACGGAAATCCTTGGCGCTGAAGTCCTGGCCGGTGATCTCGCGGATATAGGCGTTCACGTCGCCGGAGGTGACGCCGCGCCTGATACCCTCCTCGTCGACATACTGGAACAGCCGCTGGCCCGGCACGTCCTGGCAGGACTTGACCAGCTTCGCCAGGCGCCGGTCCTTGACCTTCAGGTCCCACTCCTTGCCGCTCTTGCCCTTGAAGCGGAAGCGGATCTCCGAGCCCTCCACCTTCACATGGCGGTCGCGTAGCGTGGTCAGGCCGAAGCTCTTGTTCTTCTCGGCGTACTCGTCGTTTCCGATGCGGATCAGCGTGGTGTCCAGCAGCCGGACGACGGTGGCCAGCACCTTGTCCCGGGCGAGCCCATTGCCCTTCATGTCCTGGTCCACCCGCTCGCGCAGGCCCGGCAGGGCGCGGGAGAAGGCCAGCAGGCGCGTGAACTTGTCGGCGTCGCGCACCTCGTGCCAGCGGGGATGGTAGCGGTACTGCTTGCGGCCCTTGGCGTCGCGGCCCGTCGCCTGGATGTGGCCGTCCGGGTCCATGCAGATCCAGACGTCGGTATAGGCGGGCGGAATGGCCAGCTTGTTGATGCGCTCGCGGGTCGGCGCGTCCAGGACGGGCGAGCCGTCGGGCAGCAGGAACCGGAAGCCCTTGCCGGACTTGCGCCGGCGGATGCCCGGCTCGTCGTCATTGACATAGCGGAGGTCGGCCGCCTCGGCCGCCTGCACCAGTGCCGGCACGTCCTCGGCCGGTGCCTGCTCCTGCCGGATTGCCGCCTTCGCCATGACCCCATCCCCTCTGGACTTATCCAGAGGGGATAACGGGCGGAAGCCGCGTGAGTTGCCTTACTCGGCGGCCAGACGGGTCTGCTTCGCCGCGGCCAGGCGCTCGCGCGCCATCTGGTCGGCGATCTCGTTGGTCGGGCGGTCCTCGGCGTCGGCGCGGCGGAAGATGTCCAGCAGCGTGCCGTGGATGCGCTCGACCTTCCTCAGCACCGCGTCCTTGTCGTAGTCGCGGGTGACCTCGGCCGAGACGTTGATGATGCCGCCGCCGTTGATGACGTAGTCCGGGGCGTACAGCACCTTCATGTCGCGCAGCTGGCGGCCGATGGCGTCCACGGCCAGCTGGTTGTTGGCGCCGCCGGCGACGATGCCGGCCTTCAGCTGCGGCAGGGTCACGTCGCTGAGCACGGCGCCCAGGGCGCAGGGGGCGAAGATGTCGACGTCGGCGGCATGGATCTGCGCCGGATCGACCGCGGTGGCGCCGAACTCGTCCACCGCGCGCTTCACCGCCTCGGGATAGATGTCGCTGACCAGCAGCACGGCGCCGTCGGCATGCAGCCGGCGGCAGAGATGGCTGCCGACATTGCCCAGGCCCTGCACGGCGACGCGCACGCCCTTCAGGCTGTCGGTGCCCAGCTTGTGCTGCGCGGCGGCCTTGATGCCGAGATAGACGCCGTAGGCGGTGAAGGGCGACGGGTCGCCGCTGGCGTCCTCGCCCTTGGTCAGGCCGGCGACGTGGCTCGTCTCCTTGCCCATGGTGTGGACGTCGGCGACCGTGATGCCCACGTCCTCGGCGGCGATGTAGCGGCCGCCCAGGCTCTCGACGATGCGGCCGAAGGCGCGGAACAGCGCCTCCGACTTGTCCTTCTTCGGGTCGCCGATGATGACCGACTTGCCGCCGCCCAGCGGCAGCCCGGCCATGACGTTCTTGTAGGACATGCCGCGCGACAGGCGCAGCACGTCCTTCACCGCCTCCTCCTCGGTGGCGTAGGGCCACATGCGGCAGCCGCCGCAGGCCGGGCCCATGGTCGTGTCATGGACGGCGATGATGGCCTTGAGCCCGGTCGCCTTGTCGCTGCCGAAGAGAACCAGCTCGTGGTTGTCGAAATCCTGCGCGCCGAACAGCATCCGGGGTCTCCTGCCTGCCCTGTCTTTCCCCGCTATTACGGGGACTTAACGGCAGAAGCTTAAAACCGGACCGAGCCTGGGGTCGATTTCGTAGTTGGGCGGCGAATCGCACGTTTCGGGCTCGGCGCACCGGCGGCCGGGCAATGAATTTACCGCTTGGCCGACCGGGCTCGCCCGAAAGCGTGCAATCTCCTACCTGCTGGCGCTGAGGCCACCCCGTCCGGGACCGCCCGAGCGCGTGCCCGCCGTCAGGATGGGCCCGCCGCCGCGCTCGGCGCCGCCGCCCAGCGACGGCTCGCGCCGCACCTCGGCCCGCGCCGCCGGACGGCCCTTCGCCGCCTTGGCGGACTTGCGCTTGCCGGCGGTGCGGCCGCTCAGCCACCAGGCGCCGACGATGCCCAGCACCAGCGCCGCGGCGAGGCCGATGAGGCCGGCGCGCAGCCAGTCCGGCGCCACCAGGCGGAAGGGCTCGGAGGCGGCCGGGGCGCCGCCCTCCGCCTCCACCGCGGTGCGGGGCGCGGCCTCGGGCTGTTCGACGGCGGTGCGGGGCGCCGCCTGCGGCACGGGCTCGCCGGCGGCGCTATCGGCCGTGCGCGTGCCCGACGGCGGCAGGGTGACGGTGCGGTTGGCGCCGATCGTGTCGATGTCGCCCCCTTCGGCCCGGGAGACCGACGGGGCGCTGGGCGCCGCCTGCGGGCGGACATCCTCCTCGCGCAGGCGCGGCGTGGTGGGCTTGGCGCGGCTGGTCGGGTCGGCGAGGTTGCCGACCGTCTTGGCCTGCTCGCGCCCCTCCATCAGCTTGGCGACGGTCTGATCGTCCAGCCGGCCGGTGGCCTTCAGGCCGGCCTTGCGCTGGAAGGCCGAGATCGCCGCGGCGGTGGCGCTGTCCATCTTGCCGCTGGCCCGGCCCTGGTAGAAGCCCTTGTCCTCCAGGATGTTCTGCGCCCACTGGATCGTCGCGCCGTTCGGCTCGTTGGCGAGCGCGGCGGCCGGGCCCAGCAGCGCGGCCGTCAGGCACAGCGCCGGGAGCAGATGGCGGGCGGAGCGGTTGTTCAGCATATGACGGGCCATGGATCGTCCTCGCGGGCCGCGGCAGCGGTGCGGCACCTCAATCGAAATAGCAGCGCGCCCCCGCCCGGTCCATAGCCCGCCCGCCGAAGCGTCCTGGCGCTTCCGGCGCAGCCGATGGACCGCGGACGCGCTCCGGCGATATCGTGCGTCCCAACTGGTTAAGACTGTGACAAGAGCCGATGGCGCAAGACCCTGATGATCCGGGCGAAAAGGGGCGCGAAAAAGGCGCGGCGGGCCGGTCGGCCCTCGCCTCCGCCCTGTCCGCCGCGCGGCGTGTCCTGGGCGGCGGTGTCCGCTCCCCCGCCCCGCCTGCGGCGGCGGCGCCGGTGCCGGCGCCCGCCGCCGCGCCCGAATCGGCCGGACTGACCGTACTGGTGGTCGAGGATGACGAGGTCAACCGGCTGATGGTGCGGGCGCTGCTGCAGCGCGACGGGCACCGGGTCCGGGAGGCGCCGGACGGCGACTCCGCCCTGAGGCTGGCCGCCGGCGGCGGGATCGACCTGGTGCTGATGGACATCCGCCTGCCGGGCCAGGGCGGGATGGAGGTGGCGCGGCGCATCCGCGCGCTGCCCGATCCGCGCGCGGCCGGCATTCCCATCGTCGCCATGACCTCCGGACTGGACGAGGCCAAGATCGCCCGCTACCGCGACGTCGGCATGGCCGAGGCGCTGGCGAAGCCGGTGACCGCGGAGGGGCTGCGGGCGGTGCTCGGCCGGGCGCTTTCCCCGGTGCCCGCCTCACCGGGGGCGGAGGAGGACGAGGCCGGCCTGCTGAACCCCGACGTTCTGGACGGCCACCGCGAGGTGCTGGGGGCCGAGCGGGTGCGCGGGATCGTCGACAGCTTCCTGAGGTCCGCGCCGGAGACGGTGGCGCGGCTGCGCCAGGCGCTGGAGGGCGGCGACCTGCACGCCGCGGCGCGGGCCGCGCACAAGCTGGGCAGCGGCGCGCTGACCGTCGGCCTGCCGCGCCTCTCCGCCCTTGCCTACGCGGTGGAGAAGCAGGGCGACGCCCAGGACCGCGCCGCCATCTTCCAGACGGCGGAGGACCTCGCCGGCTGCTTCACCCGCAGCGCCCGCGCGCTGGAGCGGTACCGGCAGGGGCTGGTGTAAGGGTGTTGGCAGCGTTGAGGCTGTGCGTGCTTCGACAGGCTCAGCATGAGGAGTGTCGTGCTGCTCCCGGCCAAGCCTGCGCCGGTCGAACCGGAGTGCCTGGCATCCCCCGTTCCTCATCCTGAGCTTGTCGAAGGACGCACCACGCCTCAGCCGCGCCCAAGCAGCGGTGGGACAGCCCCTCACACCTGCGTCGGCTCGGTGATCTCGACGCCCAGCCGATAGCCCAGCCCCTTCTCCGTCAGCACCAGACGGGGCTGGGCGCTGTTCTCACCCATCTTCCGGCGCAGGCGGCTGACCAGCACGTCGATGGTGCGGTCGCTGGGGTCGCGGTCGGTGCCGCTGACCACGTCGATCAGCTGGTCGCGCGTGACCACGCGGCCGCCGGAGCGGACCAGCAGGGCCAGCAGCTCGAACTCGCCGCGCGTGACCTTGATCTCCAGCCCCTGGGGGTCGATCAGGCGGCGGCGGCCGAGGTCGATGGTCCAGCCGCCGAAGCGCCGCACCAGCCCCTCCGTCCGCCGCATCTTGGCGGGATGGGTCCGGCGCAGCAGGTTCTTGGCGCGGGCCACCAGCTCGCGGCCGTTGGGCGGCTTGGTGACGTAGTCGTCGCCGCCCGTCTCCAGCCCGAAGACCCGGTCGTCCTCGTTGGCGCGCTGGGTGACGATGATGATGCCGACGTTGGAGATCTCGCGGATCGACTTGGCGATGCTGAAGCCGTCCTCGTCCGGCAGCTCGATGTCCAGCAGCACCAGGTCGGGCGGCTGGCGCAGCATGGAGTCGCGCGCCTCCTGGCCGTTCTCCGCCTCCGCCACCAGGAAGCCCGCCTGCTGGAAATAGCCGGCCAACAGCGCCCGCGTGGCGGGTTCATCCTCGATGATCAAGACCAGCGGCGATTCCGCGATTTCCGACATGCGACACCGAGCGATCCCTGCCCCGCCGGGACCATACCCGGCGGGCTTGGGCGGATTGCCGAGGCGCCGGACGGGGGATGCCCGGCGCTCTCGTCCCCCGGTTGCGCTTTAAACGCGCAGGGTGGGCCGCGTCAACCATCCGATGGTGAGCGCGGCCCGCCGGTTAACCGGTTATGCAACGGGAGGGTAGCAGCCCCACCCGCTCCGGTCACTCCCCCGCGGCCACTCCCTCAGGCTCAGCCACCCAGGCCCAGCAGCGAGGCGTTGCCGCCGAACGCCGTGGTGTTGACGGTCAGCGTCTTCTCGGTGGCGAAGCGGAACAGATAATTCGGCCCGCCCGCCTTCGGCCCCGTACCGGACAAGCCGTGGCCGCCGAAGGGCTGCACGCCCACGACCGCGCCGACCATGTTGCGGTTGATGTAGGTGTTGCCGCAGCTGAGCTTGCAGAACACTTCCCGGGTCCGGTTCTCGAGGCGCGAGTGCACGCCCAGCGTCAGGCCGTAGCCGGTGGCCTGCACGTCGGCCAGCACCCGGTCCAACTCGCCCGACTTCCAGCGCACGATGTGCAGGACCGGGCCGAAGACCTCGCGCGGGAGGCGCTTCAGGCTGTCGATCTCGTACAGGCGCGGGCCGAAGAAGGTGCCGTGGGCGGCGTCGCCCGTCACCGTCACCGCCTTGATCAGCTTCGCCTCGCGGTCCATGCGGGCGGCATGGTCCACCAGGATCTGGCGGGCCTGCTGGTCGATGATCGGGCCGATGTCGGTGCTGAGGCGCATCGGGTCGCCCAGCTCCAGCAAATCCATGGCGCCCGCCAGCATCTCCGCCAGCTGGTCGGCGATCTCGTCCTGGGCGAACAGCACGCGCATGGCCGAGCAGCGCTGGCCGGCCGAGAGGTAGGCGGAGGTGACGCAATCGTCCACCACCTGCTCCAGCAGGGCGGTGCTGTCGACGATCATGGCGTTCTGGCCGCCGGTCTCGGCGATCAGAGGGACGATCGGCCCCTCGCGGTTCGCCAGCGCCCGGTTGATGGCGCGGGCGGTCTCCGTGCTGCCGGTGAAGCAGACGCCGTCGGTGCGCAAATCGTTGGTCAGCGCCACGCCCACCGTCTCGCCGTCGCCCGGCAGGTAGTGCAGCACGTCCGCCGGCACACCCGCCCGGTGCATCAGCCGCACGGCCTGGGCGCCGATCAGCGTGGTCTGCTCCGCCGGCTTCGCCAGCACGCAGTTGCCCGCCGCCAGCGCCGCCGCGATCTGGCCGACGAAGATCGCCAGGGGGAAGTTCCAGGGGCTGATGCAGACGAAGGTGCCGCGGCCGTGCAGGCTCAGCTCGTTGCTCTCGCCCGTGGGGCCCGGCAGGCGGATGGCCGGGCCGAACTGGTCGCGGGCGCGGGCGGCGTAGTAGCGGCAGAAATCGACCGCCTCGCGGATCTCGGCGACGCCGTCCGGCAGGGTCTTGCCGGCCTCGCGGGACAGCAGCGCCATCAGCGCGGGGGTATCCGCCTCCATCAGGTCGGCGACCTTGTCCAGGATGTCGGCGCGGGCGGCACCGCCCTTGGCGTCCCAGGCCCCCTGCGCGGCATGGGCCAGGGTGAAGGCGCGGTCGATCATGGCGCGGTCGGCGTCGGACGTCGTGCCCACCTGCCGCCGCGTGTCGGACGGGTCCAGCACCGGGCGCGGATTCGCGACCGCCTCCTGCCCGCCGACGATGGGGCCGGCGGTCCAGCGCTTCTCCAGCGCGGCGGCCATGCCGGCCTGAAGATGGGCGACCACGTCGGGTGCCGTGAGGTCGATGCCCTTGGAGTTCTTCCGCTCCGCCCCGTACAGGGCTGGCGGCGTGGGGATGCCGGCATGGCGCAGCACGGGCAGCGCCTCAAGCTGGGAGATGGGGTCGGCGACCACCTCCTCCACCGGCACGTCGGGGTCCATGTAGGCGTTCACGAAGTTGCTGTTGGCGCCGTTCTCCAGCAGGCGGCGCACCAGGTAGGGCAGCAGATCCTCATGCGTGCCGACCGGCGCGTAGATGCGGACGCGCGGCATGCGGTCCAGCTTGTCGTAGGCGGCGGCGTAGAGCAGGTCGCCCATGCCGTGCAGGCGCTGGAACTCCAGGTCCCGGTTCTCGCCCGCCGCATGCAGGATGGCGGCGATGGTGTAGGCGTTGTGGGTGGCGAACTGCGGATAGATGGCGTCCTTGGCCGCCAGCATCTTGCGGGCGCAGACCAGGTAGGACAGGTCGGTCGCGGCCTTCTTGGTGAAGACCGGATAGTCCTCGTGGCCCTGGATCTGGCTGTGCTTGATCTCGCTGTCCCAGTAGGCGCCCTTCACCAGCCGCACCATCAGGCGGCGGCCGGTGGCGCGGCCGAGTTCGGCCAGCCAGTCGACCAGCACGGTGGTGCGCTTCTGGTAGGCCTGGATGGCGAGGCCCAGGCCGTTCCAGCCCTTCAGCTCCGGATCGGCGCAGAGCGCCTTCAGGATCTCCAGCGACAGCTCGAGACGGTCGGCCTCCTCCGCGTCGATGGTCAGGTTGATGTCCCAGCGCTTGGCCTGCAGCGCCAGCCCCTTCACCCGCGGCACCAGCTGCTCGATCACCTGGTCCTGCTTGGCGTAGACGTAGCGCGGATGCAGCGCCGACAGCTTGATCGAGACGCCGGGGGCGGCGTACGGGCCCTTGCCGCCCGCCTCCTGCCCGACCACGTCGATGGCGTCGGCATAGGCCTTCAGGTAGCGCTCGGCCTGCGCCCAGGTGCGGGCGCCCTCGCCCAGCATGTCGTAGCTGTGGACCGTGCCGGCCGGCTTGGCCTTGCGCGCCTCGCCCACCGCCTCCTTAATGGTGCGGCCCATGACGAAGTGCTCGCCCATCATGCGCATGGCCTTCATCATGGCGGCGCGGATGACCGGCTCGCCCGAACGCGAGATCAGGCGCTTCAGCAGGCCGGTCGCCTCCTTCTGGCCCTGGTCCAGCTCGACCACCTTGCCGGTCATCATCAGCGCCCAGGCGGACGCGTTGACGAAGGCGCTGTCGGAGCGGCCGAGATGCTGGTCCCACTGACCCTGGGAAATCTTCTCCGCGATCAGCCGGTCGGCGGTGTCGGGGTCGGCGATGCGCAGCAGGCACTCGGCGATGCACATGAGGGCGATGCCCTCCTGGTTCGACAGGCCGAACTCCTGCATGAAGGCGTCCAGGGGCCCGAGTTCCGACCGGCGCGAGCGCGCGGTTTCGACCACCGTCACCGCCTGGCGGCCGATGGTGCGGCGCTCCTCCGCGGTGAGGCCGTGGGCGCGCAGCAGCTCGGCGACGACCTTGTCCTCCGCCTTGTGCTTGGCGGGGCGCAGCGCCTGGCGGGCGGCGTCGAGGCGGGTGGCGGCGGGGCTGTCGGCCATCATCACGGACATGTCTCTCAACCTTCCTGGCACGCCCCGTCGCATGCGGGGCTTCGTCGCGGAGTATGCCAAGGAGGGCGGGAGATTTGTCGCCGTTTTAAGGAAATTGGCAGCCGATTATGCTGGCGGAGTTAAGGTTGGTAGCCGAACATGTGCCGACCCCATTAACCTCATACCCGTCATCCCCGCGGAGGCGGGGACCCAGGTGACGAGCGTGCTATCCGGGAGCCGGGGAGGCGCAAAGGGCGCCGCCGCGCCCCCTCTCCCCTGCTCTGACGCAAAGGGAATGCCTGGGTCCCCGCCTCCGCGGGGATAACGAAAAAAGGGATGTCCTGCGAAATGACCGACCTCTCCAAGCTCGACCGCATCGACCTGAACATCCTGCGCATCCTGCAGGAGGACGGGCGGCTGGCGAACGTCGAGCTGGCGCGGCGGGTGAACCTGTCGCCCACCCCCTGCCTGGAGCGGGTGCGGCGGCTGGAGCGGGACGGCTTCATCCGGGGCTATGCGGCGCTGCTGGACCCGGGGCTGCTGGAGCGCGGCCTGATGGCGTTCATCGAGGTGCGGCTGGACCGCACGACCCCCGACGTCTTCCAGATCTTCGCCGACGCGGTGGCGCGGCTGGACGAAATCCAGGAGTGCCACATGGTGGCCGGCGGCTTCGACTATCTGATCAAGGTGCGGGTCGCCGACATGGCCGCCTACCGCGCCTTCCTGGGCGACAAGCTCAGCTCCATCCAGGGTGTCAGCCAGACCCATACCTACATGGTGATGGAGGAGGTGAAGGCCACGCACGCCATCCCCGTCCCGCCCCCGATGGAGGCGGGACGCAAGCGTTAGCATCCTTGTGAACCGAGTGTGCCGCTCTCCCCGGCCGGTCCCCCCTCAACCGTCATCCCGGCGAAGGCCGGGACCCAGGGGTTGCAGCGGGATACGCCCGATGCAGCACCTGTACGATCCCGGTTTTGCTATCGAATGCATGCTCGAGCGCGCTTCATGGACCGCTCATTGCTGCAACCCCTGGGCCCCGGCCTTCGCCGGGGTGACGGGTTGGGGGATCAGCGCTTCTCGCCCGGTAGCGCAGCCCCGTCAGCTCACGCCACCGCGTAGGCGGCGGCCTGGGCGGTGCTGCGGCGGCGGATGATGGCGGCGATGGCGAGGGAGGCGGCGATCCAGGTGGTGAGGTCGCCGATGGCGTACATCAGCGGGTAGGCCCAGGGCGCGTGGAACCAGACCGGTTCCGACAGGCGCGCCAGGGCGGGCACCAGCCCCAGCAGCGACACGAAGGCCACGCGGGCGCCGAACCCGTCCAGCCGCGCCATCGACAGCAGCAGGGCGGCGACCAGCGATCCGGCGAAGTACAGCAGGAAGCCCATGCCGAAGACGCGCGGCGAGACGGGGTTCACGCCCTCCTTGCGGAACTGCACCATCATGAGCGGCCCGGCCCGGTGCTGCTCCAGCACCTGCTCCTCGGAGACCTGGCCCTGGTCCTCGGGGATCGGCGGGTAGAGATAGGTGCCGGTCTCCGGCAGCTCCGCCTTGGCCGCGGCGTAGACGGCGCTGTCCATGCTCGTCGATCTTGTGGCGATAGCGATGCTGGGCAGCATGGCGAAATAGACGGCGCCCCAGATGAAGCTCGCCACGGCGCCCGCCAGCGCGGCAAGCACGATGCGACCGGTCATGACCCACCCCCTGAACTATTCTTTCGGGGTAGCCTATGCCGGTTCGCGCATCCGGGCAACCTGCCGTAGCAGGAAGCCCGCCAGGGCATCCACCGTGTCGGGGACGGTGGTCTCCATGTCGAAGGTCTCGGCCACCGCCGCCCGCTGCAGCGGCAGATGCGCGGGCTGCTCGGCGAAGGCGGCGGCCAGCCCCTCCTCCAGCCGGTCGATGTCGCCCAGCACCGGCCCCAGCGTCCAGAATTTGTAGCGCGGGTTGCCGCGCCAGTCGGCGCCGTGCGAATCCAGGAACAGGCAGGGGCGCGGCTCCACCAGGAACTCGTAAACCTGGCTGCTGACATCGCCCATGTAGAGGTCGGCGCCCATGGTGTAGGTCATGTCGACGGACGCCTCGCTGCCCAGATCGATGCGGATGTGCGGCAGCCCCTGCCAGCGCTCGAACTCCCGGTATCTGGCGAGCGTCGGCGGGTCGAACAGCCTGATATGCGGCGCCAGCACCAGGTTGTAGCGGTCCTGCTCCGCGAACCAGTCCAGCACCCGCGTCCCCCACTCGGGCCAGGAGGACAGGCTCGGTCGGAAATGCGGGTTGTACAGCACCGTCGGACGGCCATTGTCGAACAGCGGCGCCCGGGCCTTCGCCATGCGGCGCACGATGTCGAACTTGGCATAGGCGCCGACCGTGTAGCGGCCGGGCGTGACATGGCCCAGCTCCAGCAGCCACTTCGCCGTCTTCGGCCCCGGCACCAGCGCGTAGTCGAACTCCCGGATGCGCCGGTCCACCGCCGTGGCGCGGTCGCCGGCGCCGTGGGCGGTGTGGACGAACAGCGGCCGTGCCACGCCGAAATGCTTCATCAGCAGGCTGGTCTTCTCGGTCACGACCAGCGCGTCATACTCGTCGAAGAGCGCCAGATTGTTGAGCAGCGTCGGCAGCTTGGGCGGCACCACCGCCTTGTGGACCGCCCGGTAGAGCCGCACCGGCAGCGGCAGCCGCAGCCGCCGGTAGGTCACCTTCGCCCCGGGATAGAGCGGCTCCAGCGCCTGGATGTAGGCGATGTGCGCCTTGGTCGGCGCGAGGATGTGCACCTCGATCTCCGGATGCCGGATCGACAGCTCGAAGGCGAAGGGGAGGCTGTGCAGGATCTGGTGGTACTGGGCGTTGTAGAAGAAGGCGACCTTCATGTCGGCCTCCCGGTCTGCTGCGGTCTCGCCGCCGGGGAATAGTCCCGCAGGGTCCGCCGCGCAACCGCGCAGGCGGCGCATCAGCCCCGCAGCCGGCGCGCCACCCCGTCGGCCGCCACCACGGCGGACCCGAAGCAGCCCTGCAGCAGATATCCGCCCGTCGGCGCCTCCCAATCCAGCATCTCGCCGCAGGCGAAGATTCCGGGCAGGCGGCGGATCATCAGCCCCTCGTCCAACTCATCGAGGCGGATGCCGCCGGCGCTGGAGATGGCGCGATCCAGCCCGCGCATACCGGTGAGCGGCAGGGGCAGGCGCTTCACCGAAGCCGCGAGACTGGCGGGATGTCCCAGATCGGCGGGCGCCAGTTCGCGCAGCAGCGCCAGCACGGGGGCTGCCAGCGACAGCGCCTTGCGCAGCCGGTTGGCGAGGCTTTCCGAGGCGGAGACCCTGGACAGGCGGCGGGCGATCTCCGCCTCCGCCAGATCGGGGCGCAGGTCGAGCAGCGGCACCGCCCTACCCTCGCGCTCGACGGCGTCGCGCAAGGGTGCGCTCAGGGCGTAGAGCGGCCCGCCCTCCAGCCCGGTGCGGGTCACCACCATCTCGCCGCGGGCCGTGCGCCCGTCGAAGCTCAGCGCGATGCGCTTCAGCGGCTGGCCCTCCGCGCGCTCCAGGAAGCCCGGCGACCAGGCGATATCGAAGCCGCTGTTGCTGGGCCGGAACGGCGCCAGCCCGACCCCGCGCGCCTCCAGGATCGCCGCCCAGCCGCCGTCGGAGCCGAGCCGCGGCCAGCTCGCCCCGCCGAGCGCCAGCAGAGTCGCGTCGGGCCGGACGGCGACTTGGCCGCCGGGCGTGTCGAAGGCGAGCGCGCCGTCGTCACCGATGCCGGTCCAGCGGTGGCGGGTGCGGATCGCCACCCCCTGCCCTTCAAGCCGCCGCAGCCAGGCGCGCAGCAGGACCGAGGCCTTCATGACGGTGGGAAAGACCCGGCCGGAGCTGCCGACGAAGGTCTCGACGCCCAGCCCGTGCGCCCAGTCCCGCAGCCCCTGCGCCGACAGGGCCGCCAGCCAGCGCTCCGCGTGCGGCCGGGCCTCGCCGTAGCGCGTGACGAAGGCCTCAGGGGGCTCGGCATGGGTGAGGTTCAGGCCGGAGAGCCCGGCCATCAGGAACTTGCGCCCGACCGACGGCATCGCGTCGTACACGGTCACGGCATGGCCCAGGGCGGACAGGCGCTCCGCCGCCATCAGCCCCGAGGGTCCGCCACCGATGACCGCTATGGATTTGCGCTCGCTCATGGCCGGTCAGATGGCGCGGAAGCGGGGGCGCTGGCAAGGGCGGGGTGAGGCAGGGCAGCGTTGTGGGCGCGGCTGTCGCGGCTTCCTCACCCGTGATCCCGACGAAAGTCGGGACCCAGGGATTGCAGCCATGTGGGGGCGATGAAGCGCGCCCGTAGGTCGCATGGAGCGAAGCGCAATGCGACGCCTCGCTGGAGATGTCGCATTACGGCTTCGCCTCCATGCAACCTACGAACCAGACGGATGCTGCATCGACCGCATCCCGCTGCAACCCCTGGGCCCCGGCCTGCGCCGGGGTGACGGTTGAGAGAGGAAATGCCGGCCTGCCCCTCCCCTTCCCGAACAACAAAAAGCCCGCCGCCCGGCATCCCGGGCGGCGGGCTTTCCGCAGGGTACGCGGATCAGGCGGCGGCGCTGGTGGCGCGCTCGACCAGCTGGCCCAGATGCTGGGTGCGCTTGGTCAGGCTCTGCAGCACCGAGGAGATCTCGGCGGTGGCGGCGGCGGTCTGGCCGGAGAGGTTCTTCACCTCGCCCGCGACGACCGCGAAGCCCTTGCCCGCCTCACCGGCGCGCGCGGCCTCGATGGTGGCGTTCAGGGCCAGCAGGTTGGTCTGCTTGGCGATGGCGTCGATCTGCTGGGCGACGGTGCCGACCTTCTCGATCTCGGCGCGCAGGCCCTCGAGCTCGCGCCCGATCTCCTGGAGCGCGGAAGACAGGTCGGTCTTGGAAACGGGGGCGGAGGCGGAGCCGTAGTTCATGGAGGACACCCGAGGTTTGGAGTTTGACCCGATCGCGCTTCTAGAGGCGGCGAATGGCGGTTTTCATACCACATTCGAACGCGCTCCGGATGGGGCAAAATGCGGCGGATCGATCCCTCTCCCCTTGAGGGAGAGGGATGGGCCCCGCGCCGAAGGCGTGGGAGGGTGAGGGGTGGACCAGCCGCAGGCTGGGCCTTCTCAACAGGTGATCCTGGGCCAGCGGGCGAGAACGTCGGGCTGTCGCCCGCCGACCCCTCATCCTCCCCAAGCAGGCTTGGGGCCCCATCCTTCTCCCGCAAGGGGAGAAGGATGGGAAGGCGCACCTCCCTCTCCCTCAAGGGGCGAGGGAGTTTTGTCAGAACCCCAGCGCCTTCACCCGTACGACGCTGGGCAGGGCCTGGATGCGGTCCAGCAGGTCCTGGCCGACCTTCTGGTCCACCGAGACCAGCGCGATGGCCTGCTCCCCCGGGGCGGTGCGGCCCAGGTGGAAGGTGGCGATGTTCACGCCGGCGTCGCCGAGCGCGGTGCCCAGCTTGCCGATGAAGCCCGGCTTGTCCTCGTTGCGGATGAACAGCATGTGGTCGCTGACCTCCGCCTCGATCGGCACCTCCTCGATCTGCACCAGGCGCGGCTTCTCGCCGCCGAACAGCGTGCCGGCGACGGACCGCGTGCGGGCGTCGGTGGTGACGATGACGCGGATCAGGGTCTGGTAGTCGCTGGCGTCCTGGCGCTTGGTCTCGCTGATCTTGATGTCGCGCTCGCGGGCGATGACCGGCGCGTTGACCATGTTCACCGACTCCATGAGCGGCGACAGCAGGCCCTTCAGCACGATGGCGGTCAGCGGCCGCGTGTTCAGCTCGGCGACCTGGCCCTCATACTCCACCGTGACCGCCTTCAGGCCGGTCTCGGTGATCTGGCCGGCGAAACCGCCGAGCTGCTCGGCCAGCTGCATGTAGGGCTTCAGCTTCGGCGCGTCCTCGGCCGAGACCGACGGCATGTTCAGCGCGTTCACCACGGCGCCGGTCACCAGGAAGTCCGACATCTGCTCGGCCACCTGCAGCGCCACGTTCTCCTGCGCTTCCGTGGTGGAGGCGCCCAGGTGCGGCGTGACGATGACCTTGTCGTTGCCGAACAGGATGTTCTCCTTGGCCGGCTCCTCGGCGAAGACGTCCAGCGCCGCGCCCGCCACATGGCCGCTGTCCAGCGCCGCCTTCAGATCCTCCTCGACGATCAGGCCGCCGCGGGCGCAGTTGATGATGCGCACGCCCTTCTTGGTCTTGGCGAGATTGTCCGCGTTCAGGATGTTGCGGGTCTGCTCCGTCATCGGCGTGTGCAGGGTGATGAAGTCGGCGCGGCGCAGCAGCTCGTCGAGCTCCACCTTCTCGATGCCCATGTCCTGGGCGCGCTCGGCCGAGAGGAACGGGTCGAAGGCGACGACGCGCATCTTCAGCCCCACCGCGCGGTCGGCGACGATCGAGCCGATGTTGCCGCAGCCGATGATGCCCAGCGTCTTGCCGTACAGCTCGACGCCCATGAAGCGGTTCTTCTCCCACTTGCCGGCATGGGTGGAGGCGTTGGCGGCCGGGATCTCGCGGGCCAGCGCGAACATCATGGCGATGGCGTGCTCGGCCGTGGTGATGGAGTTGCCGAAGGGCGTGTTCATCACGACGACGCCGCTGGCCGTGGCGGCGGGCACGTCGACATTGTCGACGCCGATGCCGGCGCGGCCGACCACCTTCAGGTTGGTGGCGGCGGCCAGGATGTCCTTGGTGACCTTGGTCGCCGAGCGGATGGCGAGGCCGTCATATTCGCCGATGATGGCCTTCAGCTCGTCCGGCTTCAGGCCGGTCTTCACGTCGACCTCGACGCCGCGCTCGCGGAAGATCTCGACGGCGCGGGGGCTCAGGCTGTCGGAAATGAGGACCTTGGGCATGGGGATGTCTTTCGTCTTGGGGCGGCCATGGGATCAAGGCCCGGCGCCGATGTCGGGGAGCCCGTAGGTCGCATGGAGGCGGAGCCGCAATGCGACATGCCACGCGGGGAACGTCGCATTGCGCTCTGCTCCATGCGACCTACGGAGATGGCAATGCTTGGCTCAGGCGGCCTTGGCGAGGTCGCCGCGGACGGAGGCGTAGGCCCAGTCGATCCAGGGCAGCAGCGCCCGGATGTCCGCGTTCTCCACCGTGGCGCCGCCCCATATGCGCAGGCCCGGGGGCGCGTCGCGGTAGGCGCCGGCGTCGAGCGCCGCCCCTTCCTTCTCCAGGAGAGACGCCACCTTCTTGGCGATCTCGCCCTGGGCCTCCGCCGACTGCTGGGCGAACCAGGGGTCGACGAACTTCAGGCAGATGGAGGTGCAGGAGCGGGTGGCGGGCTCGTCGGCCAGGAAGGCGACGGTGTCGCTCCGGGATACCCAGTCGGCGACGGCCTTCAGGTTGGACTCCGAGCGCGCGATCAGCGCCTTCAGCCCGCCGACGCTTTCGGCCCATTTCAGCCCGTCGATGGCGTCCTCGACGGCGATCATGGAGGGCGTGTTGATGGTCTCGCCCTTGAAGATGCCTTCGACGATCTTGCCGTCCTTGGTCATGCGGAAGATCTTGGGCAGCGGCCAGGCCGGCTTGTAGCTCTCCAGCCGCGCCACGGCGCGGGGGCTCAGGACCAGCATGCCGTGCGCGCCCTCGCCGCCCAGCACCTTCTGCCAGGACCAAGTGACGACGTCGAGCTTGTCCCAGGGCAGGTCCATGGCGAAGGCGGCCGAGGTCGCGTCGCAGATGGTCAGTCCCTGGCGGTCGGAGGATATCCAGTCGCCGTCCGGCACGCGCACGCCGGAGGTGGTGCCGTTCCAGGTGAAGACGACGTCGTTATTGAAGTCCACCTGCGAGAGGTCCGGCAGCTTGCCGTAGGGGGCGACCATCTGGCGGACGTTCGGCAGCTTCAGCTGCTTGACCACGTCGGTGACCCAGTCCTTGCCGAAGGACTCCCAGGCCAGCATGTCGACGCCGCGCTCGCCCAGCAGGGACCAGAGCGCCATCTCCACCGCGCCGGTGTCGGAGGCGGGCACGATGCCGATGCGGTAATCGTCGGGGATGCCCAAAATGCGGCGGCTGAGGTTGATCACCTCTTCGAGCTTCGCCTTGCCGGGCTTGGAGCGGTGGGAGCGGCCCGTGAGCGACCCTTTCAGGGCCTCGATCGTCCAGCCGGGACGCTTCGCACAGGGACCGGAAGAGAAATTCGGGTTCGCGGGCCGGCCCTCGGGCTTCGGCGGCGGTACTGTCATGATGCTATTCCTTGCAGAATAGTTGCGCCCCGTTGGGGGGGCGTGTCCCGCCGCGGACATTAGGGGGGTGGGACCGATCCGTCAACGAACCTGATCGGCACGGGACACAATGCCGCTCCGCGCGGGCCGAATGGGAAAGTTCATTGCGCGGCGGCGCATGCCTTCGCTGAGAGGGTTACCGCGCCGTAGGCGGCATGGACCGGCTGCCCGGTCTGGTCGTCGTCGCTGAACAGGGCGACGTAGCGGAGCCTCTCCTCCGGGTCGCGGCCGAAGGCGCGGCGGTAGTCCGCCAGGATGTCGCGCTCCTCCGCCAGCCACTGCCCGCCCGCCTCCGGCCCGCGCAGCTTGACCGTCATGCGGGTCTTGGGATGGCGCGGGCTCGGGATGATCGCCCCCGCCTCGCCCGGCGTCGCGGTGATGGCGTAGGCCAGGGTCGGGACGTGGCGGCGGAACAGCGACGGCTCGCCGAAGACGAAGAAGATGGCGGCGGAGAAGTCCTCGGTCTCGGTGCGGCGGAGGTCGGCTTTGTCCTGCACCCGGTCGACGCGCCAGGACCAGCGCGCCACCGGCGTCGCCGCAACATCCCGCTCGACGGGCAGATACAGGCCGGAGGCGCCGCCGGAGCGCGCGGTGATCACCGGCCGCCCGTCGAGATTGCCGTTGGCGAAGGCGGCCTTGCCGCTGAAATCGTGCTGGGTCCACAGGCCCTGGATCGGCTTGGCCGTATCGACCAGCGGCAGGCCGCAATCGGCGGCAGCCACGGCAGGCGCGAGGGACAGCAGCAGGGCGGCGGTCAGGAGCTTGGAGGTTGGGCGCATGCTCCGGACTATGGAGCGTACGCCCTCCCCGTCAAGCCTCGGCCCGTCCGACTCGGCTCAGTTCTGCCAGTCCTTGACCGCGTACTTCTTCAGGATCGCGGCGAGCCGCCCGTCCTGCCGCATCTTCGGCAGTTCCGCGTCGATCAGCGCGACCACCTTGGCGCCGACGGGGTCGACCGGGCTGAAGCCGATCGAGACGGGGCTGGGCGCGCCCATCGAGTGGTACTCGAACAGCCGGGCATAGCCGCGGGTCTCGATGGTGAAGTCGATGACGTTGCCGTCCTCGACGATGGCGTCGACCTTGTGGTCCAGCAGCAGCTTGATCAGCGCGTCGGTGACGTTGTCGCCCGAGACGGTGATCAGGTTGGGCGAGCCCTTATGCTTGTCGATGAAGGCATTGACCTCGGTGCTGTAGAAATAGTCCTCGACATAGCCGAGGCGCTTGCCCTCCAGGGACTGGAAGCCCTTGAACTGGAAGCCCGACCCTTTGGCCGTCGCCAGCACCGGGGATGAGCGGCCCATATTGGCCTTGGGATAGAGGAGGTTGGGCGCCTCCTCCTCGATGGCGCCGACGGCCCCGGTGGCGGTGCCCTTGCCCACCGCCTCGATCGCCTCGGTCCAGTCCATCAGCTGGTAGTCGACGGTCATGCCGGCCGGTTCCACCGCCGCCTTGACGATCTCCACCAGATAGCCCGGCGCCTTGCCCGGTTCGCAATTGTAGGGGCACCAGCTGTCGGCGCGCAGCTTCACGGTCTCGGCCGCGCTGGCGGGGATGGCAGCCAGCAGCAGCGCCGCGGCGAGGGCGGAACGGAGGATGGACATGGGTCTCCCTTCGAAGGTTCGGCGCCGCGTTCTCCGACGGCGCTCCTCCTTGAAGGGTTTAATCCCCATGACGGGAAAGGCTAATGAATTCGGGGAGCCTATACGTTGGTTGGTACCAGCGACGGCGAGACCAGCCCCGACTCCACCAGCGCGTCGCAGAGCTTGAAATAGGCGTCGCGCTTTTCGGAGGCGGAGGCGAAGCGCTCCAGATAGGTCAGGATGAATTCCGGCCGGCGCATCGCCTGGGTCAGATTCTCGGACGCCAGCTGCCGCGCCCGCCCCTCCGGCAGGTCGGCGCAGTGCCGGATCAGGGCCAGCATGCGGTCGGCGAAGGGCAGCGCCTGGTTCGACAGGATCTCGGTCCGGATCGTCTCGAACATGGCGGTGTCGAGGATATCGACCATCTCCCTGAAGTTCGCGTCGGGCATGCCGGCGGCGGATATGCGGCGGGCGATGGCCGACAGCGGCTTCAGCGCGTCCACCCGCTTGCCGCCATGGTCGCGGATGATGTCGTCCGGCACGATGAGCGACCGCAGGTACGGCGCCATCTTGGCCTTGGGCGAGGCGCCGGGCGCGGACTCGATCAGCCCCAGCAGCAGCTCGACCTTGCCCATGGTGCCGCGGCCCAGCGCCAGCAGCTCGCTCATCGCCTCGGGCTGGATCAGCTTGTCGATGCGGGTGGCGAGCGCCTCCCCCACCTCCTCGTCGGCCGCCAGCCCGGGCGCCGCCTTCCTCAGATAGTCCAGCACCTCGACCGAGGCGCGGATCTCGTCGCGCAGGCCGGTGCGGTCGGGTCGGAAGGGCACGCGGGCGAAGAGGTGGCGCAGCAGGCCCAGCCGCAGCTCGGCGATGGTCCGCGGCAGCAGCCCCTCCGCCAGCAGGCGCGACATGGTCTGGACGCCCGCCGGCCGCTCCTCCCCGCCTTCCGACGCCAGGTTGCCGGCATAGAGGTCGATGGCGTTGGTGACCAGCTCGAACCGGGTCTTGCGGTCGCCCGCCAGCTCCTTCAGCGCCAGCGGCGAGGCCATGATCTCCGAGGCGACGCTGTCCAGCACCCGCATCTCGCGCACGGTCAGGTCCGGCTGGAACAGCTGGAACAGCCGGTCCAGCTTCTCCACCCAGCACTTCGTGCCCTGGAGATAGGCGGCGACGGCGCGGTAGAGCTTGGGCATCGGGTCGCCCGGCTCGGCCGCCAGCCTGGCCGCGAGATCCTTCAGCCCGCCGGGCGCCAGCGCCGGCACCGGGTTGGCCTTGGCGAAGGTGGTCAGCTGCTGCAGCGCCTGGTCGGCCAGCGCCATCAGCTCCTTCATGCGGGTGACGGCGCTGCCCTGCCCGCCGCGCACCTGCTGGCTGGCGAGGCGCTGCAGCGCGCCCTGGACGGTGGTGCCGGCATTGTCCAGCGCCTTGGCGTGGACCTCGTAGTTCAGCACTTCCAGCGGGGTCAGGCGCCGCTCGTCCAGGTACTTGGCGAACAGGCCGCGCATCACCTGGCGCTGGACGTCGCCGTGGAAGTCCGCCGGCTGGTCGCACCAGGAGGCGTCGCGGCCGGGGTTGGCGCGCAGCAGGGGGTCCAGCTCCTGCACGCCGGGGCGCAGGCGCTTCTTGAAGGTCACGGTGGTGCGGAAGCCGTGATCCTCATAGTCGGTGCGGCGGACGATGCGGATGCCGTCCACCTCCTGCCGCTCGATCAGCAGCGCGGCCGCGGGCTCCAGCTCGCGGAGATCGCGCGCCTCGCGAACATGCAGCCACTGATCGCCGTGGAAGCTGTGCAGTTCGAAGGCCGTGCGCACGGCTCCCAGGAGAGGCTTCTTACCAGGCACGCAACGAATACTCCCGCCCCATAGAGTCCCCGCACGGCCCTTTCCGGCCGGCGCCCCCGCGCGGCCGGTATAATCGACAAAATCACCTCCGGGGTAAATCGGATTATACTTCGACCATACCCGGCCGGCGCAGACCGACTATGTGGATCAGGGTCATCTGCAGCACAATTTGTCCGTGTTGATTCAAGGTCGTGTAGCCGAACCTGACACGGCCGCGCTCGGGCCTGGAGCGCGACTGCTGCTTCGACAGCACCTCGACCACCGCGCGGATGGTGTCGCCGGGGCGCACCGGGTTCGGCCAGACCAGATCCTCGCCGCCGGCCCCGCCCAAATTCGCCGCGGTCAGCACGCCGGTGTCGCGGAACAGCCGGAAGGTCAGCGCCGCCGTCATGAAGCCCGAGGCGACCAGCCCGCCGAAGATCGACGATTTGGCCGCCTCCTCGTCCAGATGGAAGGGCTGGGGATCGTAGGTCAGGGCGTAGTCGATGATCTGCGAGCGGGTGATGGTGATGCCGGCCGTCTCGAACCGGTCGCCGATCTTCAGATCCTCGAAATACAAATCGCGCATGCGGGGCCGCTCCGGGTTGGGAAGCGGCAAGGCTGGCGCGGCGGGGGCGGTCGCGTCAATGCCTGCCGGAGGTGGCGCGGTCCGCTAAGGGGGGCAGCGATGATGGGGTGCGTGCTTCGACAGGCTCAGCATGAGGGGGTTGTTGCTGCTCCCAGCCAAGCTTGCACCGGCAGAGATCGGGAGTGCCTGGCGCACCACCTCCCTCATCCTGAGCTTGTCGAAGGACGCACCAAGCCCCAACCTCCCCCGACCGGCGGCGCCTACGTCCCCCGCTCGCACGCCCCCGCCGCGCGGCCCAGGCGCTGCATGCCGCGCTCGGGCGCGGTGATCGGGCCGAAGCCGAAGCGCTCGTACAGGCCATGGGCGTCGCGGGTGAAGAGCAGCCAGCGGCGCAGGTCGGCCAAGTCCGGGTCCATGACGGCGCACTCGGCCAGGAAGGTGCCCCGCCCCTGCCCGCGATGGGCCTCCAGCACGAAGACGTCGGCGAGATAGGCAAAGGTGGCGCGGTCGGTGATGACCCGGGCGTAGCCGACCTGGGCGCCGTCGGGCGCGTAGAGGCCGTAGCAGAGCGAGTTGCGCGCGGCGCGCTCCACCCGCTCGCGCTCCACGCCCGGCGACCAGTAGCTGCGGGCGAGGTAGCCATGGATCACGTCGAAGTCGAGCAGGTCCCGGTCGGTGCTGACGACATAGCCGTCCGGCCGTTCCCAGCGCCGCACCGGGACCGGGTCAGACATGGATATGGCCTTCCAGGTACAGCACCGCGCGGCCGCCGATCTTCACCCGGTCGCCCTCCAGCCGGCAGTGCAGCCGGCCGCCGCGCTTGGAAACCTGCCGCGCCTCGAGTTGCGTGCGGCCCAGCCGCTCCGCCCAGTAGGGGATCAGGGTGCAGTGGGCGGAGCCGGTCACCGGGTCCTCCGGCACGCCCTTGCTGGGGGCGAAGAAGCGCGAGACGAAGTCGACATCCGTGTCCGCGCCGGTGCCGCCGGCGGCGGTGACGATGACGGCGAAGCGGTCGATGCGGGTCAGCCGGTCCAGGTTGGGCTCAAGGGCGCGCACCGTCTCGGCGTCGTCATAGACCACCAGATAGTCGCGCGAGGCGAGGATCGCCTTGGGCGCCGGCCCGCCCAGGATCTCCGCCAGCTCCGGATCGACCTGCGTCTCGGCCGGCGGGCGGGCCGGGAAGTCCAGCGTGTAGACCTCGCCCTCCCTGGTCACGGTCAGCCGCCCGGCCTTCACCGTGTCGAACGCGACGCGGGTGAGGCCCGGATGCAGCACGCCCATCAGCAAATGGGCGCTGGCCAGCGTGGCATGGCCGCAGAGATCGACCTCCACCTCCGGCGTGAACCAGCGCAGGCCCCAGACGCCCTCGCCCTTGGGCACCAGATAGGCCGTCTCCGACAGATTGTTCTCCTGCGCGATGGCCTGCATCACGGCGTCGGGCAGCCACTCCTGCAGCGGCACCACGGCGGCCGGGTTGCCGGCGAAGACGCGGTCGGCGAAGGCGTCGATCTGGTAGATGGGCAGGCGCATGGGGGCACTCACAGGTCGGTGAAGTCGAAGGCGTTGTCCAGGCTCTTCAGCCCGACCTTCGGGTAATAGCCCATGGCCTTCGGCGCCGACAACAGCAGGCAGCGCACCGGGCGCCCGTCGCGCGGGACCCTGCCGATCGCCTCGTCCCGGGTGCGCACCATCAGCGCCCGGCCGATGCCCCTGCCCTGCCACGCCTCGTCCACCGCCAAGTCCGAGCAGTAGCAGCAGAAGGAGAAGTCGGTCAGCGAGCGCGCCACGCCCACCAGCCGCCCCTCGTGCCGGGCGGTGACGATCAAATTGGCGTGGCGCAGCATGGCGTGGATGCGGACCGGGTCGTCCACCGGCCGCCGCTCGGCCAGGGTGGAGTGCGCCAGCACGTCGACGAACTCCTCCGACGACAGGTTGGGCTCCACGGCATAGTCGATCAGGCCCAAGGCGGCTCTCCCTCAGATCATCATGGCGGCGCTGGCGGCGGTCAGCAGCCCCAGCGAGACGTTGAAGATGCGCAGCGCCCGGTCGCTCTTCAGCAGCCGGCCGATCGCCACGCCGAAGCCGGTCCAGAGCGACACGGTGAAGATGCCGATGGCGACGAAGGTGCCGGCGATCAGCAGGCCGCTGCCCAGCGGCCCCAGCCCGGGGAACAGGAAGGCGGCGCTGGCGGTCAGCGCCATGGCCCAGGCCTTGGGGTTCACCAGCTGGAACAGCGCCGCCTGGGTGACCGTCAGCGGCTTGCCCTTCTCCGTGGCGCCGGAGCGGCCGGCCGTGGCGATGCGCCAGGACAGGTACAGCAGGTAGGCGATGGCGATATAGCGCAGCGCCCGCTCCACCTCCGGGAAGGCGGTCACGAAGGCGCCGGCGCCCATGCCCATCAACAGGCACATGGTGCCGAAGCCGATCTCGATGCCGACCATGTTCGGGATGGTCCGGCGGAAGCCGAAATTGGCGCCGCTGGCCGCGACGATCATGTTGTTCGGCCCCGGCGTGATCGACGAGGCGAAGGCGAACATCAGCAGGCCCCAGAAGGCCTCGGACGGCAGCCCGGACGGCGCCAGGGAGGAAAGGTCGGTCATGGTCACGACTCCGTCAGCTCTGCCAGGGACGCTTCGCCGCCTCGGCACGGGCGCGCTCCAGCGACAGGCCGATGTCGCGCAGCATGTGCTCGTCCAGCAGCGCCAAGCGCCGGCGTTCGGCCATCCGACCACCCCACAGCCGCGCCGTGGCGGCCAGACGGGATGCGCAGGCCAGGGCGACGGCTGGGAAGCCGCTGCCGGGGACGGTGGGGAGAGAGATTGTACCCATACAATCCTCCTGATCCGCTGCTGTTTCGATCATTGCACCCCTTGTTGAAGGGGTACATTTGGCATACGCTCCGTCCAACTCACCCGCAATGCGGAACTTGTCTCGATGACAATGTGGCTTCCCGATCTCACCCAGCGCGGCGGTCCCCGCTACCGCGCCATCGCCGCGGCGCTGCATGACGACATCGTCTCGGGCCGGCTGCCCGCCGGGGCCAAGCTGCCGACCCACCGCGACCTTGCCTGGAAGCTGGGCGTCACGGTCGGCACCGTCACCCGCGCCTATGCCGAGGCGGAGCGGCAGGGGCTGATCGGCGGCGAGGTCGGGCGCGGCACCTTCGTGCTGGCGCCGCAGCGGATGAGCGAGGTGCCGCTGGCCCCGCCGCCGGACGGCGTCGTCGACATGTCGGTCAACGCCATGGCGCTCTGGCCCGACATCCCGGCCATCCGGCAGGCGATGGAGGAGGTGGCGCGCCGCCCTGACCTAGCGCAGCTGCTGGCCTACCAGCCGGTCAACGGCCCCGCCCGCTTCCGCGCCGCCGGCGCCGCCTACATCGCCGCCACTTCGGGGCTGGAGGTGGGCGAGGACCGGGTGATGCTGACGGCGGGCGGGCAGAACGCGACCTTCCTGGCCTATGCCGCCGTGACCCGGCCCGGCGACGTGGTGCTGGTGGAGCAGCTGACCTATGCCGGCATCAAGCCGATCGCCGCCATGCTGGGGCTGCGGCTGGTGCCGGTCGCAATGGACGGCGACGGGCTGATCCCCGAGGCGGTGGAGCAGGCCTGCCGGCTGCACGGGGCGCATGCGCTCTACTGCATGCCAAACCTGCACAACCCCACCACCGTGACCATGCCCCCGGGGCGCCGGCGCGAGCTGGTGGCGGTGGCGCGGCGCATGAACCTCACCATCATCGAGGACGACGTCTACGGCTTTCTCGCCCCCTGCCGGCACGAGACGCTGGCGGCGCTGGCGCCCGACCTGGTGATCTACCTGACCAGCGTGTCGAAGAGCCTGATGCCGGGGCTGCGGGTCGGCTACATCGTGCCGCCGCGCCAGCTGGCCGACCGTATGACGACCGGGCTGCGCGCCATGAATCTCGGCACCTGCCAGGTGGGCACGGCCGCCGCCAGCCTGCTGATCGAAAGCGGCGAGGCCGACCGCATCGCGGCGCGGCGGCGCGCCGTGGTGTCGGAGCGGCAGGAGATCGCCCGCCGGGTCCTGGGGCGCGACCTGCCCGGTTCCGACCCGGGCTGCACCCATCTCTGGATTCCCCTACCCGAGCCCTGGCGCCGCGAGGAGTTCGCCCGCGAGCTGCTGGCGCGCGGCGTGCGCGTCAGCTCGGCCGACGCCTTCGCGGTCGCGCGCGGCGACATCCCCCACGCCATCCGCGTCTGCATCTGCTCCACCGACCGCGCCGACGCGCTGGAGCAGGGCCTGCGCACCGTCGCCGACCTGCTGGACGATCCCATGGTCACCAGCAGCCCGGTGGTGTGATCTGGCTCAGCTTCCGGTGCGGCTGGCAGGTTGTGCGTCCTTCGACAAGCTCAGGATGAGGGTCGTAGGATGCCAGGCACTCCTGGTCCGTTCTCGCGCAGGCTCGCCCGGGAGCAGCTATATCTTCCTCATGCTGAGCCTGTCGAAGCACGCACAGGAGCAACGCTGCCGGTTTACGGAAACGCCCGCACCGTGTGCGCGTGGTTCAGCGGCCCATGGCCCTGGCCGAAGCCGGGCGCGGTGCGGATGGCCTCGGCGACGTAGTCCCGGGCGCGGCGCACCGCCTCCTCCGCCCGCATCCCCTGCGCCAGCCCGCAGGCCACCGCCGAGGCGAGCGTGCAGCCGGTGCCGTGCGTGTGGGCCGTGTCGATGCGGGGGGAGGTGAAGGCGACCTCGCCGTCGCGGGTCACCAGCAGGTCGGTGACCTCCTCGCCCGGCATGTGCCCGCCCTTCATCAGCACCGCCTTCGCCCCCGCCAGCAGCAGCAGGTCGGCGGCGCGGCGCATGCCGGCGCGGTCCTCGATGATGAGCCCGGTCAGCGCCTCGGCCTCGGGCCGGTTGGGCGTCAGCACGTCGGCCAGCGGCAGCAGCTTCTCCACCACGGCGGCGACGGCGTCGGCGTCCAGCAGCCGGTGCCCGCCCTTGGCGACCATGACGGGGTCGATCACCACGGGCACGCGGCCCTTCAGCCCCCGCAGCCCATCGGCGACCGTGGCGATGATCTCCACCGTGCCGAGCATGCCGGTCTTCACCGCGTCGGCGCCGAGATCGTCCAGCACCACGCGCATCTGCTGCTCGATGAAATCGGTCGGCACCGGATGCACGCCGTGGACGCCCAGCGTATTCTGGGCGGTCAGCGCGGTGATGGCGGTCATGGCGAAGCCGCCCAGCGCGGTCACCGCCTTGATGTCGGCCTGGATGCCCGCCCCGCCGCCGCTGTCGCTGCCCGCGACGATGAGAACCCGTCCCTTCATTCGGCCGCCGCCTCCGGATAGTCGCGCTTCAGATCCTCCGGATGGGTGCGGTACCAGAGGCTGTCCGCGCTGAAGTGCAGTTCGCCCGGCCAGCCCAGCGCATGGCCGTCCTCCTCCACCGCCACATGAGCGGCGAACCAAGCAGGATCGCGCAAGGGTGCGAACACCTCGCCCTGGAGCAGCGGCCGGAAATCGATGCTGGAGCGGGAGCCGTCTTCCCAGGTCAGATCGACCAAGAAGCCGGGTCGCGCCGTGGCAGAGATGATGCGGTACATGCCGTCAGTCCCCCAGCCTACTCCGCCACCTTCGCCTGCGCGCCCGTCCCCGCCTGCG